>OIFD01000023.1_pt1 | contig 195923 bp, 176 predicted proteins | sample 1582021 | NCBI WGS metagenome assembly OIFD01 (sample SAMN07501059, study PRJEB24779) | human gut metagenome | isolation source: stool | host: human infant | place: USA: Pittsburgh, PA | reverse complement strand
CGCCTGTAGCTCAGCTGGATAGAGCAACGGACTTCTAATCCGTGTGTCAGAGGTTCGACTCCTCTCAGGCGCGCCAATATTTTTATAAAAAATATTGAGCGGTATTAGCTCAGTTGGATAGAGCGACTGGCTACGGACCAGTAGGCCTGGGGTTCGAATCCTCAATGCCGCGCCAGAATTTTGGATCTTTAGTTTTGCTAGAGGTCTTTTTTATTGCTTTTTTATTTTTCCCAATTTATTTTGTATTTATCTTTATATACGTTGATTTATTTTTTGTAAATTGGCATAAAAAAACTGTTGCAAAATTTTTTTATAATCAATAGTAAGTCTTTGAAATTTTGAATTTCTCTTATTATTGATTATTTTTATTTTGCAACAGATATTTTTTTCTATTTGATTTCTATGCTTGGATTATCTTTTGTTAAAAAGTGAATTTCTACTTTTCCTTCCAAATATTTTTCTAAATTTTCTGCTAGATAGTTTATTGATTCTTTCAAATCGTCTTTTCTATCTGGATCTATGTTCTCCATAAAAAGTATTGCGTTTTTTGTATCTTCTGTTATCATTGTTCTTTGGCAATCTCTCCAATTAAAACACCTACAAATTGCTCCTTTTTCATCTCTATAGCATAATTCGCCTTCTAGGGTTGGGGAGTCTTTGTCATCTCCTATGGCTTGGAAAGGATCATTTCCTTCTGTAATTTCAAGTTTTACATCGCCTACAAATTTGTCTATATCTTCAGCTCCGCATGGTAGGGCATAATTTAATGATGCAGCGTTGTAAATGTCAACTAGGGGATTGATACTTCCAACGTCTTTGTCTTTTGCAACTCTTTTTAATAAGGCTTCTATTGAACAGCGTGCTCCTTTTTTTGTTTTGAATAATTTAAAGGCATCTCTCCACACTTTTATTACTGGATTTTCGCTAAATACTGGTTTTGTAAGATAATCTAGGGCTTTTTCGTTTGCATTATCAAGTTTGTCTCTTATTTCTCTACTTGATTTTTCTTCCATTTTTATGTCTTTAAATAGGATAAGTCCTATTTCTGCTTCAGGGAATAAATCCCAAAAAGATTCGCTTGCTATAAATTTCATAATTTTCTCCTTTTCTCTTTCCTACTATATTATATTTCCTTCAGAGTCTTGGTAGTTTATTGTTGTCCTAAATTTATTAGGGGATACACCAATTATCCTGCTAAAGGCTCTCTGGAAAGTTCTTGTTGAATTATACCCGACTTTCATTGCTATATCTATTATTTTTAAATCTGTTGTTTTTAACATTTCACATGCTTTTGAAATCCTAAGAAAATCTAAATATTCGTAGAAATTTTTTTCAAATTGGAAATAAATTAATCTGTTTACTTCAGATGTTGAAATGCCAAATTCTTTGGCTACTTTTCCAATTGTAAGATCTGCGTCAGTATAGTTTTTGATTTCATAATTTATAACACTATCAAGAAGTTTTGCCTCAGATTGTTTGAGACTAACTTGTTTAATATTGTAATAATTTCTAAATTCGCCAGGATTGATTCCTTCAGTATTTTCAAATATTTTCGTAAAGTGTGATGAGTCTGTATAGCCAACGCGTTTTGCAATTTCATTTAGACTTTTTTCAGAAAACATTAGTAAGTCGATTGCTTTTGAAAATCTAATCCTATTTAATAATTCTGAGAAAGTAAATCCAATGTTTTCTTCTAAATATTTTGTAAGACTTGATTTGCTAATGAAAAATGTAGATGCAAGTCTGTCAAGTGTTAATTTTTCGCTCATGTGGGAATACATATACCTAAGAATTTGATTAATTTGAATTTGATGTTCATAATTTTGCTTGGTACTTATTTCATTTTTATTTTCAAATCTTAAAAATTTAATTAAAATTCTTATAATTGATGAAATGAGATATTCATCAGAATATGGTTTTTCATCAATTTCTTCTTGGAAAGAGTCATTTCCTACTTCATCTTTGATTTCAATAAAGGAATTTTTCATATCATGAAAAGCCTTGCTATCAAGAATTTTTATAGGATTTTTTGACAAAACTTCTATAGAATTTATTTGATTTTTCCTAAAATTACAAATATTTTTCAAATCGTCATTTATAATTTGAAAATTGTATACGATTTTGTAAAATTCCAAATCTTCTGTAACATCAGTGATAGTTGTAATATCCCAAGGCAGAATAGAAATCATGGTATTTTTTTCGATTAGATACTCAACCCCATTTATCATAAATTTCCCCTTGCCTTTTTTAAACAAAAGAAGCCTAGCGGTGCTGTGAATTAAGGTTGTAGTAGAACTATCTTGAAATTCTACTTCAAAACTACATATTTTTGATAAATCTGAAATTGCAGAAATTTTGGTTTGTATATTACTTATAACCATAAATAACCTCTTTAATTTTAGTTTGATATATACTTATATTATATAATATTTTAAGCTAATTTACTAATTTTTAGCCATTTATTAATAATTTTTCATAAAAACACTTATAAAAACATTTTCATTTGAATATAATTTACAATAAACTATCCGAAATTTGTCGTGTAAAAATGAAACGGTTAGAGTATACTATTGATGTAAACGATATGAGTGGCTCTAAAATTTATCTTGAATGAAAAAATCAAAACGAAACTTTATTCAAGTAAAGGGATACACTCTATTTATATATATTTTAGGAGGAATTATGAAAAAGATTCAAGTAACAAGCGAGATTAAACCACTAAAAAGAGTTTTGGTTCACAGACCAGGAGATGAATTATTAAATTTAACTCCATCAACTCTTGAAGAACTATTATTCGATGATATTCCAGATCTAGCATTAGCTCAAGAAGAACATGATAGATTTACAAATATCATGAGAGATAATGGAGTAGAAGTTGTTTATCTTGAAGATTTAATGACAGAAACATTAGATGCTAACGAAGGTTTAAGAGAAACTTTCTTAGAACAATATTTAAGTGAAACAGGATGCGAAGATAAAGAAATTCTTGCAAAAGCTAAAGAATATTTAGAAAAAATTGAAGATACAAAAGAATTTGTTGAAAAAACAATGGCTGGTTTAACATTAAAAGAACTAGGACTTTTCACAGAAGAAGATCTTCATGAAATGGTTGTAGGAAAATCATATCTTGCAATTAATCCAATGCCAAACCTATACTTTACAAGAGATCCATTTGCATCAGTAGGAAACGGTGCAGTTATCAATAGAATGTATTCTGTAACAAGAAATAGAGAAACAATCTACTGTGATTATATCTTTAGATTCCACCCAGAATACAAAGGAAATGTTCCAAATCTTTATGGTAGAGATAATGAATACCATATAGAAGGTGGAGATACATTCAACGGTAATGAAACTACACTATTAATTGGTATTTCACAAAGAACACAATACGAAGCAATCAAAGTATTAGCTAAAAAATTATTCTTTGGAGAAAATGAAAACAAGATTGAAAAAATCTATGCATTAAAAATCGATGAAAACAGAGCATTCATGCACTTAGATACAGTATTTACACAAATCGATTACGATGCATTCACATACCATCCAGCTATAATCAAAGAAATGGAAGTTAAAATCATAACAAAAGATGAAGCAAATAATGATTTACACATTGAAACAGCTTCAGGAAAATTAGACGAAATCTTAGCAAAAGCACTAGGAATCGAAAAAGTACGTCTAATCCCATGTGGTGGTGGAGACCCAATAGCTGCAGAAAGAGAACAATGGAATGATGGTTCAAACACATTAACACTTGCTCCAGGAAAAGTTTTAGTTTACAAGAGAAATACAGTAACAAACGAAGTACTAAGAAAAGAAGGTATTGAAGTATTAGAATTAGATGCATCAAACCTAACAGTAGGTCGTGGTGGTCCAAGATGTATGTCAATGCCATTAGAAAGAGAACTATAAGAAGTAAGTTAGTCACAAAATAAAATTAATATTGAAAAACAAAAATAAGGAGAAAATAATATGCCAGTAAATTTACAAGGACAAAGTATACTAGGATTAAAATTCCTAACAGAAGATGAAATCAAATACCTAATAGATCTAGGTGAACAATTCAAAAAATTAAAATTAACAAGAACACCACACAAATATCTAGAAGGAAAAAATATAGTATTATTATTCGAAAAAACTTCAACAAGAACACGTTGTTCATTTGAAGTAGCTGGAATGGACTTAGGAATGGGAGTAACATACCTTGATCCAGGTTCAAGCCAAATGGGACACAAAGAATCAATCGAAGATACAGCAAAAGTATTGGGAAGATTTTATGATGGAATCGAATACAGAGGATTTGACCAAGAATTAGTAGAAAAATTAGCTAAATATTCAGGAGTTCCAGTATGGAATGGTCTTACAGATGATTTCCACCCAACACAAATGATTGCTGATATGCTTACAATCAAAGAAAACTTTGGTTACCTAAAAGGATTAAACTTTGTATTCATGGGCGATTGCAGAAACAATGTAAGCAACTCATTAATGGTAGCATGTGCTAAACTTGGAATCAACTACACAGGTTGCGGTCCAAAAGAATTATGGGCAGATGAAAAATTAATTGCAGAAGCAAAAGAATTTGCAAAAGTACACGGTTCAAAAGTAGAATTTACAGAAAACGTAGAAGAAGCAGCAAAAGGTGCTCACGCAGTATATACAGACATTTGGGTATCAATGGGAGAACCAAAAGAAGTTTGGGAAAAGAGAATTGAATTACTTCATCCATTCCAAGTAAACCAAAAAGTTATGGATTTAGCAGATGATGATGCAATCTTCTTACACTGCCTACCATCATTCCACGATCTTCACACAACAACAGGTATAGATGTAAACGAAAAATTCGGAGACAAATATGACCTTGATGGAATGGAAGTAAAAGACGAAGTATTCCTAGGAAAACAAAGTAAAGTATTTGATCAAGCAGAAAACAGAATGCATACAATCAAAGCAATCATGTATGCAACATTAAAATAGAAAAAATAAAAATAGAAACGGATATAAATTAACAGATGACAAAAAAAAGATTAGTTATCGCTCTCGGGGGTAATGCTTTAGGCAATACCCCTCAAGAGCAATTAGAATTAGTAAAAAAGACAGCTAAAACAATAGTAGATTTATCAGAAAACTACGATGTAGCAGTAGGACACGGAAACGGTCCACAAGTAGGAATGATAAATAACGCAATGGAATTTTCAGCAAACAAAGGTGGCAATACACCTGAAATGCCATTTCCAGAATGTGGTGCAATGAGCCAAGGATACATTGGTTATCATTTATCACAATCAATCAGAAATGAATTAAAAAACAGAGGCAAAGATTCTGAAATAGCTTGCGTTGTTACACAAGTTTTAGTTGACAAAGATGATGAAGCTTTCAATAAACCAACTAAACCAATAGGAAGTTTCTTAACAAAAGAAGAAGCTGAAGCCAAACACGAAGAAAACGGCTACGAATACGTAGAAGATGCAGGTAGGGGATACAGAAGAGTTGTAGCAAGCCCAATACCTAAAGAAATCATTGAAATAAATGTTGTGGAAAATTTGGTTTCAAATGGTAATATAGTAATAACAGTTGGTGGAGGTGGTGTACCGGTAATAGATACAGAAGAAGGATTACAAGGTGTGCCAGCTGTAATAGATAAAGATAGATCATCTGCATTATTAGCAAAAGAATTAAATGCTGATATGTTAGTAATATTAACAGCAGTTGATAGAGTTATGATCAATTTCAACAAACCAAATCAAGAAGAAATTAAAGAAATGACTGTTAATGAAGCTAAAAAATATATTGAAGAAGGACACTTTGCTCCTGGTTCAATGTTACCAAAAGTAGAAGCTTGTTTAGAATTTGTTGAAAAATCAGAACAAGGTCTTGCACTAATTACATCTTTAGAAAAAGCAGCTGAAGCATTAGAAGGAAAGACAGGTACTATAATAAAAAAATAGGAGAATACTATGAAAAAAGGTAAGAAAAAATCACTAAGTGCATTTTCTATCTTGATGATAGTTCTAGCTGCTGTATGTTTAATAACTTTATTAGCTAGTGGTCAAGCAATCGATTCAGACATTATTAAATCATTAGACCCAGGCAAATATGAAGATCTTATAAATGCAGTTAAAGCTGGAGAAACAGTTACTGTACAAAGTGCTAGTTTAAGTGACTTTATTATGGCTATTCCAAATGGATTTATGGATGCCGCAGATCTAATTATATTTATTTTATGTATTGGTGGATTCATCGGTATAGTAATGAGTACTGGTGCTATGGAAGCAGGAATTCGTTCCTTAGTAAGAAAAAACAAAGGTAAAGAAGGAAGACTAATTGCAGTATTAATGTTCCTATTCTCAGTTGGTGGATCAACATACGGAATGGCAGAAGAAACAATTGGTTTTTATCCATTAATCACAGCAGCAATGGTAGCAGCTGGACTTGATACAATGGTAGCAGTAGGAACAGTTCTACTTGGAGCTGGAGCCGGAGTACTAGGTTCTACAATCAACCCATTCGCTACATCAGCAGCTATGGGAGCATTAGAATCAGTTGGTATAAAATCTAATGCAACAACAGTAATGATTATAGGCGTTATCCTTTGGTTATCAACAGATTTAATCGTTATAAAATTTGTATTGAATTATGCTAAAAAATTATTAGAAAACAAAGAATCTTCCATTCTAAGCGCTGATGAAAAAAACGCTATGGAAGAATATTTCTCTAACGATAACGGAGAAGAATTAGAATTTACTGGAACACACAAAGCTGTATTAACAGTTTTTGCTATAACATTTGCAATAATGATTATATCATTAATTTCTTATGTAGACATCAATTTCCACGGAGACGAAGAAGCTTATTTGAAAGCATTTGGTTGGTCAGATTTCTTGACAGGATCTCCATTAGGATATTGGTACTTCAAAGACTTAGCAGCACTATTTACCCTATCTAGTATAGTAATAGCTATAGTAGCAAAAATTGGCGAAAAAGAATTTGTAGATGGATTCATCGCAGGAGCTGCTGATTTATTATCAGTAGGTTTAATCATAGCAGTAGCAAGAGGAATTACAGTAGTAATGAGCTCTACTCACTTAGATTTCTACATCCTACAAAATTCAGCTAAATTGCTAAGAGGAGTTTCTCCATTTGTATTCGCACCACTTGCATACTTGATTTACATGTTATTATCATTCTTAGTACCATCAACATCAGGACTTGCAGCATTATCAATTCCAATCATGGGATCTCTTGCTCATCAATTAGGATATGACCCTAACATAATGATCATGATTTTCTGTGGCGCTTGTGGACTTGTAAACTTTGTTACACCAACATCAGGAGTTGTAATGGGTGGACTTGCAGCAGCAAGAGTAGAATATTCAACATATTTGAAATGGGTAAAGAAACCATTCTTTATAGTAATGATTGCAAATATTGTAATTTTATCAATTGCAATGGCTGTAATGTAATAAAAACAAAACTAACAAACTCAGATTTTTCTGGGTTTGTTTTTTATTTCAAAGAAAAATAAATAAGAAATTAATTATAAAAAATTAAAAATAATTTTAGAAAAATCATTTAAAGAAATTTACAAAATCAAATTTCTACTTATCTATAACATATTATTTACAATTTTTTATATAATAATATAGGAAAGAATAATAAGGAGGAATAGATGGCTAGAAGAAATCGTGGTTCTGGTGGATTTTCTAATTTTCTTTCAGGACTTATAGGAGCTGTTTTGGGTGGATTTTTAGTTTTTTCACTTTTGGGTAGCTCATTAAAAACATCAGATAATAATAAAAAAGAAGCTAATACAAATTCAAATACCAAAAAAAATAATGTAGTAAATATAACAACAAACGATGAGATGACAATGGAAAGAGCAGTTGTCGAAAAAAGTATAGATTCTGTTGTAGGAATTACAACAAAAACAAAAACTACACAAAATACAATTTTGGGTCAACAAACAGGTTATGTTGAAGGAGTAGGCTCAGGCTCAATCGTTACAAAAGACGGATATATTTTGACAAATTCACACGTTGTAGGCAATGGAGATGCAAGCGAAATCAATGTTTTGTTTTCAAATAATAAAACAAAAAAAGCAAAACTTGTTTGGAATGATACAACCTTGGACCTTGCAGTTATAAAAGTTGAGGCAAATAATTTAAAACCAATCGACCTAGGCGATAGCGATACAGTAAAAGTAGGAGATAAATCAGTAGCAATAGGTAATCCATTAGGACTTCAATTACAATCAACAGTTACAAGCGGAATAATTTCAGGACTTGATAGGACAGTTTCATTCCAAAATGGAGCACAAATGGATGGATTAATGCAAACAGATGCTGCAATAAATTCCGGAAACTCAGGAGGAGCCTTGTTAAATTCAAAAGGACAACTTATAGGAATTAATACAGCAAAGGCAGGAAATTCTGATGGAATAGGATTTGCAATTCCAGTAAATTTGGCAAAAAAAGTTATAAAAGAAATAGCCAAAAACGGCAAATTTAATTCAGTATATTTGGGAATTACAGGAATAAATTTGGATTTACTTTTACAATACAATAATATAGATAGCAAAAACGTAGGAAGCGAAGACGGAGTATTTGTACAATCAATCTCAGATGATGCGAAAAATTATTTCAGAAAAGGCGATATAATTACAGGAATAGATGGACAAAAAGTAAAAGATATGTCCAATCTAAAAAAGATACTATTAAACTATAGCGTAGGAGATACTTGCAAGATTCAAATTGTAAGAGCAGGAGAGAAAAAAGAAATAGATTTCAAATTTACAATGGATTCATCAAACGTCGAAGAATTTAAAGAAGCAAATCCAAAAAAAGAAGACAGTAAAGAAGAAAATGAAGGTCAACAATTGCCAGATTGGCTAAGACCATAAAAAATAAACTTCAAAAACATGGGTAAAATTGATAAATTTGCCCATGTTTTTTATTGGAAATAGTTTAGAAATTTTCGAATTTAATTTTATGGATAAATATTTAAAATATTTGACATTATATATATATATAATGTTTAGTGAAAGAATATTTAAAAAAATAAATAAAAGGAGAAAATTTATGAACAAAAATAAGAAAATTATAAGCGCAAGCCTAGCCTTGGCACTAGGAGTAAGCTTATTAATTCCTAACGCAAAAGCAAATGAAGAAAAATCAGTAGAAAATGCCTTAAAAGAGCCAGTTAAAACAAGTGAAACAGCAAAAATAGAAGAAAAATCAGCTGTTTTAACTGAAAAAACTACTATAAATAAGGCTCCAGTAAATAATGGAACAGAAAAACCAGCAGATGGAGAAGAAAAGCCAGCAGACGGAGAAGAAAAACCAGTAGATGGAGAAGAAAAACCAGCAGACGGAGAAGAAAAACCAGTAGATGGAGAAGAAAAACCAGCAGACGGAGAAGAAAAACCAGCAGACGGAGAAGAAAAACCAGCAGACGGAGAAGAAAAACCAGCAGATGGAGAAGAAATTCCAACAGGCGATAAAGAAGAACCAAAAGACGAAACAGAAAAACCAAAAGACGAAAAGAAAGTAAAACCTAAAGAATTCAAAATGAGTGAAATTTTCAACGAAAATACATTTGAATTTATAAAGAATGATACTATTAAAGCTTTAAATGAACCTCTTGATATTTATACTAATGAAGAAATTGAGGAATTTAAAAGAAAAGCTAATCTTGTTAGAGAAGCAAAATCTATAGATGAAATTATAAAAATAACAGGCTGGAAAAAAGAGCAATTAGCAAAAAATTACTTGCTTCATAAAGGTATAATAAGCTACGAAGAATATCATAGTGATTTGATAAAAATTATAGATGATACAATGACTTCAAATCGAAAAAATCCTAACAGAAAAAATAAAAAAACAGGCACAACAAATGCAACAAACACAGCAAATACAGGCAATAAAGTAAATAATGCTGGAGAAAATGTACAAACAGGAGTTGGCAGCCTATCAGCAATTTTGGGCTTATTAGGAGCATCAAGCCTAGGTTTATTTAAAAGTAAAAGAAAATAATAAAATTTAATATTTTAAAAATTTAAAAATTTAAAAATGTAAAAATGAGTATCAACCTTATCTTTTTGACTTGGGTTTATACTCATTTTTTATAAAAATTATTGCATTAAATAAGAACCTACTTTAAAGGAAAAATTGATTGATAATATTTTTTAAAAACTCAAATCTAAATATAAATTCTTATGTGTCTGTAAATAATTTTGTGTATCAATATTTGTCAATTTTTAGTAAAAGAGCTTATCTTAATTTTCATAGTCTTGAAAATAATGAAATTTAAAAATGTAAAAATGCAAAAATTCAAAAATGAGTATCAACCTAGCCTTTAAGACCTTGGTTGATACTCATTTTTTTAAAATATATTAAAGAGTTTGTGAGTTTATTATCTTTTCTTTTTTAAAGCAAAAAGAGCTGATAGGGAAAGTGCCAAGGAAGTTCCAACAAAGGATAAGCCTTCAATGCCTGTTTTTGGAGAGGTTCTTCCTTGAGTCTTTCTTTTGTTTTTATCTTCTTGTTTTTTATTTTTTTCGTCTGGATGATTTTTATTTTTTTCCTTGTCACTAGGATTATTTGATGTATGGGTTTGATCGTTTGGTTTTGATTTTACATTATTTAAGGCGTCGGTTAATTTGTTATTTAATGAAAGAATATCATTTATTGTAAGATTTTCGCCTTTAAGGGCTTTTTCTATTTCTTCAATTACCTTATTTAAATTTTTATTATTTATTTTCTTGCTAGTTTTTAATAAATTTTCAAGCGACGCTTTTGCTTTTTGGATAGATTCTTTTTCTTTTTGTAAGCTTAGGGCGTCTTTTTTATTTTTAAGATTATCTTTTGCTAAATCAAGGTTATCTTTTGCCTTGTCTATATCTTTTTGCAATTGTGTTTTTTCATCATGTGCTTTATTAAGTCTAGCTTTGATTTCATCTTCTTCTTTTTGTGCTTTTTCAAGCATTTCTTGAGCTTTTTGAGCTTCGTTTTTTGCTTTATTATATTTTTGTTTAGCTTCATTTATTTTTTCATCGTCTATTTTTTCTGGCAAATTATTTGTAAGATTTTTTATCAAATCTTCAAGTTCTTTGACCTTTTTGTCAGCTTGATCTTTTTGGATTTTTGTTTTATTCAAATTTTCGCTGGCTGTGTTTAGGTCTTCGTTTGCCTTTGCTATCAAATTTTTATTTGCTTCAATTTCTTTTTTCTTAGAATCTAGGAGATTTTTTGCTTCTTCTAATTCTTTTTGTGCTTGTTCGTATTGGGCATTAGCTTGGTTGAAAGAATCGGTTAAATTTTTAAGATTTTCTTTATTTTTATCTACTTGTTCAAGCAAAATATTTGCACTTTCTAAAGCTTTTGCATAAGCTTCTGCTTGTTCAACTTCTTCCAAAGACTCTAAATAAATATCAGCTTTCTCTTTTAATAGAGGAAGTTTTTCCTTTAATATTGCAAGATTATTTTCAAATTCTTCGGAATATTTTTTTATAAGTTTTTTGGCTTCTTTTTTGAAAATCTCATCTCTACTTGAATCGTAAGCAATATTTTTTTGCTCTTGCAAAACTTCACATGCATGTGATAAATTCATCCAAGCCTTGTGGAATTCATCATTAATCATTTCGTAATCATGTCCTTTGCCATTTCTTTTTAAATACAAGTCACCTAATTTATTATTTGCAGCTTTAGCTTTTTCTTCTAGATTATCCTTGTTTAATTTTCCATCTAAAATTTCTTGTATTACAATATTTTTGGCATTTGCTTGGCTTTTTTCTTTGATATTTTCTTTGAGATCATTGAAATTAGTATTATAATTTCTAAATATGTCAAATTCTTTTTCAGCCTCTTTATATAAATTTTTGTAATCTTCGGTAATTTTTTTGCAAATTTTATCAATTTCTTCTATTTGCTTATTTAAATCATCAATTTCATTTTGTTTTGCCTTATACCCATCACTATTCGGCTGAAGCCATTTAATATTTTCTTTGGCTTCTAGCAAATTTTGTTTAAGTTCTGACTTTTTATCGCTTATATCAGTCTTGTCTTTTTCATAATTTTTAATAGACGCATAGAGTTTATCCAAATCTTCATTTTGAGAATTTAAAGAATTGCGTGAATCATCAACTTTTGATTTTAAATTATCATAATTTTGATTTTTTTCTGTCAAATCTTCTTTTTCATTTTCCAAATAATCGTCAGAATTTTTTTGCGCTTGGTCTAAATCTTTTTTTGCCTTATCTTTTTTCTCCAAGGCATCGCTTGCTTTTTTCTTTGCTTGATTCTCATAAATATCTTCTTGAGCTTTCTCATTTTTCTTAGCCTCTTCAAGCTTATTATTTGCCAAGTCTAGGGCTTTTTTCTTTTCGTCAGCATTTTTTTGAGCTAAATTTAAATTCTCTTTTGCTTTTTCTTGTTGATTTTTAGCAATATTAAGTTCTTCTTTTGCTTTGGCTAAATTTTTGTCAGCCTCAACTTGTTTATTCTTTTTTTCGTTAAGATTTATATAGTCGTCGCTTGCCTCACTTTGTTTTTTGTAAGCAGAAATAAAATCATTATCAGCTTTTTTCTTATTTTCACTGGCTTTATTAAGTTCATTTTGTAAAGATAAAACTTTTTTATCAAGTTCTATTTTTTCATTTTCTTTAGCTTTTAAATTTTCATTTGCAATATCTAATTCTTTTTGTGCCTTACTAAGTTCATTTTCAAGATTTTTTTCATTTAAATTATCAGCAAAGCCAGTAGAATTTTCTCTATATTCTACCATATTTTCATCATTATTAGATGCGTATGAATTATAAACAGGATTAACAACCCCCAAGCCCATAGCTAAAATTAGGGCAGTAGCAAATTTTTTATTCTTTTTCAAAATTTAAACCTCCATAATGTTAAATTTTTTCTATTAAATTATAATTTAATAAATAATGATTATTTGATTCTCATTTGAATAGTAATTTTTTAAATCTCTAATCATTTAAATAAAAAAAATTAAAAAAGCAAATTTAAAAATAAAAATTCAAAGGAAACAATTCATAACAATAATCATTATCATAACTATGATAACAAAAATTTTTTTCTTTGAATATCAAAATATTGTTTTTTATTGAAAATAATAATAAAAAATAATTGTACAAAATAAAATTTGTAAAAATAAATAGGGAATCAGACTTTTGACAAATTATAAAAATACTCATGCGAAGAATATCATACGGAAATAATTGTTTTGATTTGAATTTTAAAATTTAAAAATCAATAATTTTTGCAGTCAGATATTCGTGCTTGAGGTTTTATCTACGCTTTTGGGGAATTTTTTATTTAAAATTTGAAAATATTTTGAAAATTTTTCGAATTAAAAATATTTTCAAATTTTAAATTAAATTTGCTTGAAAAAATTTCATTTAAGATTGAAAATTCAAGAAAAAAATAGTCAAGAAAAAGTCTTGACATTAGATTGAATTGCTAGTATACTTTATAGGTCAAGAAAAATACTTGACGGGTGAGAATATGGAAAAATTAGTACAAGTTGCAAGATTGTTTGACACTTATGGCTCTCTTTTGAATGAAAAACAAAAAGATGTCATAAATTGTTATTACAATGAGGATTTATCATTAAACGAGATAGCAGAAAATAACAATAAATCAAAGCAGGCAATTTCTGATATGATTCAAAGGTCTGTTGACAAGTTATTTGAGTTTGAAAATGAGCTTTCTTTAATAAAGAAAAAAAATCAATTAAGAGAAGATTTGTCTTTGTTAAGAGAGTTGATCGAAAGTTCAAATCAAAGTGAAGCTATGGATATGATCGATGAAATGATAAATAAAATTTAGGATGTGAAAATATGATTTTTTCAAATCTTTCTGAGAAGTTACAAGAATCTTTAGGAAAACTTACAGGAAAAGGAAAATTAAGCGAAAAAGACATCGACAATGTAGCCAGAGAAATAAAACTTTCTTTGCTTGAGGCTGACGTTAATTACAAAGTAGTTAAGGAGTTTGTCAAAAAAATAAAAGAAAGAGCTATGGGTCAAGATGTCATGGAATCTCTTACTCCAGGTCAAACTGTAATTAAGATTGTAAATGAAGAACTTACAAATCTTATGGGTAAGGAAAATTCTAAACTTGAGCTAAAAGGATCTACTCCTCACGTTGTGTTGATGGTAGGTTTGCAAGGTTCAGGTAAGACAACTCACTCTGGAAAACTTGTCAGGAAATTAAAAAAGGAAGGCAGAAATCCTCTTTTAGTAGCTCTTGATGTTTATAGGCCTGCGGCAATTGAACAATTGAAAGTTGTAGGCAAACAAGCTGAGGTTGAAGTTTTTGAAAAGGGAAAACAAGATCCTGTACAAACTGCAAATGAAGCAAAAGAATATGCTAGAAGAAATAACAATGATGTTGTTATAATGGATACGGCTGGACGACTTCAAATCGATGAAGATTTGATGGATGAGCTTAGAAATATTAAAAAAGTTGTAAAACCTGACGAGATACTTTTGGTAGTTGATGCCATGGTTGGACAAGAATCTGTAAATGTTGCAAAAACATTTGATGAATATCTTGATATTACTGGCGTTATTCTAACAAAACTTGACGGAGATGCAAGAGGTGGAGCAGCTCTTTCAATTAGACAAGTTGTAGGAAAACCAATTAAATTTATTGGTACAGGCGAAAAGCTTGATGATCTTGAAGCCTTTCATCCAGACAGGATGGCATCAAGAATTCTTGGCATGGGAGATGTATTATCCCTAATTGAAAAGGCAGAAAAGCAAGTTTCTTTGAAAGATGCAAGGGAGCTTGAAGAAAAAATGCGAAACCAATCCTATACTCTTGATGATTTTGTTGAACAAATAAATCAAATAAGAAATATGGGACCGCTTGAAGATTTACTTGCTATGATTCCTGGAGTAAACAACAAAATGCTTAAAAATGTAAATGTTGATGAAAAAGGATTTGTAAGGATTGAAGCTTTAATATCTTCTATGACAAAAGAAGAAAGACAAAAACCTGAGATTATTGGCAAAAGCCGTAAGGAAAGAATTGCCAAAGGCTCTGGGGTTGATATGAATGAATTAAATAAATTATTAAAGCAATTCAAAGAACTAAAGAAAATGATGAAACAATTTACTAATATGAAAAAGGGAAGAAAAGGCAAAAGAAAATTCAATATGCCTTTCTTCTAAAAAAATACGGAGGTTATGATGGCAGTTAAAATTAGATTAAAAAGAATGGGACAAAAGAAAAGACCATTTTACAGAGTAGTTGTAGCAGATTCTAGAAGTCCAAGAGATGGAAAATTCATCGAAGAAATCGGAACATACAATCCAGTATCTGAACCAAAAGAATTTAAAATTGACAACGAAAAAGCTAAACAATGGATCAAAAATGGTGCAAAACCAACTTCTATTGTTGAAAAATTATTTAACGACAACAACGTTTTAGCTTAATAAAATGAAAGAATTAGTCAAACTAATAGTTACAGAACTTGTTGAAAACAAGGATGCTGTAGGAATAATATTAGAAGAAGACAACGGAGAGGTTAACATAAAAATTAACGTAGCAGAAGCTGACAAGGGAAGAGTTATAGGTAAAGGTGGAAATATTATTAATTCTATTAGAACTATTGCTCGTGCCTGTGCAGTCAAAGAAGATGTTAAGGTTAATATAAGAATATGAAAATAACTGTAGCAGAAATACTTAAAGCCCATGGAATAAAAGGAAATCTAAAAATAAAATCTTATTCTGATAACGAAAAAAGATTTGAAAAAGGATCAAAACTTTTACTTGATGGAAATTTAGTTACAATCGAATCATCTTTTAAGCATAAGGGTAGTATCATCATAAAACTCAAGGAATATGATGATATTAATGAGGTAGAAAAGTTTATTGGACACGAACTTACTATTGAAGAAAAAGACTTAGAAAAATTAAATGATGGAGAATATTATTTATTTGATTTGATTGGCTTAAAAGTTTATGAAAAAAATCAAGAACTTGGTTTTATAAAAGATGTCATCACTGGAGTTTATCCAAACGACATCTATGTAATAGAAAAATACGGAAAAGAAATTTATTTTCCTGCCTTAAATGCTACAGTAAAAAATGTTGACTTAGAAAATAAAAAAATAGAAGTAGAAAACTTCAAAGATTATGAATAAAATAACTATACTTACACTTTTTCCCGAATCATTCGAATTTCTAAAAAGCTATGGAGTCATAGGAAAGGCAATTGAAAAAGGACTAATTGAAATTAATCTTGTTGATATAAGAGATTATAGCAAGGACAAACACAACAGGGTTGATGATACAGTTTTTGGTGGGGCAGCAGGAATGCTTATGAGGCCTCAGCCGATTTATGATGCTCTAATAGCAAATAAAAGTTCAAAATCAAAAGTAGTCTACATGTCTGCAGCAGGAGAAATCCTAAACCAAAAATTAGCAATCAAATTTGCAGATTTTGAAGACTTGGTAATACTTTGCGGTCATTACGAAGGAATAGATGCAAGAATTACCAACCACTATGTTGATTATGAAGTTTCAATTGGAGATTATGTTTTAACCGGTGGCGAAATCCCTGCCATGGTGTTAATAGATTCTCTTTCAAGATTTATTGGAGGAGTTGTTGGGAAAAAAGAATCATTAGTTACAGATTCACACTACAATGGTCTACTACAATATGATGAATACACTAAGCCTAGAAATTTTAATGGATATATGGTTCCAAAAGAACTTTATAGTGGAAATCATAAATTAGTAGAAGAGTGGCAAAAGAAATCATCTCTTCAAAAAACCAAAAGAGTAAGAAGAGATTTATACGATAGATATATCAAGGAGGATCACGATGGAATTAATCAAAAAAATAGAAAATGAACAACTACGTGAAGATAATCCAGACTTTAGAGTTGGAGATACTGTAAGAGTAAGCTACAGAATCAAAGAAGGAGACAAAACAAGACTCCAAGACTTTGAAGGAGTAGTAATCAAAATAAATGAAGGAAATCTTGGAAAAACTTTCACACTTAGAAGACTTTCTTATGGTGTAGGAGTAGAAAGAACATTCCTTTATCACTCACCAAGACTTGAAGCATTCAAAATCGTTAGACGTGGTAAGGTAAGACGTGCAAAACTAAATTACCTAAGAGGACGTCAAGGTAAGGCTGCTAAAGTTAAAGAAAAAACAAATTATTAATAAAAAGGTCCAAAAGCTCATTGAATTAGGGATTGCAAAACTTATTCAAAGAGTCTTTAGGTGGCAAGATAAAAGGCTATGAGTTTAATGCTCACAGCCTTTTTCTTATATACTCTTGAAAGTATTATCTGAGTTTTCGTTTATTGTTTTAAGACCACTTTTTATTGCTACTAAAACTCCTGCAATCATAAATACAAATACTATTATTAGAGGGGTATAATTCATATTTGCTATAAGACCTTTTATCGCAAATTCTAATTCATAGTTACTCCTATAGGCTCTTAATACAATACCTATAGCGAACATAAAGATATATGCTAAGAAAATATCTTTAAATAATATTTTTACTTCTCCAAATACCATCTTTTCAACCTGTTTTTCTGTCATGCCAGTGGTTGATAGAAGTTTAAAATCATTGGCTCTCGCTCTAAGGTTGCCTTTAAAACTATTATAGGCATTGGAAAGAGCAATTGTTATAAGAATGATTTGGATGCCAAGATTTAATAGTTTTTCATTTCTCATTTGTTCTTTATTCATAGCAGCTTTTATAATTTCTGTAGAAGTGCCATGGTCAGATTTCGAAACATAGGAAGAAATTACCTTTTCTGCATCATCAAAAACTTTTTCTTTATTATTATTATCAGCTTTAATTTTTACAAAGTAATAATAGACTGGGTTGCCTTCAGCTATTCCATATTCATCAATAAATTTTTTCATAGTACTTTCACTTGTAAAGATAGATATTTGATTGTCATTATAAGCTTCTAGATTATAAGGCATTTCATCGATACTTGAATCTATTTTTATAGGCATGGACTTACCATTTGCATTATATTTTAAAGTTACTTTTCCTGTATCCTTATCAGAAATTTTTATATACTCGCTAAAAGCGTAAGGCGTTCTATTGTCTTTTCTTATCTTATTAAGCAATAAGTAAGATGCATTAGGGATGTTATTTTCTTTTAAAAGTTTTTCGAAATCCTCATCTGTTAAGGCATACAAACTTGCATATAGTCTATCTTTTGCTATTTTCCCACTATCAAGAGAATTTTTTAAGTCTTTAGAAATAAAGTCTTTATTATCGTCAAGGTAAAACTTAGTGTCATTTCTTTGATATAGGTGAAGCTCTTTTATTCCGTCAACTTTTTCTAAATCAGCTAATAAGTTTTCATCTAAATTCTTTTCGGTGTAAATACTTGAATTAAAATTGTAAGGACTCTTATAAGAGTTATATTTTTCGTTCAAAGTTCTATAGGACTGGCTAACTAAGACTGTGGTCAGTACAAATGCAGAAAGAGCCATTGAAATTACAATAATTTGATAGGTTGAACGATAAGACCTGTAATAATCTTTTGCTAAAGTCTTTTCTATAGGTCCATTTATTTTTGATTTTCCCAATTTAATGTTTTTTTCTGTAATACCATTTAAGCCTTCTATTATTTTTATTTTTGCACTCTTCCTAGCAGGGATTGTCGCAGATAAATACACCATTAAAAGAGATAATAAGAGAATGATTATTATAGAAATAGGATTTGGATAAACGAAATGAAAGTCTGGCGATTTTAAACTTTCTCCCACTATCTCAGACATATTTTTATAGGATATGGAATTGTTAAACCACATCAAATATAAGAGCAGATTTGCAGAAGCCAAAGATAAAATTGTTCCCAAGGTTATGGGTAAGGTTGAAAGTTTCAAAGCTTTCTTTCGAATTAATTGCTTTACCTGCTTATCTGTCATCCCAGTGCTTTTTAATAGAGCAATTTCCTTTAGATCCCTATTGTTCCATACATTAAAAGCCCCATAAATGATAAAAGCAAAAAGTAGGCAAAGAAAGAAGGCTGCTCCATATTGTTCTATAGCTGAGTTTACAACACTTTTTGGTGGAATGATTCCTTTTGGATATACCATCTTATATTCTAAGATATCTTTATTATAAAATACTCTCCCAATATCTAGGGCATGATTCTCATCAATATTCATTTCTGATAAAATTTCCCTAGTCTTTGTATAGGTATCTCTTATATTTTTATACCAAATTTGTGCTTCAACTCCACCATTTTTTTCAAACAAGATTTTTTTATCATCACTTTTAGATAAACCTACAAGCATAGCCTCTTCAAATGAATAGCTAAAATCTTCATAAGTACCAACTATTTTATAAGTTTTATCACGAACAGTTATTTCAGAACTCAAATCATATTCTTTATTTTTTATCAAAAATCCCTCTGGTACTAAAAGTTCATTTGCTTTTTCTGGCTTTTTTCCTTTCTTAATATCATAACCTAAAAGACTTGCAGGGTCTCCATTTTCATAGATAACTGCATTTAAGTCTGTTTTTATTAGTTTATTGAAAGAAACTTTTTCTATATCTTTATCGTTTTTTAATTTATCATAAAAACCTTGGTCAATTTCACTTATCTTCACATGATAATCTCCAAAAGTTTTCTTTACATACTCATACTTGTCAGTTTTTAACGAGTTGAAGATAAAAATTACAGTTCCTAATAACATTACTGCTAAAAGTATTGATATTTTAATAGCAAAACTGTCTTTCTTATTATTTTTTACATCTCCATCAGCTAGGTCATTAATAATTTTCATAAGTTCCATCTCCTAAGAAATTTAACATACCATCTACCATTCTATAGACCTTATCACAAGAATTTGCTACTTTTTCATCATGAGTTATTATCATAATTGTGGAATTTAGTCTTTTGTTTACCAGCCTAAAAAGTCCTGTAATTTCTTCTGAATTTTTCCTATCAAGATTTCCTGTAGGCTCATCGGCTAGAATAATGGCTGGTCTTGTAATCAAACTTCTGGCAATGGAAACTCTTTGTTGCTCACCACCTGATAATTGTTTTGGATACCTATCAAGCTTTCCTTCTATTCCTAGTATCGATAAAATTTCCTTTAAATATTCTTCATCTGCTTTTTTATTGTCTAACAAAAGAGGAAGTAGGATGTTTTTTCTCACATTAATATTTGGAATAAGATTAAAAAATTGGTAGACAACTCCAATATTTCTTCTACGAAAGATTGTCATCTCATCTTTGTTAAACTTGGTAATATTTTTATCTTGAACAAATATATCACCGCTTGTTGGTGTATCTACTCCTGCAAGTAAATGAAGTAGTGTAGATTTGCCAGAACCACTGTCTCCAATAATGGCAACTAGGTCTCCTTTTTCTAGTTCAAAGTTTACATTTGAAAGGGCATTTACTTCTACTCCGCTATTGTAAGTTTTTGTTAAATCTACTGTTTTTACAATATTCATATTTAATCCTCCTTATCTTTCTTATATGATATTAGACTTAAGTGACTGGAAAGTGACTAGAAAAAAAGACTGTGCTTTATTTACACAGCCATAATTAAATCAGTTATAAAATCTTAGCTCAAAGGCATTTGATTTTTTCCCCCTATTATATAAAAGCTCTCCATTTTGCCTTTCCATGACAGATTTTGCCATAGGAAGCCCAATCCCATAGCCTTTTGAATTTGGATTCAGCTTATAAAAACGTTTAAAAACTTTTTCTAACATTTCACGATCCAAACCTTTAGAAAAATCTTCCACAAAAATACTTTTATATAAATTCGTTTCTTTTAGATGAATTTCTATCTGTCTACCTTCTGTAGCTTCTATGCCATTTTTCATCACATTGAAAAGCGCTTCATAGGTCCATTTCTTATCGCATATAATATAAAAGTCTTCTCCATAAAGGGGGATTTCAATTGGATCATTGATAAAATAGTCTTTCAAGTTTCGTATGCTATCCTCAATTAAATCGCTAGCCGAAACTCTGTCTCTTGTCATTTCAATTGTGCCAGAATCAAGGGCGGCAAGTTTTAATAAAATATCTGATAAATTGTAAAGTCTAATGAGATTGTCCCTAAGTCTAGATATATATTCTTTTACCGATTCATCTTCTTCGTCTTCTAATAAGTCAAGTAATAATAGAGATCCAGTTAGAGGAGTTTTTATTTGATGGGCAATATCTTCCGTATATTCCCTTAAAATTTCTTTATTTTTCTCAGCATTTTCAGCAATCCTCTTGTTTTCTAAAATAATTTTAATAATCTCATCTCTTAATTTTCCAAATTCATCATCTATAATTTCGTAATTATCTGAGTCTATATCAAGTGAATGTAGTAGGTTAAATATATTATTAATCTTATCCTCAAGAGCTTTTTCTTTTTTCTTTTCAATTTTTGAAATAACTATAAATAGAATTATATTTATAAGTAAAAAACCAATAAGTGTTAGAATATCAAATCTTGGATTGAGATAAACTACAAACAAAGACATTAATAGATTTAAAATTAAGACAAGTAAAGTTTTTTTATTCATTGTCCCACCTATATCCTATTCCTCTAAGAGTTTTTATATGGTTACCATAATCTCCAAGTTTATATCTGAGTCTTTTTATGGTTACAGTTAGGGTATTGTCATTTACTTCATAAAAATCATAACCCCAAACATAATCTAAAATTTTCTCTCTTAATAGGTTTATATTTTGGTTTTCTAATAGCATTTCCAATATAGCAAACTCTTTTAAACTAAGATCTAAATCTTTTCCATCTAGCAAAGCTTGCTTTGAAAGAAGATCTAAAGATAAATTTTCAAAAGTCAGTTCGTCAACCTTTTTTATTTTTCTGCTAAATACATTGTCTATTCTCGCCTTTAAAACAGGGAGAGAAAAAGGTTTTGTAATATAATCATCTGCTCCTTGAGAAAGACCTTTTATGATATATTGATCCTCATCTTTTACAGTAAGCATTATTACAGGAAGGTCAGAAAATTCTCTCAGCCACTTTAAAAAATCAAAACCTGAACCATCTGGGAGATTGGCATCAAGAAGAATTAAATCACAGTCATTAAAATTTATATTTTCTGTCTGAGAAAGATTGTTATAAATAATAGTCTCAATATTTTCTTTGTTTAAGTAAGTTTTAACAGCAAAGGCAATTGTGCTGTCATCTTCAATCATTAATATTTTCAATTTTATGCTCCAAAAATTGCGATATAACACTTAAAATGCCTACAAATCCTCTTATATTCTCATAATTACATTATCATATCGACATATTTTTATGGTGTAGAAAGTTGTGTTTATGGCTTTTTGTAGGTCTAATTTATTTATTTTTCAGCTGTTAATTTTTTAAAAATTATCATAGGATAATATCATAATATACTTCAGATTAAGCCTCTATTTTCTATATTTTTTCTACAATATTATATCATATTTTAAAAATAATCTTTAAGGCTGTCTTGGTATTGGAAATTTTTATGAAGGAAATAAATTCTTATTTAGATTACAAAGGTGTTTTATTTTATAAATCACAAATTTTTGTGATAAAATATAAGATAAAGATTAGGAGGATATATGAATATAAATTGGTATCCGGGTCATATGAAAAAGACCAAAGAAGAAATAATAAATTCTTTAAAACTTGTTGATATAGTTTTAGAAGTAATAGATGCAAGAATTCCAAAATCATCAAGAAATCCTTTGATTTCAGAAATTACTGAAAAAAAAGATAGGATTATAATAATGAATAAAACTGATCTTTCAGATCCAGTTGAAAATGAAAAATGGATAAAAAAATTTGCTGATGATGGAATAAAAGCAATAAAGATGAATGCAAAAGAAAAAATAAATACAAAAGAAATTTATAATATAGCAAAAGAAATTCTTTCAGAAAAATTTAAAAAAAATGAAGAAAAAAATATTGAAAATGAAAATATTAGGATGATGGTTGTTGGAATTCCAAATTCTGGAAAATCTACCTTTATTAATAATATTGCCAAAAGAAAGGGAGCAAGGGTTGGAAATAGGCCTGGAGTTACCCAACAAAAACAATGGATAAAAACAAATGAAAATATTTTACTTTTGGACACTCCTGGTGTTTTGTGGCCAAAGCTTGAAGGAGATTCAGGTCTTCACCTATCTTTTACCAACGCAATTAAGGATGAAATTTTAAATATTGAGGAATTATGCCTTAAATTTATTGAATTTATGAAAGAATTTTATCCAAAAAATTTAGAAGAAAGGTATAAGATAGACTCTAATAAAACTGCTCTTGAAATTTATGAAGAAATTGGAATAAAAAGAGGGGCAATTATTAGAAAAGGCGAAGTTGATTATACAAGATGTGCAAATTTAATTTTTAATGATTTTAGAAGTGGAAAACTTGGAAGGATAACAATTGAAAAAGCCTAGATATTCTGAATTTAATGATAAAATAAAAAATGAAATTCATGAAAAATATGAATTGATTGCAGGAATCGATGAAGTTGGAAGGGGGCCTTTGGCAGGACCTGTTGTGACTTGTGCAGTTATAATGAAAAAAGATTCTCACATTGAAGGAGTCACAGATTCCAAAAAATTATCAAAAAAGAAAATGAATGAACTCTACCAAAAAATTATAGATGATTCGATTTCTTATTCTTTTGGTTATGCAAATAATATCCTTATTGATAAGATAAATATAAAAGAGGCAACGAAACTTGCTATGAAAGATGCCCTTGAAGGCCTTGAAAAAAAGCCACAAATTGTTTTGATTGATGCTGAAAGGATTGATACTCATATTAAGCAATTAAATATAGTAAAGGGCGACTTGTATGAATATGCCATTTCTTGTGCGTCAATTCTTGCCAAGGTAAGAAGAGATAAAATAATGGAAAATTTCTCAAAAATTTATCCCTATTATTCATTTGAAACAAATGCAGGCTATGGAACAAAAAAACACTATGAAGGTCTTGAAAAATTTGGGGAATGTCCAATTCATAGAAAAACTTTTTTAAGAAAATTTTATGAAAGGCAATTATCTTTTCTATGAAAAGCAAAAAAAGAACAATAGGAGATTTTGGGGAAGAAATAGCCTTAAAATATTTGGAGAAAAAAGGTTACCAAATTTTGGATAGAAATTTCCTAAAATACTACGGAGAAATTGATATTATTGCAATAAAAAATGATATTTTGACCTTTGTTGAAGTTAAAACAAGAAAAAATGATGAATTTAAGCCTGCAAGTTTGGATGTTGATTATTATAAACAAGAAAGAATCAAAAAAACAGCTCAAGCCTATATTATGGAAAAAGATTTGGGCGAATTTTTGATTTCTTTTGATGTGTGCGAAGTTTATCTTGAAAATAAAACAATTCATTACATAAAAAACGCTTTTGGTGATTAGATGGACAAAAAAGATTTGTTATTATATTTTAATTTTATAAATTTACAAAACAAAATAATTTTGGATTTTTGTGAAAATCTTGATATGGATAATTTTTTCGACCTTGATAGGAAAATTTTTGAAAATTTATCTAAGAAAAATAAGGAAAAGATATTTTCATCTAAGAATTTAGAAAATTTTAAAGCTTATAGACAAAAAGTTTTTAATGGTCCTTATAAAATTTGTACTATTTATGATGAAAATTATCCGATAAATTTATCCTACATAGATGATAGGCCAGCTCTTTTTTATTACAAGGGAAAGTTGGAAAAAGAGGACAAAAACGCCATAGCCTTTGTTGGGGCAAGAAAATGCACTGATTATGGAAAATGGGCTTGTAAAAAAATTGTTGAAGGTTTTAAGGATACAAATATAAGGACTGTTTCGGGACTTGCCTATGGAATTGATGCAATTAGCCATAAGGTTAGCCTTGAAAATAATATTAAAACTATTGGAGTAATTGGTTCAGGTCTTGATATAATTTATCCTAAGGCAAATAAGTATTTGTACGAAAAAATTGAAGAAAAAGGTGTAATTATTTCAGAATTTCCTTTAGAAACTCCACCAAATGCTTACAATTTTCCAAGAAGAAATAGAATAATTTCAGGACTTAGCAAGGGAGTTTGTGTAATTGAAGCAAAAGAAAAATCTGGAACTATGATTACAACAAATTTCGCTCTGGATCAAGGCAGAGAAGTTTTTTGCCTACCTGGAAATATAAATTCAATTTATTCAAAAGGTTGTAATAAATTAATTCAAGAAGGCTCAAAGCTTGTGATGGATGCGTCTGATATAATTGATGAAATTGAAGATTTTAAAAATATAAATGAGAAAAAAACAAAATTAAGTCTTGATGGACTTGATAAAGATACGCTAAATGTAGTAAAGTATATAATCGATAAGCCATCTTCAAATGCAGATGAGATTTCTCAAAATCTTTGTATGTCAATTGAAGAGGTAAATTATATTTTGATATTTTTAGAATTAAATGATTACATAGAAAATATGGGAAATAATGAATACGTAAGTAAAGGGGATTAAATGGCAAAAAATTTAGTAATTGTAGAATCTCCAACCAAGGCTAAGTCAATCACTAGGATGCTAGGTTCAAATTATAAGGTTAGAGCAACTTATGGACATCTTAGAGATTTGCCAAAGTCAAAACTTGGAGTTGATATAGAAGATGATTTTGAACCAAAATATATAAAAGTTCGTGGAAAGGCAAAAACAATCAATGCCTTAAAAAAAGAAGCAGAAAGCGTAGACAAAGTTTATCTTGCAACAGACCCTGATAGGGAAGGTGAGGCAATAAGCTGGCATTTGCAATATCTTTTGGGACTTGATAAAAATGAATTGAACAGAGTAGAATTTCATGAGATAACAAAAAATAATGTAAAAAATGCTATCAAAAATCCAAGAAAAATCGACCAAAATTTGGTAGATAGCCAACAAGCAAGAAGAATTATGGATAGGATAGTAGGTTATGAAATTTCTCCAATTTTGTGGAAAAGAGTAAAATCTGGTCTATCTGCAGGAAGAGTCCAATCAGTTGCTTTAAAATTAATTGTAGATAAGCAAAGAGAAATTGATTCTTTTGTTCCTAAAGAATATTGGACAATTACAGCTAAGCACAAAGAAAGTAAAATTGAATTTGAATCAGAATTTTATGGATCAAAATCAAAAAAAATGAAAATTTCAAATGAAAATGGGGCAGAAAAAATCCTAAATAGGATTGATAAGGATAAGTTTGAAGTTTTTGATATTCAAAAAACAAAAAAGAAAAGAAAACCACAAAAGCCATACACAACTTCAACTTTACAACAAGATGCTTCAAATAAATTAGGCTTTTCAACTAAATACACAATGTCTCTTGCCCAACAATTATTTGAAGGAATTGATTTAGGAGATAAAGGAAGAGTCGGTCTAATTACTTATATGAGAACAGATGCAACAAGACTTTCAAATGAAATTATTGGAGAAAGTTTATCATATATTAAGGAAAAATTTGGAGAAAAATACGCATCAAAAGGAAATTCTTATTCCAAAAAATCAAAAACAAGTCAAGATGCTCACGAGGCAATAAGACCTACTTCAATTTACAATGACCCAATAAGTGTAAAAGAATATTTAACAGACCAACAATATAAACTCTACAAATTAATTTGGACAAGAGTTGTTGCAAGTCAGATGACTGATTACGAATATTTGTCAACATCTCTTTCATTTGATTCAAATGGAGTAATTTTTAAAACAAATGGAAAAATAACCTTGTTTGATGGATTTATGAAAGTATCAAATGCAAAAGAAAATGAAAATATCCTACCAGATTTAAAAAAGGGAGATATTATAAAAGCACTTGATATTAAAAAAGACCAACATTTTACAAAACCACCAGCAAATTACACAGAAGCAAGTCTTGTAAAAACTTTGGAAGAATATGGCATAGGAAGACCATCAACCTATTCATCAACAATAGCTTCAATTATTTCAAGAAATTATGTAGAATTTGAACAAAGAAAAATTCTTCCGACAAAACTTGGAATAAGAGTAAATGATTTTTTACAAGAAAGTTTTGACGACATAATAAATGTAGAATTTACAGCAAAAATGGAAGATGAGCTTGATAAAATTGCTCAAGATGAAGTTTATTGGAAAGATGTTTTAAAATCTTTTTATGAAGGATTTGAAAAAGATTTAAAACAAGTTTCAAAAGATAGGACAGATTATAAGGTAAAAGATAAAATTTTGGATGAAAAATGTCCAAAGTGTGGCCATCCGCTTGCAGAAAAACATGGAAGAAATGGAAAATTTATTGGATGTACAAATTTCCCAGAATGTGATTTTACAAAATCAATTATAAAAACGACTGGAGTAAAATGTCCAGAATGTGAAAATGGAGAAATAATAGAAAAAGTTTCTAAGAAGGGTAAAAGATTTTACGGCTGTTCAAATTTTCCAAAATGTGATTACGCAACATGGGATCCACCAACAGGAGAAAAATGTCCAAAATGCGGAGACCTTTTAGTCCACAAAAAAAATAGATCAACTGATGAAATAAAATGTAATTCTTGTGATTACGTTAAAGAGAAAAGAAGATAAAATTTTGTATATAAAAAGCAGGCTTTGAGCCTGCTTTATTTTTTAAAAAAATTATTTAATTTCTTCAGAAAATCCTTCAAGTTTTGATGTACAATGAGGGCATCTTGTTGCTTCTAGATCAATTTCACTTTTACAATAAGGGCAAATTTTTGTTGTAGCTTCTACAACTTCTTCTTTTTTTGCCTTGTTCAATGCTTTTACAATTAAAAATAGGAATAATGAAATAATTAAAAATGTAATAATTGCATTTATAACGCTACCTATTTGTAATTTTGCTCCAAAAAAATTAACTGCTAGATCTTCGTAATCAACTCCTGCTGTAAGTCCTGAAATAATTGGCATCAAAATTCCATCTACAACTGCAGTTACAATTGCAGTGAAAGCAGAGCCCATGATAAGACCTATTGCCAAGTCAACTACATTTCCCTTTGAAATAAATTCTTTAAATTCTTTCCACATAATATCTCCTTATTTCTTATTTGTCTTCATTATACTCATATTTTTATAAATGTGTAGGATAGAAAATATTTTAAAAATAGTATAGTGGTTATAAGGAGAAAAAAATTATGAAAAATTTACAAGTTGATGATGAATTTTATAAAAAATTATCTAAATATGCTGTTTTTATTCCTATAATTAATATTGATGGGAAAGACCATATTTTATTTGAAGTTAGGAGCAATCTCATTTCTCAAGCTGGCGAAGTTTCTTTTCCTGGTGGTGGAGTAAATGAAGGCGAAAAATTTGAGATGGCTGCCATTAGGGAATGTAGGGAAGAATTAAATTTGGACGAAAAAGATATTTCTTTGATTGACTATTCTTCTATGATTTTGTCTTCTTCAAATAGGCTAATCAAAGCTTATTATGGAAGAATTAATAAAAATTTTGAAAATATTTCTTATAATATGGAAGTTGATTCTATTTTTACGGTTTCTATTGATTATTTGAAAAAAAATCCTCCAGAAAAATATACGGCAAAACTCAAAATGGATTTGCCAGATGATTTTCCTTTTGAAAAAATTCCTAATGGAAAAAATTATAATTTTTGGCAAAGATACCATACTTTTTATTTTTATAATACAAAACCTGTTATATGGGGAATGACTGCAAATGTTTTGAAAGATTTTTTAAAATTTTATAAATAATTATTTCTTATAAAGATTTATAATTTGTGGTAAAATTAGTTTATAGGAGAATTGTTTGTAAGAAAGAAAGATGTGGTTATGAAAAGTTATATTATAGAAAAATTAAAAGATTATTCCAAATCTAATGAAAAAGTCAAGTCGATTTTTTTTGTAAAGGAAGATAATAATAATGAATATTTTGCAAATATTTATCTTGTTTTGAGCGATATTATTATTTCAAAAATCAAAGAGGATTTGGAAAATATTTTTGATGATTATGCAATGATTAATAAGAGAAAAGATTCTTTTGAGCTTGATAAAAAAAATCAACAATTTACAAAGTTCGAACTTTATACTAATGATTCTACAAAAATTTCAATAAATTTGATTTTGGAAGATAAGGCAAATGATTTTATAAAATTGTGTCCGGGAAGTATTGAATTTATTTGTGATAAAATGAATTTAGAAGAAGAAATTGGTGAGAAAAATATTGTTTATAGTTTTGCTCGTGAATTTGAATTTGATGAGTGTTGTAAGAACTTTTTTTCAAGCTGTTTGGATGTTTCTTTTAATCTTATGTCAAGAGATCTTATTAGTGCAGGTTATAGAATGCAAAGTGTAAGGGATTATCTATATAAATTATTAAATTGGTATATAATTGACAAATTTAATAAGGGCAAAGATGCTGGGGAGTATGGACAAAATTTAATTCATACTTTGGAAGCTGATATTAAGGAAGAATTGCTTTTGACCTTTAAAACAAATGATATTACTGAAATTTATGGGGCAATTTTTGCAGCTTGCCAATTGTTTAGAAAAATTGGTATGCAACTTTCTGAAAAATTTGATTTTTCTTATCCAAAAAAAGATGATGTTTATACACTAAAGCTTTTGAGAAAAAATTACAAAAAAATGGAATCGCTACAAGTTTAGGGGGATGAATGAAAAGGAAAAAAATTATAGCATTTTTATTGGCGTTTTTGTTTATATTTTCTCCAATCAAAACTTTTGCTGATGATACGGTAGCAAAAGAAGGAGATAATATTGTTGGTGCTGATAAATTTGTAAAGGCGTACTTGATTGGAAATCAAGAAAGTGGAGATATTTTTTATCAAAAAAATGCAGATCAAACTTATCCAATAGCATCAATGAGTAAGCTTATGACATTTTTACTTGCAAGAGATGCAATCGAAAGTGGAAAAATTTCTTTTGATACAAAGGTTAAGGGAACTAAGGAAGCCGAAGACTTAACAGGGCCAGAATATTCTGCAATGGGAATTAAAGAAGGCGAACAATACACAATAAAAGAATTGCTCACAGGTCTTATGGTAGTTAGTGGCAATGATTGTGCAAATCTTTTGGCAAGTACAATTTCAGGAAGTGAAGCTAATTTTGCCAATGAAATGAATAAAAAAGCCCAAGAATTAAATTTGAAAAGTCAAAAATATTACAATGCATCAGGAATAAATACAGAAGATGATAAACAAAATTCATCATCTGCAAAAGATTTATTTGAACTTACAAGAATAATTCTTAGCAAATACCCAGATGTTTTAGAATATTCAAAAATAAATGAGATTAATGATAACAAAAAAGATATTCACAAAAAATCAACTATTCCACTTAGAGACGAAATAAAAGGCGTTGATGGATTAAAAACAGGAACAACAGAAGAAGCTGGTTATTGTCTTACAACAACAATCGATATGAACAAATTTGATCCAAAAAATGAATTTAGGGCAATAGGAATTGTGATGGGAGCTGAAGAAAATGAATTTAGAAATTCAGCTATGACAGATTTGATCTATTACGTTTCAAGATATTTTAATTATAAAAAACTTACAGATAAAGATTTGCCTATCGATTCAATAAAAGTTAATTCTGTAAAAGAAGGATATGTAGAATTATATCCAGAAAAAACAGTTGGCTTTATAATCAAAGACAAAGCAATGCCAAGTGTACAAATTAAAATTAATAAAGACATAAAAGCACCAATCAAAAAAAATGAAAAACTCGGCAAGGCTTACATAAAATATAAGGACAAATCATACGAAGTCAATTTGATAAGCAAAAAAGATCAACAAAAGGCATCTAACTTTACTAGAGTAAAAAGAACAGTATCAGATGCTTGTAATTTTTTGGTAGAATGTATTATAGCTAGATAGAAAAAGTTTTACTTTTTCTATCTTTTCTGCTATACTATTGAGGTAGGTCCTGGTAGCTCAGCTGGATAGAGCACCGCCCTCCTAAGGCGGGTGTCGGAGGTTCGAATCCTCTTCAGGACGCCAAATATTTTTAGCTATTGCAAATTTTTAAAAAATGAGCGATAGCTTTTTTTGTTGAAAAAATAATTTAAAATATTTTAAAATTGTGGAGAAATAAATGGATGATATTTTTTATATGAAAGAAGCCATAAACGAGGCAAAGCTTGCAAGATTAGAAGATGAAGTTCCAATTGGTTGTGTGATTGTAAAAGATGAAAAAATAATTGCAAGAAGTCACAACTATACCTACAAGGGAAAATCTGCATTGAAACACGCAGAAATTCTTGCGATTGATAAGGCGAGTAAGTATGTTGGAGATTTTAGATTAGAAGATTGCACAATGTATGTAACAATGGAGCCTTGTTCCATGTGTGCTGGAGCAATAATAAATTCAAGAATAAAAAGATTAGTTATAGGTCTTGCCGATGTAAAAAGAGGAGCTTGCGGTTCAAATACAAATATTACAGGAGACAGAAGCCAACTGCATTATTTAGATGCAGAATTTGGTTTGATGAAAGAAGAAAGCCTAGAGCTTTTGCAAAGTTTTTTTAAAAAATTGAGAAATAAAAAGAAAAAAGATTCTTGCCAATAAGGTTAAGAATCTTTTTTAAAAATAAATTAAATTGTAGCAATAATTTGCCAAAATACCTTGTATTTATCGATCAAGGTTGTAAATAATTTCTTATTAATTGTTTGGGGTTGCATTAATACCTTTGATTCCTTTTCAAGTTTTGAATAAGCCTTATATAAATTTTCGCTGTTTGTTTCAATAACAACCCTTCCATTATTTCCACTTGTCCAATGCTTATCATCAGTTGTGTCAAATAAATATACATTATTTCCATAAATTTCTAATTTTGAATTATAAATTCGATCTCGGATTTCTTCGGGAAAGTTATACTGTTCAAAGTCAGAATATCTGATTATTTTTTCAGGCGGATCAAGGTAAAACATATCGCAATAATATTCGATAGCCTCCAAGCATTTTCCATTTTTAAATGATATACCAACTGCCATATTAAATTCCTTTCTTTAATTAAATTTAACATAATAGTATAATAATATCAAGATAAAAAATTATTAATAAAATATAAAGGGGGCGTAAATGAAGATTTCTTTAATAGATCCTTTGCTCGTTGATGATAAAATAATTGAAAGTCATAAGGAAAAAATAGAAAAACTTGGTCATGAATTTCAATATTTCAAAAAAAGCGCATCTGATGATGAAAAAATAATTGAAAGATTAAAAGATAGCGATGTGGCTATAATTACAAATAATAAATTTTCAAAAAATGTAATTGAAAATACAAATTTAAAATTAATTGATGTAGCATTTACTGGCTTTAATCATGTTGATATTGAAGCTTGCAATGAAAAAAATATTATTGTAGAAAATGCCAGCGGATATTCTGATGATTCTGTTGCTGAGCTAGTGCTTGGTCTTACAATTTCTCTTATGAGAAAATTTAATGAAAACAGAAAAAATATGTATGAAGATGAATCTTTTAAGGTCGTTGGCCAAATTATAAAAGGAAAAACTGTTGGAGTTGTTGGCACAGGAAAAATTGGAATAAGAGTTATTGAATTATTTAAGGCTTTTGGTGCAAATATTTTGGCATATAGTCGAAGTGAAAAAGATGAAGTGAAAAATCTTGGTGCAAAGTATGTTAGCCTTGATGAGCTTTTGAAAAATTCTGATATTGTTACAATTCATCTTCCTCAAAACAAAGAAACTTGTGGTTTTATTGGACAAAATGAGCTTGATCTTATGAAAGATAAGGCGATTTTGATAAATTGTGCAAGGGGACCGATTGTTGACAATGATTATTTGGCAAAATTATTAAATGAAGACAAGTTAAGAGCTGGCATTGATGTTTTTGATATGGAACCTCCGATTGATAAAAATTATCCGCTTAGAAATGCAAAAAACACAGTGCTTACAAATCATGTAGGATTTTTAACTCAAGAAGCTATGGATATTAGATGTGAAATTGTTTTTGATAATTTATATAAGTTTCTTGATGGCAAAATTGTAAATAAAGTAAATTAATTATGGATACAAAAATTATAGCGATAGCAGGCGGATCTGCTAGTGGAAAATCTTCTATTGTTGAATATATAAAAAATTATTTTTCTAAAGATTTATATGTAATTGGACATGACAATTATTATAAATCACATGATGATCTTAGTTTTGAAGATAGGGAAAAATTAAATTATGATAAACCGGAATCTTTTGATAATGAAATGTTTTTGAGGGATCTTTTGGCTTTAAAGGCTGGAAAAGAAATTGATATGCCAACCTACGATTACAATATCCATACCAGAAGTAAAGAAACTATCCATGTAGTTCCCAAAAAAATAATTCTTATTGAAGGGATTTTGGTTTTGTATGATGAGAGAATAAGAAATATTTTGGACACTTGCGTTTTTATTGATGCGGATAGCGACGTAAGACTTCAAAGAAGAATTTTAAGAGATACTAAAGAAAGATCTAGGAGTTTGGAATCTGTTTTGACTCAATATATAAAACAAGTAAAGCCAATGCACGAAAAATATGTTGAGCCAACAAAAAAATATGCAGATATAATAATTCCAAGAGGAGCAAAAAATACTAGAGGAATAGATATTTTAATTAAACATATCGAAGATTTGATTGAGGAATAAAATGGAAGTGAAGTTACTTGATGTAGATTATAAAAAAATAGAATCATACTTAAATGGCGATTCCAAGTTAGGTCATAAAATTTTTGGATCAATAAAAAAAGATGATGGATATGTTTTTAGATTGTATGCTCCAAAAGCTGATAGGGTTTTAATCAAAGGGGATTTTTCAAATTGGCAAGAAATTCCTATGTTTAAAAATGAAAAGTATGGATATTTTTATAAATTTATTAAGGCAAAAGAGGGCGATTACTATAAATATGTTATAGAAAGTCAAGGAAATAGATTTGAAAAATTTGACCCTTATGGAAAATATTTTGATATGTCTCCAGAATTTGCTACAAAAATTATTGATACATCTTATGATTTTTCTGATGAAAAATGGATGGAAAAAAGAGAAAAAAATTTTGATAAACCAGTAAATATTTATGAAATTCATCCTGGAAGCTGGTTGAGATATAATTCTATGCCAAATATTTTGGATATAGTTGATAAATTAATTTCTTATGTAAAAGATATGGGCTATACTCACATAGAACTTATGCCAATTACAGAACACCCTTATTATCCTTCTTGGGGCTATCAAGTTTCAGGATTTTTTGCTATGTCATCAAGATATGGTTCTATAAAAGATTTGCAAAAATTTGTAGAGATTTGCCACCAAAATGATATTGGAGTAATTTTTGATTTTGTAATTGTTCATTTTGCAGAAGATTATTATGCCCTAAAATATTTTGACGGAACTAGTCTTTACGAATCTGATTATAAAGATTTGCAATATTCTGAATGGGGAAGTTTGAATTTTGATTATTCCAAAGGTCATGTAAGAAGTTTTATGAAATCTGCCATTAATTTTTGGATAGAAAATTGTCATTTCGATGGAATAAGAATTGATGCAGTTTCTAATATGATTTATTATGATGGAAATAAAAATAGGGGAGTAAATCCTAATAATATTAAATTTTTAAAAGAATTAAACAGAGCTCTTTCAAAAGATTACCCAAATTTTATGAAAATTGCAGAAGATTCATCATCTTATGAATTTGTGACAGAAAAGAATTCACAAGATAGTCTTGGTTTTGATTACAAATGGGATTTGGGATGGATGAATGATACTTGCAAATATTTTGAAGTTGATTCAATAAACAGACATATGTATCAAGGAAAAATTAATTTTTCTATGTTTTATTTTTACAGAGAAAATTTTCTTTTACCTTTAAGCCATGACGAGGTAGTTCATCTAAAAAAACCTATGATAAATAAAATGAACGGTTTTTATGAAGATAGGTTTAAACAATTAAAATTATTAAATACTTATCAAATGACTCATCCTGGTAAAAAATTAAATTTTATGGGCAATGAATTTGCAACTTTTGATGAATGGAATGAAAATGAATCTTTAAATTGGGATATTTTAAAATTTCCAATACATTCAGATTTTAAAAATTTTGTAAAAGATTTAAATTTCCTTTACAAGGACAATCCAAGTTTTTACAAAAATGATTTTGATGAAAAAGGATTTTTGTGGAAAGTTGTTGATGACAATATAAATTCTGTTTTTGCCTACGAAAGACTTGCAGATGATAAAAGATTTTTGGTAGTATTAAATATGACTAATACTTACAAAAAATCTTATCCGATTTTTTATGATGAAAATTTGATTTTTGTTGAAAAAATTAATAGTCTTTCTGAAAAATATGGTGGAGATAAATATAAAAGAGAAAATATAAAAATTAATAAGGGGGAAAATCTTGAGCTAGAGCTTTGGGAATATGAGGCTGTAGTTTTTGAAATAAAAGAAAATGAGTAGAAACAAAGAGGCTATCAATCTTTCTTGGTTGGTAGAAAAATGGACAATTTGGGATAATTCATATTTAAAAAATATTTGGTTAAATCTTGATACTTTGGATTTAATAAGAATAAATGATAATATGGATAACAATGATGATATAGAAGAATCTTATATTGATATTGAAAATAATATGGACGAATTTGTTTGTATGCCAGGTCGCGAAGCTGTAAATAAAAAACTTGCAAGAGAAGTTTTTATGGATTATTTGGGAAGCGTCGATAGGGATAGGCTTTTTGAAAATTATAATGAATACTCAGCTGATGAGGAATTTTTGGATTTGATTTATGAGCTAGGACTTGAAAATAAACTTCAAGAATTTAGAGAAAAAATTGCTGGAGCTATTTTATTAAATTGGGCAAATGAAGAAGATATTAAAGTAAATAAAGATATGGTAGTAATAGATTTATATAATAGGGATTAGATTTTGAAAAATAAAAAGATAAAAATGACTTGTGCGGTGCTAGGCTTATGTTTAGCACTTTCATCATGTAATAAAAAAATTGAAAAAGTTAAACCAGAAGCAAAAAGCAATATTAAAAGTGAAATGAGTGATGATAAGAAAATTTCTTCAAACAATTCAAATAATGTTGACGAAAATCAATTGAAAAAATTTGATGCAACAATTTATGAATACTTTGACACAATAACAACTTTTACTGCTTATTGCAAAAATGAAGAAGAATTTAACAAATACAAAGATTTAGTTGAACAAAGAATGGCAGAATATCATAAATTATTTAATAATTATGATAAATTTGATAAGGTAAATAATTTTTCCACTATAAACGAAAATGCTGGAAAAGAAAAAGTCAAAGTTGACAAAAAAATAATTGATATTTTAAAAGAAGGAAAAAAATGGTACAAGGAAACTGATGGCGATATAAACATTGCATACGGCAGAGTTTTAAAAATATGGCTTGATTTAAGAGAAAAAAGTGAAAAAGATCCAGAAAATATAAAGCTTCCATCAGACAAACAGCTCGAAGAAGCAGGAAAATATAGAAATATAGATGCCATAGAAATAGATGAAAAAAATCAAACAGCATACATTAATGATAAAAATGTTCAAATTGATATTGGCGGAATTGGAAAAGGCTACGCAACTGAATTAATAAAAAAAGAATTGATGGAAAAAGGACTTCAAACTGGAATTTTATCAGTTGGTGGCGATGTTGCAATAATTGGAAAAAATCCTACAAGACCATCGGGGAAATTTAAAATTGCAATAAAAGATCCATCACTATCAGAAGATCATCCTTATGCTTCAGTAGTTTCTGTAAATAAGACATCAGTTGTAACAAGTGGAGATTATGAAAGATATTTTGAAATTGACGGAAAAAAATATCATCACATTATAGATCCAGATACAAATTATCCATCAACAAAATTTAAATCTGTTTCAGTAATAACAGATAATATTGCCTATGCAGATGCCCTTTCAACAGCTCTTTTTATAAAAGATTTGGAAGAAGGAAAAGAATTAGTTAAAAAATTTAATGCAGAAGCTTATTGGATTGACAAAGATGGCAACACATTTAAAACTGAAAATTGGGACAAATACGAAGTAAAAGAAAAATAAAATAAAAAATTTGATGCGATATTTCGCATCTTTTTTTTATAAAAATATTCAAAAATTTTTTCATCTAGTATATAATATAATCTGTATTTAGGAGGTAGGAATGATAAAAAAAGCTTTTAATAATGATAAATATATAAAAATCCAGTCGGAAAAAATAGAGGAAAGAATAAAAGAATTTGATAAGTTGTATCTTGAATTTGGCGGAAAATTATTTGATGATTCTCACGCATCAAGAGTTTTGCCAGGATTTTTGCCTGATTCTAAATTACAAATGTTAAAAAAATTAAAAGATATTACAGAAATTGTAATCGTAATAAACGCAAATGATATTGAATCAAATAAAATCAGATCAGATCTTGATATAGGTTATGACACAGAAGTTTTAAGGCTAAAAACTTCTTTTGAGGATTTGGGATTTTTTGTAAATTCAATAGTAATAACTCAATTCGATAACCAACCATCAGCTATAAAATATGGAAAATATCTTGATAGTTTAAATATAAAAAATTATAAGACTTATGATATTGAGGGTTATCCAAATAATATTCCTCATATTATAAGCAAAGATGGTTTTGGAAAAAATGATTATATACAAACAAGTAGGGACTTGGTAGTTATAACAGGACCAGGACCTGGAAGTGGAAAGCTTGCAACCTGTCTTTCACAAATGTATTTGGAAAATGAGAGAGGAATAAACGCAGGCTATGCAAAATTTGAAACTTTTCCAGTGTGGAACCTTCCTTTAAAACACCCAGTAAATATTGCCTACGAAGCAGCTACAGCCGATTTAAATGATGTAAATATGATTGATCCATATCATCTTGAAGCTTATGGAAAAACAACAGTAAATTATAATAGAGACGTTGAAGCTTTTCCTATATTAAAACAAATGTTTGAAAAAATTTCAGGAGTTTGCCCTTACAAATCTCCAACTGATATGGGAGTAAATATGGTTGGTTTTTGCATCGACGATGAGAAAGAAACAATAAAGGCTTGTGAAAATGAAATAATAAGAAGATATTACAATGCCTTAGTAGATTTTAAACTTGCAAAATCCGACTTTAAACCTGTAGAAAAAATAGAAATTTTGATGAGCGGACTAAATTTAGAATCATCAGATAGGATAGTTGCCATAAAAGCTAGAGAAAAACAAAAAGAAAAAAATTCAGAAATTTTTGCAATTGAGCTTGGTGGCGGAAAAATTGTTACAGGCAAAAAATCAAAATTAATGTCATCTCCAGCAGCTTGTATTTTAAATGCCTTAAAAGAAATTTCTGGAATAAATGACGAAATTCCATTAATATCTCCACATATATTAGAGCCAGTTTTGAAATTAAAAGAAGATATTTTAAAACAAAAAGAGGAGTCTTTATCAGTTGACGATGTATTGATAGCTCTTTCAATATCAGCAACAACAAATCCAGTAAGTCATTTGGCACTAGAAAATTTAAATAAGCTAAAAGGACTTGATGCTCACTCAACAATAATTTTAAACGACAGCGACAAAAAGACTCTTTTAAAAATGCACTTTAATTTCACCCAAGATCCAGTTTTATCACAAGGATATTTAAATATTTAAAAAATTCCCCGATGAGGGGATTTTTTATTTGCAAATTTTTAAAAAAATTCGAATTAATTTATAATTCTATTTACTATATTTGCTTGACAAAAATTAATCAATGTTATAAGATGAATTTATAGAAAGCGTTTTTAAAAAAATCTTAAAGGAGAAAATATGAATAACGTAAAAGTAGATGTAAAAAATGAAATTGCTTATGTAACTATTGATAGACCAAAAGCTTTAAATGCTTTAAATTCAGAAACTTTAAAAGAATTAAATGAAACTTTTTCAGATATAAGAGATAGAAAAGATGTAAAAGTTTTAATTCTTACTGGTGGCGGAGAAAAATCTTTTGTAGCTGGTGCTGATATTTCTGAAATGGTAAATGCTACACCACAAGAAGGAAGAGCAATGAGTATGCTTGCTTATGAAACTTTTAATATGCTTGAAGAAATGCCACAAGTTACAATTGCAGCTGTAAATGGATTTGCTCTTGGCGGCGGTTGTGAAATTTCTATGGCTTGTGATATTAGAGTTGCATCTAAGAATGCTCTATTTGGTCAACCAGAAGTTGGTCTTGGAATAATTCCAGGATTTGGTGGAACTCAAAGACTTCCAAGACTTGTTGGAAAAGGAATTGCAAAAGAATTAATTTTTACAACAGATTCTATAAAAGCTGACGAAGCTTACAGAATTGGTCTTGTAAATCACGTTGTTGAAAAAGAAGAATTGATTGATTATTGTACAAAAATGGCAGAAAAAATTATTTCAAAAGCATCTTATGCAGTAACACTTGCAAAACAAGTTATAAATCTTGGAGTAGAATCTGACCTCCACACAGGAATTCAATTAGAAGCAAACACTTTTGCATCAACTTTTGAAACTCACGACAAAAAAGAAGGCATGACAGCTTTCCTTGAAAAAAGAAAAGCAGATTTATCTGATTTTTAATTAAAAAAATAGGTGCTTTTGTAGAATTAAATTATTTCTACAAAAGCACCGTTTTTTATTCATCTTCGTATTCTACGTAAGAAAAATAATGATCTCTTTCATTTAAATCTTCATTTTCGTAAGTTTCAATTACTTCGTTGTTGATTGATTTTACTAAATCTATTATATATGATCTAAGATTTGCTCTTCCTAGCATTTTTTTACCTAAATTTTGTTTTATATTTGTGATTTTTTTATAATTTACTATATATTTTGCAAGGTCGACTCCTTCAACTCTTCTTTTTTTCAAAATAAATTTTGAAATAAAAGTTAGAAGGTCGAACAAATTATTTGATTTTCTTTTTAAATATTTAATTAAACTATTAAAAAATATTCCCTTTATAGCAACTAATTTATTAAAAAATTTATCTTTTGAACCATCAATTTCAAATCTTATATTTTTTGTTAAAAATTCAAAAATTTCATTAATCTCATCTTGGCAATAATCAATTATTTGGTCTGTGATTGAATAATTTGGATTATTTAATTTTGCCATAAATTCAACTACATAGGATGGAGTTGTTTTTTCATCAAGCGCCTTGTATTGGTAAATATAATTTGAAAAATCATATAAGCTATGTCCGTCTTTTGAAATTGGCATAGAAATACCTTTTTTCATAAGCTTATCATAATAAAAAATTATATTTTCTGTTGTCATTATTTTTTCTTCAAATTGCTCAATCAAAATTTCTAGGCATTCTTCTAAGTCTTTTGCTTTTATTATGGCGTGAGACCTGTATGAATCAATTTTTATAAACATTTCCCCATCTGCATCAAAAATATTTATAAAACCTAATTTTTCAATATGAATTGGGAATTTATCCTTGTAAAATTTTAAAACTTCTCCTATATATCCTTCTTTTGGAAGATTTATTTTTAAAGCTGTGTTTATCCTATCAACTAAAAATTTTTTAATATTCATTTCAGAAATCATAGGATTTTTTGCCATGGAATGAACATAATTAAACAAAACATCTTTTAGTGATAATTGATTTTCTAAAGCGTAGGCAATTGAATTTTCTATTTTTATGGTTTCTCCTGATAAATTTTCGTAAGAAAAAGATTTGATTAATTGAGTTTTTAAATCAACAGAAAATCCATTAAATTCTTCTATATCATCCAAAACATTAATGTGTCTTATTGGAAGAGGATAGGTTACAGTTGAGCCAGTTTGAATATTAAATATTTCATTTCCCAAAACAGATTTATATTTTGCAGTTCCATTTTCATGTAAGTGCCCTGTAAATAAAAATTTCACTCCCATATCTGCCAAAACTTCAATTGGAAGCTTATCATTTATTCTAGGATCATCGTCAATATATTTTTCATTCCAATTTTTTATAATAAAAGGTCCCAAGACGAGTCTTTGATCTCTAAAATTTGGAATAAAAGCATGATGAGATATTACAAAAATCATATCTTTTCTGGATTTAGCCTCATCGATTTTTTCAATCGCCCATTTCATAACATTTTTATCAAGGGCTCCAACCACATTTGTTTTGCCATCCTTATGATTTTGTTCATAATCACAAGAATAAATTGAAGTGTCAATAAAAAGTAAAGTTAGAGAATTTTTATTTTCTAAATTATTATCAATTCTTGCAAGATAAGATCCATATCCTTGGCAATAATAAGAATATTTAAAATCTCTGTTAAATTTTTTATTTACAAAATCTAGATGAGATTTGAAAATATTAGAATTTTTATAAAATTCCAAAACCTTATCTTTGTACAAAAAATCATATATTTCAAAAAATTCTCTAGGTTCAATATAATCAGTCTTTTTGAGATTTTTATAATCAAAAGCTTGCTTGTTATTTATATCATGATTTCCTGGAATTAAAAATATATTTCTTTGTGGATTTTCATAAATCCAAGATTTTAAAATTTCCCTAACTTCTAGATGAGATTTTTTTTCTCCATCTTTTGTCAAATCACCAGGAATTATTATATATTTGCTATCATTAAGACTTGCAAGCTCTAATGCTTTTTTCAAAAGCCCTTCGCCTTCAACCAAAAATTTTCTGTCATATTTGATAGCCATATTAAATTCTTTATTATTAGCCATCAAAGATCTTGCTAAAATATGAATATCAGAAAGAATGCTGAGGCTTATTTTTTTATTATTTTCCATACTATCATTTCCTTTTTCTTAATTTTAATATACCATAAGTAAAAAATAAAAATAAGGAGAAATATTGAATTTTTAATGGAAATGGTTGCTTAATAACTTAAATTATTTTATTTTTTTGTTTTGATTTTTTTAGGTTAGCTTTTTTTACTCAAAAATCGTATAATCTATGTGATAAACATCCTAAAAAATAGAAAGGATTTTTATGAATGATTATTTAAAGAAAAATAAAAAATTAGGAGCAATAATTTTTGGTTTAATAAATGTTGTTTTAGCATTTTTATCAACGCGTTTTTTGGTATTTGCGTTTTTTATTCCAATTTTTACTGCCATAAAATTGTGGGAATTAAATGATAAAAATAAAATGATATTTTTATTTACGACAGGTTTATTTTCCGCAATTTTAAATATTAGGATAACTATTTTTCTAATGTCTCCTATGATAATTTTTGGAAATGTTTTATATGATTTAATTAAGAAAAATAAAACTGATAAGTATAGTTTGAAAGTACTTACTATAATTTTTTCGGTTTTATCTTTGACAATTATTGGGTATCTTTACTCTAAGTCAGATATTAATTTTAATTTTTTAGTAGATGCAATAGAAAAAATATTTAAAGATCAAAATTTTAAAATTGATAAGGAAATAATAAGAAAAAGTCTTAAAACAATACCTTTAGTTTTTATTTTCTTTTCTTTGATTTACAGCATGATTTCACTAAAACTTGTTAGAAATTATTTGAATTATAAAAATGAAAATATAAGGGATTTAAGAAGAATTAACACAATTAGAATTGATATAAAAGATTTAAGAGATATTTTTATTTGCCTAATTATTTCAGCAATATTATGTAAAGTTTTATCTTTTTCAAATGAATTTATTTTGTTAAATTCAATCATGGCTTTAAAATTATTATTTTGTGTAAATGGGGTTTTGTTGATAGATTATTTTGTATCACTAAAGAAAAGCAAAGCAGCAAGAATAATTAATTGGTTTTTATTATTTATATTGTTTGCTTACATATCAGAAATAATAGCCATAATCGGTTTTATTGATGTATTTTTGAATTTAAGAAGAAAAGCGAGGATAGCATGAAGGAAAAATTAAGGTATTTTACGAAAGAAAATTATATTTTTATACTAATCTTACCTCTAATTATTTCGATAATCTTGTTTTTTTATGAGAAAATTTTTGCAACTATAGGACTTATCCTTGTAGTTTTATTATATTTTTATATAAAAAAAATTGATGATAATAATGAGGATTTTTTCCAAGCATATATTGATGAGTTGGATTATTCTTTTGATGAAATAACTAAAAACGTTGTATTTCAAATGCCATTTCCTATTGTTATTTTGGAAGATGGAAAAACAATTAAGTGGCATAATTCTAATTTTAAGGAGTTGTTTGAGGCGAAAAATTTAATAGGGAAAAGTGTAAATAATTTTATAACAGATTTTAGCCAAATAGATTTTTCTAAACAATCAACGGATCCTATAACTGTTGATATTTACGATAAGGTTTATGAATTTTATTATTCCACAATAAAAAGAGAAAAATTTGATGATGAGCTTACTTTTGTTTATGGAATTGATAATACATCTGATGAAAATATCAAAAAAATATTTAAAGACAGACGCCTTGTTGTTTTGACAATGTATATTGACAACTTTGATGATTTAAGACAATCCACAAAGGCAAGCGATAGATCATCTCTTACTGGAGAAATTGATAGAATTATAATGAATTATTTTGAAAAATTTGGTGCCATGGTTAGAAAATATGAAAATGATAGGTACATGGTAATGATTCATTATGATGATTACAAAAAAATCTATGATAGTAAATTTAAAATTTTGGATTTGGTAAGAGAAGTTAAAAAAGGAAATTCTATTCAACCAACTCTTTCTGTTGGTGTAGGTTTATCAGGTTCAAAGCCTATTGATATTTACGAGGAATCTAGAATTTCGATAGATATTGCTCTTTCGCGTGGTGGCGATCAAGTTGTAATAAAAGAAGGCGATAATTACGAATATTTTGGTGGCAAATCAAAAGCAACAGAAAAAATTTCAAAAGTAAGAAGCCGTGTAATATCACAAGCTTTAAAAAGAATGGTAGAAACATCATCAAAAGTTTTTGTAATGGGACATAACAATCCAGACATGGATTCTTTTGGTTCAGCTCTTGGAATTTATGAAGGAATAAAAAGTATTGGCAAGGAATGTTATTTTGTTTTAAATGAAGTAAACAAACCAATAGAAAATATTTACAATAGAACTGTTGAAGACTTGGAAGGATTTAGAGAAAATGTTGTTACAGAAATAAAAGCTTTGGAACTAATGGATCAAGGATCTTTGGTAATTGTGACAGACAATCACAGAAAAAATTCTACAGAAGCTCCATCATTAATAGATAGGACAGAACAAATTGTAATAATTGACCATCATAGAAGGGGAAACGATTATATAAGAAATGCAACAATTTCTTATATTGAGCCTTATGCCTCAAGTGCAAGCGAGCTTGTAACAGAAATTTTAAATTATTTTGATGAATCATTTAAGGCAAGAGTTCCAGTTGCAGAAGCCCTTCTTGCAGGACTTACTGTTGATACAAAAAATTTCGTTTATCAAACAGGAGTAAGAACTTTTGAAGCTGCATCAATTTTAAAAAGATGGGGAGCAGATTCAATTATAATTAAGAGAATGTTCAAAGATGATTTTGAAATAGTAAAATACAAATCAGAAGTAATAGCTGATTCGACAGTTGTAAATGATTTTATTGCAATAGGTCATTTTAATAGAGAAATGGATGGCTCAACTTTAATAGCAAGTCAAGCTGCGGATGATTTATTAAATATAAAAGGTGTTAAAGCAAGTTTTGTTTTGACAAGATCAAATGATAAAATCCATATATCAGGAAGAAGTTTGGGAGATATTTCAGTTCAATTAATTTTGGAAAGAATTGGCGGAGGAGGACATTTAACTTCAGCTGCAACCCAACTTGATATGAGTATAGAAGAAGCAGAAATTATGCTTAAAAAAGCTATAAAAGAATATTTAGAGGAGGAAGTTGAAAAAAATGAAGATAATATTAACTGAAGATGTTAAAAAAATCGGCAAAAAAGGCGAAGTTGTAAATGTAAAGCAAGGTTATTTTAGAAATTATATTTTACCAAATAATCTTGGAGTAGAAGCAAATAAAGAAAATTTAGCAAAGCTTGATGAACATCTTAAACAACTAAAAAAAGAAGAAGATGAAAATATAAAAGCTGCAATGGAAAATAAAGAAAAAATTGAAAAAACAGAAGTTATAATCAAGGTAAAAGCTGGAGAAAATGGAAAATTATTTGGTTCAATTACAAATATGGATATTAAAAAAGCTCTTGATGAAAAAAATATTGAAGTAGATAAGAAAAAGATCGACAAGGCTGACATTGATTCACTTGGAGATTATGAAGTTACAATTAAGCTTTACCAACAAGTTTCTGCAAAATTAAAAGTGAAGGTTGAGGCAGAATAATGGAAGAAAATCTTAGGCAAATGCCTAGTGATATTTCTTCAGAGATGGCCATAATTGGTTGTATAATTACAAAAAGTGAAACCATAGATCAGGCTATACAATTAGTAAAGCCTTATGAGTTTTATGATTCAAGATGCCAAAGAATTTATAAGACTTTAGTTAATATGTATCAAAAAGATATAAAAATAGATGAAGTAAGTCTTATATCAAAATTAAAATCAGAAAACATCTTGGAGGAAGTTGGAGGAGAGCAGTTTATTGTAGAGATAACACTCTCCTCATTTTATACTCCAAATATGGATCAATACTGTGAGAATGTCAAAGAAAAAGCTCTCCTTAGAGCATTAATCGGTGCGTGTGATGAAATAGTTGGAAAATCTTACGAACAAAAAAAAGATGCTAAAGAAGTTATAGAAATGGCAGAATCAAAAATTTTTGAAATAAGCCAAAAAAATCTTGAAAAGGGTCTTGTAAGAGTTTCTGAAACTATGGATGAAACAATAAAACAACTTGAACTTTTAAGTTTAAATGAAGGAAAAATAACTGGCGTTACGACGGGAATTTCAAGCGTTGATGATAAACTGTCAGGACTTCAAAATTCCCAATTAATTTTACTTGCTGCAAGACCTGCAATGGGAAAGACTGCTCTTGGTCTTACTATGGCATGGAATGCAGCAAACGCTGGCAAATCAGTTGCGTTTTTTTCATTAGAAATGTCAACTTATCAATTAAATCAAAGATTAATTTCTATGGTTTCTATGATTGATCTTGAAAAAATTATTACAGGAAATTTGGAAGCTGATGAGTGGATTGAAATTATAAATGCAATTACAAAAATCAAAGAAAAAGAGATTTATGTTGATGAAACTCCAGGAATAACTTTATCAGAGCTTAGGAGTAAATGTAAAAGATTAAAAGCTGAAGAAGGACTTGATTTGATTGTAATTGATTATTTGCAACTTATGACTGGCGAGGGAAGATTTGATAATAGGCAACAAGAAATTGCACAAATTTCTAGAGGTTTAAAATCTTTATCAAAAGAAATAAATTGCCCAGTTTTATCACTTGCCCAACTATCGCGTGAGGCTGACAAAAGATCTGATCATAAGCCAATTTTATCAGATCTTCGTGAATCAGGAGCAATCGAGCAAGATGCTGATGTTGTTATGCTTTTGTATAGGGAAGATTATTATGACGTAGATGATAATCCTAATGTGGCAAAAGTAATTTTGGCAAAACACAGAAATGGTCCAACTGGTCTTATGGAATTATTTTTCCACAAACAATGCACAACTTTTAAAGACCTAAGTCATGATGAAAAATAAAATGAAAATAATTGGTAAAGACGATAAGATATATTTAAAAAAATTAGACTTAGATGATGCTTATGATTTAAGAAAATGGTCAATGAATGATGATGAAAGATTAAAAGGCTATAATTATGGAAATTTTTCTCAAATTGATTGCGAAGTTTGGTTTATGAATGTAAATATTTATAGGAAAAGATATTTTGCAGTAAGAAAAATTGACGATGATAGTTTTATTGCCTTTATAGGTCTAAAAAATTATAATCCGATTTTAAGAAAAAGTGAATTGGGAATTGTTTTTGATCCACAATATACCTCAAGAGGTTATGGTTTTAAGGCCATGCAAATTTTACTTGATTATTATTTTGAGGATTTAAAATTTAATGAACTTTATCTTGATGTAAATAATTTTAATAAAAGAGCAATTTCTTTGTATGAAAAATTAGGATTTAAAAAATGTGGCGATACAATAGAAATTTTTGAAAATCAAGAAATATATCCTGACGACAAATATTTTTTAATGAAAAATGGCAAAATTTATAGTTTTATTACAAAAATGAAAATAAGAAAAGATGGAAGGTAATAATTTGGAATTTAAAATTCAAAATTTAAGTTTGGATATGGGAGAAACATCATTTGAAAATATGTTTTTAAATACATACGTACCCATGGCAGACGGAGATAGCCTAAAAGTTTTTTTGCTTTTATATAAGGATTTAAAATCTAGTGGAGAAGTTGATTTAGAAAAAATAAAAAGACAACTTGCCTTTGATGATGAAAAAATGAACGAAATAATTTCATATTGGACAAATATGGGAGTATTTAGGAAAAAAGATAGGGGCGATGGGACTTTTTATCTTGAAATAATTTCTCTAAGACAAGCTTATTTTGGAAATTCAAAGGAAAATGCAAGCGAAAATATGCTTGATACTTCAAAAAGAAAATCTGTAATGTTTAATCAGGTTGAAAGAATTATTCAAAGACAGCTTACTCCACAAGATATTAGAAGGATTCACGAAACTTTAGATGAATATAAACAAGATCCTGAGCTTGTTACAGAAGCTTTTAGGCAAGCAAAAGAAGTAAATAATGTTGATGTAAAATATGTAATGGGATTTTTAAAAACTTGGAGAGATCAAAGTATTTTTTCCTTAAATGACTTAAAAATAAAAGAAGAAAGAGCAAAATTAATGAGAGAAAAATCTCCTAGAAAATATAAGAGTGAAAAAAAAGTTTATAGGTCAAAAAATAAAAATCCAAATGAAAAATCTTTTGCCGAAAAGGCAAGGGAAGAAAGATTTAAAAAAATTCTTGAAGGAGGGGATATAAGATGAGTCCCAATGATAATATTTCAAGAATAATTGAAAAAAGAAGAATAAAAAATAAAGAAGAACAAGAAAAAAGAAAAAAAGAAATCTACGAAAAATTCCCAAGAATTAAAGTTATTGACAAAACTATTGCATCGCTTGGGCAAATGGCAATAACAAAGGCTCAAGAAGGAATTAATGTAGATGAATTAAAGAAAAAATTAAAAGAGCTTGATATACAAAAGGAAGAAATTTTACTTGAAAATTCTTACCCAAAAGACTATTTAAAAATCCATTATCATTGTGATATATGTAAGGATACAGGTTTTGTAAACACACAAATTTGTAGATGTAGAAAAAAACTTATAATAGAGAAAAAATATTCCCAATCAAATATTAGTAGGCTTGTTCAAAGAGAAAATTTTAGAACATTTAATGCAAATTTATATTCTAAAAATCTTTACAAAGATTATCCAATTAGTCCCTACGAAAACATAATTAGAATTCAAAATGATGCAAAAATGTATGTTGAAAATTTCTCAAAAAATTATAAAAATCTTTATATATTTGGAGATGTAGGAAGGGGCAAAACTTTTTTGATAAATTCTATTGCCAAGGAAATTTTGGATAGAAATTATTCAGTTATTTACCTTACATCTACAAAATTATTTTCATTTATGAATGATTATTTGTATGCTTTTTCTGAAAGAAAAGAGGAATTAAAAGAAAGATATGATTTGATTTTTGAATCTGACCTTTTGATAATTGATGATTTGGGAAGTGAAAATGACAGAAATTCTAATGAATCAAATTTATTTGAAATTGTTAATGATAGGATGATTAACAAAAAACCAATTATTTTTTCATCAAATTATTCTGAAGATGAGCTAATGGAGTTTTATGGAGATAGGATTTTTTCAAGAATTATTGGTTCAAGCCATGTAATGGAAATTTTTGGAGAAGATTTAAGACTTTTATTTTAGGAGTAAAATATGCTTTTAGTAGATCGTGAAACCATGCAAAATATTGACAGCTACGCTATAAATGAGATTAAAATTCCATCTTTGTGTTTGGTTGAAAGAGCAGCGCTTTCTGTGATGGAAAATATTAATCTTGATATAAGACACTCTTTTGCTCTTATTGTTTCTTGTGGAAATAACGGAGCAGATGGACTTGCTCTTGCAAGAAATTTGCTTGCCCTTTCTAAAGATTGTGACATTTATATTATTGGAAATAAAAACAAGGCAAGCAAAGATTTTATAATAAATTATAATGCTTGCAAAAATCTTACAGAAAATATTTATTCGATTGAAACAATAGAAGATATGAATTTTTTGAGAAAAAATCTTGATAGGGTAAATACAATTGTTGATGGAATATTTGGAACTGGTTTAAACAGACCAGTTTCTGGAATTTATGCAAATATAATTGATTTGATAAATGAAAAAAATATCTATACGATTTCAATTGATTTGCCATCTGGTTTTGATGCAAACGGGGAAAATAATTATGGCACATACGTTGATAGCGACTTAATTGTTTGTATGCAAATTTTAAAAAAAGGTCTTTATGAAGATAATTATTTTAAAGATAAAACTGTAGTTTGTGATATAGGACTTCCTCAAATTGCAATCGAAAAATTTATAAATATTTGAAAAAAGCAAAAATAAAAGTATATTAGAATTAATTGAATAAAGCTGTGATGAGAAGTAGTAATTAAAAATAACCTTTAGAGAGAAGATGGTTGGTGAAAATCTTTGGCGAAAGTTAATGAATCCGTCTTTGAGCTTATAAATTTAAAGTGAATGAATTTATTTCATTAAATTGGGTGGTACCGCGATAATCTCGTCCCTTTTGGGATGAGATTTTTTTATTGTAAAAAAATTTAGGAGGAAATATGTTAGACATAAAATTTATAAGAGAAAACCCAGATTTTGTAAAAGAAAATATCAAGAAAAAATTTCAAGATGAAAAATTAGTTTTGGTTGATGAAGTAATCGAGCTTGATGAAAAATTAAGAGATGTAAAAACAGAGGGAGATAATTTAAGAGCAAAAAGAAATAAAACTTCAAAACAAATTGGTGCTCTTATGGGCCAAGGAAAAAAAGATGAAGCTGAAAAAGTAAAAGAAGAAGTTTCAGATATAAACGATAGACTTGTTCAAATTGAAGAAGATACAAGAAAATTCCAAGACCAATTAAAAGAAAAAATGCAAGTTATCCCACAAATAATTGACGATTCAGTTCCAATAGGAAAAGATGACAGCGAAAATGTAGAAATTGAAAGATTTGGCGAAAATGTAACTCCAGATTTTGAAGTTCCTTATCACGTTGATATTATGGAAAGTTTTAATGGAATTGATTTAGATTCTGCAAGAGATACATCAGGAGCAGGTTTTTATTATTTAAAAGGAGATATTGCAAGACTTCATTCAGCAATTCTTTCTTATGCAAGAGATTTTATGATTGACAAGGGATATGAATATCACATTCCACCATTTATGATTAGATCTGACGTTGTTACAGGCGTTATGAGCTTTGCTGAAATGGAAGATATGATGTATAAAATCGAAGGCGAAGATTTATATTTAATAGGAACAAGTGAGCACTCAATGATTGGTAAATTTATAAATTCAATCACAGATGAAAATGAAATGCCACTAAGAATGACATCATATTCTCCATGTTTTAGAAAAGAAGTTGGAGCTCACGGAATTGAAGAGCGTGGAGTTTATAGAATCCACCAATTTGAAAAGCAAGAAATGGTTATAATTTGTAAACCAGAAGATTCAAAGAAATTTTACGATGAATTATGGAAAAATACAGTAGAATTTTTTAGATCATTAGAAATTCCTGTAAGAACACTCGAATGTTGTTCAGGAGACTTGGCAGATTTAAAAGTAAAATCTTGCGACGTTGAAGCGTGGAGTCCAAGACAAGGAAAATATTTTGAAGTAGGTTCATGTTCAAATCTTGGAGATGCTCAAGCAAGAAGACTTAAAATAAGATTAAGAGGAGAAAAAGGAAATTATTTTGCTCACACATTAAATAACACAGTAGTAGCTCCTCCAAGAATGTTAATTGCATTTTTAGAAAACTTATTACAAGAAGACGGATCAGTTAAAATTCCAAAACCATTACAAATGTATATGGGCGGAATGGAAAAACTTGTTCCAAAAAATAAAAAATAAATATTAAGATTTTAAATTAAAAAGGCAGTAGAGTTAAGTAGAAAATTTATCTTTGCTGTCTTTTTTTATTTTGAATTTTAAAATGAAAAATTCTAGCAGAAATTTACTAAAAAATTTTATTAGAAGTTAAATAGAAATTTTTAAAAAAGCTATTGATAATGATTACGATTTTCTTTATAATAAAATTACAATATAAATCAAGAATAAATACTCAAAAATTTTTCATAATGAGGGGAAATAATATGAATTTTGAAATGTTAAAGGATAATTTATACTATAAAACTATAAGGGCGATTTTTGCTATAGCTATGATTTTCATTATAGTTAGTTCTTATTTTGGATATAATGTGCCTGAAAATTTAGCTAAGTTCATTATGCTTGTTTTTTATATTATATTTTTTGTAAATTTTGTTTTGGTATATAAAAACAAGTCTTTATTTTGGAATTTACTTATAATCTGTGCTTCTTTTTTTTCTATAATAACTATAATTTTTTAAAATATAAACAAAAACTCTAAAGCTTTATTTAAAACTTTAGAGTTTTTTCTTTAGAATATTTTTTTATCTGTAATTATTAAATCTAATTTTTGATCAAAATTGTCGAAATTTAATTTGTAAGATTTATTTATTTGATAAAATAAACCGATGTAAAAGGACTTATGATTTTTTATGTAATAATCATAATATCCTCCGCCGTAGCCAAGTCTAAATTTATTTTTGTCAAAGGAAAGTCCTGGGACTATGGTAAGGTCTATTTTTTCCAAACTTTTTTCAAGTTTTGATGTTTTTATTTTATATGCTCCATCAATAAGATCGTCAAATGAAGTGAGCAAAACTGAAATCATTTCAGATTTTTTTATAATTTTTGGAATATAAACTTCTTTTTTATCTAAAAATGCTTGTTTTATTATTTTTTTTGTATCAATTTCATCTTCTGTTGAATAATAAATAAAAATCGACTTGGCATTTTTATAATATTCGCTTGATATAAGTTTATTTTTTATTTTTTCATCCCAATTTTTTTTATCGGTTTTTGGGATTTTTTTTCTGTTATTTATAAAATAACGTCTTAGTTCTTTTTTCATTAAATCACTCCAAAAGCTTTTATATTATGATTCAATAATTTTAAAATTTTTATTTTTTCTTAATTTAATCCTGTAAATTTATTTTTTGTTTTCATATAGGCTGCAATGATTTCTGCTCCCAAAATTATTGTCAATGAAAATAAAAGCATCCAAACTAATAAGGCTATAATTCCTGCCAAAGCTCCGTAAATAACAGACATATTGCTCATATTATTTAAGAAAAATGAATAGGCAAAGCTTGTTATGGTAATCATAATTGTTGTAGAAATTGAGCCGACAAAGGCATCTTTGAAGCTTATTTTTATTGAATTATTGTAAGGTGCGCACTTGTATAAAAGGCTTAGACCAAGAATTAAAATTATTGGCGGAAGTATTCCTGAAACTAAATTGATTAGCCAAGTAAATTTTTCAAGAGAAAATGAAGAATTTACAAGTTGCAATACATTTTCTATTAAATTTAAAATTCCATTTGAATAAATTCTTAGCAAAAATAAAAATATTAGGATAAAAATAAGGATAAATGTATACAAAAATCCAAATATTTTATTTTTTATCATGGAATGATCGTCTTCAAGTCCGTAGGCTACATTTATTGCAAGAATTATTTTTGAAACTCCTTTTGATGCTGACCAAAGGGCAAATATCAATGTGATTGTAGAAAGTGTTGAAACTGATGATGAATTAATAATTGATTTTACAAGCATCAAAATTACACCTCTTATTGTTTCTGGCAAAAGCTCAATAAATTCTACAATTACATCTTCGTTACCTTTCATATATTTTGTGACAAGATTTAACAAAACCAAAAGCATGGGAATTGCTGCTGACAAAAAATAATAGGAAAGAGAAGATGCCAAGGTCATAATATCGTGGGACTTTGCTCTTTCGATTAGGGTAAAAATAAATTTTTTTGTTTTTTTTGATTTTATTTTTCCTTTCATTTTAAGTACCCATCAAACCATTCTTTAATTTTTTCTATTCTTTTTATCCTTGCTTTTGGCTTTCCTGATCTTGACAATTCGTGATTTTCTCCGTGAAAAATATACATTTTTGTATCAATGCCATTTTCTTTTATTCTTGTATACATTTGAAGACCTTGTTCCAATGGACACCTATAATCTTCGTCAGAATGAATAAACATTGTTGGAGTTTTTACATTTTTCGCGTGTTTAATAGGAGATTGCTCCCACATTTTTTCTAAATTATCCCAAGGATTTGCCCCTGTTTGGTCAGGCGCAAAATAATATCCTATATCAGAAACTCCATAGAATGAAGTCCAATTTGAAATTGATCTTTGAGAATTTGCAGCCTTAAATCTGTTTGTGTGTGAAACAATCCAATTTGTCATAAATCCACCATAAGATCCGCCATAAACTCCCATATTATTTTCATCAATTTGTGGATATTTTTTTATAGCTAAATCTGTAAAATTCATCAAATCTTCATAGTCAATAGTTCCATATCTTCCTCTAATATCAGAATATTTTACGCCATTTCCACTTGAACCGTGTGGATTTGTATAAATAATTATATATCCATCATTTGCAAAAACTTGGTGCTCGTGGTGAAAAATATTTGAAAATTCTGTTTTTGGTCCGCCGTGGATTGATAAAATGGTAGGATATTTTTTGTTTTTATCAAAATCTACTGGCAAAAGAACAAATCCTCTAATTTTATCGCCGTTTGATTCATAGAAAAATTCTTCGATTTTTCCAAGTGATGAATTTATTTTATTATCAAATAAAATTTTGCCATTTTTCTTTTCTTTTAAGTGGGAAATTCTATCTTCTGTCATTGCAAAATAATAAATATTGTCATTTGCTATTGCAAAATCTTCAACGCAACCAGAAATTTCCAGTTTTATATTTTCATTTTCATCTAAGGAATAAAGTTTTGATTCTTCTTTTTCTGTAACTACAAAATAAAATTTATTGTTTTTGTAAAAAAAAGTCCTATAAGCTTCGTATCTTGCATCGCTACCAATAGAATTGCCAAAAGATTTGTCAAAATCATCAGGACTTATTTTTTTATATTCTCCAGATAAATTGCCTTTGTAGATAAAGGCGTCTTCATTTATTCCGCCTTTTTTCATATCACTTGCCACAAAAATAATTTCATCTTTGTCATTAAAAAATAAATCATAATATGAAAATTCATTTTCGATTATAATTTTTTCTTCCTTATTTTCTAAATCTAAAATTATCAAATCATCTTTAAGCCTTGAAACTTTATTATCATTTTTTCCCAAAACTAGAGCTAATTTGTTTGTGTTTTTATTTATTGCAAAAGCATTTAGACTATCATTTTCAAAATCTCTAATTTTTTGAAGACTTTTATCTTCCTTTTTGAAAAGGTAAAGACTTTGTTTTTGATTATCTATATAACCTGTGCCATTAAACCAAAAAGGCAATTTGGTAACTTCCTTATAAAAAGAATTTTCCTTTTGTTTTTTCTTTTCGTCCTCACTTAATTTGTCAGACGCTTTTATTAAATAATATCCATTTTTTAAATCTTTGATATATGAAACATTTTTATCAATTTTAAATTCTAAACTTCCAACTCCCATTGACCTATCTTTTTTATAAAAATAATCAAATTTATCGTCGGATTTTTCCTTATAAATTAAATTATCATCTTCATCAAAAATAAAAATTCCAATATTTTTATTATCAGAAACTTTATATTTTTTATTTTTTTCTATATCAAAAAGATAAAGATAAGAATTGTATTTATTTTCATCTAAATCGGCATTTGTTTTTAAAAAAGCCAAATATTTTTCGTCATTAGATATTTCAAGACTTGAATAAAAATCATAAGTTAAAATATCATTAATTTTTGTTTTTTCCATTTCTCCTCCTTGCATTTATCTCATTATACAATAAATTTTAATAAAGAAAAAACTAAAGGTTTACATTAAACTTAGGGGGGTATATATATAATATCAAAATGACGGAGGTTCAATATGAAATTAAATATTAAAGGTAAAAACATCAATGTTTATGAAAGCTTAAAAGAAGAAGCTAAGGAAAAATTTGATAGGCTTGACAAATATTTCAACAAGGAAGAAGAAATGGACCTCAAATTTTCTACCGAAGGTAATTTAAAAAAAGTTGAATCAACCATTTTTCTTAAAGGCGGAACAATTTTAAGAGCTGAGGAAGTAAATGATAATTTCTCAACAGGAATTGATAAGGTAATAGATGCTTTGGTTCGTCAAATTAGAAAACAAAAAACAAAATTACAAAGAAATAGAAGAAATGGTGAATCAATTAAATTTGAATCCTTTGATAACATTGAAGAAGGAAAAGAGGAAAATATTCCAAAAATAAAAAGACAAAAAGAAATAGTTCTAAGACCTATGAGCGATGAAGAAGCTTGTATGCAAATGGAATTATTAAATCATGATTTCTTTATATACTTAGATGATGAAGAAATGAAAACAAGACTTGTATATAAAAGAAAAGATGGACATTACGGATTAATTATTCCTGAATAATATAAATTATTATCTGCTGCAAATTATTTTGCAGCAGTATTTTTGTGTTTACTAAAATTTTTTTTGATATAATATAAATAAAAATATTTAAATATGAGGGATAAATAATGAAAAAAATTGCTATAGTTGGTTTAGGATTAATGGGCGGTTCTTTTGCTAAGGCTTTTATAGAGTATAGTGATAATATAGTTTATGGCTATGATATTGATGAAAAAACGAAAAAATCGGCCAAGAATTTTGGTATAAAAATAATTGAAGATAAGAATGAATTAAAAAAAATGGATCTTACAATTATTTGTTTAAATCCATTAACCATAAAAAATTTTGTTGGAAAAAATTATAAATACTTATCCAAAACTGTTATGGAAATTTCCGGAGTAAAAAATAATTTGTATCCATATATAAAAAAATTATCAGAAAAATATTCTTTCGTATATAAATCAATTCATCCTATGGCTGGTAGAGAAGTTTATGGCTTTGAATCTTCTTTAAAAGATTTATACAAAAATGCTTCTATGATTTATGTTGATGATTTAGATGATGAGGAAATTTCTTTATTTAAAAAAATTGGATTTGACAAATTTGTAAAGGCAAGTCCCAAAAAACACGATGAAATGATTTCTTTTACATCTCAACTATGCCATGTGATTTCTAATGCATATGCATTAAATCAAAAAAGTATTTACCATGACGGATTTTCTGCTGGAAGTTTAAAAGATATGACAAGAGTTTCAAAGATTGATGAAAACTTATGGTCAGAATTATTTTTATTAAACAAGGATTTTTTGATTGAAGACATAAATACAATGATAGAAAACTTGGAAGAATTAAAAAATGATTTGAAAAATAATGACGTAGATAGATTAAAAGCCCAACTAAAAAAAGGAAATGACATAAGAAAGAAGATGTGGTAATGAAATTAAGTGTAGATTTAATAAATCCCTATGAAATAGAAATAGGCTCAAATATTATAAAAAAATTAAATACATATTTAAAAGAAAATTATAAAAATTCAAAAATTTTAATTATAAGCGATGACTTAGTTTATAAAATCCACAAAGAAAAATTAATCAAAGAGCTTGACGGATTTTTTTATAAAGAATTTATAATAAAAAACGGAGAAAATTCTAAATCAACAGAAAATTTGATAAAAATTTTAGAATTTGCTGCACAAAATCAATATAGAAGGTCCGATTTAATAATTGCTTTTGGTGGAGGAGTTGTAGGAGATATTTCTGGGCTTGTTGCATCTTTGTATCTTAGAGGAATTGATTACATTTCAATTCCAACTACTTTTTTATCAGCAATTGATTCATCAGTTGGAGGAAAAACTGCTGTGAATTTGAAGGCAGGGAAAAATTTGTGTGGAACTTTTTACCAACCCAAAAAAGTTTTTATAGATACAGATTTTTTAAAAACTCTTTCGGATTATTATTTTAATGATGGTTTGGCTGAGGCTATAAAATATGGAATGATTAGGGACAAGTCTATTTTTGATGAAATTTCAAAAGAAAATGTAAGTAAAACTTACGAAAATCTCCCATTAATTATAAAAAAATGCTTGGATATAAAAAAAGATGTGGTTAAAGATGATGAAAAAGATTTTGGTATTAGGCAAATTTTAAATTATGGTCACACATTTGCTCATGCTATAGAGAAAAATTCAAATTTTGAAATAAGCCATGGCCATGCGGTTGCTCTTGGTATGAAAATTATGGTTAAAAATTTTTACGAAAGTTTTTATGATGATTTTATAAAAGTGTTGAAAAAATATGATCTTGATAAAGAAATTAATTTTGATACAGAAAAAATATTAAAAGTTTGTATGGTCGATAAAAAATCAAGAAATGACAGGATAAATATTATTGTTGTGAGAAATCTTGGAACTTGCGAAATTTTAAATATAGATTTAAAGGATTTGAGGAAAATTTATGAAAACAGATAATATTTTAATTCATCCATCAAAACTAAAAGGCGAAATTGATGCTATTTCTTCAAAATCATTTGCCCATAGAGCTTTGATTTTGGCTGGACTTTGTGAAGAGCCTACAAATATTTATATAAATGAATTTTCAAAAGATATAAATGTTACAATAGAATCTTTAAAAAATTTGGGAGTTGTAATTGAAAAATTTAAGAATTTTGTAAAAGTTACTCCTCCAAAAGTAAAAATAGAAAAAGCCACAATAGATATGTTCGAGTCGGGTTCTTCACTAAGATTTTTTACAGCTGTAGCAAATCATTTTGCCAAAGAAGTAAAAATTATTGGAAAGGAAAGATTAAGTCAAAGACCAAATTATGAATTAATAAAAAATTTGAGAAAGCATGGTCTTGAAATTTCATCTGATAAAATTCCTTATACGATAAAGGGAAATTTATTTGGTGGAGATTTTGAATTTTTTGAAAATAAATCCAGTCAATATATTACCGCAATTATGCTTGCGTCAAGCAAATTATCTGGAAAAACTTCGATAAAATTAAAAGAAAAACCCGAATCTCTTGGCTATATTGATATAAGCAGAGAAGTTTTGAAAGATTTTAATGTAGATGTAAAAGAAGAAAATAATTCTTATTTTATAGAAAATCCACAAATAAAATCGCCTAATAATTATTATGTGGAAGGCGATTGGTCGAATGCTGCCTTTTTTTATGGGGCAAATCTTATAAATTCTCAAATAAAAATCAACAATTTGAAAGAAGATTCCTTGCAAAAAGATAGGCAAATTGTAGATATTATAAAAAAAATAAAACTTTACAAAAATGAAAATAAGACACTTGAAATAGATATTTCTCAAATTCCAGATCTTTGTCCAATACTTGCAGTTTTACTTACTTATCTTGATGAAAAATCTTATATAGTAAATGGAAAAAGATTAAGACTTAAAGAAAGCGATAGGCTTGAATCAACTTCAAAAATGCTAAATGATTTGGGAGCGAAATGCGAAATTATTGGAGATAATCTAAAAATTTCTGGAAAAATTATAGGAGGAGAAGTCGACTCATTTAACGATCACAGAATTGTAATGGCAGCAAGCATCGCTTCCTTAATGGCAAAAGATGATATTATTATAAAAAATTATAAGGCAGTAAACAAATCCTATCCTTCATTTTTTAAAACTTTTGAAAAATTAGGAGGAAAAATTGAGTATTTAGGAGCTTAAATGGAAGATTTAAAAGAGATTAGAAATCAAATTAATAAAATTGATGAAGAAATTATAAATTTATTGAAAAAAAGATTTGACCTTTCAAAAAAAGTTAGATCATACAAAATTTCCCACAATAAAAAAATTTACGATCCAAAAAGAGAGCGAGAAATTTTAAAAAAAATAAAAGAAGAAAGTCCTGAATACGGCGAATATTTTCTTCCTATTTTTCAAGAAATTATGGATCAATCGAAAAATTTACAAAAAGAAGAAGAAAAATATGGACTTTTAGGAAAAAGTTTAGCTCATTCTTATTCAAAAATAATTCACGAAAAAATAGCCTTTTATGATTACCAATATTTTGAAAAAAACGAAGAAGAATTAGATTATTTTTTTGAAAGAAAAGATTTTAAAGGAATAAATGTAACAATTCCCTATAAAAAAACAGTAATGAAATACCTAGATTTTGTTTCAAAAAAAGCAGAAAAAATTGGAGCAGTAAATACAATTGTAAATAAAAATGGAAAACTTTACGGTTACAATACTGATTATTATGGATTTTCTTATAATTTGAGAAAAAATAAAATAAATGTAAAAGATAAAAAATGCTTAATTTTAGGAAAAGGCGCCTCATCAAAAACTGTAAGCCAAGTTTTAAAAGATGAAGGTGCAAAAAAAATAGTATTTTTGTCAAGAAAATATAAACCTTATTTTAAAGATGTAAAAGATTATTTTGATTTTGAAATTATAATAAATACAACTCCTGTTGGAATGTATCCAAATAATGGAAAATATTTAAAAGAAATTGAACTTTATGATTTTAAAAATTTAGAGGCAGTTGTAGATTTAATTTACAATCCATATATGACAAAAATTATAGCTTGTGCCAAAGAAAAAAATATAAAATATGCAACAGGTTTTGATATGTTGCTTGCCCAAGCAGTAAAATCAAGCGAATTATTTTTAGATAAAAAAATTGATGAATCGCTAATTGAAAAAATAAAAAAATCTATTTATAAAGAAAAAATAAATATAGCCCTAATAGGTATGCCAGCAGTAGGCAAAACAAGTCTTGGAAAAATTTTAGCAAAAAATATGAATAGAAAACTTGTCGATATTGATTTAGAATTTGTAAAAAAATATGGAAATATTGAGGAATTTTTTAATAAATATGGGGAAGACGAATTTAGAAGAAAAGAAAGCCAAATAATAAAAGAAATTTCAAAAAAAACTTCTCTTATTATAAGTTGTGGCGGAGGAGTTGTTGAAAGAAAAGAAAATTATTATTTCCTAAAAGAAAATTCTCTAATAGTAGAAGTAAAAAGAAATTTAGAAAATCTAGAAACAGAGGGAAGACCTATTTCAAAAAAATATAATTTATTTGATTTATATAAAAAGAGAAAAAAATTATATGACAGTTTTAAAGATTTTGAGGTGGAAAATAATAATTTGCTGGAATGTGCTAAAGAAATTGAGGTGAAATTTTATGAGAATATTGATAATTAACGGACCAAATATAAATATGCTTGGAATTAGAGAAAAAAATATTTATGGCTCAAAAAATTATAAAGATTTAATAAAATATATAAAAGAATACACTAAAGAAAAGGACATTGAAATTGAAATTTACCAATCAAATTCTGAAGGACAAATTATAAATAAAATTCAAGAAGCTTATAATTTGTATGATGGAATTGTAATAAATCCAGCAGCTTATACTCATACATCAATTGCAATTTTGGATGCGCTAAAAGCTGTAAATATTCCAACAGTTGAAGTGCATTTGACAGATGTAGATAAAAGAGAAAATTTTAGAAAAATATCTTATGTTTCATATTTTGCCAAAAAAACTATTAAAGGCAAGGGATTTGATGGTTATATAGAAGCGATTGATTTTTTAAAAGAAAATTATGATAAATAAATTTGTAAATTTATTTTACAATTTGTTGATTTTCATTTAATATTATATTTGTGATAGTTTAATCCTAACTTATTGCCAAAAGCTTATAAAAAGGGTAGGATATACAGAGAATTAGAGGTGAAAGATTTGGCGTTATTAAATATATTTAAATCATTTAGTCAAAAAGAAATTGACAACAATCAAAAATTGGTTGATAAAATTTTAGCACTAGATGAAGATATGCAAAAATTAACAGATAAACAGTTACAAGATAAAACTAATGAATTTAAAGAAAGATTAAATAAGGGCGAAAGTCTTGATGATTTATTGGTAGAGGCATTTGCAACAGTAAGAGAAGCAAGTGATAGGGTTTTGGGAATGAAACACTATCCAGTTCAATTACTTGGTGGAATTGTTCTACATAATGGACAAATTGCAGAGATGAAAACAGGAGAAGGAAAAACTTTGGTTGAAACTCTTCCTGCTTATCTAAATGCCCTTGATGGAAAAGGCGTTCACATAGTTACAGTAAATGATTATCTTGCAAAGCGTGACCAAGAGTGGATGGGAAAAGTTTATTCATTTTTAGGTCTTACAGTAGGTTGTATAATTTATGGACTTACAAATTCAGAAAGACAAAAAAATTATAACTGTGATATAACTTATGGAACAAACAACCAATTTGGTTTTGATTATCTAAGAGATAACATGGTTATTTATAAGGATAATATGGTTCAAAGAGGACTTCACTATGCCATAGTCGATGAGGTTGACTCAATTTTAATAGATGAAGCTAGAACACCACTTATTATTTCTGGAGAAGGCGATGAATCAACTGATACTTATGTAAAAGCAGATGAATTTATAAAAGGACTTGAAGGAAGAATTTTAGATCCAAACGAAGATTTAGATCAAGATCCATTTGATAGAGAATTTGTTGTAGAAAAAGTAGATTTCTTAGTTGATGAAAAAAGAAAATCATCAAACCTTACAGAACAAGGTACAGCAAAGGCAGAAAAATTCTTTGGAATTGAAAATTTATCAGATCCAGAACATCTTGAACTTGCTCACTACATCAACAATGCTTTGAAAGCAAACACTACAATGACAAGAGATATTGATTATGTAGTAAATAATGGCGAAGTTATGATTGTAGATGAATTTACTGGACGTATCATGCAAGGAAGAAGATATTCAGATGGTCTTCACCAAGCAATTGAAGCAAAAGAAGGAGTTGAAGTTCAATCAGAATCAAAAACTCTTGCAACAATTACCTTCCAAAATTACTTTAGAATGTATGATAAATTATCAGGAATGACTGGTACTGCAAAAACAGAGGAAGAAGAATTTTCAGAAATTTATAATCTAGATGTTGTAGAAATTCCTACAAATAAACCAATTCAAAGAGTTGATGATGTAGATTATGTTTATATAAATGAAAATGGAAAATATAATGCGATAATTGAAGAAATTAAAAGAGTACATGCAACAGGTCAACCAATCCTTGTAGGTACAATTTCAATAGAAAATTCTGAAAAATTATCAAATGCTCTTAAAAAAGAAAAAATTAAACACGTTGTATTAAATGCAAAAAATCACGAAAGAGAAGCTGATATAGTTGCTCAAGCAGGAAGATTAAATTCTGTAACAATCGCAACAAATATGGCAGGCCGTGGTACTGATATTATGCTTGGTGGAAATGCCGATCACATGGCAAAACAAAGATTAAAAAGAGAAGGAATCTCAGAAGAATTGCTTGAACAAGTTGACTCTTTCCAAGAAACAGACAACCAAGAAATATTAGACGCAAGAAAAAAATATAAACACTACAAATCTCTAGTAAAACCTGGCATAGATGAAGAAGCTAAAAAAGTTAGAGAAGTTGGTGGACTTTATATAATTGGTTCAGAAAGACACGAATCACGAAGAATTGACAATCAGTTGAGAGGTCGTTCTGGAAGGCAAGGAGATCCAGGAAAATCAAGATTTTTCATTTCATTAAAAGATGATTTGATTAGACTTAATGTTGGAGAACAAATTTCAAAATTTGTAGAAAACTACAATTATCCAGAAGATGAACCAATTGTTTCAAAAATGGTTACAAGATCAATTGAAAAAGCTCAAACAAGAGTTGAAGCAAATAACTTTGCAACAAGAAAAAGAGTTCTTCAATACGACGATGTAATGAACAAACAAAGAACAATAATCTATAACGAAAGAAAACAAGTTCTTTACGGAGAAAATATGAGAGATTCAATTCTTGGAATGATAAAAGATTCAATCTCTCAATCCGTTTATTCATTTACAAATCCACAAGTAAAACCGGAAAATTGGGAAATGGTAGCATTACTAAATCATTTAAAATCAATTGCAATTCCTGTTGAATTATTGAAGTTTGAAAATATAAATGATTTTACTCAAGAAAAACTAATAGATTATATTTACCAAACAACTCTAAATAAATATGAAGAAAAAGAAAAACAATTTGGTGAAGAAAATATGAGAGAAGTTGAAAGAGTTGTTTTACTTAGAGTAATTGATACAAAATGGATGGAACACATCGATTCAATGGATCAAATGAGAAAAGAAATTGGTGTAAGGGCAATGGGAAATGATGATCCTGTAAGAGCTTACACAAATACTGGTTTTGATATGTATGAAGAAATGACTAATGCCATCCAAGAAGAAACTGTAAGACTTATGATGGGTGTTGAAATCAGACAAAATATTGAAAGAAAACAAGTTTTAAAACCTGATGAAGAAGGATTTGAAAATCCTGAAAATCCAGAAGAAGCAACAAACAGGGCTGAAAGAAGAAGATTAAAAAGAGAAGCTAAAAAAGGACACATCAAGGGTAATTAGATGGCAGAAATTTATGAGCTAAGAGAAATCATTAAAGAACTTGATAAAAATCTAGATATGATTGGCTCTCATCTTAACCCAGAAAAGCTAAATACAGAAATAAAACAAATTGAAAAACAAACTCTAGAAGAAAATTTTTGGGATGACAGCCAAAAAGCTCAAGAAATAATGGCAGATTTGTCAGATAAAAAAGATAATTTTAAAACTTTTACAAGCTTTGAAGAAGAATTAAAAGACCAATCTGATCTTTTGGATATAATTGAAGAAAGCAATGAAGATTTAGAAAGTTTGAATGAAATTGAAGAAATTTTAAATTCATTAAAAAAAGAAATTGGATCTTTTAAAATAAAAACTGAGCTTGATGGAGAATATGACAAAAATAATGCCTATCTTGTAATACATGCTGGAGCTGGTGGACTTGAAGCTACTGATTGGGCAGAAATGCTTATGAGAATGTACACAAGATTTTTCGAAAAAAGAAATTTTAAATTTGATGTAACAGATTTAAATAACGAAGAAGCTGGTGGTATAAAATCTGCAACAATTCATGTAAAAGGCTCTTTTGCTTATGGATATTTAAAAGGAGAAAAAGGCGTTCACAGGCTTGTAAGGATTTCTCCTTTTGATTCTTCAAAAAGACGCCACACTTCTTTTGCATCAGTTGATATTTTTCCTGAATTAAATGATGATATGAGTGTAGAAATTGATCCAAAAGATTTGAGGATTGATACTTATAGGGCAAGTGGAGCAGGTGGACAGCATGTTAATAAAACTGATTCTGCTGTAAGAATTACCCACATCCCAACAGGAGTTATAGCATCAAGTCAAGCTGAAAGAAGTCAAACTCAAAATAAAGAAACAGCAATGAAACTTCTATTGGCAAAACTTATTCAAATTAAAGAAGAAGAACACAGGGAAAAAATTGAAGATATTCAAGGAAATTACACCCAAATAGCTTGGGGAAATCAAATAAGATCTTATGTATTTCATCCATACACTTTGGTTAAAGATCATAGAACAAATTTTGAAGTTGGAAATGTAGAAAGTGTAATGGATGGAGATATTGACGGATTTATAGATGAATATTTAGCTAATAAGGGAAGGGAATAATCTTTCCCTTATTTTTTATTAAAAAGGAGAAAAAATGAAAAATATAATTTTAACTGGAGATAGACCAACAGGAAAACTTCATTTGGGCCATTATGTTGGCTCATTAAAAAATAGGGTTAAAATGCAAAATGAAGGAAATTATGACAAAATGTATGTTATGATTGCCGATGCTCAAGCTCTTACTGATAATTTTGATAATCCAAAAAAAATCAGAGAAAATATTACAGAAGTTATGCTTGATTATTTATCAGTTGGACTTGATCCAAATAAGGTAACATTTTTTGTTCAATCTTATGTAAAAGAGCTTACAGAATTAACTTTTTATTTATTAAATTTAGTTACCCTATCAAGGCTTGAAAGAAATCCTACTGTAAAAAGCGAAATAAAATCTAAAAATTTTGAAACAAGTCTTCCAACTGGATTTTTAATTTATCCTGTTAGCCAAACTTCAGATATTATTTTGTTTGATTCTAATATTGTTCCAGTTGGAGAAGACCAAGAGCCAATGCTTGAACAAGCTAGAGAATTGGTTCGTTCATTTAATAGTACTTATAAAGAAATTTTTAGAGAACCAAAAGCAGTAATTCCAGAAAATAAAGTTTGTAGAAGACTTCCAGGAATTGATGGAAATGCAAAAATGAGTAAGTCTTTGGATAATTGTATTTACTTATCAGATTCAAAAGAAGAAGTAAAGAAAAAAGTAATGTCAATGTTTACAGATCCAGGACATATAAAAATTACAGATCCAGGAAAGGTTGAGGGAAATTCTGTATTTACTTATCTTGATGCTTTTTGTGAAGATTATCATTTTGAAAAATTCTTGCCAGAATATAAAAATTTAGATGAATTAAAAGATCATTATAGACGTGGTGGTCTTGGCGATGTAAAAATTAAAAAATTCTTAAATAAAGTTTTGGAAGATTTTCTTGTTCCTGTTAGAGAAAAAAGAGCTTATTATGAAAAAGATATTTCCAAATTATTTGAAATTATGGAAAATGGTTCGAAAGAGGCAAGTGCTTATGGAAAAATGAAACTTGAACAAGTAAAAGACGCTATGGGCATAAATTATTTTGATGATAATAATTTAATTTCTGAACTTCAAAGAAAATATGACCAAAAATAAGATAAATTGATAATAATTTGTTAAAAAAGTGCAATTTTATTTGCACTTTTTTTCTTTATGTCCTATAATGGATAGGTAGTCACGTTACGAGCTATATATTTTACATAAAAATATAGCTAAAAAAGGAGTGTTTAAATTTTTATGAGTAAATCTGAAAAGAAAAAACTTGGTTTAATACCTAAATTATTGATAGCGATTGCCTTAGGTACTTTAGCTGGTTTATATTTGCCTGAATGGTTTGTAAGAATTGCAGTTACATTCTCATCAATTTTCGGTGCATTTTTAAACTTTGTTATCCCACTTATGATAATCGCTTTTGTTACTAAAGGAATAGCAGATCTTGGAGAAGGAGCTGGAAGGTTACTTGCTGTAACTGTTCTTATTGCTTATGCGTCAACATTAGTTGGTGGTTCATTATCTTATTTAATGAGTTCAAATATTTTCCCAGCTTTTATAAGTCAAGATCAAGTTGCTAAGATCCAAGCTTCAAGTGAAATTGAAGTTAATCCATTTTTTGAAGTGCCTATCACACCATTTTTTGATGTTACATCAGCAATTATTTTTGCTTTTATGATGGGAATTTCAATTTCTTGGTTAAGAAAACATGGTAAGGGAGAATATTCTTATGGTTTAATTGGAGAATTTAATGAGATAATTACAAAAGTTTTATCAACAGCTATTGTTCCATTATTACCATTTTTTATTTTTGGTAATTTCTCAAAAATGGCATTTACAGGTTCTGTATTTGCAGTTCTTTCAATTTTCTGGAAAATATTCTTGTGTGTAATTGCTCTTCACTTATTATACATATCTGCTTTATTTATAATAAATGGTCTTTATACAAAGAAAAATCCTCTTGTTTTAATCAAAAATCAAATCAAAGGATATTTAACAGCAGTTGGAACTCAATCATCTGTTGCAACAATTCCTGTAAACTTAGAATGTGCTAAGTCAAATAGTGTTAGCAAGGGAATAAGAGATTTTGTAATTCCTCTTGGAGCTACAGTTCACATGCCAGGCTCAATGATTACAATCACAGCTTGTACATTTACAATTTTAACCATGTATGGAATGGATCATTCTTATTTATTAATGTTAAGATATATGGCAATTTTGGGAATAGCTATGGTTGCAGCCCCTGGAGCACCAGGTGGAGCTGTAATGAGTGCCCTACCATTTTTACCAGTTGTAGGAATTCCTTCAGAAGGAGAGCTTGCATCATTATTGATTACACTTTATCTAACTCAAGATTCATTTGGAACCGCTGCAAATATATCAGGAGATACAGCAATCTCTATTGGTATAGATAAAATATTTAATAAACATATAGTTAAAAATGATGACTACAAAGACGGTTTCAATGATGAAATTATAAATGCTGAAGAAATTTAATTAAAAAAAACTAGGCCTTGTGCCTAGTTTTTTGTGCTTAAAATTATTTTATAAATTAGAAATTGGTAGGGAAACTTTTATTAGGCTTCCTTTTTCTTTGTCTAAAACTTTAATTTTTCCTCTATGAAGTTTTATTGTTTCTTTTACAAGGGAAAGTCCCAGTCCTGAGCCTATTTCTTCATTTGCTTTTATTCTATAAAAGGCTTTGAAGATATTTTCTTTTTCGCTATTTGCTATTCCTATTCCGCTATCTTCTACATAAATTTCTGCAAAGTCATTATTTTTTTTGGAATAAATTTTTACGAATCCATTATTGTTGTTGTATTTTATTGCGTTTTCTATCAAATTATAAAATACTCTATAGATTAGTAAATCACTTCCTTCTATATATATTTCTTGGCATATATTTTCTATGTTTATATTTTTTTTGTCGGATATAAATGATAAATCTTGAATAGCCTCTTCAATTAAAGATGATAGTTCAATTTTTTCATTTCTTGTAACTGACCTTAATTCGCTTAAATCTAAAAGGCTTGTTACAAGTTTTGAAAGTCTATCTGATTCGTTTTTTATCATTGTTACAAGATTTTTAATTTCATCCTCATCCATATTTTCTTCTTCGAATAGGTCGATTTGTGAATTTATTATGGTAAGTGGAGTTCTCAACTCGTGGGCGGCTCTTGCTGTAAATTCTCTTTCGTTTTTGTAGGATTCGTTTAATCTTTCTAGCATTTGGTTAAAAGATTTGGTTAATTTTTGAAATTCTTTTATTGGATTTTCTTTTACTTCGTAATCGGTTATATTTTTAAGCTGGATTTGCTCAATTTGATTTGAAAATTTATCAAGGGGTTCTAGGAATTTTCCGCTTAGAAAGTATGAAATTATTCCTCCAAAAATTGTAACTAAACTTGTTATTATCCAAGATTTTTTTGAAAAATTATTTTTTGTAATTGTGACTTGGTCTGAAAAAGTAGTATTAAAATCGCCAATTTTATCCTTGTCAATATTTATATACAAATCTTCTTTGTTTTCCATCTTATCGACATATCCGCCCAAAGAATCTATATAAAAATATGCGGTTTTGTTCATAAAAAAATTCATGGTTAAACTTGTAAGAGCTATCAAAATACTTGTTAAAATGGCGATTCGAAGCCTTAATGACATTTTTTTCATTTTATTTTCCTCAACAAATATCCTATTCCAATCCTATTTTCAATTGGATCATAGCCTAGTTCTTGTTTTAATTTTTTTCTAAGGGCTGATATATGCACTCTTATTGAATTGCTTAATAAATCAACGCTAGAATCCCAAACGTGGTCAATTAATTCTTCTTGGCTTACTGGCCTTCCTTGATTTAAAAGCAAGTATTCCAAAATTCCAGATTCTTTTCTTGTCAATTTTAATTCTTTTTCATCTATAAAAATCGTCCTATTTTTACTATCAAATTTTATCTTATCAAAAGAAAGCTCTGTATTATTTTGTATAAAGTTTCTTCTTGTAAGAGATCTAACTCTTGCTTTTAATTCGTCCAAGTGAAATGGCTTTTGCAAAAAATCATTTGCTCCGGCATCAAGACCTTCGACCTTATCTTGGATTTGACTTCTTGCAGATAGAATTAAAACTTTTGTTTCAACATCTTCTTTTCTCAAATTTTTCAAAATTTCCATTCCATCCATATTTGGAAGATTTAAATCTAAAACTATAAGATCATAAGATTCAATTTCTATCATTTCCATAGCATCAAAGCCGTCAAAAGCGGATTCGACTTCATAACCTGCATCTTTTAAAGATTTATTTATTGTATTATTTAATATTTTTTCATCTTCTACTATTAATATTTTCATGTTCTCTCCTTTATAAATATTATATCAAATCATAATAAAATATATGTTAAGAAAATCTTAACAGAAAATTTATATCTAATCTGTTATTATTAATTTGTAAAGAGGTGATTGATATAGAAATTAAGAAAAAGAAAAATATACAAATAGGATTTTTGATCCTTGCAATAGGTTTTATTTCTTATGGAGCCTTCCGTGGAGAAGTAGATACGGTTTTTAGCAAGGCGATAAAATTATGTCTGGAGTGTGTCGGAATTGGATAAGATTAGATCAAAAACTATAGCAAAATTTAGGTGGCTAATCCAAATTTTAGCAAGTCTTATGACAAATATTCACCTTCCTAATTTTTTAAAAGGAGTAATTTATAGGGGGAATATAAAAAAGATTTGCGTTCCTGGACTTAATTGCTATTCTTGCCCAGCAGCAACAGGAGCTTGTCCAATAGGAGCATATCAGGCAGTAGTTGGCTCATCAAAATTCAAATTTTCCTATTATATAAGCGGATTTTTGATTTTTGTTGGAGTAATGGTAGGAAGATTAGTTTGCGGATTTTTGTGTCCATTTGGTTTTATCCAAGAAATTTTACACAAGATTCCATGCAAAAAATTTTCAACAAAAAAATTAAAACCATTAAGATACATAAAATATTTGATACTTGTAGTTGCCGTTATTATTTTGCCAGTTCTTGTAGTAAATGAATTGGGAATGGGCAATCCATATTTTTGTAAGTACATTTGCCCAGCAGGAGTCTTAGAAGGAGCAATCCCGCTTTCCTTAGTAGACACATCAATAAGAGCAAGTTTAGGTTCATTATTTAACCTAAAACTTACAATTTTGATAATAACAGTAATTCTATCAATAATATTTTTTAGACCATTTTGTAAGTGGATTTGTCCTTTGGGAGCATTTTATGCCCTATTTAATAAAATATCCCTATTCAAAATTAATTTTGACAACAACAAGTGCATATCCTGCAAAAAATGCGTAAAAGCCTGTAAAATGGATGTAGACGTTAGAAAAGACCAAAACCATACCGAATGTATAAGGTGTGGAATGTGTATCACATCGTGTCCAACCTGTGCCCTCAAATATCAATTTGGACTCGATAAGAAAAAAGAAGAAAATAAAAAAGAAAATTTAAAAGAAGACATTAAAGGAGAAAAAAATGAAATTTAAAAAAGTAAAAGTATTAGCATTATCAGCAACATTAGTATTAGCATTAACAGCTTGTTCAAAACAAGAAAACAAAGACAATATGAACTCAAATCCTTCATCAGTAGAAAAAGCTGAAAGCAATTCAAATAACTCAAATAAGATGGACGATAATAAAGCTAAAATTGACGAATTGATGAAAAAACAAAATGACATCTTAGCTTCACACGATAAGCAATGGCAAGTAGCATTTTCAAAAGCAGATAAGTCAAGCGCAGAAGATAATAAAGATAAAGGATACGATGCATATTTAAAAGATTTAGTAGAAAAAGCAAAAGATGAATTATCCAAAGAAGACTATGAACTTTTGACAAAAGACGTAGAAGAAATTGCAAAATTAGAAGAAGAAATAACAAAATTAAAAGCAGGAAACGAAAGTGCATCAAACAAAAAAGAAGATGGAGCAGTTTCAACAAAAGAATTAAAAAAATTCCCAACATTTAATTCAAAAGATTTTGATGGAAATGATGTTACAAAAGACATATTCAAAGATAAAAAATTAACACTCGTAAATTTCTGGTTTAATGGTTGTGCACCATGCGTAGGAGAGCTTCCAAAATTACAACAATTAAACGATGAAATAGAAAAAATGGGTGGACAAGTAATAGGAATAAATTCAGAAGCCAAAGTAGGCGAGGAAGATACAATAAAAGAAGCTAAAAAAATCCTAGAAAAACAAGGGGCAAAATACAAAAATATTACTATAGACAAAGGTAGCGAACTTGAAAAATACACAGAAACAATAATGTCATATCCAACATCAATCCTTGTAGATAGCGAAGGAAATATAGTTGGAGATCCAATAGTAGGAGCGATCGACAAAGAAGACAAATACAAAGAAGTAAAAGAAATGATAGAAAAAATAATAAAAGACAAAATGTAGAAAATGAAAATTTTCGAATTTAGATTTATATTATCCTTCTTGATGAATCAAAAATACCAGAGTTTTAAAACTCTGGTATTTTTGTATTAATTTTAAATTATTTATTTCTTGGATGTTCAATTGCTTCTTGAGCTGCTGCAAGTTTTGCAATTGGAACTCTAAATGGAGAACATGATACATAATCAAGCCCTACATTATATAAATATTTAACAGTAGTAGGTTCTCCGCCGTGTTCTCCACAAATTCCTAAGTGAAGATTTGGATTTGCTTTTTTACCACGTTCAACAGCAGTTTCAACTAAGAAGCCAACACCTTTTTGATCTAGCACTTGGAATGGATCTTTTGCGAAAATATCTTTATCTAAATAAAGATCCAAGAATTTACCAGCGTCATCTCTTGAAAGACCAAAAGTCATTTGTGTTAAGTCGTTTGTACCAAATGAGAAGAAGTCAGTAATTTCTCCAATTTGATCAGCTGTTATAGCAGCTCTAGGAATTTCAATCATTGTTCCTAATAAATAGTCAATTTTCTTTCCTTTTTCTTCAAATACTTTTTCAATTTCTTCTCTTACTTGAGCTTTTACATAAGCAAGTTCTTTAACATCAGATGAAAGTGGAATCATTATTTCTGGAACAACATTAATTCCATCTTCATGACAATGCATTGCAGCTTGAATTATAGCACGAGCTTGCATTTTTGAAATTTCTGGATATCTTACACCAAGTCTTAGTCCTCTAAATCCAAGCATTGGGTTTACTTCTTCAAGATCTAGGATTCTTTTCTTAACTTCAGATATTTCCATATTTAAATCTTCAGCAAGAGTTCTAATTTCCTCTTGTCCTCTTGGTAAAAATTCGTGAAGAGGTGGATCAAGAAGTCTTACAGTAACAGGTCTTTCGCCCATTAGAGAATATATTTGATAGAAATCATCTTCTTGCATTGGAAGAATTTTATCTAAAGCTTCTTTTCTTGTTTCAAAATTGTGAGCTAAAATCATTTTTCTTACTTGGAAAATTCTATCAGCCTTAAAGAACATGTGTTCAGTTCTACATAAACCAATTCCTTCAGCACCAAATTCTAAAGCTTGTTTAGCATCGTGAGGTGTATCTGCATTAGTTCTAACTTTCATATCACGATATTTGTCAACCCAGCTCATAAATTCTCCAAATGTACCTTCAAGTTTTGGATTTTCAGTTTCTAAAGCTCCAACGTAAATATTTCCAGTAGAACCATCTATTGAAAGTACGTCTTGGTCTGAATATTTTTTACCATCAATTCTTACGAATCTTTCATCTTCATTTACATAAATTTCATGAGCACCAGATACACAACATTTTCCCATTCCTCTAGCAACTACAGCAGCGTGGCTTGTCATACCGCCTCTTGCTGTAAGGATTCCAACTGCTGAAACCATTCCTTCAAGATCTTCTGGAGAAGTTTCTTCACGAACTAAGATTACATTTATACCTTTTGCAGCTCTTTTTTTAGCTTCTTTTGCAGTAAATGCAATGTAACCTACAGCAGCTCCTGGACTTGCTGCAAGACCTTTAGCAACAGGTTCATTTTCTTTTATAGATTTTTGAGAAAGTGTAGGGTGGAGTAAACCATCAAGATCTTTAGGATCAATTCTTAAAACTGCTTCTTTTTCATTAAGAAGTCCTTCATGAACCATATCAACTGCAACTTTTACTGCAGCATGAGCAGTTCTTTTACCATTTCTTGTTTGAAGTAAGTATAATTGTCCTTCTTGGATTGTAAATTCCATATCTTGCATATCTTTGTAATGTTGTTCAAGTTTTTCTGCAGTATCATGGAATTGATCAAAAACTTCTGGTAATGAATCTTTTAATGTTGCAATTTCTTTTGGTGTTCTAACTCCTGCTACAACGTCTTCGCCTTGAGCGTTCATTAAATATTCACCAAATAATTTATTTTCACCAGTTGCAGGGTTTCTTGAGAAAGCTACACCTGTTCCAGAAGTTTCTCCCATATTTCCAAATACCATTGATTGAACATTTACAGCAGTTCCCATAGAATCATCAATATCATTTAATCTTCTATATAAAATTGCACGTTCATTGTTCCAAGATGCAAATACAGCAGTAATAGCTTTGTCTAATTGTTCTCTTGGCTCTTGTGGGAAATCTTCTCCTTCAATATCTTTATAAACTTTTTTATATTTTTCTACGACATCTTTTAAGTCGTTAGCATCAAGTTCAGTATCTTCTGTTACGCCTTTTTCAACTTTTTTTGCACTAAGAACCTTTTCAAAATTATTTTTATTGATTCCCATTGCTACATCAGCAAACATTTGAATAAATCTTCTGTAAGAATCGTAAGCGAATCTTTCGTTGTTTGTTTTTTTGCTAAGACCTATAACAGCATCATCATTTAAACCAAGATTTAAAATTGTATCCATCATACCTGGCATAGAAATTGGAGCACCACTTCTTACAGATACAAGGAGTGGATCTTCTGTTGAACCAAAAGTTTTTCCATTATGTTCTTCTAAATCTTTGATGTGATTTGTTATTTCTTTTTTAAGATCTTCCCAAATTTTTTTATCTTCTTTGTAAAATCTTGCACATGCTTCTGTTGTAACCGTAAAACCGTATGGGACATTGATTCCCATATTTGTCATTTCTGCTAGATTTGCGCCTTTACCACCGAGCAAAGAGCGCATGTCCTTGTCGCCTTCGTTAAAATTGTAAACATATTTTTCAGTCATTTTTTTCCCCTTTCCTACTGTTAATATGATTAATTATTATATCAGACGTTTCTTCTATAGATTTATATGTAACATCAATCATGACACAATCTAAATCTTCCATAATCGCTTTGGCATAGTCCAATTCTTTTTGAATTGCTCTTATATCTGAATATTGACTTTTTCCAGATAAACCCAAACTTTTAAGTCTTTCTTGCCTAAAAGACTTTAAAATATTTTTATCGATAGTTAGACCGAATATTTTCTTGCTATCAATTTCAAAAAGTTCATCGGGCAGGCTAGTATTTAAAAGTATAGGAATATTACAAACTTTATAGCCCTTGCTTGCCATATAAATTGATAATGGCGTTTTAGAAGAACGAGATACTCCAATTATTGCTATATCACAAGCTTTAAGTGACCTAAAATCTTTGCCATCGTCATATTTGATGGCAAAATCTAATGAATTTAATGTTTTAAATCGGTCAGTTTCATAAAGGGACTCTTCAGAAAAAGCATACTTTGGTTCTAATTCAAGTTTTTTAGAAATAGTCCTTATGGAATAGCCGGTTATATCAACATAAGTAATATTATTTAGCTCACAAAAATCATTGATATAAACGTTCATCCTTGAATCTTGAAATGAGTGATAGATAATGAAATTATCGCAAGTTTCAATTATAAAATTTAATATATCTTTAAGAGAATCTATATCTCTTACATCTGGATATATATTTGTAATTGATTCAACATTAAATTGACTAAGAGATACTTTTACAATTTTTTCTGTAGCGTATCCACTTGTATCAGAGATAATGTTTACACTAAGCTTCATCCTGTCACCTCTTTAATATAAGATTCTATTAATATTATAGCATTTTTAATCAAAAATCCAAGAGCTGAAAACATTTTTCAACCATTAAAACTAATAATTATTAATATTTTACAAATATATTATTTGAATTTTCAACATTAACTTTTACAAGTGAAATTGACAAAAAAATAATTTAAAATATAATAAGAAAAAGAATTGAATAATAAACTTTGACAAAAAGGAGTAGTAGGGGAAATTTTTTAGAGAGAAGACGGCTGGTGAAAGTCTTTAAATTGAAACTATGAAGGTTGTTTTGAAATAGTTTAATGTAGCATGCATGAATGCAAATAAGAGCCTTTTTTATAAAAAAGGAAGATAGGTGGTAACGCGATAATCTCGTCCTTGAGAATTGTGTTACTTTTTTTATTATTTATTTTTAATTTTTTATTTTGAAAATAAGGAGAAAATATGCAAACAAAATACGAACCACAAAAATTTGAAAAAGAAATTTATAAAAAATGGGAAGAAGGTGGATATTTTAAAGCAAGAGTCAATGAAAATAAAAAACCATTTACTATTGTTATGCCACCACCAAATATTACAGGAAAATTACACTTGGGCCATGCCCTAAATAATACAATTCAAGATATTATTATTAGATATAAAAGAATGCAAGGCTATGAAGCTTGTTGGATTCCAGGAACAGATCACGCATCTATTTCGACTGAAGCAAAAGTTGTAGAAAAAATAAAAAACGAAGGAAAATCAAAAGATGAACTTGGACGTGATAAATTTTTGGAAGAATGTTGGGATTGGACAGAAGAATACGGTGGAACAATCAAAAGACAATTAAGAACTGTAGGAGTTTCTTGTGATTGGGATCGTGATTCTTTTACTATGGATAAAAATCTTACAAGAGCTGTTAGAAAAGTTTTCAAAAAAATGTATGATGAGGGACTAATTTATAGGGGAAATAGAATTGTAAATTGGGATCCTGAGGCAAAAACTGCACTTTCAGATGCAGAAGTTTATCACAAAGACCAAGAAGGACATTTATGGTATATAAAATATTTCTTTGAAGATAGTAATGATTTTATTACAATTGCTACAACAAGACCTGAAACTATGCTTGGAGATTTGGCTGTTGCTGTAAATCCAGAAGACGAAAGGTTTAAAGATAAAATTGGGAAGAATTTAATTTTGCCACTTGTAGGCAGAAAAATTCCTTTGATTGAAGATTCTTATGTTGATATGGAATTTGGTACAGGCTGTGTAAAAATCACTCCTTCCCATGACCCTAACGATTTTGAAGTTGGAAAAAGACATAAGCTTGGTCAATGTGTAGTTATTGATGAAGGTGCAAAAATAAAAGAAGGGTATGGAAAATATTCTGGTCTTGATAGGTATGATGCTAGAAAACTAATGATTGAAGATTTGGAAAAAGAAAATCTTTTGGTAAAAACTGAAACAATTGAGCATGCTGTTGGATACAGTGAAAGAACAAATGTTGTAATTGAACCATTAATTTCAAAACAATGGTTTGTTAAAATGGAAGATTTGGCAAAGGATGCAATCGAAGTTTATAAAAATGGAGATTTAAATTTAATCCCAGATTCTTTGGGAAAAACTTATATGAATTGGCTAGAAAATATTAGAGATTGGTGTATTTCTAGACAATTATGGTGGGGACACAGACTTCCGGTTTTCTATACAGAAGATGGGGAAATTATTGTTTCAGAAGAAGATCCTGATGAAAATGGATATTTGGATGGAAAAAAAGTTACTCAAGAAGAAGATACTCTAGATACTTGGTTTTCATCAGCACTTTGGCCTTTTGCAACATTGGGATGGCCGGAAGAAACTGAAGATTATAAATATTTCTTCCCAACAGATATTCTTGTAACAGGTTATGATATTATATTTTTCTGGGTTATAAGAATGGTATTTTCTTCACTTTACAATACAAATAAAACTCCTTTTGACCATGTACTTTTCACAGGTCTAATTAGAGATCCTCAAGGAAGAAAAATGAGTAAGTCTTTAGGAAATGGGGTTGACCCAATTGATGTTGTAAATAAATACGGAGCGGATGCTCTTAGATTTACAATTATTACAGGAAATTCTCCTGGAAATGATATGCGCTATGACGAAAAAAGAATTGTAGCAAGCAGAAATTTTGCCAATAAGTTGTGGAATGCAACAAGATTTGTCTTGATGAATATAGATGAATCTGATGATCTTGAATTTAAAAATTTAGATTTAAGTCTTGAAGATAAGTGGATTTTAAAAAGATTAAACAATGTAGTAGAAGAAGTTTCTAAAAACTTAGACAAGTATGAAATTGGTCTTGCTGCAAGCAGGATTGAAGATTTTATTTGGGAAGAATTTTGCGATTGGTATATTGAATTTGCCAAGGAAAGATTAAATTCTGATAATGATAATAAAAAAGCTACAGTTAAAAAAGTTCTACTTTATGTTTTAAAAGATATGATTTCACTCTTACATCCTTTTATGCCATTTATTACTGAAGAAATTTATAAGCAATTGCCAAACAAAAAAGATATGCTTATAGTTGAAGATTGGCCACAAGTTAGGGATAATTTTAATTTTGATGATGAGGCAAGAGTTGTTGATGGAGCAATTGAGGCTATAAAAGCTATAAGAAATCAAAGACAAACTTTAAATCTTGGATCAAAAACAAGACAAGATTTAATAATCTATTCATCTGATGAAAATACAAGAAATTTCCTAGAAATTTTGAAGGGACAATTTGTAAATCTTTCAAAATCTGGAGAGATTTCAATTATAAGCGAAGATAAAGAAGTTGAAGATGCTGTGAGTTTAATTTTTAATGATTTTAAAATTTATATTCCTTTGAAAAATTTAATTGATTATGATAAGGAAAGAAAAAGATTAAAAGATGAAATTAAAAAACTTGAATCCGAAATAAAAAGAGCTGAGGGCAAACTCAACAATCAAGGCTTTGTTTCAAAAGCACCAGAGGCTGTTGTAAATGAAGAACGTGAAAAATTAGAAAAATATAAAGACTTACTTGTAAAAACTCAAGAATCTTACAAGGAAATAGAAGATAAATAATGTATAAAGATTTTGCTTATATTTATGATAAATTATCCTTTGACCTTGATTATGAAAAATATGCAAATAATATCAAGAATTTAGTCGGAAAAAATAATATAAAAAAAGAAAAAATGTTAGAGTTAGCATGCGGAACGGGCATGCTAACCAATCATTTTTTTGATTTTTTTGAAAAAATTGATGCTTTGGATTTATCAAATTCTATGCTTGAAGTTTTTTCGAAAAAATTTCAAGAAGAAAATGTGTCTTTATATAATTATAATATGGTCGATTTTGTAAATGAAAATTCCTATGATTTGATTGTAATCTTGCTTGATTCTATAAATTATATTTTGGATGAAAAAGATTTGAAAAAATTAATAGAAAATTCTTATAAAAATTTGAAAAAAGGTGGACTTTTGATTTTTGATATAAATTCAGAATATAAAATGGAAGAAGTTTTTGGTTCAAAATCTTATGTTTATGAGTATGAAGATATTTTTTATACTTGGGATAATATTAAAGATGGCGATATAATTGATATGGAATTAAACTTTTTTGTTGAAAATGAGGACGGAACTTACCAAAGAATTATTGAAAATCAAGTTGAAAGAATTTATTCTGTAGATTTTATGAAAAAAATTTTAAAAGAAAATAATTTTTCTGAAATTGAAATTTTTGATGAAGATACAATGCAAGAAATCAAAGATGATACTTTGAGAATTTTGTTTAAGGCTAAAAAGGAGTGAATATGGAAGGAAAAGTTAAATTTTTTGATAACAAAAAAGGATTTGGTTTTATAGAATCAGAAAGTGGTGACTATTTTTTTCATTATTCTGAGATAATTTCTGATAAGGATTATAAAACTATTGAAAATGGTGCAAGGGTTGAATTTGATGTTAAAGATTTGGGCAGGGGAGATACTGCCTTTAATGTGAAAAAAAGGAGTTAATATGAAATATTTTATTTTGATTTTGCTTTTGATTTTTCTTCCTCAAATTTATTATTTGTATAGAAAAAAAACTTACCTTGATTTAAAAAATGGTTCAAGATTTTTTATCAAAGAAGAAAGTATGATTAATGACAATAGGTGTAAGGTGATTTTGACAAATTCTGATGGTTTTGATATTTATGCTAACCGTTTTGATGTTGAAAATCCAAAAGCTGTTGTACAAATTGTTCATGGTATGCTTGAACATTCACTTAATTATTTGCATTTTATTAAATTTTTAAATGAGAGAGGATATGCTGTTATCATTTCTGATAATAGGGGACATGGAAAATCTATTTCTGAAAATCATCCTTCTGGATTTATAAAGGAAAAAAATGAGCTTGTTGACGATCAATATGTCATAAATAAATATATTAAAATGTATTACAAGGACAAAAAAATTTATATGATAGGGCATTCTATGGGATCTTTGATTTGTAGAAATTATTTGCAAAAATATGATGATACAATCGATAAATTAGTTTTGACAGGAACTGTAGCTTATATTCCAATAGCAAGTCTTGGAATTTTTATTGGAAATATTGTAACATTTTATTTGGGAGAAAAAAGAAAATCTAAAATTCTTGATAAACTTTCTGGAATTTCATCAAAAGATCCATCTTGGATTTCCTATAATGAAGAAAATGTAAGGATTAAAAACAATGACCCAATGCGCCTTGATGGATTTTTGGCAAGAAGTAATGTTTCTTTGTTTACTCTTGTAAATAATTTAAACAAGAAAAATAAATTTAAACTAAAAAATAAAAATTTACAAATAGCTTCATTTAATGGAGTTGATGATGACGTTACTGGTGGAGATAAGGGACTATTGAATACAAAAAATATTTTATCATCTATTGGTTACGAAAATTTATATTTCAAAACTTACGATCACATGAAACATGAAGTTTTAAATGAAGATGAAAGATTTGAAGTGTTTGAAGATATAGATATGTTTTTTAAAAAATGAGTTTAGGCTCATTTTTTTAATGTGATACAAAAAAATGATTATTAAATAAGGAAATAAAATGATTGAAGAAGAGCTTATTAGATTAAGAAGACATTTTCACAAATATGCCGAACCTGCTTGGATGGAATTTTTGACTACTGCAAAAATTATTGAAGAGTTGGAAAATTATAATCTCGACCTTTATTATGGAAAAGAAATTTATTTCAATAAAAGGATGGGACTTCCAGAAAAATCAATCCTAGAGTCTTATAAAAATTCCATTTCTATTTCTGATATAGAAAAAAAGGAAGAAATTTTGGATTCTTACACAGGTCTTATCGCTGTTTTGGATACGAAAAAAATTGGACCAAATATTGGATTTAGATTTGATATAGATGCAAATGAACTTTGCGAAAGTAATTCACTTGGACATTTGCCAAATATTTTAAATTTTTCATCAAAAAATTCTTTTGCTATGCACGCTTGCGGTCACGACGCTCACATGTCAATTGGGATTGAGCTTGCAAAAATTCTTGCATCAAATATAAAAAAATTAAAAGGAAAAATTATTTTTATTTTTCAACCAGCAGAAGAAGGAGTAAGAGGAGCTTATTCTCTAATGAATAATCCGATTATAGATAAACTTGATTATTTGGCGGGCATGCATATTGGAATGGATGTAAAAAGTGGAGAAATTGGTGTGGGAAGTCATGGATTTCTTGCTACAAAAAAAATTGATATTATTTTTAAAGGCAAGGCTTCTCATGCTGGAGCAAGTCCCGAAAAAGGTCACAATGCACTTTTGGCTGCATCAAGTGCAGTTTTAAATTTTAATAGTCTTGCTCAACATTCTATGGGAGAGGCAAGAATTAATGTTGGAAAATTAAATGCAGGAAGTGGAAGAAATATAATAGCTAATAAGGCGAAAATCGAAATGGAGATTAGGGGAGAAAATGAAAATATAATCTCTTATTTATACGATGGAGTAAATAGAATCGTTGAAGGCTCAGCTATCTCTTATGATTGTTCTTATGAAATAGAAATAAAGGGACAAGCTCCATCACTTATTTCTTATGATGAAGAATTTATAAAAAATCTTAGAAATTATTATAAAGAAAAATCCTATAAACTTGTAGATGCAAATTTGAAAGGCTCAGAAGATATTGCTTATTTATTAAATGAAGTGAGAAAAAAAGGCGGCAAAACTGTTCATTTTATTTTAGGCTCAAATTTAAAAGACAGCCATCACAGCGAAGAATTTGATATTAACGAAAAAGATATGCTAAGAGGAGTCGACCTAATGGTAGATTTTGTAAAATATATTGAAAAAATTGATAAGATTGATTATGAAAGGATAGAAAATGAAAATTTTGCTTACAGGATTTGATCCTTTTGATAAAGACAAAATAAATCCATCAATTGAACTTGTAAAAAAAGTTGAAGAAAAAATTGAAGGCGCCCAAATTTTTAAAATAGAAATACCAACAGTTTTCAAAAAATCTGGAGAAATTTTGGAAGAAAATATTAAAAAAATAAGGCCAGATGTAATTTTGTGTATTGGGCAAGCTGGAGGAAGAAGCTCTATTTCTGTTGAAAGAATTGCAATAAATATTGATGATGCAAGAATTTCTGATAATGATGGTAAAAAACCGATTGATGAAAAAATAAGAATTGACGGAGAAAATGCTTATTTTTCAAATCTTCCAATTAAAAAAATTGTAGAAGAGATAAAAAAAGAAAATATTCCAGCAGAAATTTCAAACTCAGCAGGCACTTTTGTATGTAATCATTTGATGTATGAGGCCTTGTATTTAGCAAAAAAGTATAAAAATATAAGAACTGGTTTTATCCATATTCCATATTTACCAGAACAAGTTTTAAATAAAGCGAACACGCCTTCAATGGATTTGGAAAATTCTTTAAAAGCAATAAATATTGCCATAAAAACTATAATAAACCATGATGGAGAAGATTTAAAAATTTCTGGTGGAAAAATTTTATAATTTTTTTAAAAAAGCAAGTTTTGTACTTGCTTATTTTTTTGTTATAATGGAAAAAGATTATTGATGAAACAAATATTATTTTTAATAAAATAAATATAAATTTTCTTAAAGGAGCTTTTATGAAACTTGAAATAAAAAATCTTTCCAAAAAATTTGGGAAAAAAGAAGTTTTGAAAAATATAGATTACACTTTTGACCAAGGAGTCGTTTATGCTCTTTTGGGAAGAAACGGTGCTGGAAAAACTACACTTTTTTCTTTAATTAGTGAGCAAATAAAAAAAGATTCTGGAAATATTTATCTTCTTGATGAAAATGAAAAGAAGGAACTTGATTTTAGGGATGTATTTTTTATGGTGGCAGAGCCAGATCTTCCCAAATTTCTTACAGGGCGAGAATTTATAAAATTTTTTGTAGAGGCAAACAAAGAAATTATAAAAGATTTTAAGTCTGTCGAAGAATATTTTTCTCTTGTGGATTTTGACATGGAAGATGCCGATAGATTAATTCAAGATTATTCAACAGGAATGAAAAACAAACTTCAAATGCTTATGTTTTTGATTTTAAGACCAAAGGTAATTTTGATGGATGAGCCGCTTACAAGTCTTGATGTAGTTGTTCAACTTGAAATGAAAAAAATAATTAGAGATATTCACAAAGACCATATAATTATTTTTTCAACCCATATTTTACAACTTGCAAAAGATATTTGTGATGATATTGTTCTTCTCCATGATAAAAATTTACAAAAAGTTGATAAAAAGGTTTCAGAAGATAAGGATTTTGAAGATAAAATAATAAAGCTTTTGACAAGCAAAAATATTGAAAATATTGAAATAAATTTAGATGATAAAAATTTGGGTGATAAAGATGAGTAGGTATTTTTCAAAATTTCTTTTAATTGAAAGAATAAAAATCACCAAAATTTTTAATGGAATGGTTTATGGTATAAGAAAAATTCCTTTAATCGGAAAGCACTTGGGAGATAGGTATTATTTTTATGATTTAAAAGAAATTGTAAATACATTTGTTCCGATTTTTTCTATAATTTGGCAATTTATCAAATCGATTTTAACTTTTGGATTTGCAATAATAATTTCAAGGACTATGTTAAAATTTTTATTTGAAATTTCTGATAAATCTCCCTTATTTTTTAGGGAAAATTTTGATTTAAGTCTTGGTGGAGTGCTTTTAACTTGCGTGCCTTTTGTTTTTTATATAAGTAATATGATTACATCATCAATGCTAACAGATAATGGAAATGTATTTTCAGATTTAAGTAAAAATTTCAATTTTTTTCCAGATGATTTGGCGCGCATATTTTTGTATTTACAGCCATTTTTAATTTTTATTGGAAGAACTTTGGGATTTGTGATTTTTGGAAAATTTTTTGCAAATATAAATCCGATTTACACTTTTGCCTTTAGCCTAGGACTTTATTTTTACAATATAAATATGACTTGTTTTTGGACAAAAATATATGAAAAAAGAGAAAAATCATTTTTTGAAGATAGACCATTTTTACAAATTATTTTGATTTTAATTTTGGATTTGGCGATAAGCTTGTTAGTTTTAATAATAAAACTTGATTTTAAAGTTTTAAGTCTTGGATTTTTCTTGATTAATTTAATTTTATTTCCATTTACAGTGAAATATTTTAAAAATTTCAAGGGATATGACAAAATAATCGAAAAAACAATAAATGTATATAAAATTGCGGTTAAAGATGCGAAAAATATTCAAGATGGTGTAGTAAAAATTGAAAATAAAGATATAAATAAAAAGGAAAAGATTAAAGGCGAAGGCTTTGTGTATTTAAATAAGATATTTTTTAAAAGACACAAAAAACATCTTTTAAAGCCAACTCTAATAAAAAGTGGAATTTTTCTTATTATAGGAATTGGTGGATTTTTATTTGCATCAAGCCTTACAATGAAGGCAAAAGAAATTTATAAAATTTTAATATATGCAATACCAATAATTTCATATATTTTATTCAAACAAGATAAAATTTTGATGGCTTTCTATAAAAATTGTGACTCATCGCTTTTGTATTACAATTTTTATAGGGAAGATAAGAATTTGTTGAAAATGTTTTGGCTAAGATTTAATTCGATTTTTAAACTAATGCTTATTCCTATGGGAGCCATGTTTGTAATTTATATTGGTTTTGCAATAAAATTTTTGATAAACACTGATTTAAATTTATTATTGCCGATTTTTTATATTTTATTAAATGCAATATTTTTTACAGTTTTGCCATTGTTTCAATATTATATAATCCAGCCCTTTGACAAGGAAGGAAAACAAAAATCTGTAGTTTTAGTTTTAATGAATATATTTTTGTATTACATTTTTATATTTGGACTTCCAGCTTTGGCAACAAAAATTGGAGAGATTAAATTTATGTTAATAATTTCAATTTTTATGGTTGCCTTTGTAGGACTTGCAAGTTTTTTAATATATAAATTTGCTCCAAAAACCTTTAAAATTAAGCAATAAAAAAGACTCTGCTGGGTCTTTTTATTTGTTTTCTTCTATATATTCAAATTTTTCCTTTTGCATTATTGAATCAGGAATCATTTTGCTTGTTACATATATTAAAAATGGGAGGACAATAGCATCATCCAAAATTCCAATTGCTGGTATCACATCATTTATAATATCAGCAGGAATTATTGCGTAAGCAATTGCTCCAAGTCCTAAAATTTTTGCAAGTTTTGGAGTTTCTTTATTTCTCATTGCCTTAAAATAGACTGGTATGAAATTTTTGATTTTTCTAAATTTATTTATCATTATTTATCCCTTACTTTCTTTTATTAAAATAGAATATAAAATATTCTTATGTTCAATTTAATTATACTAGAAATATCGCGCTTGTAAATTAAATATATTAATTTTAAATTTAAAGTATTCCTACAAGAATAGTATATTATGATTTTTTTAAATTTCAAGTTATAATATATAAAAGGAGTTATTATGGCGTTAAAAGTTATTGATATAGATATTTTAAAATTAAATGTAGATGCAGTTGTAAATGCTGCGAACGTAGACTTGATTGAAGGTGGCGGAATTTGTGGGCAAATTTTTGAAAAAGCTGGAAGAGAAAATCTAAAAAAAGCGTGCCTAAAATTATCCCCAATTAAGCCGGGAGAGGCTGTAATTACTGAAGGATTTAATCTTTATCAAAAATATATAATCCATGCAGTAGGCCCTGTTTATAATGAAATGTATAAGGAAGCTTGTCAAAAAATCCTTCAAGATGCCTACAAAAATTCTTTAAATATTGCCAAGAAAAAAGGAATAAAATCTATAGCTTTTCCCTTAATTTCATCTGGAATTTATGGCTATCCTGACAAAGATGCTTTTATGATTGCAAAAAATACAATTGATGAATTTTTAAAAGATAATGAAATGGAAGTTTATCTATCAACTTATGGGAAAAATATTTTATCTTTAATTATGGGATAAGGAAAGTTATTTATTTCATTTTTGAAAAATAAAAAAATGCCGATAAAATTAAATATTTTTACAAAAAAAGAATTAGCCTTTTGCCTAAGAGCTAATTCTTTTTTCTTTATAAACATTCAATTCAATCATAAAATCGTTATTTAAAACTTGTCTTATACAAGTATAACTTTGATTCCTAAACTTTCGGCATATTCTAAAATACTTCTTGGCATAGAGCTATCTGTTATCAGAATATCTATATTTTCTATTGTTCCTATTTTAAAATTTGCGGTTTTTGAAAATTTACTTGAATCGCATACCAAAATATTTTTGCTTGTAGATTCGTTTATCATATATTGGTTTATTTCAACTTCATCTATAACTGACGTAGTTAATTCTCCACTTTCAGATACACCAGAAATTCCTAGGATTGAAATATCTGATGCAACAGTTTTGAGATTATTTAAAGCAAAAGTACCGGTAAGTGCGTTTTTTGGATAAGAAACCCTGCCACCAGTTAAAATCACATTGACTAAAGGGTCTATATCAATATAAGATGCTTTTGCGTTATTTGTTATAACATTTATCCTTTTATTTTTGAGATATTTTAAAACTCCTAGGGCTGTCGATGATGAATTTATAAAAATATCATCATTTTCTTTTATAAAATCTGCACATTTTTTTGCTATTTTTTCTTTATTATTTTCAATAGTTAGATTTTTGCAGCTGTTTGATTCGTTATATTCTGCTCCTCCATAAAATCTTTCTATTTTTCCTATTGATTGAAGATAATCCAAATCTCTTCTTATAGTTATTTCTGAAACTTTAAATATTTCGACAAGTTCATTTGTTTTTGCTTGTTTATTATCTTTTATAAATTTTAATATATTATTTCTTCTGTTATTTACGATTGTTTTTTTTATTTTCATAGCTACCTCTCTTTAAATGATAACCTATACTTACAAAAAAATCAAAAGAATCGATTAATTTAATTAAAATTTTTAAAAAAACCTTTCTAAATTATAAAAAAATCAAATAACGAAAGAAACAATCGTAAAATATATGAAAAAATCTGTTTTTTATGCTTGACCGTTCAAAATAATTATTATATTATAATATCAAAGAAAAAAGAAAATAGAAAAATTTGGAGGTAGTATGAGCAAAGTTGACGAAATCACAAGAGAAAATTGGATTTTAAATGCTTTTCCAGAATGGGGAACGTGGCTAAATGAAGAAATTGATGAAGAAGTCGTAGAAAAAGGCACATTTGCTATGTGGTGGATAGGATGTACTGGTATTTGGTTTAAAACTGAAAATAATACTAACATAGCTGTTGACCTTTGGTTTGGTAATGGAAAGAGAACAAAAAAAGTTAAAGAGATGCAACCATATCATCAAATGAGAAATATGACTGGTGGAAAAGCTCTTCAACCAAATTTAAGAGCAAATCCAATTGTCTTTGATCCTTTTGCTGTTAAAAATGTTGATGCAGTTTTATCAACTCACTATCATAATGACCATATTGATCCTTTCTTTGCTGCAGCAGTTTTAAAAAATTGTCCAGAAGATGTTCCTTTTATAGGACCTGAGGAATCTGTAAAAAAATGGTTATCTTATGGTGTTCCAGAAGAAAGATGCAAAATGGTTAAACCAGGAGATGAAATTAAAATTAAAGATACTACTATAGTTGTTTTGGACAGTTTTGATAGAACTTGTTTAGTTACTACTGAAGTAGGAGAAGATATTGAAGGAGTTTGTCCTACAAATATGGACCAAAAGGCTGTAAATTATTTAATAAAAATGCCAGCTGGTAACGTATATCATACAGGCGATTCTCATTTTTCAATTGGTTTTGCAGAAGTTGGAAAAAAATATGATGTAGATATTGCCTTTGGTTCTTATGGAGATAATCCTGTTGGAAATCAAGATAAGATGACTTCAATTGATATTTTGAGAATGGCAGAATCAGTAGGGTGTGAAGTTGTAATTCCTATTCATTATGATGTTTGGACTAACTTCAAAGCTGATCCTAAAGAAATAAAATATTTATGGCAATATAGAAAAGATAGGTCAAAATATAAATTCCATCCATATATTTGGGATGTAGGTGGCAAATACGTATGGCCTAAGATGAAAGATGAATTAGAATTTAGATATAGACCTGGATTTGAAGATGCATTTGATAATGAAAGGAATGTTCCTTTTAAATCTATTTTGTAAAATAAAAAGTGCTGTCAAATATTTGGCAGCGCCTACATATAAGTGAGGATAATAATGATTAGTGAAATTATTGAAAAGGGTTTATTTGATTTTTATGATAAAATCGATACCTGGCAAGATGCTATTATAAAATCTTGTAATAAGCTAGTGGAAAAGGATATTGTGGATGATTCGTATGCTAAACAAGTTATAGAAACAGTTGAAAAATATGGACCATACATAGTTTTAATTCCTGGAGTTGCCATGCCACATTGTCAAGAATGTGCTGATGGAGTAAAAGATACTGCTGTGGCTTTTATGAAAGTAGAAAATCCAGTTGTATTTGATGAAAATGATAGGGATAAGGATGCGAAAATATTTTTTACAATAGCAAGTGAAAATAATGAAAAACATTTGGAAAATATAGCACAACTTTCTGATATTTTGTGTGATGAAGAAATAGTAGAAGCTTTTAATCAAGCTAAGAACGTAGATGATTTAATAAAAATTTCAAAAAAATATAATATTTAGGAGAAAAATATGGATATAATTTTTAGTATTTTAAATGGATTTGTAAAAAATATTCTCACAAAACCAGCGTTTTTTATAGGATTTTTGGTTTTAATTGGTTATTTGTTAGATGGAAAAAAATGGTATGAAGCTTTAGCTGGTTTTATTAAGGCTACTGTAGGATATATGATTTTGATGGTAGGTTCTGGTGGACTTGTTTCAACTTTTAGACCTATTCTTACAGGACTAAAGGACAGATTTAATATTTCTGCAACTGTAATAGATCCTTATTTTGGACAAAACGCAGTTACTGAAGGTATGGAACACTTAGGTAAATCATTTTCTCAAGTAATGATTTTGTTATTGGTTGCTTTTATTGTAAATATTATTTTGGTAAGATTAAAAAATATTACAAAAATGAGAGCTGTTTTTACAACAGGACACGTACAAATGCAACAAGCTGCAACTGCTTTTTGGTTAATAGTTTTTTGTTTTCCAAAGTTAGGACAAACTCCTATACTTGTTATAATGGCAATTCTTTTAGGACTTTATTGGGCTGTTGGTAGTAACTTAACTGTTGAAGATACACAACGCTTAACTGATGGGGCTGGTTTTTGTATAGCTCACCAACAAATGTTTGGTATTAGACTTGCTTGCTGGTTAAGTGATAAATTATTTGCTAATAAAAAAGATCAAAGTAAAGATATAGATGATATAGAACTTCCTGGATTTTTGTCAATTTTCAATGAAAATATGGTAGCAACTGCTATACTAATGACTTTATTTTTTGGAATAATCCAAGGTGTTTTGGGAAAAGAATATTTAGTAGCTCAAGAAGCTTTAACAATGGAAGATAATTTCTTCTTCTATATACTTCAATCATCATTTAGTTTTGCTGTAAATTTAGCAATTTTACAATTAGGAGTTAGAACTTTCGTTGGAGAGTTGACTGCATCATTTGATGGAATTCAAAATAAACTTTTACCAGGAGCTCTTCCAGGAATAGACTGTGCTGCAGTTTTCGGATTCGGTGCAGCAAATGCTGTTACAATTGGATTTATGTTTGGTGCTTTAGGTCAATTTTTAGCAATAGCAATCCTATTTTTACTAAAATCTCCTACATTAATAATTGCAGGATTTGTACCTTTATTTTTTGATAATGCCGTAATTGGGGTATATGCTAATAATAGAGGAGGATATAAAGCAGCTTTCTTGATGCCATTTATATCAGGACTTATTCAAGTATTTGGCTCTGCTTTTATAGCAACATATACAGGACTTGCTCAATATGGTGGATACTTAGGAATGTTCGACTGGGCAACAGTATGGCCAGCATTTACAGTATTGATTAATAATATCCAATATGTTGGTGTAGCAATAGTAGCAATTTTCTTGATAGTTATACCTCAACTTCAATACAAAAAGAACAAAAAAGGTTATTTCATGATAACTGAAGATTATGAAAAGTACAAAGAAACAATTGAAAACAAATAGGAGGAAAAAATGAAAGTAATAGTAGCATGTGCAAATGGAGCTGGAACTTCTTTAATGATGATGAATAAGATTAAACAAGCATTTAAAGAGTTGGATTATAAAGGAAAACTTGATATATCTCATTGCTCCTTGTCAGAAGGAAAATCTACAGGTAGAAATGCTGATGTTATATTCTGTGCTATTAATTTTACCAAAGATTTTGATGCGTTAAAATCAAAAGGCGTTGAAATAATTGGAATGAAAAATATTCTTTCTAAAGATGAAGCTATTGAAAAGATTAAAGAACATAATCTTTTAGAAAAATAAGTTGGTTAAAATGTTAGAAGATATAAAAGAAAGGGTCTACAAGGCAAATTTATTATTGCCAAAATATGATCTAGTTAAATTTACTTGGGGAAATGTTTCAGAAATCACTGCTGATAGAAAATATGTTGTAATAAAACCATCTGGTGTTGATTATGATAGCATGAAAGCAAGTGATATGGTTGTTGTTGATCTTGATGGAAATATCGTAGAAGGTAAATTAAAACCTTCTAGCGATACTCCAACACATCTTGAACTTTATAAAAAATATAAAGAAATTGGTGGTATAACTCATACTCATTCAAGATGGGCAACAATTATGTCACAAGCAAAGCTTGATATAAAAGCTATGGGCACAACTCATGCGGATTATTTTTATGGAAGTATTCCTGTAACAAGAGATATGAAAAAAGAAGAAATCGAAAATGACTACGAAAAAAATACTGGTCTTGTAATAATAGAATGTTTTGAAGAGAAAAATATTTCTCCAAAAGATGTGCCAGCTGTGTTGGTAGCAAATCATGGCCCATTTGTATTTGGAAAAGATGCAAATGATTCAGTATTTCATTCAGTAGTTTTAGAAGAAGTTGCTTTTATGAATTGGCACTTAGTTTCTCTTGGAAAAAATGAATCAATGAGCGATAATCTTCTTGATAAACATTACCTAAGAAAACATGGAAAAGATGCTTATTATGGACAAAATTAATCTTGGAATATATGAAAAGGCTCTGCCAAATAGATTAGATATAAATGAAAAGTTAAAACTTGCAAAAAAAATAGGATTTAATCAGTTAGAAATTAGCATAGATGAGTCAGATGAAAAATTAAATAGGCTTACAAATGGTTTTTCCAAAAAACTTCTAAAGGCACAAATTGATAATGACATGAGAGTAAGGACGATGTGTTTGTCAGGACATAGAAAATATCCTTTTGGTTCAAATGACGAACAAATCAGAAAAAAAAGCCTTGATATTATGCAAAAAGCTTTAGAATTTGCTGATATTAATTCTATAAAAATAATTCAACTTGCAGGCTATGATGTTTATTATGAAAAATCAAATGACGAAACAAAAAAATATTTTATAGAAAATTTATTTAAAGCGGTGGACTTTGCATCAAAATATGGAATTATACTTGCTTTTGAAACCATGGAAACAGAATTTATGGATACTGTAGAAAAAGCTATGGAATATGTTAATCTTGTTGATAGCCCATATCTTGGAATATATCCAGATATTGGCAACTTAAAAAATGCATCTGTAAAATATAATAAGGATGTTGTTGAAGACATAAAAAAAGGCAAGGGACATATTTTTGCAGCACACCTTAAAGAAACAAATCCTGGAATTTATAGGGATATGCAATTTGGATCTGGTGGACATACAGAGTATGAAAGATGTATAAAAGAATTAAAAAATCAAAAAGTTCAAATCTATACTGGCGAATTTTGGGATCATGGAGAAGAAAATTATAAGGAAATAATAAAAAATTCTTACGAATTTTTAAGTGAAAAACTAAAATAAGGAGAAAGTTATGGCAAAACCAAAACTACAAATAGCGCTTGATAGTCAATCATTAAGTGAAGCTCTAGTTACAGTTAGAGAAGTTGGAGATGTAGTAGATATTTTAGAAGTTGGAACTGTACTTTGCTTGCAAGATGGTATGGAACCTGTAAGAGCAATCAGGGCATTGTATCCAGAAAAAACAATTCTTGCAGATACAAAATGTGCAGATGCTGGAAAAACTGTTGCTAAAAATTGCAAAGATGCAGGTGCTGATTGGATGACTGTTATCTGCTGTGCAACAATACAAACAATGCAAGCGGCTAACAAAGAAATAGACGAGCTTCAAGTAGAATTATATGGAGATTGGACATTCGATCAAGCAAAAGATTGGAAAAATATTGGGATAGAACAAGTTGTTTATCATCAATCAAGAGATGCCCTTCTTAGTGGACAAAGCTGGGGAGATAAAGATTTAGATAAAATTAAAAAATTGGTAGAAATGGGCTTTAAGGTTTCAGTTACAGGTGGGCTTGATGTAGATACTCTTGAATTATTTAAGGGAATAAATGTTAATGCTTTTATAGCAGGTAGATCTATAGCACAAGCAGAAAATCCTAAACAAGCTGCCATTGATTTTAAAAATAAAATAAACGAAATATTTTAATTGTTAGAAGAAAGTTAGGAGTTAAAATGAAATTTTTCTTAGACACAGCAAATATTGAAGAAATAAAAAGAGTAAACGACCTTGGACTTTGCGACGGAGTAACAACAAATCCATCTATAATAAAAAAAGAAGGTAGAGATTTTGAAGAGGTTGTAAAAGAAATTTGTAAGCTTGTAGATGGGCCAGTATCAGCAGAAGTAACAAGCTATGAATGTGAGGGAATGGTTGAACAAGCAAGAGCTTTATCAAAATGGGCAGAAAATATTGTTGTAAAAATTCCTATGACAGAAGAAGGATTGAAAGCAATAAATATTTTGTCAAAAGAAAAAATAAAAACTAACTGTACACTAATATTTTCTGTATCTCAAGGATTAATGGCTATGAAAGCTGGAGCAACATATATTTCTCCTTTTATGGGAAGAATAGATGATATGGGAGAATCTGGAGCAAAATTAGTAAGTGAATTAAGAGATGTTATAGATATTTACGGATATGATTCACAAATAATTGCAGCAAGCATAAGACATATTGGTCATCTAGAAGAAGCTGCTTTAGCAGGAGCTCACATAGCAACAATCCCAGGAACTTTATTCGAAAAACTATGGTCTCATCCATTGACAGATGCAGGCATAGAATCATTTAAAAAAGATTGGGAAGCTTTCGAAAATCGTTAATTTAAAAATGGCTTTGCACAATGTTTAAAATATTTTGCAAAGCCTTTTTCTTATTCAAAAATAAAATTTACAAATAAAATAAAAATATATAAGGAGAATCAATGTTTACAAAAAATGATCAACTAGCAGTTAATGCTATAAGGTGTTTGTCCCTTGCTCAAATAGAAAAAGCAAATAGTGGCCATCCTGGACTTCCTATGGGAGCAAGTCCTATGGCTTATGTTTTGTTTAATAAAATTTTAAAAACAAATCCAAAAAATGAAAATTGGTTTGATAGAGATAGGTTTGTTTTATCAGCAGGCCATGGTTCTGCTATGCTTTATTCACTTTTGCATTTGTCAGGATATGATTTATCAATTGATGATTTAAAACAATTTAGACAAAAAGGTTCAAAAACTCCAGGCCATCCGGAATATTCACACACCAAAGGAGTAGAGGTTACAACTGGGCCTCTTGGTCAAGGCATAGGTCAAGCTGTAGGTCTTGCTATTGCAGAAAAACACATGCAAGCTCTTTACAATAAAGATGATTTAAAAATTATTGACCATTATACCTATGCTCTTTGTGGAGATGGCGATCTTATGGAGGGGATTTCTTATGAGGCAATGAGCCTTGCGGGACATCTTAACCTAAATAAATTAATTGTTTTATACGATTCAAACGATATTTGTTTAGACGGTAGTCTTTCATCATCATTTTCTGAAAATGTTGAAAAAAGAGTTAAGGCACAAAATTGGAATTATTTAAAAGTAAAAGATGGAAATAATCTTGAAGAAATTTATAAGGCTATAATAAAAGCAAAAGAAAATCAAAATGGTCCAACATTGATTGAAGTAAAAACTATTATAGGATATGGTTCAAAAAATCAAGGAACAAATAAAGTTCATGGTGCTCCGATAGGAGAAGATGATTTTTCTTTAGCCAAAAAAAATTACGGCTGGGAATTTGAAGATTTTGAAGTGCCAGATGAAGTTTATAAAACTTTTGAAGATGGCATTTTGAAAAATGGTAAAAAAGAAAACGAAAAATGGGATGAAATTCTTAAAAATTATGAGGAAAAATATCCAGAAGATTATAAAGAATTAATGATAGGCATTAATAGAAAACTTCCTAAAGATTTTATGAAAGATGTAAAAAAATATGACTCATCAATGAAAGCTCTTGCAACAAGAGCATCAAGCGGAGAAATTATTCAAGATCTTTCAAAAATAACACGAAATTTCTGGGGTGGTTCTGCTGATTTATTTTCATCAAACAAGACTGATATAAAAGATGAGAAAGGTTTTAGTGATGAAAATTCTTGTGGAAGAAATATTTTTTATGGAGTTCGTGAATTTGCTATGGCAGCAATTGGAAATGGAATTATTGCCCACGGCGGAAGTTTTCATCATGTGTCAACTTTCTTTGTTTTTGCAGATTATTTGAAAGCTGCAATTAGACTATCAGCTTTATCGGGCCATGCTTTAACTTATGTTTTTACGCATGATTCAATTGCTGTTGGAGAAGATGGGCCAACTCACGAACCGATTGAACAATTAGCAATGCTAAGAACAATTCCAAATACTATAGTTATAAGACCAGCAGATGCAAATGAAACAAGACTTGCTTGGAAAATTGCCTTGGAAAGTCAAAATACACCAGTAATACTTTCTTTGACAAGACAAAATCTTCCAAATTTAAAACAAACAGAAAATTTAGAAGATATTAATAGGGGAGCTTATGTAATAAAAGATTGCGAAAATCCAGAATTAATTTTAATAGCTACAGGCTCAGAAGTTTCCATTGCCCTAGAAGTTTCAAAAAAGCTTGAAGAAGAAAATAAAAAAGTAAGAGTTGTATCAATGCCATCAATGGAATTATTTAGGATGCAAGATGATTCATACAAAAATGAAATTTTACCAAAAAATGTAAAAAAAGTTTCAATAGAAATGGCATCAACATTTGGCTGGAGCGAATTTACCGGAGATGATGGATTAAATATTGGCATAGATAGGTTTGGAATTTCTGGCAAAGGAGAAGAAGTCCAAGAAGAATTAGGATTTTGTGTAGAAAAAATAAAAGAAAAAATTACAAATAAATTTTTCAAATAAAAAAATACAAAATATATAAATATAAAGAAACTCATATTAATAAAATTTTATTGATATGAGTTTTTTATATTCTTCTTATTTTAATTTTTTAATGGGTAAAATTATAATGAAAATAAAAAAAGGAAGTAAAAATGGAATTAACAGAAAAATTTGAAAAAGACAATTGTAAAAATCCTAGAGAATATTCACTAATACATAAAGAAATTCCCATAAAATTATCAAGCGATATGTGGGCTGCTCTTGCGTATTTGCTGTGGTATGTGCCAGATATTTCATCAATCCAATCAAAATCAAATGAATTGATTTCAAATAAGGAATATGATTATTATACTTTTGTAGAAATAATGACTTATATGAATTTAAGAGATGAGGATTGTTTGTTTACAAATGAAATTGACGAAAAAATTGCATCTGAATATAAAAAAAGAATTTGCACAAATTCTCAAAAATTAATTTTGAGTCAATCTGATGGGGAAACAAAAACTGAATCCTTGTTAAGACATATTAGAAATGCAATAGCACACGGCTCTTTTAATATAGTTGAAGATTTGATGGTTGGTTTTGATGAAAAAATAATTGGCAAAGATGAGGCGAAAACTACAGCGATTTTTAAAATAAAACCAAAAAATCTTTTGAATGCCTTAAAAATGTTAAATGAAGATTTGACAAATCAAAAATTAATTTCAAAAGCCTTAAAAAATACTTCTTATTGGGTTGAGCCTTATCAAGAAGGTTTTGAAAGAAGCAATAAATTTGATTTATATGCCAAGAAAAATGAAAGAAGATACGCGATTGAGATTAGAAATTATAAATCTCAAAGAGATATTGATAAAGGATTTGCAAGAAAGCTTGCTGATAATTTTGAAAAATTAAAAAATGAAAGAGTAAGACCTGTTCTTGTAATAAATACATCTTTTTTGCAAGAAGAATCAAAAAACGAATTGATTGCAGCAGATGTATTGATTTTGGATGTAAAAAATATCAAAAAAATGTTAAAGGGCAGAGATATGATAAGAGAAATTGAAGATGCTCAAAGTTTATACAAATATAAAAAATAAAAATAAATATTAAATTTTTATATATAAATAAATAAAAATTACAAAAATACAATCTAAAATTTTAATTTTATTTACTAATCCTTTAGAAAAATTAATTATTATGAGATTTGAAATTGATTCTTAAAATATTTCCAGTATAATCCTCATATATAAATTATTTATATTTTATAAAATTTTAAAGGAGGAATTATGACTGAAAATTATAATGAAAATAATAGGAAGAAAAGAACTTCCGAAATGAGAGAGCACAGAAGAGCTAGATACAACGATGATTATTCTAGAGATAATAGTATTTCATGGGGTTCAATTATCGCTGGTGCAATTTCATTTGCAGCTGTTTTTACAGTATTAAGTTTACTTGTTGGAGCTTTAGGTCTTGGAATTTTTTCACCAAATAATGAAAATCCAATTCAATCTATGGGAATTGGGGTAGGAATTGCTACAATAATTATTTTGATAATTTCTTTTGCAATTTCTGGATTTATTTCTGGAGCTTTTTCAAAAGGACAATCTTTACTTCATGGATTTATGAGCTGGGCTTTATCAATAATGTTATTATTTGGTTTGGTAACTAGCATTTTATCATCTGCTTTTGGACTTGCAACTTCTGCTGCAAAATCTGTAGCAAACACTGCAGGAAATGTTGCAGGAAGCGTAGCAAGTACAGCAGCTGATGGGGCAGGAAATGTTCTATCAAGTGTTGGTGATTCAATTTCTGAAGTTGATACAAAAGAGCTTGAAAAAAATATAGAAGATGCTTTAAAAGAAACTGATGTTAAAGAACTTCAACCTGGATATTTAAAATCTCAACTTGATGATTCAAAAGATGAAATTGCAGAAGCTGGAAAAGAACTTGTAACAAATCCAGAAAATTCTGATCAAATAATTGATGATTTAGCAAAATCTTTAGAGAAAAAGGCTAAAAATATTACTGATTCTGTTGATAAAAAAACAATCCAAGAAGAAGTTTACAAAAATTCAGATCTTTCTGAAAAGGAAAGTGAAGAAGCTGTAAATAATATTTATGATGGAATGGATAAGGCATCAAAAGAAGCTAGCAAACAAATTGAAAATGCAAAAGATTCTTTAGAAAAAGCCAAAAAAGATGTAGATAAAACAGTAAAAGAAGCAAAAGATGGAGCAGAATCTGCAACAAATAAAGCATCAGCTGGAGCTGTTTTTGTATTTTTATTCTTAATTGTTGGACTTGCAATTGAAGTTTATACAGCAAAAATTGGAGAACAATACGTAAATAATCTTTAAAGATAAATTCAAAAAATCCTAAAGGAAATTTCCTTTAGGATTTTTTTGTAAATCTAAGTTAGCTAAGCGATAATAAAATAGAAAAAAACCACCTACTACTCAGGTGGAAAAAATTAAATATTTATTATTTTATCATAGACAAAACTTGCTTGTAAGGATTATTTGCATTTATAATTTGGCTATATTTTAAATATTTATCATCTTCATCCAAGCTTTTTGCGCAATCAATGGAAACTAAAATTCCTGAATGATCTAATTTTATAATTTCAGTTCTCATGTGATAAATTATATCGCTTTTGGACTTATCTCCTTCAAATCCATTTTTTACAACATAAGCATCTGAAGTATTTTTTAAAATATTTGCAAATCTAATGGCGTCATTTTTTGTATTATCATTTGTCAATATATATATTTTTTTATCTGGCAAATTGGAATCTTTTTTGATTTCAGTTTTTATTTGGTCATAATACATAAAATCATTTTTATTTATGCCTTGTGATTTTTCAGGGAATTTTATTGATTGATTTTTCATAAATGAAGAGTAAGTGTTGACCTTATCCTTGTTATTTTTCATGTAGGATAGACTTTGTTTTAATAAATTTCCCCTATAAAATACAACTTTTTCGTATGAATAATCTTTATGAATTAGCAAAGGAAGAATTTCGTTTGCGTATTTGTCATCAATTGATTCGTTGTTTGATAAGTTAATAAAAATATTTTTGATTTCTTGATTATTTTGTAATATTTTTTTCAAATTTTCCTTGTCTTTTTCCAAATCATTTGAATTAAAACTTGGCATATTTATCTCTAAAATATTTTTATTTTCCTTAATTTCTATTTTTTCTAAATCATCTTTTCTTCCAAGAAGTCTTTTGTACCTATTTACAACTTGAGCATCTCCTAAAATTTTTCCCCTAGGAGAATCTTTATTTTCTTTGTAATATCCAAATATACTTCTATAAGTTTTAACATCGATTACATTTGTTCTATTATCATCAAGGATTGAAAGATATGATTGAATTGCATCAAAAAATTCTTGGTCTGATTTTGAATTTTTAATTCTTTTTTTGTAAGCGTCGGTTTGATTCATTAGAGATTTAAAATTTTCTTTGTTTTCCTTATCAATAGCGTAATTTCTGCTTACATAATAAGTAAGTTTATTAAAATCTGCAATTTTTTCTGCACTTGTAAGGGTTCTTTCTTCAGTATTTCCAATAAAAATTTCTTTACTTACAGATTTCATTACATTATCTCTAAATTTTGGATATGTATATGTTTCGAATTTATTTTTTGAAGAAAAAATAGCTTTTACAATAAAAAATATTAAAAAAATCAAGATAAGAAGAAGGGCAAGCCTTCTTCTCATATATTTTCTCTTTTTTTCCTTTAATCTTTTTTTTGATCTTTTATTAATATTTGTATTTTTTGATTTAATTTTTATATCTTTTTTTCTTACTTTTTTTTTCGTATGTCTTGATGCGGACTGATCTTTTTTATTTCTTTTATTATTTTTACTTTTCATAATTCACCTGTATTATAATATATCAAAAAATAATTTATATACAAAATTTTTTGGAATATATAAAATTATTTTGGGAAAATAACTGAAAAGGTTGAGCCTTTTCCAAGCTTGGATTTTAATTTTATTTTTCCTCCAAGACTTTCAACGAAATTTTTTGTAATTGAAAGACCTAGACCGTGTCCGTTTGTTTTTGTATTTCTCGCATCATCAATTCTATAAAATCTCTCAAAAATAACTTCTTTTTTCTCATCAGATATTCCAACACCATTATCCTTTATGTCAATGTAAATATTGTTTTTATCTTCGTAAAGGCTAACTCTGATTAGGCCATCTTCTTTTATTGCCTTTATAGCATTTGAAATTAAATTTTGTATTATTTGGCTTATCTTATCCTTATCAGAATAAATTATTACTCCATCTTTTATTTCTTCAATCAAAGAAATATCAAGTTTTGTAAGTCTTGGCTTTATAGTATCAAGAATAAGTTTGATGTGTTGAGATAAGTCGAATTCTTTTTTATTTATTTTTAAATATTCAGAATTATCATTGAAAGATTTATTTAAATTTACAACAAGCCCTTCAAGTCTTTGAGTTTCCTCTAACAAAGACGAAAGAGTTTGCTCATCAACATCAATAACTCCATCTTTTATCGCTTCTATATAAAGTTGTAGATTTGTAATTGGAGTTCTAAGTTCATGAGAAATATCTTGGGCGTATTGCTTTCTTACATATTTTTGATTTTTTAAATTCCTTGAAAGGTATCTTATATTATTTTGTAAATTTTCAAGCTCAATAATTTTGCTTTCCTTTAAATTTATATCATAATCGCCATCTTTAATTTTTAAAGTTGCATCAGAAATTTGCTTTATAGGATTAGTTATATTTATAGAAAGCAACAGAGCAATAATTATCCCGATTGTAAGAGATATAACAATGGCAATTATAATTGAATTTCTAAAATTATTTAAAAGTTCATTAGCTGCCATTTCGCCAGTGTCATAAGTTATAATTAATTGGCCCCTGTAATCATTGAGATTAGGATTAATAATATCGTAACTTTTTGTAGTAGTAAGAGGATTTTCATCGTCATTTCTTCCCTTAAAACTCATAACTGGCTCGTTGTTTTTATTTAAAATTTCAATATCAATATTTAAAGCCTTAGAATATTTGCCAAGTCTTTCTTTCATAGTATAAACATCATTATCAGTCAAAAGACTTTCAAATTGCTTTTTAATATTCAAAGGCATATTATCCTCAGTCGTTGCAAGGAAATTTTTTGTGTAGATACTTAATAAATAAGAAATTGCAATAGAAAAAACTAAGATGCAGGCAAAAATTCCTCCAACAAAGTTTCTAATAATTTTATTTCGAAGAGACGTCATCGACACCACCAGATTTATAACCCATACCATAAATTGTTTTTATATAGTCAGGTTTTTTTGGATTATCTTCAATTTTTTGTCTGATATTTTTAATGTGAGTATCAATAGCTCTGTCGTAGGCGTCATAGTCAAAACCAAAAGTGATTTCTATAATTTCTTCTCTAGTAAAAATCTTATTAGGATTTGAAAAAAGAGTTTTAATTATTTGAAATTCATTTTTTGTAAGGAAAATTTCCTCTCCATCTTTGAAAAATCTATTATATTCAAGATCCATTTCAAGTCTGCCATCAGTTGTTTTTATAATGTCAGCTCTTGGAATATTATATTTTTCAATTCTTCTAAGAACAGTTTTGATTCTTTGCATAAGTTCCTTTGGAGAAAATGGTTTAGTAACGTAATCATCAGCGCCAAGTTTTAAACCATTTATAATATTTTCCTCACTTACTTTGGCAGTAACCATGATAACAGGAACATTAGACTTGTTTCTAATCTCTTTAATAAGATCTTCGCCAGAAATTTTTGGAATCATCAAATCAAGCAAGATCAAATCGATTTGTTCATTTTCAAAAAAATCTAAACCTTCCTTGCCATCAAAAGCTTGAAAGACATTGTAGCCTTCTTTTTCAAGATAAGATTTAATAATTTTTGAAATACCTTGTTCATCTTCAATAATTAAAATATTTATATCATTCATCTGTTTCACCTCTGTTTTATTATACCTTATTAAAATTGTTAAAATTAATATATCCTATTAATTAGTTTATATTATGTGAAAAATTAAAAAAAATGATAGATTTTAAATAAGCTGGGTATAAATAATATGTAAGATAATTACAAAATTTTAAAAATATATGAAGGAGAGAAATATGATTAGTTCAATTATAATAGGCGCATTGTGCGGATGGATTGCAAGTATGATAATGAAAACAGATGCTCAAATGGGAGCTATAGCAAATATAGTAGTAGGAGTTATAGGAGGAGCAATCGGTTCTTGGATACTTGGAATGGTAAACATAAGCGTATCAGGATTTGTAGGAAGTTTAATTTCAGGAATCCTAGGTTCTGTAATTTTAATTTATATTTATAATTTAATAACAAAGAAAAAATAAATTTATTATGTTTTTAGGCTGGTTTATCCAGTCTTTTTTTGTAAAAAAATTTAAATATTTTAAATAGCTATCAAATATTATGAGGGTTTGCTATAATATAAATATGGATGTAAATGAAAAATATATAAAAATCGCAAAAGAAATTTTAGAAAAAGGCTATGACGAAGAAGAATTAAACAAAGAGGTAAGACCTGTTTGGGATGATGGAGAAAGTGCCTACACAAAATATTTGCCCCAACAAGTCGTAAGATATGAGAAAGGAGAATTGCCTCTAATAAGTTTAAGAAAAATTGCTTGGAAATCAGCCATAAAAGAAATCTTGTGGATTTATCAAGATAGGTCAAACGATGTAAATCTATTAAAAGAAAAATACAAAGTAAATTATTGGGATTCATGGAAAAATGAAGATGGCAATCTAGGAACAGCCTATGGCTATCAAATAAATAAAAAATTCAAATCGCCAGAAACAGGACAGATGACAAATCAAATCGAACGATTAATTGACCAAATAAAAAATAATCCTCTAAACAGAAGATTAATTATGAATTTGATTGATGTAGACGATATGGCAGATATGACTTTGATACCATGTGCATTTTTGACAATGTGGACAGTAAGCGGGGAATATTTAAACCTTACTTTGGTACAAAGAAGCGGAGATTTTTTGGCAGCTGCAGCTCCAGGAGGAATAAATGCTTTCCAATATTATGTTTTATTAAGAATGGTTGCCCAAGTTACAGGATATAAGGCAGGAGATTTTGTTCACTTTATTCAAAATTACCACATTTACAAAAAACACATACCAAGCGTTAAAAAAATATTAGAAATAAAAGTTGACGAAAAAAGCAAACCAAGGCTTGAAATAAACCCAGACATAAAGGAATTTAAAGATTTTACAATAGATGATTTTAAATTAATAGACTATTATCCAGACCAAACAAAATACGACATAGATATTGCTTTGTAGCTTGTTGCAAAGAAATATTTTTTAAGTATAGTCAATCGGTATGGAGGAATTATGGAAAAAATAACTATAATTGGATCAGGAGGTTCTGGAAAATCAACTCTTGCCAAACAGCTAGGAGAAAAGCTTAATATAGAAGTTTTTTACTTAAATAAAATATGGTGGATAAACGATAAAGACCACATTAGCGATGAGGAATTTTTAAAAATTCAAAAAAATATAATAGAAAACAAAAAATCATTTATTTTTGACGGCTACTATCCAGACACTTTGGATTTAAGATTAAAAGCTAGTGATACGATTATTTTTTTAGATTTTCCACCAGTAACAAATTTAAAAAGATCAGTAAAAAGATCACTAACAGAAAAAAATAATGAAGACGATCCAAGCCTAGATAGGACCGAAAAATTAAATAAAGATTATATCTCTTGGCTATTAAATTTTGATAAAAACGAAAGAGATAAAATCCTAGAAAAATTAAATAAGTTAAAATTAGAAAAAAAGATTGTAATAATAGACAATGACAATAAAAAAGATTTGTTTTTACAATCTATTGCATAAAAAAAGAGCTTAAAGCTCTTTTTTAATGTAAATTATTTTTATACTATTGACCATTATTTGTATTGTTTTTATTATTTTTATTTTCTTTATTATCTTTAGATTTTTCATCCTTATCTTTTTTATCCTTTTCATTAGAATTGTCGTCTGATTTTGGCTTTTCAGCTCCTAAAGGAGAATACATATAAGGAATATTATATTTCCAATCTTCTGGTATTATTCCATCCCATTTGTTAGGGTCATAAGATTTTTTTCTATCAACAAAGGCTCTAGTTGCTTGTAAGGATTTAGGGGTTTTATTTGTTGCAAGTAAATTGTTTCTTTTATCAACTGTGATCCAAACGTGCATATCATCTTCATCTTTTGGAAGATTGTCTTTTGTAAATATTTCATCTTTGACAGTGCCTCTAGGATCTGAATAAGATGCATAAGTTGGAAGTTTTCCGCTTATTGTATCAACTTTTGCATGGATTATTCCTTCTGGCTCTTCGAATTTTGCAGTTTCATATTCTTCTAAAAGATTTCTATTAACTATATTCCACATACTAGCTGCTCTATTATATGAATAGCCATTTAAAGATAAATTTTGATCGTCAGACCCCATCCAAACTCCAACTGTATAATAAGGACTATATCCTACACACCAAAAATCAACACTATCATCACTAGTACCAGTTTTGGTAGCATAATCTGTACCATCTAAGTAGATAGTCTGGTAACTTTCTCCAGTAGATTGTAAAGCAGATGTTATTTGATAAGCGGTTTCTGGACTAGTAACTTTATTTTTATTAACTTTATTTGAATCAAAAATTACTTTATTTCTATTATCTTCAATTTTAGAAAAAGTAAGAGGCTCAATATATTCTCCGCCATTTGCAAGAGCTGCGTATGCTGCAGTCATATCTAAAACTGATAGACCTCTTGTCATTGCTCCAAGTCCTAGTGCTGCTAAATTTTCATCGTTATGAGCACTATCTTCTTCTTTAGTAATAAAATTATCTTTTTTATCTTTTTTTATTAAACCAAAGTTTTCGAGATATTCTTTTGATTTATCTATCCCTATATCTTTAAGGGTTCTAACTGCGTTAGTATTAATTGAATATACCAAAGAATCTCTTAAAGTTACAATACCTTTGTAATATTTATATACGTTTTCTGGCCAAATTTCTCCTTGTTCATTTCTCATAAATGGAACATCATCAATCCCAGTTGCCAAATTATATCCGTTGTCTAAAGCTGGGGTATAGGTAGCTAGAGGTTTAATTGAGGAGCCAGGTTGTCTTGGCTGATCTATGGCTCTATTTAGTGTTTTAAGACCTTTTTGATCACGTCCACCAACAACAGCTTTTACTTCTCCATTTTTATGGTCAATTACAACAGTAGATGATTGTGGTTGAATAACTCCTTCAAGATCAATATCATAATAAGATTTATTAAGAGAATAAGATCCTGATTCGTTTTTTGTAATTAAATCTTTGTGTGATTTTAAATATTTTGATGTAATTATAATTGAGCCATCATTTCCTTTTTTGACATTTTCATTTGAAGTTAATTGTATTAAGCCCGTTTTATGAGTTCTTAGATTTGAATTTTTGTCATCTAATGTATAAAATTTTTTCAAAATTATATTAGTTTGGTCTAGGCGAACTTTGTTTGAATTTATTATGAAATTTTCATTTTCATCAAAGTAGGCTTCATCAGCTGACAAAGTAAAATCATTGTTATCATTAATTACATTTGATTTTGCATAGTATAAAACTTCCCCTTGTTCGTTAATAATATTTCCAAAATTATCATATAGTAGAGAAAGTAATGGTGCATTATACCAGCCTTGAGTGTTTCCCATTATATATTCTGAAAAATCATCATAAATATTTTCAAGTTGTTCTTGCATTTTTGTATCTATAGTAGTTGTAATTTTTAAACCACCATAATACAACTTGTTATAAGCTTGTTTTTCATCAATGTCATAAAGTTCTTGTAGTTTTTCTACTACTTGTTTTTCTAAAAGTGTATTAAAATAAGAAGCCATTAATGGTTTTTTGTCTTTTGGTGGCTTTATATTGCTAGCTACATCTTCGTTTAAAGCTTGTTGATATTCTTTTTGAGAAATATATCCTTCTTCTTTCATTTTTAAAAGAACATCTTTTTGTCTTTCAAATGGTTTTGGATTATAAATAGCTGAATATTTTTGCCCATCTATTGAAAATTCTCCTAAAACTTTTTGGTTTGTAACTTCAGATGTTGGGATTGTTTTAAATAAAGCAAATTCTGTAGGGGATTGAACGATTCCTGCGATAGCTGCACATTCGGCAAGTGTTAATTCTCCTACGTCTTTTGAAAAATATGTTTGAGCTGCAGCTTGAACTCCATAAACATTTTGTCCTAGAAAAACTCTATTCATATAAGCTTCGAGTATTTCATCTTTGTTTAAATTTTTTTCGATTTCTAGGGCAAGAAATATTTCCTTAATTTTTCTTTCATAAGTTTGGTCGTTTGAAAGATAAGTGTTTCTTGCAAGCTGTTGAGTTAGAGTTGATCCGCCTCTTACTATTGATCCGCTTTTTAAATTTTGAAAAGCAGAACCAATTATTGACATTGGATCAATTCCACCATGTTTGTAAAATCTTCTGTCTTCAACTGCTACAAAAGCATTTTTCATATTTTCAGGAATTTTATCGTAATCAACAATTTCCCTATTTTCGCTAGTCCTAATAGAATCAATTTCATTTCCATCTTTATCAACTATAGTTGAATTTTCACTCATTTCATATTTTATATTATCGGGATTAACCTTTGGAGATTTTTTCATAACCTCAATTATTCCTCCACCAACTAATCCTGCAAATATAGTTGCTAATATGCCTAAGGCAAAAAACGCTATAAGTAAAACTTTTAAAACTATAGAGGAAATTTTTCTATTCATTTTGACCTCCTTGCTTAAAGTCTTTATTTTTTATTTCAAATTAATCATAAATTTAAACTTACTATTATTTTATCATTTTTTAAAAATTTAATCTATTTTATTCAAATAAATATTGGAGATTATTTTTAGATTCTTTAATTTGATTCAATAAATTGTATAATCTTAATAGAAAGGAAGTTTATGCAAGAAGTTATACAAGTAAATGTTTTTGAAAAAAATGAAAATCCAAATAAAGAATTTGAGCTTGAATCATTAATTAACACAGCAGGCGGAAAATCTGTTGCAAAAATTAGTCAAGTTATTTCGAAAGTAAATCCAGCCTACTACATAGGTTCTGGAAAAGTTTCTGAAATTGAAGATATAGCAAAAAAATTAGATGTAAAAACTGTAGTTTTTGATGTGGAGCTTTCGGCATCTCAGCTTAGAAATCTTGAAGAGAAAATGAAACTTCACGTCGTTGATTGGACAACTTTAATTTTGGATATTTTCGCTCAAAGAGCAAATACAAAAGAAGCAAAATTAAAAATTAAACTTGCTCAATTAAAATATCAGTTGCCAAGAATTAACAAATGGTTTGCTTATCTTTCTCGTCAATCAGGTGGAATTGGAACAAGAGGACCAGGCGAAACAATGCTTGAAACTGATAAGAGAGCTATAGTTCGTGATATAAGAAGTCTTGAAGCAAAATTAAAAGATTTGGAAAAAACAAAAAGTGTAAATAGAAAATCAAGAGATAAGATTTTAAATATTTCACTTTTGGGCTACACCAACGCAGGAAAATCTACAATATTAAATAATATGCTAAAAATTTTTGGCAAAGAAAAATATGTATATTCTGATGATTTGTTGTTTGCAACTTTGGATACATCAACAAGAAGATTAGATTTTTCAAATACCAAGGTTACCTTAACTGATACAGTAGGATTTATTGATAATTTGTCAAAAGAATTAAATGATTCTTTTCTTACAACACTTGAGGAAATAAAATTTTCAGATATGCTTTTAGTTGTTATTGATTCATCATACGATATTGAAACCCAGTTGAAAACAATAGATAAGGCTTTGGATGATATTGACGTTGGAAATAAAAAAATTCTTTATGTTTTTAATAAAATAGACAAAATAGAAAATGCTACTCTTCTTTTAGGATATAAGAGAAAAGAAGAAAAAATTTATATTTCAGCAAAAAATCAAGATGATATTATAAAATTGAAAGAAAAAATTGTTGAAGTTATAAAAGATGATTATATAAAAGTAAAAATGAAAATACCATACGAAGATGGGAAAGTTTTAGATTATATAATGACAAATTACGACATTGACAATAAAAATTATGATGAGAGTTCATCAATATTAGAATTTGATATTTCAAAGAAAGACTACAATAAATATGAAAGATATATCGAGAAAAATTAGCGAAGATTATAAAACCATCAAGGGCGAAATTAAAGATGAATTTGAAATAGAAAAATCAATTTTTATCACGAATATGAAGTATGTGGAAAGTGAAAAAGAAGCCCTTTCTTTTATTGAAAAAATCAAAGAAAAATACAAGGATGCCAACCACAATTGCCATGCCTATATAATAAATGAAAAACCAGAAATAAAAAGATATTCAGATGATGGAGAACCGCAAGGCTCAGCAGGTCTTCCCATGCTTTCGGTTTTAGAAAAAGAAAAACTTTTTAATGTAGTTGCAATTGTAACTAGGTATTTTGGTGGCAAAAAACTTGGGAAGGGCGGTCTAGTAAGAGCTTACACAAGAGGAGTTTCAGATTGCCTTGATGGATATATTACTTGTCGAAAAATTTTTGTAGAAAGTAAAATAATTTTCGATTATAATTTACTAGGAATAATAGAAAACTTCCTAAATGAAGAAAAATATATTATTATAGAAAAGGACTTTCTTGAAAATGTTAGAATAAATTTATATATTAAAAAGGAAGATTTTGAAAAAATTGAAAAAAAACTTATTGATATGACATCATCGAATATAAAAATAGAAAAAATTGATGAAATTATGTTATACGAAGATTAAAAATAGGAGGAAATATGTCAGGACATAATAAGTGGAGCAAAATTAAAAATAAAAAAGGTAGTGAAGACGCAAGACGTGGAAAAATTTTTACAAAATTAGGTAGAAATATTTCGGTTGCAGTAAGAGAAGGTGGAGATAATCCAGAATATAATCCAGCTCTAAAAGCAGCAATCGACAAGGCAAAAGCAGAAAATATGCCAAATGATAATATAGAAAGAGCAATAAAAAAAGCAAGCGGCGACACAAGCGGAGCAAATTTTGAAAGAATAATTTACGAAGGCTATGCCAAAGATGGAGTAGCTGTAATTGTAGATTGTCTTACAGACAATAAAAATAGAACAGCTCCAGATATTAGACACATTTTTGATAAAAACGGTGGAAATCTTGGAACAGATGGTTCAGTTATGTTTATGTTTAACAGAAAAGGACTTATAGAAATCGAAAAAGATGAAATTGATTTTGATGAATTGATGTTAGAAGTTATTGATTTTGGAGCAGAAGACGTAACAGACGAAGGAGATGTTTATCAAATAATAACAAGCGTTGAAGATTTTCAAACAGTTCTTGATGGAATAAAAAAAGAAAATTATAAACTTGCAAAGGCAGATATTTCGTATATAGCAGATAATTTGATTGATGCACAAGAATCAAATAATAAACAAATAATGAAATTAATCTATGCCCTTGAAGATAACGATGACGTTCAAGAAGTTTATACAAATTGGAATGTGCCAGATAATATAGAAGAATAATATGTTAAATTTTAATATAGATAGAGTAGCATTTTCTCTTTTTGGAATTGATATATATTGGTATGCAATATTAATTATTACCGGAGTATTAATTGGAGCAAAATTTGCCCAAAAAGAATTTGTAAAAAGAGGATTTAAAGAAGATTTTATTTACGACTTACTTTTTGTGATTTTGCCACTTGCAATTATTGGAGCAAGAGCTTGGTATGTAATTTTTGAATGGGATATGTACAAAAATAATCCAATTCAAATTTTAAATTTCAGAGCAGGAGGACTTGCTATCCACGGTGGAATTTTATTTGCAATAATTGGTATTTATTTTTATGCCAAGAAAAAAGAAATTCCGTTGATAGATATTTTAGATGTAATGGCACCATCTTTAGCTTTTGGTCAAGCCATTGGAAGGTGGGGTAATTTTGTAAATGGAGAAGCACATGGGACTCCTACAAATTTGCCATGGGCAATAATAGTTGATGGAGTAAAAGTCCATCCTACATTTTTGTATGAATCAATTGGAGATTTTTTAATATTTTTATTTTTAATAAATTATAGGAAAAAAAATCCCAAAAAAGGAATTCAAACAGCAATATATTTTATCGCTTACGGAATTTTGAGATTTTTTGTAGAAGGATTTAGAACAGATTCTCTAATGATAGGGCCAATAAGAATGGCACAACTTACAAGCGTTATTTATTTAATCGTAGGCTTGTATTTATTTTTCAAATATAAAAATATAAATTTAAAACCATATAGAAAAAATTAAACAGCTTCGGCTGTTTTTTTATTGAAAATTTTTATTTTGGGAATTCAAACCACTTTTTTTAAAAAATATAAAAAAAATTAAAAATTTCAAAAAAATTTTAAAAAAATAAATTTTTTAATCCTTTACAATTTACAGATTTTGGTATAAAATATATGTGAAGTGGAAATAAGTGGTAGAAGGTGGGTCATGTTTTTAGGAGAATTCATTCACAAATTAGATTCTAAAAATAGAATAATGATGCCAAGTGAATTTAGAGATGATCTTGGTAATGAATTTTATGTAACCAAGGGCCCAGAACGCTCATTAGTTTTGTATACTATTGAGGAATTTGAAAAACGTGCTAAAAAGTACGAAGAATTATCCTACCAAAACAAAAACAACAGGGCGATAAAAAGATTGTTTTTTTCTTCCACTATCAAGGCTTATTTGGATAAACAAGGGCGAGTTTTATTAAATAAGCAATTACGCGACTATGCTAATTTAGGCAAAGAGGCTATTATAATCGGAAATAATTCAAACATAGAAATATGGGATTTGAATAATTGGAATGATTATATTGGTGATGTTGAAGTGAACTTATCAGAAATTATGGATCAGTAATATGGAATTTTCTCATAAATCAGTTTTGTTAAATGAAACTATTGAAAACTTAAATATAAAAGAAGATGGAATATATGCTGACCTAACTTTGGGTAAGGGAGGCCATTCTAAAGAAATTTTAAAAAAATTATCACCAAATGGTCTTTTGATTGGCTTAGATCAAGATAAGGATGCTATCAAAGCAGCTAGAGAAAATTTGAAAGATTTTTCTAATGTCTTATATTTTAATGAGAATTTTGAAAATATTGAAAATGTTCTTGATGAAGCTGGTTTTAATAGGATAGATGGCGCTTTGATGGATATTGGCGTAAGTTCTTACCAAATTGACAATGAAGATCGAGGTTTTTCTTATATGAAAGACGGTCCATTGGATATGAGGATGAACAAAGATAATGAGTTAACAGCAAAACAAATTGTCAATGATTACTCTTTGGATGAGCTTTGGAAAATTTTTTCTGAATATGGAGAGGAAAGATATTCCAAAACAATTGCTAAAGCAATAGTAGATTACAGAAAAATGCACGAAATTAATACAACTTTACAACTCCGAAATATTGTTATGAAATCTGTAAATACTAGTGAAGCTCATCCTGAAAAAAGAGTATTCCAAGCTTTAAGAATTGAAGTTAATAGAGAGCTTGAAGTTTTGGAAAATACTTTAGAAAAAATAGTTGATCGTCTAAACAAAAATGGAAGATTATGTGTAATAACTTTTCATTCTTTGGAAGACAGGATCGTTAAAAATAAATTTAAAGAGATGAGTAAAAAATGTATTTGTCCACCTGATTTTCCTGTTTGTGTTTGCAATCATGAAAAAAAGGTAAAATTAATTAGCAAAAAACCTATTTTGCCAAGCAAAGATGAATTGAAAAATAATAATAGGTCTCATAGTGCTAAGCTTAGAGTTTGTGAGAGGATTTGATATGTCAGGAGCTTTGAAAAAAAGAAAAATAAATAAAAATTTAAATAAAAAATTAAAGCTAAGTTTACACGATCAAACTTCTTATGATATTAAGTTTAGATATAATAAACTCCAAAAAAAAGATAGGAAGTTTAAGAGAAATATATTAGCTTTATTATTTTTATCTTTTATTTTTATGGGTTTTATTTCATTACATAATTATATTAAATTGAATAATAGAATAAAAGAGTATAATAAATTACAAAGTCAATATACATCTTATCAGTTAACAAGGGATAGATTAAATAGTGATCTTGAAGATTCAGTTAGTTTGAAAGAAATTCAAAGATATGCGATGGAAAATCTTGGCATGATTTATGAAAATGAAGGTAATGTTGTATATCTTAATATTGATAGGTAGGAGAGATGAAAAATACGATTTTAATTATTTTAATAAGTTTAATATTAACTTTGATTTTGGGAAAAATTATAATTCCAATTTTAAGATCAAGTCATATTGGACAAAATATTAGACAAGAAGGACCAAAAAGTCATTATGGAAAAGCAGGTACGCCAACTATGGGTGGTATTATATTTTTAATATCAGCACTTGTTTTGACATTGATATTTGTTCCTTTTTCTATGAAAACTTTTATATTATTGTTAGCAACTTTTGGATTTGGAGCTATAGGTTTTATTGATGATTTTAGAAAATTAATTTTAAAAAGATCATTAGGATTAACTGCTAAGCAAAAAATAATTCTTCAAGTTGCTTTATCATTTTTAATTGCAATTTTATGTTTTATTTTCCAAAATGATACAATAACAAAATTGTGGATTCCTTTTACAGATATTAGATTAAATGTTTCAATTTTAGGAATTCCTATAATGATGTTTATTATGATTGGAACTTCGAATGCTGTAAATTTAACTGATGGACTAGATGGTTTATCTACTCAAGTTTCTATTCCAGTATTTTTAACATTTATAATTTTAAGTCAAAATATAGAAGACGAATTGTTTGCAAGTATTATGTTTGGTTCTGTTTTAGGATTTTTATTTTATAACTCAAATCCAGCAAGTGTATTTATGGGAGATACAGGTTCTATGGCAATCGGTGGAGCTGTAGTTGGACTTGCCATAAATATGGGAATAACTTTATTTTTAATTATACTTGGAGGAGTTTATGTGGCTGAGGCTTTAAGTGTAATAATTCAAGTTGCCTCATACAAATTTAGAAATAAAAAGAGAATATTTTTGATGACTCCAATCCACCATCATTATGAATTGAAAGGATACAAAGAACCAAAAATAGTTACTGGTTTTACAATAGTATCAGTAATTTTATCTTTGATTACTTTATTGATAGTATTATGAAAAAAGTTTTAGTTTACGGTTTAGGAATTACAGGCATATCTACAGTAAAAACTTTGGACAAATTAGGTTATGAAGTTTTTACTTTCGATAAAAATAAAAATACTGATGAAAGATTAGAGGGCTATAATTATAGCCCTATTTCTGATATTAAAATTGAAGAAAAATATGATTTTGTAGTAAAATCTCCAGGAATTAGACCTGATGATGATATTATAAAAATTTTAGAAAAAAATAATGAGATAATTACTGATATTGAATTGTCATATAGACTTTTTAAAGATAAAAAAAATATAGCAATTACAGGAACAAATGGCAAAACAACAACCACATCTCTTATTAGCCATATTTTAAATCAAAGTGGAAATAAAGCTATTGGGGTAGGAAATATTGGCGAAGGCATCTTGTGGCAAATGTATAAGAATGATGAGATTTTTGTTGAAGAAATTTCTTCATTTCAACTTCACAATACCAAATTTTTTAAGCCACATATAGCAGGGATTTTAAATATCACGCCAGATCACATAGATTGGCATGGATCATTTGAAAATTATATAGAAGATAAGTTAAAAATTGCTATAAATCAAGATGAAAGTGATTATCTTATCATTAATCATGATGATGAAATTTTAATGAAAAACAAAAATAAGTTCAAAGCGAAAATATACGAATTTTCTATAAAAGATGAAGTTCAAAGAGGAATATTTTTGAAAGATGACTCTCTTTATTTAAAAGATGAAAAAGAAATTTATTTATTAAAAAGAGATGATTTAAAAATTGTAGGAGATCACAATCTTTTAAATGTATCTTGTGCTATACTTTGCTTGTATTTATTTGGCCTTGATCTTGATGAAATTATAAAATATACAAAAACTTTTAAGGCGATTGATCATAGACTTGAGTTTGTAAAAAAAATTAGAAATGTATCTTTTTACAATGATTCCAAGGCTACTAATGTAGATTCTGCAATAAAAGCGATAAATAGTTTTGATAAAAATGTTATTTTGATTGCAGGTGGCTATGATAAAAAAATTGATTACACGCCCCTATTTGAAAATACAAAGAAAAAAATAAAAACTATGATTTTAATGGGTAAAACTAAAGAAATTTTACAAAATCTTTGCGAGAAGTATAAAATTAATTATTATTTAGTAAATGACATGAAAGAAGCTGTAAATAAATCTTTTGAAATAATGAAAGATTTTGATACGGTATTGCTCTCTCCTGCAAGTGCTAGTTGGGGAATGTATGACAATTACATGCAAAGAGGGGATGACTTCAAAAAAAGAGTTTTAGAAAAGGAAGATTAGATGAGAGTAATAGTATCTGGCGGTGGAACTGGCGGACATATTTATCCAGCCATAGCCATGTGCCAAAAATTAGAAGAAGAAATAGATGATTTGGAAATTCTTTATGTGGGATTAAATGATGGCCCAGAAAAAAGAATTGTAAATAAATATGGTTACAAATTTAGAGCTATTGAGGCTATGGGTCTACCAAGAAAAATTTCCAAAAGACTTTTTAAATCTCTTTTGACGAATTTAAGAGGTTTCAAAGAAGCAAAAAAAATAATCAAAGATTTCAAACCAGATCTTGTTATAGGAACAGGTGGTTATGTTTGTGCACCAATTCTCTATCAAGCAAGCAAGAAAAATGTAAAAACACTGATTCATGAATCAAATTCTTTTCCAGGAGTTACTACAAGATTTTTGTCAAACAAAGTTGACCTTGTTTGTATATCATTTGAAGAAGCAAAAAAACATTTGAAAAATAAAAAAAATGTTTATGTAACAGGAAATCCAGTAAGAACTAATTTTAATACATCATATAGTCAAGAAGATTTGGACAAGTTAGGAATAAAAAAAGATAGACCAGTAGTTTTTTCTTTTGGAGGATCTAATGGTTCAAAATATCTAAATGATGCAGTTAAGCAAATGAGTGAATTTATGGACGGAAAATTTTATTTGCTCCATCAAACTGGATTAAAAAATTATGATGAATTTATTAAAAACACAAAAGAAAATGAATATATAAAGGCATTTTCTTATATAGATAATATAGATTTATTTTATGCAGTAAGTGATTTAGTAATAGCATCATCTGGGGCTATGAGTTTAAGCGAAATATCAAATCTAAAAAAAGCATCAATTTTAATACCAAAAGCCTACACAACAGAAAACCATCAAGAATATAACGCAAGGTCATATTTGAAAAAAGGTGCTTGCTCAATGATTTTGGAAAAAGAATTAAATGGCAAAATCCTTTATGAAAATATACTTGATATTGTAGAAGATAAAGAAAAAATAAAAGAAATGGGCGAGAAGGCAAGCTTGTTACAAAATCCTAATGCAAGTGATGAAATTTATAGTTTGATAAAAAAAGTTATGGGTATGTGAAATGAGCAAAAAAAATAGACAAAAAAATAAAGGCAGAAAAAAATTAAAAAGAAAACAAAAATTATTTACTCCTTTTTTTGTGATTTTTTTAATAATAGTAATCGCAGCTATATTAATTGTTAATTTATTTAGGCATGATTACTATAAAATTTCTCAAGTTTATATAAAAGGAAATAAAATTTTATCAAATGATCAAATTTTATCAAAATTAAATAATCCAATGGGAACAAATATAATTTTATACGATGAGAAAGAAAGCATAGAAAATCTAAAAAAAGAAAAAATAATAAAAAGCGCCAAAATAGAAAAAGAACTTCCAGATAAAATTATAGTAAGAGTAAAAGAAGAATATCCTTATATGATTGCAAGATACAAAAAGGATAGCTATGTTATTGCAAATACAGGAAAAGTTTTAGATAAAACAGTAAATGAAGAAAATAATAATTTACTAAAAATCAAAGGAATAAAAAATAAACCAGAGATTGGAAAAAATTTTACCGATAAAAAAAATCTAATAAAATTTATCGATTCTATTCAAAAGCTAAAATATGCTAAAGACATAAAAGAAATAGACTTGGAAAACTATAATGAAATTGGTATAATAATAAATGATATTCAGATTAATTTCGGAGATTTAAAAAATTATAATTATAAACTTAAACTACTTGATTCAGTTTTAAAGGATATAGAAAATAAAAAAATAAAAGCTTATTCAATTAGCCTAAATAAGGGTAAGAATCCAGTAGTTGAAGTTGAAGAAAAAAGTCTTGACGAAAAAGATGAAAATAATTAAAAATATTAATCTTAATGAAACGGGGGATGAAGATGGCAAATATTAACATGGAAGTAGAAAATAACGCCTTAGCCAAAATAAAAGTAATAGGAGTTGGTGGTGGCGGAAATAATGCTATAAGTAGAATGAGAGAGGGTGGACTTTCTGGAGTAGAATTTATTGCATTAAATACAGACCTTCAAACTTTAAATGAAGCGAATGCTGACATCAAATTACAAATAGGAGCAAAGCTTACAAGAGGACTTGGAGCTGGAGCTAATCCTGAAATTGGAGAAAAAGCTGCTGAAGAAAGTGAATCTGAAATTGATGAATCACTAAAGGGAGCAGACATGGTATTTATCACTGCTGGAATGGGCGGTGGAACTGGTACTGGAGCAGCCCCTGTTGTAGCAAGAAAAGCAAAAGAACAAGGAATACTTACAGTAGGTGTTGTAACTCGTCCTTTCACATTCGAAGGAAGAAAAAGACAAACATCTGCAGAAGGTGGAATTGAAGCTTTAAAAGAATGTGTGGATACATTAATTACAATACCAAATGATAGACTTTTACAAATTGTAGAAAAAAGAACATCAATGGTAGACGCATTTAAAATGGCTGACCAAGTACTTATGGATGCTGTAAGTGGTATTTCAGAACTTATAGCTGTACCAAATGTAATCAACCTTGATTTTGCTGATGTTAAATCAATTATGTCAGATCAAGGAATAGCTCACATGGGAATTGGTAGAGCAAGCGGAGAAAACAGAGCGGTAGATGCGGCAAAAGCAGCTGTAAATTCTCCATTACTTGAAACATCAATCGAAGGAGCTAATGCAGTATTATTAAATGTAACTGCAGCAGAAGTTGGTCTAATGGAAGCAAACGAAGCAGCAGAATTAATTAGAGAACATATAGATTCAGATGCAAATATAATTTTTGGTGTAGGAAGCGATGAATCATTGGGCGATGACATTAAAATTACTGTAATTGCCACAGGATTTGATCAAGACAACCAAACAAGAAGAGAAGTTTTAGAAAATAGAAGATCTTCACAAGGTGTTAGCCAAAGACAAACACCAAAAAAACAAAGTTCTTCAAATCCATTTGACGATATAGATCTTCCAGATTTCTTAAAATAAAATGAAGTGTCCATATTGTGACTCAAATGATACAAAAGTTATAGACTCTAGAGCAACAGAAGATAATCATGCTATTAGAAGAAGAAGGCTATGTCAAGCTTGTAATAAAAGATTTTCAACTTATGAAAGATATGAAGACCAAACTTTGATGGTTGTAAAAAAAGATAATACTAGAGAATCTTTTGATAGGTCAAAACTTATAAGTGGAATTGTAAAATCTTGCGAAAAAAGACCTGTAAGCATGGAAGACATTGAAAAAATAGCAGATGATATAGAAGTTTCTATAAATCATATTGGTAAAAAGGAAGTATCATCCACTACCATAGGAAAATTTGTCATGGAGCATCTAAAACAATTAGATCCTGTAGCTTATGTGAGATTTGCATCAGTATATAGGGAATTTAAAGATGTTGAGAGTTTCTATAGAGAGATTAAAAATTTAAAAGAAAAAAATTAGAAAATTTAAGGGGCTATTGCAAGATGAAAATGACAAAAAACAAATTCATTTTGCAACAGTCCTTTTTTGAAAGATTGGATAAAATGGACTTATTTGAATTAAATAAATTAAGAGAACTAGAAAAGTCTGCGCCATTAGCTGACAGGATGAGACCTGAAAAAATTGAAGATTTTTTAGGACAAGATCATCTTCTAGGAGAAGGAAAAATTTTAAGAAGAATGATAAAATCTGATAGAATATATTCTTCTATTTTTTATGGACCTCCAGGAGTTGGAAAAACTACTCTTGCAAAAATTATTTCAAATTCAACTAATATGGCTTTTGAAAAAGTTTCTGCGGTGGCTAGTGGAATCAATGACTTAAAGAAAAAAATTCAAATTGCAAAAGATAATTTGAAATTTGAAAATAAAAAAACTATTTTATTTATTGACGAAATTCATAGATTTAATAAAAGTCAACAAGATTATTTACTGCCTTTTGTTGAAGATTCTACGATTATTTTGATAGGAGCTACAACAGAAAATCCATATTTTGAAGTAAATAAAGCTTTAATTTCTAGAATGTATGTATTTGAATTAAAAGCACATACAGATGATAATTTAAAAAAATTAATAGATATGGCTTTAAGTCGAGATAGGCTTTTACAAAATAAAAATATAAAAATTGACGATGATGCCAGAAATACTTTGGTTAAATATTCTAACGGGGATTGTAGAGCCTTGTTGAATGCTTTAGAAATTGCAATATTTTCACAAGAAGATAAAGAAGGTATAATAATAGTTGATCGAAAAAGTATTATAAATTCTATCCAAAAGAAAATTTCTATTTATGATAGGGATGGAGATAGACATTATGATACTATTTCTGCTTTTATAAAATCTATGCGTGGCTCAGATCCTGATGCAGCAATTTATTATTTGGCAAAAATGTTAAATAGCGGGGAAGATATAAAATTTATAGCAAGAAGAATGATTATATTTGCATCAGAAGATATTTCGCTTGCTGATCCCTACGCTTTAAGCCTTGCTACAAATACTTTTACAGCAATTAATACTGTAGGTATGCCAGAGGCAAGAATTATTTTGGCAGAGACTTGTATATATTTATCTTTAGCAAAGAAAAATAATTCTACATACCTTGCTATAAATAAGGCTATGGACTTTGTAAAAAATGAAAAAGATTTGGAAGTACCAAATAAATTAAAAGATACCCATTATAAAGGAAGTAAAAATTTAGTTAAAGATACTTATTTATATCCTCATGATTATGACGGATATGTAAAACAAGATTATCTTCCAGATGGCTTTGTAGATGAAAAATTTTATAAGTCAAAAAATATAGGTTACGAAAAAATACTTAATGAAAGTTTAGAAAAAATTAAGAGAGGAAATAAGGATGAAATTAAGAGAGATTAAAAAAGATGTTGAAAAATACATCGACCAAGAAATTACAGTTGAAGGATGGATTAGACAGGCGCGATTTACAAAAAATGTCGGCTTTATTGAATTAAATGATGGGACAATTTTTAAAAATCTTCAAATTGTTGTTGAAAAAGAATTAGAAAATTTTGAAGATTTACAAAAAGAACATCTTTCAGCATCATTAAAAATTAGAGGAATTCTTGTAAAAACAAATAATGCCAAACAAGCTTACGAACTTCAAGCAAAATCTGTAGAAGTTTTAGGTCACAGTGATGAGAAATTTCCTATTCAAAAACAAAAACAATCTCTTGAATATATGAGAACTATTCCTCATTTAAGAGCTAGAACTAATACTTATAGGGCAGTTTTTAGATTAAGATCAAAACTTGCTTATGCTCTTCATAAATTTTTCCAAGAAAGAGGATTTATTTATTTAAATGCTCCATTAATTACTGCATCTGATACAGAAGGTGCTGGAGAAATGTTCCAAGTTACCACTCAAAATTTAGATAAATTAGATTTAAATAAGGATGGGAAAGTTGATTATTCTAAAGATTTCTTTGGAAAAAAATCTTATTTAACAGTTTCAGGACAACTTGAGGCAGAAGATTATGCTCTTGCTTTATCTAATATTTATACTTTTGGTCCAACTTTTAGGGCTGAAGAATCAAACACACCAAGACACGCTGCGGAATTTTGGATGATTGAACCAGAAATTGCTTTTGCAGATTATAATGTGTGCATGGATGTGGCTGAAGATATGATGAAATATATGATAAGTTTTGTTTTAGAAAATTGTAAGGATGAAATTGAATTTTTCAATGAAAGGGTTGATGATACTTTGATTGAAAGACTTACAAAAGTTAAAGAGGCAAAATTTGCAAGAATTACTTATACTGAAGCTATAGAAAAATTACAAGAAGCTGATGTTGATTTTGAATATCCTGTAAAATGGGGAATGGATCTTCAAACTGAGCATGAAAGATATTTATCAGAAAAAATAGTTGATGGTCCAGTTTTTGTTACAGATTATCCAAAAGATATAAAGGCATTTTATATGAGAAGAAATGAAGATGGAAAAACTGTTGCAGCTTTTGATATGTTAGTTCCTGCTGTAGGAGAATTAATTGGTGGAAGTCAAAGGGAAGAAAGATATGATGAGCTTGTAAAATCTATGGAAGATAATGGATTAAAACTTGAAGATTATCAAAATTATTTAGATTTAAGAAAATATGGAACAGTAGTTCACTCAGGTTATGGCCTTGGATTTGAAAGAGCAGTAATGTATCTTACAGGAATGAAAAATATCCGTGACGTAATCCCTTACCCAAGAACAGTAAAATCTTTTGCATCAAAAAACTAAGGAGAAAAAATGAGAGAATATAATCCAAATGCCATCGAAAAAAAATGGCAAGAAAAATGGGATGAAAATGAAACTTTTAAATCAGTAATTGATAAAAATAAGAAAAAATTCTATCCCTTGGTAGAATTTCCTTATCCGTCAGGTCAAGGTCTTCATGTTGGCCACCCAAGACCATACACAGCTTTAGATATTGTTGCAAGAAAAAGAAGACTTCAAGGAGAAAATGTAATTTATCCAATGGGCTGGGATGCTTTTGGACTTCCTACAGAAAATTATGCAATAAAAAATCACATTCATCCTTCAATTGTAACAAAAAATAATATCGAAAATTTCAAAGCGCAAATGAAATCTATTGGATTTTCATTTGATTGGTCCAAAGAAGTAAATACAACAGATCCAAATTATTACAAATGGACTCAATGGATTTTCATTCAATTATATAAACATGGTCTAGCTTACAAAAAAGAAATGCCAGTAAATTGGTGTCCTTCTTGTAAGGTTGGTCTTGCGAATGAGGAAGTTGTAGATGGAAAATGTGAAAGATGTGGGTCTGAAGTAACTCACAAAGTTAAAAATCAATGGATGCTAAAAATCACAGAATATGCAGATAGACTTATTGATGATTTGGACGAAGTTGATTATGAAGAAAAAATAAAAACTCAACAAAAAAATTGGATTGGAAGAAGCCACGGGGCAGAAATTAATTTTTCTTTAAAAGATAAAGATTACAAATTAAATGTCTACACAACAAGACCTGATACAATTTTTGGGGCAACTTATATGGTAATTGCACCAGAACATCCAATGCTTGAAGAATTTAAAGATGAAATCAAAAATTTGGATGATGTAAAAGAATATCAAGATTTTGCTAAGAAAAAATCAGATTTTGAAAGAAGTGAGCTTACAAAAGAAAAAACTGGCGTAATGCTTGATGGAATTTCTGCAATAAATCCTATAAATGGAAAAGAAATCCCAATTTGGATTTCAGATTATGTATTAATTTCTTATGGAACAGGAGCTATAATGGCGGTTCCTGCTCACGATGATAGGGATTTTGAATTTGCACAAAAATTTGATATGCCAATTGTTCCAGTAATTAATACAGGCGATGAAGATTTACCAACAACTTCAATTGATAAGGGGATTTTAATAAATTCAGATTTTCTAAATGGATTAAGTGTAGCAGATGCTAAAAAGAAAATGATAGAATTTGTTGAAGAAAAAAATCTAGGATCTGCTAAGGTAAATTATAAATTAAGAGATTGGGTATTTTCTAGACAAAGATATTGGGGAGAACCAATCCCAATGATTTATTGTGAAGAACACGGATGGGTTGCTGAAAAAGAAGAAAATCTTCCAATAAAATTACCAGAAGTTGAATCTTATGAAGTAACAGATGATGGCGAAAGTCCACTTTCAAAAATTGATGAATTTGTAAATACTACTTGTCCAATTTGTGGAAAGCCAGCAAAAAGAGAAACTGACACCATGCCACAATGGGCTGGATCTTCTTGGTATTATTTAAGATATACAGATCCAAATAATAATGAAGATCTCGCAAGCAAAGAAAGTTTAGATTATTACACACCAGTTGATTGGTACAATGGTGGAATGGAACACACAACTCTTCACTTATTGTATTCAAGATTTTGGCACAAATTTTTATATGATATAGGAAAAGTCCCAACAAAAGAACCGTATCAAAAGAGAACTTCTCACGGAATGATTTTGGGAGAAGACCATCAAAAAATGTCAAAATCAAGAGGCAATGTTGTAAATCCTGATGATATTGTAAGAGATTATGGTGCAGATACTCTAAGATGCTATGAAATGTTTATTGGAGATTTTAGATCAACAGCTCCATGGTCAGACGAAGGCGTTAAGGGTTGTAGAAAATATTTGGAAAGAGTATTTAATCTTTATGATTTAGTTGAAGATGGCGACGAATATACAAAAGAAATTGAAATTTTAATTAACCAAACTATAAAAAAAGTAAGTGATGATTATGAATCATTAAAATATAATACAGCAATAGCTTCACTTATGAGCTTGTTAAATGAAATGAGAAATATTGGAAAAATTACCAAAAAAGATTTCAAAACTTATTTGATTTTATTAAATCCAGTTGCTCCTCACTTAACTGAAGAATTGTGGGAAGAAATTGGTTTTGAAGGCGAATTAAATGAAACTAGTTGGCCAACTTATGATGAAAGTAAACTTGAATATGATTCAATTGAACTTCCTGTTCAAGTTAATGGTAAAGTTAGGGCTACAATAAAAATTGCAAAAGATGCAGACCAAGAAGAAGCTGTAACAAGTGCAGAAAATGATCAAAATATTCAAAAAAATATAGATGGTAAGGAAATATTTAAGGTAATATATGTACCAGGAAAAATATTAAACTTGCTTGTAAAATAATAAAAAAGGCTCTTGCAAAAAAATTAATGCAAGAGCTTTTATTTATACCTAGATTTTTGAATAAGTGAAATTATTTTTCTGATTTTTTCAGAAGAATTTAAGTCATCAAAAGATATTTTTTTAATATTATTAATTATTTCTATATTATTATTTGTAAAATTTTTGTAGTCAGATCCTGTTATAAAATCAATAAAGAGATTTTTTTCAATTTTTTCTATAGAAAGAATAAAAATTCCTTCTAAATCTTTTGTATTGTTTAAATAAACTCCAAAATTATTTTCTCGTTCAAAACCATTTATCCAAACAAAATCTTTATCCTTATTTATTTTTAATCCCAAATCAATTATTTTATTAAAAATTTTCAAAAAATCATCGGCAATAAAATTATCATAGAAATTGGAAATTTTTATTTGCCCATAAGAATTTTTTATTTTCAAAGAAACTTCCTTGTTATTATAAAATTTAGCAAACAGAGATTTAAAAATATAAAAAGCTGTATTATACGATAAATTTTTTTCTCTGTTATTTTTGTCCAAAGAAAGAATTACAGATGATTTTTGGGGTTTATTTTTTATTGTATGAACTAAATTTCCATTTATAAACTCAACATCCAAAAGCACATTTTCCGAAATTTTTGGATTTTCATCTAATAAATAGGAAGAATTAGGCATAAAAATACTTCTGTCCAAAATTATTTTTGTTGTATCATCTTCGTATTTTCTTTTTACAATTTTGGCGCTTATTTGATTTATTTGTGGATGACTAATATATAACAAATCCTTCATAAAATTACCTCTAAATTATTATATCATATGTTATAATCATATTGGGAGAATCTTATGAGAAAAAAATTGTTTTTTTTACTTATTTCTTTAATATCTGGTATAGGAATTTTCACTTATTTTGAGGCTTATAATTTTTTGTTTGTGATTATAGGCTTATTTGTATGTGGAATTTTTCTTTTTGTAAAAAAATCTTCTCTTTCTTTTTTGTTTTTTGGATTTTCTCTGGGAATTTTTTTGGCATCTTTTAATTTTCATTCTTATAAGCTTGAAAAATATGATAATTTAGATTTAAATTTAACTGTTGTTGAAAAAATCGAAAGTGATGATTCTTATACTTATTATGTAAAAGCAAAAAATATGGATAAAAAAATAAATGAAAAATCTACTTTTATTTCTGATAAAAATTTTGAAATAGGAGATAGGCTAAGGGCAAATTGCAATATTTCCATGCCTTCTACAAACACCAATCCATATTTATTTTCTTATAGGAAGTATTTATTATCTAAAAAAATAAAAAGCAAGCTTGATATAAAATCTTTTGAAAAATTGGGAGAATCTTCTTCTGTTTTTTTAAAAATTAAGAAAAAATTTGATTTGTATATTAAAAAGATTTTTGAAAAAAATTTGTCTAAGGATTCTTTTTCTTTTGTAAAAGCTGTTATTCTTTCGGATAAATTTGAATATAGACAAGGTCTTTCGAAATTAGGCTTAGCTCATATTTTGGCGGTTTCTGGTCTTCACATTGATTTATTGATGGCTTTGTTAATTTTTTTATTGGTAAAAGCAAATATTTCATACAAGTACGCTTATCCAATTTCTTTGGGAATTTCTTTATTTTATGCCTATTTAATTTCATTTCCATTTTCGGTTTTGAGAGTTTTATTTATATACAGTTTATCTTATTTGGCATTTTTACTAAAAAAAGGCAAAGATACAGGAAAAAATCTCATTGTAGCCATGTTATTAATTTTATTTGCAAATCCTTTTGCAATTTTAAATTCTGGATTTATTCTTTCGTTTTTGGCAGGATTTGCAATTTATGAGATTTATCCAAAACTTGTAAGGGGAAAAAATTTCTCTTATTTAAAAAAATACATAATTTTTATTCTTTGCTTGCAAATAACTTTGGCTTTTCATGTGATTTACTATTATGGATATTTTAATTTGCTTAATTTTTTTGCGAATTTTTTGGTTGTTCCAATTTTTTCTATAAGTATGTACATAATTTTTGGGATAATTATTTTGTATCCAATATTTGGCGGATTGTTAGCTGGATTTTTCTTTATTTTGGATTTTTTGATAAAATCTATCATGGATATAGCAAATTTTTTGAGTACTTTTACAATTTTTGGCTTAGACTTTCCAAAAGAGTCAATCTTAATTAGTTTTTATTATTTAATACTTTTGTATATACTTGTGAAATTTAAAAATAAAAAACTAAGTGCAAAAAATTTTTTGGCGATTTCTATGATTATAGTGATTTTTTCTATTGTAAAAGAAAAAAATAAGCCGATTTCCTATCAAATGCTTGATATAGGGCAGGGAGATTTTTTTATTTTGGAAGATAAAGGCGATTTTTATTTGTTTGATTGTGGGGAAGTTTCTTACAAAAATTATTCATCAACTGAAAAAATAGCTATAGCTTTTTTAAAGGCAAAAGGAGTAAAAAAAATCAAGGCGGTTTTTATTTCTCATGAGGATAAGGATCATTCGGGTGCTTTGGAAAAATTGAAAAATGAATTTGAAATTGGCTCTGTAATTTCTAATATTTATAATAAAAATCTAGGGGAAAAATATAAATTTTTGGAAATGAAAGAGGGGAATATTTATAAGGGAAAAAATTTTAGCGTTGAATGTTTAGAAAATTTTTCTGGAGATGAAAATTCTAATTCTATGCCTCTTTTAATTAGGATAAATAATTTTAAAATTTTGACTATGGGTGATTTGCCAATGGAGTATGAACAAAAAGTAGCAAGAGATATTGATATTTTAAAAGTTTCCCATCATGGCTCAAGATTTTCAACTTCAAAGGATTTTGTAAATAAAACAAGTCCACAAGTTGCTTTAATTTCAGCTGGAAGAAAAAATACTTATGGACACCCATCAAAAGAAGTCTTAGATAATTTAAAAAATGTTAAAATATACAATACTCAAAAAGATGGATATTGTAAGATAGAATTTTACAAAAATTCATATAAGGTAAAAAAATATGTGAAAGGAGGATTTTTTAGATGAATTATAAGGAATTTATGACTGAACTTTTTTCAAAAAAAAGCAAGGGAATTTATCTAATTGATTCGAAAGAAGAATATCTAAAAGAAACAATTATAGATCAAGCAAAGGATTTAATTTCTTTTCCTGACTTTAATTATATAGAAATCAAGGGCAAAAAAAGCCTTGAGGACATAAAAACTGCCATTGATACATATCCAATAATGGAAGATAAAAAAGTTGTGATTTGGAGAAATATCGACTTATCTAAAAATAATATAAAAGATTATGAGGAAATTTGCAATTTGATTATTGAAGATATAGAAAATTTAGCAGATTTTCTGACATTTATAATAATATCTGATGAAACTGTATTTAAAGGAAAATTTTACAAGGCAATCAAGAAAAATGGAAATATTGTAGAAATTGATAGGCTAAATAATAATGAACTTGTTTCTTTTATTGGAAAAAGATTTGTAAAAAATAATAAAAAAATCAAAAAATCTTATATAAACGAAATAATTGATAGATTTTCATATCTAAATAAAAATTCGCAAATCGACCTTTATGAAATTATAAATACAGTTGATAAAATTATTGCAAATTCTGATAAAAGCGAAGTTTTATTGGAAGATGTTCACGACCAATTAGACCAAGTTTTAGATTTAAATATTTTTAATCTCACAGATGCTCTGTCAAAAAGAGATACAAAAACTGCCATGAACACATATTTATTTATGGCAAAGGATATGGATGAAATATTTAAAATTTTTTATATGATAGTAAGACATATTAGAAATTTAATTGGAATAAAAATTTTATCAAAAGATTCTTACAATGATTCCTTTATGCAAAAATCTTTGGGTATATCAAATTTTGAACTTAGAAAAGATAAAAGTTTTATTGGGAATTTTACTTTGGATGAATTATTTGATTTGCAAGATTTTTTATATACTTGCGACTTAAAACAAAAAAGCGAAGATTTTGATATGAATTTAAATATGTTAATTTTTATAGAAAAATTTTCAAAATAAAAAAATCGACTCATTCTAATCTTGGCGACTTTTCTAAGTCGCAAGTTTGAATGAACCGACTAAAAATTAAGCGTTTAATGAATTTAATTTTTTAGCTAATCTTGAAGTTGTTCTACTAGCTTGATTTTTGTGAATTATGTTTTTAGCTGCTGCTTGTTTTACTTTTTTATCAACAGTTTTGAAAAGTTCATTAGCTTTTTCGCTATCATTATTTGCAATAGCTTCTTCAAATTTTTTAACATAAGTTTTTATTTCAGATTTTGCTGATTTATTTCTAGCAGTTTGTTTTCTTGTTACATCAATTCTTTTTATTGCTGATTTAATGTTTGCCATTTTTTCACCCCCAATTTATATCGACTGATTTATTTTACCATAAAACTATATTTATTACAAATCTTTATAAATTTTAAATATTAAAATATTTGGAACTTTTGAGATATTCGTTTATAATTATAAAATGAGAGAGGTGTTATATGACAGAAAAATCTAATGATTTAGAATTTCTTGATTGGATAAAAACAATACTTTTGGCATTGGCAATTGCTTTTGTTATAAAAATTTTTATAATGGATGCAACAAAAGTTGAAGGAAATTCTATGCTAAATACATTACATAGTGGCGATATGCTATTTGTTGACAAAGTTTCAAAACATTTTAAGGGATACAATAGGGCAGATATTGTAATAATTAATGCTCCAGACCAAGAAAATACTTTGTATATAAAAAGAATAGTTGGTATGCCAGGAGATAATATAGAAGTTAAAGATGGAAATGTGTATGTAAACGGAGAAATCTACGAAGAAAATTATATAAATAACGAAGAAACCCTAACGACAAATGAAAATTCATCTTGGGAAGTTGGCGAAGGAGAATATTTTGTTATGGGAGATAATAGACTTCCAAATGCAAGCAATGATTCAAGAAATTTTGGTCCGATTTCCGAAGAAAAAATTGTAGGGCATGCATTTTTAAGATTTTTCCCAATTTATGATATAGGATTTGTAGATAAGGAAAACAGATAATGAAGAAAAAAGAGAATATTAGAAATTTTTCTATTATTGCTCATATTGACCATGGAAAATCTACTCTTGCAGATAGACTTATAGAAAAAACTGAGTCTGTTGCAAAAAGAGATATAAATGATCAAATGCTAGATAGCATGGAGCTTGAGCAAGAAAGAGGAATAACCATAAAATTAAAATCAGTAAAGTTAAAATACAAGGCTAATGATGGAAAAATTTACGATTTAAATTTGATTGATACTCCAGGCCATGTTGACTTTACTTATGAAGTTTCAAGATCACTAAAAGCTTGCGAAGGAGCAATTTTGGTTGTTGATGCTTCCCAAGGAGTTGAAGCTCAAACTTTGGCAAATACTTACCTTGCACTTGAACAAGATTTGGAAATTTTGCCAGTTTTAAATAAAATTGACCTTGAAAGTGCAAGAGTTGAAGAAACAAAAGAAGAAATAGAAAATCAAATTGGTCTTGATACAGAAAATATTCCCTTAATTTCTGCAAAAACTGGTTTAAATATTGAAGATGTACTCGAAGACATTATAGAAAATATTCCAGCCCCAGAAGATCATGATGACAAACCATTAAAGGCTTTGATTTTTGATTCATATTATGATTCATACAGGGGAGTAATTTGCTATGTTAGAATTTTTGAAGGCAGCGTAAAAGCAGGCGATGAAATTTTGATGATGGCAAGTGGAAAATCCTACGAAGTAACTGGCGTAGGATATACTATGAAAAATAGAATTGAAACCAAAGAATTAAAAAGCGGAGATGTAGGATTTATTGAAGCAAGCATAAAAGATATTAGAAATGCAAGAGTTGGTGATACAATTACCTTAAAAAATAATCCAACACAAAAAGCACTTTCTGGCTACAAAGAAGTTTTGCCAATGGTTTATTCTGGAATTTATCCAGCTGAAGGAGAATCATTTAACAAATTAAAAGATTCATTGGAAAAGCTTCAAGTAAATGATGCGTCTTTAGTTTTTGAACAAGAAAATTCACAAGCTCTTGGCGTTGGATTAAGGTGTGGATTTCTAGGTCTTTTGCACATGGATATTATTACAGCAAGACTTGAAAGAGAATATGATTTAGATATAATCGCAACAGCACCATCAGTAATTTATAAGGTAAAAACAAAAGGACACGAAGAAAAAAAATTAGAAAATCCTAATGATTTTCCTCCACCATCAGAAATAGAATATGTAAAAGAGCCAATTACAATTTCTGAAATTATGACTCCAAAAGAATATATAGGACCAGTTATGGAACTTGCTCAAGCAAGGAGAGGAGATCTTATAGATATGTCATATATTGACGAAAATAGGGTTTCAATAAAATATAAAATTCCTTTAAATGAAGTTATTTATAACTTTTTTGATTCTTTAAAATCAAGATCAAAAGGATATGCTTCGCTTGATTATGAAGTTGTGGATTATGAAGAAAGTAATTTAATAAAACTTGATATAAAAATCAATGAAGATAAAGTCGATGCTCTATCTACAATTGTTCACAAAGATTTTGCCTATGCTAGGGGGAGATCAATTGTCGAAAAATTAAAAGATCAAATTCCAAGACAACAATTTGCAATTCCAATTCAAGCAACAATCGATTCAAAAGTTATTGCAAGAGAAACCGTAAAAGCTTTGAGAAAAGATGTAATTGCAAAATGCTACGGTGGAGATATATCAAGAAAGAAAAAACTTTTAGAAAAACAAAAAGAAGGAAAGAAGAGAATGAGACAATTAGGAAGCGTACAAATTCCACAAGATGCCTTCCTTGCTGTTTTGAAATATGATGATGAATAAAAGTTAGGATAAGTCCTAACTTTTTATTTGCAAAAATTTAAGGAGAAAATATGGAAAAAATTGGAATCTATATTCATATTCCTTTTTGTAAGAAAAAATGTTTTTATTGCGATTTTACAGCCTTTCAAAATTTAGAATCTTGGATTGATTCGTATTTTGAAAATTTAAAAAAAGAAATAATCTTGTACCAAAAAAATATGAACGTAGAAGTCGATTCTATTTATATTGGTGGAGGTACACCAACTTACGTTGATTATCATTATATAATTGAGCTTGTAGAAATTTTGAAAAATTTTGATTTAAGTCATGTAAAAGAATTTACAATTGAGGCAAATCCAAATTCTTTGACTTTGGAGAAATTAAAAGCCTACAAGAACTTGGGAATAAATAGAATTTCTCTTGGTGTCCAATCTTTTGATGATAAAGTTTTAAAAAGAATTGGTAGAGACCATAATAAGGAAATTGTCTTAAAAGATATAGAAAATATAAGAAAAGCAGGTTTTGATAATCTTTCTTTGGATATGATTTTAAATCTGCCGGGTGGAAATTTTGATTCTATAAAAAATGATTTGGAGATAATAAAAAAAATAAATCCAGAACATTTATCTTATTATTCTTTAATTCTTGAAAAAGGTTCACATTTTTATAGTCTTTATAAAAAAGATAAACTTAAACTTATGGATGATGATTTGGAAAGAGATATTTTTTCTTATATAGAAAAATATTTAAAAGATATAGGATTAAATAGGTATGAAATTTCTAATTTTTCAAAAAAGGGCTTTGAATCCTACCACAATAAAAAATATCGGTCAGAGGGTGGATACCTTGCCTTTGGACTTGGTGCATCTGGATTTTTGTCAAATGTAAGATATAAAAACGTAAAAAATTTTGTAAAATATGAAAACTTAATCAAACAAGGAAAATTTCCAATAGAATTTAGGGAATTTATTTCAAAAGACGAAAGAGAAAAAGAATACATAATTTTTAAATTAAGAGAAGTTGAAGGAATTAACTTAAAAGAATTTGAAAATATTTTTGGGCATTCTTTGTTAGAAAAGTATAGTGAAATAGTTGAAAAATTTTATAAAGAAGGGTTTTTTGAAATTGATCAAAATTTAAGATTTACTCACAAGGGTTTTGATTTATCAAATGAATTTTATATTGAAATAATATAACTTGCAAAAAGAAATTTACCTAGTATATTATAATTAGCAGTCAGATAATTGGAGTGCTAAATGAGGTGAAAATAATGAACGAGAGAAAGAAGATGATACTCTTTTCCATTATAAACTCATACGTTAATCTTGGAGAGCCTATTGGTTCAAATTCATTACTTAATGAATATTCTCTAGATATTTCGTCTGCAACAATTAGAAATGAGATGAGCACTCTTGAAAAAATGGGGCTTTTAGAAAAAGCTCACACATCGGGAGGAAGATACCCATCTGATAAAGGTTACAGACTTTATGTAAATAATTTATTAGAAAATTCATTAAATGAAAAAGAAGATGAAAATTTAGAAAAAATTCTTGATAAAAGATATGGCAATGTTTCAAAAATTGTGGAGACTGCAACACTGCTTCTTTCAAAAATGACAAATCTTACAGCTGTTTCTTATACTATAAGAAATAATATTACTAAAGTCATAAATTTGGAGCTTTTAAAAATTAATCCTAACATGCTTTTGTTTATAGCTGTTTATGATAACGGAAGTTTAATAAGCGATAGAATTTATATTAATGAGAAAATTGATGATGAAAAATTAATAGAAATTTCTAGGACTTTAAAACAAAACATCGAAGGCGAAAATTTAAAAGACCTTGCAAAAATTTTTGAAAAAATCAAAAATTCTGGCTTTAAGCAATATGAGAATTTGTTAGATATTTTGGAGAAAAAAATCAATAATGATTCTTTAAGTGATTTGACAAAAGAAGTTATTATAAAGGGACTAGGCAATATTTTTAATTTCAAAGAATTCGAAGATCCAATTAAGGCTAGAGAGTTTATTAAGATATTTGATAGTAAGGAAAGAATTTGGGAATTGATTGAAAATTCTAACAACGAATTACAAATTACTATTGGTGATGAAAATGAGATAAATGAATTGAAAGATAATACAATCATAACTTCACATTTTAATTATGACAAAGACATTGTAGGCCAAATTGGAATTATAGGACTTACAAGAATTGATTATAAGGAAGTTATTTCTGACATCAAACTAATATCAGATTTACTTAGCAAATAATAAGGTAGGTGTTTAAGGTGGACAATGAAAAAAAGCATGATGAAAATGTTGAACAAGAAGAAAATATAGATGAACAATTAGAAGAAATTGATGCTGAAATAGTTGATGAAGAAGGTAATGTAGAAAAAGATTCATCAGATGATAATGAATACAAAGAAAAATACCAAAGACTATTGGCAGATTTTACAAATTTCAAAAAAAGAGAAGAAAAAGCAAGAGCAGATTTTAAAAAGTTTGCTTCATCAAATTTAATCGAAGAACTTTTACCAGTTTTAGATAATTTTGACAGAGCACTTAAAGATCAAGACGAAGAAGATTCTTTTGTCCAAGGCATAATGATGACAAGAGATTCTTTGTGGAAAGTTTTGGAAAAAGAAGGACTTGAAGAAATCGAATCTGATGGAGTAGAATTTGATCCAAATTTCCATCACGCTTTTCAAACAGAAGAAAACGAAGATTTCAAATCAAATTATATTATAGAAACCTATCAAAAAGGATACAAACTAAATGATAGAGTTATAAGACCAAGTATGGTTAAAGTTGCAAAATAGGAGGAATTAATATGGCAAAAATTATAGGAATTGATTTAGGAACAACAAACTCAGCAGTTGCCGTTATGGAAGGTGGGGATTCAACAATAATCCCAAATACTGAAGGAAACAGAACAACACCATCAGTTGTAGCATTTACAAAAGATGGAGAAAGACTTGTTGGAGAAACTGCAAAAAGACAAGCAATAACAAATCCAGACAGAACAATCTCATCAATCAAAAGAGAAATGGGATCAGATTTTAAAACAAATGAAATTGATGGAAATTCTTACACACCAGAAGAAGTTTCAGCTATGATTTTACAAAAATTAAAATCAGATGCAGAAAGTTATTTAAATGATACAGTAACAGATGCTGTAATTACAGTTCCTGCTTACTTTACAGATGCTCAAAGACAAGCTACAAAAGACGCTGGAAAAATTGCGGGCTTAAATGTAAAAAGAATTATAAACGAACCAACAGCAGCAGCCCTTGCTTATGGAATGGATAAAGAAACTGACCAAGCAAAAATCATGGTTTATGACCTTGGTGGTGGTACATTCGACGTTTCAATTCTTGAAGTAGGAGATGGAGTATTTGAAGTATTATCTACAAGAGGAAACAATAAATTAGGTGGAGACGACTTTGATAATAGATTAGTTGAATATTTAGCAGCTGAATTTAAAAAAGAAACTGGTGTAGATTTAACAAAAGATCTTACAGCTATGCAAAGATTAAAAGATGCAGCAGAAAAAGCTAAAAAAGAATTATCATCAACAAAAACAACAAATGTAAACTTACCATTTATTACAGCAGTTGATGGACAACCAGTTCACTTAGACTTAACAGTTACAAGAGCAAAATTTGATGAATTGACACACGATTTAGTCGAAGCAACAAGAAAACCAGTTGAAGATGCATTAAAAGATGCTTCTTTATCATCAAGTGATATAGAAAAAGTATTACTCGTAGGTGGATCATCAAGAATTCCTGCAGTTCAAGATTTAGTTAAAAATATAATCGGAAAAGAACCACAAAGAGATATAAATCCTGATGAATGTGTTGCACTTGGTGCTGCAATTCAAGGTGGAGTTTTGACAGGAGAAGTTAAAGATTTATTACTTCTTGACGTTACACCACTTTCATTAGGAATTGAAACTCTTGGTGGAGTTGCTACAAAATTAATCGAAAGAAATACAACAATTCCAACTAAAAAATCTCAAATATTTACAACAGCTGCAGACGGACAAACTGATGTAGATATTCACGTTGTACAAGGTGAAAGAGAAATGGCAGCAGACAATACCACTCTTGGTAGATTCCAACTTACAGGAATTCCTGCAGCAAGACGTGGAGTTCCACAAATCGAAGTTACATTTGATATAGATGCAAATGGTATTGTAAATGTATCAGCAAAAGACCAAGGAAGTGGAAAAGAACAAAAAATTACTATCACATCATCAACAAACTTAACTGATGAAGAAATAGATAAAAAAGTAAAAGAAGCTGAAAAATTTGCTGAAGATGATAAAAAGAAAAAAGAAAGTATTGAAGTTAAAAACAATGCTGAATCATTAGTTTACCAAGCAAGAAAAACTCTTGAAGATGCAAAAGTTGAAGGAAGCGAAAAAGATAAGATTGAAGAAAAAATCAAAGATCTTGAAGCTAGCATTAAAGCTGACAATACTGAAGACATCAAAGCAAAAACAGAAGCACTACAACAAGAAATCTACTCAATGAGTGAAGCAATGTATAAAAACGCTCAAGCAAGTCAAGAAGGTCAAAACGCTGGAAAAGCAGATGACGATGTAGTAGATGCTGATTATGAAGTTGTAGATGACGACGAAGAATAAAAATAAATAAAATATAAAGAATAGGAGGCCTTGCTTCTTATTCTTTATTTTTATTTTAAATTTTAAAATATAATTTAATTTTTTTATCAAAGTGGTATAATAGTTGAGCTTAGATAAAAAAATAAAATTATAAATTAAGATACTACAAATAAATTAGCATTAATTTATTCAGAGCGTAGACAAACCCTCGAGCACGAATATCGGACTTCAAAAATTGTTGATTTCTAAATTCCAAAATTCTAAAAACGCAAACTCGCTAACGCTCAAACAGTGCGATTTTTAACGAATTTTTAAATTTGAAATCAAATCAATTTTTTCCGTATGATATTCTAAGCATGAGGATTTATATACTTTATAAAAAAGTCTGAAATTAGCAATAATTTATTTTTTTATATTGGAGGATAAATGAAAGACCCTTATGAATTATTAGAAGTTGACAAAAATGTCACTGATTCTGAATTAAAAAGAAAATATAGGAAACTTGCAAAAAAATACCATCCAGACTTAAATCCGGATGACGAAGAGGCCCAAGAAAAATTTAAAGAAATTTCAGAAGCCTACGAAATTTTATCTGATCCACAAAAAAAACGTCAATATGATACTTACGGAGCAGCTGCATTTGAAAATGGTGGAGCTGGCGGATTTTCTGGCGATTTTGGGGGATTTGGAGATATATTTGGGGACATATTTGGAGATATTTTTTCTCAAGGAAGAAGTCAAAATAGAAAAAGACCAAGAAAAGGATCTGATATTCAACAAGTTGTAAAATTAACTTTCAAAGAATCAGCTTTTGGAATTTCTAAAGAAATTCAAGTAAGAAGAGAAGTTGAATGTGAAACTTGTAACGGCAAAGGTGCAAAAGATGAAAGTAAAATTAAAACTTGTCCTAAGTGTAATGGAACGGGCGTTATAAATAATATAAGCCAAACTCCATTTGGAACTGTTTCTCGCCAAACAACTTGTGATAATTGCCATGGTTCTGGAGAAATAATTGAAGAAAAATGTCCAGATTGTCATGGAACAGGAAGAAAAATCAAAAATGAAAAAATAAAAATTGATATACCATCTGGTGTTGAAAATGATTCTGTAATGAGAGTTGTTGGAAAGGGAAATGCTGGAGAAAATGGTGGATCTTATGGAGATTTGTATATAATTTTAAAAGTTGAAGAACACGATATTTTTAAAAGAGATGGACTTGATATTTATTATGAGATGCCAATTTCTTTTGCAACAGCAGCTTTGGGTGGAAATGTAGAAGTTCCTACTCTTACAACAACTCAAGAATATCATATCCCAGCAGGAACTCAAACAGGAAGTAAATTTAGAATTAAAAATGAAGGAATAAAATCTGATAGATTTAAAAGACAAGGAGACCTTTATTTTTATGTAAAAGTTATTACTCCAACAAAATTATCCAAAGAACAAAAGGAAAAATTAAAAGAGTTTGCTGAAATATCTGGCGATGAGGTAAAAGAAGACAAGAACTTTTTTGAAAAATTAAAGGATTTGTTTGATTAATGAAAAAAACATTTAATATAAAAACTTTAGGATGTAAAGTAAACCAATATGAATCAGAGGCCATAGAAGAATTATTTAAAAAAAGAGGATTTGAAAAAAAAGAAGAAAATGCTGATATTTATGTTATAAATACTTGCACAGTAACAAATATTAGCGATAGAAAATCCAGACAAACTATTTCAAAAGCTAGAAAAGAAAACAAAGATGCAGTAATTGCAGTTATTGGTTGCTATTCACAAGTAAAGGCTGATGAAGTAAAAAAAATTGATGGCGTTGATATAATTTTGGGTTCTAGAAATAAAGAAGAAGTGGTTGACCTTTGCGAAAATTTCATTAAAAATAATAAAAAAATGGAAGATGTTGAAGAATTTTCAATAGGAGAAGCTATTGAAGATTTGGAAATTTCAAATCAAAGTGATATGACTCGTGCTTATATAAAAATCCAAGACGGTTGCAATATGTATTGCTCATATTGTTTGATTCCTTATGCAAGAGGAAATATTGCATCAAGGGATTTGGTTTCAATAATTGATGAGGCAAAAAGACTTAGGGATAATGGATATAAGGAAATTGTCCTTACAGGAATTCATGTTGCAAGTTATGGAAAAGATTTTGATTTGGATATTTCATTAATAGATGTAATTGAACACATCGCAAAAATTGATGGGATAGAAAGAATTAGATTATCATCAATGGAGCCAAGGCATATTGATAGGGGATTTTTGCAAAGAATGAAAGATACAAAAAAAGCCTGTGATCATTTTCATTTATCCCTCCAATCGGGTTCTGATGATGTTTTAAAATTAATGAATAGAAAATATACCACAAAAATTTTTAAAGAAAAAGTAGATTTGATTAGGGAATATTTTCCAAATGCTGGACTTACAACTGATATAATTGTAGGTTTTCCAAATGAAAGCGAAAAAAATCACGATGAAACTAAAAATTTTGTAAAAGATATTAAATTTTCCAAAACTCATCTTTTCAAATATTCAAAAAGAGATGGAACGAAGGCTGCTAGTATGAAAAATCAAGTTGATGGAAACATTAAAAAACGTAGATCAAAGGAATTATCTGAAATTGAAAAAGAAATTTCTCATAAATTTTTAGATAAGCAAATTGGAAAAACTCTTTCAGTTTTATTTGAAACAAAAACAGAACTTGATGGATATAGGTCAGGATATTCTACAAATTATTTAAGGGTTCATAGCAAGGATAGAGTAGAAATTAATGAAATAAAAAATGTAAAAATAACTCAACGAATAGATGATTATTTGATTGGAGATATTGTAGATTAAAAATTTTAAAAGGCTATTGCAAAATTATAAAAAAATAATTTTTTGCAATAGCCTTTTTATATTTGGAGCTGGAAACAGGACTTGAACCCGCAACCTTTTGTTTACGATACAATTGCTCTACCGATTGAGCTATTCCAGCATATAAATTTATTATACGAAAATTTAAAATTTATTCAATATAGATAGATTTCAATTTTTTTTTATATTTGGTATAATTATTTCAAAGGTGGTAATATGAATAATTTAAATTATGATGGAATATATGATATTTTAAACAAAATGAATTTGCCATTAGTAATTATAGTTTTAATTTTAGGACTTGCTATTTTGTTTTTAATATCAAAAATTTTAATAAAGGCTGGTTTATTTTTATTAGTAATGACCTTTATTTTCGATTTTATTATGAGGGTTTTGCCGATAGATATTTACCAAAATTATCCTAGTATTAAGCTTATTATAAATATATTGTATGCTTTGGGATTTTTTATTTTTGCCTATAAAAATATAAAAAGAATAAGGAAAAATAAGAGAAAAAAAGAACTTTTTAAAGATAAAAATCCAGTAAAAAAACAAAAGTCTGATAAAAATCCTATAAAAAGTTTTTTCGCATACACAGGATCACTTCCATTTTTGATTATGCTTTTATTAAATGTATTTAATCCTGGAGGTGGAATTTATAAAAATATTTTACACTTACTTACAAGCCTATCTTTTTTATTTATGGTATTTACAACTTTATACAATACATATAAAAGAGTTGATACATTTAAGGGAAATACAGGCAGAATGAGGTTTGATGATTTAAATATTCCTTTTAGAAAAAATTCTCAAAACAAAAGCAAAAATTCAGATAGAAAAGTTTTGAAAAAAGAAGAAAATGAACAAGTAGAGGATGATTTAGAAAAAACTCAAACAAAAAGATTAAATTTGAAGGATATAGATAAAAAATTAAATGAAAATGTAAATGAAGAAATAAATTTATATGATTTTAGAGATAAAATGAATCAAAATGATTTGATCAATCTTATAAATGACAAAAACAGCAAACTTATCACAATGATTTCTCTTACAAATTTGGCTGATGGAGTTAAAAAATCTTATAAATCAGACAAGTGTAAAGCCGATATTAGACAAGAAGATGAATACAAGCTTGATTTGGAATTTGAAAATTTCAATGATTATGATTATGGAAGATTTATTGATTTGCTTTTAGATTATTCAAAAAATAGGTCAAAATATAAATTTCAACTTGATTTGATTCCACAAAAAGCAAAAAATTCAAAGGTAGTATTTTATGATCCATCAAACCTATATGAGCTTGATAGATCATTTGGAAATGAATTTCAAGGAAGAACAATTTCTATGAATTTCCCAAAATATAAAATAAATTATATAACAGAAAATTAAATTAAAGCTGGTGAAAATTATTAATCAATAATGGTTTTTGCACCAGCTTTTTTATTTTGTAAAAAATTCTATATAAAAAGGGAGAATAATATTTAGAAGTCACTGTCTAATAACTCTTCAATATTTACTGAAATATCTTCTTTATTATTTTCTTGGGAAATATTATCTAACAGTAAATATAAATTATCGTTATAATTTAATTTAAAAATATCATTAAAAGCTTGTTCAAAATAAATACTATTATTTTCTTCATAAATTGAGCTTATAATAAAACCACCATCTTTAATTTTGAATGTAACTATAATAAATTCTTCTTTATCAGGGAAATTTGAAGTACTTATCTTTTTTGTTTTTTCTGAATCTTTTATTATATTTAAAAATTTATTTATATGTGATTTTTTATAAACTTCTCTTTTCTCAACTCCTCTATCATTAATAACTCTAATAAATGTAATACTACTAATATCATCTGGTTTAGGTATTTTTACTTTTTCATTATTAGTTTTATATTTAAAAATCAAACTAAGACTAATGATTATAATAGCTGAAATTAATAAAAATATTTTTTTCTTTTTCTTCATAATCTTTCTCCTTTTATATTTTATATTAAAAATTTGTAGGAATTTATATAGTAACCATACTGGATTAAAATCTAATATAAAAGTTTTAAAGTTATACTACTTTCACAAATTTTAATAATTCTTAAATATTATATTCTATTTTTTCGAATTAATGACCTATTAGGGTATAGTATATTTGTATTTAAAGAAATATATTAATTAAAAAATATAGGAAATATCCTATATTTTTGTGATTTTAGATTGAATTAGTGAGGTAATAATGGAAATATCAAAAATTCTTTCCGATGAATTGAATATTAATCAAAAAAGTATCGATGAGGTTATAAAATTATTAGATGAAGGCTCTACTGTTGCTTTCATTGCAAGATATAGAAAAGAAAAAACTGGTGGCTTAAAAGATACTGAAATTAGAGATATTGAAAGTGGACTTACAAGGCTTAGAAATTTTGAAAAAAGAAAAGAAGAAATTCTTACTTCTTTGGAAAATCAAGAAAAGCTTGATGATGAATTGAAAGAAAAAATTGAAAAGGCAAAAACTTTGACTGAGCTTGAAGATATATATGCTCCTTTTAAGAAAAAAAGAAAAACAAGAGCTGATAAGGCAAAAGAGCTTGGTCTAATGGAGCTTTTGGATGAGATTTTGATGAATGCAACAAGTGAAGAAGAAGGTCTTGAACTTGCAAAAAAATACATAAAAGAAGGCGTAGAGGATGAAGTTGATGCTATAAATAAATCTTTGGATATTTTGGCAGAAGATGTTGCAAATAACATTGAGGCAAAAAATATAATTAGAAGAGATGGACTTGTTAGGGCAAGAATTTTGGCAGAAAAAAAAGAAGATGAAGATTTAATTTATGAAAATTATTATGGTTTTGATGAAAAAATTAAAAATTTAAAGCCTTTTCAAATTTTAGCCTTAAATAGGGCAGAAAAAAATAATGATTTGACTGTAAAATTAGAATTTACAGATAATTACAATCTAACTTTAATCAAAAATCTTTATAAATCCAACAATGATTATACAGAATCTTTGATAAAAAAAGCTATTGAAGATTCATACAAAAGGCTTTTAATTCCTACAATAACAACTGAAATAAAAAATAAACTTACAGAAAATGCCGAAAATGAATCAATTAAAGTTTTTTCAAAAAATTTGAAGCCATATATTTTACAAAGACCTATCAAAGATAAAAATATAATTGGTCTTGATCCGGGTTTTAGGACAGGTTGTAAGGTTGCTGTTATTGATAAGCACGGAAAATATTTAGATCAGGCTGTAATTTATCCAGTAAAACCTCACTCTAAAGAAAAAGAATCTATTGAGATTTTGAAAAATTTAATTAGCAAATACGATGTTGATATAATTGCTTTGGGAAATGCAACTGCAAGTAGGGAAACTGAAATTGTTGTAAATAAATTATTAAAAGAAGTTGACGGTGTTTCTTATGCAATTGTAAATGAAGCAGGAGCTTCTGTTTATTCTGCATCAAAGCTTGGGGAAGAAGAATTTCCAAATCTTGATGTTACAATTAGGGGTGCAGTTTCAATGGCAAGAAGACTTCAAGATCCTATGGCAGAGCTTGTAAAAATTGATCCAAAACATTTGGGCGTTGGACAATATCAACATGATATAAATCAAAAAAAATTAGACGATGAACTTTCAAAAGTTGTAGAAGATAGTGTAAATGAAGTTGGAGTAAATATAAATAATGCATCTTACAAATTATTATCTTATGTTTCTGGATTAAATTTAAATCTTGCAAAAAGAATCGAAGAAGATTTTAAAAATGGTGCGATAAAAGAAAGAAAAGACTTAAAAAAAGTTAAAGGTCTTGGAGATAAAACTTATAAAATGGCAGCTGGATTTTTGAGATTTCCTGACTCTCCAAACTTTTTAGATAATACAGCAGTTCATCCAGAAAGCTACATTATTGCAAAAAAACTTGTAGATTATAATTTGAATGAAATTGATTTAGAAAAATGTGCTGACGAACTTGAAGTAGGTGTTTTAACCTTAAAAGATATAATTGAGGAATTAAAAAAACCAGGACGTGATCCAAGAGATGAACTTCCAGAAGTTGTTACAAAAAGTGAAATTTTATCAATAGATGATTTGAATGAGGGAGATATTTTGGAAGGAACTGTAAGAAATATTACAGAGTTCGGTTGCTTTGTTGATATTGGAGTGGGAATTGATGGACTTGTTCATATATCAAATATGAGCGATAAATTTATAAAAGATCCAAATGAGATTGTTACAAATTCTGATATAATAAAAGTAAAAGTAATAGAAATTGACAAAAAAAGAGAAAGAATTGGTTTGTCAATGAAAAATTTAAAGGAGAAGTAAATGTTTGATTTTTTTAAAAAGAAAAAAAAGGAAGAAAAAATCGTATCTATAGCAAGTCCAGTAAAAGGAAAAGTTGTAAAATTAGAAGAAGTGCCAGATCCAGTTTTTGCAGAAAAAATGGTAGGAGATGGATTTGCAGTAGAACCTGAAAATGGCGAAGTTTTTGCTCCGGTAAGTGGAGAAGTTACTTTACAACCAGAAGGATACCATGCGATCGGAATAAAAACACAAGAAGGACTTGAAGTATTAGTACATTTTGGACTTGAAACTGTAGAATTAAAAGGCGAAGGCTTTACTCCTCATGTCAAAGTTGGAGATATGGTTAAAAAAGGCGATAAGGTATTGTCAGTAGATATTGAAAAAATAAAAGACAAAGTGCCTTCAATAATTACACCTTGCATTGTCGCAAATTTGGAAGAAAATATTTTATCAGAAATAAATTTTGATGCAAATTGTGGCGAAGAAGTTCAAACAGTTACAATCGCAGAATAATTGATTAAAAAAACTAAGTGTGATAATATTTTTAAGGATAAAAATTTAAAAAGTGGAGGATAAATGAGATTATCGAATTATTATATGCCTACATTAAGAGATGATCCTCAAGATGCAGAAACACAAAGTCATAAGCTTTTGGTAAGAGGAGCTTTTATTAGAAAAACTTCATCAGGAGTTTATTCCTACTTGCCATTAGGAATGAAAGTTATAAATAAAATTGAAAATATTGTAAGAAAATCTATGGAAAAATATGATTCTATAGAAGTAAGTACATCAGTATTACAAAGTAAAGATATTTGGGAAAAATCTGGTAGATGGCAAAATTTTGGACCAGAAATGTTTAAAATAAAAGATAGGCACGACAGAGAATTTTGCCTTGGACCAACTGCTGAAGAACAATTTACAAATTTAATTAAAGACGAATTAAATTCATATAAGCAACTTCCATTAAATTTGTACCAAATAGTTTCAAAATTTAGGGATGAAAAAAGACCAAGATTTGGAATAAATAGGTCAAGAGATTTTATAATGAAAGATGCTTATTCATTTGACGTTGATATGGAAGGCTTGGAAAAATCTTACCAAAAAATGTGGGATGCTTATGTAGAAGTTTTTGATGCCCTAGACCTTGATTATAAAATTGTTGAGGGAGATTCTGGAGCTATGGGTGGAAATATAAGCCACGAATTTATGGCACTTGCAGAAACAGGAGAAGGCGAAATTTTTTATACAGAAAATTCAAATTATGCAGCAACTGATGAATCTGCAAAATTTTTCCTAGAAATTGACGAAAATGAAGAAGAAAAGGAATTAGAATTAGTTGAAACAAAAGATGCAAAAACAATTGAAGAAGTTTCAAATTTTCTAAAAATAGATGAAAATAAATGTGCCAAAGCTGTAGATTTATTAGTAAAAGGCGAGCCGGTTCTTGTTATTGTTCCAGGAGATAGGGAATTAAATATGGCAAAATTAATTTCTTACTTACAAGTTCCAGAACATGAAATAGAAATGATGGATGATGAAACAATAAAAAAAATCACTGGAGCAGAACCTGGTTTTACTGGTCCAAAAGATTTAAAAGAAGATGTGAGAGTTATTGTTGATAAGTCAATTACAAGATATAAAAATATGGTAATTGGAGCAAATAAAACTGACCACCATTATATAAATGCAAATTATAAGAGAGATTTTGATGGGGAAGTTTGCGAAGATTTGTTGACAGCAAAAGAAGGAGATCTTTCACAAAATGGAAAAGAAAAACTTCAACTTGCTCGTGGAATTGAAGTAGGAAATATCTTCCAATTAGGAACAAAATATTCTGAAAGCCTTGAGGCTTATTTCTTGGATGAAAATGGAAAACAAAAACCATTTATAATGGGCTCTTATGGAATAGGAATTACAAGATCAATTTCTGCAATTATTGAGCAACATTACGATGAAAATGGAATAATTTGGCCAACAAAAGTTGCTCCATTTGAAGCTTGGATAACTCTTGTAAACAAAAACAATGAAGAGCAAAAAGAAATAGCAGAAAAAATCTACAATAAATTATTAGATGCAGACATTGAAGTAATGCTTGATGATAGGAAAGAAAGAGCTGGAGTTAAATTTAATGACAGAGACTTGGTTGGAGTTCCTTATAGGATTACTGTAGGAAAAGATGCAAAAGATGATATGGTAGAATTTTCAAAAAGATCTGATATGGAAAATTTAAAGATGCCAACAGATGAAGCTATCGAAAAAATTATATCTTCAATAAAAGACGATTTATGCAAATAGTTGATTATAAAATTTCAAAAGAATTTTTAAAAAAGATATTAGTTGATAATAAAAAAATAATAGCCCTATTTCATGCAAATTGGTCAAGCTCTTCGAATTTAATGAAAAAAAACTTTTTAAAAGAAGAAGAAGACTCATATAAAAATATAAAAAAAATGATTATAGACATCGATAAAAATAGGGAATTAATTAAAAAATTGGGTATTAATCAAATACCATCTTTAGTTTCTATTACTAAAGATAGTCTAAACGAAAATGATTTTATAATAAATTCATTAAGGAGTATTTAAGGAGCAAATATGTTAGTTAATGCAAAAGAAATGTTAGATAAGGCTTATGAAAATGGTTACGGAATTGGACAATTCAATATAAATAACCTTGAATGGACAAAGGCAATACTTGAAGCTTGTGAGGAAAAGAAATCAGCAGTTATTTTGGGAGTATCAGAAGGTGCTGCAAAATATATGGGTGGATTTAATGTAGTTAGTAAAATGGTTGAAGGACTTGATAAAGATTTAAATATCACAGTACCAGTTGCTCTTCATTTAGACCATGGTTCATACGAAGGAGCTAAAAAAGCACTAGATGCAGGATTTACATCAATAATGTTTGATGGTTCAAGCCTACCAATAGATGAAAATATAGAAAAAACAAAAGAAATTGTTGAGTTATGTCATTCTAAAAATGTTTCTGTAGAAGCAGAAGTTGGTGGAATCGGTGGAGAAGAAGATGGAGTTGTTTCTGCAGGAGAATTAGCAGATCCTGAAGAATGTAAAAAAGTTGCATCACTTGGCATTGATTTCTTAGCAGCAGGAATTGGAAATATTCACGGAGTTTATCCAGAAGATTGGCAAGGACTTAATTTTAAAAGACTTGAAGAAATCAAAGAAGCAGCTGGAAAAATTCCTCTAGTTTTACACGGTGGTACAGGAATTCCAGAAGAACAAGTTAAAAAAGCTATCGAAAGAGGAGTTTCAAAAATAAATATTAATACTGAATGCCAAATAGTATTTACAGAAGCTACAAGAAAATATTTTGAAGAAGGTAAAGATAAAGTTGGCAAGGGATTTGACCCAAGAAAAGTATTAAAACCAGGTTTTGAAGCAATCAAAGATAAGGTTAGAGAAAAAATAGAATTTTTCGAATGTGAAAATTCAGCAGAAAAATAAAAATAAAATCGGAGCCTTTTGGCTCCGTATATTTTTATTGTAAAGGAATAATATGGATATAAATATAAATGATTTAGATAAGCTAAAGTTAGATGAACTAAGAGAAATTGGAAAAAATCTTTCGATAAAATCTCTTTCATCTTACAGAAAAAATGAGCTTGTAGAAATAATTAAAGAGGCATATAGCAATAGTAAAAATTTTGAAAATAATGAAAGTTCTAGCAATGATTTAGATGATTCAAATGAAAATTTTGATCTTGGAGAAAAATTTAATTGCGAAGGACTCTTAGACCTTCACGAAGATGGTTTTGGATTTTTAAGAACTGAGCTTTATGAATCTAGCAATGATGATATATATGTTTCTCCTAAACAAGTTAAAATGTTTAGACTAAAAACAGGTGATTTTATTAAAGGAATTGCCAGAGTAAAAAAAGATAAAGATAAATTTTCTCCCTTAATTTTCGTATCAGATGTAAATGGCTTAAAGGCAGCAGATGCTTTTAATAGGTCAAATTTTGAATCACTCACACCAATTTACCCAAATCAAAAATTAAAACTTGAAACAAGCAAAGATAAAATTTCTCAAAGAATAATAGATATTATTGCGCCTATAGGAAGAGGACAAAGAGGACTTATAGTATCTCAACCAAAAGCTGGTAAGACTACTTTGATTAAGGATATTGAATATGCTCTTGAAAAAAACTTTGATGATTTAAAGATTTTGGTTTTATTGATTGATGAAAGACCAGAAGAAGTCACAGATTTTAAAAGATTTGTAAACCAGTACAGAGATAAAGATAATGAGCTTACAAGAACAGAAGTTGCTGCATCAACTTTTGATAAGGCTCCTCAAAATCATATTTATATGCAAGAGATGGTTCTTGAAAGAGCAAAAAGGCTTGTAGAAGATAATAAAGATGTTGTAATTTTATTAGATTCAATTACAAGGCTTGCAAGGGCTTATAATATTATGACTCCACAATCAGGAAGAACTCTTTCTGGTGGACTTGATCCTTTGGCTTTAATTGGTCCAAAGAAATTTTTTGGAGCTGCAAGAAATATTGAAAATGGTGGATCTCTTACAATTATTGCAACAGCCCTTGTCGATACAGGATCAAGAATGGATGATATGGTGTATGAAGAATTTAAAGGAACTGGTAATATGGAATTGCATCTTGATAGAAAGCTTGCCCAAAGAAGAATTTTCCCAGCCATTGACATAGAAAAATCATCAACAAGAAAAGATAATTTATTATTGAACAACAAAGAGCTTGAGGCAGTTTATAAACTTAGAAATTCTGATATGAAAGATAAGATAGATTTCACAAATGAATTAATTAATTTAATGGCAAAATGCAAATCAAATGATGAATTTGTAGAACTTATAAATAAAACTTACAAAAATTAGCCATAAATTTATTATATAAGTTATAATGAAGATGTAATAAATTAAGTTAGGAATTTTTATGAAAGTTAAAGCTAAAACTATAATAAATATTACAAGTATTCTTATAATTTTAATTTCTATTTACTTAGGCTACAAGGGTTATAAGTTAGGAATATTTACATCAGTTGCAAGTCTTCAAAAATTTTTGCAACAATATGGGATTTGGGCTCCACTAATTTTTATGATTTTGCAAATAATCCAAATCATAATTCCAGTTATACCAGGTGGAATTACTACAGCTTTTGGAGTTGTTATGTTTGGACCTTTGTGGGGCTTTGTTTATAATTATATTTCCATTTGCCTTGGTTCTATTATAGTATTTTTAATTTCTAGATTTTTTGGAAAAGAAGTTGTACTTGCAATTTTTGGCGAAGAAAATTTTAAAAAATATGATAAGTGGTTAAATCACGAAAAATATGATAAATTTTTTGCTTGGGCTATTTTACTTCCAGTAGCTCCTGATGATTTTTTGTGTTATTTTTCAGGACTTACTGATATGAAATTAATAACTTTTGTAAAAATAATTATTTTTTGTAAGCCTCCTTCAATATTTATTTATTCGATGGGACTTGTTTTAGGAATCAAAACAATATTTAAAAGTTTTGCTTGAAAGATAAATATTCCTATGGTATAATCATTATTGCTTATTGAAAGAGACAAGAAGAGGTGTTTATATGAAAAAAGAACTACATCCAGAATACCACCAAGCAAAAGTTACTTGCACATCATGTGGTAATGAATTCACTGTTGGTTCAACAGAAGAAGAAATCAAAGTTGAAGTATGTTCACAATGCCATCCATTTTATACAGGAAAACAAAGATTTTCTGACCGTGGTGGTAATGTAGAAAAATTCAATAAAAAATATGGAAGAAATAAATAAGGTTAGGTTTCTAACCTTATTTTTTATATGTATTTATGAAAATTAAAGATATTTTAGAAAAAAACAATAATGATTTGATTATTGCTCTTACATATTTATTAAATACAAACAAAAATTTATTGTTTCTTAATAAAGAAGAAGCTTTAGATGAAAAAGTAGAAAATGAATTAAAAATAATTAATGATAAAATAAATGAAGGTTATCCACTCCAATATGCAATTGGCAAGTGGAATTTTTATGGTTTAGATTTATTAGTAGATAAAAGAGCATTAATACCAAGGTATGAAACAGAAATTTTGGTAGATCTTATTATTAATGATAATTCAAATAATAAAAAAATTCTTGATATAGGCACAGGAAGCGGAGCGATTTCTCTTGCTCTTTCAAAAAATCTAAAAGATTCTAAAATTATTGGAGTAGATATATCAAAAAAAGCCATAGACATTGCAAATGAAAATAAGATTAAGTTAAATATTAATAACGTAGAATTTAAAGAAAGTGATATTTTTTCAAATATTGAAGAAAAATTCGATATAATAGTTTCAAATCCACCTTATATTAATAAGGAAGATTTTGAAAAACTTGATAATAAATTATATTATGAACCCCAAAATGCTCTTTATGGTGGAGAAGATGGTTTATATTTTTATAAGAAAATAATAAAAAATGCAAAAAACTTTCTAAATAAAAATGGTAAAATATATCTAGAGATAGGTTATGATCAAAAAGATTCTATAAGTGATTTATTAGAAGAATATGGATATAAACAAATAAAATCCTACAAGGATTTTAATGATTTTGATAGGATAATTAAAGCTTGTATCTAAGGAGGATATATGTTAGAAAATCTAGAACATATGAGAGAAAATTTCAAAGAATTAGAAAAAAAACTTGCTGATCCTGAAGTTTTATCTGATACTGAAAGGTTTAAAAAAGTTTCAAGAGAATACAATCAATTAAAACCAATTGTTGAAAAATACAATCAAATAAGATCTGCAGAAGATATGATAAATGAAAACACTGAGCTTTTAAAAGAAGCTGATGATAAGGAAATGATTGATCTTTTGAAATCTGAAATTGATGAAAACAAAAAAAATCTTGAAAAATACAATGAAGATTTAAAAGTTTTACTTATACCAACTGACCCTAACGATCACAAGGATGTAATTGTAGAAATTAGAGCAGGAGCTGGTGGAGAAGAAGCTGGACTTTTTGCTGGAAATCTTTACAGAATGTATCACATGTATGCCGATAAACAAAAATATAAAACAGAAGATATTGACGTATCAAGCCAAGGAATCGGCGGAATGAAAGAAGCAACTTTTATTGTAAGAGGTGAAGGCGCTTATTCAAAATTAAAATATGAATCTGGAGTTCACAGAGTTCAAAGAGTTCCAGAAACAGAATCAGGTGGAAGAATTCATACTTCAACAGCGACAGTTGCTGTTTTGCCAGAAGCTGATGAAGTTGATATAAAAATTGATCCAAATGATATAAGAACAGATGTTTATAGGTCAAGTGGAAACGGTGGACAAAGTGTAAACACAACAGATTCTGCTGTAAGACTAACCCACATTCCAACAGGACTTGTAGTAACTTGCCAAGATGAAAAATCTCAAATTAAAAATAAAGATAAGGCAATGAGAGTTTTAAGAGCAAGACTATATGAAATAGAAGAGCAAAAAAGACAAAAAGAAATTTCGGATAATAGAAAATCTCAAGTAGGAACTGGAGATAGGTCTGAAAGAATTAGAACTTACAATTACCCACAAGGAAGAATAACAGATCACAGGATAAACAAAACTATTTATCAATTAGATAATTTTTTAGATGGAAATATTGAAGAGATGATAGAATCTTTGATAACTGAAGACCAAACTAGAAAATTAAAGACAATGGGAGAAGACTAATTGTTTGAAATTCTTGCAAAAAAATTTGTAAAAGATTATAAATCTACTGATAAACAAAGAGTAAGATTAAAATTAATTTCTTTATCTGGTTTAGTTGGAGTATTAATTAATATATTTTTGTTTTTAATAAAAATAAGTATAGGAATAATTGCATCTTCTTCAGCAGTAATGGGAGATGCTTTCAATAATATGAGCGATGCCCTTACGAGTTTAATCACTTTGGTTGGAGCAAAAGCAAGTAGCAAACCAGCCGATAGCAACCATCCTTACGGACATGGTAGGAGTGAATACATAGCAAGTTTTTTGGTTTCAATTCTTATTATGTTTGTAGGATTTTTGCTATTTACAAGTTCTATAGATAGTTTTTATAAAGGAAATTTACCAAAACTTTCTAAACTTAGTATAATAATCCTTGTTATTTCTTTAGGATTTAAATTTTACATTTATTTTTTAAATAAAAACTTAGACAAAAAACTAGATTCTAAATTAAATTATGCAGTAATGATAGATGCAAGAAATGACATATTGTCAACAATTTCTATTATTTTTGCTGTAATTATACAAAAATATATAAGTTTTAACCTTGATGCACTTTTGGGTATAATTTTATCCATTATTGTCTTTAAACCAGGTTTAGATTTGTTTATAGATACTATAGATAAGTTATTGGGAAAAGGAATCAGTGAGGACCTTCATAAAAAAATTGAAGAAATAATTCTTTCTGGCGACTTTGTCCATGGCTATCACGATTTAAAAATTCATGAATATGGCAGAGGAAAGCTTGTAGGAAGTTGTGATGTAGAAGTTCCATCAAATATAAGTGTAGGAATTATGCATCAAGCAGTTACAAATATTGAACTTAGACTTTTAAATGAGTTAAATATTTCTATAACCATACACATGGATCCAACTTATTGCTTAATAGAAAATGAAGAAAACAAAAAAATAATTGAGAAATTAAGAAAGTCAGTAAAAAATGCAAACAGAGATATTGAAAATAGATAGAGAAAATATAGATGAAAATATCCTAAACCATGCAGCTGAAATAATCAAAAAAGGAGAATTAGTTGCTTTTCCCACAGAAACAGTATATGGTTTGGGAGCTGATGGATTAAATCCAAAAGCAGCAAAGAAAATTTTTAAGGCAAAAAATAGACCAGAAGATAATCCTTTGATTCTTCATATAGATGAAGATTATAAGCTTGACGAATTAGTAGAAAAAGTTGACGATAGGACAAAATTTTTAATTAAAAATTTGTGGCCAGGTCCTCTTACTGTAATCCTTAAAAAAAGTTCAATAATTCCTGATATAATTACAGGTGGAGGAGATACAGTTGCTGTTAGAAGACCAAAAGATAAACTTGCAAGAGAGTTTATAAAATATTGTAATACACCAATAGCGGCGCCTTCAGCAAATATTTCTGGCAGACCTTCCCCAACAAATGCAAAAGATGTTTATTATGACATGAACGGAAGAATTCCACTGATAATTGATGGAGGAAGTTCAGATATTGGAATTGAATCAACTGTAATTGATATGAGTTTGGAAAATCCTTGTATATTACGACCAGGCTATTACACTTATGAATACATAAAAAAATTTATTCCAAATGTATGTTTGGATGATTCATTGGTTGACGATTCAAAAGTTCCAAGATCTCCTGGTCAAAAATACAAACATTATGCGCCAAAAGCGGAGATGAAAGTTTTTGTTGGAGATGAAAGTGTAGAAAAAATAAAAGATTTAGCTTTGAAATATAAAAATGAAGGTAAAAAAGTAGGGATTTTAGTTTTTGATAAGGATACTGAAAAATTTTCAGCTTTTACTACACTTTCTTTAGGAAATAAAGATAATTTAATAGAAATGAGCCACGTTCTTTTTGAAGCTTTAAGAGATTTGGATAGAAAAAATGTAGATATAATTCTTGCTGAGGGAGTTAAAGACATTGGGCTTGGAAAGAGTATAATGAATAGGATGAAAAAATCCGCATCTGGAAATATTTTTAATTTGTAAAGGAGAAATAATGGGCAAAGTAACAATTTTGGATCACCCAGTGATCAAACATAAAATTTCAATTTTAAGAGATAAAAATACAGGTTCTAATGAATTTAGATCAATTATAAAAGAGATAACAATTCTTTTAGCTTATGAAGCAAGTAAGGATTTTACTTTAGAAGAATATGATATAGAAACACCAATTTGTAAAACTACAGGTTATAGACTTTCTGGAAAAAAACTTGGAATTATTCCAATCCTTAGAGCAGGACTTGGTATGGTTGATGGATTAATTGAAGTTTTCCCAGCAGCAAGAGTTGGTCATATAGGAATGTATAGGGATGAAAAAACAATGAAACCTATAGAATATTATTTAAAAATTCCTAAAGATTCTAACAAAAGAGATATGTTAGTAATTGATCCTATGCTTGCAACTGGTGGTTCAGCTTGTGATGCCATCCAAAGATTAAAAGAAAAAGGCTGTACTTCTTTAAAATTATTAAATATAATTGCAGCACCTGAAGGAATTAAAAGAGTTCAAGAAGAACACCCAGATGTAGATATTTATATTGCTCAATTGGATGAAAAATTAAATGATGATTGTTATATAGTGCCAGGACTTGGAGATGCTGGAGATAGGTTGTTTGGTACTAAATAAGGGGATAGTATGAGTAAAGAAGAAATATTAGTAGTAAGAAAAAACGGACCATTAAAAGGAGAAGTTTATATTTCTGGAGCAAAAAATTCAGCTCTTCCAATTCTTGCTGCAAGTCTTTTGGCAAGCGAAGAAGTTATTTTAGATGAAGTGCCAAAATTAAAAGATATAGAAGTTATGGTGGAAATACTAAGAAGTTTAAATGCTAAGGTTGAATATATTACAGATACAAGTCTTAGAATTGATTCTTCAAATGTAGATAAATTTGAAACACCATTTGAATTGATGGATAAAATGAGAGCATCTTTTATAGTTATGGGTCCATTACTTGCAAAATTTGGACACGCAGTAACAAAAGCTCCTGGTGGATGTAATATTGGAAAAAGACCAATTGATTTGCATTTAAAAGGTTTTGAAGCTTTAGGTGCAAAAACAACTATGAATCACGAAGAAATATCTTCAAAAACAAAAAATGGTTTAACAGGAAATGTAATTTATTTGGATTTTCCTTCAGTAGGTGCTACTGAAAATATTATGATGGCAGCTACCATGGCAGAAGGGGAAACTGTAATTGAAAATGCAGCAAAAGAACCAGAAATTGTAGATCTTGCATCATTTTTGTCAAAAATGGGTGCAAATATAATTGGAGCAGGTACATCAAATATAATAATTAAGGGTGTAGAAAAATTAAAAGGAACAAGACATACAATAGTTCCAGATAGAATTGAAGCTGCAACTTATATGCTAGCTGCTGCAATTACTGGTGGAGATATTTTAATTAAAAATGTTTTGGGCTCTCACATAAGACCGGTTATAGCGAAATTAATCGAAATTGGTGCTAAGGTAGAAGAAATTGAAGATGATGATATGATTAGGGTAAAAGCTAGTAAAAGATTAAAATCTACAAGTATAAAAACTCTACCATATCCTGGATTTCCTACAGATGTTCAATCTCAATTTATGGCACTGATGACAGTATGCAAGGGCGAATCTTCAGTTGTAGAAACTGTTTTTGAAAACAGATTTATGCACGTTGATGAGCTTAAAAAAATGGGAGCTGCAATAATTACTGAAGGAAATAGGGCTGTAATTGTTGGAGTTGATAAACTTCATGGAGCGGAAGTAAAAGCTACAGATTTAAGAGCGGGAGCTGCTCTTATCCTTGCTGGACTTGTAGCTGATGGAGAGACAAAAATATCTGATATTTATCATATAGATAGAGGATATAGTGATTTGATTGAAAAGTTTACAAAACTTGGTGCTCTTATTGAAAGAAAACAGGTAAATTAATAATGAAATTTGAAGGCATAATTAAAAGTATAATTTATAGAAATGAAGAAAATGGATACACGGTTTTATCCTTACAAACTTCTGACTCGCCTATAACTTGTACTGGAATTATGCCTTTTTTTAATGAAAATGATCAAGTTGTTGTTGAAGGCGAATTAATTTATCATGACAAATATGGAGAGCAAATAAATGTAGAAAGTGCTATGATAAAAAAACCTTCAGGAAAAAAAGCAATTATTTCGTATCTTTCTAGTGGAAATATTGAGTCAATTGGCAAAAAAACTGCTGAATTAATTTATGAAAAATTTGGAGACAAATCTATTGATGTTGTTTTTAATGAAGCTGAAAAACTTTTATCTATACAAGGAATTGGCAAGAAAAAACTTGAAAAAATAAAAGAATCTACGATTGAGGCTAGAGATAGTAGGGAGGCTTTGTTATATCTTCAAGGTTTAAATATTTCTTTTAACTTATCAAATAAAATTTACAAAGCTTATGGAGATAATACGATTTCTATTGTGAAAACAAATCCTTATAAATTATCTGAAGACATTTCAGGAATTGGTTTTGTGATGGCTGATAATATTGCTATGAATATGCAAATGAAAAATGATTCTAAATTTAGAATTTCAGCAGCTATCTCTTATATTCTAAAAAATGATGCAGAAATGAGTGGGTCTTGCGCTTTAAAAAAAGAAGATTTGTTGAATAAAACTTTTGATTTGATTAAGGTAGATAAAAATAAAATAAATGAACAGATAAATGAGGATCTTTTAAAATCAAAAATTCAAATTATAAAAATTGGAGAAGACGAATTTGTATATGATAAAGATATTTATAAGGCAGAAAAATCATGTGCAATAAATCTTTCTAGGCTTCAAAATGAAAAATATATTTTTGATGTAAAAATAAATGAAGATTTTGATGCTTTTTCAAAAGAACAAGAAATTACTATAAAAGAAGCTTTTAATAATATGCTTTTAGTAATTACTGGCGGTCCTGGAACTGGAAAAACTACAATTATAAAAGCGATTTGTAATATTTTAAATGAAAATAATTTAAAATTTAATCTTGCAGCACCTACAGGACGAGCTGCAAAAAGAATGCAAGAGTCTACAGAAAATGTGGCTTTTACAATTCATAGGCTAATAGGAATAAAACCAGAAAGCCCGATTCCAGAATTTAATGAGGAAAATACTCTTGATTGCGATTATGTAATCGTTGATGAGGCAAGTATGATTGATATTAAATTAATGGATAAATTATTGAAAGCTCTTTCGTCAAAAACCGCTTTAATTTTGGTTGGAGATCACAATCAACTTCCAAGTGTTGGTGCAGGAAATGTTTTAAAAGATATTTTGGATACGGATATAAAATCAGTAAAACTTAAAAAAATATTTAGGCAAGCCAAAGAAAGCAATATTGTTGTAAATGCTCACAAAATAAATGACGGTTTGTATCCAATTTTAAATCAAAAAAATAAGGATTTTTTCTTTATTAATTCAAATTCAAAAAAATTTCAAAATGATTTGTTGGAATTGGTAAAAAATAGACTTCCTAACTACTATAAGCTTGATCCTATTAACGACATTCAAATACTTGCGCCTAGCAAAAAATCTTTGTGGGGAATTGTTAATATAAATGATCTTTGCCAAAAAGAATTAAATAAAAATCCTAATTCAATTAAAATTAACAATAGAATTTTCAAATTAGGTGATAAGGTTATGCAAGTTAGAAATAATTATGAACTTGAAAGCTTAAATCCGGATAATTTTGATGATGGCGTTTATAATGGAGATATTGGTAGAATTATTGATATTGATAAAAATATGGAAAGTTTAAAAGTAGAATTTTATGATGGAAATATTGTTTCTTATAAAAAAGAAGATGTTAAAGATTTGGACTTATCTTATGCAATTACAATTCACAAATCGCAAGGATCTGAATTTGATTGCGTATTAATTCCAATGATGCCAGCATCTTTTATGCTTTTAAACAGAAATTTATTGTATACTGCCATAACAAGAGCAAAAAAATTGGTAATTTTACTTGGAGAAAAGAAAATTTTAAAACAAATGGTTAGAAATAATAATGAATCAAAAAGACTTACAAATTTAAGTTTTTGGATAAAAGAATTATCAGAGGCGTTAAAATGATTGGAGATTTTTTGTTTTTGGATGATAATTTGTGTCTTTTTTGCAAAGATGAAGAAAAAGAAAAATTTTCTTTGTGCAAAACTTGTCTTTCAAAGCTTGATTATGTTGACAATGAATTTGAAATTTTAAATTATAAGGCTAGAGTTTTGTATTTTTATAATCCTTTTATGGCACATTTGATTGGAGATTTTAAGTTTAATAGAAATACTTCCCTTTATAAAATTTTTGGTCAAATTATTTATGATTATATTAAGGAAAAATCTATGGATGATTTTGATTATATTCTTACGACGCCCTCATCAAAATCTGTTTTAAATAATAGGGGATTTGACCACATAAAACTTATTTGTGATTATTTTATAGATGAAACTAATATGAAATATTTAGAAAATTTTAAAAAAATAAAAAACACAAAGGCTCAACATAAACTGTCAAGAGAAGAAAGGGCAAAAAATTTAAAAAATTCTTTTGAATTTGACGGAGATTTGACTGGGAAAAAAGTTTTGATTTTTGACGATATTATTACAAGTTCCAATACTATGAAAGAAATTATAAGAACAATTGAAAAGGCAAATCCAAAAAATATAGGAATTCTTGCCCTTGCATCAAGTCATAGGGTAAAAAAATAAGGTGCATTTATAAATGCACCTTATTTCTATGCTTCTGCTTTTTCGCTTTCTTTTAAAAATTCGTGAATTTTTACGGCAAGTGCCATTTCTATTCTTTTTTTGAAAACTTTACATCCGTAATCGTAAATTTTATTTATATCGCCACCTGCATTATAATTATTTGCTGCGCAGCCTCCTGAGCAATACATTTGTGCCCAGCAGTCTTTGCATTTTTCTTGGCTATATAAATTATTTTTTTTGAAATTTTTAATTATTTCTGGTTTTTTAATTCCTTCAAAAACATTTCCTATTTTGAAATCGTCGTTTCCAACGAATTGATGGCATGGATATAATTCTCCTGTTGGTGTAACTGCCATATATTCTGATCCTGATCCACATCCCGAAATTCTTTTGTAAACGCAAGGCCCATTGTTTAAATCAATCATATAATGGTAAAAAATAAATTTGTCGTCTTTATCAATTGCATCTATTAACATATCTGCAAGTTTTTCATATTCTTCAAAAATTCTTGGAAGATGCTCTTCTTTTAGGGCGTAATCCTCTTCATTATTTCCAACAACTGGCTCAAGGGATGTTCTTTTAAAGCCTAAATCTAAATAAGTTTTTATATCTTCTGTAAAATCCAAATTATTTGCTGTAAAAGTTCCTCTCATATAATATTCTTTGTCGCCACGATTTTTTACTAATTTTTGAAATTTTGGAACAATTTTATCAAATGAGCCCTTTCCATCATGAGTTTTCCTAAATTCATCATGTTTTTCTTTTCTTCCATCAAGAGAAAGAACGACATTTTTCATATTTTTATTTAGATATTCGATTTTTTCATCATCCAAAAGCATTCCGTTTGTGGTTAAAGTGAAATTAAAATGTTTATTAAATCCTTTTTCCTTACTTCTTGCATAATCGACGGTATTTTTTACCAAATCCCAATTTAAAAGTGGTTCTCCTCCAAAAAAATCAATGTCCAAATTATAATGAGATCCTGAATTTTCCAAAAGAAAATCAATGGATTTTTTTGCAACATCATCTGTCATAATTGCCTCAGGACCATGGTATCGTCCTTCTTTTGCAAAACAATACTCACAAGAAAGATTGCAAGTGTGACTTACATTTAAGCACATTGCCTTTAGATAAGTTTTTCTTTTATCCAAATCAATGGTTAAATCCTTAAAATCATCATCTGAAAATAAAACTTTTTCGCTAACTAAACTTTTTACTTCTTCATAAGCTTCGTCAAATTGGTCTTGATTTATATTATGTAAATTTTTAATTTCTTTTTCTATGTAAGATTTTTCTTTATTTTTATTTAATAGGCTTATAATATCGTAAGAAATTTCATCAACTAGATGAACTGATCCGGAATAAACATCCAAAACAATATTATAACCCTTTGCTTTGTATTGGTGAATCATTTTTTCTCCTTAATTTATAGTAAAATACTTGGGATTTAATCCAATAAAAAAATAAGGGGCTTGCCCTTATTTATTTTTTGTGTTAACACATTCTTGGTTAGCAACTCCACAAGAAGTTTTGCAAGCTGATTGGCAAGATGTTTGACATTCGCCACAGCCACCATCTTTTTTGCTTTTGTGAAGATTTCTTGTATTTAAAGTAATAATTCTTTTCATATATGTATCTCCTTTTTCCTATAGATTCATAATAACAAAATGGATAATTTTTGTCAATTGATAATAGGAATGTGAGAATTTTCCAAAGATAAATCAATTCCCATAGTTTGAAGATATTTAATTTGGTCAATAATTTTTTTATTAATAATTTCTCCAGGAATAAGAAGGGGGATTCCTGGCGGATAAGCATAAATATATGAGGCAGAAATTTTGCCTTGAGATTTATCTAAGTCAACCAGAGAAATATTTTTACAAAAAGATTCTTTAATTGAAAGTTTTTTTTCACATTCAATAAATTCAAATGAAAAGTTTGATTTTTTATATTTTAAATTCTTGTCAATTTTAACTAGGGTATTTTTTAATCTCAAAAATCCCTCTTTTCTATCAAAAATACTTGCAATCAAAATCACATAAGTTGGGCTTGCCATTTCTATCTCGATTTTTTCTTTATATAATAAATCAGAAAGCTCATTTCCGTTAATATTTGTATTTTTGCAAGAAATAATAATTTTTGAAATATCTTTAGACTTAGAATTGATAAATTTTAAATTTTTCAATTCAGTTTTATACAAATAAGTTAAATTTTCCAATAAGTTATCCCACAGACCATAAAAATTTGAAAAATTAGAAATCATATCATCGATTGAGCCACTTACTAAATAAGATGGGGAAGATGTTTGAAATATTGCCATATTTCGTCTTAAATTTTTAATATCAATATTTTTATTTTTTATAATAATGCCACTAGCTGGAGTTAAAGCTGATAAATTTTTATGAAAAGATGTAATAGCTAGGTCGTAGGAAAAATTATTTTCATAATCGGATAAGATTGTATGAGAACCATGCGCCATATCAACAAGCAATAAAATATTTTTATCCTTTATTATTTCTTTAACCTTTTTTAAATCAATCATAAAGCCTTCATAAGAAGGAGAAGTAAGAAAAATCAAAGAATAAGAATTTTTTTCGATTTTTTCATTCAAATCCTCATAATCAATGTCATAAGCCATATCATTTTCATCAATTTTTACCTTTAAAAAATCTGCATTTAAATCAAAAAGCTCAATTGCATTAAAAATAGATTTGTGGGAATTTCTTTGGACTAGAATATTTTTATTTTTTTGGGTTAAAGCTCTTAATGATGCAAGAATTCCACAGGTTGAACCGTTAGTTGAAATTATAAAATCATTAGCTTTATAGATATGAGCAAGTTCATTTTCCATTTTTTTGAAAAGCCCTTGGGGATTATTCAAATTATCAAAATTTCTAATTTCCGTTATATCTCTTTCGTAAGAAATTTTTTTATTTAACAAATTTTTATTTCTTTTGTGTCCAGGCATAGCAAATGGATAATAATCTTCTTTTAAATAATCATCTAATTTTTCATTTAACATTTTTAATCCTTTCTTTTATCCAATATTATACTTAAAAAAATTTAAAAATAAATTTTTGAAATTAGACATTTTATTTACATAATCTGTGATATAATGTATAATTGTATTGGTAAATTTACATTAATTTAACATAAAATATATAAAAAATTCACAATTAGAAAAGAGAGGATTAAATGAATAAAAATAAAAAATTAAAAATTACTTCGTTTGTAATTTCTTTGATTGTAATGCTTTTTATTCAAAGCTTTATTGAAGATTTTTCTTACAAAGTTTATACAAACGAAAAAATTGAAATTAGTCAATTGGAACCTAGTAGCCAATATTCGAATAATTTTAAAATTAATTCGATTTATCAAGGAGATAAACTTTTAGATTTAAACAAAGTTGATATTAAAGGATGGACAAAGGCAAATACAAAAACTGGATATCCAATTCAAACAAATGGTTATAGCAAGGATAATAAATTAAGTATTAAACCTAGTCCAAGATTGATGTTTAATAAATTAACAGTAAATTTTGAAACAAGTCCAAAATATTCTACAGCTGTAATGACTTATTTAAAAGACCATACAATGACAATGTATGCTAGCTCATCTGATAACAGGTCATACGTAGATATAAATTACACAGACTTTTTATCAATTCTTACACAAACATTAATTTTTATAGGCTCAATTGTTCTATTTTCATTTTTTATTTATAATTTAATAAGAAGAATAGAAAAGGCAGAAAATAAGAAAAAAGAAATCTTATACATAGGTAAAGATTATATTTTGAATTTTTTAGTTTTTGGTGTATCTGTTTATGGTTTGAGTAAACTAAGAGATCATGTAAATAATGAAATTTATTTTACTTTCTTCCGTGCACCATTTACTTATAATGATTTGGTAGAATTTATATCAATTGTATTTTTAGCATCTCTTGGAATGAAAAGTATTTACAAGAGAAAACAAAACATAAAAGCACTTGATATGACAAATTGGATTTTATTTATCCTAAATCCATTCATGTCATTTTATATATTGGAATCAGCTTACAATCCAAATTTTGCTTCAATGGAAGTAATTTATATATTAATAAATGCTTTAATTTTATTCTTAATCCAAGTTTTAATATATATTGTAATTAGGAAAAAAAGACTTTCAATGATTTTCATTTTAGTTTTATCAATTGCTTTTGGTATTGCTAATGATGCTTTGTATATATTGAGAGATTCTCCGCTTATACCAGCATTTTTGGGATCACTTGGAGTTGCAGCTGATGTTGCAAAAGATACAGTTATTCAACTAAATGGACATTCATTAATGGCATTTTCACTTGCAAGCTTGTGGCTTTTAGTAATTTCTTCTATAAATGAAGGAAAAATTACAATTTCCAAGAAGTCTTATGCAAAACAACTTGTTGGTTATTGTACGATGTTTGGATTGATTACTGTAGTTAGCGTAAATTATTTTATCAAGCAAAATGGAGTTGGAGTAAACTTGTGGAGACCATCAAGAACTTATTATGTAGAAGGTTCCCCATATAGTTTTTATAGAATTTTTGCAAACCAAATTCTTACAGCACCAAGAGGCTATGATGAAAAAGAAGTAGAAAATACATTAGAAGAATATTACAACAAAGATATTGGAACAAAAGATAACAAAAAACCAAATATTGTAATGATTCAATCTGAAGCTCTTGCTGATTATTATGGAAAAGGAAATTTAAAATTAAGTGAAAATCCAATTGCTTTCCAAAGATCTTTAGAAGAAAATGCAATTCAAGGAAATGCTTATGTTTCAGTTCTTGGTGGAGGAACAGTAAATTCAGAATACGAAACTTTAACTTCAGTTCCTTTGACATTTTTCCCACTAGGAGCTTATCCATTCCAACAATATGTAAAAGAAGGTCACACATCAGTAGCAAGAATTTTGGAAAATCAAGGTTATGAAACATTTATAACTCATCCAAATAAACCAACAAATTATTCAAGACAAGAAGTATGGCCAAATTTAGGATTTAAAAATATTGCATTTTTACCAGATTATGACCAAAATCCAAATAATTTTGAATCAACAAATGGATTTTTAAAAGATTCAGTTGCTTATGACAAAATAAAAGAGCAATTTGAAAATAAATCTGATGACAAACCACTTTTTGCATATCTTGTATCAATGCAAAATCATGGTGGTTATACATCAAATATTCCTGGAGACATCAAAGTTTTAAATGAAAATAATGGAGATGATCAAGGGGCAAGCCATTATGTAAACTTGCTTAAAAAATCTGATGAGGATTTAAAAAATCTAATCGAATACTTCAAATCTTATAAGGAACCAACAATACTTTGTATATTTGGTGATCATCAACCACAAAATTACGATGTATTTATGAAGTTGATAAACTCAAATGACAACTATACAAATAAGGATGTTTTCCATACGCCTCTTACTATTTGGGCAAATTATGATATTGAAGAGGATAAGGATGTAAATATATCAGTAAATTACTTAATGCCATATCTATTAGAAAAAGCTGGTGGAATTAAATTATCAGCATATCAAAAATATATGTTAGATATGCACAAGGATTATCCAATTATTTCAACTAAACAAATATATAATAATGAAGGTCAAGAAGTAAGCAAAGATGAAGAATTTATAAAGAGAAATAATAAATTAAATTCCTTAATTTATTATGAAATGAAGCAAGATACAAAATCAAATAAATATTTTAATGAAGCTTCAAAATAAAATTTTCCGAAACCAAGTAAATCTTGGTTTCGGTTTTTTCATGTTTAATTAATATGATATAATAGCTACATAAGAATTTAAAAAGGAGAATCAATGCAAAGTCTAATAGATTTTATTAGATCAAGTTTTTCAAATGAAATAGCCCTAATAATTATTAGCATGCTGCCTTTAATAGAATTAAAAGGTTCAATTCCTATTGGTCTTGCAATGGGATTTAAACCAGTTAAAGCTTATATGTACTCAATTATTGGTTCAACTATTCCAGCAATTTTTATACTCTTATGGATTATGCCAATTTTTGCATACATGAAAAAAAATGCTAAACTTAAAAAAATTGCAGCTTGGGCTTTGAAAAAGGCTGAGAAAAAAGAAGAAAAAATAAAAAAATATGAATATTTAGGTTTGTTTTTATTTGTAGCAATTCCTTTGCCGGGAACAGGAGTTTGGATGGGATCTTTGATTGCATCAATTCTTGGCTTAAATAAAAAAAGATCTTTGTTGATGATAGCAGTTGGAAATGTAATTGCAGGAATTATTATTTATACTTTTTCTAATTTTTTCTTTTAAGGAGTTATATGAATATAAAAAAAAGAATTATAAAAGCAATACTGATTATCTTAATGGGATTAACAGTTTTATTTGCAATTCAACTTGTAAGAGGATTTATAGGATCACAAATAATAAAAGATGAAAATGATTTTACAGGAAGTGATCTTGGAGAAGGTAACGAGATTGAGCAAAAAAATAAAGATGAATTGCTATTTGTTTTTGCAGGTGTAGATGCAACTGGGGAAAAATTTGGTACAAGAACTGATACACTTATGCTTGTTTTGATGAACAAAGAAAATAAAACCATAGATATAATTTCTATTCCTAGAGATACAAGAGTTAATGTAGATGGGAATATGGATAAAATAAATGCTGCCCATTCTTATGGTGGTATGGACGATACAATAAAAACTATAAGAAATTTCTTGTCAATCGATTTAGATTATTATGCAGAAGTTAGTTTTCAGGCAGTAGAAGATGGAGTAGATGCACTTGGTGGAGTGGATATAAATGTTCCAGACCAAATTGCAACAGCTCAAAATATTGAACCTGGTCTTCATCATTTTAATGGAAAACAAGCTCTTGATTATTGTAGATTTAGAAAAGGATATGCAAATGCAGATTTGGGAAGAATTTCTTGCCAACAAGATTTTGTTGTACAATTTATAAAAAATATGACAAAGCTAAAAAATATAATAAAAATTCCTGGTGTAATTTCAAAAGTAAGTTTAAACATGGATTCAAATATAAGTATGTCAACTATTTTATCTTTTGCCTGGGCATTTAAAAATATTGATGATGCTCAAATAAATACACAAACAATTCCAGGATACCCAGATATGATTGATGGAATATCTTATTATATTCCCGACAATGAAGCGACAATAGATATAAGAAATAAAATATTATATAATTATTTATTAGAAGAATAAAGGAGAAATTATGGACATCAAATCAACAATAAGAGTAATTGAAGACTACCCAAAAGAAGGAATATCATTTAAAGATATAACAACACTTTTAAAAAACAAAGAGGCTTACAAAGAAACAATTGACCTTATGGCAGAAAAATTAAAAGATTTAGATTTTGATTATATTATTGGAATAGAATCTAGAGGATTTATTTTTGGAGCAGCACTTGCTGACAGATTGAATGTAGGATTTATTCCAGTTAGAAAACCAGGAAAATTGCCAGGAGAAATAAAATCTTTATCTTATGATTTGGAATACGGACAAAGCACAATAGAAATTCACGAAGACGCTTTAAAAAAAGGGGATAAGGTTGTAATAGTTGATGATTTAATAGCAACGGGTGGCTCTGCAAAAGCCTGTACAAAATTAGTAGAATCACTTGGTGGCGAGATAGTTTGCTTAGAATTTTTAATAGAACTTACAAGCCTTAAAGCAAGAGAGGAATTAAAAGATTATAAAGTGATTTCATTAATCGAATACGATCATTAAAATTAAACCTTCATTAATTTGAAGGTTTTTTATTTTGGTAAATTTAAATATATTTATAACTTTTAAGTTTTCAATAAATTTTCATAATGTTTGCCTAAAATTTTAAAGGGTATAGTATGTGTAAGGGAAAATAATTATTAGGAGGAAAAAATGGATCAATATAAAATGGTTGAAAATAAATTAAAGGAATTGGAAATAGATTTTAAAATAGTTGATCATCCGCCTGCATTTACAACTGAAGAAGCTGACAAATATATAGAAGGGCATGATGGTGTTCGTACTAAATCTATGTTTTTAACTGATAGAAAAAAGAAAAATTTTTATTTGGTTATATTGGATGATTATAAAAGATTAGATATGGATCGTTTTAAAGATATAGTTGGAGAGAAAAAAGTAAAAATGGCATCTGAAAATTCTTTGATGGAAAAAATGAAACTTCCAGCAGGAACAGTTTCTCCTTTTGGATTATTAAATAATGAAGACCATGATATTAAATTTTTTATGGATAAAGAAATTGTAGATGAAGAAATAATGACTTTTCATCCAAATATAAACGAAAAAACTTTATTTTTAAAAACAAAAGATTTGTTCAAATACTTGGATAATATAGGATATGAAGTAAATATTATAGAATTATAACTTTAAGGCATCTAAATTTAGATGCTTTTTATTTCTTTATTTATAAAATTTTGATTTTTTTGTGGAATTTTTGTAATATAAAATAGGTTTTAACAAAGCTAAGTCTTAAAAAAAGGAAGAAAAAATGAAAAAGAAAGAAAAAAAATTTAAGAAATTAAAATATATTTTGATAATTGTTTTTATAGGTTTTATTATAAGTTTATGGACAAATAAATTTTTAAAAACTGACTTTGATAATTTGCCAAAATTAGATAGACAAGTTATAGAAGAATACGATAAATTTCAAAAAAGTGATAAAAAATTATGGCAAGATTATAAGCTAGAAGATAAGGATATATTAGTAATCAATAAAAATATTCTGGGGAATTTTTATTTGCTTACTAAGGATAAAAATATAAAGTCGATTTTTGCTAAAAAAATAAAGACCAAAGAAGATAAAATAAATATTTATAGGATTTCTAAATTATATCCAAAAAGATTTGAGTATTTAATTGGAAATTTTAATACAAAAGATAAGAATTATAAAATTTTAGGAAAGGATAATATTTTTTATGTAAAATATGACAAAGATTCAATAAATAAAAAATTTTCATCTTTACATTTTTTGCCTTTTCTAAGCCATGAGGCCTTGCATTATTATATGCAAAAAGATTGGGATAATATAACTTTTAGGGGATATTCTTACAATGATAAGGAATTGGATTTGTTGGATAGGGAGTATAAAGTTTTAGGAAAAATTAAAAAAGCTCTTGATGAAAATGCTGATGTAAATATTTTAAAAAATTTGGGTAAAGAATATTTAAAGGTAATGGATGAAAGAATTGAAAAAACTGATAAAGAAAAAATCCAAGCTGAAATTTTTGAAGAAACAATGGAAGGAGCTGCAAATTATGTATCGATAAAAGCAGCAAAAATTGTTGGATATGATTATGGAATTTTGTATTTTGACAATACTAAAAATGTAAAATTTGATGAAATAGTTCCAACAATAAAAAAAGGACAAATCGACCAAAGCATAATCGGAGAAAAAATAGTTTATGAATCTGGAGCACTTTTGTGTGAATATTTGGATAGGATTGAAGCTAAAAATTGGCAAGAAAAATTAAATAATAAGGGTAAAAAAGATACGAGCTTATATAGTATTTTAAAAGAAAATTTAAATTAAGGAGTTGTCTTATGAAAGATGCAAAAAAAATTTCTATACAAGAAACTTATGGCGAAAGATTTCAACATTGTTGGGGTTGTGGTCCAAAAAATGACCATGGTTTACATTTAAAATCTTTTCCAAGCGAGGATAAAAAAACTGTAAGGGCAAAAATTATTCCAGATGAAATCTATACAGGAGGAGTTCCACAAAATTTATTTGGAGGAATGATTGCGATGATTTTTGATTGTCATGGCACAGCATCAGCTGCATATTTTTCTCATATAAATGAGGGATTGGAATTTGATGAAAATACAGTAATAGGAAGATTTATAACAGCAAGACTTGAAGTTGATTTTAAAAAGCCAACTCCTATGAATGAAGAAATTGAAGTAATAGCAATGCTTGAAGAAATCGGCGAAAGAAAAGCTATTATAAATATGGAAATGATAGCAAAGGAAGAAATACGAGCAAAGGCAAAAATGGTTGCAGTTAAAGTAAAAGATAATATGTAAAATTAATCCAGCTATAAATTTTTTAAATTAAAAATATATAGCTGGAATTTTTTTAATAAATAATGTTAGCTAGTTGACAATTAAAAATTATCAAAGTATAATTTTTTCGTCAAGGAGGAAATTTTGCAAGAAGGAATTTTAAAAAAAATAAAAGATTTGGATATTTGTATGATTAGAAAAATGTCAGAATTAAAAAACTGCGCAGGTCATAACCATTCTAATGTAGCAAATCCAACCCAAGTAAAAATTTTTTCGTATTTGATAGAAAATAATGATAGGGATGTTTTTCAAAGAGATTTGGAAGAAGTTCTCAACCTAAGACGAGCAACAATATCAAATATTTTGAAAAAAATGGAAGCTAATGAATATATTGTAAGAGAAACTGATCAAAAAGATTTGAGATCTAAAAAAATTATTCTTACAGATTTGGCTATCAAAAGGTATCAAAAGGGTTTGAACCATCTAAGAGATATTGAAAAGATAGCTACAAAAAATATAGAAAAGAAAGATTTAGAAATATTTAATGATGTTTTGGACAAGATGATTATTAATATTGAAAATTATAATGGAGATATGAATAATGATAAAATTATTTAAAAATTTGAAAAAAATAGATGTGATTTATGGTTTGATAGCCATAATTTTTATTGTCTTTCAAGTTTATTTAGATTTGAAAATGCCTGATTATATGTCAAAAATCACGGTGTTGGTTCAATCTGAAGTAAGTGAGCTTGATGAAGTTTTAAAATACGGTGGCTACATGATGGCTTGTGCCTTTGGCTCAATGCTTAGTGCAGTTATTACTGGTTATTTGATTTCTACAGTTTCTGCTAGATTTTCAAAAAATGTTGGAAGAAAATTATTTGATAAGGTAACAAGTTTTTCAAGTGAGGAAATAAATGAATTTTCTACGCCAAGCCTTATTACAAGAAATACAAATGATATAACTCAAGTACAAATGTTTTTGGCTATGGGCTTACAAATGTTAATTAAATCGCCAATAACTGCAATTTGGGCTATAAATAAAATTCTTGATAAAAGCTGGCAATGGTCAGCTGCAACAAGTGTTGCTGTAGTATTTTTATTGGTTGTTGTAGGAATAATAATGGCGATTGTAGTTCCAAAATTTAAATTAGTTCAAAATTTAATTGATAAATTAAATAGGGTTACAAGAGAAAATTTAATTGGAATTAGAGTTATTAGAGCCTTTAATGCCGAAAATTATCAAGAAGAAAAATTTGAAGAAGTAAATGAAGATTTGACAAATTTACAAACTTTTAACCAAAAAATGTTTGCTTTAATGATGCCAATTATGTTTTTTGTGATGAATTTTTTGGCTTTGGCAATTTATTTTATTGGCTCAAGATTAATTGACGGAGCAATGATGGCAGAAAAAATAGAATTATTTGGAAATATGGTTGTATTTTCATCTTATGCTATGCAAGTTATTATGTCATTTTTGATGTTAGCCTTTATTTTTATGATGCTACCAAGAGCAAACGTATCAGCAGATCGTATTAATGAAGTTTTAAATACAAAAATTCAAATAGAAGATGGAAAAGAAACAGTAAAAGATAATGGAATAAAAGGAAAAGTAGAATTTCAAAATGTATATTTTTCATATCCTGATGCAGAAGAAGCAGTCTTGGAAAATATTTCTTTTACAGCAAACAGGGGAGAAACTGTTGCCTTTATTGGCTCAACTGGTTCAGGAAAATCTACTTTGATAAATCTTATTCCAAGATTTTATGATGTAAGTGGCGGAAAAATTTTAATAGATGGGATTGATGTTAGAGATTATCCATTAAAAGATTTATATAATAAGCTAGGCTACGTTTCACAAAAAGCATTTTTGTTTAATGAAAGTATAGAAAATAATATAAATTTTGGAGAAGGGCTAAAAGAAATTAGTGATAAAGATATAGATAAGGCCTTAGAAATTGCTCAAGCAAGTGAGTTTGTAAATAAAATGGATGATGGAAAAAAATCTATGATAGCTCAAAGTGGTACAAATATTTCTGGAGGACAAAAACAAAGATTATCTATAGCAAGAGCAATTGCAAAAGATCCTGAAATATTTATTTTTGATGATTCATTTTCAGCATTAGATTATAAAACTGATGCAATATTGAGAAATGAATTAAAAAAATCTACAGAAAATTCTACCAAATTAATAGTTGCTCAAAGAATTGGAACTATTATGAATGCAGACGAAATAATAGTTTTAGATCAAGGAAAAATAGTTGGAAAAGGACGCCACAAAGAATTATTAGAAAACTGTGATGTTTATAGAGAAATTGCTCTATCTCAACTAAGCGAGGAGGAATTATACAATGGCTAGACATGGAAATGCAAGAGGTAAAATTGAAAAACCAAAAGATTTAAAGTCATCAATAAAAAGATTAACAAAAGAATTAAAAGATTTTAAATTTTTAATAGGACTTAGCATTGTGCTTGCTATCATTGGTTCAATTTTAACAATAATTACTCCAAATAAATTATCCGATATGGTTGATGAAATTTCTCTTGGAATTAGACCAAGAGTGGAAAATATTGAACCAATAGCTAAAAATATTCAAAAAGGAATGAAAAATAGAGGTCTTGTCTCAATCACAATAGATGGAGTTGAAATTAGCGTAGAAGATCAAATGGAATTTGCAAAAATAATGCAAAAAAGCCAAGCTAAAAATATGGATATGAAAAAATTATCCAAAGAAGATCAGCTAAAAGAGCTAAAAAAATTGGAATCATTCCCAAAATCAATAAAAAAAGTAATTGAACCAAAAATGGATTTGGAAAAAATAAAAAATATTGCAATTGTGATTGCGCTTTTATATTTCATAAGTTCACTTTTTACCTTTATCCAATCCATTTCTATGACAGAAGTTGCAAATAGATTTGCAAAAAAACTTAGAAATTCAATTTCTGAAAAAATTAATAGACTACCATTGACATTTTTTGATAAAAATTCTGTTGGAGATATTTTATCAAGAGTTACAAATGATATTGATACAATTGCCCAATCAATGAACCAATCGCTGGCAAGTCTTTTCTCATCAATCGTTCAATTTTTAGGAACAATTATAATGATGTTTTATACAAATTGGCAAATGGCAGTAACAGCTATTGTTTCAAGCACATTTGGTTTTATATTTATGTTTTTGATAATTGGAAAAAGTCAAAAATATTTTTCAATGCGACAAAAATCACTTGGAAAATTGAATGGACATATCGAAGAAGTTTATTCTGGTTTAAACATTGTAAAATCATACAATGCAAAAAATTATGTCCTAGATAAATTTGACCAAGCAAATTATGATGTTTATAAAGCAAATCAAATGAGCCAATTTTTGTCAGGCCTTATGATGCCTTTAATGATTTTTATTGGAAATTTGGGCTATGTTGCAATTTGTATCGTAGGAGCAGTTTTAACAATTAAAGGCAAAATTTCTTTTGGAGTTATTGTTGCTTTTATGTCTTATGTTAGATTATTTACATCTCCACTTTCACAAATCGGTCAAGCAATGACCTCAATTCAATCAACAGCAGCAAGCAGTGAGAGGGTTTTTGAATTTCTTGATGAAAAAGAAATGGCTGATGAAAAAGAAAAAACTGAATATCTAGATCCAACAAAAGCTTTTGGAAATATAGAATTTAAAAATGTTGAGTTTACCTATGATGGAAATAAAAAACCAACCATTACAAATTTCTCAGCTGATATTAAAAAAGGTCAAAAAGTTGCTATTGTTGGACCAACAGGAGCTGGTAAAACAACTATGGTAAATCTGTTGATGAAATTTTACCAAATAAATAAAGGCGATATTATTATCGATGGAAAATCTATAAATGATTTAAAAAGAGAAAATATCCACGATTTATTTACCATGGTTTTGCAAGATACTTGGTTATTTAAAGGAACAATTAGAGAAAATATTTTATTTAATAGAAAAGATATTTCAGAAAAAAGATTAAATCATGTAATAAAATCTGTAAGCTTAGACCATTTTATAAAAACTTTACCAAAAGGATTGGATTCAAAAATTGATGATGACGATTCAGTTTCTCAAGGTCAAAGACAACTTCTTACAATTGCAAGAGCAATGATCGATGACAAACCATTTTTGATTTTAGATGAAGCAACATCGAATGTAGATACAAGAAGTGAAGAATTAGTTCAAGAAGCTATGGATAAATTAGCTCAAGGAAGAACATCATTTATTATTGCCCACAGATTATCAACAATTAAAAATGCAGATTTAATTTTGGTAATGAATGAGGGAAATATAATTGAACAAGGAAACCATAATCAATTGATGGAAAAAAATGGATTCTACGCTGACCTTTACAATTCTCAATTTAGTTTATAAAGGAGAAATAAATGAAAAAAATAATTAACACAGCAATGTTTTATATGATTTATGGCTTAACAGCAGGAGCTTTTTATAGAGAATATACAAAATTTAAAGGATTTACAGGAGTAACTACTTTAGCAAAAGTTCATCCCCACGTTTTAGTATTGGGAATGTTAGTATTTTTGATGATTGGAGCATATGCATATAAGAATGATGATTTAATAAAAACAAAAAGTTTTTCACGTTTTTTTAAAGTTTATAACCTTGCGTTAGTTGGAACAAGTCTTACAATGTTTGTAAGAGGCTTAACACAAGTAAACGCAAGTCAATTAACAAAAGCAATGGATATGTCAATTTCGGGAATAGCAGGAGTTTTTCACGTATTAATGGCAGTAGGGTTTTATTTTTTCTTTAAATCTTTAAAATCTATTGCAAAATAAAAATTACAAATGAAAATTAAAAGGGACTGTAGAAAAATTATGATTATTAATAATTTTTCTATAGTCCTTTTTTTTGTGTAAATATTTAAAAAGCAAAATAAATTGAAAGTTTTTAAGAATTTTTGAAATTTAAAATTTTTAAAGCTAACTGAAAATTTTAAGAGAAAGAAAAAAATTATTCTTCTTTATACTAAAACTTAACTTTGCCTTGAATATAAAAATATTTTTAAGCCATTTATGTTTAAGAAGTATAAATGGTTACCGCTTTATCTAGATAATAAAATAAAATAATTAAAATTAAAATTGACAATAAGCTCTTGATATTGTAAAATATTTATACGATAAAATTTAACATATAATTTTATCAAGGTATTATAGTAAAATATAATTTAAGATGAAAGGAATTAATATGAAAAAAGAAAAATCAATTAGGTTACCTAGTTTTTTTGAAGCGATTTTGCCGATTATAACTATGGTGTCTTTGATGATTTATGTATTTGCTTTTGCAAAAGAAAAAGTTGATGGAAAATTTGAATCTATTTATGATGGGGCACACATGCCTTTAATTTGTGGAATAATTGTTGCTTGTTTGGTTGGAATGATTTGCGGTCATTCTTTTAAAGAGATGATTAATGGAATGATTAATAGGATTAGCACAACTCTTGATGCAATTTTAATTTTACTTACTGTAGGCCTTTTGGTTTCTTCTTTTATGATTAGTGGAACAATTCCAGCTCTTATTTATTATGGGATTGATTTATTAAATCCAAAATTATTTTTACCAATTGGTTGCATCATAACAGCAATTGTAAGTCTTGCTTGTGGATCTTCTTGGACTGCGACAGCAACAATTGGAATTGCATTTATGACAATAGGAAAGGGAATGGGAATTAATCCAGCGATTAGTGCTGGTATGGTAATTTCTGGTGCTTATATTGGAGATAAATTTTCTCCTTTATCAGATACTACAAATCTTGCAGCTGGTGTTTCAAAAACTGGTTTGTTTGATCACGTTACTGCAATGATTTCTACAACTGGTCCAGTTTTTATAATTTCTTTGATTTTATATACAATTTTGGGACTTAGGGCAAATGTTGTTAATTATGATCCAACAATTGCAGAAGGCATAAAAACTTCTCTTGCAAATAATTTTAATTTAAATCCATTGGTCTTACTTCCGATTGCAATTATAATTTTAGTTTGTGTATTAAGAATTGAAGGCTTGGCTGGTGTAATGATTTCTGTTGTAGTTGGAATTATTTTTTCTTTAATTTTTCAAGAACCAAGATCTCTTGCTAAAATTTTTTCAATTTTACACTATGGTCCAGATATTGAAACAGGAAATGCTTTTGTTGATCAAGCATTGGCAAAGGGAGGAATGGATAATCAAATGTGGACTATAAATTTAATTTTATTAGCTGTATCTTTTGGAGGAGCTTTAGAAAAATCTGGAGTTGTTGAAAAATTATTTGCTCACTTAAAAGAAAAAATTAATTCAGTTGGTGGACTTGTTTTTACAACAATGGTAACTTCAATTTTTTGCGATGCAACCATGTGTGATCAATTTTTAGGAATTGGAGTTCCAGCTCCACTTTATGAAGATAAATATGATGATATGGGTCTTTCAAGAAATTTTTTATCAAGAACATTAGAAGATGCAGGCACTTTGTGGGCAGTTATGTTTCCGTGGACAGCTTGTGGAGCTTATCAAATGAAAACTTTGGGAGTAAATCCTCTTTATTATTTCCCATTTGCATTTGTAAATTTATTAAATCCAATATATGCTCTATTAACAGCGTATTTTAAAAGAAATATATTTTGGGCAGATGGTTCATACACAAATATTTTTGGAAAAACAAAAATGAAAAAGAAAGCACACGCACCAAAAGAAGTAGAAATTTATGCAACAAATCAATTAGATAATTTAAGAAAAGAAGGAAAAGCTCCAAAAATTTCACTTTAAATCCTCCATTTAAAATAAGCTTTTCTTTTAAAAAAAATAATGCTATACAAAAAGTATAGCATTATTTTTTATTCTTCAATTTCTTTAGTACCTTTTGGAACTCTATCAAAAATTCCTGTAACCATAAGAGCTATTGCGCCATCGCCTGTTACGTTACAAGCTGTTCCGAATGAATCTTGAAGGGCAAATATTGAAAGCATAAGAGCTGTTCCTGTATCATTAAATCCTAAGACAGAAATAATTAATCCTAAACTTGCAACTACTGTTCCTCCAGGAACTCCTGGAGCGGCTATTGCAAAAATTCCAAGCAATGCAATAAATACAATCATATTTGCGTTTGATGGAACTTGTCCTGTTAAAATTTTTGAAACTGTCATAACAAAAAATACTTCTGTTAAAACTGAACCGCAAAGATGTGTGTTGGCACAAAGTGGGATTACAAAATCTCTTATTTTTGGATCTAATGTTTTTGATTTTCTAGCACATTTTAAGGCAACTGAAAGGGTTGCTGCTGATGACATTGTTCCTAAGGCTGTAAGGTAAGCTGGTAAATAATGACCAAAAACTTCTTTTGGATTTGTTTTTGAGAAAAGTCCTCCCAAAGAATATAAAAGTGTCATCCAAATAAAATGTCCAACTATTACTATTAAAATTATTTTCAAAAATACAGGCAATTCTTGTAAAACTACTCCTTCATAAGCTAAAACTGCAAAAGTTGAAGCTATATAAAAAGGTAGCATATTAATTACGACAACGTCTACGATTTTTAAAACAATATTATTAAGTTCTAATAATAAATTTTCCCAAGTTTTAGATTTTGTAAGAATAACTGCTATACCAAAAATTATTGATGTTACAAGAGCTGTCATAACTGGCATTATTGGATCTATTGATAGTTTAAAAATAGATTCTGGAATTTCTTTTGCACCTGCCACATTTGATGCAATATTTAAATGAGGAATAATAGCTTTTCCAGCCAAAAAACTAAATGTTCCTGCACCAATTGATGAAAGGTAGCAAATCAATAAAGTTACAGTTAGAATTTTTCCTGCATTTTCTTTTAGTGAAACAATAGCAGGTGTAACAAAACCAAGGATAATCAAAGGAACAATATATCCAATCAAATCTCCAAGAATTGTTTTTATCGAACTAACTACCAAAATTGCAGATTCATTTGAAATTTGTCCAATAATAATTCCTACAATAATTCCCATCACTAGCTTAAAAACTAATGAATTGAAAAAGCTTTTCTTTTTCATTTTTCATACCTCTTTCATTTATTTTAATAATATTCTACATTAATTCAACAAAATTACAATACCATAATAGTCTTTTATTGTAATAAATTATATTAATCATAAAGTTTCGCTTGGCTTAAATACATTTTTTTATAAAGTCCATCATCTTTCATTAGCTTTTTATGATTTCCATTTTCTGTAATTTTTTTATTATCACAAACGATAATCCTATCAGCATATTTTGTTGATGAAAGCCTGTGAGAAATAAAAAGTGAAGTTTGTCCTTTTGAAATATCTAGCATTTTTTCAAAAATTTCTTGTTCACTTCTTGGATCAAGAGCGCTTGTTGGCTCATCCATTATAAAAAATTTTCCTTCGTGTACCATAGACCTTGCTAGGGCAAGTTTTTGTCCGATTCCACCAGAAGGTTCGACAGAATTTTTTGAAAAAAGGAAAGTCAAAAAAGTATCTTCTCTATCTACAAGTTTGTCTATCCAAGATTTCAAATTCAAAAGATAAAATGATTCATCCATTTTTTCTCTTTGATAATTTGTAATTTCATCAAATAAATTCGCTGAAATATTTTCAGAGATTCTAAAAGGAAATAATCTAAAATCCTGAAAGGTTGGGGAGAGGATTTTGTAATATGTTTTTGTATCAATATCATTTATATTAATCCCATTCAAATAAACATTTCCTTTTGTAGGCTTATAAAATTTGCACAAAAGTTTTACAATTGTAGATTTTCCAGCGCCATTTTTCCCAACAAGAGCTACGGTTTCTCCATTTTTAATTTCAAAAGAGCAATTTTCCAAAATATTTTCCTTTGATTTTGGATATTTAAAGCTAACATTATCAAATTTAATAGTGATTTTTTCTGTGTTTATATTTTTGATTTTTCCCTCATCAAAATTTTCTTCTTTTTGATTTAAAAAATCAAATAAGCTTTGAAGCTGAGCATTAAAGGCAATTACTTGGGCATAATTTTTTTGAATTTCCTTGCTTGCATTTATTAAACTTATTAATGAGTTAAAATATAAAGTAAAATCAGCAAGGCTTATGGCTTTTTCTATAAGCTTTACTACAAGAAAAAATAAAGATCCAAGAATAGAAAAATTAGAAAATACATTCATAAGCCCAACATAAATCCCATTTTTTGTATAATATGCACTAGAATTTTTTACTAATTTTTTATGGAACATTTCAGACTTTTTCAAAATAAAATCTTCTCCATTATAAATTTTTATATCTTTAAAATACCTGTGATCTTGAGAAAAATTTATAAAAAATCTGTAAGCCCTTAGTTTTGGAATATCATTTTTTTGATAGTCTAATTCATTTTTCTTTATTAATTTTACAATTTTTTTATTTAAAAGTATTAAAATAAGTACCACAAGTACAACAAAAACCGATAAGTTCATAAGAACTACTAAAGAAAAAATACCTGTAATTGTAGAATTTATTGTTATTGCAAATAAATCATATATTTTAAAAATTTCAAATATAGCATAATGAGCTTTTTCCATTTCATCTTGAACTTTTTTACTATCCGATTTTTCTATAGGTAGCTTAATAGCCTTTTCACTTAATTTAAAAGTATAGACATCAAAAAAAGATTCAAAAGATTCTGTGAGTAAATTTGCATTTAATTTATTAACTAATCCCCTAATCAAATCAAAAATTAAAACTAAAAAAGCAATTATAAAAATTATTTTTAATCTTTTTTGTCCGTATATTTCATCAATTATTAATTTTGGTGCAATAATAGAAAAAAGAGGAAGTATTCCCATAAGAAGAGAAAAAATTACAAATTTTTTGATGAAATTTTTGTGTATTTCATTTATTTTTTTTAATAATTTTAAAATATTTTTCATACTTCCTCCTTATAATTTTTTGCTTGAAGATTGTACAAATCTTTGTAATCAGAATCATTTTTCATAAGTTCTTCATGACTTCCTGTAGATTTTATTTTCCCATCTTTTAGATAGACTATCCTGTTGCAAAATTTTGTTGATGCAAGACGATGAGATATAAAAATTGATGATTTATCTTTTGTTAAATTATTATACAAAGTGTATAATTCTCTTTCTGCGAGAGCGTCAAGTTGGGCAGTTGGTTCGTCTAAAATTAAAAGTTTTGAAGAATTTTTTTCAATACTTCTTGCCAAATATAATTTTTGCTTTTGCCCACCAGAAAGATCAACTCCATCATCATCCAAAATTCTAAGCAAAGTTTGATCATCTTTTTTGTCATAAGATTCTATAATTTTATCCAAATGAGTAAGCTCATAAGTTTTTTCTAGATTTTTATTAGAATCATTTAACAAAATATTTTCTTTAATAGAAAATGGAAAAATTTGAGAATCTTGAAAGACAGCTGAAACCAAGCTGTTATAATCATAATCTAGATTTTTGAAATTTACTCCATTAATAAAAATTTCTCCCTCATAAGATTTATAAAAACCTGCAAGAATAAGAGCAAGAGTAGATTTGCCTGCTCCATTTTCTCCGACTAAGGCTATTGATTCATTATTATTTACGGTCAAATTTATATTTTTTAGGACATATTTATCAGAGTTTGGATATTTAAATGATAAATTTACTAAATCAATTTTTAAATTTTTTGGTAAAATTTTATTTTCAAAAGATTTTTGATAAGGATTTATAATTTTAAAAAACGGTTTAAATCTTGTAAGATTATCAAAAAAATCATTAAAAATCCACATAAACAAATTGTTAAAATTTACAAAGGCTAAAATTGCTGTAAAATAAACATAAAAATCGCCAAGGTCAAGCTTTCCACTCATTAAATTTGTAATAAGCCAATACATAATAAGAGCATCCCTAATAAAATTTATAAGTCTTACAAGGCTATAAATTTTAAAGGTTTTTTTATCTGTTCTAACTAGATAGGCTATTCTATCTTGGTTGGTTTTTTTGTAAAAACTTTTAAAGACATTTATAAAATCAAAAATAAGTATATCTTGTTTTGATAAGGGAGATCTTAGCTCATTATTTAATTTTGTAAATTTATTGTAGTTTTCGTTTTGGTCATTCCAAAATTTAGAAAATTCTCTAGGTATTTTATTTGCAATATAAGTTGAAATTATTGTTAAAATTATTATAAAAAATAAAATTATTCCGCCAATTTTAAAAAAAATCCACAAAAATCCTGCAATAGAAGTTAGGGATGCTAAAAATTCTGGCAAAGTCATCATTACAGCACCTGCTCCTAGATAGGGACTGTCGACAGCCTTATTTGCACTATTTATTTTTTCAGATTCAGATTTTTTCATTTTTTCTTCATAGGGAAGGTAGAGGGCATATTTTGTTACCATATTCATATATTTATATCTGATATTATTCATTTTCATACGGTAATTACCCATGATAAAAGATTCAAAAAAACTTATAATCGTTGATAGGACTAATAATAAAATAAAAAAGCCTAACATAAAATCAAGTCCATTTTGATAATTTTTCAATATGTAGGCAGGCGAAATAATCCATATAAATGGTTTTAAGCCTATAAATATGGAGTAAAGTATGATTAATAAATACATGCTTGGCTCATACTTAGCCATTGATTTAAAAATATATTTTAATTCTTTCATAAAAAGCCTAAACGGCATCCTCCTTGTTGTAGTAAGTCAAGGAGCTTTTCCTCACTTACAAGTTACAAATTTCCTCTTTATTTTTAATATTATTGTTCATTTTTCTTCTCCTTTCTTTAAACTAATTTAATATTAACAATTTAATTTAATAAAGTCAAAAAAAGATGGCAAAGTCCATCTTAATTTTCTAATATTTCTATTGCACATTTTAAACCATCAAGAGCTGATGAAATTATTCCGCCAGCGTAACCTGCACCTTCTCCTATTGGTCTTAAATTTTTAAATTTTAAAGTTGAATAATTTTTATTTCTTTCAATTCTAATAGGACAAGAAGTTCTTGTTTCAACCCCTGTTAATATTGCATCTTCATCGGAGAAAGCTTTCATTTTTTTTGAAAAATCAATTAAGGCAAGCTTTATTGCTTTGTTTATTTTTTCAGGATAAATTTTATTTAAATCAGCAAACTTATAAGATGGTTTGTATGTTGGCTTAATTTTTCCCAAATCTTTTGAAACTACTCCATTAATGTAATCACAAACTTTTTGCACAGGAGCAGTAAAATTTCCTCCGCCAAGCATATAAGCTTTTTCTTCTATTTCTCTTTGAAATTTAATTCCACTAAGATTATCATCTCCCAAAATTTCTGGTCCAATAGCACAAACAACAGCAGAATTTGAATTGTAATTTCCCCTGTCATGATAGCTCATTCCATTTACACAAAGTCGGTTTTCTTCACTTGATGCAGGAACGACATAGCCACCTGGACACATACAAAAAGTATATACAGAAATATTTTTCTTTTTATCAAAATATTTAAGGGCGTAGGAAGCCTGTGGAAGTCTATCATCAATGATTTTATATTGGCTAAAATTAATATCTTTTTGCAAGTGTTCAATCCTAAATCCAACTGCAAAATTTTTCTGGCTAATATCAATATATTTATCTAACATTATAAAAGTATCGCGAGAAGAATTGCCCAAGGCAAGAACATATTCGTCGGCTTGGTATTCATTTTTATTTGTAATAAGAGATTTTATTTTACCATTTTCAATATTTAAATCTGTAAAAACTTCATTAAAATGAAAATCTCCTCCCATTTCAATTATTTTTTTTCTAATATTTATAATGACTTTTCTTAAAAGATCTGTGCCTACGTGGGGCATTTGGGTATATAAAATATCTTCAGGTGCGCCGTTTTCAACTAAAATTCTAAAAATTTCCCTAGATCTTTTATCTTTTGACCTAGAAGTTAGTTTTCCATCAGAAAAAGTACCAGCACCACCTTCGCCAAATTGAATATTTGATTCGGGATTTAATTTTAAATTTTTAATAAAATTGTCGATAGTTTTTACCCTATCTTCAATTTTTTCTCCTCTTTCAATTATAGTAACTTTAACACCATTTTTACAAAGAGCATAGGCACAAAAAAGTCCACTGGGACCAGATCCAACAATAATAGCAGAATTTATTTTATTTTTATTTCCTAAAACTAAATCCTCTTCAACAAATTCCCCAATATCATTTTTTAATTTTTTCCTAGTTTTTTTATCAATTTCACAATCAATCAAAACTTGATAAACATAAAAAATACCACGCCTTGCATCGATTGATTTTTTATAAATTTTAAAAGAATCAATTTTTCTATTAATTTTTTCTTCAATAGCCTTTTTTAAATTTTTATCATTATCCAAATCGTATGGAATTTTAATATTTCTAATTATATACATAAGACATCCTTTCTTATTAATTTTAACAGATTTTCCATGTTAAATAAATTTAAAATAATATATAATTGATTAGGAGGAACTTATGAAAGTTAGTTTAGTTGAAAATAAATTAGAAAAAGAAAATATTTCATCCTACATATTAAATGATTTAAATTTATGGTTTGAAGATGAGGATGCTGTAAAAAATTATATAGAAAAATCTAAAGAATATATTTTTTTCAAAGCAAGTGAAAATGGAAAAAATTTTGGTTTTATCGTTTATAAAGAAACTTCGGATTATACTATTGAAATATTTGTAATGGGAGTTTTGAAAAAATATCACAGAAATCATATAGGAAGATATTTATTTGAAAAATCCATTGAAATTTTAAAAAAGTATAATTATGAATTTGTCCAAGTAAAAACTTTAAAAGAAGGAATAGACGATGGATATGATAAAACAAATAAATTTTATCAAGCTTTGGGATTTAGAAAATTTGAAGTAATTGAAGAAATTTGGTCACGAGATAATCCTTGCCAAATTTATGTGAAAAGTATTGTTTGAGGGAGCAATTAAATAATTTTTATCCTAAAAAATGATAATTTATAAAAAAATATTTGACAATATTAAAAACAGATCTTATAATAACTACAACAATAATTTATTTATAAAAATTTATGAAAAAAAGAGTAGGCTTATTAAAAAGCACAGAGAGTTGGAGTTTGGTGAGATCCATCCTTTGAAATAAGTTCGAAAATCATTTTTCTTTTGCATATCTGAATTATAGTAAGATATGTCGCCATGGTTGGCGTTATCAAAACCCGGCATTGTTTGATGCTTGAAGAGCTTATTTTTATATAAGAATAAAGGTGGTAACGCGGAATTTTCGTCCTTTGTCTAATTTTTAGACAAGGGACTTTTTTAATGAATAAATATTGTAATAAATTTTTTGGAGGATATAATGAAAAATTATCAACAAGTCAATTTTTACAAGTTAGTGTAATGCTATTCGGTTTATTTTTTGGAGCTGGAAATTTAATTTTCCCTCCACTTTTAGGAAATCAAGCAGGATCTTTTACATTTATTTCTTTGTTAGCATTTTGCGTTACTGCTGTAATATTTCCTGTAATGGGAGCTATAGTAGTAGGAAAAACTGAAGGATTAACAAATTTATCCAACAGAGTTTCTCCTTTATTTTCTGTAGTTTTTACTACGGCAATATATTTATCAATAGGACCTGGACTTGGAATACCAAGAGCGGGATCTGTTCCATTTGAAATGGCAATAGCTCCGTATATACCTCAAGGATTTAATATAAATCTTGCAAGATTTTTATATACTTTAGTATTTTTTAGTGTTGCCTTATTTGTATGCTTAAAACCAAATAAACTTGTCAAAAGAGTTGGAAAATATTTAACACCTGCACTTTTAATAATGATAGTTTTTATGTTTTTAAAAGTGATAACAATGGATAAAAATATAGGCTCTCCTGTTGGAGAATATAAAAATGCTCCATTAGTAAAGGGATTTTTGGAAGGATATAATACTATGGATGCTGTCGCTGCATTAAATTTTGGTTTTGTAATAGCTCAATCCATAAAAAGATTTGGAGTAAAAGATAAAAATGAAGTTACAAACTATACAATAAAAGCAGGACTTGTAGCAGGAAGTGTTTTATTTTTAGTATATGCAATGCTTGCAAGTATAGGAATGATAGGCTCATCAAAACTTGTGGGAGTAGAAAATGGTGCTGTAATATTAACATATGCAGTAAAAAATGTTTTTGGAAATTTTGGAATAGTTTTACTCGCAGCAATATTTACACTTGCATGTCTTACAACTTGTATAGGACTTATAACAAGTGGTGGAGAATATTTTGAATCATTATTTAACCAAAAATTATCATATAGAAAATGGGTTTTAGTTTGGACTTTATTTTCATTTTTGATGGCAAATTTTGGATTAAATAAATTATTAGAATTTTCAGTTCCACTATTAACAATAATATATCCAGTAGCTTTAGTCTTAATACTAATGGGAATAAGCCATAATTTTGTAAATTATTCAAAAGAATCTTACCTATTTACAGCAAGCCTATCAGTTTTAATACCATTAGTAGAAGTGCTAAATAATTCATTTGGAATAAAATTATGGTTTGTCACAAATTTAGTTGAATCTTTACCTTTATATAAAGAAGGACTTTCATGGCTATTGCCAAGCCTATTTGTTTTAGTTATAACAACAGTAGTTTTTAAATTCTTGTACACATTTAAAGAGAATGAAAAAATTAAAGAAAGATATTAGAAAATAATCGGGGAGACTCGATTATTTTTATATTTTTATAAATGGACAAAGAAAATTTACTTGAAAATTAATTTGTGATATAATTTTACTATCTTATTATGACTTTAATACATTTTTGTATTATTGTACTAAACTAAAGGAGGGAATATGTTAACAAAAATTAGTAATTTTATAGGGCCTATAAATGAAATTCTTTATTATCCGATATTAATAATTTTGTTGCTTTTGATAGGTCTTTATTTTACATTTAGGACTAACTTTTTACAAGTTAGGTTATTGAAAGAATCAATTAATGTTGTAATGGAAAAACCTGAAGAGGAAGGTGCTGTTTCTTCATTTCAAGCCTTGATGGTTTCTACTGCATCTAGAGTTGGTTCTGGAAATATTGTAGGAATTTCTACAGCAATTTGCCTAGGAGGTTATGGTGCAGTTTTTTGGATGTGGATTGTTGCGATAATTGGTGGAGCAAGTGCTTTTATTGAATCTACTCTTGCACAAATTTATAAAAAAAGAGATGAAAATAATAAATCTTACGGTGGACCTGCTTATTATATTGAACAAGGTTTAAAATCTAGAACACTTGGAATTATTTTTGCTATTAGTTTGATTTTGACTTATGCAATTGGTTTTAATATGCTTGCATCTTTTAATCTTCAAACTTCTTTTATTGCTTATGATTTTTATGATCCAAACAAAACTCCATTTATTATTGGATTAATTCTTGCAATCATTACTGGAATTTGTATTTTTGGTGGTGGGGATAGAATAATTAAATTTACATCAACTTTAGTTCCTTTTATGGGAATTATTTATATTTTGGTGGCAATTATCATGATAGTTGTAAATATTTCTTATATTCCAACTGTTTTTTCAAATATTTTTAAGGATGCTTTTAATTTTAGGGCGATTTTTGCAGGCCTTGCATCTTCTTCAATGATGTATGGAATAAAAAGAGGGCTTTATTCAAACGAAGCTGGTATTGGTTCAGCACCAAATGCTGCTGCAAGTGCAAATATTTCTCATCCTGTAAAACAAGGATTGGTTCAAATGCTTTCAGTTTTTATTGATACGCTTTTAATTTGTTCAGCAACAGCTTTTATGTGTCTTTCTTCTGGAATTGAACCAAGCGAGGCTTTAAGTGGAGCTCCTTATGTTCAAGAAAGTCTTTCAACTTTGTTGGGTGGCTTTGGAAATTATTTTATTTCTTTTTCCTTAGCTTTATTCACATTTACAACCTTGATTGGAAATTTATTTTATGTTGATAGTAACCTTGCTTATATAAATAAAAAAACACCATCAAAAACTTTTATGATAATTTTTAGAATGTTTGCGGTAATTGTAATTTTATTGGGAGCTATGAGCAAAGTTAAACTTGCTTGGGATATTTCTGATTTGTTGATGGGAATAATGGCTTTGATAAATTTACCTTCAATTTTAATTTTATCTAAAAAAGCTATTGATTGTTTAAAAGATTATGAAAAGCAAAAAGCAAGTGGAAAAAATCCAATATTTAAAGCAAAAGATATTGGAATGAAAGAAAAACTTGATTATTGGAATTAATTACAAAAAAATAAATAAATTTTAACCGATAGCTTGTTAAAGATTGTTGCAATTTGACAAAACAACCTAATAATGGTAGTATTCATAGTGCAATTGAACAAGCGTGATAGAGGTGCGGAAAACATTAGTAAAATATTTTTTTGGGAATTGAAAATATTTGAAAGGGTAATCCACCGAGGGATTTTGAGTCTGCCCAAGGCTTAAAATTGCCGGGACGATTGGATAATATCTGTCGGACTGCCATATTTTTATGGAGAGCTGTCGTGGTTTATAATTATTTTATATATTTAATATTTAAGTCATGGCATGTGTCATGACTTTTTTTGCAATTTAAATTCGAGAGGAGTTTTAAAATGAACAAAAAAAGAAAATTACCATTGCTTTTGGTAATTTCTTTAGCACCAATAATTGTTTCAATATTTATTGTAGGAAGTGGTATTGAAACTTATGCTAGTATTTGGGCACTATTACCCCCAGTTGTGGCAATTTTAATGGCGCTCATAACAAAAGAAGTATATTCTTCTTTATTTTTGGGAATTGTAATAGGAGCAATATTAGCATCAAAAAGATCTTTGGCAAAATTTTTAGATAATATTGTTGTAAAAGGTCTAACTAATTCTATTTCACAAACTTCAGGAATTTTTATTTTCTTGATAGTTTTGGGAATTTTAGTAGTATTAATAAATCATTCTGGAGGATCAAAAGCATTTGGTCAATGGGCTGATAAAAAGATAAAATCAAGAAAAGGCTCACAACTTGCAACATATTTTTTGTGCATTATGCTTTTTATTGATGATTATTTTAATTGTTTAACATCAGGTTCTGTAATGAAACCAATTACAGATTCTCACAGAATTTCTAGAGCAAAACTTGCTTATCTTATAGATGCAACAGCAGCTCCAATTTGTATGATTGCACCAATTTCATCATGGGCTGCAGCAGTTTCTGGATATGCACAAGGCACAGGTCTTTCTGGAATTGAATTATTTATAAGGGCAATTCCTTATAATTTTTATTCTATTTTAACTTTGTTTTTTGTTATATCTCTTATTCTTTTTGGAAGAGATTATGGACCTATGAAAGAATTTGAAGATAGGGCGATTAATGATGGAGATTTGGGAAATATAGCAGAATCACAAGTTAGTGCAGAAGACGGTAATCCTGAAGGAAAAGTTATTGATCTAGTTTTTCCAATTTTAAGTCTTATTATAATTTCTGTTTTGTCTTTAATTCATATTGGTGGATTTTTTGATAAATCTAGTGAATTTTATATGGATTTTGTAAATGCTTTTGCAAATACAGATTCAACAGTTGCTCTTCCAATGGGAGCAATTATAGCTTTAATTATTACGATAATTTATTTTTTGATAAGAAAAGTTATTAGTTTTGAAAAATCTATGGATGCAATTCCAGAAGGATTTCAATCAATGGTTCCTGCGATTTTGATTTTGACAATGGCTACAAGCTTAAAAAATATTTCAAATGATTTGTTAGGCTCAACAAAATTTGTCGGAAATCTTATGACAAATGCAGCAAGTGGACTTAGCACATTTTTGCCAGCTGTTATATTTGTCGTTGCTATTTTATTAGCATTTGCAACTGGAACAAGTTGGGGAACTTTTGGAATTTTAATTCCTATAGTAGCATCAATGTTTGATCCTACTGATCCAATATTTTTTATAGGAATTTCAGCTTGTCTTTCAGGAGCAGTTTGTGGAGATCATATTTCTCCAATTTCTGATACGACAATTATGTCATCTGCAGGAGCAGGATGCGTTCACGTTGATCATGTAAGAACTCAACTGCCTTATGGAATAACTGTCGCATCAATAGCTACAATTTCATTTATAATAGCAGGATTTACACAATCAGCTTTAATTTCAATAGCATTTGGAGCAATTGTAATTTTTATTTTCATGCTATATTTAAATAAAAGTAAAAAATAAATTTGGAATTTTTGTAAAAGTATAAATACAATCGTCCTTAATTAGAATTTTATCTTAAAAATTTTAAAAAATTAAGATTTATTTCTAATTAGGGGCGATTTTTTTATTTTGTAAGAAATTTTTTTATTGTAATTTATTTTTTGAAAAAATTAATTAAAAAATAAATTATTTTACATTAAATATTAAGTCAAGTATAATTAGAAACTAACATAAAAAATATGGATAAAATTGATATTTAGGAAAGAGAGGATTTATGTTTTTATTAGATAACATAATTGGTATTGCAGATTTTTTGTGGAGCAATATTATTGGTTATGTTTTATTGGGAGTAGGTCTTTATTATACAATAAGATTAGGTTTTCCTCAGATAAGATATGCTAAAGATATAAAAGATGTTTTGAAGAAAAATTTAAAAAGTGATGATAATGTTTCAGGCTTTGGAGCTTTGGCTGCTGCTGTTGGTGGACAAGTGGGAACAGGTTCTTTGGTAGGAGTTGCTTCTGCTCTTGTAGCTGGTGGTCCTGGTGCGATTTTTTGGATGTGGGTTACTTCAATTTTAGGTATGGTAATCACATTTGCCGAAACAGTTTTAGGTCAAGTTTATAGGGTTAAATTATCTGATGGAACTTATAGGGGTGGTCCAGCATATTATATTAGAAATGGTTTGGGCAAAAGAGTTTTATCAATTATAACAGCATTTTTATATATAATTGGAGTAGGACTATGTATAGCCTTTATGCAAACAAATTCAATAGCAAATGGATTTAAGGATGTTATTGATTTTAATCCAATTATAGTAGGAGTGATTGTAACAATTCTTGCAGGAATAATTACTATTGGTGGAGTAAAAAGACTTACAAAAGTTACAGGATTTTTGGTTCCAATTATGGCAGCTTTTTATGTAATAATTGTTTTTATAATTATAATTACAAATATTAGTAAACTTCCTTCTGTTATTGCATTAATTTTTAAATCAGCTTTTAGTCCACAGGCAGCTGTTGGAGGAATTGTTGGTCATAGTGTAATGCAAGCTTTTAGAAATGGAGTTGCAAGAGGATTATTTTCAAACGATGCAGGTAATGGAATTGCAGGAATTATGCATTCATCTGCTGACGTTGACCATCCAGCAGAACAAGGATTTTTGGGAATGTTTGGAACCTTTGTAACAACTTGTATAATTTGTTCGCTTACAGCTTTCGCGATTTTATTAACTGGTGTTTTGGGAAATGGATCTGACGGAATAAATCTTGTTCAAGATGCTTTTTCTGCACAAATTGGGGTAGTTGGAAGATGGGTTGTTGCTTTTGCTATGGCATTTTTTGGATTTACAACATTAATTGCAGATTTATTTTATGGAGAAGCTAATGTAATTCATATATTCAAAGAAAATTTTAAAATTCCACTTTGGATTTATAGAATTTTTGCAGCTGTTATGTTTATAGTTTCTACAAAAATGTCTCTTGATAGAGTTTGGGGGTTGATTGATGTTTTTGTAGGAATTTTGGTATTTATAAATGTAATAACATTAATGTTTTTGTTTAAATCCGTAAAAACTGTTTTAGATGATTATGAAAAACAAAAACAAGAAGGCAAAAAGCCTGTTTGGGATAAGGAAAATAATAGTCTTTATTCTGATGAGGGCGAATATAAAAATTTTAAAATTTAAAATTCTAAAAAATCTTAGCTTGTGTGTGCTAGGATTTTTTATTTTCCAAAATATTAACAAATATGTTAAGTAAAATAAGCTAGAAATTTAAAAAAATATTTCATTTAAAAAATAAAATCGTATAATCAAAAAGTAAAGTTAAGTACATGGAGGTATTTATGAATAAGTTAGGAAGAAAAGTTGTTTTGATTGGTAGTGGATTTGTAGGATCTTCTTATGCATTTGCTTTGGTTAATTCTGGACTTGCAAGTACTCTTTCAATTATTGATATAGATAAGGACAAGGCGATTGCAGATGTTAATGATTTGATGGATGCAAGTTGTAAAACACAATCTCCAACTTTGGTTAAGGAAGGTTCTTACGAAGATTGTAAAGATGCTGATTTGGTTGTTTTGTGTTATGGAAATAGCCAAAAAAATCTTACAAATAGACTAAATGATATAAAAATTGCAACTAGGATGGTTGTTGATACAATTCCAAAAGTCATTGAAAATGGTTATGATGGAATAATTTTGCTTGCAACAAATCCAGTTGATGTTATTTCAAAAGTTGTTCAAAAAGTTTCAGGTCTTCCTTATAATAAAATTGTAGGAAGCGGAACAAATCTTGATACGGCAAGATTTATCCAATTTTTGGCAAAAGAAGTTTCTTGTAATCCGAAAGATGTTGAAGCTTATGTAATAGGCGAGCATGGCAATTCATCAGTTGCTTTGTGGTCAAATGCAAGGATTAAGGGGATTTCTATTGATAAATTTTTAGATAATATTGAAGATGAGGATAAATTTAAACAAGAAGTTTCTGAAAAAATTAGGGACAAGGCTTTTAAAATTATAAAAGGAAAAGGTGCAACTCATTTTGGAATTGCAAATTGCCTGGTTGATTTTACAAGGGCAATTTTATTGGATGAAAAGAAAATTATAATGGCATCAGCTTATCTTGATGGAGAATATAACAACAAGGGTTTATACACAGGAGTACCTGCAGTAATTGGGGCAAATGGTTGTGAAAAAATTCTTGAGATGGACATTTCTAAAAAGGAACAAGAAATGTTTGATAAATCATGCAAAGATCTTGAAGAAAATTATAAACTTGCCCAAGAGGTTTTGGATGAATAAATTATATTATAAATATTTTCTTTTTGGAATTTGTGATATAATAATTTGCTTTGCTCTATATAAAATGATAAATATTTACGCTGGACTTCTTGGCTTATTTTTATCTAATATGTCTAAGGCATTTTATGAAAAATCTTTTTATAAAAGTATAGATAAGTTTAAAAAGCTAGCAAAAAATTCTAATTTAAGTTATGAACAATTATCAGATATTTGTAAAATGGATGAAAATGATATAAAAATTCTCATTGGAAATGAAAACAAGGGATTTAAAGCTGAAAATATAAAAAAATCTATTAAAAATTTAGAAAATTATTTAAATAAGTAATTAGTATAGAGTCATATTATTATGGCTCTATTTTTTTGCAAAAATTTAAGCTTTATTTTACTTAATTTCTTTTTTCTAATATAATGATAGTTGTAAATTAATGATCTATGGGAGCTATGTGCTGAGAGGAAGTTCGACTTCGACCATCAAACCGGACAGGATAATGCCTGCAAGGGATGAAGCATATTTATTCTCCTATAAGTAATTTTAGGAGGTTTTTTTAATTTATGAAATATAAGACACAGATGGAAGCTGCAAAACATGGTTTTGTAACTGAAGAGATGAAAATTGTTGCCAAAAAAGAAAATGTTAGTGAAGAGTTTCTATTAGAAAAAATTGCAAAAGGTGAAATTGTAATTCCTAGAAATAAAAATCACAATTCCATTTCTCCAGAAGGAATTGGCACAGGATTAAAGACAAAAATTAATGTAAATTTAGGAATTTCAAAAGATTTAAATGACCTTGATCTTGAGATGCAAAAAGTTGATATGGCACTAAAAATGGGAGCTGAATCTATTATGGATTTATCAAATTATGGTAAAACTCAAGAATTTAGAAAAAGATTAATTGAAAAATCTACAGCAATGATTGGGACTGTTCCTATGTATGATGCTGTTGGGTTTTTGGATAAGGGTTTAAGTTTTATAAAGGCTCATGAATTTTTGGATGTTGTAAGAAACCATGCAGAAAATGGAGTTGATTTTGTTACAATTCACTGTGGAATTAATAGGGCGAATGCAGAAATTTTTATGAGAAATAGAAGGGTAAATGAAATTGTATCCCGTGGTGGTTCACTTTTATTTGGTTGGATGAAAATGAATGATAAAGAAAATCCATTCTATGAATATTATGATGAACTTTTGGATATTTTAAGAGAATATGATGTTACCTTATCACTTGGGGATTCTTTAAGACCAGGTGGAATTCATGATGCAACAGATCCTGCTCAAATTGCAGAATTAATTACTCTTGGAGAGCTTACAAAAAGAGCGTGGGAGAAAGATGTTCAAGTAATAATTGAAGGACCAGGTCATGTTCCAATAAATGATATTGAAATGAATATGAAACTTGAAAAAAAATTGTGCCACAACGCACCATTTTATGTTTTGGGACCTTTGGTTTGTGATGTTGCTCCAGGATATGACCATATTACAAGTGCAATTGGAGGAGCAATTGCAGCAAGTCACGGGGCAGATTTCCTTTGCTATGTAACACCAGCAGAACATTTAAAACTTCCAGATGTTGATGATGTAAAAGAAGGAATTATTGCGGCAAAAATTGCAGCTCATGCTGGAGATATTGCAAAATTAAAAGACGCAAGCAAATGGGATCTTGAAATGAGCAAGAGAAGACAAAAACTTGATTGGGAAGGAATGTTTGAACTTGCAATAGATCCTGAAAAATGTAGAAGATATAGAGCTTCATCAAGTCCAGAAGAAGAAAATACTTGCACAATGTGTGGGGCAATGTGCTCAGCTAGAAACATGAATTTAATTCTTGAAGGAAAAGATATAAAATTATAAAATTTAAAAAGTGCGAAAATATTTTCGCACTTTTTTACAATATTTTTTTAATTTCAGATAAATTTTTTACTTGATAAGTGAAATTTTTATCTGAAATTTTTTTGTCTTCCTTATTTAAATAAATAGATTTGATTTTTGAATTTTTTGCACCAATTATGTCTGATTTTATGCTATCTCCAATCATGATTAAATCATCATTTGAAAATTTTGTAAGATCCATTATTTTTTGGAAAAATTTCTTATCTGGTTTTTCAAAACCGATTTTATCTGATACAAAAATTTTATCAAAATACTTATCAAGATTTGATTTTTTTAACCTATTTTCCTGCATTTTAAATATCCCATTGCTTGCAGTAAAAATTTTGTATTTATCCGATAAATATAACAATAAATCCTCAATTCCATCGACCATTTCAATTTCATCATATAAAAATTTTACAAATAAATCATTGAAAAGGCCTTTTTCTATATCTAGATTAAAATATTTACCCATCTGATAATCTCTTTTTATAAAAACTTCTTTTATATTAATCTCTCCTAATTTTTGCTTGGTCCATAAAATATCATTAACCTTATTAAAATAAGAAAAATCTTCTTCTTTAAATTTTAAATTGAATTTTTCTAAAGTTTTTAAAAAAGAATTTTTGGAACATTTTTCAAAATCAAAAATCGTATCATCTATATCAATTAAAACTGCTTTAATCATTTTACTATTTTAAATACATACATCTCATAGCATTTAATACAGCTATAATTGTAACACCAACATCTGCAAAAATTGCAGCCCACATTGAAGTAAGTCCCAAGGCTCCAAGAATTAAAACTATAATTTTTACACCGATTGAAAAATATATATTTTCTTTTACAATTCTTAGACATTTTTTTGAAACTTTTATGGCCGTTGGAATTTTTCCTGGATCATCATCCATTAAAACAACATCAGCAGCCTCTATTGCTGCATCTGAGCCCATAGCTCCCATAGCAATTCCTACATCTGCTCTGGTAAGTGATGGGGCATCATTAATTCCATCTCCAACAAAGGCGATTTTTTTATTTACATCATCTTTTTTATCTAAAATTTCTTCAAGGATTTTTACCTTGTCTTGAGGGAGAAGTTCACTGTAAAATTCATCCAAAGATAAATTTTTTGCAACATTTTCTCCAACTTCTTTAGAATCTCCAGTAAGCATTATTGTCTTGCTTATATTATTTTTTTTCAAATCAGATATAGCTTTTTTAGAATTTTCTTTTATTGTATCTGATATTACAATGTGACCTTGGTATTCATTATTTATTGCAAGATGGATAATGGTTCCAATTTTTTCACAAGCTTTCCATTCTATATTTAATTTATCCATTAATTTTGAATTTCCAAGGTAAACCTCATCACCATTTACTTTTGCACTTATTCCATAGCCTGAAATTTCTTTTATATCACGAATTTCACAATCATCTTTTTCGTTTGGATAGGCTTTTCTCAAAGAATCTGCAATAGGGTGGGTTGAATATCTTTCAACGTGACTTGCTATATGAAGAAGTTCTTCTTTAGATAATTTTTCTGGATGAACAGCTGTTACTTCAAAAGTTCCCTTTGTTAAGGTTCCGGTTTTATCAAAAATGATTTGGTCAACATTTGATAAAACTTCCATATAATTTGATCCTTTTACAAGAATTCCCTTTTTGCTTGCAGATCCAATTCCTGCAAAAAATGAAAGAGGAATTGAAATAACCAAGGCGCATGGGCAAGATATAATTAAAAATATCAAAGCCCTATAAATCCAAGATGAAAAATTTGGACTATTTCCCATCAAAAATGAAAATATTCCTGGTAAAAACGCTAAGGCTAAAGCAAGATAAACAACTACTGGTGTATAAATTCTTGCAAATTTTGTAATGAAATTTTCAGATTTTGATTTTCTTTCTGATGCATCTTCAATTAATTCTAAAACTTTTGTGACGGTGGATTCTCCAAACTCTTTTGTAGTTTTAATTTTTAATAAACCATTTAAATTAATTGATCCTGAATATATTTCAGATCCTTCTCTTACATCCTTTGGAACTGACTCACCTGTCAAGGCTTTGGTATCAAGTGAAGATTGTCCATCAATTACAATACCATCCAAAGGAACTTTTTCTCCAGGCTTTATTACTATTGTTGAACCAATTTCAACATCGTCTGGATCTACTTCTTCTATATTTCCATTTTCATCTTCAATATTTGCATAATCAGGAGCAATGTCCATTAAATCAGCAATAGATTTTCTGCTTTTTCCAACAGCATATGATTGGAAAAATTCTCCAATTTGGTAAAAAAGCATAACAGCAACAGCTTCTACAAAATCTCCACTTTTTGTATAAAAAGCAAGAATTATTGCTCCAATTGTTGCAATAGACATCAAAAGAGATTCATCAAAAGCCTGTTTATTTTTAATTCCGTTGAAAGCCTCAAGTAAAACGTCATATCCAACCAAAAGATAGGAAATTAAATACATTATACTTGTAAAAACATTATTAAAATTTAGAAAATGTAGGATAATTAAGATTAAGGCTGATAAAATTATCCTAGATAAATTTTTCTTTTGATTTTTATTCATAATTTGTCCTTAAAAATAAATCTCACAATCTTTTTCAATTTTTCTGCAATTTTTCAAAACATTTTCCATTACTTCTTTTTCGTCCACACCATCTTCAAATGTAACTTTCATTTTTAACATCATAAAGTTAATGGTACAGTCTTTGACTCCATCTGTATTTTTAGCTTCGATTTCCATTTTATTTGCACATGAAGGGCAATCCACTTCAATTTTGTAAGATTTTTTCATAAAAATTCTCCTTTAATTAAAAATTTACAATTAAACAAATATTTAATTGTATCTAAGTTCATAATACAAGATTATTTATGTAAAGTCAACAAAAAAATTTAAATTAAATTATATTTTTGTGGTAAAGTATAAATAAGGAGAGAAATAAATGAAATTACCACATAAACATTATAAAAACGATGACAAAATTGATTTTTTATTAGAAGAAGAAAAGGCATCAGATATTTCTAAAGCTTTCAGACATTTGGGAGATCCAAAAAGATTACAAATTTTTTGGCTTTTATGCCATAGAAAAGAATGCGTAATAAATATAGCTGCAATTATGGGAATGTCATCTCCTGCTATAAGCCATCACCTAAAAATTTTAAAAACAGCAGGACTTATTTCATCAAAAAGAGAAGGCAAAGAAATGTTTTATAAAGCAAACGACAATAAACTAAGCGAATTTATGTTTAATGTAATTTTAGATACTAAAAATTTATAGGAATAAAAAAGATAAGCTAAAAAATGAAGTGAACTACTCAATCCGTATTCTGGATTTTTAGGTTCACTTCAAAAGCTTATCTTTTTTATTTTAAATACTAATTTTAATTTCATAATCCAAATTTTTGTAAAATTCCATGGAATGTTCAATATCATGATATTTGTATCCCATGTCAAAGGCATTTTTTCTATCTTTGCTTGAGCCGTGAGTAAATTTATCAGGATTTATATTTGAGCCAGACATTTTTTGAATTTTATCATCTCCAATTGATGATGCAGCTTTCATTGCTTCTTCAATATCTCCTTTTTCTAAATATCCATTTTCTTTTGAAAAATATGCGTAAACTCCAGCAAAATAATCGGCTTGCAATTCTTGAGCTACTGAATATTTATTGTAATCTTTTTCGGATAATTCTTTTTGAAGTTGTTGAGTTTGATTTAATATTCCTAATTCATTTTGAACGTGATGACCAACTTCGTGAGCAAGGACATAAGCAAAAGCAAAATCTCCACCAGCTCCAAATGTATTTTTTAATTCATCATAAAAAGAAACATCAATGTAAATAGCTTCATCAAGGGGACAATAAAATGGTCCCATACCAGATTGAGCTATTCCACAAGATGACTTTGTTGTTTTTGTATAAAGAGTCATGCTTGGCTCCTTGTAAGTCAAATTATATTCAAAAAATTTTTCATGCCACATATCTTCTGTATCAGCAAGAACAACAGAAAGAAAATCTTCCAATTCTTTTTGATTTTCAGAAATAGTTTCTTCATACCTATTTTCTTTTGTTTCATTTACATTTTTATTATTTATAACAGAAGGATCTGCTCCAAGAAAATATAAAATAAGAACTAAAATAAGTCCACCAATTCCACCACCAAAAACAACTGGTGCACCAGAGCCTCTATTTACATTGGAACTTTTTCTCCTATTTTTCCATTTCATATTAACCTCCAATTTTTTTCTATTAAATTAATACCCTAATTTAAACAAGTTAATATTTATTTTTGATAATAAATTGGTAATATTTTAAAGTTTTGGTAAAATATTTTTAATAATATAAATTAAAGGAGATACAATGAAGTTTATTTCATGGAATATAGATTCCCTAAATGCCGCTCTTACAAGTGATTCAAATAGAGCTGTTATGTCTAGGGATGTTTTAAAAACTATAATTAGTGAAGACGCCGATGTGATTTGTCTTCAAGAAACAAAATTACCAAGAACTGGTCCTAGCAAAAAGCATCAAAAAATTTTGGAAGAATATTTTCCATCCTATGATTACGCGTGGGTAAGCTCTCAAGAGCCTGCAAGAAAATCATACGCAGGATGTCTAACGCTTTATAAAAAAAATCTTCAAACAAAAATTACTTTCCCAGTTTTGGATGCGCCAGATACAATGGACCAAGAAGCAAGAATTATTACTTTAGAGTTTGAAAAATTTTATTTGACACAAGTTTATACACCAAATGCAGGAAATGGTCTAAACAGACTTGGCTTAAGACAAATTTGGGATGAAAAATTTGCAAATTATTTGGAAAATTTAGACAAAAACAAAGCAGTAATTGCTTGTGGAGATTTTAATGTTGCACACAAAGAAATTGATTTGAAACATCCAGAAAATAATCATGAATCAGCTGGTTTTACAGATGAAGAAAGAAATGGATTTACAAATTTATTAAACAAAGGTTTTGTAGATACATTTAGACATATTCATGGAGATGTTGAAGGAAAATATACTTGGTGGGCACAAAGAGTAAAGACAAGTAAGATTAATAATTCTGGCTGGAGAATAGATTATTTTATAGTATCAGACAGAATAAAAGATAAAATAAAAGAATCTAATATGATAGATTCTGGAGATAGACAAGATCATACACCAATATATTTATCAATAGATATATAATTTTAAATTTGCAGAATAAAATATTTAGAAATTGAAAAATTTTTAAATGTTTTATTCTGTTTTTTAATTGATTTAAATTTGGGTATATTTTAAAAGTAGAAGGAAATAAAAAATTTAAATTAACTCACACTAGGAGATATTATGAAAAAATGTATGCTAATTGAAAATCCAAATTCAGGCGATGGAAAAAATGATGAATTTATGGAAAAATTAAAAGAAAAATTACAAGATGAATTTGATGAAATTATTGATAAAAAAACACAAAAAGAAAATGACGGCGAAAATTTTGCAAAAACAGCATGCGAAGAAAAATTTGATTCAATATTTGTAGTTGGAGGAGATGGAACATTTAATGAAGTAATAAATGGGGTTTCCAAAATGGACTACAGACCAAAAATCGGATTATTGCCAGGTGGAACTAATAACACCTATATGCAATTAATAGGTGGTTCAAATGATCTTTGTGAGGCGATTGAAAAATTATCATTTGAAAAAACAAAAAAAGTTGATATAGGAAAATGCAACGACACATATTTTTCTTACTATGTTTGTTTTGGAAAATTAATAGAAGCAACAACATCAACAGATTCAAAAGAGAAAGAAAAATTGGGAGGATTTGCTTACGTTAAAAATGTTTTAAAAACATTACCAAAAGATGAAACAGTAGATATAAAAATTGAATACGAAGATAAATCTTTTGAGTGCAAAGCATCTTTGGTATATGTTATGACAGTAAATAAAATTGGTAATTTAGAATTTTCCAAAGATAAGGCAGACCTTAGCGATGGATATTTAAATGTATTTGTGATGACAGACGAAGGAATAATGTCAAAAGTAGATGCAGCAAAAGATATGTTATTTGGTAAAGTAGACGAAAATGAAAATATAAAATCATTTACCTGCAAAAAGCTTTCAATAAAAAATTTGGAAGATAAAAAAATAGAATTAGACATGGATGGAGAAATAAACGAAAAACTTCCATGCCAAATAGAAATATTAGAAAAACACGTAGAAATTTATATGCCTAAAAATAATTAAATTTTATATTAATATAGATTTGCGTTTAGTAAATAACTTCATCTTATTAACTTATAAAATTTTTGTATTTCAAACTCTTGCTTTTTATTTTTTTGTGTAATATGATATAAAAAGTGACTATACATAAAAAAAGTGTGTAGTTTTTAAGATTTAAAATAAGAAATCAATATTTAAGGAGAAATTGAGTGAAGAAAATTGCAAAAATAATTAGTTTGTCAGCAATTATGTTAGTAGGAAGTTCTGCTATTAGCTATGCTGATGATGGAGTGCAAAAAGCTGTAGATCAAATATCAACAAATTATAAGATTGAATCAGATTTAAGTTCTGATGATAAATTAAATAATGAAGAAACAATAAATTCTTCTAAAGAAAATAGCTTAGAGAACGAAAATCAAAATTCTGTCGACAAAACTATAATAAATGAAAAAGAATCAATAGATGATGAAAAAGAAAAAGACAGTGATTTAAATAACAGTATCAGCAAAGATAATCAAGAAAAAATAGATAATATAGAAGATAAAAAAGATTCAACAAATATTACTAAAAATGTTGAAAACGAAGAAAGTTTGAGCATATCAGATGATAAGTCATTTGATAATGTAAAAAGTCAATCGAATCTAAATCAAAAACGTTTTAAAATTTATAAAGAAAACGGAAAAATTTATTGTATGAACATAGATAATAATAAACTTGTTGATACTGGTTGGATAGACTATGATGGCAAAAGATATTTTTGTAAAAAAAATGGAGAACTATATGTAAACCAAATAATAACCTTTGGGCCAAAAGTAGCGTATTATTTAGGAAGTGATGGTTACGTATTAAAATCTGTATTTGAAGATAACGGAGTATTAAGACATTCAAATATAAATACAGGCATATTATCTCAAACAGGTTGGATAGAAGAAAATGGTAAAAAATATTTTTCAAAAAATAATTTTGGAGAAATATATAGAAATCAAATAATAACCTTTGGACCAAAAGTAGCGTATTATTTAGGAAATAATGGTTACGTATTAAAATCTGTGTTTGAAGATAACGGAGTATTAAGACATTCAGACATAAATACAGGCATATTATCTCAAACAGGTTGGATAGAAGAAAATGGTAAAAAATATTTTTCAAAAAATAATTTTGG
>OIFD01000020.1_pt1 | contig 212741 bp, 182 predicted proteins | sample 1582021 | NCBI WGS metagenome assembly OIFD01 (sample SAMN07501059, study PRJEB24779) | human gut metagenome | isolation source: stool | host: human infant | place: USA: Pittsburgh, PA | reverse complement strand
GTGAATCCGTCCACCGGCTCGGCCTTGACGATGATCGTCTTGCCGTAGGGGTAGACGAACTTGCCCTCAGCGTTAGCCTTGAGTTCCTTGCCGTCCACGGTAACCGTGTACTTCACGCCCTCCATGTCCTTAACGGTTGCGAACGGCTTAACCGTGCACGAGGCCGGATCGGAGGCAGACGGATTGATGAACTCCGGCGCAGCAGGGGTCACAACCCTGTCCTCACCGGGATCGCCGGGTTCCGGCATCTTCTCGAACGTTTTTAGCCCCATCTTGAGTGGGTTGTGGTCAGACGAACGATACGGAGTCAGGTCGAACAGCTGATCCGCTTTCACGTTGTAGTTGTAGCGCGAGTATTCGAATGCCAGCGGCTCCATCGCGTTCACGTCCCAAACGTCAGCTCCAACTACGAGATCCTTCGCAAGATCATTTGCGAGGCCGTGATCAAGCGAGCCGACGCGTGCGCCAAACAGGTAGGAAGCATTCTGGATGTTGAACATGTCAGCAACCGAAGTGTAGCCGGCCTCCTCGATGGTAAGAACCGGATCTTCCTTAGAGTAGGAGTTCAGATCACCAAGCAGAATGGTTGGCTTGCCGGCAAACTGAACGGCCACCCAATTGGTGACTTCCTGAGCCTGCGCGATGCGGAGCAGGTTGTTGTTGCCCTGCCACTCGTCCTCGTCATTTTCGAATTTCTTCGCAAGGGAACCCTTGGACTTGAAGTGATTAACAACGGTTACGAACTTGGTGCCAACCGGTTGCCCCTCGTCAAGTGCCTGCCATTCTTGGGCCAGCGGTTCGCGAGCGTAACCCGTGAACCATTCGCTACCCATCAGGATCGAAGAATCTCCAATGGGGGTTACCTCTGCCGGCTGGTAGATGTAGGCCAAGCGGATGACGTCCTCGTCTGCGGGAACGTCCTTAGGGGAAGGAACAAAAGTCCACTTGTCAGCACCTGCCGCCTTGTTCAGCTCTTGTACGAGTTGCTTTAGTGACTCGTCTCGATCGTGACCGAACTTGGCCGAGTTTTCAATCTCTTCCAAGCCAACGATGGAGGAATCCAACTCGTTAATGGCAGCAACAATTTTTGCCTGCTGACGTTCGAAAGCAGCCTTGGAGTATGCACCGCGAACATTGCAGTAGTTCGCGGTCACAGGTCGAGCCTCGCGATCCCGGTAGTACTTACAACCTGCTTCGTTTTCACCCAGGTCGGTGAAGTAGTTCAGGACGTTGAAAGAGGTGAGGGTCAGGTTAGCGCCGGCTTCGCTGAAATCACCGGGGGCTGCCGGCCGCTCATTGTTGGTGATGTCAATCCACTTATCGGTGTTGTCGACGCCCTTAACATTCACCGGCTCGGTTGGCTGGTAGTTCCACTGGAAGCGGAAGTCTAAAACCACCGGCTTCTTGATGGTGACCTTCGAGCCTACGCGAAGCGGGTCATTTACGTTCAAATACGGAACCGGAATGAGGTGGTTCGGGTACTTGAAATTGGTGTAATCCGTAGATTGGCCATCATCGAGAGCGATAATAGAGGCCTTGTTAGCAGCTTCGAGCGCCCCAATCTCGTTGGGATTACTTGCCGGATTGTAAACGTCAGAAGGTTGGCGGAGCGGCTTGTCCTGCGTGGTGAGTAGCACCGTGCCGTAGCGGTTAGTTCCGTAGTTATCAGTAACCGTATGAGCCTTGGTGATCTGCAAAAGCATGCCTTCGAGAGCTTCGCGGCCTTCCTCCGTATCTGGTGCCGCTTCGAGCTCTAAAGGCTTGATTGCTTCCACGCCCTCGGGACGATCAATCTTCTTGAACGACGTGGCGGAGATTTGCGTGGAAGAGGTGGTAGCACCCTTAGCCTGGTATTCGCTTACCTTGCCGGTCACCTCAACGAAATCGCCAATCTGGAACTGCTTGGCGAAGTCCTTCGAGTAAATGAAGATCGCGTCCGAAGCGTCCGGGTTGGTGCCGTTGAACTGAATGTAAGCGCCGTTGAAACCGCCGGTGGGGTAGATCGCGGTGACTTCACCACGCGTGGTTACCGTCTGGTCCACCATTGTCGAGGCTGGTCCGGTGCCCTGAATATCCTCAATCGAAACGATGTTGGCTACCGGATCAGGGTTTTGTGGATCAGATGGCTCTGGTGTCTGCGGGTCGGTAGGTTCTTCAGGGGTAACCGTACCCTTGCTGTTTTGCGGGGTAGCGGTGGATACCGAGAAATCGGACGTGTTGTCATTAGTGTCCGCACCGTTCGCGCGTTGGAACGATTTGTCACCCTTTGACTTGTTTGCATTTGCAGCGGACTCAAAAACCTTTGTGGCGCCCCACCCAAAGGCGTCAATTACATTTGCGTCTGCGGAAGTATCTCCCGCAACCGTTAGAGCTTCAGTGCCTTTTGCCAGGACGATGCTTCCATCATTTCCGGCAAGGCTGAAGTTGCCCTGAGCGTCCGGATCGTACTTTTGGAACGCTTCGTGTTGACCATTCTTGTCTGCAGAGTTTCCAGCAACCAAGAAGTATCCTTTGGCAGCAATCGTTCCTTGCAAAGGAGAGACGCTGGCTTTCACAGCTGTTAGGTTCTTTTTGCTGAAGTACTGAAGTGACATGCCGTCAAGCGAGATCGCTTCAGTCGTTGGGTTGTACAGTTCAACAAAGTCACGAAGCGTGCCGTCGGCACTGTCTCCGCGCGTGTAAACTTCGTTGATTACTACGTTGTCGCCCGCTGGGGTTGCCAGGGACGGCACGGGGGTGAGCGGGGTTAGAATGAGGGCGCCCGCAGCGGCTACCGCAATCCCACCCGCAAAGCGTTTGAGCTTCACCATAAGTTTCCTAGTCTCTTTGGAATTTCTTATTCACTTCAGTGCTGAGGCAAATATGTACGTCTTTGTAACAGCGGCAACGCATACCTTCGGCACCTCCGGTTGTGCGCGCGTTGTTCAAGGCGTTTTGCTCTTGGCCAGCCGGTTGGGAGGTCATCCCAACGGGGCCTGCCGTTTAATGCTACTAAACAGAAAGGGTGTACTTTTCACATTTAATACCTGACTTTTCAGCGTTGTGTTGTTGATGTCCAACTAGACAACTGTTGTTCATACCGGCAAGCTTTTGTTAAATAACCATTTCCGCGTCGGTGTATTGGAGGATCGCGTGAAGAAGTTGGTTGCCCAGGCGCTAGCGGTATCGCTCGTGGCCTTCGCTTTAGCTGGATGCGCTGGGGATAGTCAGACTGAAACGAAAGAAAATGAGGGAGTAACCATGGAAAGCGTTGTTGAAGCTGGCACCATCTTGGACGTGCGCACGCCGGCAGAGTATGCGGAAGGCCACTTGGAAGGCGCAGTGAACATTGACGTTACGGATCCGGGGTTCGAGGACGCCATTGCCTCTCTGGATCCTAATGGGGTTTACTCCGTTTACTGTCGTTCCGGTCAGCGCTCCGGCAAGGCGGTAGCGATCATGGAGCAGAAGGGTTTCACGAACGTAACTAATGTTGGCGGGGTTCAGGATGCCTCGGCGACGTTGGGGATCGATATCGTCAAGTGACGGTTTGCCTGCCGCTTGGACTGTGGCGAGTATGACAACCTGTTGATTTGGTTGTTTGCCGGAGTACCCACTAAACTTGTTCAGGTAACAACCAATGCGCTCGTAGCTCAACGGATAGAGCATCTGACTACGGATCAGAAGGTTGGGGGTTCGAATCCCTTCGAGCGCGCCAAAGCACCCAATCGATGAGACCCATCGGCTGGGTGCTTATTCAATTTATGACGCATGATCGCGTCCATCTCCTCCGGTTCAGTCAATAGGCGCGCGGATGGGATGCCGAGGGATACCGCAATAGCCTCGATGTCACTTAAGCGCCATTCTGTTTGACCTTGTAGGCGGCGATTAACAGATGCCTGCCTTATTCCTAGTAGCTCTGCGAGCTCGGTCTGAGTTATGCCGAGACTGCCTAAATACATCGAGATATTTACGGTAACGATGTCGTTGAGTGAATAACTTGTCTGCTGCTTAACTAAGGTGTTCATGAGTAAAGCTTATACGCTACGCGCATAAAAGTCACTTAGGTTGAGCAGGACGACACGCCCAATAGGTTTGTGTATCCGCGGGCATTGGCAAAACCCGTGTTACATTATCCGCTATGAGTATAGATAACACGCAACGGGGCATCGCTGACCCGTTTGGATATCAGGTGGCGCTTAATCGTGCTGTGGCTGAATACATGGTTAGTGAGGGGAAGTCGCAGACAGATCTGGCTGACATCCTCGGGTTGAAACAGGCGTCTGTCTCGAGGCGCTTGAATGGTTCATCCCCTTGGACTTTGGGAGATGTTGCGCTGCTTGTTGATGCAGGAGTGCTCACTGGCTCGATCATGGAGCTCTCATGATCAAGATTACGGACACGTTTACCGAGGTAGAGCAGACCACTAGTCGCATCTTTAACGATCTTGAGGACATCGAGGACTGGATCGACATGTTAAGCAAGCGAGACGCCCAAAAGGTTCGACGCCGTATCGGTCGTGCTCGATCACAGGTGATCGAGGTAATCGACATCTTCGAGGAAGGTCTGCCAAATGATTGATTCTGTTTACGTGCTCTCACGCGCGATAAGCGTTATCGCGGTTGTCATAGGAATACTGCTACTAGCCCCGCTTATGCGCACCTCATGGCTTATATCAGGCGTAATGATCGGCTTGTTCGCCCTCGAGGCGTCGCTTTGGATCATGGCAGTAAACGACGTGTACGGAGGCAGAGCCGATGATTAGCCCATTTGAAGACGTCGATCTAATTACAGATCTGTTCATGGAGAACGTAAGAGTAAGTCTGCACAGCGGTGAAGCGCGTTGCATTCACGGCGCTAAGGACGTCACCGAATGTAGCGCTTGCCGCAATATCGTTGCTAAGAGATTAAAAGCTATTGAATGTACTCGTCTCGAACGCGCTCGGGTTCGGCAACTAATCCAATCTGGACATCTCCGTTCGCGTCTTGCACTAACTCCAGACAAAGAATCTCATCGGGATATTTGGAGCATGGCCATTCATCCATGCGTTTCACCGTCCAACGACGGATCGCCTGCACGTTCAGAATGTCCACATAAGAACCGCTCGGAGACCGAAGCATTGCAAACGGCAACGAATGCATCAACGCATCCGCAACCGAATCGGGTTCATCAAACGGAAACCACATCGCATACATCTTTGAATGCAAATCAACATAAGTGCCCATGCGTTGATAATAGCGGAAGGGATCTATTATGACCGCTCCCACACCGTCCGCCGCGTGGCCGCTACCCTCGTTGATCACCTCGTTAAAGAGAGCGGGCTGGGGCACTCTCCACGGACGTAAGTATCAGGGTGTTCGATCGACTCTGCTGGCCTTGGAGGGCCTGTTGCCTCACAGGTCTGGTGAGGGACGTGTGACCGCCTGGCAGATCAGCGAGGCAGCAGGACTATCAGAACGCTGGACACGCAGATGCCTGTCTGTGTTGGAGGAGCTAGGCATCATCCGCTGGAGCAGAGGCACGATCATCGATGGTAAGCCCGCCCCATCTTTCATCCGTGTACACAAGCGAGTCCTAGCCACACTGATACGCCTGGCACGTGGTGAAGCCACACGCCGTCTCGAGACGCACCGCCGCGCTTTCAATGCACGATTACAAGCAATCGTTAAAGCGAGTTTGCCGCCGTATAAGCGCGAAAGCGTGATGCCCCGTGCGGAACTAGATGCAAGCCCCACCACCTTAACGGTGGAGGAGCGGCGTGAGCCCGCTCGCTCACGCCCGCTATCTCAATCCCCATCCACCCCATTGATCAGGAAGGAGAAACCGATGGCAAAGGTACCAACACCATACCTCTCAAACTGGCCTACGTACTGCCCGCATGAAGGCAGTCACGATAAGCGGATTATCTATAGCTGTGTGGACTGTAGGTGGAATGCCTTAACTGATGAGCAGATAGCCGAGTATGACGCGGACAAGCTCCAAGAAGAAAAGGACAGATACAACTCAGCGCCTACCAATGCTGATGATTATGACCCTGCCTTCGAGGCACTACGCGCTAAGCATCCAGAGCTAAGCCTGGGCCAACTTGCACGCCTACGACTACAAGAATCATTGAGGACAGCATGAACGATAACGAATCCTTCCAGCGCCTCCTGCTAGGCATCGACAGCATTGAGGATGCATACGACTTCCACCTACTCGAGCCATGTCCAGATGACCATTACCTCCAGGCACTCAGACTCGCATTGGACGCAGCATTGGAGGCTAGGCGCATAGGCAGCACACTATGACATGGGCAGGCAGTGACTACATCCGAGGCCTGCACGCCGCTGTAGCTCAGGCGTATGGCATGAGGTGCTGGCTGTGTGGTCTACCAATCAACCCAAGATATAAACACCCTCATCCTCAATGCTTCACAGCTGATCATGTAGTGGCACGCAAGGACGGAGGATCAGACGCGATCAGTAACCTCCGGCCCGCTCACCTGCGATGTAACTTACAGCGAGGCGCTCGCTCTCCTCACTCGGTACGCACAGCGGCCAGGCATCCGAGCGTGAGCGACGTTTTTTGAATCACTTACCCCGCCCCCAGTCCCGCCCCCGCCTGAAAATCCCTCCCCGAAACAGGTTAAAAACGTTGAAAACACAGGGAAAACACACGACACAGAAATAAAAAAACCATGAAACGAAACAATCAGAATCAAGCAGCCGAACCGCTGTTCGATGTACCCCAATCTGAAAGCGCTGCAGGCCCGATCGAGACATCTGTGATCGATGTGATCGCACAGCTAACAGAACAGGGACTCATGGTGTCGAAGTATCAAGCCATAGGCACAACTATTATCAGCCTGGCAAAAGCAGTAGACAGGGGAATGAGCTCAGCATCTGCCAGAGGCGTGTCCGTAGCGACATCGAATCTAGCTAAGCTGCTTGTTGAGTCACTGAACGAGTTGCCAGAGCCGGTGACTGGTCAAGATCCGTTCTACGACGCCCTGGACGCACAACTGCAAGCAGCCACCAGTGAGGCGCTCGGATGATAGCTGGGATGCCGCTACCGAAATACGGGACTAAACGCAATCACAGTAATCGCACGTTCGGCCCGCGCGTAGCGTTGATCGCTGATCAGATCCTGGGCACTCCTCTCATGCCATGGCAGCGCCTCGTTGCTGATATCGCCCTCGAGCTTGACCCACACACGCCAGGCGCGTGGCGTTACGATGACGTGCGTATCACCGTTCCACGCCAGGCAGGAAAGACCGCGCTCATGCGCGCTGTCGCGATAGATCGGATAATGTCCTACCGCGATCACATCACACTCATGACAGCTCAGACCGGCAAAGACGCTCGCAAAAGGTGGGAACAAATCGTCGAAGGCGTGAACGCTGAGGCACATCCGAAGTCATGGCACACCCGCGAATCCAGAGGATCAGAACGCCTACAGTATTTGCGCAGCCGATCCACACTCAGCCCATTCCCACCCACAGAGACCGGAGGGCACGGTGACTCCCTCCACCTAGTCATGATCGATGAGGCATGGAGCTTCGACGAGGCAGAAGGCCTAGCCCTCGATGCCGCATTGAATCCCACTATGCTCACGATTCTTGATTCTCAAAAATGGACAGTCTCAACCAAAGGCACAGCCAAATCTGTCTATCTGAATAATCTGATCAAAGAAGGCAGAGAAGCCGTTAATGATCCCTTATCGCGTATCGCTTATTTTGAATGGTCAGCCAATGAAGAAGCAGCAGAGGCTGACCCTTACTCAGATGAAACTCTCTCATTCCATCCCGCGATCGGGCACACTCAATCCGCCGATAAGATACGACGCCTTGGAAAGAGCGAGAACCTGACCACCTGGAGGCGCTCGTATCTGAACTTGGAAGACCTCACAGGCGCTACCAGTCCGATAGAGCTGACCTTGTGGGATGACCTAGCCACGGACTACATCGAACTACCCGATCCACAGCGCTGCACGATCGGCTATGACGTGGCCTTCGATCTATCAGCCGCGTCTGTGTATGCGGCGTGGAAAGACGGAGCTGAAACGAAAGTCACGCTACTAGCCACACAGCCCGGCCACGCATGGCTCACTGACGCTCTGATCCGCCTGGACTCCAAAGGCTACACGCGCCGCGTGTGCGACGCGGTAGGCCCAACACGCACACTCGCTGACGAGCTCGAGCACGAGGGATACCAATCCGACAGGCTCATGAGCCGTGACTATGCCGCCGCTTGTCAATGGCTTATCACCACGTGCAAGACAGGCAACCTCCAACACGACGGCAACCCCGCCGCCCGCGCCGCCCTCGATCTAACCGTGACCAGACAGGTCGCTGGCTCACCAGCTTGGAGCGCCCCGAAAAGCCCCGGCCCGATCGATGCTCTACGAGCCTTGACTGTGGCCGCGTGGAGCACCGCGCAAGCCACATCAACAAGTCTGATCCTCTAGGAGACAAAGTGTTCCACCTATCCATAGACTCCTCTGACGTTTCTCACCTGCCCTGCTGCACATGTGGATGGAGAGGACTGCCATCAAGGAAGAAAACAAACGCCTGGGAGCAAGCCCGCGCGCATGAAGAACGCGCCCACACCGGCCAGATACAAGCCCTTAACGCCTTCCTTGCTTACAGAAAGACACGCCGAGCCCGCATATTTGACTGACGATGTTTTGATAAGTAGCTCCAGCCTGGACTCATGGACATCAGACAGTTGTTTGGGCTCAAAACACGGAGCAGCGCGCCGCGCAATGAGGACGGTGAACTCACCGCGCCGCCGCGTGAAGCCATGGAGGCATCCCTCGAGACACTTACAACACTTGAGGCTGTCTACCGCTCCCTGACTTACTTGCAGACGGTAGCTGGACAGCTCACTATTGACGCGATTAGAGGCGATCAGCCACGCGATGATATCTCTCTAATCTCTCAGCCTGATCCATACATGACACAGCGAGACTGGATCGTGGAGAACGTTGCCGCCCTGTCCACGCATGGCAACTCGTTTTGGAAAATCAATCGTAACGAGGCCGGGCAGGTAATCGGCCTCCGCGTCCTCGCACCGGAAAAGGTGCAGCTGATCCTGACCTCTGACGGGCAAACAGCTCGCTACCAGGTAGGGGATCGCACTTATTCCAGGCATGAGATCGCTCATTGCCGGTACATGGTGCTACCAGGCCGCGCGCGCGGGCTGGGCCCGATCGAGGCAGGAAGGCATGGCCTTATCGGCTCTGTCCAGGTATCCCGATACGGAGACCGCATATTCCAGCAGGGAGGCATCCCCCAGGTCGTGCTGACCACTGATCAGCCATTGACACAGGAGCAGGCTGATCAAGCCGAAAAGAACTGGTACAACAAGCAGCACGCCGGTAAGGCCGCCATCTTGCAACGCGGGTTGAAGGTCGAGGCGATTGGCCTATCGCCAGCGGATATCCAATGGCTTGACTCGCAAAAGTTCTCTGTTACTAAGGTTGCCCGCCTGTTCGGTATCCCACCTACCAAACTTGCCGCTGGTGTAGACGGTGACTCGATGACATATCAAAACCTCGAAGGCGTCTCACTCCAGTTCGTGCGAGACACGCTAATGGGGTACCTCAGCCCGATCGAGTCAGCCCTATCCGCCTTACTACCACATGGAACATCCGCTCGTTTTAACCTCGATGCCTTCCTTCGTCCTGACACCAAAACTAGGTACGAGGCACACGAGATCGGGATTAGAAGCGGGTTCCTGACCGTGAACGAAGTCAGAAGCATGGAAAAACGCCCACCCCTAGTCGAGGAGTCAAACAGTGAAGATCGATCTAACTAAGCTGCAGGAACGCTCATACCAAACCAGAGCCGAGGTGAGCGAGGGCAGGACTATAACCGCGATCGGTGTGCCATACGGCCAGCGCATCGATCTGGGTGCTGGTTACTTCGAGGAGATCATGCCTGGAGCAGTCCAGGACGAGGGAGCCATCCTCAGATACGAACATAGAGAGCCGCTCGGACGCATCGAGACCAGTGAGGACACCGACGCGGGACGTCAGATCACCGCGATCATCTCTGATACCAGTCGAGGCCGAGACGTACAGACACTACTAGCTGACGGTGTGCTCACGAAAATGTCGGTCGGGTTCTGGCCCGTCGAATATGACGTCGTAGACCTCGATGAAGGTCAAACACTGATCCGTCACACCAAAATCAACGCGGTCGAGTATTCCGTCGTTGAATTCCCCGCTTTCTCAGAAGCGTCAATCACTGAGGTCAGATCAAAAAACAATCAAGCAGCCGAAACCCTTAAGGAGAATCACATGGAAAAGGAAATGCTAGAGCGCCTGGCTCTATTGGAGCGAAAGCTCGACACCTTCGAGCCGGAAAAGCCCACCGCCCCTACATTGGACACGCGATCGATCGGTGACGTGCTCAAGGCCGTCGCATCGAGGGATGAGTCCACCATCGAGCAGGTAAACGCCTACCAGTCCCGCGCATACCAGGGAGGCACCACTGCTGATGACGGGGCACTGACACCCACGTGGGTGAAAGACCTCACCAGGATCATTATCGAGGCCAATCCGATCGCGTCCCTGTTCTCTACCGGAACGCTACCGGCTGAGGGTATGCAACTCGAATTCACGCGCTTGAAGGAAAACACAGTCAAGGTTGGTAAGCAAGCAGCCGAAGGGGATGCACTACCAACTGGAAAGGTAAGCGTTGAGAGCGCCTCGACACCGATCGAGACATTTGGTGGAGCCTCCTCCCTGTCCTTCCAGGAAATTCAACGCACGCGAACCAACATGCTCACATTGACGATGCAGGCGCTCGCACGTGCTGCAGGACTCCAGGCCCGCGCCTCGTTCACCACTTTCTATCAAAAAGTGGTTAAGCAGCAGGCATCCAACGCGATCACCTCCTCTGCAACCGCCGCCGCTATTAAGTGGCCTGATCTGCTGGCAATGAGCGTAGATGCTAACGCGGCCTATCGTGATCTGGCATTGCCCCTCGATGGTCTGATCCTCGATAAAAAGACCTTCCTCGCAATCGCATCTCTCACTACCTCTGACGGTGCGCCGCTCATGGAGGTCACCGGAAAGGGTAGGAACACTATCGGATCGATCAGTGCTGACAAGCTCCAGGGAGAACTCGCAGGCCTAACTATCGTGCCGGACTTCGACTCGAAGCTCACTGACGCTGTAGGCGCTTTCTACTCCTCACAGGCCTTGCGCGTCTACACCAGCGGCATCGCTCACCTACAAGACGAGGCGATCCTCAACCTCACCCGTGATGTGGCTGTGTACTACTACGCCGCTCACGCTGACGAGATCCCCGCTGGTATCATCCCGCTCAAGCTCGGAGCTGCTTAAAAGTGGGTGAAGAAAACACAGCCCGACTCCTGGAGCGCCTCCAATCCCGCCTCAGACTAGATGGCAGGGACACCAGCGAGCTAGAGGACGTGCTCGACTATGCCATGACGCTAGTCACGGACTACGCAGGCAAAGACACTCCACAGGGAATGATCGAGCTCGCAGTCCTCGAAGTAGCGGCAGACCTATGGGCAAAGCGTGACGCGCGTGGAGGTATCCTCGACAGCCCGTTCGAGGGAGGCGCGCCAACGCGCCTAGCCCGTGACCCGCTCACAGCTGCCTATCCAATCCTGGACAGGTATCGAGGGATCGTGTTCGCATGAACGTCATCACGCAGACGCGAAACCACGTGCGAGACCAGCTCGAGGCCGCTGGCCTGGCCGCTGTGGACTTCGAGCCCGATCGCCTGTCTACCCCGCAGGTAGTGATCGGGGCTGGTAGTCCCTACCTGCAGCAGGGAGAGACATTCTCCACTGACACGCTCAACCTTCGACTGGTGTGCATCGCCCAGAACGGGCCGGACTATCAAGTGCAGCGCGATATCGACGAGATGATCATCAAGGTCACTGACGTCCTCGCCGGCATCCCACAAGTACAGGCATACCAGGTGAACGCGCCGATGACTCTAGTCGCTGAGAACTTCACCGCTCCAGCAGTCGAAATCACCACCACTATCACGATTGAAAGGACATAAACATGGCCACAGTTGAAAGCCCCCGCATCCGAGGTAAGAAACTCGGTTTTACGATCGATAAAAAGGAAGTCTGGACAGACGTTATTAAGGCAGAGCTGGCACCAGTAGATAGCGACGGTGTGCAGACGTTTGCCTCTATAGCTGCAGGTGGAACCAAGATGCAGCTGAACATCAGCGGTATCCAGTCCACCAAGAAAGACAGCCTATGGCGCTTGCTGTTCGATAACGTCGGTAAAACGCTGGAGTTCATGCTCGCACCACACGGGAATAAAACCGCGTCAGCTGATGAGCCACACTTTACCGGCAAGATCACGATCGAGACGCCGCCCACGCTCTCTAGCGAGGTAAACACCGATAGCCAGTTCGATCTATCCATTCCAGTTGATGAGTGGAAGATGAGCGACGGAACCACCAGTGTCTGATGAGTTTGATGCCGCTGTAGGAGATGTCCGAGTCAGAGTCAAAGGCCTTAAAGACGCCTCCCGCGCCTTGCAGGCCGCTGGCTCGGACATGGAGGACATGCGAGACCTCATGCACGAGCTAGGCATGATCGTTGTCTCCAGAGCGCGTGTCCTCGTTCCTTACAAGTCTGGCCGCCTCCAAAAATCCATCAGAGCCGGTAGAGGCAAAACAAAAGCGGTTGTACGCGCCGGATACAACTCACGCCGCCTGGCTTACGCCGGTGTGCAGCACTGGGGCTGGCCCGCCCGGAACATTAGACAAACCCTGTTCCTACGCCGCGCTGACCAGGAACAGCGAGCACAAGTGCTCACCAGGTTCGATGAAGGACTTGACCAAATACTCAAAGAGAACGGACTTAAATAATGCAACAGCTAACCATCGGAGACATCGAGCAGCTCGAAGAAGAATCCGGGTACGCGCTAGGCGAAATCATGAGCCTGCTCGATGATCCCTCATCCCTACGTATGAGGCCACTGATCGCGCTGGCACGCCTTGGAGCTAAGCAGCAGGGCAAAGACATCACCCTCGATGAGGTACGCGCCATGCCCTACATGCAAGCCATGGAGCTAGTCACCGACATTCAGTGGGATGCTGCAGACCCAAAAGAGAATCCAGAGCCAGAGGCCAAGCCCGATTCTGTCTAATGACCGGCCTCAGCCCGTCGGAATACAAAAAGCTGACCCTCACTGAAGTAAATGCATTCATCGAGACTGTAAAGGAGTTAAACCGTGGCCGGTAAGACCGTCGTTATCTCGGTACTAGCTGACACACGCAAGGCTAGTAGGGGCCTCAAATCAGTCTCCAGCGAGATCGCATCCACCTTCAAAGGAGTCACGAAAGGCGCGGGCCTAGCAGTAGCAGGTATCGCCAGTGCTACTGCTGGCCTAGCCCTTAGTGGTGGCATCGCCCGCGCCCTAAAGACCGACGAGGCACAGCAAAAACTCAAAGCCCTTGGAGTGTCTGCCACGGACATGAGCACCGTGATGGGCAACGCCCTGGCCTCGGTGAAGGGCACTGCATTTGGTATGGACGCGGCCGTGACCACAGCCGCATCCGCTATGGCTGCAGGAGTTAAAAGCGGTAGCGAGCTCGAGTCCTATCTCAAAACCGTCTCCAGCACAGCGACACTGGCTGGCACGTCCATGGAAGACATGGGATCGATCTTTAACAAAGTCGCTACCAATAACAAGGCCACCACCACAGAAGTCAGACAGATAGCTGACCGTGGCATCCCGATATGGCAGGCCCTGGCCGATCAGTACGGTGTCACCGCTGAGGAAATGTCAAACATGGTAAGCCGGGGAGAGGTAGACCTCGACGGCTTCCTAAAGGCCATGCAGTCCACAGTGGGAGACGCTGGCACCATCATGGGCCAATCAGCCAAAGCTATCGGGACGAACATGTTTGCCGCGCTGTCCAGGCTCGGTGAAACCGTGGTCACGCCCCTCATACCCGTCTACAAGACCGCGCTACTAGAAATAACCAGCGTGTTTGACGGGCTCAACCAGGCCCTAAAACCAATCGTGGAGAATATCTCAAACACGATCGGGCCCGCTCTAGCGGAAAAACTTAAAGGCTCTGGAGATGTCATCGTGGAAGGCATCCAGACCCTGGCAGGCCTAGCCGGGCCCGCGTTTCAAAAAGTCTCTGACACGTTCAAAAACTTCACGAGTGCGATCACCAATAGCGGCCTACTGGATGCCTTCACCGGTCAGCTCCTGCCCGCCTTCGTAGACGTTGTGCAGCCATTGTTTGAGATCGTAAGGGCCATCTCACCAGTGCAACTAATCTTCAACGCATTATCTCAAAGCAGTGGAGACCTAGCAGGCGTGCTCACCGGCCTAGTCACTGGCCTGTCTGGAATCCTCGAAAGCCTCGCACCATTGCTCGAGGTAGCAGCCGATACTATTACCGGCCTTGTCGATAGCATCTCGGCCAGCGCCGGGCCCGTGTTGGAGACGCTAGGCAACGCCTTCCTACAAGTAGCCCAGGCCGTAGCCCCGCTCCTGCCTGTACTGGCAGACCTAGCTGGCACACTTATCCAGAGTCTTGCCCCGCTCCTGCCTGTGATCGTGGACGCGCTAGTGCAGTTCGCATCCATCCTCGGCTCCACACTAGCCTCATCCCTCCAGGCCCTCATGCCTCACATCACCACACTCATTGAGTCTCTAGCAGGAGCACTAATGCCAATCCTGCCCGCACTGCAACCCCTATTCCAAGGAGTAGCAGACGTGGTAGTGAACCTAGCCGCCGCCCTGGCACCGCTCCTGCCAGTAGTAGTGCGAATCGTAGGCACACTCGTTCAAAGCCTAGCCCCGCTCCTGCCCACACTAGGCCAGCTAATCGCTACAGTAGCCCAGGTAGTAGGACACCTCCTCACCGCTCTGGCACCCCTCCTACCAGCGATCACACAGCTAGTCACCGCTGGTCTGCAAATCCTCATCACAGCTCTGACACCCGTGATCGATGTCGTCACCACGGTCGCAATGGTGATCGCTAATGTGCTAACAGTTGCGCTGCAGATCCTCGATCCGATCATCACCGGCATTATCGGTATTATCACCAGTTTTGCTAACGTGCTCAGCACAGTAGTGTCTACCGCTATCACGTTCGTGGCTGACCTTATTCAAAGCACGTGGCAGGCCATATTTGGAGTGACACGCGCGGTCTGGGCTGGTATTAGTGGTGCGATCACAGGCGTGCTCGGTGCGATCACAGGCGCGATCAGTGGTTTTGTCGCCTCTGCCTTGTCCTGGTTTAACAGCGCATGGAATGGGATCAGTAGTGGTGCATCCAACGCGATGAGCAGAATGTGGAGCGCGATCAGTAGCGGTATCGGTAGAGCGGTCAGCACGATCGCATCCCTGCCAGGCCGCGCGCTAGGCGCTCTGGGAAATCTAGGCAGCACACTATGGAACGCAGGCACCAGCCTTATCAGCGGCTTCATCGATGGCATCAGCTCGATGTTTAGCAGAGTGCGAGACACGCTCGGACAGCTCACCTCATGGCTGCCATCTTGGAAGGGCCCTGCCAGTAAAGATAAGACCATCCTCAAAGGCGCTGGACGCCTCATTATCGGTGGGTTGATCGATGGCATGGAATCCCAATACGGGCAAGTACAAGACTCACTCAAAGGCCTTACCCGCGATGTCGCCGCCACGCAGTTCACCGCGCCTGGTATTGACCTGGCCTGGAACCAATACACCCCGGCCACAGCCAGCGCCGCGCCTATCAATGTCAATGTTTACGCCCTCGAGCCGAGCCTCGAGGTAGGCCGCCGCGTGGCAGACGCGCTCCAAAGATATCAAGCAGTAGGAGGCAGCAGATGATAATCCTCAACCGTGAAACCATAGGCGATCGCACCGTCCTCGACGTGTGTCCAACACGGGCAAAAGGAGCAAGGATCGATCAAACCGGTAACAGCTTCCTAGTGACTACCACTGACTACAGCGGCGAAATACGCATACCCCTGGACCCACTCATCGCTCCAGCTGACGTGTGGCACTCGCTATACATGGATATCTCTACGGTTATCCCTCTCGATCATCCTCTCACTGGAGGACAGGGCAGTGGCCGTGAGACCGTGACAGTGCAATTCCAAGACTCGAGCACCGCCCTGCAATACGGCGAGACATATCTCAATGATGACATCGAGATCAATCCAGGAGAGCCAGCAGAGATAATCATCCTCGGTGCCTATCAAGTCCAGTTCCAAGACTTAGAGATAAGTCTCGAGCGATCAGCTACAGATTATCGGTATCCGAGTGAGGCAATAGAGGTAGAGGTGCTTGCACCCGTACCTGGCTCTGATGCACTCCAGTGGGATCTAAAGAGATGGGATCGCGCCGCATGGGACAAGGAAAAGCCCTCCTACGGGGCACTGATCTGGCAAAAAGACTCCACGGACACCTCCGATCAGTCCAAGTGGAACTCTGCTAGATGGCAGGGAGGCGTCTCCTCCTACCAGTGGCAGTCCATTATCGGCCCGGCCACCACTGTGACCATCACCAGAGGAGTCACAGGACTGGCTAACGGCTCAGACGTAGGCACAATGACAGTGGAAGCTCTCGGAGACCTTGACCCTAGAGCGATCGGTATCAGTGTCGGAACGCCCGTGCGAGCCTACGTGTGGGACAGTCTCGAATACCTATTCACGGGCACACTATCCGCCGCCACAGTCAGCCCAAACCCACCAAACGCGGAATATCCATACACCGTCACACTCGAATTTGTAGACGCTACAAGCACACTAGCCGCCATCACCAGATACGGAGCCCGCGCCACCACGCCGGACGGGGCTGAGCCGTGGTACAAGCGCGTTGAGCGCGTCATGCAAAGTGCAGCCGAAACCGCCTACACAATCGACGAGGCCACCAGCGTGCCCGCCTGTCCTACAGTGTGGGAAACCAGTGTCGCAAACTATCTCGACGCGCTCACCGCGATGGCAGCAGGTTATTGGAGCGTAGATCGAGAGAACCATGTCCACATCTCAGCCGGACTACAAGAGGGCGATCCAGTCATAATCTCTGACACGTTCACCAAAAAGGGCCTGTACTACACCGACATCATCATGCAGTGGGACTCCACTGAGTTGATCAGCACCGTCGAAGCCACCACGCATGAGGCACACCTCGAGGACGGGGAATGGCGTGCAGCCGACAAAACCATCACGGTCAGTCACCGAACTGACCTAGCAGCATGGACAGGTAAACGTGCCACTGTAGACATGCTCACTCCCACTATTGACACGTGGCAAGAAGATGCAGCCGAACGCCTCCTAAGACTCGCACGGAAAACCCCGCCAATCCGGTCAGTCACCCTCAAAGTCAAAAAGCATGACTGGCAAACTAGCCGCGCTATGGCCTGCCTAGACCCGATGCAACAGGCCACGGTCTGGCATCAGCGAGAGCACTACGACACGCGAATCAAACAAGTCCAACACCGCATCACACCCAAAACGTGGGAAACGCGCATCACCTTCAACGACTAGAAAGGAAACCCCAATGCACGAATTCGTCCCCGGCATGGTAGCCCGCGCCGAAGAAGTAAACGACAACTTCGCCGAAGTCATGAACGCCAAAGACTCCGATAACGAAATCGTAATCAATGGCCGAAGGTATCAAGCCACAGGCCTAGTCAAGAGTTTCAGAATTCCCGATTTTTACGCATCGGGGAATTGGTATTACGGATCGGTGGATATCTCGGAGCCATACACGCCCCCAAAGGGCTACAGGTTCAACTATTACATCCTCGAAACCAGCGGGTTCTCCATCCTCGGCCCTGGCAACCACGACTCAAAAACCGGTCAATACCGCGCCCGCATCATCCAAGTCGGATCAAGCTCTACCAAAACCGTTTCAAAAATCGGCTGGTCACTTGTCAAAGCAGAATAGAAAGGAAACAAACCATGTCATACCAGTACATCACTAGCCATGACTCACCGAACTACACGCCCGGCAGGTACGGACACAAGCCAGAAGGGATCGTTATCCACTGGTGGGATGAGAAAGACCGTAACCCATCCTTCGACGGCGTAGTGTCCTGGCTATGCCGCGCTGATGGCACCTCCAGCGCTCACTACGTCGCAGAGGCAGGCCGCGTAGCGTGTATCGTCTCCTGTGCTAATACCGCATGGCACGCGGGCGACTACGGCGTGAACACGCGCACCATCGGCATCGAATGTAACCCGCGCATGTCTGACGGTGACCTCGAGACCGTTGCAGAGCTCATCGCGGATATCCGTAACACCTACGGACGCCTACCACTATCAAAGCACCGCGACTACCAGCAGACCACCTGCCCAGGCACCTACGCCGATAAGCTCGGATGGCTAGACCAGCGAGCCGAACAACTACGCGGCAACACCAACGCCGCGTCCGCATCGCCCGCCCGCCTCGCTCAGGATGGGTGGATCGGCCCGGAAACCGTGGCCGCATGGCAGCAGGTAAACGCCACGCCAGTCGATAAGATGATCAGCTCTCAATCCTCAGCGCTTAAACCCTTGCACCAGGGGATTAACCCGAACTGCATCGAGTATGTGCCACCAGCACAAGCGCAAGGATCACAGCTAATCATCGCAGTCCAAAATACCCTAAAACGAAAGGGCCTATACGGTGGAGACCTTGACGGGCTCCTCGGCCCTGGCACGATCAAGGGGCTACAGCTCTACTACGGAACGCCCGCAGACAGTGTGATCAGCGCCCCGTCCCGAATGGTGATCGAGCTCCAACGCGCCCTAAACAAGCAGCTAGGCAGGTAGTCATGACACCCGAACCATACGAGCCACGACACGCCCGCCCTAGCGACACTCCAGAGCCACGCCCGCTACTGCCCCTACCTATGCGCAGATGGCTGTACGGCGTGACTACCGCGCTAGTGCCCCTACTCGTTGCATACGGCATTATCGACGAGGCTACCGCGCCATTATGGATCGCTCTAGCCGTTCAGGTATTTGCCACGGCAACAGCATTTGTGAACACGCCAACGCCCGAAACCTAGAAAGGCCACTAATGCCAGCATGGGTTACAGACTTCACAGGTCTTGCCGCCCTAATCAGCTCGGTAGCTGCAGTAATCAGCGCTATGAAAGCAGGAGCCGCCGCGAAAGAACTCAGACCAGACTCGGGAAACTCGACAAAGGATCTGATTAACACGATCGACTCCAAAGTGAACAGCATCGGCAAACAAGTCGGAGAAATCCGATCAGACGCCGCCCTGTGGCACTCAGACCTAGCCAGCAGAATACGCACACTCGAGCGCAGATCACGACAAGACTACGAAGAATAAAAACAGTGGTGCAGGAGCCTCCTCACAACTCCTGCACCACTGTTATGCGCTCACAGACTCAACTACAGACCTCAAACGCGCATCAGGCAGCGCAATATAGCGCTGAGTAACAGAGGGAGAGGTGTGGCCGAGTAGTGTCTGGATCGCTAGAAGATCAGAAGTAGCAGCATAAGCCCTCGAGGCGAAAGCATGGCGCAAAGAATGCAGAGTCCAATCTCCAGGAAGTGCAGCCGATGCAAGCCGCCCGCAATGCCGTGGTGTAATGTGATCACCGCGCTCTGAGGGAAACAAATAGCCGCCCTGTGCTCGATCAAGAACACGTAACGCTAGAGCCTTATCAAGAGGGACAATCCTCTGCTTATCTCCCTTACCATGAACCACGATCGAGTAGCCATACAAGTCTCTGAACACGTCTCGAGCGTGGATACGAGCTATCTCGCACCTACGCAGACCGCCATGAATAGCGAGCATGAGAATAAGCGTTGTGCGCTCATCCGAGGCTTGGACAGCCTCTCTCAACACGTCATCAGGCACTGGACGGGGTAAAGGCGCTGCAGGTTTAATCGCGGGTAGATCGGCTGCAGGATTAGTATCTGTCCTACCGGTCGCTACTGCCCATCTGTAGAAGCCTCGCACAGTAGCGTAAACAGATCGGCGTGTTTCTCGAGCCCATTCTGCTCTACCAAAGAAAAGCAGGAGCTGATCATATGACACCTCAAACGGATCACATTCAAGCCCTCTAGCTACATACCTTATCCATGTCTCGCGCGTCTCGATAGTCTGCTCTGACCTACCAGCAGCGCGAAGCGAAAGCACCCAATCATCGATCTCAACCTGCCACACTGCAGGAACAGGATATTTAGCCATACCACGATGAATATATGGTCTAGGCCGGTGTTTCATTGAAATCACGCAGCAGAAGCGAGCATACTAGGCACTAACCAGAAGGTTGGGGGTTCGAATCCCTTCGAGCGCGCCAAAGCACCCAATCGATGAGACCCATCGGCTGGGTGCTTATTCAATTGTCCAGCATATTAATCAGCACTGGCTTCGGGCAAGCAAAGGGGCGCCCGGCTGATGCCAAGCGCCCCTCTTAGTGGACAAACTCAAGTGGTCGTTTACGCAGCTACCTCAGCTTTGCGTGCGATCCGCCTATTGGTGTAGTCCAACGCCCACGCAGCAAGCGCGCCTACAACCGAAGCGCCCACGGTAATCATGAACACCTGCTGGTATCCAGCCGCGGGGTTACCCGCCTCGGTTGCGCGATCCACCAGGCCAGCCGTGGTGGGGTTGCCCCACAGGATCGAAGCGTAAGCGAGGAATGAGCCTACAGCCATTGCGGAGCCGTTGATCTCGTCAGGAAGGTTCAACTCGGCAATCGGGGCGAGGATAACTGCCTTACCCATGAATACGCCGAACGCCATGATGAATAGCAGACCCATTGCAGCCCAAATGTTGGTAGGCGGAAGCATGAAGATCGCGATCGAACCAATAGCCGTAACGGTTAGTGCCACGGCCATCATGCGAGTGGAGGATTTGAATACGTAATCCGCAAGAAGACCAGCTACCAGGCCTGCGAAAATGCCGACGAGGCCCGTGTTGAAAATGCCGAACGCGCCAGCCTGCGCATCCGTTGCCTTGAACACCAGGGAAAGGTACGGAGCGGAAGAGTAGATCAGGTTGACGTACGACCAGTAGACGCACAGCGCGGCAATGCCAGCAGCCCAAACGCGCGGGCGAGCAAGAACGTGAATAAGGCCGCGCAGAGCAGCCTTGTTCTGCGTATCGCTTTCGCTTTCAGCCTGCGCAACAGCGTTCTTAGGCACCCAACGAAGGATTGCGAAGATCAGCGGGATCAGAATGACCGTGTACAGGATTGCCATGATGCGCATGACGCTGGTGGCGTGGTCTGCAAATACTGCGAGCAGACCAACAACGATGAGGTTCATCAAGAACTCAGCGGCGCGGCGGATCGACTCAAGCAGACCCATTGCAAGGCCACGACCCTCTTGATCTTCGTCCTTAGAAATAAACGCAACCCCGTTAACCACTGCGGGCCAGCCGATGGCGTCCCAAACACCCCACGAAATCGCGATCGCGATCATTACGTTGAAGTTAAGACCGGGAATCAAGAAGAGGATGAGCGCGGTAGCGCAGCGCCACGCGGACCAGGCGACCAGGAGCTGTCGGATGGTGAAGCGGTTGTTCACCCAGCCTCCTGGCACGTAAAGGAACATTGCGATACCTAGCCAGCCCATGAGGATACCGAACTGACCAATCGAAATGCCAAGGACGTTGGTCAGTGGGATCATTAGCGATCCCTTGAACGCCTCAAATGCGGAGTACGTTAGCTGACCGGCCATTACCACCGTTAGGAACGGGGCGGCCTTGCCGCGGCGCAAAAATGCCGGGAGGCGGCTCTTCTTTCCAGAAGCTGCTGCACTTTCCATTTGTATTTCTTTCTAGTAGTTGAATTTAGATGGGTTTACTTCTTTAACATCTGGTGTGCGACGTCGGTAAAAATACCGGTCACGCCCCAGTTGAAAAGTTCATTTGCTCGTGCGGGGGAATTCACCGTCCACACGTTCACCCCGTATCCGACCTCGCGGAACGCCTGCACCTGAGCGCGGGTCAGTGTGGAGTCGTCAGGGTGAATGTAGTCGGCTCCCACGAGCTCGAGGATGGACTTCCAGTCATCCCACAGGTTTTCGGCCACGAACAGTGCGCCCACGCTGCATTGGGGCGCCTTGTCCTTGAAGATTTTCAACAGTACGTGGTTGAACGAAGAGATGATCACCTGCGGACCATCTAGGGCTTCGAGTTCTTTTAAAATCGCGTCAACCAGTTGGAGGCTCATTTGCGCTCCGGCCTCGTTCGACTTGATTTCGATGTTCGCGTTAAGGCCCGTCTCGTTCATGAATGCCACGAGCTGCGCTAACGTGGGGATTCTTTCGCCCGCGAACTCGGGGGAGAACCAGGAGCCTGCGTCAATGTCATCCAAGTCAGAAACCGTGAGGTCGTAGTAGCTACCAGACCTGTTCGTTGTGCGATCCAAAGACGAATCATGAATGAGGATTGGTGTTCCGTCCTTCAGGACGTCCACATCTGTCTCAATCCAGGTGGCGCCGGCCTCGACTGCTTTCTTGAAAGCGGCCATGGTGTTCTCGGGAGCGATGGCACTGGCGCCGCGGTGAGCGAAAATTGTCTTATCCATTTTTTAAAACCTCTTTGTTAACCGATAAGGGCCCCAGATTACAGCCAAATTGAGTAGGTAAAATCAAAAATGCTGCTCAGACGTGTTTTGCTGACCAAAATGTGCAGTTCTTCTAACGAGTTTTCCAGCTTGGGAGGACAGAAATGAACACGACTAATGTGAAAATTAAGTGTCTAACGCGTTAACAATGGGTAAACAAGGTGAGCCAGGTCACTCCTCTGAGCAGAGTTTTGGATCTTCTCCCGAGTGTCTGACGTCTGTTCAAATGTTTGGCTAGCTGTTTGCCTGTCGTTTCTAATAGCTCTCTGCTCGCGAGAGCAGGGCACCGTCTGTATTGCCTAATCTCCGTCTTAGTGGTTTAAGATTGACGGCGTGTGAGTGCTCGCAGTAGTGCTTGCTTCTTACGCTTTCGCGCCTTGTTCCCAGGGGCTTGCGGTTATACGTAGCGTTTGCAGGTCGCTATCACCTGGTCCCCGTAAGAACCGCCGAACAGCTCTGCGTGGATTATCAAAATGTGAAGTTGATGCAAACCAATGCGTTCTTGCCAACCGGCTTCAAGTTTAGATTCGGCCTCGTAACCGGCGTAAATGTCACCCAGGTGGGGCTGGCCGAAGACGCTTAGGTCAGCCAGATCCTTCTCCGCATGGCCGCCGCATGCTGCCGGATCGATCAGCACCCCTACTGTTCCTGGTAGGTCTTGATGAGTGGTGCCGAGTCCGGCATTTGCAGGCGCCCAATCAAGTAGGTCAGAGCGCGACCACAGTACGTTGCCGCTCCAAAGATCGCCGTGGATCCTGGAAGCAGATGTTTTGACGAGGGCGGGCTCGGGCGCATCAAAATCGCCGTCGCGAAGGCGTTCGCACACCTGGTCAACAACCCGCATGTATCCGCGCGGAATCGCTCCATTGTTAATGGCTGCTGGAAGGTGTGGCAAGATGCGTTCTTGCGCAAAGAAATCGCCCCACGTGCAGTATTCTCCGGGCCTGGTGAATGACAGGTTAGCCATCCCCATCCAGCCGCGACCTTCCCAGCCCAGGGGAGCCTGCCCGTAGTAGTTCGCTCCCTGCGCATGTGTTAGTGCCAAAGCTCGACCAAACTGGAACGCCGCTTCCTGCGTGACCGAGCTGCTTTGCACCGCCCTCGTCGAGATTTCTCCATCTTTAACGCTGACGACGGGCACCACGTGTGCTCCACCAAACTCCATGGCTTCACCAAGCCACTGCAAACCCAGCGCTTCCAGTTCCGGTGCATCTGGGTTCGATGAATCAGTTTTGACAAACACGTCGTTATTGCGGCGAACACTCATGCTTCCACTATTGCAAAGCAGGCATGGAAGCGCGAGTGGCTGGAGGTTGGATAGGTGTGGTTATGCAGGTTTGTAGGTGTAGAAGTTTAAATTGCTAAAAGCAAAGTAGCTGAGATCTTGTCGAATATAGTAGAAATGCTATATTTAGAGATGTAAGTTATATAGATTGTTTGGAGGGTGCATGGCTGCCTTGATAGAAGCGCACGGTCTGCATTTCGCTTACGGGAAAGTGCAGGCCCTGCGTGGCATTGACCTGTCGATCAGCCGGGGAGAGGTTGTAGCTATCCTCGGCCCAAACGGCGCTGGTAAAACAACCTTTGTCGAAACCCTCATGGGCTCCATTAGGCCAGACGAGGGTGACATAAGAGTATTCGGAAAGCATCCGACTGATTTTTCTGCCCGTGAATGGACGCGGATCGGCCTCGTGCAACAACACTGGAAAGATCACGAAAAGTGGCTCGTCGAAGAGCACCTGAAGTGGATCCAATACGCACATGAAAGTATCGGTGCAGACACGTATGACCCGTTCGAGCTGTTGGCCAGCCAGGGTCTGGGGGATAAAAGAAAAGCGAAAATGGGCTCTCTATCTGGCGGCCAACGCCGGCGCGTAGACTTCATCGCCGCAATGATTTCCAAGCCCAACCTGCTCTTGCTCGATGAGCCAACCACCGGCCTCGACCCGGAGGCGAAGGCGATGATCCATGACATAGTGAGTGCCTCCGCAGACCTTGGAGCAACCGTTGTGCTAACAACTCATGACCTGCATGAAGCTGAAAAACTGGCGTCGCGCATCCTCATTATCAAAGACGGCAAGCTCGTCGCGGATGCCAGCGTACCTGAACTTAGTGACCAGCTTGCAAAACCCGCACAGATTACGTGGAAACAAGACGGCAAGCGCTTTGTTCACGCTACCAATCAGGTGGAAGCGTTTGTCAAAACGCTGGATCTAGATGTCATAACCGACCTTTCAATCTCGCGGCCCACGTTAGAGGACGCCTACCTTGCCCTCGTCGATGACAAGAAAAACAACGATGCGGTGGAAGTGAAACCAGCTGAGGTGAAGGGAGGCGTGCTGTGAAAGTGTCTGGATTCTTGAAAATGATCGGCATGCATGTGAAGGCCGAGTTACGCATAAACCTACTGGGCGCAGCCATCTTCAATCTATTCTTCACGCCCCTGGTGATTTTAGGTGTTGGCAAATGGATAGATGGCAAAGTCTTGGAGCAGATCGGGACCTCGATCGGCAGGTACATGGTCATTTCGATGACTGCGGGACTTTCGATGCTAATCATCATTCAGCTGACCTCGGAGATGATGATGGAACGTAGTTCCGGGGTTTTGTTGCGCGCCAGGTCGCTGCCGAATGGGCCTATGGCGTGGGCGATCGGTAAATCAATTTCGACTGGCATCGTTGTGTTGCTTATGCAGATTCTAATTCTGATCGGCGGATTCGTTTTCTTTGATATGAGCCAGTTAGGTGCGGGAACCACGCTGCTGGTAGTGCTGGTTATGCTGTTCTCTGTTGCTACGCACGCTCCCATTGGGTTGATTCTCGGAAGCCTGGTCCGCGAAATGTATGGAAATGTCGTGATTACCCTGGGCGTGCTCGCTTTGTTCGCGACTTCTGGCATCGCGTTTCCTTTAGATATTTTGCCCCGACCGGTGCAGGCGGTGCAGCTAGTTTTGCCAACGTTCTGGTCTGGCCACCTTGTGCGCTCCGTGGTGATGCCCGCCCAGGCCGGCGCTGCGGAGGTAGTTGGATCGTTCCAGCCCTTGCTAGCCTCGGGTATTCTTGCTCTGTGGCTCGTAGCCGGGTTTTTCGTTGCATCGTTCTTGATCAAACGCTTCTTCCGCCACGAGTCCATAGGAGCAATGCAGAAAATGCAAAATAATCTTCGTAGTCAATTAGGTGCGTAATGGCTGAGGATCGAGTTTACAACCGCATCGCAGTTATGCGGGCAGACAGGGGAGTTTCGCGGCGCGAACTTGCTGACGCCCTTGGCGTGCACTACCAGACGGTTGGCTACTTAGAGCGCGGCGAGTACGCTCCCTCGCTTGCCCTCGCACTCCAACTGGCCGCGTTCTTCGATGTTCCAGTTGAGTCCCTATTTTCTCTAAAAGAATTCCCGCCTTTGCGCTGATTTCTTATTCGTCGGCGAGGCTGTTGAAATCGGTCGCGGATGGTCAGCACAGTAGGTGAGCAGATTAGGAATACCGGCCCCTGCGTGAGCAGGGGGACGGTAAGTTTGTCTGACTACCTCGCCTTGCGGTTTAGAGCAGCTCCTTGCGAAGCTGTGCCGGCGTCTTTGGCGAGTAGTAGGCCGGGGGAATATCGAAAACGGTTGTCGCCCCGCGCTTGCCAGCCTTGAATAGGCGTGCGGTTGCCCGTGCGGTTGCGGCAACCATGGCGCCCGTGAACTCGGGATTAGATTCGAGGGTGAGTCTGTATGAGATCGCCTGGTGCGTGCCCGGGGATGTTTCGCCAGCTCGAATCACCTCGCCGCCATGCGGCATCCCGGAATGCTCACTGGCCATCTGTTCGGCGCTAATGAACTCGACCGTGGTGTCGTAGTCTGCAAAATAAGCAGGCATAGTGACGATAGCTTCACGAATCGCGTCCTTGTCAGCGCCTTCTTGCGCAACCACGTAGACCAGGCGCGTGTGCTTATCCCGCGTGGAAAGCTCAGTGTTCTGGCCGGTGCGAACGCTCTCTTTTGCAACTTCTACGGGAAGCGTGTACTGGACGGCGTTAGCCACGCCCTCGATGCGGCGAACCGCCTGCGAATGCCCCTGCGATACTCCCGGCCCCCAAAACGTTGTAGTAGAGCCGTTTGGCAGTACAGCCTCCGCCATGAGGCGGGTCAGAGAGAACAGGCCGGGATCCCAACCGGAACTGATCACGCTGACGTGGTCCGCGGCTTTGGCGGCCTCGTCGACCGAATCAAAATAGGCGGGAATGTTGGAGTGGTTGTCGTAAGAATCAACCGTGTTGAACAGCGCCGCAAACTGCGTTCCTTGATTTACGAGGTCGGTGGCCGAACCCCCACAGTTCACGCAGACATCCACCTGGCCAACGTACTTGGGGGCGTCCTCAATGGGCGCTGCCGGGACGAACTTAGTTCCCAAGCTTGCCGGGTCGCGGCGGGTGAAAATGGTGACGAGCTCCATGTCGGGGCTTTCATGCACGGCCAGCTCAACTGCTCGGCCCAGGTTTCCGTACCCGTTAATGGCAACTCGGATCTTGCGTGATTCTGACATGACCTCTCCTTTCGTTGCCTATAGTGTTCCGCGTTTACCACGCCCCTCGCATCCGCAGTTCATCATGTGGTTTAAGGAAGGTGCAGGTGGGCACACAACCGGAGCCTTTACAACAAGTGCCTACACAACGGCTGGCTTATGCAACCACCCGGGCGGATGCTTATATTTAACAATGTTGGCGAAGTAAGGAAGACAGGAGGAAAGCGGTGGCTGACAGTTTCACCCCGGGAGACTCATTTGACGGAGAAATCCGAATCCCCGGCGTAGACCGCGTTTACAAACCCCGCAAGATCCTCGCAGTCCTCCTCATCCCCCTAGCCATGTCACTAATCGCAGTGTCATCTGTCAACGTAGCCCTCGCCACCATCGGCGTAGGCCTGAACGCCACCGACTCCGACCTCCAATGGGTACTCTCCGGCTACGCCCTCGCCATCGGCATCGTGCTAGTACCAGCCGGGAGACTCGGCGACCTCATCGGACGCGGCACGCTCTTCCAAATCGGCCTCATCACCTTCGTAGTCGGCTCCATCCTCTCCGGACTCGCACCAGACCCCACCTTCCTCAACATCGCCCGCATCATCCAAGGCATCGGCGGCGGCCTCTTCTCACCCCAAGTCATGGGCATCATCCAACAAACCTTCAAAGGCCAAGCCCGCGCCAAAGCCTTCGGCCTGTTCGGCATGACCGTGGCCGTCGCCGTCTCAATCGGCCCTGTCCTAGCCGGCGCCCTCATCACCCTATTCGGCGAGGAACACGGCTGGCGCTACACCTTCTTCATCAACGTCCCCTTCGGCATAATCGGATTCATCCTCGCCCTCTACTGGCTCCCCTTCGCCAACGAACGCAGACGCGCCGCCGCGCGCCGCGAACGCCGCCAAGCCAAGAAAAACGGGCAAAGCCTCCCCGCCAGGCAGCGGCAAAAAATCGACCTCGACCCCATCGGCATCATCCTGCTCGTAACCGCCGTGCTCGGCATCATGTACCCATTCACCGTGCGGCCACTCCGCTGGCAGCTCGCCCTCATATTCGCACTTGCTGTGGCCCTCCTATACGCCTGGTGGAAATGGGAAGCTCACTACACCAAACGAGGCAACTACCCCCTCGTCAATCTTGACCTACTAAGAATCCCATCATTCTCCATGGGCACCATCGTTGCCGGCGCCTACTTCCTTGGCTCCACCACCACCTACACCATCATCGCGATGTACCTCCAAATAGGGCTCGGCGCCTCCGCCATGGTTGCAGGCACCATCGCCCTACCCAGCTCGTTCTTCTCCGCAGTAGCCGCTCGCTGGGCATCAAACCGCGCCCTCAAAGCCGGCCGCAAAGTCGTGCAAATCTCCCTCATCCTCATGATCGTAGGGTCACTACTCACCGCCGTTTCCGTCGCCCTCATCGCCAGCCACGACATCAACCTGTGGTGGATGGCCGCGCCCCTCTCCCTCTTCGGCTTCGGTCAAGGCGCATTCGGAGCCGTCAACCAAACCCTCGCCCTCCAAGACGTCCCAATCCAACACGGCGGTACCGCCGGCGGCGTCAAACAAACCGTGGAGCGCATCGCCACCGCCATCGGCAACGCAGTCATGACCGCCATCTACTTCGCCACGGCCCCAATGTACGGCTTCCACAATGCCGTTCTCGTCGCCTTCATCGCGATCATCACCGCGCAACTCTTCGCCCTGCTAGTCGGCTACCTAGACCTACGCCGCGCCCGTAAGGCATAACAACCATTCACGAGGAGGCCACCAACCCCTCAATCACGCGCCTTCCCACTGGCTACGCGGGCCGGCGCCCGCCCCCTCAACTAATTAGCGGGGCCAGCCGCAGGAGAAAACACCCACGGAGTGCGCACCATCTTGCGCTGATCAAACACGTCCAGGAACTGCTCCGCCGACCTCGCCTCAAACCCGAGCGACCCCGCGATCTTGCCCACCACGTCCGCAACAGTCCAACCCAAATCCAAGAATTCGCGCAACGTAACCGCACCATCACGCTTAGCCAGCCTGTCACCCGCCTCATTAATCACAAGAGGCACGTGCGCATAACGCGGCTGCGCAAGCCCCAGGGCGTGTGCAATATAAGCCTGCGCGGGTGCTGACGACAGCAAATCATCAGCCCGCACCACCTGATCCACACCCTGAAACGCGTCATCCACAACCACCACCAGGTTGTACGCCAACGTGCCATCACCGCGCTGCAACACCACGCAATCAATCGGCTCCGTCACGGTGCCAAACAAGTCATCCTCAACCGACCACACATCAACCGTCGGATTCAACCGCAAAGCAGGACGCCGACCCACACCAGCCAGCTCTGCCCTGCGCCGCTCCCGCTCTGCCGGCAACAAATTGCGACACGTTCCCGGATACGACCCCGGCCGCACGTGCGGAGCGCTCGCTGCCTCCTTAATATCCCTACGCGAGCAGTAACACTCAAACAACAGCCCCGCCTCGTGTAACTGCGCAATCGCAGCCTCATGCGCCGGCCTGCGAGTGCTCTGGAACAACACATCGTCATCCCAATCAATACCAAGCGTCGCTAAATCCTCAATCTGGCGCTGCGCCGCGCCCTGTTTCACCCGGTCAATATCCTCCACGCGAAGCACAAAATCGCGGCCCGACTGTCGCGCCCACGCCCATGCCAACAACGCCGTGCGCAGATTACCAATGTGCATATCACCCGACGGACTCGGCGCAAACCTACCAGCAGCCACGCGGCCTCCCCTCCACACGCTCAACGCGTAAAAATAACCCTACCGCCGCAAAAACCATGCCAGCGAAATCATGCCTACACCTAAAATGCCAACCACAACCGCATATAGCGATACTCCGCCTACCGCGAAGGACGCCACCGACAGAACCGCAAACCCCAGGCCAGCCACCAGCAGAATCCGCGCATTCGGGCGCGCATTATCCGGGCTCTTCGACACGAACTCAGCCGCCACCTGCCACGGGTCGCCAAGCGCTTCCTGCAACGGCAACCCAGCTTCATCTGCACTCGCGGTTGTGGCCTTCACTGCCTGCCTCACTGCCTCATTTGGCCACGAATAATACCTAGACAACAGGGCCGAAAGCTGCACTTGCCACGCCTTGTCACCGCGCGGAGCGCTAGGCCAGCGCGCATTAGACGCCCGAAACGCCATCACCACTGAAGCCACTCCCAACAACGCTAAAAGAGGGCGCGGCAAGCCAACTGTCACCACATCCAAACGCGAAACTTCAGCAAACGCGTGCACGAACACAACCGTTGCCACCAGCCAGCCCAATACCACTAACACCGCATTAGAATCGCGGCCAAACGCCCACTCTCGATGCGCCACAGGAGCTGCGAACAACGCCATCGCCACCACCGACGCGAACATCAAATAACCCGGCTTTGCCACCGCGTCCGCAGTCAGCGACCCGGTTGAAAACAGTGTCAAGAAGAAGGTGAAAAATGCCAGTGCTGCCCAAATCGTCTTCAGATTCGACCACAGCCGAGAACGAGTCTCGCCGGGCAACTCACAACAAGACATGACCGCAAACCTCCCCAAAAATCCCGTCCATCACTAAGAGTAGACTGGCTGGCGGCACCACTCACAGCAAGCGGAGACATCATGTACGAGATAAAACCAGGCCTCCTCGTTTTCCTAGGCGCGGCCTTGGGAACCCTCGCGCGTGCGCTTATCGACAGCCTCGTTGCGAGCACCTTCGCAGGGATCAACGTGTCCACCGTGTTTGTGAATGTGCTTGGCGCATTCCTTATGGGCGGCCTCATCACCACGTGGAGTATTCGACGCGGTATGCACCCCCTTTGGGACCGCATCAAAATTTTTGCCGGCACTGGCTTTCTTGGAGCCTTCACCACATACTCCGCCTTCGCTCTCGCTATTGCGCGCGGCACTAACCTTGCCCTTGCACTAGGCGCGGGCGCCCTCACCGTCCTTGCCGGTGTTGCGGGGGCGTGGCTTGGAACTCGTTTTGCGAAACACCTCGCAGCCAAAGGAGTGCAAGCATGACCTGGCTCTACCTATCCCTTGCCGGCGGCCTTGGCGCCTACGCGCGCTACCGCACCGACCTCGCCCTCCAAAACCTGCTCAAACGCCGTGGCCTCATTCCCGTTAAACCTGACGCCGGCCTGATTCGTCGCACCGCCCTGGCATGGCCCATCATCACCATCAACATCATCGGGTCCTTCCTCGCCGGCCTTCTCGTTGGACACCTCAGCGCCGAAACCTGGCTGATCATCGGCACCGGACTGATGGGAGGCTGGACCACTTTCTCTACCGCAATGGTTGACGTGCTCAACATCCTTACCCTGCCCGAGGCGCGAAAAACGAGCATCGCATCCGGCATGATCACCGCAACATTTGGTCTACTCGCCAGCGTCGCTAGCGCCCTCCTTGGCCTTGCAATCAGCGGGATGTGAGGTAAACCTCGCGCCAAAAGGTGGACACGAAGAAGGGATTTGCGGCAACTCGTTCTAGAATCGTAGACATCCTCAAGAACGTCGGACATGAAGGAGGGGACATGAGCCAGCCAATGATCAAGCTCGAAAACCTCTCCAAAACTTATGTCCTGCGCGGCGGAAATGAAGTGCGCGCCCTTAGCGACGCAAACCTGACTGTAAATGCGGGAGAAATTCACGGCATCGTTGGCCAGTCCGGAGCGGGCAAATCAACTCTTATCCGTTGCCTTACCGGACTTGAACAGCCCACCGATGGCTCCGTATACCTGGATGGCACAGATCTATCCGGCCTTGGCCACTCAGCCCTTCGTAAAGCACGCCGCAAGATTGGTATGGTCTTCCAATCCGCTAACCTAATGGACTCGCGCACCGCCCTTGAAAACATCGCGTACCCGCTCAAAATTGCGGGAGTTTCTAAAAAAGAGCGTCTTGAGCGAGCAACTGAACTACTTAAAGTTGTTGGCCTTGAAAACCGCGCCGGCTCCTACCCCTCCCAGCTTTCCGGTGGACAGCAACAGCGCGTAGGAATTGCACGCGCCCTCGCCACCAAACCAGCCGTGCTGTTGTGTGACGAGCCCACCTCCGCCCTAGACTCTGAAACCACTCGCCAAATTCTGGCGTTGCTACAACAAATCAGGGACGAAGTTGGCGTAACCATCGTTATCATCACGCACGAAATGGGTGTTGTGCGTGAAATTTGCGATTCCGCAACCATGCTTGAACACGGGCAGATCCTCGAATCCGGTCCCGTCCACGAGATCGTTGCAAACCCCAAATCGAAACTTGCGCGTGAACTCGTCCCCATGCCGTCTATTGACGAAACCGATAAGGACGCCAACTCGACGATTCTTGACGTCATGTTCACGTCAACCCCCGGCGTCCCAACCGGAGCCACCGTCCTTGCCATGGCATCACGAATGGGTGGCGACGTAACGGCAGGAACATTTGAAACCCTGTCCAACGTCCAAGTAGGACGCCTTGCTTTAACCGTGCCCACCATGCACTTAAAGCAAATCATGGAAACTTTGGAACAGAACGATGTAGCAGCGGAGGTGCGATCATGAGCGTAGCAACAGCGCTAGTCGCTCTCGCTGCTGACGGTCAGTGGCTAGATAACCCCGCCATTAAAGAGGCATTCTGGCCGTCCGTATGGCAAACACTAGGCATGACCGCATGGGCAACCGTGATCACCGTAGTGATTGGAACCCCGCTCGGCCTCTTCCTGGTATCTACAGCCCGCGGTGGCCTCACCCCAAACCGGGTAGCAAACCAAATACTCGGATTCATCGTTAACGTTGGCAGGTCAATCCCATTCATCATCCTGCTAATTGCAGTTCTTCCATTTACTCGCTTCGTTGTAGGCACCACCCTCGGCTGGAAGGCTGCAGTGGTACCGCTCAGCGTTGGCGCAATCCCATTCTTTGCCCGCCTCGTAGAAACAAACGTGCGCGGCGTCAGCGCCGGCAAGATCGAAGCCGCCCACATGATGGGTGCCAGCAGGTGGGAAATCATGTTTGGCGTACAGGTACGCGAAGCCCTACCTGCCCTCATTGACTCCGTAACAGTTCTTGCAGTCACCCTCATCGGCTACTCCGCAATCGCGGGCGTGCTCGGTGGCGGCGGCCTCGGCCAACTTGCAATGAACTACGGTTACAACCGATTCCAAGGAGACGTCATGCTAGTTTCCGTGGTGGGAATCGTAATCATCGTTCAAATAGTCCAAGTTGTTGGAGACATGCTGAGCCGGCTGGTGGATCACCGCTGAGCTCTCCACCAGCCGGGATAACAATCCTGGACTTCCCGGGCAACACGTTTGCCAGCACTCCAACAAATTTCAAACTTGAACACAGAAAGACTTGATTACAATGCGTAAGACCCGTGTATTTGCCGCAGCAGCAGCTGCGCTAGCCCTAACCCTCGCAGGATGCTCCTCTTCCGGCGGAGAAACCAGCACTGAAAGCCAGTCGGCTTCCGAACAGGGGGTCACCACCCTCACGGTTGGAGCTTCCCCTGCACCTCACGCGCGGATCCTGAAGTTCGTTAAGGATGAGCTCGCTGCTGACGCTGGCATTGATCTCAACATTGTTGAATACACCGACTATGTCATCCCTAACCAGGCCCTAAAGTCCGGTGATATCGACGCTAACTTCTACCAGACTGTGCCTTACCTCGAGGGTCAGAAGAAGGAACTAGGCGTTGACTTTTCGCACGGCGAAGGCATCCACCTGGAGCCCCTCGCGATCTACTCCGACAAGATTGAGAAGCTAGAGGACCTCAAGGATGGCGCCAAGATCGGCATCATTAACGACACTGCGAATCAGGGCCGCGCCCTCGATCTGCTTGCAGTTGCCGGCATCGTGAAGGTTCCCGAAGGCGAAGACGCAACTATCTTCAACGTCGAGAAGCTAAAGAACGTTGAGTTCGTTGAGGTTGAAGGCCCGCAGCTAGTGCGTTCCCTCCCGGACGTAGACATCGCGGTCATCAATGGTAACTACGCCGAAGAGGGTGGCCTGTCCTCTGCAAAGGACGCTCTCCTCGTAGAGAATCCTCAAGGTTCCCCGAACGTTAACATCCTTGTATGGCGCGCTGAAGATGACAACAACGAGGCCATCCAGACCCTTGACAAGCTCCTGCACTCGCCAGAAGTTGCACAGTTCATCAAGGACACCTGGCCCGATGGTTCGGTTATCCCCGCGTTCTAACAACGTGAGAGAAGCTGACTGAATAGGTAGAAGTTGAGCCCGGATCGTTTGATCCGGGCTCAACTTCTATCTCAACAAGAAACGATTAGTCCAAAACTCCGTACAGGCGATCGCCCGCATCACCCAAACCGGGAACAATGTAAGCGTTCTCGTTCAAGCACTCATCCACAGATGCGGTTACGATCTGTACATTAGCGCGGTCGCCAACAGCCTCCTCAACCGTCTTCAAGCCTTCTGGAGCGGCCAGCAGACACAGGCACGTCACATCGCGCGCACCGTGGTCAAGCAAGTAGTTGATTGCTGCAACCATGGTGTGGCCGGTTGCCAACATCGGGTCCAAAATGAAGCACTGGCGTCCCGACAGGTCATCGGGCAAACGATTCGCGTAAGTCTCAACCTCAAGCGTCTCGTGGTCACGCCTCATGCCGAGGAAGCCAACCTCAGCGGTTGGAAGCATCCGTGTCATGCCCTCCAGCATGCCCAAACCGGCACGCAAAATCGGCACAACCAGCGGACGCGGACCAGTGATCTGCTTACCAACAGTCTTAGTAACCGGAGTCGTAATTTCGACGTCCTCAACCAGGACGTCGCGAGTGCCTTCATAGGCGAGAAGCGTAACGAGTTCGTCAGCAAGAAGACGGAACGTCGCAGACGGCGTCCTCTCGTCACGCAAAACAGTCAATTTGTGAGCAATGAGGGGGTGTTCAGCAACATGTAAACGCATGCTTATACCGTACCTTGACCAGGTGCGAGGAAGTTAATCTTTGCGGCATTCTTTGCAAATAGTTCGCTAAAATCAAGCATTATGGCTGATCATTCATTTCCGAGTCGGGTAGAGATACACGGCACCCAAAACCTCAAAGCACACCTTGAGCAAGCCGAAAAACAAGCCAGGGCCAGGGCTCGGCTGGCTGAGCAAGAGGCACGCACCAAAACTCTGAGTGCACGTGGGGAGCGCAGGAACCCGCCCACGCCCTCGGAAATGAAAGCCATCTACGAAAACGCTATGAGCCGCGCCCTCTACCTGGCTGACCGGGCGCGAGCCGCGGGAGACGTGCCCGTTGGGGCTGTTGTGATCGACGAGTGGGGCACGATCCTGGGGGAGGGGTGGAACACTCGAGAAGCGGAATCCGATCCTGCCGGCCACGCCGAAATCAGTGCGCTACGCGATGCCGCGAAACTCCGCGGCACGTGGAGGCTAGATGACCTCACCCTTGTGGTCACTCTTGAGCCGTGCACAATGTGTGCCGGCGCAATAGTGAACGCGCGCGTAAAACGCCTAGTGATGGGCGCGTGGGATCCAAAGGCAGGGGCTGCAGGATCAATTCGAGATGTGGTTCGCGATTCGCGTCTCAACCACCAGGTGGAGGTAATTCCCGAGATTTTGCGCACGGAATGCGAAATTCAACTCCGCGGGTTTTTCTCAACGCGTCGCACCATGTAGTATGAGGGCCGGATGAAAGTCCAAAGGTAGCGTGTCCGAGCGGCCGAAGGTGCAGCACTCGAAATGCTGTGTGGTTAATAGCCACCGTGGGTTCAAATCCCACCGCTACCGCCGAATGAAATCTCGCGACATATGTTCTGCATATGCCGCGAGATTTTTGTTATGGCGCCCCTCCCACCCCTCTGATCTGCTGGAGCCGTGAAATAGAAGAGGTGGAACAAGCGCAACGCAGAAGAGAAGTGGCCCCATGATCGCCTACTCTCTAATGCTCGCACCCGTTTGGATTCTCATCGACATCATCCGCGCGTTCATCCACATGTTCAATAACAGTGGCGACATTCCAATTCCATAGGTCATCTGAGCAACCCTAAGCGTGCAATGATGGGCATCGCGCCACGCGCGTAGCAGTACAGACATATCCTCACGAATCAAAAATCACTCCCACTAGCAATGTGAGGCAACGAGCTACGTGAAGGAAACACCAAACTGTGCGCTAGTAGCTGAATTGTGGCCAAAAAGTGACCAACCGGTGTCATTGCGCACAAAACAGGGCGTTATTTCAACACTGAATTCGAGCAATGGACGCCATCTCGGTAAACTAGCGACGATGTTCAAGCTCGCTCGGTTGAAACGGTTTGGCGAGTCTGTTCACTTTGGAAGGATAACGAATGACCGACTTTACGACGGCATCCGCTGGAGCGGTTCGCGCCGTCTCTGGACGGCCCCCGGCAGTTTCAACTCCGATGGAGTTCTGGCAAGGACTATCCGCATCAGTGGTAGACCAGATTGCTGACAACTGGTACGCAACCAAAGAGCTCTACCGCAAGGGAAGGCGTCAGCACTACTTCTCCGCTGAGTTCCTCATGGGTCGAGCCCTACTTAACAACCTCCTCAACCTTGGCCTGGTAGATCAGGCCGAAGAGGCTGCAAAAGCATTGGGTCAAGATCTGTCACAGATCCTCGAAGAGGAACCCGACGCTGCCCTCGGAAATGGTGGCCTTGGACGTCTGGCAGCATGCTTCCTGGATTCTTGTGCAACTCAGGACCTCCCCGCAGTTGGTTACGGCATCCTGTATCGCTACGGGCTTTTCAAGCAAGAGTTCCGTAATGGTTTCCAGACCGAGCATCCCGACTCCTGGATGGAAGAGGGATACCCGCTGGTCATTCGCCATGAGGAAGAAATGCGTATCGTTGACTACGCCGACCTCAAGGTAAGGGCTGTTCCATACGACATGCCGATCACCGGCTATGGCACGAAGAACGTTGGCACGCTCCGCCTGTGGAAGGCCGAGCCGATGGAAGAGTTCGACTACGACGCATTCAACTCGCAGCGCTTCACCGACGCTATCGTGGACCGCGAGCGCACACACGACATTTCTCGCGTGCTCTACCCGAACGACACCACGTATGAAGGCAAGGTGTTGCGCGTACGCCAGCAGTACTTCTTCGTTTCTGCTTCTTTGCAGGAAATTGTTGAGAACCACCTGGAAGTGCACGGCACGTTTGAGAACTTTGCACAGTACAACTGCGTGCAGCTGAACGATACGCACCCGGTGCTCGCTATTCCAGAGCTCATGCGCCTGCTGATGGACGAGCACGGCCTTGGTTGGGTCGAAGCTTGGAAGATTGTTTCGAAGACATTCGCTTACACCAACCACACGGTCCTCGCTGAAGCGTTGGAGACCTGGGAGATCTCGATTTTTGATCGCCTATTCCCGCGCATCATGGAGATCGTATGGGAAATCGATCGCCGTTTCCGTATGGAGATGAAGGAACTCGGCCTCGATGACGGTCGAATCAACTACATGGCTCCCGTATCCAACGGTGTTGTACACATGGCGTGGATTGCGTGCTACGCGTCCTACTCCATTAACGGTGTTGCGGCCCTCCACACGGAGATCATTAAGCGTGAAACACTGGGCGAATGGCATGACATTTGGCCGGAGAAGTTCAACAACAAGACCAACGGTGTAACGCCGCGTCGCTGGCTGAACCAGTGCAACCCGCGCCTAGCCGCCCTCCTCACTGAAGTAACTGGGGGAGACGAGTGGGTGCGTGACCTCGATGTGCTGAAGAAGTACGTGGACGCCGGCAATGACGAAATCTATGACCGTCTGAACGAAATTAAGCACGCAAATAAGGTTGATTTCGCGAAGTGGATCAAGAACCGTCAGGGTATTGACATTGATCCGGATGCGATCTTTGACGTTCAGATCAAGCGCCTCCACGAGTACAAGCGTCAGTTGCTCAACATCATGTACGTGCTTGACCTGTACTTCCGTCTAAAGGATGACCCGAAGGCAGATATTCCGCCGCGCGTATTCATTTTTGGTGCTAAGGCAGCGCCCGGTTACGTGCGTGCCAAGGCGATTATCAAGTTGATCAACGAAGTTGGCCGCCTAGTCAACAACGATCCTGATGTTTCTAAGGTTCTGAAGGTCGTATTCGTGGAGAACTACAACGTTTCGCCGGCTGAGAAGATCATCCCGGCGGCGGACGTTTCAGAGCAGATTTCTACCGCAGGTAAGGAGGCGTCTGGCACCTCGAACATGAAGTTCATGATGAACGGCGCCCTGACCCTCGGTACGCTCGACGGTGCAAATGTGGAGATCGTGGATTCGGTTGGCTACGACAACGCTTACATCTTTGGTGCGCGTGAAGAGGAGCTCCCCGAGCTTCGTCGCACTTACGACCCGCGCCACCAGTACGAGAGCGTTCCGGGCTTGCGCCGCGTCCTCGACGCATTCACCGACGGCACTCTAGACGACGGTGGTAACGGAATGTTCCACGACCTGCGCTGGTCCCTCCTCAACACGAACGGCTACGAGCCGGCCGACATGTACTACCTGCTCGGCGACTTTGAGGACTACCGCAAGGTGCGCGACCAAATGGCTAACGACTACGCGGACCGCAAGAAGTGGGCGGCAATGACTTGGAAGAACATCACCGAGTCCGGACGCTTCTCTTCTGACCGCACCATCCGTGACTACGCGAACGAAGTGTGGAAGATCGAACCAACCAAGATCTAACACGCGAAAATAGTTTAGGCTCTCAACCCAACGGTTGAGGGCCCAAACTATTTAGATTCAACGAAGAAGCATTCGGGCTAACGTGTTAAGCCTGCGGTGCCACCACGCGGATTACAGACGAATCATCTTTTGCGGCCATGCCCTGAGCAACTCCGATGAGGTATTCCTGTTGTGCGGCTGCCGCTACCGGAACGGCCAAACCTACAGATTTAGCGGCATCCGTAACGATTCCCATGTCCTTCACAAAAATATCGAGGCGCGATTTAACTTCAACGTCCTCTTCTTCGTACGCCCGCAGCATCCGCTCGCCGCGGTCTCCGAGCATAAACGATGCTGCCGCACCTGACATGAGAGCGTGGAGTGCCTGAGGGACATCAAGCTCAAGTTTTCGTGCCAGCGCGAGCGCCTCACCAGCCGCTGCGATATGAACGCCGCAGAGTAGCTGGTTTACAGTCTTCATGGCCTGACCCTTACCGGCTACATCGCCGACCTTAACGAGAGTTCCAGCCATCTCCTCAAGCACCGGTAGTGCCCTCTCGTATACCTCGGGCACCGCACCGACAACTACCAGAAGGTCTCCCTCACCTGCGCGCACGGGGCCGCCTGACACGGGAGCATCGACCAAACCGATACCCTTTTGTGAAAGAGGTTCCTGGGCATTAGAGGCGACGTCGACACCGACAGTTGAAGTCAAGATGATGGTAGCGCCCTCGTTGAGCACTGCTACCACGCCGTCCTCGCCGTAAAGAGCGTTGTCAAGCTGCGCCTGGTTCCGTACAGCCAGTACAACAAAATCTGCGCCGTTGGCCGCCTCGCGCGCCGACGAAAACGTAGCGATACCGGCATCTGCGGCAAGTGCGGTTCGCTCTGCAACTGGGTCGAAACCGGTAACCGTAAACTTTTTGTTCAGGTTGGTGGCGATGGGCAGGCCCATAGCTCCAAGTCCCAAAACAGCGATTTTCTTAGACATTTTTGATCTCCTCTGATCCTTAGAAGATTAGTTTGAAAGTTTTTCCACGACGACGGCCAGTGAAGTTTCGTTGCCCACATTGCCTGCGAAAACAATGTAAGGAATGCCGCGGGCAGGCTCGTTCTGTCCGCTCCAAAGTGAAACAATTCCGGGAAGCATGGGGCCAATAACGGTTGCGCGCCTAATGCCCAATCCCTTCGAAGCCACGTCAGATGAAGTGATTCCACCTTTAGCAATCACGAATCGAGGAGTGGTGCGTCCAACGATTCCTTGCACGACGTCGACAACTGCTGCTGACACCCGTCGGGAGATTTCAAGTGATGAAGCACCATCGTTACCTCGCACCAGTTTGCGTGACGTGCGAACAACTACGTGGCCGTTATCAAGACCCGAAATCGCGCTGTTTACAACGTCGGCGATATGCGAATCTCTGGCGTTGGCATCAAGAATTTTTTGAACATCGATCTCATACTCTTCCAGTTCAACGTTGTCGCGCAAATAGTTCAACTGACGAGTGGTTAGATCTACGTGGCTTCCGATAACGATCAGCCCGCCTGGCACAGTGCTTCGTCCCTGTCGGGATTCTTCCACCTCTTTTGTTGTAAGCGGGGATTTAGGATCTTGTCCGATGCGGGCCCTGACAAATGGGGGGCCAACTCGGTATAGAAAAGTTGAGCCGGCAGCTTCTGCCTGATTCAGCGCAAGCGAAAGGAGCCGCAGGTCATCTTCAGTGACAGAATCGCAAATGATCGGCTGCCTGTTTTTAGCGGCACGCAACTTTTCGACGACAGCGTCAAGATCGGTCCGAAGTGTAGTCAAGTCGATTGCAATGACGTCGCTGGCCTTTGTAGCACCGCCTGTTTTTTCTTCAATCCACGCGGCCAACGCCGAGGAACTGAAACCGAACGTTGCGTCTTTGGCGAACTCGGTTTCACCCACAGGCGTGAAACCATCAGCCTCAGACCCCGCATAGTGGATCCCGTCTACCGTGATCCTGCCAGCATCTGCAAACGCGGGAAGAACCACGATGCCATCAACGTCGCGCCCCGTCTGCTCTTTCATCGCGTCGGCTAGAGTGTTCGGCTCAAGCGGGAAATGACCGCGTAGCGTTGAATCAGATCTGGATACAAAACTGATTTCCAGACCATCGTGTTTTTTGATCGCCTTGTAAGCGGACTCGACTACTTCGCGATTTATCTGCTTCGCATCTTCGGGGGAGAGGGAGCGGGAGTTTGTCATCACGTAGATAGCTGGTTTTCCCGTGCTGAATCCCCATTCGAGGTCTTCGGGCTCCCAGGACGTTAGTACAGGCAAGTCGGATACGGACTGCGTACCGGTAGGGTCATCATCGAGCACCACAAGGATGGGCGGCGAGGTCCGAGCGTTTTCATCACGCACTCGTTGCGCGTCGACGTTCACGGCCGGCGGATGTGCCGCAGTTAGTTCAGCTAGCGTCTTCATGCAACAACTCCTTTGTTGAAACCCTAGAGACCTTAGACGTCAGAGGTCTAAGACAATTTAAGAATAGGTTTACCCGGTTGAGGTGTCAAGGTTTCAACGAATGAAGCTTCAACGGTGCAGGGCAAAGGGGTAAATCGCTATCCGACCGCAGCGTGCGCTAAAGCATCAGGCGGGCGTGAATGAGTGTTTTGAGCCTCTAACGAGTTAATCCGACAGGTGTGTCTCAATGTCAGAACTCGTCTGAGTCATGTGAGCTCGCATCGCATCCTTCGCCCTTTGCGCATCGGATTGTTCGATGGCCTCCAAAATCTCAAAATGGTGATGCCTAGCCCGCTTGCGAATCTGAGGAACAGAGGTTGTGAGAAGTCGAGAATCATGGAGAGCAGTAGAAAGCGGGGTCATGATCGAAGCTAGGAAAGGGTTTTTAGAGGCGCTTAAGATGGCTTGATGGAACTCTAGGTCAGCGCGAGTAGCCGCCTCTATATCGCCCTGCTCGCTGGCGGCATCATATTCATCTAGTTTTTGTCGCAAGTGCTCTATATCGGCATCAACGCGGCGTTCTGCAGCTAAGCCGCATGCGCCAACCTCTAGCATTCGACGAACTTCCGAAAGGTACATTCCCAGCTCTTTTGGAGACGACGTTTGCGATATCCACCAAATAATCGAACTGAGGTCCGTCCACTCGGCCGGATCAACTACAAACGTTCCACGGCCGTGCACCACGTTTACTACACCACGCTCAGTAAGTGTTCGCACAGCCTCCCGCATCGTTGGACGCGCAACTTGCAACCACTCCGCAAGCTCAATCTCAGGAGGGAGGGCTTCACCAACTTTGAACTTCTTTGAAACGATTGCGTCAAGAATCATCGTTGTCGCTCGTTGGACGCGGTCGCTAGGCATGAATAGTTACCTCAGTGAAGAATGGGTTATTGCCCAATTAAACAACGAAATGAACCGAGATATCTAGTCTTACGCCAGAACGCGCATCAGTCGATCGTAAAACAAGGGGGGTGGAACTTCGGAAGAGCCCCACACCCTTGCAAGCGAAACAAATAGAGATCAGTACATCGGTTCAAGCGGGACGATCGCCCACAAAATCAGATATACAAGCAGGCCCGAACCCATGCCCAGAATCAGCAGTAGCGCAACAATTCGTACAAGGGTGGGATCCCAGTTGTAAGTCCTAGCAAGGCCACCGCACACGCCACCGATGTAGCGGTCCGTGCGCGAACGGTAAAGACGTGGTGCCATGATTTCCTCCAACCACTAGGTTTTTCGTACTTCCATTATGGAATTAGGCGGATTGTAAAACTATCGGGGATCACCCTGATTTTTAACCACGATTTCGCAAAATTAACCGCTTCGTCACTCAGGGATAAACCAGGGTGTTACCGGATAACGCGAAAACTTGGCTGTCGATAGTTTGGAAACAACGATTTAAACCTATCGAAAGAGGAAGCAATGTCCGCCCATACAATGCCGGTTGCAAGGCACGCAAGTAGCCAACGCACGCCGATCGTACAGTTACGTTCCGTTACAAAAATCTATGGTCGAGACGACACTCGCGTGGTGGCCCTCGACAATGTCGACCTCGATATTTTCGAGGGCGAGTTCACCTCAATCATGGGGCCATCCGGGTCCGGAAAATCGACGCTCCTGCACTCGTTGGCTGGCCTTGATTCAGTAACGCGAGGCACCGTTACGATTGCTGGGCGAGAGATCACCAGCATGAACGACCGCGTACTAACCCACTTCAGGCGCGACAACATCGGCTTCGTCTTCCAAGCCTTTAACCTCGTTCCCACAATCGATGCGCAGGCAAACCTCACCCTTCCTATGCGGCTTGCCGGCAAGCGCGTTGACAAACAGTGGATGAGCCAAATCGTGCGCAACCTGCAGCTCGAAGACCGTCTCACGCACAAACCTCACGAGCTTTCCGGCGGCCAGCAACAACGCCTCGCTGTTGCCCGCGCACTCCTGTCCCGTCCAGCCGTCCTCGTAGCAGACGAGCCAACCGGCAACCTCGACTCCGCCGCCTCCGCCGAAGTTCTCAACATGCTTCGCAGCGCCGTAGACCACCTCGGACAAACCGTAATCATGGTCACCCACGACGTGAACGCCGCCTCGATTGCGGACCGCACACTGGTTGTAAGAGACGGGCGCATCGTTGCTGACATTGCGCAGCCCACGCCCGAAAAGATTGGAGACGTGACCCGGTGAAAGGCTTACTATCCGCAAACATGAAGTCGCACGGTTCGCGCTACCGGGCGACAGTAATAGCCGTGGCGCTCGCGGTAGCGTTCATACTCACCGCATTCGGACTAGCTGGTGCGCTCCAGTATTCTGCCAAAGCTTCCGTCGCATCGAATGTACTAGGCGCTGACGGAATCATAAGCGACGTCGTCTACCAGAACCTTGATGACTCCGTGCAAAATCCGACGGACAAAATCTGGGAACACCTCAAAAACGATCCAAAAGTTCACGGCGAACCAATATATGTCGGCATTGAAGAAGTGACCGTTCCCGGCGGGGCCGATAGCGGTTTTCTCAGAATCGCGCAGGTGCGACCCGAACCGTTTGGAAACCCGAAACTAGCCGAAGGTAAGCTACCAGCCGCATCAGATGAAGTGGCGCTTCCCGAGTTCGTTAAAGCCAACCTGTCCGTGAAAGTGGGCAGCAAGGTCAAAATGACTGGGATAGACCGCGAGTTCAAGATTTCCGGCTTCACTGAAGTGGAGAACGGGATTAACTCGGCGCCAAGCATCCTGTATGCCGCCGGCCAAATCCCGAAGCTGTATGAAGATCGCTATGTGTCCGAGGTTGTCTTCAATGTTGATGGCAAGAAGGGTGATGCTGCAGTTGAATACGTACGCGCAGAAGCCCACAAAATCCTGCCAGATTTGGATACCGATAAGATTGTTCTATCCTCTGAAAAGTATGTTGAAAAGCAGATGGAGGACATCGCGGAGGGCATGCCTGCCGTGCTTGCGGTAGTCCTGGTTTTCCCTGGTATTGCAGCCGTTACCGCTATCATCGTTATCTCAACTACCTTCCAGGTGATGTTGGCGCAGCGGAAGCGAGAACTTGCTCTTCTGCGAGCTATTGGCGCGGATGCCCGGCAGATTCGCGGCCTCATGATCAAAGAAAACCTGATTGTTGGTCTGCTGGCCTCAATCGCGGGCCTGTTGCTTGGTGCGGTTAGTTCAACGCTTCTAAACAAGTTCACAAAAATTGTTCCTGAGTGGGCTGACGCGTTCTTGGCTATCCCGCTCTGGGGCTATGCTTCAGCCCTAGCGATTGGCGTACTCATAACCCTTATTGCAGGTATTCGCCCGGCATTCCAAGCAGGAAACCTTTCGCCAATGGTCGCGCTAGAGCCGGTTGATAGTGCTGCCGTGCAGAAGAGTAAGCGGCTCACTCGCTTGATCTTCGGCATCGTAATCACGGGTATCGGCCTCGCGTGCATCACCATTGCCACCGTGAGCCCCGACTTTGGAAAAGAAGCGGCTCAGTTTGGCCTCGCATTCCTCGGCGGCATGGTCAGCTTTATCGGTGTGCTCATGCTTCTAACTTGGCTGGTTCCATACATTACGCGAGGCATTGGGAAGCTCATTGGCAAGAACAGTGTCACCTTCCAAATGGCCGGTGAAAACACGTGGCGTAACCCCGCCCGCACCGGAGCTACCGGAACTGCCCTCGTTCTTGGAATCACGCTGGTGACCATGATGATCGTGGGTGCAAAATCGGTGGAAACCTCCGTTTTGACGGAGATTGACGAGAAGCGTCCGATTGATCTGATTGTCAGTACTGAAGATAATCGCCCTTTGACGGACGCGGAAATCACGGCCATTAACAAAACTGAGAACGTTACCCAGGTTGCAGTTACCAAGGCTCTACGAGTTCCGGCCGGTGACGAGGCTGATCCTATGGGCAACGGCTATATACAGATCAACGAGGCCGCAGACCTCTCGAAGGTTGCTCACACTGATGTTGCCACGCCACCTGAAGGTACCGTTGCGGTGGACGGATGGCTGTACGACCCGGATGAAGGAACAAAACAGTTCAGCGCGGGCGACAAATCGATGACGTTTGCCGTGCAGGCTGCACACACCCCGAACTACACGCTATCTTCGAAAGATTTCGAGGCGGTGCGTGCAATGTACGGCGAGGAGGCAGTGGACTCGTCCGTGGCATTTGTGAGGATAAAAGACGGGCTTTCCATCTCGCAGGTGCTGGAGACGAGGAACAACCTCATGGACAAAGTCCAGGCTCCGCAAGTAGGAGGTAGCGCCCTAGAGCGTGCGGCAATGGTTTTGGCAATCAAATCAATGCTGATCGCAACCGTTGTCATGCTGGCCGTATCGGTATTGGTGGCGCTTGTGGGCGTTACCAACACGCTCGCCCTGTCCGTGGTTGAACGCCGACGTGAGAATGCGATGGTGCGAGCACTTGGTATGACCAAGGGCGATCTGCGTCGCATGATCACCTGGGAGACCGTGCTGATTGCGGGCGTTGCCACCGTCGTGGGCGTGGCCATGGGAATCGGCTATGGGGCGCTTGGCCTGCACGCGCTTCCCATTGGTGAGGCTACTCGCCACCTGGTTATCCCGTGGGATCAAGTGGCAGTTGCTGCTTTGATCTCGTTCCTAGCGGCCCTGTTGGCGTCGATTATGCCGGCTCGCCTGGCCGCAAAGGCGTCCCCGGTAGAAGCCCTCGCCGATGTCGGCTAGAAGACCGCTACTTAGGTAAAGTTTCAGCCCCGCTCCAAATCACGGAGCGGGGCTGAAATGAGTTTTACCGGGCGGTTAGCTTAGGCGTTCACTACCAGGAGGTCACCGAACTTGGCGCGGGCGTTGTCGAAGCGCTTCGCAACGTCCTCCCAGTTAACGACGTTCCACCAGGCCTTCACGTAGTCGGCCTTCACGTTCTTGTAATCCAGGTAGAAGGCGTGCTCCCACATGTCGAGCATGAGGAGGGGTACAACGCCTACCGGGATGTTGCCCTGCTGATCGGTCAGCTGGTAGGTGACCAGGCGGCCCGAAATCGTGTCGAATGCGAGGATGCCCCAGCCCGAGCCCTGCAGGCCAAGTGCTGCGGCGGCGAACTGTGCCTGGAACTTCTCGAAGGAGCCGAAGTACTCGTCGATGGCGGCAGCGAGCTCACCCTCGGGGCGGCCCTGACCGTTTGGCGTCATGTTCTTCCAAAAAACTGAGTGGTTTGCGTGGCCGCCAAGATTGAAGGCCAGGTTCTTTTCCCACAGGTTGATTGCGGCAAAGTCACCGTTTTCGCGTGCCTCTTCAAGCTTTTCGAGGGCGGTGTTTGCGCCACCTACGTAGTTTGCGTGGTGCTTGGAGTGGTGTAGCTCCATGATCTGCGCCGAGATGTGCGGCTCAAGAGCCGCGTAATCGTAATCAAGTTCTGGCAGGGTGTAGACAGCCATGTTCAACTCCTTGGTTAAGGTCGGTGTCAACTTCAATAACTGCATCGGATTTCCCGTTGCGACACTTTGACTCTACCGAAGGCTGTAGTTACTCGCATGCCGGTGAGACCTATATCTCCGGCGCGCCATTCTACAAGTGAAGGTAGGTTGATTTGCAAATTGGTCTTCGAATCGTTGTGGTATTGCGCTTTTGTGGAACAATGATTGAGACTCATTACATGACATTAAGGTTGAGTAAATAAAAATGCCCGCTCTGTTACTTGAACTAGATTTGATCCGCCGTTTACGAAAAGATCTAGTTGCCACGCGCTTTTTTGTAGATGATGTGAATGCCTTATTTGGCGAGGTTGCAGCTAACGCTCTGCTGCGAAACGAGCGGGTGCCGGCGTTGCTTGCGGCTCGAGGTGGACAGGGTGATTTGAGCGTATTGGCGCGGTTGTTTGTGCTTTGGGATGAGGTCTCCGCCGCTGAGGTGGCTAGAGCACTGCCAACGGTGGGCGTGGATGGTTTGGTGCGTTTGGGCCTTGTGGAAGAACGCGAGGAGAAGGTGCGCGGCCTTGTTCAGTTGCAGCCGCATGAGGCGGTGACGAGCCAGGCCGAGTTCAACTGGTGGATAGCGTCGGACCTAGGCGAGGGGCTGACTGGTACGGCGCCGCGTCGCGATCATGTGCTGGGAATAGGCGGCGCTACGCGCGCGCTCTTGCAGCTGACGCCGCGCGATCGAGTGGACAGCGTACTGGATTTAGGAACGGGTTGCGGCGTGTTGGCAATGTACGCAGCGACGCATGCAAACCGCGTGGTGGCAACGGATTTGTCGGGCCGGGCGCTTGATTTTGCGCGCTTCAATTTCGCGTTGAACGAGCTGGATATTGAGACTCGTGAAGGCTCCCTGTATGACCCGGTGGAGGGCGAGCAGTTCGATCTGATCATGTCTAACCCTCCGTTTGTTATCACCCCGGATTCGCTACGCGGCGCCGGCCTTGTGGAATATCGCGACGGTGGTCGCAAGGGCGATGATTTGATGAAAGAGGTGGTTACGGGCGCGGCGGATCATCTGAAGTCGGGCGGACGCGCTCTGCTACTAGGAAACTGGGAGATCTCGGGGCAGTGGGATAGCCATCCGCGGGCGTGGCTTGAAGCGGCGGGTTTGAATGGCTGGGTGGTGCAGCGTGAACAGCTGGATCCGGCTCAGTATGTGGAAATGTGGATGCGTGATAATGGTGCGCGCCTGGCGATGAGCCCCGCTGAGTACGAGGAGGCCTTTGCGCTGTGGATTGCAGATTTTGAGCGTCGCGGTGTGCAGGCCGTGGGGCTGGGCATGGTAGCGCTGGAACGCGGCTCACAAACCCCCTCAAGTGTCTGTGAACAGGTGGTGACTTCGCAGAGCGCTTCGGGCGACTACATAGGCAGCGCAATGAGCGAAATATTCCGATTTGAGATAGCGCCAAAAACCTCTGAAAATGCTGTATTCGTGCGCGAAAGTGATGTGCGCGAGGAACGCCATTACGAGCCGGGAGCGGCGGACCCGCAGGTGATTGTCGCTACGCAGGGAGGCGGGTTTGGCAGGCGAATTCAGTTGAACTCGTGGATGGCGGCCGCGTTGGGGGCGTGTGATGGGGAGCTGGCGATTGGCCAGATCATTTCGGCCCTGCACGTGCTAACGGATGAGGATAGAGATGTAATCTCTAAGCATGTGTACAGCCAGCTTGGGCTGCTTGTGCGGGCTGGTATGTTGAAACGGATGGCAACCTGAGACGCGGTTTGCGTGTTTCTCTGGTTGGCGTCTGTGGTAGGACTTGTGCAAAAGTTGTTTAACAACCGACGTTTCGGGTTCGACTTTAGGGAATGATCCGTATCCGCTCGTAGCGGAAGGAAGAGGAAAAAGTGGCGGGTAACAAACTCGTTATTGTGGAGTCTCCAGCCAAGGCGAAGACGATTGCTAACTATCTTGGCCCGGACTTTACTGTCTTAGCCTCGGTTGGGCACATTCGTGATTTGCCGCAACCTTCGGAGCTTCCTGCGGATAAGAAGAAGGGGCCGCTCGGTAAGTTCGCCGTGGACGTCGAACACGATTTTGCGCCCTATTACATGGTGAACCCGGATAAGAAGAAAACGGTTACGCAGTTGCGCCGCGCGCTTAAAGAGGCCGACGAACTCTACCTCGCAACGGATGAGGACCGCGAGGGTGAGGCCATCGCGTGGCATCTTTTGGAGGTTTTGAAGCCGAAGGTGCCGGTTAAACGCATGGTGTTCAACGAGATCACGAAAGACGCGGTGACTGCGGCGCTTGAAAATACGCGTGATATTGATACCCGTTTGGTGGATGCACAGGAGACGCGCCGAATTCTTGACCGTCTGGTTGGCTACGAGGTTTCCCCGGTGCTTTGGCGCAAGGTGAATCGCGGGCTATCGGCGGGCCGCGTGCAGTCGGTGGCTACGCGTCTGGTGGTTGAGCGTGAGCGTGAGCGCATGGCTCACGTTGCCGCTAATTATTGGGATATCGAGGCCGAGTTTGAGGCTGACAGCAAGTTCACCGCCCGGGTTAGCCAGGTGGACGGGCTACGCGTGGCGCAGGGCCGTGATTTTGGTGATGACGGCCAACTGAAGAAGCCGCTTGAGGTTTTGCATTTGAACGAGGGCGCCGCGAAGGCGCTCGCGGATGTGCTTTCCGGCCTGGGCGCGGGCGGCGCGAAGGTTTTGTCGGTGGAGCAAAAGCCGTATAAGAGGCGCCCGGCTGCTCCGTTTACAACTTCGACGTTGCAGCAAGAGGCCGGTCGTAAGCTCCGTTGGAATTCGCGCGACACGATGCGAACGGCCCAGTCGCTGTACGAAAACGGTTACATCACGTATATGCGTACGGACTCTACGGCGCTGTCGAAGGAGGCCATTTCGGCGGCGCGGGCGCAAGCTCGCGAGATGTTTGGGACAGATTCGGTGCCGTCGTCCGCGCGGGTTTATGCGAAGAAGGCAAAGGGTGCGCAGGAGGCGCATGAGGCTATCCGTCCGGCGGGTAATCATTTCCGCACGCCGGCCGAGCTTGCAACAAAGCTAAGTTCGGCGCAGCTTGCCCTCTACGATTTGATCTGGAAGCGCACGTTGGCGTCGCAGATGACGGACGCTACGGGTACTACGGATACGCTCCGGATCGGGATGCGCACGCCTTCGATGAACGAGGTGGGTCCGCTCGCGTCCGGGGAGCATGATGTGATCGCTTCGGTCTCGGGCACGGTAATAACGCATCGCGGTTTCTTGGCGGCCTATGAGGAGGGTCGGGACGCGGAGCGCTACGCAGATAAGCAGTCCGGTGATCAGCGTTTGCCGAAATTGGGCGAGGGCGCGCAGGTTGACGTTGTGAGTGCCACCGCTGAGGGGCACGAAACTACGCCGCCGCCGCGTTATACGGAAGCCTCGTTGGTCCGGGCGATGGAGGAGCGCGGGATCGGCCGCCCGTCTACGTATGCGGCAACGATTTCGGTGATTACGGATCGCGGTTATGTGACGAAGCGCGGGCAGGCGTTGGTTCCGTCTTGGCTGGCGTTCTCGGTTACGAGGTTGCTTGAGAAGCATTTTGGCAATCTTGTGGATTATGATTTCACGGCTTCGATGGAGCAGGATCTGGACCATATTGCGGCTGGGGATCAAAATGCGGTGGCCTGGCTGAAGTCGTTCTACCTGGGTGAGGGGGATGACGCGCCGAAGGTTTCGGCGGACGGCAAGGGGCTTCGCCATCAGGTTGAGTCTCTTGGAGATATTGATGCGCGCGCGGTGAACTCGCTTGATTTGGGTGGTGGCGTAACGGTTCGTGTGGGTCGTTACGGGCCATATTTGGAGCGCGAGGATGAGGCTCGCGCGAATATTCCGAGCGACGTCGCCCCGGATGAACTGACGCCGAATAAGGTTGCGGAACTATTCAAGGAAGCTGAAAATGACGGCCGCGTGCTGGGTATGAATCCGGCGAATGGCCGCGACATTGTGGCGATGAATGGCCGTTTTGGCCCCTACGTTTCCGAGGTTATTAGCGAGGAGGAGCAGGCCGGCTCGAAGAAGAAGATTAAGCCGGCTACGGCCTCCCTGTTTAAGTCGATGGATTTGGCAACGGTGTCGCTGGAGGAGGCTTTGCAGCTTCTGTCTTTGCCGCGCGAGATTGGCAAAGATGAAGAGGGTACGCCTATTACCGCGCAGAATGGCCGGTACGGGCCCTATATTAAGCGAGGCACTGATTCGCGTTCTTTGGAGAGCGAGGAGCAGATTTTCTCGCTCAGCCTCGAGGATGCGTTGGCGCTACTTGCACAGCCGAAGACGCGGGGCCGCAGGGCAGCGAAGCCGCCTTTGCGTGAGTTTGGGCTAGACCCGGTTTCGCAAAAGAAGGTGACGGTTAAGGATGGCCGTTGGGGCCCGTACATTACGGATGGCACTACCAACATTTCCGTGCCTAGTAGTGAAAGCGTTGAGGGTCTTTCGGAAGAACGCGCTTTCGAGCTTCTAGCGGAAAAGCGGGCGAAGGGGCCGGCAAAGCGGCCTGCGCGTAAAACGACTACGAAGAAGAAAGCCACAAGAAAGACAACTGCGAAGAAGCCTGCTGCAAAGAAAACCGCGGCGAAGAAGGCCGCTGAGTAGTAGTAAGCGCGGCCGGGTGGGCGGATTTAATAATTTTGTCCTACCCTCATGCGAGGATATTTATATGAGTTCAACTGATACCCACACCGGCTTGTTCATTACGTTCGAGGGCGGTGACTCTTGCGGTAAATCCACACAGATCGCGCTAACCAAGCAGTGGCTTGAGGAGCGCGGGGTCGCCCCGTTGCTTACGCGCGAGCCGGGTGGCACCGAGCTGGGGGAGAAGCTCCGCGAGCTCATTATTCACGGTCCGGATGACATGGATCCTCACACGGAGGCCCTGCTGTATTCTGCGCAGCGCGCCTATCACATGGAAACGAAGGTGCTCCCGGCGTTGCATCGCGGCGAGGTTGTGTTGCAAGACCGCTACTTGGATTCTTCTGTGGCATACCAGGGTGCTGCGCGTGCGTTGGGCGTGGATGAGATTTTGCAGTTGAATTTGTGGGCTGTTAGGGGATTATTGCCGGATGTGACGATCTTCTTGGATCTGGATCCGGAGGTTGCATTTGAGCGTCGTACGGGCGAGCCGGACCGGTTGGAGAGGGAGCCAAACTCGTTCCAGCATCGCGTTCGCGAGCAGTACTACGAGCTGTCTAAAACCTATGCGGACCGCTATCGTGTGATTGATGCTTCTGGCGATATTGAGAGCGTGCAACAGCAGATTCGCCGGGCTTTGGAGCCGCTAGTTGAAGAGCATTTGCGGGCAAACAAAGTTGGCAACGCGTGAGTGTTTGGGATGATCTTGTAGGCCAGGCCCGTGCCGTTGAGACGCTGCAGGCCGCGGCAAGGCGTGCCCGCGCCATCGTAGAGAATCCTGAAAATTCTGAGAATGCCAGGGCAATGACGCACTCGTGGCTAATCACGGGCCCTCCGGGGTCGGGGCGTTCGAGTGTGGCCAGGGCCTTTGCGGCAGCGTTGCAGTGCACGGGCGAAGAGGTAGGGTGCGGCACTTGCCCAGGTTGCACCTCGACGTTGGCCCGTTCAAATGGTGATGTGACGGATGTTGAGACCAGCTCGGTGATCATCCCGATCGAGCAAATCCGTGACCTCGTGTATCAATCGCAGTCCGCACCTTCGCGGGGTCGCTGGCGCGTAATCCTCATTGAGGATGCGGATCGCATGATGGAGCGCGGGGCAAACACGTTGCTCAAGGCAATTGAAGAACCTCCCGAGCGTACGGTTTGGTTGCTTTGTACACCGAGCCCAGAAGACATGATCACCACGATTCGTTCGCGGTGCAGGCACTTGGCGCTTCGGATCCCGCCGGCAGGTGACGTGGCGCAGCTCCTTACGGATAAGTATGGGGTAACTCCAGAGCGGGCGGCTGCCGCCGCGCGCCTGGCGCAGTCCCACATTGGTCGAGCTAAGGGCTTGGCTAGTGATGATACGAAGATCCGTGAATACCAAGAGCTCATGGATTTGGCGCTGGGTGCCACGTCGATCGGCGAGGCCGTGTTGAACGCGGAAACTCTGATGGCGCGCGCCACGGAGATTGAAACGAAGCGGCAAGAAGTGGCGTTTGAAACTGAGGAGGCGGAACTTCGCCGCGCATTGGGAATCGGTGAGGGAGAGTCGATTCCCGCCCATATGCGCTATCACTTCAAGAACTTGAAGGAAGAGCAAAAGCGTCAGGCAACGCGTATGCAACGCGACGCGCTTGACAGAGTTCTGCTAGATTTGCTGGCGTTCTTTAGAGATCTGCTGGCGGGGCAGCTAGGCGCTGAAGTGGGGCAAATTAGTGTGGGCTTGGATGACGTGCTTCGCGATCGGGCGCGAAAACTGAATGTGCACGCAACGTTGGAATGCATTGGTCATGTGGAACGTAGCCGGCAGTTGCTACAAACAAATACGAAACCGCTCCTGATTATGGAGGCCCTATTAGCTGCGCTAGTGCCAGGAAGGTAGAGGAAGCGTGAAGTATGTGAAGTTCCTGGCAACAGTGGGTGCGGTAACATTGCTGTTGTCGGCTTGTTCTACTACGCCGCAGGCGCAGGTGCCGGAGGAAACAGTTCAGATAGAGGCTCCCGAGCCGGCACTTCAAAGTTTTTACGATCAGCGCGCTGGTTGGCAAGACTGCGATGGTGACGCGTCCGTAATGGGCTTTACGGATGGGCGTGCGGCGGAAAAAGAGTTTAAGTGTGTGAAAGTAACCGTGCCCCTCGAATATGAGAGTCCGAGCAATGGCACCATCGAGTTGCAACTGGTGAAGTACTCAAAGTCTGCAGGCACTAAGCCGCTTGTGTTCAATCCAGGTGGGCCCGGAGGTAGCGCGGTTTCTGCGCTACCGAGCATGGTGGATTACACGTTTACCGAGAAGCTGATGGCAGGCTACGACATCGTTGCCGTTGATCCGAGGGGCGTTGGCCTGTCTGCCCCCGTGCGTTGTTTGACTGCCGAGGAAACTGACCAGTTTAGAGCTGAGGATACTCCCGCAACAGTGGAGGAGATACGCGAAGCGTCTCGCAAGCTGGGGGAGGCGTGCCTGGAGAAGTCGCCAGAGATGGCCAGACATTCTGACTCTGAATCTGCAATGCGTGACATGGACATAGTCCGCGCAGCGCTCGGGCAGGAAAAACTCGACTACATGGGCTTTTCTTACGGCACGTTCCTCGGAGCCTTGTACGCGGACACGTTCCCACAACAGGTAGGGCGTTTTGTGCTCGATGGGGCGCTTGACCCGTCAATACCAGTGGACGAGGTCGCAGAAGGCCAGGCTTCTGGGTTTGAAAATATTCTCGCCTTCTGGCTAGATGCGGGCGCAAAGAAGGGGCAGATTCCGCTCAAGGGCACCACGGATCAGATGAAAGAGCAATTGGGCCAGTGGTTGGAGACTTTGAAGGATGAGCCGCTACCTACCGCCGACCCGAATCGCCCGCTCACCAAAGCATTGGCAACGTCTGCCATCCTCGCCCTCATGTATGACGACTCAACTTGGAACGTAGCTTGGGCGGGCTTGTCTCAGGCAATGAGCCAAAAAGATGGGTCCATCTTGTTGCAGGTTGCTGACCTGTATGCGGATAGGCAGGATGACGGGTCTTATAAAACCAACTCGTTTGACGCGTTCACGGTGATTAACTCTTTGGATTACAAGGCCTTGGACGATGAGCAGATGCAGATGTATGCGGACCGGATCTTGCGTAATTCGCCGCTACTAGGTGAGGGGTTCATCTACTCTTCTGCGTCTATTGAAGGCTGGCAGGTTGAGTCCCGTGACACTCGTCGAGAGGTGAAGGCAAGCGGCGCGGATCCGATTCTCGTTATTGGTACCACGTTTGACCCGGCAACCCCGTACTACTGGGCCGAGAGCCTGACGAAGCAGTTGGAGTCTGGCCACCTGCTTAAAGTGGAGGGGCTCAAGCACACGGCCTACTCGCGTAAAGCGGGCAACTGCGTGACTGATTCGGTTGATGACTTCATGCTGGCCGGCAAGCTGCCTGACGAGGGTAAAACTTGCCAGCTACCCAAGCAGTGAAAGGCAATCTCGCATTACCGGATTAGCACTCCGGCCGAAGGATGGAGCGCTCACGGTTTGGTTGCCGTTATCTGCGAGCGGCGAGGCCTCTCAGTCGGTTGTAGATCACAGCGCGCGGTTTGGCGGTGGGGGCGTTCATTCGCTAGAGTAAGGCTCGTGCCTTGTGGCGTTGCCGCCTTAGCTCAGTCGGCAGAGCGATTCACTCGTAATGAATAGGTCGTGGGTTCGATTCCCACAGGCGGCTCTGAGCTGGCCCCCGCGAAAGCGGGGGCTTTTTGTTAACGCGTCTTTAGCACATCGTGGCACTCTGTCCACTTGCGTGACCGGATTGTGACGGCCCCGAACTCGTTCCTCCTGAAATTGTTATCTTGGAAAGCACCATCGTCGATTTACTGTTGAAGGAGGAAAGATGGCGATTCGTACCACCCATGTCGGCTCCCTGCCGCGTACCGAAGAACTGCTCAACGCAAATTTGAGGAGAAAGGAGATGGGAGAGCGCATGTTCGCCCAGGTCCTCCAGTCTTCGGTAAATGATGTTGTTGCAAGGCAGCAAGAGATCGGCATCGACTGGGTTAATGACGGCGAGTACGGCCACGTAATGACTGAAAAACTCGATTTCGGTCCGTGGTGGTACTACTCGTTCTCGCGTTTTTCGGGGCTCGAAATGACTGACGAAGAGTACCCGCTTGCGCCACCCGCACCCGGATCCAACATCCAGTTGGTGGAGTTCGAGCAGCGCCGAGACTGGGTGAAGTTTAAAGACGTTTATTCGGATCCGGAGGCCGCGGTACTACCCGGCGTGAAGCAGCTGTCGGAAGATGACCAAGCTAAGCAGGGCTTCCCTGCGATTACCGGTCCGATCGAATACATCGGTCATGACGCTGTAAAGCAGGATATTGATGCGCTGGTCAGTGCTCTTGAGGCTAACGGAATTGATCGCAAAGACGGGTTTATAGCTGCGGTTTCCCCCGGCTCGGCAGCCCGTCTGTCTAACGCCTACTACGACAATGATGAAGAGGTCGTGCAGGCGTGGGCGCAAGCCCTTCGCGAAGAGTATCGCGCCATTACGGACGCGGGCCTCACCGTGCAGATCGATGATCCGTCACTGGCGGAATCGTGGGATCAAATCAATCCTGCGCCCAGTTTTGATGACTACAGGCGTTATATCCAGGTGCGTGTTGATGCGATTAATACCGCGCTAGAAGGGATTGATCCTGATCTGGTGCGCCTGCATCTTTGCTGGGGTTCTTGGCACGGGCCGCACACCACGGATATTCCGTTGAAGGAAATCGTGGACAACGTTTTGACCGTCAACGCCAAATACATTTCGTTCGAGGGAGCCAATGCGCGCCACGAACATGAGTGGACGGTGTGGCGTGAAGTCGACCTGCCTTCGAACCTGGTTTTGGTTCCTGGCGTCGTCAGTCACTCTACAAACGTTGTGGAACACCCTGAGCTGGTAGCTCAACGCATTTCCAGATTTGTGGACATCGTTGGCCCAGATCGGGTGGTGGCATCCACGGACTGCGGCTTCGGGGGACGTATTCATCCCTCGATAGCGTGGGCGAAGTTGAAGTCATTGGCTGAGGGCGCGCAACTAGTTTAAGATCGCACAGAAACGAAACCTCCGCGAAAGCGGAGGTTTCGTCATGTAAAACCACGATTGCGCGAGGCAAAACTTAACAAGTAATTCGGTGCGGCAACACTGGAATCCGCGTGTTTTACGGCTTCTCTAAATTTAGTGGCCTGGGGCTCACTTGTCCGACACGGATCGTTCCTGGCCGCGACACCTGCCGTTAACTTTGCCTCCCTACAGTTTCACGCATGTGGTCGATTACGTCTGCCAAAGAACGGCGTGACACGCTGCAAAAACGCTCAGACCGGCCTGACCGGAACGAGTGGTGGCTAGCAGCAATCTTGCTTGTTCCCAATCTGATTTTCCTCGCGGTATTCATCTACCGTCCCCTTGCCGATAATATCCGCCTATCATTCACCAACTGGAACATCTCCTCACCGACTGCGGAATATATCGGATTTGCTAACTACAAAGAATGGTGGAGCCATCCAAATACTTGGACAGTGGTCACCAACACCGTAGTCTTCACAGCGGCAACCGTGATCGGATCGTTACTACTGGGCCTGGGCCTTGCCCTTGTGCTCGATCAAAAGCTAAAGGGTCGAAACTTTGTTCGCTCGGTAGTGTTTGCGCCCTACATCATCTCTGGAGCCGCAATCGGGGTTGCCTTCCAGTTCGTGTTCGACCCCAGCTTCGGCCTCATTGCAGACATTTTTATTCGCTTGGGTAGCCAGTCGCCGGACTTCTATCAACGCCCCGGCTGGGCTCTTTTCATGGTGACCCTGACTTACATTTGGAAGAACTTGGGCTACAGCTTCGTCATCTACCTCGCTGCCTTGCAGGGCCGGCGCAAAGACCTGGACGAAGCGGCAGAAATCGATGGAACCTCTGCGTGGAGGCACCTCACCCGCGTGCTTCTGCCCCAATTGCGCCCCACAACGTTCTTCCTGTCAATCACCGTGTTGCTCAACTCGATGCAGGTGTTCGACATTATCAACGTAATGACTCGGGGTGGCCCGCAGGGCACTGGAACGACCACGATGGTCTACCAGGTTTACCAAGAAACGTTTGTGAATTCTCGTGCGGGATACGGCGCAACCGTCGCAACCATCCTGTTCCTCATCCTGCTGGTAGTCACCATGATTCAAGTGTGTTACATGCAGCGAGGTGAAAAGTGAGCGCTCTACGCATGCCTCTTCGAAAGAAAAACCAGAAGAACAGTGATTCTCATGAAGAACTCAACTATGTGGGCCAGCACTGGGGATTCAAAGTCCTTGGCTACCTTGCCATGGCTTTGTCCCTAGCCATCATCCTCGTGCCCATCTACTGGATCGTGATTGCTGCGTTCAAAACTCCCGGCGATATTTACACCCATCCGGCTAACTACTGGCCTAACCCGTGGACGCTGGACAACTTTGAGACGGTTCGCAGTGACCTCGCGTTCGGAAAATACCTGCGCAACTCAATCATCATTACCGCGGTTCTCTCGGCCATCAAGATTGCGCTGGGAGTCGCCTCAGCCTACGCCCTCGCACTTTTGCGCTTCCCTGGGCGCAACCTCGTATTCCTGTTTGTGATCGCGTCCTTGATGGTGCCTAATCAGATCACCGTCATCTCCAACTACTCGCTCATCGCAACCATGGGTCTGCGCAACACCTTCATCGGCATAATCATGCCTCTTGCAGGCACCGCGTTTGGCACATTCCTAATGCGCAACCACTTCATGTCACTACCCACCGAAGTGATTGAGGCGGCAAGAATGGACGGAGCGCGTCCCATGAAACTTCTGTTCCGCATCGTTCTTCCGATGTCGTGGCCCACGCTGTCTGCGTTTGCCCTCATCACTATCGTCAATGACTGGAACGAATACCTCTGGCCGTTCCTCATGTCGGACGACGAGTCCACTGCGCCCCTCCAAATCGGTCTTACCTTCCTCCAAAACAACGAAGGTATGACCAACTGGGGGCCCGTAATGGCCGGAACCGTACTAGCTGTCATCCCCGTACTCATCGTCTTCCTGATTCTGCAGAAGAACATGATCAAGGGGCTAACATCCGGCGCCGTCAAGGGGTAATCCCAAAACGCGCCACCAACATCTGATCCATCCCAAAACAACAATCACCTGAAAGGTAGAAAATGGACATTCGACGCATTGGCATCGCCGGCTTCGCGGCCGTCGCGCTTGGCCTCGCAGGTTGCGCCGGAACAGGCAGTGCCCCAACTGACAACGGTGCAGACAACTCCGGCGCTGACCAAGCTGGTGTTACCACCATCGAGTTCTGGTCAAACCATCCCGGCTCGTCGAAGGCTCTTGAAGAAGAGATGATCGCAGCTTTCGAGGCTGAGAATCCGGACATCAAGGTTAAGCTGACCGACGCGGGTAAGAACTATGAGGAAGTGGCCCAAAAGTTTAACGCCGCGCTATCGGGTGGACAGGTGCCCGACCTCGTTGTCGCATCCGACGTCACCTGGTTCAACTTCGCGTTGAACGATCAGCTGGCTCCGCTAGATGAGCTACTGGACCCGGCAGACACCGCTGACTACGTTCCCAGCCTCTACGACGAGTACGTGCTAAACGACAAGCACTTTGCCGTACCTTACGCGCGCTCCACGCCGCTGTTCTACTACAACAAGGATATGTGGCAGGCAGCCGGTCTGCCTGACCGCGGCCCGAACACCTGGCAGGAATGGAACGACGAGTTCGCTCCTAAGCTTGCGCAGGCCAACCCGAACGTGGCTCCGCTGGTGATTCCGGATGGTTCCTCCTACATGGACTGGTACTTCCAGGGAATGATCTGGTCAATGGGTGGTGCTTACTCCAAGGACTACACCATGTCCATGTCTTCGCCGGAATCTGTGAAGGCCGGCGAATTCCTTAAGTCGCAGTTCGACCAGGGCTACTTCAAGGCGGTTAAGGAAGCCACCGCTCCGTTCGTATCCGGTCAGGGTGCGGCAATGCTCGAATCCACCGGTTCGCTTAAGGGAGTGAGCGAGGACGGCAAGATCAACGTAGGCACTGCCTTCCTTCCCACCCCCGAGGGTGTTCCCGGATGTCCCACCGGTGGTGCTGGCGTTGGTATCGCGGCCAAGTCTGAGAAGAAGGAAGCCGCAGCTAAGTTCCTCGCCTTCCTCACCAACACGGAAAACACGGTGAAGTTCTCGCAGTCCACGGGCTACATGCCGGTACGCATCTCCGCCAAGGAGACCGATGAGGCAAAGAAGTACTTCGAGGAGAACCCGAACTTCAAGACCGCTGTAGACCAGCTTGAGTTCACCCAGAAGCAGGATGCTGGACGCGTCTACGTTTCCGGCGGTGGTATGCGTATTGGTGCAGCGCTAGATAAGATCGCGCAGGGCGCTGACGTTGCGCAGACCTTCAAGCAAATCGATGAGGAACAGCAGGGAATCATCGACTCCGACATCAAGCCAAAGCTCAAGTAGCGGCTTGGTAAATCGAACTATTTTGGCCTCTTCAATAAGCAGAGCTTAGCTCTGCGGCCGTGCCCCACTTGGCGGGGAGTGCAAGTGGGGCACGGCCACCCTAAGAGGCCAACAATATGGACCTAGATCCAAGTTAGATAACTACTGAAGGACAAACCGTGGCTAGTGTGACTTTTGAATCCGCAACCCGAGTCTTCTCTGGCGCCTCCAAGCCCGCAGTTGATTCGCTCAACCTCCAAATAGAAGACGGCGAATGCGTTGTACTGGTTGGGCCTTCCGGATGCGGGAAATCCACCTCGTTACGCATGGTTGCAGGCCTGGAGCCCACCACATCTGGCCGTGTTCTCATTGGTGATAAAGACATGACCGGCGTGCGTCCTCGTTCGCGCGACGTTGCCATGGTTTTCCAGTCTTACGCTCTGTACCCCAACATGACCGTGGCGCAAAACATGGCGTTTGCGCTAGAGAACATGAAGGTGTCCAAGAGCGAAATTAAAGAACGCGTGCAGTGGGCGGCCAGCATGCTAGAACTCGATGAACTGTTGGAGCGCAAACCCTCCGCACTATCTGGAGGTCAGCGTCAGCGTGTGGCGATGGGGCGCGCAATCGTGCGCAAACCTACCGTGTTCTGCATGGACGAGCCACTATCCAACCTCGACGCCAAACTACGCGTCACGATGCGCGGCGAGATCGCGAACCTTCAGCGCAACCTGGGCGTAACCACGGTATACGTGACCCACGACCAGGTGGAAGCCATGACCATGGGAGACCGCGTTGCCGTAATGCGGGACGGCCAGCTCCAGCAGGTTGATACGCCCGAACACCTCTACTCCAACCCCAACAATGCTTTCGTCGCCGGATTCATCGGCTCGCCCGCAATCACTCTTTTCAACACGACCGTGGATGACGGCCGAGCCCTCCTGGGCAGCAACGGCGTGCACATCCCGCGAAATGTCGCCGAGGCCGCCGGAGCGCAGGTAATCGTTGGCGTGCGCCCCGAAGCATGGGACGTGGTTGCGCCCTCTGAAGGCGGAATTCCGATCCGTACCAGCCACGTTGAACTCCTGGGCTCACAAGCTTTCCTCTACGGCGAAATGGTAGATGCAAACGGTGTTGTTACCGCTCCTGAACGAGTTGCGGTAATGCTTCACCGCAAGGCGCGCCCCCAGCCTGGCGACATTGTTTACGTGCGGCCACAGGAAGATGAGATCCTCTTCTTCGACGCTGAAACCGAACACGCGATCCGCTAGGCCAGGCTGCGCTGGCAACCGCTTAGTGAGTCGATATTTTGCATCTGCCGGTGTGGCCGCGCCAAGGAGAATAACGGACAGAAAATTTGCGCTGCGCTTTCGTAATATAAAAGCAAAGAACAAGCTGCGTAGTCTTCTGGAAGTGTTTGATGGACGAGCCTTTCGACCTGCCGCCCGGCCTATACGAGACGATTATTGACGCCGGTCTCGAAGCGGCCCTGCACAAGTATGGACAGCGCGTCGTAAGTGAAGCCATTGACAACGCGGACTTCCCCTACGTCATATCCAGATACGTAGCGGAGCGATTCGAAAACTCCCTCTTGAAAACCAAAGGGGAACGCGAGAGGTTCCTCCTAACAGACCGAGTTCTGGAAGTCATTAACGGCGGAAACAGCGCAGACAAGCCGATTGCTTTGAAGGACGGCAGAGCGCAGCTACTTACGGAAATCAAAGTTTTTGACAACTCGGTCAAAACCGTGAGGCCCGATACTCCGCTTACTGACGCGGCGCTACTGACCAACGCCGAGTATGACCCCTCTATTCAAACGGAGCTTAAGAAGGAGTTTCGTTCTGCGGACCGTGTGGACGCCCTCATCGCATTCATTAAATGGACGGGGATCCGCACTATTGCTGAAGAACTCGCTGATCTCAAAGCTCGTGGGGTTCCTATTCGTATCATTACAACCACGTACATGGGGGCTACAGATCGCAGAGCTCTTGACCGCCTCGTTCGCGATTACGGCGCTCAAATCAAGATCAACTACAACACCAAATCCACGCGCCTACACGCAAAAGCCTGGCTGATTCACCGCAACACTGGCTACCACACCGCATTCGTAGGCTCCTCCAACCTGTCGGCTGCCGCTATGCAGGACGGCCTGGAATGGAACGTGCGTCTGGCAAAAAATAACACTCCCGCAGTATTTGAAAAGTTCGAAACTACCTTCAACTCATACTGGGCCTCGCCCTCGTTTGAAATTTACGATCCAGATCGCGACGCGGCAAAACTTGACCGGGCGCTCCAAGATGGGCGTGGTTTCGAGCAGAAATCTGACGCCGAGATTGACTTCACCGCACTCGACATACGGCCCTATCCCTACCAGCAGATCATGCTGGACGACCTCGAGTATGAACGAGCGATGGGGCGCCACAAAAACCTTGTTGTGGCTGCCACGGGCACCGGGAAGACCGTTGTGGCGGCGCTCGATTACAAGGCGCTACGCGAACGCATGGCCAGCGAGCTGGGCCGGCCCCCTCGAACACTGTTTGTGGCCCACCGCAACGAGATTTTGAACCAATCCATGAGGACCTTCCGCGATGTAGTGAAGTCGCGGCAGATCATCTGGTCCACCTCCGATGGCTACAGTCTGGCACAGCTCAATGACGCTACGCTGAACCGCTACGACAACATCGCTTTCGCCTCTATCCAGTCACTTCGCCCAGACGTGCTGAACGAAATTCCGCGAGATTTCTTTGACATCATCATTATCGACGAATTCCACCACGCTCAAGCCGCCAGTTATCAGCGCCTGATGCGCCACTTCAATGCACGCGAGTTGGTGGGCCTGACCGCAACCCCTGAGCGCGGTGACGGCGTGAACGTTGCCCTCGAATTCTTCAACGGGCGTGTGGCAAGCGAATTGAGGCTATGGGACGCACTAGAAGAAGGCCTGCTGTGTCCCTTCCACTACTTCATTCAATATGACGACACGGACTTATCCGGCGTGCAAATGGTGCGCGGTGACTACGTAACCAGTGAGTTGTCGAATGTCCTGACCGGCAATGACGCGCGTGTGCGTCAGATTGTGCAGGCCATGCGCGACAAGATCTTAGACTTAGAGGGCATGCGTGCACTTTGCTTTTGCGTGGACATTGATCATGCGAAATACATGGCGCGCTCGTTTAGAAAGTTTGGCCTCAAAGCCGAGTACGTCACCTCCGCTGAATCCTCTATGGAGCGTGACAAGGCGCTTGGAGCCCTCGCTAGCGGCCAAATTCAGATCATTTGCTCAGTAGATATTTTCAACGAGGGCGTTGACGTGCCGATTGTAGACACGGTGTTGATGCTACGGCCAACCCAATCCCCCACGGTGTTCTTGCAGCAACTAGGCCGCGGCTTGCGGCTGTCGAATAACAAGACGGTCTTAACTGTTTTGGACTTTGTGGGTAACCAAAACGAGGCCTTCCGCTTCGACCTTAAGTTGCAGGCGCTAACGGGTACGTCGCGCAAGAATCTCATGGCATCTGTGGAGAAGGGCTTTAGTCATCTGCCTGCCGGATCGCAGATTTTCCTCGAAGAAAAGTCGCAGAAGGTAGTCCTGCAATCAATAAAGAACAATCTGAACGTATCCACGCAGAAACTACCGGCCGAAATCAGAAGCGGCGCCCTTGCCGCGCGGGTTGACGTGCAGGACTACCAACTCGCGGATTATTTGAAAGACTCCCATCGCGACATTGCAGATATTTACGGTCGAAAAGACTTCAGAAAGCGCCCCATTTCGTGGAAGCGTTTACTGCACGTGGCGGCCACGGGCAGCGATCTTGCCGCGGATGCTTATGAGGACGTTCGCCGCAGGCTGCGTGCTTTCGCGCACGTTTCTGACCCAGAGCGGATCGAAATCTACCTCAAGATTCTTTCTACGCCGCACTACCGTTACGAGGCGATGTCGGCGCGCGAAAAGTTTTACGCGCACATGCTCATGTACTCGTTCTGGCCCAGCGGTAAACGTGACGAGAAAAAGATCGCGTCCATTGACTATGCTTTGCAAGTTTTGAGATCCACGCCGAACCTCGTTGATGAACTGAGGCAAATATTCGTAGCTGTTAGTGATCGTACGAAGAAGCTATACCAGCAGCCTGCTGGCGAAATGGGGCTGTGGGCGCCGCTTAAAGTGGGCGCGGCGTACACGCGCGAAGAACTGCTGGCTGGCATCGGCGTCGGATATGAGTTTCAAGGCCAGGCGCCCGGCGGCGTGCGTGAGGGGGTTAAGTACTGCGAGTACACCAACACGGAAGCCTTGCTGGTGACACTTGTAAAGTCGGAGGCTGACTATTCACCTAACACTCTGTACCGCGATTTCGCTCTCACACCCACGCTATTTCACTGGGAATCGCAGTCTAACGCGGGGCCGCACACCAAGGCGGGCATGCGGTACCTGGAGGGGGAATCCAACATTGCCCTCTTCATCAGAGAGCATAAGAAAGACGCTTTGGGGGAGGGTGCGGCGTACACATTCGCCGGTCCCGCGCATCTGGTTGAAGCCAAAGGTTCGCGTCCGATGCAGATAACGTGGGAGCTTGACCACCCGCTACCTCCAGACCTTTACATGTCCGCCCGGGCGGTAGCTTCCTAACTTAGCGCCACATAACCGGGTACGTTATCCACACCCGCATATAATCTTGAAGGCGCACGTGACAGGGAGGGGGCGGCGTGACCAGCAGGTTTGAAACGCAGCAGCGACTCATTGATGCAACGCGCGAGATCATAATTCTTGAGGGAGTAGAGGGCTTCACTCTCGATAATGTGTGCCGCCGCGCGGGTTTTACCCGGGGCGCGTTCTACTCAAACTTTTCTACCAAGGAATCGTTGCTCGCGGCGCTCGCGGAGGACGAGTATGCGGATCTGATTGAGCGCCTTGACATGCAGGTTGAAAAATGGCGCAGCGTGGACGCGGCAAAGCCAGCACAAATCGACTCCCTGTTGTTTGACGCGATGGACGCGATTGGGGTTAACCGCACTCTTTACGCCCTCCACACAGAAATGCAGGCCCGTTCCGTGCGAGACCAGGAATGGGGCGCACGCCTGACCGACCTCAACGAGGAGTTTTTAACCGCTTTGGGGGGAGTTCTTGAAACGATCCTCCAGGCCGCAAGGCGTAAACCCGAGGCACCGATGCGCGTGATCACTCACGCGGTGATCGGGATTGTTATGAGGGCCGCCGCGGTTGATGCTCTGGTGGAGAGCTATAAGGAACACCAGAGCCAGGCTCGAAGCCGCGTGGTTGGCCCGGCCTCGCCGCCACGGATTGAACGCACGGTGCCGCAGCACCTTCCCATTGCAAAGTCGCCTGCCAAACCGATTGTTGAAACGATCATTCCGCTTCTGTACGCGATGTCGAAACCGATTTGAGCGAAGCTTCTCGCCAAAGAATGTTCCCTCTTTAAGACGTACAACAATTGGCGGAAAATAGGGGGAAACGAACCACGAGTTGGAAGTTTATTGACCAAAACCAGGCTTAACCTAAAGACATTGATCGCCAGACATGGGATAATGAGGCCATGGCTTTTAAACTGATTCTGCTCCGTCACGGGCAAAGCGATTGGAACGAAAAGAACCTGTTCACTGGATGGGTTGACGTTCCGCTGACAGAACTAGGTAAGGAAGAGGCCGTTCATGGCGGCGAGCTTCTTAAGAAGGAAGGTGTCCTACCGGACATCCTCTACACGTCCCTACTTCGCCGCGCAATCTACACGGCAAACCTGGCACTAGACGCTGCTGACCGCCACTGGATTCCGGTTAAGCGTTCCTGGCGTCTAAACGAGCGTCACTACGGCGCGTTGCAGGGCAAGAACAAGAAGGAGATCCGCGACGAGTACGGCGAGGACCAGTTCATGCAGTGGCGCCGCTCCTACGACGTACCGCCACCGGCAATCGAGGCTGGTTCGGAGTTTGCTCAGGATGGCGATCCACGCTACGCGGGCGAGCCGATTCCGGCAACCGAGTGCTTGAAGGACGTCCTTGAGCGTCTGCTTCCGTACTGGGACGAGCAGATTGTTCCGGATATCAAGAGCGGCAAGACCGTTCTGATTGCAGCGCACGGAAACTCGCTACGCGCAATCGTGAAGCACCTTGATGATGTTTCTGACGAGGACATCTCGGCAGTAAACATCCCCACTGGTGTTCCGCTACTTTACGAGCTTGACGAAGAAACGCTCAAGCCCATCAAGAAGGGCGGCACCTACCTTGATCCCGAGGCTGAGGCGAAGATCGCCGCTGTAGCCGCGCAGGGTAAGTAAGCAAACTACAAGAAGGGGCGATGACCGGTAACGGTCATCGCCCCTTCTTTTGCGCTAAGAACAGTAGGGAGCGCCTCTAACTAGCAGGAACACGTAGCCTAGTCAGTGAGGAAGCGTTCGCCTTCTATCAGGTACATGACATTGCGGCCAACATTGGTGGCGTGATCGCCAAAACGCTCGTAATAGCGGCCAACCAGCGTCAAGTTAATGATCTGCGCAGGAGTGAGCACAAAGCTGGGATCCAAAAGCATCCGGTGGAGCTGCACGTGCAGGTCATCCATCGCGTCATCATCGATCTGCATTTGATTTGCGAGATCGGTGTTGGGATCCTCCATCAGCTTCGCAGTGTTCTCGCCCGCGATGCGCGCCTGTACGCCCATCTTCGTGACAATTCCCGCGATCTCAGGCGGCAGTGCGTCGGTGTGCGCCTGCTGACGAGCAATAACCGCAATATTACGAGCCAGATCGCCCATGCGCTCTAGCGTCTTGGTCATGCGCAGGCCGGTGACGATCAGTCGCAGATCGCGGGCAACAGGAGCTTGCAGGGCCAGAAGCTGCGTGCACATCTCATCGATAATGTAGGCGAGGTCGTCAATCCGCTCATCCGCATCGATAGTCTGTTCTGCCAGTGCACTGTCATTCTCATCGAGTGCGCGTGAGGCGCGGCCAACAGCTCGTGACACCTGCCCCGCCATACGTGAAAGTTGGTTGCCGAGCTGGGTGAGCTCCTGGGTGTACATCTCCCGCATTCTTATTCCTCCAATGTGGTGCTTGAGGCCCAAAGGGAGGGCCTACTTATAGCCGAAAGTAATAACACCATGCGCGGGTGTCCCGGCTGGATGCAACAGGTTAACGAACGGTTAACGGATGCCGGATGTTTAGTGTAATCACGACAAGCGCTAGGTTTTGGCCCTATTGTCTATATTGTGGGTGGTGTAGAGACCAGTTTGCTAATTTTGGTGGCCCTCGTTGGCCTATTCGTGGGGGCCGGAGCGGGGCTTGCGTTTCGCGTATCGCAATCCCAGATTCGTGAATCATCACAGGACGAGGAATTTGAGCCGCCTGTGAATCCTGAGCTTAAGTCGGCTCTCACTGCTATGGCGTCAAGCTCTGTCATTGTGGACAGTGAGAATCATGTTGTACGGGCGGACGCCCAGGCGTACACCCTTGGCCTCGTTCGTGACGAAGAGATCGCGCACAAACAAGTGCTTGAAATGGTTGAGGACGTGCGCAAAAACGGGGTGACACTGCGAAAGAAGATGCAGCTACCTCGCTCGCGATACTCGTCGGATTCCCCCATTTACCTAGATATTCGCGTGGCGGCGCTCCTTGGCGGGCGCGTGCTCATTTTGATCGACGATGAGACGAAGCAAAAACGGGTTGACGCGGTTCGCCGTGACTTCACTGTAAACGTGTCCCACGAGTTGAAAACCCCGATCGGTGCGATCGGTCTGATTGCTGAAACTCTGCAAGACAGTGACTACGATCCCGAAGTGGTTCGCATGTTCACCCCCAAGATGGCAGCGGAGGCCGCGCGCCTATCCACCCTCGTGCAGGATCTGATTGAGCTTTCGCGCCTCGAAACCGGTGATCCTCTGATGCGGGCCCAGCGGATTAACATTGACGAGGTTGTGTGGGAAGCCGTTCAGCTGGAGAGCAACCGGGCGTCTGCCTCGAATATTGATATAGAGGTGGGGGAGCCTTCTGGTGGCATCGTGTGGGGTGACCACAACCTGCTTGTCACCGCCGTTCGCAACCTGGTGGATAACGCGATTCGTTACTCGGATCCGCACACGCGCGTGAGCGTTAAAAGCTCGGTTGTAGATGACCTGGTGCGCGTGGCGGTTGTGGACACCGGAATCGGTATGGACGAGGCCGAAAAGGAACGCGTTTTTGAAAGGTTTTACCGTGTGGATCCGGGCAGGTCGCGAAATACTGGCGGATCGGGCTTGGGCTTGTCTATTGTGAAACACGTTGCTGCAGATCATGGTGGAACTGTTTCGGTGTGGTCCAAGAAGGGCCACGGTTCCACATTCACACTGGTGATTCCGCAAGCCGAGGGCGAAGAGAATGTGGATTCTGAGGATTTGGAAGAGAGCGAGGAAGGCTAAATGACGACGATTTTAGTTGTTGAGGATGAGGAATCGTTGCGCACTCCTCTTGCTTTCAGTCTGCGCAGAGACGGGTACGAGGTGCTAGAGGCGGAAAGCGGCGAGGTTGCTCTTGCAACTTTGGAGGCCACCACTCCTGATCTGATCTTGCTTGACCTGATGCTTCCAGGAATCTCGGGCACGGAGGTGTGCCGCCAGGTGCGCCGTACTTCGAAGGTGCCGATCATCATGGTGACGGCTAAAGACGATGTGGTAGATCGCGTGGTGGGCTTGGAGCTCGGCGCGGATGATTATGTGACAAAGCCGTACTCTTACCGCGAATTGCTTGCACGCATTCGTGCGGTGTTGCGCCGGCGCGTACCTGAAATTGAAAGCGGGGATGAGGAAGATGTCCTCACTGTTGGTGATGTGCTTGTGCGCGTTGACCGACACGAAGTTGAGGTGGGTGGAGAGCCGGTTCACTTGCCGCTTCGCGAGTTTGAACTGCTTGAGCTTTTGATGCGCAACGTGAATCGCGTGCTTACGAGGACGCAGATTATCAACATCGTGTGGGGCCCGGATTACGTGGGGGACACGAAGACGTTGGACGTGCATGTAAAGCGCTTGCGTTCGCGCATTGAAGCAGATCCTTCTAATCCGCAACTGTTGCAAACTGTGCGCGGACTGGGATACAAGATGGTGGATCCCCTCGAGTAAGTGCACGTAATTGCTGGTAAAATAGGGGTGTTGAGCTAACATCAGGAGTTTTACAGCAATGACATTCAAAGTGGGCGAAACCGTTGTGTACCCACATCACGGCGCTGCCACAATCGAAGAGATTTCTACGCGCAAATTTGCTGGCAAGGAAAGAACTTACCTTACTCTTCGCGTGACTACGGGGGATCTGACTATTCAGGTTCCTGCAGAGAACGTGGAGCTCGTGGGGGTTCGTGACGTGGTTGACGAAGAGGGTTTCGAAGAGGTCATGGATACGCTCCGTGAGGAGAACACGGAGGAGCCTTCAAACTGGTCGCGCCGTTACAAGGCAAACCAGGAAAAGATTGCGACCGGCGATATTGTTCGCGTTGCAGAGGTTGTTCGTGACCTGTCGCGTCGCGACGCCATGAAGGGCCTATCGGCCGGCGAGAAGCGTATGCTCTCAAAGGCTCGCCAGATTCTGACTTCCGAATTGGCTCTCTCGCGTGAGGTTGATGAGGACGAAGCGAGCGATCGCCTGGATGAGATCCTCGCGGAGGGAATTGACGAGGCGGAAGAAGAATAAACTGATCCTGCGATTTTGAGGCCGCACCTGCGGCCTCAAACTTTATGCGGGGCCGGCGTGAGAAGCTTTGGAGTGTCCAAATGGGCTGGCTGGCGCAAGGATTAGTGCGGGTGGTTTTGAGTAATGGGCAGTGTTGCCACGGTGCGAGGAGGCGTGATGAGTAGTTCGGTTTTTGCAGTCGTTACGGCTGCAGGTTCGGGATCGCGGCTTGGCCATGACACGCCGAAAGCGCTGGTGCAGCTAGCTGGAGTGTCCTTGGTGCGCCGAGCTGTGGATGGTATTCGCGTTGCGGGTGTGGATGGTGTTGTGGTGACTGCCCCGCCAACTCACTTGGGCGAGTTCGAACAGATTTTCGCTCAGGAACCAGATGTGGCTGTGGTTCCAGGCGGCAACATCCGCCAGGATTCGGTGTATAACGGCCTGCTCGAAATTCCGCGCCTCGCCAAACGGATTGGCAAGGAATTGGATGAGCGCACGCCCGTGCTTATTCACGACGCCGCCCGGTGCCTCACTCCCGAGCGGGCCATTAGAGATGTCATTGAAGCGCTCAAGGGTGGGTTGAAAGCCGTCATTCCAGTGGTTCCCGTTACCGACACGCAAAAGATTGTGGAGCCGGTTCCTACCTACTCGAAAATTGAAAAAGTCATTGGGCAAGTTGACCGCGCGCAGCTGCGCGGAGTTCAAACCCCGCAAGGCTTTCACTGGGAAACCGCTATGCGCGCACATGAGGCGGGACGCGAACTGCTGGCCCAAGGTGTGGAACTAACCGACGACGCGGGGCTTGTGGAAGCTCTTGGCGAGGACGTTCACGTGACGCCGGGTAGCGCGCTGTCCATGAAGATTACAACCAAACTAGACCTGGTGGTTGCCGCCGAAATCCTGACCCGGCCAGGCCAGTATCAGAGCCTGTTGGACGAATAGTGCAGATCGACGATGAAACTAAATGGTCTTTAAATCCATAATTTTCTGATTTCGGGTTAAAGTCAGAAGCGTGACTACTTCATCAACTAATCACAGCTTTGGCAACGAGGCCCCCGCTAAAAAAGAAAGCATCCTAAATAAGACCGTTCTTGCATGGTCACTTTGGGACTGGGGTTCGGCCGCATTCAACGCGGTTGCCACCACATTCGTATTTTCTGTTTACCTGACTTCCGGCATGTTTGCCGACACGGATAAGTCATCAGAGTCGCTGAGTCTTGGCCTCACCATCGCGGGTTTTGTGATCGCGCTCCTCGCGCCGATTACCGGCCAGCGTGCAGACCGGCGCGGTAAAGGCACTTTCTGGTTGGGCTTCAACACTTACGTAGTGGTGATGCTGACCGGCATGATGTTTTTTGTCCACCCCGAATCGGTGTTTGGCCCGCTCGGCGCGATGTGGCTTGGAATCGCGCTACTTGGCTTCGGAAACGTCTTCTTTGAGTTCGCGTCCGTGAACTACAACGCGATGCTCGCGCGCGTGTCCACGCCCAAGACTATGGGCCGCGTGTCTGGCCTCGGCTGGGGACTTGGATACGTGGGCGGCATCATTTTGCTCCTGATCCTCTACTTCGGTTTTATCGCCCCCGAGGTGGGCCTGTTCGGTGTAACGGCCGAGAATGGCCTGAACGTTCGCGTATCTATGCTGATTGCCGCGCTCTGGTTCGGGCTTTCCACAATCCCCGTGCTAATCGCGGTTCCCGGCCGTAAGGTTGCAGGCGCTGACGAGGCCGGACACGAGTCGATCATCGACTCCTACAAGCTTTTGTTTAAGACCGTCAAAGACCTATGGAACACGTCGCCGCACACAATCTTCTTCCTGATCGCGTCGGCCATCTTCCGTGATGGACTTGCGGGCGTGTTTACGTTCGGCGCTATCATCGCAGCCGGCACGTTCGGATTCAGCGCCGGTGACGTGTTGATTTTCGGCATCGTGGCAAACATTGTAGCGGGCATCGCGACTATCGGATTTGGCGCGTTGGACGACAAGATCGGCCCGAAGGCCGTTATTTTGATCTCGCTTATCGCAATGGTGGTAGATGGCATTTTGATCTTCATCTTCCACGACGCTGGCTCCGGAACGTTCTGGGTGCTCGGCCTGATCCTCACCGTGTTCGTTGGCCCCTGCCAGTCGGCTTCACGAACCTTCCTCGCCCGCCTCATTCCACAGGGCCGCGAGGGAGAAGTGTTTGGCCTGTACGCCACAACCGGCCGCGCCGTGTCCTTCCTCGCGCCGCTGTGCTTCGGCCTGTCGGTGCGGCTTGGATCTAATTTCGTTCCCGAGGGTACCTCGTCGCAGTACTGGGGCATCCTCGGCATTGTCCTCATCCTGTTTGTGGGCCTCATGCTGATCCTGCCGGTTAAGACTGAGCAGGCACATCTGGGTGCCTTTGAGGACTGAACGCTATGAGCGAGCCGCAGCCGCCCGATAAGGAACAGCCGCGTTTCGAAGGTCACGACCTGCAAAGTCCGCAGTATCGAAAGATCTCGATCAGCCTGTTTCTAGCCGGCTTGGCAACGTTCGCTTTGCTTTATGACACGCAGCCCGTTTTGCCGCAAATCAGCGCGCATTACGGGCTGCGTCCCGATCAGGCGGCCCTGTCCGTCTCTATTTCCACTATTGGCCTGGCGCTGGCGTTACTGATCGTGGGGCCCATATCCGAAGTACGGGGCCGCACCCGCATCATCTTCGTCTCCCTTTTTGCGGCAGGCGCCGTGGCAATCTGCGTAGGACTCGCACCAACGTGGGAGCTGATGCTTCTGCTTCGCCTCATACAAGGAATTTCCGTGGCGGGCCTACCCGCAGTGGCTATGGCATACCTAACCGAGGAAGTGCACAGGTCTGCACAAGCCCGCGCCGCCGGCCTCTACATTGCGGGCACAGCGCTGGGCGGCATGACGGGGCGCCTCGGCGTATCCGCATTCGCGGAGGTAGTGGGGTGGCGGGGCGGCCTCATCGCAATGGGAGTAGTAGCGCTGCTCTGCGCAATCCTGGTATGGCGGTTTCTGCCCCGGTCTCAGGGTTTTATTCCCGGCGAGTCAGGGCTGGCCAACCTTGCGCATCAAACCTCCGCAATCATGCGTGACCCGGTACTGCTCGGCCTGTTTTTCATTGCCGCGGTGGGAATGGGCTCATTCGTTGGTGTATTTAACATCATGGGGTTTCGGTTAGAGGCCGCCCCATACGGCTACTCTGTTGGCGTCGTAGGCCTGATCTTCCTGGTGTATGCGCTCGGATCCTACTCGTCAGCCTATGCTGGGAAACTCGCGCAAAAATGGGGACAACGCAAAGTTGAACCCTACGCGATCAGCGTGATGATCTGTGGCCTGCTCCTCACGCTCGCCGCACCCATATGGGTCATCATCATCGGCCTCGCCATCTTCACCGCTGGCTTCTTCGCCACCCACGGAGTCGCATCCGGATGGGTGGCCGCCCGCGCCCGCGCCGGCGTTGGCGCAACCGGACAAGCCTCGTCGGCCTACATGTTCTTCTACTACCTGGGCTCATCCATTTTTGGTGCGCTCGCGGGAACTTTCTGGCATTGGAACGCCTGGCCCGGCGTGGTACTCATGGCCGGCGTGCTACTGTTTACCGGCTTGGGAGTGGCGCTTGCACTTAGGCGGGTCAAGCCCCTCGGAGCGCGCTAGTCTACGCGCTGCACCAGCGCGGACGCGATGCCCGCAACTCCCTCGCTCCGCCCGGCAAAACCAAGCTTGTCGGTGGTTGAAGCGCCAAAACTTACCGGAGCTCCAACAACCTCGCTCATGCGTTGTTCCGCCTCAGCCCTGCGCTCCCCGATGCGCGGGCGCTCCCCGATGATTTGCACGGACACGTTCACAATCGCGTAACCGGCCTGCTCCACCAGGCGTACCGTTTCGCGTAGGAGCGCCTCGCCGCTCGCGCCCGACCACTCTGGTCTTGACGTGCCAAAGTTTGTTCCCAGATCGCCCAGGCCTGCCGCCGCAAGTAAAGCATCGCAGCACGCGTGCGCGGCAACGTCAGCATCGGAATGGCCTTCCAAACCAACCTCGCCGGGCCATTCAAGGCACGCCATCATCATCTTCCGCCCCGAATCTGCGGGTGCAAAAGCGTGCGTGTCAAAACCAATACCGGTGCGAATAGGTAAAAGCGAAGTCATGGGGCCAGTTTAACGCCGCGCGTTGAAAACGTTATGCCCCATGCGCGCAGGCTGGGTAGGCTAGGGGCGTGAATCTTCATCTTTACGACACCAAAAGCCGTTCCCTCCAGCCACTAAAGCCCGTTCACGAGGGCGAGGTTGGCATCTACCTGTGCGGAGCCACCGTGCAGGGTAGCCCCCACATCGGGCACTTGCGGTCCGCGGTAGCGTTTGACACGCTGATCCGCTGGCTAAAGAAGAACGGCATGAAGGTCACCTACATCCGAAACATTACGGATATTGATGACAAAATCTTGAACAAGTCTGCCGAGGCCGGGCAACCGTGGTGGGCATGGGCGTCCAGGTTTGAACGCGAGTTCGCCCAGGCTTACGATGCTCTTGGGCTTATTCCGCCCACGTTTGAGCCGCGCGCAACCGCGCATATCCTGGACCAGGTCCAGCTGGTCCAGCGCCTCATCGATCGCGGACACGCATATCCGGATGGGGCGGGTAACGTCTATTTCGACGTGCATTCGTTAGATGACTACGGTTCGTTAACCCACCAGGATTTAGCGCAAATGCGCACTACGGAAGATGAGTCGCAGATCGATTCCAGCGTCGAGGCGGGAAAGCGCGACCCGCGTGACTTCGCCCTGTGGAAGGCCGCTAAGCCCACCGAGCCGAGCACCGCTTCCTGGCAGTCCCCGTGGGGACTGGGCCGTCCGGGCTGGCACTTGGAGTGTTCCGCAATGTCGCGCCGCTACCTGGGGGAAGCGTTCGATATTCACGGAGGTGGCATCGACCTGCGGTTCCCCCACCACGAGAACGAGCAGGCGCAGTCCCATGGCGCTGGCTGGCCGTTTGCAAGCCTGTGGGTGCACAACGCGTGGGTGACAATGAAGGGGGAGAAGATGTCGAAGTCGCTCGGCAACTCCCTGGTGGTTGCAGACATCTTGCAACGCGTTCCCGCGCCGGTGTTACGTTTCGCTCTGGGCACGGTGCACCACCGCTCTACCGTGGAGTATTCCGAAGAAACGATCCACGCTGCAGCCGCCGCCTGGGAGCGTATTTCCGGATTCGTCCAGCGCGCCGGTGAGGTAGCTAGTGTGACCGTGAGCGAGGTCGCCGAGCGAGCTGTACCGCAAGCCTTCGCGGCTGCCCTCGACAATGATCTGAATGTGGCGGGCGGCTTAGCCGCGGTTTATGAGCGCATGAAGGCCGGTAACCAGGCTCTTGCGGATGGCTCCGAGGGGGAGGTACGCGAGGCGTTGCTGGATGTGCGCGCAATGCTCGACATTCTTGGCTTGGATCCGGCATCGCCGCAGTGGGCCAGCGAAGAGGCGGAGGCAGGTGGAAAAGACAAGGCTCTGGACGTCCTTGTGAATCACTTGATTGAGCAGCGGGAGCAGGCGCGTACCGCGAAAGACTGGGCTACGGCCGATTCGATTCGAGATGGTCTGGCTGCCGCTGGCGTTGTTGTTGAAGATGGAGCTGATGGCGCCAGATGGCATATCGGCTAGATCCGCGCGTTCAAGAGGTCGTGCCTAGCGGGCGCGGCCCTCTTTTGGAGCGTCTTGCCGGCCCGCTGGGCGTGGTCTTGCTCGTGTGGGTGGTATTCATCCTCCAACCGCTTGGAGGCCGGGAGTTACTGCTTAACTTTGGCGTTCCCGCACATGATTTTACGAGGCCGTGGACGTACTTTACGTCCATATTCCTGCACGGCTCCGTGGCGCATGTAAGTGGTAACACCACATTTCTTGCGCTTCTCGGCGTCCTGATTGGACTGGAGGGGACGCGGCGCTGGCTGGCCGTGTTTGTGGGGTCTGCGATCGGGGCGGGCCTGTTTATTAGCGCGTTCACGCCGGTGGGCCTCACTATTGGGGCGTCTGGAATCGTGTTTGGCTACTTTGGATACATTCTTGCGGCCGCCCTCGTGGAGCGAACCCCATGGGTCAAACTGGTGCGGATCGTGGTTGCGATTGTGCTTCTTAGTGCCTACAGCGCCACCATTCTCGTTGGTTTTCTACCCTCTGGGGGAGTGTCCTGGCAGGCACACGTTGGTGGTTTCGTAGGTGGCATAGTGGTTGCGGTAATAGCGGAGAAGGTCGTTGAACCAAGATCTGAAAACGCTGCCCGGCGCCCTCCAAATCCGTGTTAAGTTACGGCTCAGATGTTCGCTACAATAGGCGCCAGTAAATCAAGCAAAGGCAGGTAATCATGGCGGTTGATGGCGGCGCTCGCGGACGCAAGCGTGCAGGCAAAGGACCAACCAAGGGAAGTGGAGGTCAGCGTCGGCGCGGACTGCGCGGCAAAGGTCCAACCCCGAAGGCAGAAGACCGCGAATACCACGTAGCGTACAAACGCAAGCAGGAACGCGAGGCCGAGCTGGCTAAGCAACGCCAACGCGAAGCACACCGCAACCGTACTTCCATTAAGATCGCTCGCGGCCACGAACTCATTGTGGGACGCAACCCCGTGTGGGAGGCCGTCGAGTCGGGCATCGAAATCGTGCGCGTATTCATTGCTGGTGACCCCACTGATGATCGCGTGGCCAGCGTTCTCCGCGCCGCCTCTACCCAGGGCGCCTCCATTATGGAATGCACGCGCCGGGACCTCGAAAATGCGTCGGGCGAAACCGCACACCAGGGCATCGGCATTGAAGTTCCCGAATACGAGTACGTGACTGCCGCCGACCTTCTTCAGATTGCCGAGGACGACTTCAAAACTCCACTGATCATTGCTCTCGATCAGGTAACCGACCCGCATAACCTGGGTGCCGTGCTGCGTTCGGGCGGCGCATTTGGCGCTACCGGCGTACTGATCACTGAAAGGCGTAGCGCCTCCGTTAACGCAACCGTGTGGAAAGTGTCTGCCGGCGCCGTTTCGCGAGTGCCCGTTGCGCGTGAAACAAATCTCGTGCGGTCGCTACGCGCATTAAAAGAGGCAGGATGCTTCGTCATCGGCCTCGACGGTGGGGCGGACGTCAGTTTGCGCGACGTTGAACTGGCAAATGAACCACTCGTTGTAGTTACCGGAGCGGAAGGTAAGGGACTCTCCCGCCTAGTGCGCGAAACCTGCGACCAAATCGTGTCTATCCCAATCAGCTCTGCAGTTGAATCCCTCAACGCCGCTGTCGCTACCGGCATCGCGCTCTACGAGATTTCGCAAAAACGAGCCGCGCAGAGCTGATCACAGTTCGTAATCCGAGTGGCCGGCCGCTAGATGAACGGGTTGTAGAACCGTCCTCCATTAACGGTAATGAGCCAGGCAGCCAGGGCAAGCAAAGCAACCGAAAGCGCGATGGCTACCCAGTCGCGGGCAAGTAGTGGGCGACTGGTGTACCACGTGCGCGTCTTGTGCTTACCAAACCCGCGTAGCTCCATTGCGGTAGAAATCGTTTCAATACGTTCCAGGGAGGACAGCAATAGGGGGAACAGGATGGACGCGCTGTTTTTGACCCGCGTGCCAAACGACACGTCTTTGGACGTGTCGACCCCGCGAGCTTGCTGCGCTTGAGAAATCTCGCGGTACTCGCGCTGAACGTCCGGAATATAACGGAGCGCTAATGCAACCGAGTAGGAAGCTCGGTAGGGAACTCCGATTCGGTTGAGCGAAGACGCGAACTCGGATGGGGACGTGGTGACAATGAATAGCAGCGCTACGGGTAGTACCGCAAAATATTTCAGCGTCACGTTCAACTGGTAAAACAGTTGCTCCGCCGTGAACGTGTAGCGGTTAGTCAAATGCCAAAGCGGCGTGCTGGTCCCATAAATCTCGGTGCCGTACTGCGGGGCGAAGACGAAAATCATGATGTTGTTCAAAATCATGAGGACGAAAATGAACCACAGCACGATCTTCAGTTTCGACAGCTCAATTTTTGAAGAGATCCACAAGAACACGGACACGAACACCATGAGCACTAAGAAGCGCGTATCAAAGCCCAGCATTGCCGCGATGGACGCGTTGATCATCATGATGAGTTTTGTGGTCCCCGTTAGCGAATGCATAAACGATTCGCGGGGAATATAGCCTAAAACGGCAGTTCTTTCAGCCACTGTTATCGCCCCGTTCCCAAGTGCTTAGCGAGGACTGCCTCACGCCACTCGTTTTCACGCACAATGAACTGCTCAATGAACGCGGTTGGGTCAAGTGTGCTTTCTGCCTTCGCACCGGAGCACTCGTTGGCATTATCGAGGAGGCCTCGTTGCGCTCCGATTCGAACAGCCAGGTCATACAGCGAGGTGGTTCGCAGAGACGCCGCGTGGGTTAGCTCGGGGTCTGCTAGCACGGAGGCGGAAGAGCGAGCGGCAATCACCTTGCCGTCAGACATGACGAGTGTGCGTTCGGTGTATTCGAGCGCCAGGTGCATGTCGTGCGTAATCAACACAACCGTGATGCCAGAGTCGTTCAAGCCCTTTAGGAACTCCATGATTTCGGTGTAGTGCGCCCAGTCTTGCCCGGCTGTGGGCTCATCCAAAATGATGATTTCTGGAGTTGTGACCATGACCGACGCTATCGTGACGCGCTTGCGCTGCCCGTAGGATAGCGCAGATATGGGCCATTCCCGATACGCCCACAGGCCGCACGTGCGAAGCGCTTGCTCAACGCGCCTGTTCTTCTCTTCGGCAGAAATATCGAGGCCTTGCAGGGCCAGGGAGACCTCTTCAATGATCAGGGTTTTCGAAATCATCTGATTGGGGTTTTGAATGACGAACCCGATGCGCCGGCCGCGGCGCGTAATGGGGGCGTCAGTGATGTCCTCGCCATCTAGGTAGATACGACCAGAATCTGGCTTTTCGAAACCGCAAATGAGTTTGGCAAGAGTGGACTTTCCCGCCCCATTGGTGCCACAAATAGCAACTACCTCGCCGCGATAAATCTCGGTTGAGACCCCTTTGATGATTTCAACTTCGTTAATCCCGAAATTGATGTTCTCCAGCTTCAAAATCGGGTCGGGCTTGCGCGGAGTCTTGCGTGGTTCACGCGCCCACTTTGCAAGTTCGGCCCGCGCGTCATCGCGAATCCGCACGGAGTGTACAGATTCGGGTTCGTCCGCAGCGGTGACGTTGTGGCCGGCCATGCGCAGAGCCGTAATGTAGAGCGGTTCGCGAATCCCATGATCGGTCAATACTCGCGAAGCAATAATTTCGTTCGGAGTACCGTCCGCTACGATCTTCCCGCGATCTACAACAATTATGCGGTCCACGTGTCGGTGCAAGACGTCTTCTAAACGGTGTTCGATGATGATGACGGTTGTGCCCTCCGGCGGGCGCTGGTGCAACGCATCAATCGTCTCAATGGCCTGCTGGCCAGAAGCGGGGTCAAGGGAAGCAAGAGGCTCGTCAAAAAGCAGAATCTGCACGTCGTCTACGAGCACGCCGGCCATGGACACACGCTGTTTTTGGCCGCCTGACAAGTCTTGAGGGGAGGCCTCTAGGCGGCTTTCAATACCAACGACGGAAGCCGCCTGTTGCACTCGTGAATGCATCTGGGTTTGCTCCACCAGGTCGTTTTCTAGCGAGAAAGCAATGTCTTCTGCAACTGTTAGTCCAATGAACTGGCCATCTGGATCCTGCAGTACAGTGCCCACGATTTTAGAAAGCTCGTGCAGGGGAGTTTGGGTTGGGTCAATGCCGGCAACCTTCACCGTGCCGGAATGTTCCCCGGGGAAGCGGTAGGGGATGAGCCCGTTGATGACGTGTGCCAGTGTGGACTTACCAGAGCCAGACTGGCCTACAATCGCAACTTTCTCGCCACGGTTGATCGTCAGATTGATACCCCGAAGAGTGGGAGAGGATTGCGCGCGATATTGAAAGGTGAAATCGCAAAACTCGATGATTGGTTCAGGCTCAGTACCTGATGAGTTCGGTTGGTTCTGTGTCCGGGCGGCTTCCGAACTCGAGCGAGGTACAGTGCCCGGGCTGGGAGCGTCATTCGCGGGGCGAGCCGGCGCGCTCGCAGCACTTGCCGCGCTGCCGGCGCTTGGGCTCACCCCATTCGAATGAAACTCAGTCACAGCTGGCTTATTCCTTTTCCTCAAGCGAGCCGGCAGACGTGCGGGTCTTCGCGTAGGCAATCACAATCAAGGAGCCAATGATAGCGGTGGTAAGGATGTTAGAAATACCAGCGACTGCTCCCTGCGTGAACACCTTTGAAGCGGGCTCAGAGTAGAACAGGATGTCCAAAAGCGGGGCTGCGATACCCCACGACACGGCGTGCGCTACCACCACGGCAACGTTGAAACGTACCAGGCCGCCACTGTTGATTGGGCCGTCCTGCACGTTATCTTTCAGCATCATTAGACCCATGATCAGGCCGGCAATAGCCGAAGCCACGATCCAGGACCACCAGGGGCCGTACGAGGTGGCGTCGATCAGGAAGTGGCCAATCAGCCCCATAAGACCGGCAACCACCGGGCCGTAAAGCAGTGCGAACACGGCTAGTAGCGCGTATTGGATGTTAATTGTCGTGTTCGGAATCGGCGTTGGGATTACGAGAAAACGACCAAGGACGAAAAAGAGGGCTGCGCCAATACCCGTAGCTACCACAGCAGTGGTTGGCGAAGTCTTATTAATCATTGTTTTCCTTCTACTTGTATTTGTACTGAAAGGGATGAGGGGGATTAGGCGAGGGGAGCGTCATTTAGTGGATACTCAAAATCCACCTTCCACTGCGTTCCCTGTCCAACCGAGTAGGCCATTGCGAACGAACCGCGGTTAATCGCGATAGCCATGTTGTCCAAAGAGTTCGTATAAATGAGCGGCTCACCAACCGACACATCCGCAAACGAGCGCACGTACTTGAGCGGAGCTGAATAGACGTCCCCGTGCTGGTTTTCGATGTGTACGCGAACGTACTCGCCCATTTTTACGCCAAGGTTAAGGAACAGCTCGCGCGGAATGTTTGTCCAAAGCGACCCGTATCGAACGTCGTGAGTGTCAATAGTGCCGAAAGCCTTGTGCTGTTCAATTTTCGGCTCCATGACGGGCAACTTGATGGTCTTCTCGACATCGAGGGCGGGGCCGACCTCCTCGAACGTGATTTTGCCCGATGCTAGCCGAGCGCCCGTGTACGCGTAAATGTCACGTCCGTGGAACGTGTAGGAGTGACCCGAGCCCGGCAGTCGGTTAACTGACTCATCAATCTCGCGAAGCTCATCCAAACCGTACGTAACAGCAATATGGGTCAGTGTCCCGTTGTCAGGCGTCACTACGAAATGCCCAGACTTGGTTTTTGCCACCACGGACAGTCGGTCCGAGCCAACGCCGGGATCCACAACCGACACAAACACAGAACCCGCGGGCCAGTACGCAAGAGTTTGCGCGAGCCTGCAAGAACCCTCCCACACGTCGTAAGGAGGAATGTTATGAGTTAGATCTTCGATAGGAAGACTCGAATCCACACCGTACGCCACGCCATGCATGGCCGACACGGCGCCATCTGAATATCCGAAGTCAGACTGCAAAATTAGGGGCTTCATGGGTTTCCTGAACGTAGGGATCTTGGAACGGGTCCATCATACGTGCATACCCGGACAGTAACTTGATGCGATCTCATTATGGACGCGTAGCGTCACGCGATGCTCTACAAGCGCATTTGCGAGCAAATGTCCTGTTATAACGTCAATTTCTTAAAAGTGACCGAAACGTGAGATCGCTAAAGGGGCAAATGTCACGAAAAGATAACGAGCCTTGACATCGAGGTTCTTCGTCGCGGATTGTTAGGTTCACTGAAAATCGCCCAGAAGGAGGATACCGCATGTCGACAACGACATATCAGGCAATCGCCATGATCATTTACCTCGTAGCTATGATCATGATCGGCCTACTTGCCTATAACCGAACGAGTGATTTTGACGATTACATGCTCGGCGGTCGCAAGCTCGGGCCAACGGCCGCGGCCCTATCCGCCGGCGCATCTGACATGTCCGGCTGGCTCCTCATGGGTCTTCCCGGGGCGATCTACCTGAACGGTCTCATTGAAGGCTGGATCGCGGTTGGTCTAACCATCGGCGCCTGGCTTAACTGGAAGTTCGTGGCGCCGCGCCTACGCTCCTACTCGCAGGTGGCGTCCGATTCCATCACCGTTCCCTCATTCCTCGGTCAGCGTCTGCGCGACCGTTCGCACCTGATCCGCATCGTTGCGGGCATCATCATTTTCATCTTCTTCACGTTCTACGTCTCATCCGGCATGGTGGCCGGCGGCGCCTTCTTCGAAGCGTCGTTTGGCATGAACTACCACCTCGGTCTCGTCATTGTTTCTGCAATCGTTGTGCTCTACACGCTAATCGGTGGCTTCCTTGCCGTGTCGTGGACGGACGTGGTGCAGGGCCTCATGATGGTTACCGCGCTAGTCCTCGTTCCAATCGTGGGCATCATGCACGTAGGTGGCTTCTCCAACATGGTTAGTGCCATCAACGAGGTTGACCCGACCATCTTCTCCCTCTCCGGTGGTGCCGCTGCGGGCGTGGCCGCGATGGGCATTATCTCTGCACTTGCTTGGGGCCTCGGATACTTCGGTCAGCCCCACATCATCGTGCGCTTCATGGCCCTGCGTTCCGCGAAAGAATCTGCTGCTGCTCGCCGTATCGGCATCGGCTGGATGCTACTTGCAGTTATTGGCGCCGGCATGACCGCCCTCGTTGGCGTAGCTGTTTACAAACACGACGAGGCCCAGCTCGCTAACCCCGAATCGGTATTTATCTCGCTCGGTCAGCTCCTAATGCACCCGCTTATTGCAGGCTTCATGCTTGCCGCTATCCTCGCGGCTATCATGTCTACCATTTCTTCGCAGCTACTGGTCACGTCTTCTGCGGTTGTTGAGGACATCTACCGTGCGTTCACCAAGCGCGACCTATCGGGCAATGACGGTGTGCTCGCGGGCCGTGTCGTTGTGGCAGTTATCGCGATTCTGGCTGGAGCCCTCGCATGGCCGCGCTCGGACACCATCCTCGCCCTCGTTGCATTTGCATGGGCCGGGTTCGGAGCTTCGTTTGGTCCCACCGTTCTGCTTTCGCTCTACTGGCGTAAGTTCACCTACCAGGGAGCTATCGCCGGCATGATCGCTGGAGCGGTCACGGTCGGTATCTGGGGAAATGTTTCAGGCGGTATTTTCGACCTGTACGAAATCCTTCCCGGATTCCTGCTGAACCTGTTGTTCGCGGTCATTGTTTCTAACATGACGTACAAGCCGAACGCAGAGATCGATAAGGAGTTTGACGACGCCCTCGCGGGGGTCTCGGCAGACTAACCCACATAAGTAGCGCAGCTCTTGCAAAGCGCAAGAGCTACGCTCACGTGTGCACCAGGTATCGCACGCTAAAACGGATGAAATAATTCGCGTAAAAGATATAAATTGCTTTTCCTGTGCACCAGAAGAATTCCCCAATATAGTTAGAGCAAAACCTCGCATAGCCTCGCATGCGTAAAGTCAATCAAAGGAGATCAAATGACTGCGCCGGAAGCAACGGACTTTTCCCAAATCGCAGAACGGGCGCTCATTCGGGCGCGCAAATGGGCAGACGAATCAACGAAATACCCCATTGATCCGGCCGCAAAACTCCTTGCAGACGTCCTCGAAGATGAGGGCGGCCTGGACTACACCGTCTCGTTCGTTGACGGGGTTGTGAGGCCCGAAGATCAGCAGGTGGCGGCAGACCACCTGGCTGAAACCGGTAAGAAAAACCCGGATTTCCTCCCTTGGTATCTGCGTACTCCCGCCCTCATTGGTGGAACCGTTGGCAAGTTTGTTCCAGAGGTTTCCGTGCCGGCCGCACGCCGCGTATTCCGGCAGCTGGTGGGAGACCTCGTTGTTGATGTAACTGACGACAAACTCGGCCCCGCAATCCAGCGCCTCAAAGCAGGCGGCGCCTCGCTCAATGTAAACCTTCTTGGCGAGGCCGTTCTGGGTGACAAGGAAGCCGCGAAGCGTCTAGCCGACACCAAGCGCTTGCTTGAGCGCGACGACATCGACTACGTTTCACTGAAAGTTTCAGCCGTAACCGGTCCGCACAACCCGTGGGGTTACGACGACGTTGTAGATCACGCGTTCACTGAACTGCTGCCGTTGTACAAGTACGCCGCCGCGCACCCTGCCCGCAAGTTCATCAACCTGGACATGGAAGAGTACCGCGACCTGCACCTCACCATTGACGTGTTCAAGCGCCTGCTCGAGCAGCCGGAAATGAAGAACTACTCGGCAGGCATCGTGTTGCAGGCCTACCTACCGGACACGCTCAACGCTATGAAAGATCTGCAAGCGTGGGCAGCAAAACGCGTTGAAAATGGTGGAGCGCCCATCAAGGTGCGCGTGGTGAAAGGCGCGAACCTTGCCATGGAGCGCGTTGACGCCGCCATGCGGGGATGGGAACTAACCACCTGGGAATCTAAGCAGGCCACCGATGCGAACTATCTGCGCATCCTCAACTGGGCGATGACCCCAGAGCACCTCCAAAACGTCAAGCTCGGCGTTGCCGGACACAATTTGTTCACCATTGCAGCGGCTTGGGAGCTCGCCCTCGAGCGCGGCGTGCAAGACCAGATTGAAATCGAAATGCTCTCGGGCATGGCCACCCAGCAGGCTTCAGCCGTTCGCGAGGACGTAGGCAACCTCCTGCTGTACGTCCCGGTTGTGAGCCCGGACGAGTATGACGTGGCAATCTCTTACCTGGTTCGCCGGTTGGAGGAAAACTCGGCGGATGAAAACTTCATGGCCTCCATTTTTGACATCGGCACCGACCTTGGCGCATTCGACAAGGAGAAGAAACGCTTCCTCGCCGCCGTTGAGCAGATGGAGCGTGAAGGTGACCGTCGCGTGGGCGCGAACCGCCACCAGGATCGCAGTACGGAAACGGCCGAAGACATTGCGAAGCCCGTGACTACTCCCGCGGGAGGCTGGACGTTCAAGAACACTCCGGACTCTGACCCGTCGCTACCCGAAAATCTGCAGTGGGCACGCGACATCGCGGCTCGCATCAAGGACTCCAAGCTCGGTAACGAAACTATCGAAGCCGCAGTAATTGACACCGAAGACGCACTGAATGAAGTGCTCGATCGGGCGGTCGAAGGAGGCCGCGAATGGGCGGCACGCAGTGCTAAGGAACGCTCCGACCTCCTCCACAAAGTTGGTGTGGAACTGGGTAAGCGTCGCGGTGAGCTCATCGAGGTGGTCGCATCCGAACTCGGCAAATCGCTTCAGCAAGCTGACGTTGAAGTCTCTGAAGCTATCGACTTTGCCCACTACTACGCAGAACGTGCCCTTGACCTCGAGAATCTCCAGGGTGCTAAGTTCGAACCGGTAGATGTCACCCTTGTGACTCCGCCGTGGAACTTCCCCATTGCTATCCCAACGGGCGGCACTATAGCTGCGCTCGCGGCTGGATCCGCCGCCATTTTGAAGCCGGCCTCGATCGCTCGTCGCACTGGCGCAGTATTGGCCGAATGTATCTGGGCTGCAGGTATACCTGAAACCGCCTGCATTCTCGCTTCCGTTGGTGAACGCCAGCTGGGCCGCGAGCTAGTGACTGACAAGCGCGTTGGCCGCGTCGTTTTGACGGGCGGTGTGGAGACCGCGCGGATGTTCCGTTCTTGGGATCCCACCTTGCGCATCATGGCTGAAACCTCGGGCAAGAACGCTATCGTGATCACTCCGTCAGCCGACCTTGACCTCGCTGTTAAGGACGTGATCGACTCCGCTTTCGGTCACGCAGGCCAGAAGTGCTCGGCAGCCTCGTATGTGATTCTCGTGGGATCAACCGGCTTCTCCAAACGCGTGCGTAACCAGCTGGTTGACGCCGCGAAGTCGCTGCACATCGGTTGGGGAGACGACCTCTCGGCAGAAATGGGGCCGCTGTCTTCCGAACCTGGCGAGAAACTTTTGGCCGGCCTGACCACCCTAGATGAGGGACAAAAGTGGGTGCTCAAGCCGCGTCGTCTTGACGACACGAACAGGCTGTGGAGCCCCGGTGTACGCGTGGGCGTGGAGCCGGGATCTGAGTATCACATGGTTGAATACTTCGGCCCGATCCTTGGCGTCATGCGCGTCGACACGCTTGAAGAGGCCATTGCAGCGCAGAACATGGTGGACTTTGGCCTCACCGCTGGCCTGCACTCGCTTGACCCCGATGAGATCAACTACTGGCTCAACAACGTAGAAGCGGGCAACGTGTACGTTAACCGCGGTATTACCGGTGCAATCGTGCAGCGTCAGCCGTTTGGGGGATGGAAGCGCTCCGCGGTGGGGGAAACCACCAAGGCGGGAGGCCCGAACTACCTGTACGGATTTGGCGATTTCAAACCCGTTGAGCCTACCGCTGAGGGCGAGCGCGACGCCGCCTATCCTCCGGCTGTCGAACACGAAGCCAACGTGAAGGCCCCGCAACTGCGTGAGCTCCTAGAATCTGCAAAGCGTCTGCTGTCAGAAGAGGACTACGCGCGCCTCGCGATTGCCGTCGAGTCTGACCAGCACGCGATCGACACCGAGTTTGGCCGTCTGCATGATCCGTCGAAGGTCGGCGTGGAACGCAATATCTTGCGCTACCTGCCCGTAGGCGCGCAGATCCGTGTGGGCAAGGACGCCTCTCTCTACGAGGTGTTCCGCGCGGTTTCTGCAGGTATCGCCCTGGGGGAGATCATGAAGGTGGATCCGGATGACGAGACCTCGTTTATCCGCGAACTTCCGGCCGGTGCTTACACGGGCATGGACCTTACGGTGTCAACGGAAACGTTCCTCCCAACCGATCCGTCGATTATGTTGGGCAACCTTGGCGTTGACATCCTCGTTGAAAACAAGCGCCAATTTGCTGAGCGTGTTCAGGCTGAGGTGGAAGCCGGCGAGAACCTCGACATTCGCATCCGCATGATTGGCGAGGACGGTGACGAGCTGCGACGCGCAGTAGACGGATCGATTGACGTTGCCATTTGGGATGGGCCAGTCACTACGTGCGGTCGCGTGGAGATTCTGCCGTTTGTGCGCGAGCAGGCAGTCTCGATCACCAACCACCGGTTCGGCAACAAGACCCCGCTCTCTACCCAGGTGCTGGTGTAGTAGGCGAGCGGTTTAGCTAGAAGTTTGGGCGGTCACCTCTTGGGTGATCGCCCAAACTCTTGCTCTGGCATAAAATCAGACGCTTATAGCGCGTACCAAACCGTCGAGTTTGGCGCGGCCTCGTTACTCGAAACATTCGCGGGAGCGACCTCATCAGTAGACAGCAAGATGCGTGCGCCCGCGGGTAGTGCAACGGCCTCATCAAATGCCATAACAATGTGCACGTCAGCGCGGCCAGGAAGCCGAGATATGTAGTGCAAATGGGCCTCCTGCGCGTCCAGAAATTCAGCCCGGCCAAGTCCCAGATCTTCACGCAGGCGATACATTTTCTTGAAGAAATTCAAGGATGAGGACTCCTCGGCTTCCTGCACGTCCACGGCAAATGTCTTCCAACTTGCAGGCTGGGGGAGCCACGTGGAGCCGCCGGGAGAGAAGCCAAAGCCCGGGGCGTTCGCTTCCCACGGCATGGGGACACGGCAGCCGTCACGGCCGGCTTCACGCCCCTGAGTGCGGTAGAAAGCGGGGTCCTCGCGCAGCTCGTCGGGCACGGCCATGTGTTCGGGTAGTGACAGCTCTTCGCCCTGGTAGATGTACATGGAGCCGGGCAGTGCTGCTTGAAGGGCATGAGCGGCAAGGGCGCGGCGCCGACCTAGTTCGGCGTCCGGTTGCTCCTCAAATGGGCGGATGCCATTAGGTCCCTTGCCCGTCCTGGATAGTCCAAATCGGGAGGCGGCACGCACCACGTCGTGGTTTGAAAGCACCCAAGTGGTAGGCGCGCCCACGGTATCCATCTCTTGTAAAGAGTGGGCTATCACCCGACGGTAAGATTCGGCGTCTACAGGTGAAGTGAGGAAGTCGAAGTTGAACGCTTGGTTCATCTCGTCGGCACGTACGTAAAGCTTCGCGTCCTCGGGCCTGTTTAGCCACGCCTCGGCAGCCAGCGCCCGGTCGCCTTCGTACTCGCCCAGCACCTGCCGCCATTCGCGGTAGATGTCGTGTACGCCAGGCTGGTTCCACTGGGGAGGTTCGGGAACATCCTCGGGTAGCATGTTTCCACCCGAAACCATGTCCCAGTGGTACTGGTAGTTTGGCAGATCAGGATCTTTTACGAGGCCGTGTGCCACATCTACGCGAAATCCGTCCACGCCTAGATCCAGCCAGAACCGCAGGATGCTGCAGAACTCTTCGCGCACCCGCGGATTGTCCCAGTTGAGGTCCGGTTGGGAAGAATCGAACAGGTGCAAGTACCACGATTCATCGTTTTCCCAAGCGGAGCCAGGAGCGTCCGCGCGATCTTTCACGCGCGTCCACGCCTTCCCACCAAAAACGGAAAGCCAGTCGTTGGGCTCTTGAGGGCTCTCGCGAAACCAGTAGAGGTCACGCTCTGGCGCATCCGGTCCGCTCGCAAGAGCCTTTTGGAACCATTCGTGTTGGTCGGAGGTGTGGTTAGGCACGAGGTCAACGATTACGCGAAGCCCAAGCTCGTGGGCTCGCGAAATTAGGGCGCTAGCGTCGTCTAAGTTTCCAAACAGCGGGTCGATAGCCCGGTAATCGGACACATCGTAGCCACCATCCTTTTGCGGGGACGCATAGAACGGGGAAATCCAGACGGCGTGGGCGCCTAGATTCGCAATGTGGTCAAGGCGCGAAGTGATTCCGGCGAGGTCTCCGATCGATCCGGAGCTGGAAGCAAAGGAGCGGGGATAAATCTGGTAGATGACAGCCTCGCGCCACCATTCGCGTGAGGTGTTTGCCGGGTGAAGAATCTGCATGGGTTCGCGGGCCCCTATTCGTTTATGAGGATGTGGCCTGCTTGGCCGGAGCGGTGGTTTCACGCACCACCAGTTCTGGTTTGAACGTTGTGAGCGTCATTTCGTTTGGTGTTCGTTTGATGCGAGAGACGAGGGTGGTTACCGCTGCCTCACTTATGGCGCGTACGGGTTGACGAACGGTTGTGAGCGCGGGGGAGAGGAAGGGCATCATTGCGGAGTCGTCGAAGCCGATGATCGAGACATCTTCGGGAACGCTCATGCCCTGGTCGACGATGTAGCGCATGGTTCCAAGCGCCATGATGTCGGAGGTGCAGATGATTGCGGTTGCGCCCTGATCGAGAACGGCCTGCGCTGCCGCCTGCCCGCCCTCTACGGTGAACAGCGTTTCGGAATGGATTGGCGCGGAGTCGGGGAGCATCTGTTCCACACATTCGAGGTAGCGTTCGAACTTGATGTGTGCTGGGCTGAAGCGCAGTGGGCCCGAAACAAATCCGATGCGTTTGTGTCCTAGGCCCACCAGGTGACGCATGGCCTGAGTGATGGCATCCGCGTCGTCGGTGGAGAAGTCAGGCGCATCAATCTTGGAGTTGGCTCCATTGATTGTGACGAATGGGATGTGGCTTTCGATTAAGTTTTGATAGCGCTGCGTGTTTGCCGTGAGGTCGGCGTGCAGGCCAGAAACGAAGATGAGGCCAGCAACGCCTTGGCTCATAATGGCTTCTACGAGGGAATCCTCGGTTGAGCCGGCCGCAAACTGGGTTCCAAACAGCGGGGTGTAGCCCTGTCGGAGCATTTCGGTGGATAGGTGTTGCACGAACTGCGGGAAAATGGGGTTGGTGAGCTCTGGAACGATCAATCCGATGAGCCCGCCGGAGCGTGCTCGAAGTTTTTCTGGGCGTTCGTATCCGAGGAGGTCGAGGGCGCGCAGAACCGCTTGGCGAGTGTCTTCGGCAACCTCTGATTTCCCGTTGAGCACTCTTGAGACCGTTGCGGTGGATACACCGGCTTGCTGTGCCAGGTCGGATAAGCGCAGTCGCTCAGCCATCGCCACTCCTTTGTAGGCTGCTCTTACATACATGTTTGAAAACGTTTTGCAAATATTTGCGGGTTACATAAAACACTACATGAGGCGCGGGAAAAACGAGAAAAGATTAAGCTGGTTGTCTGGAAATGCGCTCATTCAACCCCCTCTTTATAAACATCTGATTACAATTCCTTACAGAAATCTCTGAAAACTCTTGCAAAAATCTGAAAGCACGTTACAATCAGGAATGTCTAGATCGCTTGTGTGACAATGACGAACACAGTTTTAGGTTGAATCTCAAGGAGAAAAGAATGCGAAGGGGCATTGCACTAGCAACAATTGGCGCTCTGTCTGTTCTTGGGCTTTCCGCATGTGGCGGCTCAGGTACCACAGAGGTAGAAACTGACGGGTCGGCGGCAGAGTCCACCGGCCAGGGTCTAACCGTTTGGGTTGATGCCAACCGCGAGGCCGCGTTTAAGAAGGCCGCGGAAGCATACAAGAACGCTACTGGTAACAACGTTGAGCTGGTTGTTAAGGATAACGACCAGATGCGCACCGAGTTTTCCACCCAGGTTCCAACCGGTCAGGGCCCGGACATTGCGTTTGGCGCTAACGATTGGATCGGCGAGTTTGTGAACAACGGCCTCGTGGCTCCCGTTGAGCTTGGCGACAAGGCAGGGGACTTCTCGGAAGGCTCCGTTGCAGCGTTTACGTTTGACGGCCAGGTTTACGGCGTTCCTTATGCGGTTGAGAACCTTGCAATCATTCGTAATGCCGACCTCGTTGATGCAACGCCTGCCACTTTTGACGAAATGATTGAGAAGGGTAAGGCTGCGGGCACCGAGTACCCGTTCGTTATCCAGGTTGGTGACGAGGGTGACCCGTACACCATGTACCCGTTCCAGTCCTCCTTCACCGGCCCGGTGTTTGAGCAGAACGCTGACGGTTCCTACACCTCGAATCTCTCCATTGGCGGCGCAGAGGGTGAAGCCTTCGCTAAGTGGCTGCAGGAGAAGGGCAACGAGGGCGTCATTAGCCCCTCCATTTCTTACGACGTTGCTGTTGATGCGTTCAAGAGCGGCAAGTCGCCTTACATTCTGGGTGGCCCGTGGATGCTCGCTGACTTTGAGGGCATGAACATCGCGGTTGATCCGATTCCGTCCGCAGGCCCGAACAAGGGTGTCCCGTTCCTCGGCGTACAGGGTGGCTTCATCTCGGCTAAGTCTGAAAATGCTCTGCTGGCTAACGACTTCCTCGTTAACTACGTGGGTTCACAGGAAGTTCAGGACGAACTGTTCGCAATCGGTAACCGCCTCCCGGCTCTGACTGCTTCGGCTGACAAGGCTGCGGCTGATCCGCTAATCGCTGGCTTCCAGGCAGCATCTGAGGGTGGCTTCCCGATGCCGAACATTCCAGAAATGGGTGCCGTCTGGACCTTCTGGGGCAAGACTGAGGCTCAGATCCTAAACGGCTCCGATCCGGCTGAGACCTGGAACAAGATGATCTCTGACATCCAGGCCGAGCTGGGCAAGTAGTTCACTTAAAAAGGTGCGGCTGATTCTTCCGGCCGCACCTTTTTAATAACAGGAACCGATGCTGATATGTCGCAAATGTTGAAAGAAACCGACGCAACACGTCGGAGGAAAGAACGGCGCGCTGAACGCCGTAAGCGCGATTCTGTGGCGACCTCGTGGGGGCCGGGCTCCATTGTGAAGCTCATCCTCATGGCGCTTGTTAACGCGCTTGGCATTTACATTGCCGCAACCGCATTGAGTGGCGGGTCCATGGTGCTCGGCATCGGAATGCTGCTCTTGCTTGTTGCCGTTGACTGGATCTACTTCTCTAAGCGAGACAGTCTAATTCCTGCGAAGTACTTGGCTCCCGGCCTTGTCTTCCTAATTATTTTCCAAGCGTTCACGATCGTTTATACCGGTTACATCGCGTTCACTAACTACGGTCACGGTCACATCCTCACGAAGGAAGCGGCAATCGAGTCGATCCTTCTGCAAAACAACACGAAGCGCGTTGAGGGTTCACCCGAATACCCGCTCGCCATTGTGGAGCAGGGCAACGAACTAGGCTTTGCCGTTTTTGATGGGACGGATGTGAAGGTAGGTAGCGCCGAGCAGCCGCTTGAAAAGGTGGGTGCAAAGGTCTCTAACGGGCGCATTACCGAGGTTGATGGGTGGAAGGTTCTTTCCATTGCGGAACTGGGTGCGCGCCAAAGCGAGGTAACACAGCTTCGGGTTCCGCTATCTGAAGACTTGAACGAGGGCGCAATCGGTACCCAAAACGGTATGACAGGCTTCGAGTTCACCTCGACCATCCAGTATGACCAGCAGACTGACACGATGGTGAACACGGAGAACGGTACCGTTTACAAGGCCGATGACACGGTGGGTTCGTTCATTTCAGAGGACGGCAGCGCCCTGGGCGTTGGCTGGCGTGTTGGCGTTGGATTTAAGAACTTCGTCGATGGGTTCTCGGATGCACGCTACGCGCAACCGTTCCTCAATGTATTGGTATGGAACGTGATCTTCGCGTTCATGTCTGTTCTAACCACGTTCTTGCTGGGCATGTTCCTCGCGATCGTGATGAACGATGATCGCATGCGCGGGCGCAAGGTTTACCGAACCATCATGCTGCTCCCGTACGCTTTCCCCTCGTTTATGACCGCGTTCTTGTTTGCGGGCATGATGAACGAAAAGTACGGCTTCTTTAACCAGTTACTTGGAGCTTCCATCCCGTGGCTCACCGATCCAACGATGGCTAAGGTTTCGGTGCTCCTGGTGAACCTGTGGATGGGCTTTCCCTACATGTTCCTGATTGTTACGGGCGCGCTCCAGTCGATTCCTCACGACCTAATTGAGGCCGCAGAGATCGACGGTGCTAGCTCGATGGAAGTGTGGCGCCACGTGACGCTCCCGCAGCTCATGATTGCCCTCACTCCGTTGCTTATTTCATCGTTCGCGTTCAACTTCAATAACTTCAACCTGATTTACATGTTGAATGGCGGCGGCCCGGCAATGTCGGATGCTTCCGTTCCGGTTGGACATACGGACATTTTGATTTCGATGGTTTACAAGATTGCTGGCCTAACCGGCGAGGCGCTGCCAAACTACGGTCTGGCCGCAGCCATGTCGCTGGTTATCTTCCTGATCGTTGGCGCGGTGTCCATGTACTCCTTTAAGAAGTCGAATGCCATGGAAGGAGTGGCGTGATGAGTGCTCAAACAGTTACTGCAAGTGCGAAGCCAGCTGCAACGAAGAATCGGATGCCGTTTGGCAAATGGTTCCGCGGTATTGGTTTCCGTCACGTCGTAGGTGTCCTCGCAGCTATCTATGCGGCGTTCCCCATTCTGTACGTGATTTCAGCGGCTGTTAACCCGAACGTTAAGACAACGCTCACGGGTGCGAACTCTCTGTTCTCATCGGTTTCAACCGAGAACTTCACGGAGCTGTCCGACACGATGTTCTGGACTTGGTTTGGCAACACGATCATCATCGGCGTGGCCACCTCGATTGGAACCGTGCTGATGGGTGCCGCGGCGGCCTACGCGTTTTCGCGCTACCGCTTCTCTGGTCGCAAGCTTTCGCTTCAAGCCTTGCTGATCATCCAGATGTTCCCGCAGCTGCTGACCTTCGTAGCTATCTTCCTGCTTCTAACCACACTGGGTGAGGTCATTCCGGCACTCGGTATTAACTCGAAGATGGCGCTGATCTGCGTGTACTGGGGCGGCGCACTAGGCGCAAACACATTCCTCATGTACGGCTTCTTCAACTCGATCCCGATGGATCTGGACGAGGCCGCGAAGATTGATGGAGCCTCCCACGCCCAGGTTTACTGGACCATTGTTCTACCGCTGGTTATACCGATCCTTGCGGTCGTTGGCCTGCTGTCTTTCATCTCGGCGTTCAATGATTTCGTGCTTGCACGCACGATCTTGACCTCGCAAGAAAACTGGACTCTGGCGATCGGCATGAACATTTGGGTTGGCGGAAACGAGAAGAACTGGGATTGGTTTGCATCCGGCGCTGTCATTGCGGCTATCCCAATCTTGCTTCTGTTCCTGTTCTTGCAAAAGTACATTGTTGCCGGTCTGACCGGTGGTGCTGTGAAGGGTTAGAAGTTTCCCGGTGGTGGGGCGCTCGTACAGTTGAGCGCCCCACCATTTTGTGCTGAGTGGTATGTGAGGACGAGGCAGGCTAGGTGCAGGTGGGGCTCCGTCCTCAAATGTGGGACAAAGTGTGAGCAAAGTATCGTCTCTGCCGCACTTCACGTAGACTCTGGGAGGTAGAAGCTCCATTCTGCTCAAGGCAAAAGCCTTGAAAAAACGAGTTGCGCGAGGGGTGAAACCTCGCATGGAGGGTAAATATGCCAGCGGTAATAGTCGTCGGAACGCAGTGGGGCGACGAGGGCAAAGGCAAAGCAACCGACCAGCTAGGCTCTGGTGTTGACCTGGTTGTTAAGTTCAATGGCGGAAACAATGCGGGCCACACTGTAGTGGTTGATGGAGAGAAGTACGCGCTTCACCTCCTTCCCGCGGGCATCCTCACCGAGGACGTAACGCCGATCATTGGCAACGGCGTGGTGGTGGACCTTGAGGTTTTGTTCCAAGAGATGGATGAGCTGGCTAGTCGCGGCCGAGACACCTCTCGCCTACGCATTTCCTCGAACGCGCACATCATTCCCTCGTATAACCGCCTTATGGATCGCACTACTGAGAAGTTCCTGGGCAAGCGGCAGATTGGCACTACGGGCCGCGGTATTGGTCCCACCTATGCGGATAAGATGAACCGCATCGGCCTGCGCGTACAGGATTTGTTTGACGAGTCGATTCTGCGTCAGAAGGTCGAGGGGGCGCTGGCGAACAAGAATCACCTACTGGTGAAGGTTTTCAACAAGCGTCCTGTTGATGTTGACGAGGTGGTGGCAGAGCTACTGTCTTACGCTGATCGCGTTCGTCCGATGGTTGTAGACGCCTCCCTGCTGGTTAATGATGCGTTGGATGAGGGCAAGACGGTGCTGTTTGAGGCGGGCCAGGCAACGATGCTGGACATCGACCACGGCACCTACCCGTTTGTGACATCCTCGAACGCGACTGCGGGTGGTGCCTGCACGGGCGCTGGCGTGGGCCCGACGCGTATCACTTCGGTGGTTGGCGTTACGAAGGCTTACACGACGCGCGTTGGCGAAGGCCCGTTCCCCACGGAGCTTTTCGGTGACGAGGGTGACGAGCTGCGCGAACGCGGCGGCGAGTTTGGTGTGACCACGGGACGGCCTCGCCGCACCGGATGGTTTGATGCCGTGGTGGGCCGCTACGCAACCCGCGTGAACGGTTTGACGGATCTGGTTGTGACTAAGCTGGATGTCCTCACCGGATATGAGCAGATTCCTATCTGTGTTGCGTATGAGGTGGATGGCAAACGCATGGATGAGATGCCTATGAATCAGTCCGACTTCCACCACGCGAAGCCCATCTACGAGTACATGCCCGGCTGGAGTGAAGACATCAGTGGTGTGCGCAAGTTTGAAGAGCTGCCGGCCAATGCACAGCGCTACATCGAGCGGCTTGAGGAGCTTTCTCGCGTGCGCGTATCGGTGATCGGGGTGGGTCCGAGTCGTGATGCGGCGATTGTTCGCCACGACCTCGCCGCGAAGTGAAACCAAGGCGGTAAAACTGCCTTTGCTTTACGCCGGCCCACTTGGGCCGGCGTAAATCGTCTTACCGGCATTTGCAGATCGGCAAAAACCGTCACATTGCACAAATATGCGTTTGTATATGGCTATTTCGGACATATTTGGCTCGTCCAGAACGTGCAAAGTCTTGTTAAATAAGCCATAATTAGAGGCAGTGGCCAAGACCCCTAAATGGGGTCTAGTCGATACCTTTGGGTGCATACGGCACCCAGGAAATACAACGCCCAGGAGGCTTAGGTATGACCGTAACGATTGAGGATATCAAGTCGGCTGCCCCGGCTAATGTTCCCGAAGAAGTTATCAAGTGGGTTGCTGAGATCGCTGAGCTCACCACCCCAAAGTCAGTTTATTTCTGTGACGGATCCGAGGAAGAGTGGGATCGTCTCACTTCCGAGATGGTTGAGTCCGGAATGTTCACGAAGCTGAACGAGGAGAAGCGCCCAAACTCTTTCCTTGCTCGCTCCAAGCCGTCTGACGTGGCTCGCGTTGAGTCCCGTACCTTCATTTGCTCCGAAAAGGAAGAGGATGCAGGCCCGACCAACAACTGGGCTGATCCGAAGGAGATGAAGGAGACCCTGAAGCACGTATTCACCGGTGCTATGAAGGGCCGCACTCTTTACGTAGTTCCGTTCTCGATGGGCCCGATCGGTGGCCCGATCTCCCAGCTGGGTATTGAGCTTACGGACTCCCCGTACGTTGTTGTCAGCATGCGCATCATGACTCGCATGGGCAAGGCTGCTATGGACCTCATTGCTGAAGGCAAGCCTTGGGTTCCGGCTGTTCACTCCGTTGGCGTTCCGCTAGAGGACGGCGAGAAGGGTGACTCCTGGCCGTGCAACGACGAGAAGTACATCACCCACTTCCCGGAGACCAACGAGATTTGGTCCTTCGGCTCGGGCTACGGCGGTAACGCACTGCTCGGTAAGAAGTGCTACGCCCTGCGTATTGCTTCGACCATGGCACGCCGTGACGGCTGGATGGCTGAGCACATGCTCATCCTGCGCCTCACCCGCGAAGAGACCGGCAAGCAGTACCACATCACCGCGGCATTCCCGTCGGCTTGTGGTAAGACCAACCTCGCTATGCTTCAGCCGACTATTGACGGCTACAAGGTCGAGACCGTTGGCGACGACATCGCGTGGATGCGCCCCGGTCCGGATGGCACGCTCCGCGCCATCAACCCGGAGGCAGGCTTCTTCGGTGTTGCACCGGGCACGTCTTACAAGACGAACCCGATGGCTATGGACACCATGCGCGCGAACACGATCTTCACGAACGTTGCACTCACCGATGACGGCGACGTCTGGTGGGAGGGCATCGACGGTGACGTTCCCGCACACCTGATCGACTGGCACGGCAATGACTGGACGCCGGAGAGCGGCGAAAAGGCTGCTCACCCGAACTCGCGTTTCGCAACGCCTGCTTCGCAGTGCCCGATCATCTGCCCCGACTGGGAAGCTCCTGAGGGTGTTCCGGTAGACGCAGTCCTCTTCGGTGGCCGCCGCGCTACCAACGTTCCGTTGGTTGCCGAGCAGTTCTCGCCGGAGCACGGCGTGTTCATCGGTGCAACGGTTGCTTCCGAGCAGACCGCTGCGGCTGAGGGTGCTGTTGGCTCGCTGCGTCACGATCCGTTCGCAATGCTCCCGTTCTGTGGCTACAACATGGCTGACTACTGGGGCCACTGGATTGAGATGCAGAAGGAGCTTGGCGACAAGTTCCCGAAGGTATACCAGGTCAACTGGTTCCGTAAGGACAAGGACGGCAACTTCATGTGGCCGGGCTTCGGTGACAACGCTCGCGTTCTCGACTGGATCGTTCGCCGTCGTGCGGGCGAGGTCGAGGCGATTGAGGGCCTCACCGGCTACTACCCGAAGTTCGAGGACTTCAACCTCGAGGGCCTCGACATCGACGAGAACGTTTGGGCACAGCTGTTCGAGACCGATCCGGTAGCTTGGGAAGCTGAGCTTGCTGACACGGAGAAGTACTTCGAGCAGTTCGGCGACAAGGTTCCTGCACCGGTCGTTGAGGAGCTCAAGAAGTTCCACGCTCGTATCGAAGCTGCTAAGTAATCCAACTTAGTTAAACGGGGGTCTGCGCTTTGCGCAGGCCCCCGTTCACTTTTGCGTGCAATCGGGGCCGTCTTTTGGGCGCCTACCCATTTCAGTTTTAAAAATTGGCAGAATGGAAGAGTATTGCACCGCAACAATGAGGGCGAAACCATGAACATCTTGCTGCTTGGATCCGGAGGGCGCGAGCACGCGCTGGCACTTGGACTCGCACGTAACAACACCTTGTTTATTGCTCCCGGAAATCCTGGTACTAAACACGTTGGTACCAACGTGTCTATAAATCCGAATGATCTGGATGAGGTGACGAAGTGGGCAACCAGCAACGGCATTGATCTTGTGGTGATTGGTCCAGAAGCGCCCCTCGTTGCGGGTGTGGCAGACGCGGTGCGAGCGGCAGGACTGCCTGTTTTTGGACCTTCGCAGGCGGCAGCGATGCTGGAAGGATCAAAAGCGTTTGCCAAAGACGTGATGGAAAGCGCAGGTGTTGATACCGCTGCATCGGTAGCGTGCAAGACAATGAGCGAGGTCGAGGCCGCGCTGTCTCGCTTTGAGCCTCCGTACGTGGTGAAGAACGACGGGTTGGCAGCCGGCAAGGGAGTTATTGTTACTCCCGATATTGATGCCGCTCTAGCGCACGCGCGAGGTTGCTTGGAAGCCCCCGGCGGAGCGCTGCTGGTAGAAGAGTTTATGAACGGCCCCGAGGTATCTCTATTTTGCGTGACTGACGGCAAGACTGTGGTGCCACTTTTACCGGCGCAGGATTTCAAACGTGCTCTCGACAATGATGAAGGTCTAAACACGGGAGGAATGGGCGCCTATTGCCCGCTTCCGTGGCTACCGGAAGGCTTTGCTGATGAGGTTGTCGCAAAGGTAGCGCAACCGGTGGTTGATGAGATGGCTCGCAGAGGCACGCCGTTTGTGGGCTTGTTGTACTGCGGCCTGGTGGTGACGAGCCGCGGCACGCGGGTTATCGAGTTCAACGCGCGCTTTGGTGACCCTGAAACGCAGGTGGTGCTCTCCCTACTTGAAACGGATCTAGCGCAGTTACTGTTTGCCGCAGCTACCGGCACTTTGGCTGACTTTGAACCACTGCGATGGAGTGAGGCTGCCGGGGTGGGCGTGGTTGTGAGCGCCGAAAACTATCCGGCAACACCGGTGCTTGGTGACGTCGTGGAAGGGATAGACGAGGCTGAATCGGATCCGAATACTTGCGTATACATTGCGGGCGTGAGTGAGGTCGAGGACGGCCTTGTCACGAGTGGTGGCCGCGTGCTTATGGTCAGTGCCACGGGCAAAACTATAGCGCAGGCTCGCGAACGGGCGTACGACGGGGTAGCTAAGATCTCGATCCGCGGTTCACACCACCGCACTGACATTGCTGCTCGCACCGAGCAGATCCGTATTCCCAGCTGAACTTAAAAGCATACAGGCGGTAGGCTAAATGAGTTCAGGGGAAGGGAGCGCCTTCATGACGTGGAATGGCTCTGGTGAGCAGGGCGAAAATGCAGATAACGCTTCGCGCAGCTTAGATAGGTTGCTACGCGAAACGCGGCGCCGGCTGTACGCGGCGGCAGCAAGTGCAGATGCCGAAGTGTTTGGGGAAGTTCAGGCACTTCCAAACTCTGAGGTTGAGGCTATGGAGCGACGCTTGCGTGGAGGTCTGCGTTCGGCTGAGCTTGACCACCGCCGGGCAGTGGCTCGCCTTGCCAGCCCCGAAACCCCCTTGCCGTTTGCTGATGCGGCCTCGGAATTCGAATCTCCTGGCCGTATCAGTGGTCGGATTGGTACTCAGTATTCGCCAGAAGCGAGCGTGGATGAGGGGGAGCGTTCACAGCTAATGGGCGCGAGCCTTAGCAAGCTGGGGCTTTCCGAACTGGGGTTCACAAAGGGTTTGCCGGTGGGTGAACTGCCGCGTTTCAGTGTGAAACCGGGCCAGGCAGTGGTGGTGATTGGCCAAAATGGTCGGCCCGAGGATGCTCTGGACGTGGCAAGCCGCCTGGGTGCGCGCATGAGAGCACCCTATGAGATTGTTTTGGCGGGTGCGCGAACGGTGAATCCCGGATCGGGACCGCGTGCTCGTTCGGCTGAGGAATTCGCGCAGATTCGTGAGGAAAATCCGGACGCGGTAGTGATCCTCTCGGCGGTTAATTCGGCCGTGGAATCGCATCAGCGCAACGCGGCTCGCATTATTTCTTCGACTGAGTTCGCGGCCGTGTGGGCGGTTGTAGATGCGCGATCCGACATGGCTAATGTGACGCGGGCTGTTAATGACCTGCCGGGCGAGGTTGAAGCTAGCATGATCGCCCTAACTCATGTTTGGGAGGCCGCAAAGCCTGGCCAGGTGCTCGAATGTGGAATCCCCGTGGGCCTAATAGACGGGGCTCCAGCCTCAACGGCGCTGTGGTCACTTGTTGCAGATGACGCTTACATTCGGATGGTTTCTAAGAACAAGGAGCAGTAGTGCAAAACATTGCCGGGTTCAAACACGTCTCGTCGGGCAAGGTTCGAGACCTTTACGTAAGTGAGGCCGACGAGAATCAGCTTCTCGTTGTTGCCTCTGACCGCATCAGCGCCTACGACTACGTGCTGTCCACACCGATCCCCGACAAGGGCAAGATCTTAACGCAGCTTTCCGCGTGGTGGTTTGAGCAGTTGGGCTTTGACAATCACATGATTTCTATGGATGTGCCGGCAGAGGTTGCTGGCCGCGGCATGCTTTGTGAGCGTCTCGCCATGTTCCCGGTGGAGTGCGTGGCGCGCGGATATCTGACCGGCTCGGGCCTCGCTGAATATCGCGAAACCGGTGAAGTCACAGGGATTGCGCTTCCCGAGGGGCTTACCGAGGCCTCCAAACTGCCTTCGCCAATCTTCACGCCGGCAGCTAAGGCGGAACTTGGTGAGCATGACGAGAATGTCCCGTTTGAGCGGGTTGTGGAAATGGTTGGCGAGGATGTGGCGGCAGCGCTACGCGACGCTACGCTGATGATCTACTCGCGTGCGGCCGAGATTGCGGCCGAGCGCGGGATTATTTTGGCTGATACTAAGTTTGAGTTCGGCGCGCGAGAGGACGGTTCCCTGGTGCTTGCAGACGAGGTCCTCACCCCGGATTCTTCTCGATTTTGGCCGGCAGACCAGTGGGTGGAGGGCCGGGTGACTCCATCGTTTGATAAACAGTACGTGCGTGATTGGCTGACTTCCGACGCTTCGGGGTGGGACCGCGCGAGCGGCGCGCAGCCGCCAGCTTTACCAAGCGAAGTCGTGGAGCGTACGCGCGAGCGTTACATTGAAGCATTTGAGTTGCTGACCGGCACGAAGTTCAGCGCGTAGAGCGCGCATAAGAGAGTAAATAAGTGGCTCCGCAAGCCCGGTAGGCAGCGGAGCCACTTTTTATTCTAATTACAAGATTTTGCCGTAAAACCTGGCCGCTTCAAAATAGCGTCCAAATACCGCTCGCCCCCTGTTTTCCAAGGGCGGCGCTTGTAGCATTAATTTGTAAGTCAACCGCTTCGACTTACGTCGGGAAGGAAGAAGTGATGGGACGCATCAAAGTCGAAATTCTGCCAAAATTCGAGATTCTGGATCGTCAGGGTAAGGCCGTGATTGCCGCGCTTGCGCGCGTCGATGTCACGGCCTTTAAATCTGTCCGTCAGGGGAAGACGTTCTACCTTGAAACTGAAGGCCCTGTTACCGAAGCTGACCTGGAAGTTGCACGTGAAGTTGCAACTTCTGTTTTGTCTAATCCGAATATTGAGGACGTCGTGAGCGTTGAGGCGTTGGAGGACGAGCGGTGAAGGTTGGTGTTGTAACTTTCCCGGGCACGCTCGACTCGGCGGCTACAACTCGTGCCGTTGAACTTGCGGGCGGGCAGCCGGTAACTCTTTGGCATGAGGATAGTGACCTGCACGGCGTGGACGCCGTGATTTTGCCGGGCGGCGCTACTTATGGCAACTACGTTCGCCCCGGTGGCCTCGCCGCGCTATCACCCATCATGACCGCCATTGCGGCGGCCGCCAAGCAGGGCCTACCCGTCCTCGGCATCGGAAATGGGTTCCAAATTCTTTGCGAGGCAGGCATTTTGCCGGGCGGTTTTGTGAGGAATGAGGACGGCCGTTACATCTGCCGTGATGAGTCGTTCAAGGTAAACGCAGATTCTGCTTGGACATCCAAGTATGAACAGGGCGAGGAGGTCACGCTTCCGCTACGCACAGCGACGGCTCTTTACGTTGCTTCTGACGAGGCTCTAGAGGAGCTGGAAGAGAAGAACTTGGTTGTGCTCCGTTTTGCCAACAACCCCACTGGTTCAGCCGCTGATATTGCGGGGATTCGGAACGAGGCTGGGAACGTGGTTGGTGTAATCGCAAGCCCCGAGAACGCGGTTGAGGCCGGTTTTGGCCCAGAAACTGCATCCGGGCCGGCAACTGGCACGGACGGATTGCGGATTTTCACCTCGGTTATCGCTAAGTAGCCCAATCTCAAAGAGTTACACGCGAGGGATTCAAGTCGAGAAGATTTCGCTTCTGTAAGACTGTGAAAAACTCGTTTTCTTAACAGCTCCAAACCCGGGTTATCCACAGGTTCGTGGAAACCTTGAAAATTCAATACACAGCTGTGGACAACTTGGTGGATAACCTGTGGATCATTGCGGCGGACGCATTTGACCTCGCAGAAAATTCGCCGGGAAATAACAACAATCACGTTAAACAGTGGTAGATATCACGAGGCGTGTTTTGTTTGTACACATGTGGAATAGGCAAGACGGAATGGCAATGGTGAACAAGGAAGAGAATATGGGCGCGCAGACCATCTCTAACGTCATTTTTGAAAATCCCCGCCCAAGTGGGGTGCCCGACACGGTTGAGAACGCGAAAGCGACTCCCAACGAGGAAATGCCGTGGCACTCGCTTGGTCTTAAAGAAGATGAGTACAAGAAGATCGTTGATCTGCTCGGACGCCGCCCCACGATCGCGGAGCTTTCCATGTATTCGGTTATGTGGTCCGAACACTGCTCCTACAAGTCCTCAAAAAAGCATTTGAAAGAACAGTTCGGTTCTAAGACCACCGAGGAGATGGGTAAGAACCTCCTGGTCGGTATTGGCCAGAACGCCGGTGTTGTGGATGTTGGCGACGGTTGGGCTGTCACATTCAAGGTTGAGTCGCACAACCACCCGTCTTACGTTGAGCCGTACGAAGGTGCGGCAACGGGCATTGGCGGCTGTGTTCGAGACATTATTTCTATGGGTGCTCGCCCGATCGCGGTTATGGATGGGCTTAACGTTGGCGATCCTAACCACCCCGACACAGCTCGCGTGGTCCGCGGTGCGGTTGACGGCCTGGCTGGCTACGGCAACGTTCTGGGTGTTCCTGCCATTGGTGGGGAGACCACGTTTGACTCCTCCTACCAGGGCAACCCGCTTGTAAATGCAGTTTGTGCAGGAGCTGTGCGCCACGAACATGTGCGCCTTGCCGATGCGAAGACGCCGGGCAACATGGTGGTCCTCTTTGGCGCCCGCACGGGTGGAGATGGCATTGGCGGCGCGTCGATCCTCGCCTCCGAATCATTCGAGGATGACGAGTCGATCGCACGCCCCACGGTGCAAGTTGGCGACCCGTACATGGAAAAGCAGATCATCGAATGCTTGATGGAGCTGTTCGAAGAGGGCGTGATTGAAGCTATCCAGGACCTGGGCGCTGCGGGAGTTTCCTGTGCCACCTCGGAACTGTCTTCAAATGGCGGCACGGGCATGCACATTCATCTTGAGAACGTGCTGCTACGTGACCCCACGCTGACGGCCGGTGAAATCCTCATGTCTGAATCGCAAGAGCGCATGATGGCAACCGTTGCCCCGGAAAACATGAATGAGTTTTGGCGAATCGCAACCAAGTGGGGAGTGGAAGGCTCGGTAATTGGCGAGGTAACCGATACGGGACGCCTGATTATTGACCACTTTGGACACCGCATTGTTGATGTGGATCCCAAGACGGTTGCCCACGACAGCCCGGTTTATGACCGTCCATACGCGAGGCCCAAGTGGCAGGATGCGCTACAGGCGGACACTTCTGAAAATCTTGCTCGCCCGGCTTCGGGTGAGGAAATCGCCGAGCAAATCAAGACGATCATCACTTCCGCTAACGGCGCTTCGAAGAAGTGGATGACGGACCAGTTTGACCACTACACGCTGGGCAACACCGCGATGGCGGCTCCCGATGATGCGGGTGTTGTGCGGGTGGATGCAAGCACGGATCGCGGTATCGCAATGGCGATCGATTCTAATGGTTGGTTCACGAAGCTTGACCCGTACGAGGGGGCAAAGCTCGCATTGGCAGCCGCTTACCGCAACGTGACGGCTGTGGGAGCTAACCCGATTGCAATCTCGGATGGCCTTAACTTCGGTAACCCGGAGGATCCGGATGCGATGTGGCAGCTCGTGCAGGCTATGACCGGTTTGGCCGATGGATGCAAGCAGATGAGCATTCCGGTAACCGGCGGTAACGTGTCTTTGTACAACTCTTCGGGCACGCAGATGAGCCAGCCGGACTCGTCTATCAACCCCACGCCAATGGTTGTCATGCTGGGTGTAATCGACGATGTTAAGCGCGCTCGTCCGTCCGGTTGGTTCGAGCAAGGCATGGCAATCTACCTGCTGGGCGATACTGCGGAAGAGCTGGACGCTTCGGCGTGGGCACGCGACGTGCACGGTCACTTTGGCGGTTTGCCTCCGAAGGTGGATCTGGACGCAGAGATGGCGCTTGGTCGTGTAATCCACGCCCTCGTAAACACTGACGGTCCGGATGGTCAGCCTCTTATTCACGCCGCGCATGACGTGGCTGAAGGCGGTCTAGCGCAAGCATTGATCGAGATGGCAACGCGCCGCGGAATTGGCGCCAGCATCGACCTGTCGGCGTACGTAAAGTCGCAGAAGATCAGCGACTTTGTGGCGCTGTTCTCCGAGTCGACGGGCCGCATGGTTGTTGCGCTTCCCGAGGGCGCAGTTCCGGCCCTCACCGCCGCGGCTGAAGCTGAGGGCGTCAGCTGCACGCGCATAGGCCTGTCGGGCGGTACGCTGCTCACCATCGCTGGCTTTGACCAGTTGGGCGATGCGGGCGGTTTTGATGCGCAGGTGCTCGCTGAGGTTTCAGGTGAAGCCATTCCGGATGGCGTGGGTCAATCCGGTCCGATCGTGTTCCGGGTGCGTGAACTTGCCGAGCAGATGGGCGCGGTGATCCCGGGCCTGTTCGCCTAACTCGTTGAACCTACAAGAGAGGGGGTCTGTGGCTTTTGCCGCAGGCCCCCTTAGGTCGACCGGTTCCGCAGAACTAAGCTGACAACTTTTCTTCGCGGCGGCCCGAACCTAAGTTCAAGTATTTACGACTGCGGCGCCGAGTGCAAAATTTTCGCTATCTATAAGTGTTTTCGCGTGTAGCGCACGAGTTACGCGGGTAACGAGCGTTCTGTCCATGCTGGGCGCTACTATGAACGCATGAGTGACATGCCAGATCTGGAAGCGTTGAAGAAGGCTGCTGAGGCAGCAGCAGAGCAGGCCGCTGCCGCCCAAGCTGCGCTTGAAGCCGCGATGACAGCCGCCGTTTCGGATGATTCCGCTATCGGCCAGATTGCCAGCGGATACCGGTTTGACGGTGAAACCCTACCGCTCGGTGTTGCGCTAGATGATGGTGAGCCAGTGCCAGCCGCTGAGGTGGGGTTGCCGCTGGCGATGATGAATCGGCACGGCCTCGTTGCTGGAGCTACGGGTACGGGTAAAACCCGAACGCTGCAGCTGATGGCAGAGGGGCTTTCCGATGCGGGCGTGCCCTCGTTCGTAATGGACATCAAGGGCGACCTTACGGGCCTGCTTGAACCGGGGGCCTCCTCGGAAAAACTCCTTGAGCGCACGGGTGGCCTTGGCCAAGAGTGGCAGGCAAAGTCATTCCCCGTAGAGCTTTACAAGCTTGGTGAGGGTGGGGTTGGGATACCGATCCGCACATCTTTGTCGGACTTTGGGCCGCTACTTTTGGCGCGCGTGTTGGATTTGAATGAGACGCAAGAGTCCGCGTTACAGCTGATCTTCCACTGGGCGGACATGCAACATTTGGCCCTTATTGATGTGAAAGACCTGCGTTCCGTTGTGGGTTACTTGACGGGGGAGGGCAAGGACGCACTAAAGGAGATTGGTGGTATTTCTGCTGCGACCGCTGGGGTAATCCTGCGCAAGGTTGCTGCGCTGGAGGCTCAGGGCGGTGACGTGTTCTTTGGGGAGCCGGCTTTTGATACCGCGGATCTGCTGGAAACCAGGGGCGGAGCGGGCGTCATTTCTGTGTTGGAGCTACCTAATGTGCACGACCAGCCGGCATTGTTCTCTACATTTGTGATGTGGCTACTGGCCTCCCTGTTTCAGACTTTGCCGGAGGTAGGGGATCAGGAAAAACCGAAGCTCGTGTTCTTCTTTGACGAGGCCCACCTGCTGTTTAACGGAGCTTCAAAGGCATTCTTAGCGGAGGCCCAGAAAACCGTTCGATTGGTGCGGTCAAAGGGTGTGGGTATCTTCTTCGTTACTCAAACTCCTAAGGACGTTCCCGAGGATGTTCTGGCGCAGCTGGGGGCCCGCGTGCAGCACGCATTGCGCGCATTCACGCCTACGGATGCGAAGAAGCTAAAAGAGACGGTTTCTACATTCCCTACCTCCCCGTTTGATCTGGGGCAGATTCTCACTTCGCTGGGTACGGGTGAGGCCGTGGTAACCGTGCTGGACCGCAAGGGCCGACCAACTCCGGTTGCTCCAACGCGCCTGTACGCACCGGCTGCGAACATGGGTGAGGCGGATGCGACGGTGGTGCAGCAACATGTGGATTCCTCGCCAAATCTGGCGAAATACAAGGATGCGGTGGACCCCGAATCCGCTTTTGAACTTCTTGAACAACGCCTGGAAGCCGAAGCGCGTGCCCGCGAAGAAGAACAGCGAAGGATGGAAGAACAAAAGGCGCTGGATGCTAAGGCTAAGGAGCTAGAAAAGGAGCTTGCCCGGCAGGCGAAAGAGCGGGAGAAAGAACAGGAACGCCAGGCGAAAGCGCGAGAGCGCGAATATGAGAAGGCCCGGCGGGAGGCAGAACGAGCAGAGCGAGCTGCACAAGCGAGGCGCGAGCGTTTTACGGATGACCTTCTGCGCACAGCCGGACGCACCCTAACTAGGGAAATCACTCGCACACTTTTTGGTACGCGCAGGCGCTAACTCGGCTGCGGCTCGGGTCAGTGGATCTCTTTAAAGCGTGACTGGTGAAAAACAAGAGGCTTGGCGTGCGGATCGACGTCGAAGTCGGTGACCTCGCCAATCACAATAATGTGGTCGCCGCCGTCGTAGGTGGCCCACGGTGTGGCGGTGAAGTAGGCGTGAGGGTTGTTTAGACGCGGCGCGATACCTGACGTGTTCCAGTCCGCAACATAATCCTGATCTGATCCGCCAGCAAACTGCATTGCGGTAGGAAGCTGGTTTTCGCTAAGCACGTTAACCGTGAAAGGCTTATTGCTGAATATGTGAGCAGCCTTTGATCCGCGGCGAATGTTGAACAGCACTAACGTGGGGTCAAGCGACAAAGAAGTGAATGAGTTGACCGTGAGACCAAGCGGACGGTCCTCGTGCTCGTACGTGACCACGGTGACGCCGGAGGCAAAAGCGGCAAACGCGTCCCGCAATGCCCTGATGTCAGGCTTTGTATCACTCGCGTTGTTAGTCATTTCAACCTCCGGATCGAGCCTAAGCCATCGTGTATAACTTCGCATAGGATCACGGTCACTTTAAGACAGGATGAAAAGTCAGCGTACCGCTCCCATGCGTGCGGGGCGGAGCGGAAAGGGAAGATTTGTGCGTGGGCGTAACGTATACCACTACCGGAAAATGAGAAGAGGAGCATAGAAGTTTCTAAGTGAAGGTCTAGATGGTGTTTACTGTTTTATGACTGAGTTTTTCCTATTTGGAGATTCATCCGTGTGTGGCGGAAGGCTGCGCAGTTAAGAGGGAGACAAGAATGAAGAGAATCGAAGAGGTCTACGAGGAAGTCCTAAAGCGAAATCCCGCAGAACCCGAGTTCCACCAGGCAGTACATGAAGTGCTGGAAACCCTCGCCCCCGCTATTAAGAAGCACAGCCGCTACCAGGATTACGCCCTCCTTGAGCGCCTGGTTGAGCCGGAGCGTCAGATTATTTTCCGCGTTCCATGGATTGATGACGAAGGCAAAGTCCAGGTGAACCGTGGCTACCGCGTTGAGTTCAACTCGGCGCTCGGCCCTTACAAGGGCGGTCTGCGCTTCCACCATTCAGTGAATCGAAACATCATTAAGTTCCTCGGTTTTGAACAGATCTTCAAGAACGCCCTAACCGGTCAGGGAATCGGCGGGGGCAAGGGCGGCTCTGACTTCGACCCTCACGGCAAGTCCGATAATGAGGTCATGCGTTTTTGTCAGTCATTTATGACGGAGCTGTACCGCCATATTGGCGCGCAAACCGACGTGCCGGCCGGCGATATTGGTGTAGGTGCGCGAGAGATCGGTTATCTGTTTGGCCAATACAAGCGCCTGACTAACCGTTTTGAAGCCGGCGTGCTTACGGGTAAGGCCCTGGGTTGGGGTGGTTCGCTGGTGCGTACCGAAGCAACCGGTTACGGCGCAGTCTTGTTTGCGCAGTCGATGTTGCAAACCAAGGGCGAGGGGCTGGCTGGCCAACGCGTGGTTGTGTCCGGCTCCGGTAACGTGGCTACCTACGCGGTAGAGAAGGCGGAGCAGCTTGGCGCAATCCCCGTCACCATCTCAGACTCGTCCGGTTGGGTTTACGATCCCGAGGGCATTGATGTAGAGCTGCTGCGTCAGGTGAAGGAAGTTGAGCGTGGCCGCGTGTCCGATTATGCGAGCCGTAAGAAGGGCGCGGAGTTCCATAAGGAAGGCTACGTGTGGGACGTTGCCTGCGACATTGCGCTACCGTGTGCAACCCAGAACGAGTTGAAGGAGGAGGACGCACGTACCCTCCTCAAGAATGGCTGCAAGGTTGTTGCTGAAGGCGCGAACATGCCGTGTACCCCGGAGGCCATTGAGCTGTTCCAGGAGTCGCGCATTCTGTTTGCCCCGGGCAAGGCCGCTAATGCTGGTGGCGTAGCAACTTCGGCCCTCGAAATGCAGCAGAACGCTTCGCGTGCGCAGTGGTCTTTTGACCGAGCAGAGCATGAACTTACGAAGATCATGGAGAAGATCCATGACGACTGCCTTGCAACCGCGGAAGAGTATGGCCAGCCTGGTGACTACGTGCTGGGCGCGAACATTACCGGTTTTGAGCGCGTAGCGGACGCGATGCTTCAGCACGGCGTAATCTAAATAGCTCGACGGGTTCGATAAGCTAAAAAGCGTGGCCTTTTGGCCGCGCTTTTTACTTTGGAGGAAGCATGCGCCAAATAGATGATGCGAAGGGGCTGGAGGCCGTGAAGCAGTGGCAGGAGGGCGCCACTGCGCGTCCGGTTGTGGCTCTTGCGGTCCGCTGGAGCCTGGGCAAACTGGAAAAGCTACTTCCGGGCCACGCGGTGGAGGTGCGCGTGCCGCCGTTCGGGGCGGTGCAAATCCTGGGAGGAACTACGCATCGGCGAGGAACTCCGCCCGCGGTAGTGGAGATGAATGTCCGCACTTGGCTTGAACTTGTGACTGGAAAAGTGGCGTGGAGCGAGGCCCTCGAAAATGGAGACATCACGGCTTCGGGGCAACGCGCAGATCTGTCGACGCACTTCCCGCTGATTGGTTTTTGAGGCCGCCAACCCATCCTAAGCTCGTGGGTAAGCTGGAGCAGTCCGCAACGAGCGGGCCCATCCTTCCTGGCGCGGCCTAGGCGTTAAAGCAGGCTAGCCGTTGATTCCTAGCGCCTCGCGCACGCGGTAGCGAGCATCGCCCTGATCCCACGCGCCCAGAACCGCCTCGGCGGCTGCTTGGCATTGCTCCAGGGTGAACTGGGAGAGTTGCGCGCCAACGGCTTGTAATGCTGATGGCGACATTGAAAGCGAGGTGATCCCCATGCCGGTCAGGACAACGGCAAGTAGCGGGTCGGCTGCGGCCTCGCCGCAAACACTAACGGGCGTGCCCGTCTTCTTTGCAGCTCGAGCAATTTGATTGATGAAGGCGAGCGCTGCAGGTTGCCACGGGTCTGAGTATTCGGCCAGGTCGGGTGAAAGCCTATCGGCGGCCATCGTGTACTGCGTGAGGTCATTGGTGCCAATGGAGACAAAATCGACCAGCTCCATGAACTGCTCCGCCAGGATTGCGGTGGATGGAACTTCCATCATGATGCCGGGAATCATGCCGCGTTCGCGAACCAGGCTGGCAAACCATTTCGCTTCGGGCAGAGTGGACACCATGGGAGCCATAACCCACGTCTTGTCATGCCCGTGACTCTTTGCCGCAGCGGCGATGGCATCAAGCTGGTGCGGAAGTAGATCGGGGTAGTGCCCGGATGTGCGCAGGCCGCGCACGCCAAGAGCCGGGTTGGCCTCCTCGTGCAAAGTTGCGTAAGGGACGGGTTTATCCGAGCCGGCGTCAAGCGTGCGGACCACAACCTTGCTGGTTGGGAATGTCCCAAAAGCGGGCTCGTAAACCTCGCGCTGTGCTTCAACGGATGGTTCGGACTGCGAGTCGAGGAAACACAGTTCGGTACGGAGTAAGCCAATGCCTTCGGCTCCTAAACTGGCGGCCTCCTGCGCGCTCTCCCCGTCGCGCACGTTGGCAAGTAACTCGATACGCGTGCCGTCCGCAAGACGCCCCGGGCCTTTCCACTGCTCAATCAGTTTGCGTCGCTTCTGGTCTTCCTCCAGCTGTCCCTTAGCTTCCTCGGCCGTCACCCCAACTTGGATGGTGCCAGCCCGGCCGTCTACCAGCACGTATTCGCCTTCGGAAATGCTGGAAATGTGTCGGGCTGCAACGATGCAGGGAATCCCTAGTTGGCGGGCGATGATTGACGTGTGAGAGGTGGGGCCGCCCAGTTCGGTGACGAGGGCTAGGAACATGTCCGGGTTGAGTCCGGCCGTGTCAGCCGGACTGAGGTCATCGGCAAAGAGGACAACGGGGTGATCCGGCTTAGGAACCCCCGGTTCGGGCCTGCCTTCGATGTGCGCGATCACACGGTCGCGCACATCGCGCAAATCCGTGGTGCGTTGCGCCATGATGCCGCCCTGGCGTTCGAACAAGGTGACGAACTCTTCGGTTGCTTCCGTTGTGGCTTGAACGGGTGGGATACCGCGGGCAATGCGTTTCTTGATGCCTTTGCGCCAGGCCGGGTCACTGGCCATGGACGCACTTACCTCAAGCAGAGCGCAGGCGTGGCCGGTAGCTTTCGAGGCGCGCGTGCGAAGGTTAGCAACTACGGCGTCTGCGGCTTCCTCAAACTGCGTCATCGCCGCCGGACGTTCGTGCTCGGGCAGGTCCGGTGCGCTGAGGGCAGGAATGCTGGGCCTGCGCGTCCACACCACGGGGGCGTACGCGATGCCGTCTACAACGGGCGTTCCATAAACAATTGATTGTTCCACGAGGATCACCTTTGATAATTTTCCGCAACATTTTAACAATACTCGAGTGAAGCTCATACGGCGATGATCGTTGATGTTCGCGCGCATTTGTAAGCAATCGCACTGAGTTGAGTGGGTAGAAAGCACCGTTTTTATGAGAATGTATAGAAGGCGAGCTCGCGAGGAGGCGAAATGTACACGCAAACAGCACGGGTAGGTTCCGAAGTGGGACTACATGCCCGCCCAGCGGCTCTGATCGCTCGCAAGGCTCAAGAGTTTGAGGCCGCGGTTTTTGTGACCCTCGGTGATGAAACAGTCGAGGCCACATCCGGGCTGATGATCATGACTTTGGGAGCTCAATACGGTGACGAGGTTGTGATCTCTTCGGAAGATGAAGAGGCCGTGAAGCAAGTCTCGAAGCTTGTTGAGCAGGCGATAACGCCGCTGTAAAACCGGATACCGGAAAGTAAAAAGCCCGCAGTTGCGGGCTTTTTGGTGCTTTGGTAAGGCCAACTTGGGGCTTTAGGAGGCGTCGGGCGCGGCTTCGATGCGCGGGGCAAAGAACTTCTTGGTGCTCTTTAGTGCGTAGCGGCGCGTAACTGAAACGAGTACGCCGGAGATGACGGCAAACGCGATGAGTTCAGCGAACCTGGCCTGGTCTTCATCCTCGCCCTGCGGGGAGGGGTGCCCGGTGACGAGCTTCCACCCCTGGTCAACTACTTTGTTTGCTACGAGTCCGGATAGTGCGAGCGCGCCAGCGGTTGCAAGCTTGTATGGAATGTCCACGGATTGTTACCCCAATCTTGAAAGCTATGACTTCTACATCCATCATGCCTAGTTTTTGCCTGCCTCGCCAGATTTTGAGTTCATTGGGTGGGCCAGAATTAGATTGCACACGGTGTGCACGGTAGGCTTTTAGGTGCGACAGGGGAGCGGTATTCCGCTGAGAGTGCGCGTTGCGCAGACCCTCGAACCTGACGGTTAGTACCGGCGTAGGAAGTCGAGTTCTCTAAACGCACTATGGGTGCGAATCTCCTGCACGCAACTGAACCGTACATATTTTGTGAGGAGAAGTTAATGAGGCGTGTTTGGGCTGGCGTGGCAGTTGCTACGGCATTGGTTTTGGCTGGATGCTCGTCATCCACGGGCGGATCGCCAGAGGAATCTTCGCAGGCCATGGAGGCCGATGCGGGCAAGGTCACGGTTGTTTCGTATGACTCGATGGATCTGCCTGAAGAGATGATTGCGAAGTTCAAGGAAGAAACGGGCTACGACCTGGAGGTTTCTCAGGTTGGTTCGGGCGGCGAAATGGTGAACCAGCTGGTTTTGACCAAGGATGAGCCGCTTGGCGACGTCGCATTTGGAGTGGACAACATTTCGGCTTATCGCGCGGTTGCCGAGGGCGTGTTTGCCGATGATGCGGGCGAGGTTCCCGAGTGGGCTGCCAAGCAGCAGATCGAGGGTGCCCCTGGCTTGGTGCCGTTTGATCAGGGCGATGTGTGCGTGAACATTGACCACGCGTGGTTTAAGGAAAAGGGGCTGGAGGAGCCGGCGACTTTTGAGGACCTCGCGGACCCGAAGTACAAGGACATGTTTGTGACGATGAACCCCGCTTCGTCCTCGCCGGGTATGGCATTATTTGTGGCAACGGTTGGCGCTTTTGGTGACGGTTGGAAGGACTACTGGACCAAGTTGCGTGACAACGGTGTGAAGGTAACCAAGGGATGGTCGGACGCGTTTGGCGTTGACTATTCGGCAGGTGAGGGCGCCGGCCCGCGTCCGCTGATGACGTCGTACTCGTCGTCCCCGGCATACACGGCTAATGATGATCTAACCGAGTCCACCACCGGTGCACTGCTTGACACGTGCTTCCACCAGGTGGAGTACATGGGCGTTCTGAGCGGTGCGAAGAACGTTGAGGGTGCGAAGGCATTTATCGATTTCATGCTGCAGGTTCCACAGCAAGAGGTTGTGTCTGAGTCCAACTACATGCACCCGATCAACCCGGAGGCAAAGGCCCCGGAGGCTCTGGCAAAGTTCGGCAAGATGGCCGATAAGCCGCACCAGGTAGATGCTAAGACGATCGCGGAGAACCAGCAGGAGTGGCTGCGCGAGTGGTCTGACCTGATGGGCCAGTAACCCGGGATTCCGGCTGATCATGGCTGATTTGAGGCGGGCACTCCCAGACCGCGCTCTACCACTGGCACTGACGGTGGTGGCGGTGGGAGTGCCCGTCATCTTTTTAGCTATATTTTTCCTTGCTCCGACGGCAAACCTGGTGGGGCGAGGCTTCTTGGATTCGGCAGGATCGCTGGATCTGAGTGGATTTATACAGGTTTTGGGCAGGCCCCGCACGTGGCGAGTGGTGTGGCAAACCGTGTGGATGGCCACGGCGGCAACCGTTTTGTCAGTGGCCATCAGCCTGCCTTCCGCGTGGATCCTGTACCGCCGAGTTTTCCCTTTGCGAGGTGCGATTCGCGGGATTGTGGCTGTCCCGTTTGTGTTGCCATCAGTGGTTGTGGGCGTGGCGTTTCGCTCGCTGTTTATTGAGTCAGGGCCGCTCGGCTCGTGGGGGTTGGACGGCACCCACACGGCGATCATTATCGGCATGGTGTTTTTTAACTACTCGCTGGCGGTGCGCACAATCGGGAACATGTGGGTGCGTCTAGATCCGAAGATGGAGGAGGCCGCAGCCGCCCTCGGGGCAGGCCCGCTACGAGTGTTCTTCACCGTGATGCTACCTCGGCTTATGCCCGCATTCGCGTCCGCTGCAGCGGTTATCTTCTTGTTTTGTGCAACTTCGTTTGGTCTCGTCCTCATTCTGGGTGGTACGCGAACGCAAACGGTTGAGACGGAGATTTACTTCCTTACCAGCTCGCTACTCGATTTGCGCTCCGCCTCAGTGCTGTCAATCGTGCAACTGATCGTGATTGCGCTTGCCCTATGGATGGGGTCGCTTGCGCGCAGCGCTGGAGCAGCTACGCAGAAGATGCGCACGGACCTAGCTCCCCAGCCTCTTAAACGAGCGGATATTCCCGCTCTGGTTGCAACTTTGGTGCCCGTGCTAGTGCTACTGGTAGCTCCTATGGGCATGCTGGTGTGGAGGTCCTTGCATCGCTCTGGCCAGATAACGCTCGCTAACTATCAAGACCTATTCAATGCAGATGCAACAAAGTTCTTGCAAACCTCGGTGGTTTCTTCAACGGTGCGCTCTGTTGAAATCGCGCTGATCGCCATGGTGACTGCTGTAGTGATTGGCGGCCTGGTAGCGATTGTGATTACGCGCAGGCCAAGAACTCGCGCGGGTAAAGCGGCGTTGAAGGTTCTGGATGGCCTGTTCATGCTTCCACTTGGGGTGTCCGCAGTGACCGTCGGATTCGGCTTCTTAATCACATTGAACCGACCGCCGCTGGATCTGCGCGGCTCGTTCTGGCTGATCCCAATGGCGCAGGCAATGGTGGCTATTCCGCTGGTTGTACGAGTAGTAAGCCCCGTCCTCGCCTCAATCGATCCGCGGCAAAAGGAGGTGGCGGGTGTGCTTGGAGCAGGCCCGCTTCGTACCCTGTTCGCAGTTGAGGGCCCATACGCTGTTCGATCACTTTCAATCGCTGCGGCGTTCGCGTTCTCAATGTCGCTGGGCGAGTTTGGTGCCACCAGCTTCTTGGCTCGCCCCGCTAATCCAACGCTTCCCGTGGCGATTTACCGGTTGATCTCGCAGCCGGGCGCAACGGAGCAGGGCATGGCGCTCGCGGCCTCGGTTTTGTTGGCTGTGCTAGCCGGGTCGGTGATGGCAATCGTGGAGGCTGCAGCAGACCGCTCGTCTCGAACCGGTACCAGTGTGAAGCTTGTAGAAGGCATGTAGGGAAGAGGAACAATGGGTTTAAGCCTGGAAAACATCGACGTGTTCTACGGCAGTGTGCACGCGGTGAAAGACGTGTCTTTGCAGTTAGAGACGGGGCAGATCCTGGCACTACTGGGCGCTTCCGGTTCTGGTAAGTCCTCCCTTTTGCGTGCCATTGCAGGGCTGGAGGCCTCCTCGGGCCAGGTAATGTTTGACGGTGAGGACGTATCGAGTCTACCCGTGCACAGGCGTGGGTTCGGCCTCATGTTCCAAGATGGGCAGCTGTTCCCACACCAGAACGTGGGGCAGAACGTGGCGTTTGGATTGCGCGGCCGCATTCCGCGCAGACAGTGGGAGGAGCGGGCAACGCAGCTCCTTGAAACGGTTGGTCTTCCGGGGACGACGAGTCGTCTGGTTACTACGCTCTCTGGTGGTCAACAGCAGCGGGTGGCGTTGGCTCGGGCCTTGGCGCCGCGGCCTCGTTTGCTACTTCTTGATGAGCCCTTATCTGCGTTGGATCGCGCGTTGCGCGAACAGCTTTCGGTGGAAATCCGCAACATTGTGAAGGAAACCGGCACAACGGCCGTGTATGTGACGCACGATCAGGATGAGGCGTTCACCGTGGCGGACCAGGTTGCGATCATGGAGGACGGTGTGATTGCTCGCATGGGCACCCCGGCGCAGGTGTGGGCGCATCCGCGCACAAGGTCGGTGGCTAGCTTCTTGGGTTACAGCCCGATTTTAGGGGCCGAGGAGGCCGCGGCTTTCGGCGTGGACGTGGCTCCCAGCTCGGAGCTTGCGTGCGGCCCGGGGGCATGGAGCGTGGCTGATACGGTCGGCGAGGGCGCCGCGGTGCAGGTAGTGGAAAGCCACGCGGTTCGCGGCGCCAAACAGGTTACCGTGCAGCTGGAATCAGGCAAGATCGCCCGAGTGAACCTGCCAATCCACGCCCGCGTGAGCGACCCCTCCGTGCGCGTCAAACTGGATGCGGAAAAATGCGCGCAGGTTACCTCAGGCGCAACCCACAACTAGCTGCGCGAATCCAAGGAGCCGCGACGCCGTTAAGCGTCTAGTGCGCTGACGTCTACCTTGCACTCGTCGCCGATCTGCATAGGCGCAATCTTGCCCGCTTCACGCAGTTCAACCAGTTTGGGCAGCACGCGGTCGCGCACACCCCATGGGTCGATCGTGTTCAGGTAGATTCGCGTGCCGCCCTCAAATCCGGCCAGAGTCGATATGCGCCACTTCAGCAGCAGTCGCCAACGCATAGGGGAGGGCACGTCAACGGGGCGGTGGTACCACTCCTCGTTGCAAGGAACTTCGGCTCCGGTGGCGGCGTGCATTGCGTGTACGAGGTCGGAAACGCCGCGCAACTTCTGCGGGCTTGCTTCCCAGGGGTTGTGCGCTTTGCCGAGCGGCCAGATCGCGATGGACGGGTAGCGGTGTCCGATACCGGCGAGGGCGATGGCATGCTCATTTTGAGCCAGCAGCAGGCCGCGCGTGATGGCGGTGTGCAAGATCTTCTTGTAAATGTCGGGGTCGCGGCGCAGCCTGCCGAGCTCAGCTTCGGTTTGCACCGAATGCTCATCGATTGCAACTAGCTGCTTGTGCAGGTGGTCGAAAGAGGCTCCCGCGGGCTTGAGCCAGTTCTGGAAGCACGCCACGTATGCCACGTGCTCGTTCAGTTGGTACAGGTCCTCCATCGCCTCGGTAGTTAGCTTCATGTACTGGTAGTGCTCCTCGGGCGTTAGCGTGCCCGAAGACGCCAGTTGCGTGTCCATCGTGGCGCCCGGCGTGTAGTGGCGTCTTGCGACGATGAGGTCGTGACCGCCGCTAAAAAACCCGGAGGCTTCGGGTAGCAGTTGCGAATCGTCCAGGCTGGCAACCTCGTCCGCGGTTTGCCCCGATACCATGAGGCGGGCTTTGACTACCCGCATAACGTGGTCGTAACCCGCAGGGCTGGCCAGATAGTCTGCCATCCTGCGGTGCTGCGCTTCGGAGGGGACGTGCCCGTGGTTTAGGTGCCAGTACTTGTAGGAGACGATCTCAAACAGGTTGGGAACCCGGCGGAACTCCGCCACGGTTTCACGCAGGTCTTCAGCGTGCAGGTTTTCAAGCTTTTGCCAAGTTCCGTCCTCGTGCTTTACTACGCGCGCCTTTTCAGGAGGGGTTTCAAGGTAGCGGTGCTCGCAAAATGCGCAGTATTCTCCGTGGCGCTCTAAATCGATTGGAGCCTGCGTGGTTGCGGGGACGGTTAGAGGACGATGTCCGCGTCCGGGAACGGTCCACACTTCCGTTCCGGTGAGCATATTGGTTTGTTTAACAGTTCCATCGGCTAGACGCTCGATTGCTTTTACATCAGATTGCTCTTTGGACATACTCCAAGCGTAATGGATTGAGTCCGCCCGGGTGGGTATGAGGGGCCGATTGAAGAACAAAGCGGCCAAATGAGCGGAAAAAGAATGTGCCCACGCTATGCGCGGGCACCGGTATGAATCTAGAAAATGCGGTGTGAAACGCGGTGTTGGACTTGCTACATTGCACGGCCCGTACCGCTGGAGTCTGCCCGCTTACTGGGGGAGCCAGCCCTTTGCTTGCTCTTTGAGGTCATGGAGAATCTCAAGAGCCTCGTCTGCCTTATCTACTTGAACAAACAGGTGGTCGCGGTGGAAACCGGCGAGCGAGTTACAGGTGATTGATCGAGACGCAAGAATCTGCGCGATCGTTGCCGTAATGCCAATGGTTTCCAGCGAAGAAGGCACGTCGAGCGAAATTCGGGTGAAGCGCTTTTCAGTGGGCAGTCCAGCTTCGATTGCACGATCTTCAGAAATGACGATTGTTTGGCCCTCGTATTCGCGTACGGTTGCGAAGGGCTCAACGCCTTCTGGAATCTCATCAAGTGCTACAAAAACGTAGATTCCCTGCGGCTTCAACTCCATGTTTGCAAGGATGTGATCCAAAGATAGTGAACTTGTCATGTAGGCACCGTAACGCAAAATATACGTTCTGTGCGTGTCTGTCTCATGTCTTGATTCTCATTAAGCGCTCGCGCCAGGTTTATTCTTCGAACTGCAACGCGTGCAACTTCGCGTAAGCTCCTTGCGCGGCGAGCAGTTCTTCGTGACTGCCCTGCTCAACCACGTCACCATCTTCAAGAACTAAAATCACGTCCGCCGAGCGGATTGTAGAGAGCCGGTGGGCAATCACAAACGAGGTGCGGCCCTTGCGCAACCGCTCCATCGCCTCTTGAATCACGGCTTCCGTGCGCGTATCAACAGAAGAAGTGGCTTCATCCAAAATGAGGATGTCCGGCCTAGAGATGAAGGCCCGCGCAATGGTTAGCAACTGGCGTTCACCCTGCGAAAGGTTGGAACCCTCAGCCTTCACAACCGTGTCGTATCCTTGCGGCAGGTGGCGAATAAACGAGTGTGCCTGCGCCTTCTTCGCAGCAGCGACTACCTCGTCCATCGAAACGTCGCGGCCAGCACCGTAAGCGATGTTTTCAGCAATCGTGCCTTCGAATAGCCACGTGTCTTGCAAAACCATGCCGATTCCCGCGCGCAAATCGTCCTTATTAATGTCTGCAATTGAGCGGCCATTAATCGCGATCTTGCCCGAATCAATCTCGTAGAACCGCATCAAAAGGTTCACGAGCGTCGTTTTGCCGGCACCCGTGGGGCCGACGATAGCAACCATGTGGCCAGGCTCCACCGTCAAACTGAGGTCGCGAATAACCGGCTTTTCCGGGTCGTAACCAAACCGCACGTGTTCAAAGGTAATCGATGCGTCGCGCAAATCTACCGGGTTTTCCTTCGGTGCATCCTGATCCATTTCCTGCGCGTCGAGGAACTCAAAAATGCGTTCTGCGGAAGCAACCATCGACTGCGCCAGTGTAGCTAGCGAAGCAAGAGCGGAGATCGGATGTCCAATCTGGCGCGAATACTGGATGAACGCCTGCACGCCGCCCAGCGAAATCGCACCGGCTGCTACCTGCAGGCCACCCGCAACCGCAACCAGAATGTAGGAAATGTTGGACGTGAGCATCATGGCTGGGCGCATGAGCGAAGAAATCGACTGCGCTCGCACGGCTGAGTCGTACAGGCTCTCGTTCGCCCTATCGAATTGGCTGAGGAATTCATCACTCATTGAGAACGCCTGCATGACCTCGTGACCCGTGTAGGCCTCTTCAACAATGCCGCCCAGCTGCCCCGTGGCCTTCCATTGCTGGCGGAAGTAGGGCTGGGCTTTCTTTGCGATCAAACCGGCCGCAACGGTGCCAAGCGGGATTGCAATAATCGCGAGGATTGCCAGGCGCCACGAAATCCAAAACATCATGAACAAAATGCCAATGATGGTCAGGAAGCTTTCAAGCACCTGCTGAATCATTTGCGTTAGAGACTGCGTTACATTGTCCACGTCGTTAGTTACGCGCGACATGAGGTCGCCGCGCCTGTGTGAATCCATGTAGGAAAGCGGGAGCTTATCGATCTTGTCCTGCACCTTCTTGCGCAGAGTGAAGCCCGTGTTCTGCACGATTTTGCGAACAATCATTCCAACGCTGAAGTAGGCCAAAGAAGCCAATGCGTACACCGCGAAAGCAAGCAGGAGGACGCGGGCAAGAGCCTCGAAATCCACGCTCGAACCAGGAGTGAGGTTCATGGATTCCAGCATTTGAGCCAGCTGATTATTGCCCTGCGCGCGCAGTTGGATCACGTATTCGGCCTTCGTCATACCCTCGGGAATGAAGCTGGAGGCCACGCCGTTGAAGATGATGTTTGTGCCATCACCCAGTAGCTTCGGGCCCGCAACCGTGAGGGACACAGCAAGGGCCGTCAATAATACGGTTAGCCAGATGCGCAAATGCTCCGGGCGAAGCTCGCCAAATAAGCGTTTTACAGAACCCCAGAAATCTTTGGTGTCGTTCTTGTAAGCGTCGTTTCGAGAACTCATTTTGCCTCCCCAACCTGCGAGCTTGCGATCTCGCTATAAAGCGGGCAGTCGCGCAGCAACTGCGAGTGCGTGCCAAGACCTTGCGCCTGGCCCTCGCCAAGCACCAAAATCTGGTCCGCATCCACAATCGAGGACGTCTTTTGTGAAACAACGATCACTGCGGCCTCGCCCACATACTCGGACAGGCCATCGCGAAGCCTCTTTTCAGTAGCTGCGTCAAGGGCGGATAGAGAGTCATCAAAAATGTACAGGTCCGCGTCGCGGTAGAGTGCGCGCGCAATCGCGAGCCTCTGCCTCTGGCCGCCTGAGAAGTTCTGTCCGCCCGTGTCTACCTCGGAATCGATTCCCTCATCGAGGGTAGAGACGAAGTCGTAGGCCTGCGCTCCCTTAAGCGCCCACTCAACTCGGTCACGGTCAATCAGTTTCTCATCCGAGCTGCCCGAAACCGTCGAGGCGATCGTGCCTGAGAATAGGTACGCCTTTTGCGGCACTAGCGAAATGCGGCGGCGTACCTCGGACAGGCGGTAGTCGCGCACATCCTCGCCGTTCATTTGAACTTCGCCGCCAACCACGTCAAACAGGCGTGGAATCACGTTCACTAACGAAGATTTACCCGAGGCCGTTGGACCAATCACTCCGGTTACGGACCCGCGCGGGAAGTTCACGGACAGGTTCTTGAGGACGGGAGCCTCGGCTCCCGGGTAGCTGATGGTCACATCGCTTAAGCTGAACTCAGCGGGGCACGCCAGAGCCTTGGGGTGGCTGGGAACGTGCAAGTTGGACTCGGTTACCAGTACTTCGTTGATGCGCTCAGCGGACACGGAGCCGCGCGGCACCATCACAAAAATGAAGCCGGCCATCATCACCGCCATGAAGATTTGCATCAGGTAGTTGATGAACGCGATCAGCGATCCAACCTCCATGTTGCCCGCCGCAATCAGGTGGCCGCCAAACCATATGACCAGCACCTGCGCGGTCCAAATCACCAGCTGCGTGGCGGGGAACATAAACGCAAATAGAGCGCCAATCTTCATGGCTACCCCGCGCAGTTCAGTATTGACCTGCTCGTACTTGGCGCGCTCAGTTTCTTGCCGCACGAATGCGCGGATCACGCGCATACCTGAAAGCTGCTCGCGAAGCACCGTGTTCATGCGGTCAATGCGCTTTTGCTGCGTCTTAAACAGTGGCACCATCTTCCACATCACCAGGCCGATTACCGCCGCAATCAAGGGCACAACCACCAGTAGCATTTGCGAGACTTGGACGCTTTGGCGCAACGCCATCACAATCGCGCCCACACCCATCAGTGGCGCCATCACGGCCATGGTTAGTGTCATGAACGTAACGATCTGCACCTGCTGCACATCGTTGGTTGTGCGCGTGATTAGTGACGGCGGCCCAAAGTGGGTTAGCTGATCCGTGGAGAACGTTTGCGCATTCACAAACTGCTTCCGCCTCAGCCAGCGTCCCAGCCTCATCGACACAACGGCAGACAAAATGATTGCCAGCGTTGAGCACACGATCTGAACCACAGTGAATGCGATCATCAACCCACCCAAGCGCCAAATCGTTGCCGTATCGCCAACCACGACGCCCTCATTAATGATTCGAGCATTCAAATCAGGTAAAAACAGAGCGGCTACCGTCGCCCCGATCTGCAAAAGAAAGATGCCAAGCAGTGTGGGAATGCGGCGGTGTAAAAACTTCCAAGCCAATTTGAAAAGCAAGAAAACTCCCAACAAGCATTGACCCGAACGAGAACCAGCCTTTAAGGCACGCAAAACAGGTCAGTAGACCATAGTAACTTTAAGACATGAGCCAACTTAAGTCTTTCTCAGACAGTGTGCTAAAAGTCGCGATCCACTACGCATTTGCGCGTGCCCACGGCCTCGCTCCGATTAAAACAGACGAGGATTTAGGGGATCTCACCGCTATCCTCGCTGGCCTTAGCGTTGCTGATCCGGAGGGTAGGGCCGGGCAAATCCTCGCGCTCGCGACCGCTTCTAAGCGTCGGGCAGAAGCGGGGGAGGGTGCCTCACTTTCGGCACAAAAGTATGACCAAATTAGGGCCGAGATACTGGCTGAACTGGGGCTTAAATCCGCGCGCGGGGTAAGGCTCTGGCCACCCACTTACCAAACCATCATGCAGCGTTTTGGTGGAACCTGGGCCGGCGCCATGAAAGAGTGCGGGCTCGCGGCTTCTAGCGACGGGAAAGTTGGGCGAAGAAACGCCCGGTTTAGTGAAGTTGATCGGATTCGCGCCATCCGTGCTTACCTCGCAGAATGTGAGAGGACGCAAACTGACTCCTCGTACGCCGGATACGCCGAGTGGGCTAAAGAAAATGGGCGGCCATCCGGCTCAAACATTCGCCAGGTCTACGGAACTTGGAACCGGGCTCTAGAGCATTTGGAGGGCCTCGAAGACGCTTAACGCGGCCTCAAATTCGGCCGGTGTTTGTGTCGCGACCACGCAGGCGATCCAGTTCGCGACGCTCACGCTTAGTGGGCCTGCCCGAACCGCGCTCGCGGCGAGGAAGAGCCATCATGACGTACGCCTCGGGCCGCGGCTCTGAATGATCCACATACGCTTTTTGAGCAATCGGAGCGCCCACGCGCGTACGCAGAATCTGAACTACCTCTAACACGCGATCAAAACCTTGAAAACGATACGTCACCGTATCGCCCACACTAACTTTTTGGGACGGCTTAGCGGTAGAACCATTGATCTTCACGTGACCCGCCTTACACGCGGCAGTAGCTTGAGAACGCGACTTCAACTGTCGCACGCTCCACAGCCACGTGTCTACTCTGACGGATTCATCACTCACATTCCCATGCTATAGGAGCCGTGGCATAGGCTAAGAGCGTGTTCGAAATACTATCCCAAAGCGCTATCCTCACTTTCTTCCTGGTAGTGGCCCTAGGCGCGGCATTCGGCCAGATCAAGTTCTGGCACCTAAAGTTCGGCGCGGCAGGAGCCCTCTTCGTGGGCCTGGCCCTGTCCGCCGCCTATCCTGACCTCGGCCAAAACATGTCGCTACTGCAGTCCATCGGCCTCGCCATGTTTACCTACACGGTGGGTGTGGCCGCTGGTAGCACCTTCATGCAGCAGCTGAAGAGCCAAGCCCCGCTGATCGGCGCGGCCGCCCTCATGACCCTCGCCGCCGGCGTCGTCACCGTTGTGGGAGGCAAACTCCTCGAGATCCCCGCCGAGCTATCCACCGGACTGTTTACCGGCGCCCTCACCTCCGCGCCGGCCCTCGACTCCGCGCTGCGCGTCACCGGGTCTGCAACTCCGGGCGCCGGTTACGCCGTGGGCTACCCATTTGGCGTCATCGTTGGCATCATCATCGTCACCATCGTTGTGGAGCGGCCCTGGAAGGGTGAAAAAGATACGCCTTCACTTGCCGGCGCTGGCCTCGTTGCCCGCACCGCGCACGTTCAAAAGACCATCAACCTGCGCCAAATCGAACCGTGGGCGTGCCAGGACGTACGATTGTCCTACCTGCGCCGCGGCGACAAAACCCGCGTGGTTGTTCCCGGCGAAGAACTCCAGCCGGACGACCTCGTTGTTGTAGTTGGCATTGAAGATCGCGTACACGAAACCATTGACATCCTCGGATACGAATCCAGCGTTCACATTGCAGATGACAGGCGAGCGGTGGACTTCGAAAAGATCCGCGTCTCCAACTCGGATATGACCGGGCGAACCATTGCGGAACTCAACATTCCCGTGAAGTTTGGTGGCATCATTACGCGCGTTACGCGCGGCGACCTAGAGCTACTAGCCAAAGACGAACTGGCGCTACAGCCCGGCGATGAAGTTTCGGTTTCCGTCCCGTCCTCGCAACTGAGCGCGGTGCGTAGTTTCTTTGGCGATTCGGATCGTCGCATCGCCGAGGTGGACGCCCTCACCTTTGGCCTGGGCATGGTGCTCGGCCTGCTTCTTGGCCTTGTGTCTGTTCCCATGCCCGGAGGTGCGATGTTCTCGCTTGGCGCAGCGGCCGGTCCGCTCGTGGTTGGCATGGTGCTGGGAGCGCTGCGCCGCACCGGCAACCTGATCTGGTCCATGCCAGAATCCGTGAACCTCACGGTGCGCCAGCTTGGTCTGTTGTTCTTCCTGGCGGCTCTTGGTCTTGGTGCCGGGCCCGCATTCAAGGAGGTCGTGGTTACCTCGCTCGGTTGGAAGGCTGCGATCCTCGCCACCTCAATCACCTTGATTTCTGCTACCCTGCTTGCCATTGCTGGCCGTCTGCTGAAGCTGTCCGGCCCTCGTACTGCGGGTGGCGTTGCCGGCTTCCTCGGACAGCCCGCGATCATGCAGGCCGCTGCCGCGAAGGTTGCGGACGAGCGCATCGAGTCGGCCTACGCGGCCCTCTTTGCCTCCTCAATCGTGTTTAAGATCCTGCTGGTGCCGGCGATCTACGCGTTCTTGGCGTAACAAAAGCAGCCCTTCGTTTCCTAAGCGGAACCGAAGGGCTGTTGCGTTAGATTACGCGAGACGGGCGCTTATGCGCCCTTCCAGTATTCTTCGAGCACGCGCGACATCGCCAAGTGGTCGCTCACATGGCTCATTTCGCGAGCCGAGTGCATCGACAGCAGGCCAATGCCCACATCGACGGTAGTGATACCCAAACGCGTTGCCGTTAGCGGGCCAATGGTATTGCCGCATGGCACCGCGTTATTGGATACGAACGCCTGCGCGGGCACGCCCGCTGCTTCGCACATGCGGGTCCAAAGCGCCGCGCCCACCGCGTCGGAAGCGTAATGCTGATTCGCGTTCAGTTTCAGCATCGGACCCTTACCGGGCATCGGATGGTTGTTCGGATCGTGGCGCTCCGCGTAGTTCGGGTGCACAAAATGCCCGGCATCAGCAGACACGCACGTGGTGCCCGCGAGCATCTGATGGTGGCCGTCCTCATCCTTGCCCAGGCCAGCTGCGATCCGGCGTAGCGTAGATTCAAGGATCGGGCCCGACGCACCCGACCTGGTGGAAGACCCGATCTCCTCGTGATCAAATGCAGCAAACACCGCAATATCAGCAAAATCGGAAGATTCCATGCGCTCTAATGCGGTGAGGCCGGCGTGTACTGAAGATAGGTTGTCTTGCCGGCCAGCTGCGAAGAACTCCTCGTCCAAACCAAAACGAGCCGGAGCTTGCGCCGTAAACGACACGAGGTCGTGGCCCGCAATGTCTCGCTCTGATTCCAGGCCCGCGAGTTGCGCCAAATGTGTAAACAGCGACTTATCGCCCAGCGTCCACACCGGTTGCATGTGCTTTTGCCGGTCCAGCTTGAAACCTGAGTTAATATCGCGATCCAAGTGAATCGCCAGCTGTGGAACGCGTGCAATCGGACCTGTCTTAACCAAATGCTCGTTGCCGTGACGGTCCATAATTCGGCCGGCAAACCCTATCTCGCGATCCAGCCACGAGTTCAGCAACAGGCCGCCGTACAGCTCGACGTCAATCTGGCCCCAACCGTCGGGTGACTTCGAAGAGCCGGACGGCTTTACCTTCAAACCTGGCGAATCCGTGTGGCAACCAACAATCCGGAAGGCCGGCTGGGTTACCTCCTCGGGAATGAACCATGCCATCACCGCGCCATCGCGCACAAAGAAATGGCCACCAGGTGTGACATCCACCGGGTCGCATTCAAGCATCTGCGAATACCCGTGGGCTTTCAGCCTGGCGGCAATCTCTCGTGCTGCGTGAAAAGAAGAGGGGGAAGCCGCAATGAACTTCCCAAAATCCTCTACCTGCTTAACTTCTGCATCACTAAAAATACTCACGTATCCAAACTAGCAGTTATAGCGGTAAACATTGGTCTCGCGCTGCTTAAAACCAGCTCGGCGGTACAGGCGATTCGCTGCCTCGCGGGTGGGGCGTGACGTCAAGTCCACGGTTTTCGCACCAATCTTGTGCGCATACTCAACCGATGCGTCCACCAGCTGGCGGCCCGCACCCTGACCGCGAGTTTCCTCGGCTACCACAACGTCCTCAACCCAGGCCCGAATACCCGTCGGAATCTCAAACACCACCAGCGTTAGCATGCCCAAAATGTTGTCCGGATCATCATCTGGCGTGTACACAAACAGTGTTGTGGAAGGCTGGTCCAAAAAGCGTGTCACGTCCTCTTCGCTCATTGAAGTAGCGGACGATGAAAGCTGCGGCAGTAGCTTGTTCATGCCGTCAACAACAGCCTTCGATGCCTCATTCACAATCTTGATAGCCATGATGTATCCCCCTTGTGGTTGATAATTTTCTTCATTCTAAAACGAGGAGGTAGCCTGCACGCAGACCTGGATAAAGTGGCGCGCAACTTTTGCCCCACACTTTGGAACGATCGGAACCAGGGGTGTGAAATCGGTAGGCTTACCGCATGCGCTACATTTCTACCCGCGGAGTGCCAACCGACCAGCCCCGCACGTTCACCGAGATTCTCCTCGCTGGCCTCGCACCCGATGGTGGCCTCTACATGCCCGTCGAATACCCGCAAGTAGATGCGGATACGCTACTGGCATGGTCCAAGATTTTTCGGGAGGAAGGCTACGCGGCCTTAGCTTTCGAGGTAATGCGTCTCTACATTGATGACATTCCCGAAGAGGACCTGCGGGAAATGTGCAGGCGCGCATACAGTGTAGAAAACTTCGGTTCGCGCGAGGTTGCGCCCATGACGCAACTATCCGACCACATTTGGCTACTGCACCTGTCTAATGGGCCAACCGCCGCGTTTAAAGACATGGCGATGCAAATGCTGGGGCAGCTTTTTGAGTACACGCTGGGTAAGAGTGGGCAAGAGCTCAATATTCTAGGGGCAACGTCGGGGGATACCGGCTCTTCGGCCGAGTACGCGATGCTCGGCAAGGCAGGAATCCGCGTCTTTATGCTCACGCCCGCCGGCCGGATGACGCCATTCCAGCAGGCGCAAATGTACGGCATTGATGACCCGGCGATTGTCAACATTGCCCTCGACGGCGTTTTTGATGATTGTCAAGACGTGGTGAAGACAATCTCGGCAGATTCTGACTTTAAAACGCGTTACAGCATTGGGGCGGTGAACTCGATTAACTGGGCTCGCCTGCTTGCCCAAGTGGTGTATTACGTAGCCGCATGGATCCAAGCTAGTGGTACGCCGGCTAATAAGGTCTCGTTCTCTGTGCCAACGGGCAACTTTGGCGATGTTTTTGCCGGCCACGTCGCGCGCAGTATGGGCGTGCCTATTGACCGGCTAATTGTTGCAACCAATGAAAACAATGTGCTCGACGAGTTCTACCGAACCGGCATTTACCGCGTTCGCTCCTCTGAGCAGACTTTCAAAACTTCAAGCCCGTCGATGGACATTTCGAAAGCGTCCAACTTCGAACGTTTCGTGTTTGACCTGGTTGAGCGTGACCAGGCGCGTGTGCGTGAACTGTTTGTGAACCAGCTGGGCGCTCGCGGCGAGTTCTCTCTGGCTGAAACACGTGAGTTCAAGGATGCACGCCGCAAGTTCGGTTTCCTCTCCGGCTCTTCAACGCACGCCGACCGGATCGACTCGATCCAGTCGGTATACCGTCATGACCGCGTCCTCATTGATCCGCACACCGCGGATGCGTGGAAGGTGGCGCGCGATGCTCTGCGCGGGGGAGCGGTGGAACAGCCCCTCGTTGTCCTCGAAACCGCTCTTCCAGTGAAGTTTGCTGAAACCATTGAAGAGGCTTTGGGAATCACGCCAGAAGTGCCCGAACGTTTCGTCTCCGTAATGGATGCCGGCCGGCACGTGGTAGATCTGCCCAACGACCCCGAAGCGGTGAAGGCTCTGATTCGCGAGGTTGTGGACGGCTAAAGTCTTGGCGTGCTGTTTGGTAACGCTGGTGCTCGTTCACTTAGGTGAAGAGCGTCCCCCACGGGATTAGGGCTAGGCCTAGAATCACGAATAGTCCGCCAAGGGCGGCATCGATCGGTTTGTGCAAGCGCTCGTACCCGCGCACGAAAGCCGGCATTGAGGCGGCGAGGGCAACCACGGTGAACCAACAGCTGGAAATCGCTACCATCACCAGGGTCAGCGCCCCGCCTTCCAAAACAGTTATTGAGGGCGGCAACATCGAAGCAAACAGTGTTGTGAAGAAGATGACCGCCTTCGGGTTGCCAACCGTTGTGGTCAAGAAACCAAGGCGGAATGCCTTCCACGTCGGGTAGGGCTCGCTCGAGGGCGGCGCCGGCTCCTCATCCGTGCCTTTAGAGGGGGCCTCAGTCCTCGCACGCATAAGTGAGGCAAGAATACGGATGCCGTAGTCCGCAAGAAAAACGGCGCCAACTAGGCGAACCGCGAAAAACGCAGTTTCAGAGCGTGAAATGAGGGCCACCACCCCGGCCATTGTTCCTACCGCCCATAGGGATGTGCCCGTGCCAATACCGATGCCCGTTGCTATCCCGCGGCTACGTCCCCTTGAAAGAGTCATACGTAGCGTGGCCAAAAAGTCAGGGCCAGGTGAAATAACCGCCAGAGTGAACGTTGTTAAGAGCGTAAGCCAAGTAGATGCAGTCACTACGCCCACCCGAGTTCGTGCAACTGATCATCGTCGATGCCAAAGTGGTGGGCAACCTCGTGCACGATCGTCACCTGAATCTCGCGCCGAAGCTCGTCCACGTCAGCGCACATGCGCAACAGCGGCAGGCGAAACAGTGTTATCTGGTCGGGCAAGTCACCAAATCCGTAGTCGTCGCGCTCGGTCAGATCAACGCCCTCATAAAGCCCCAATAGGTCAGAGCCGTCCTCGGGTTCTTCGGCTACGAAAATCGCTACGTTGTCAATGTTTTCGAGCATGGACTCGGGCAGCTGTGCAAGAACTTCCTCCACGAGGGCGGCGAAGGCGTCCTCGGATATGTCCAATGCGGTTTCGCTGCGCTCATCATGATTATCGCTCGACATGTACCTGATGTTAGCGGCCTGGCATCTGCCAATGCACGTCCAAGTTCTTGTCGAAAAATGTCCGGTGTGGCGTGGTTCACTTAAAACGAGTGGTAGGTGGGAATAAATAAAGGGCCCCAAAGGTTGAGCTTAGTAGACTCAAGTTTGGAGTATTCGGGTTGACAGGAAAACCGCGAAAGGTAGACTTGAGTGCAACAGACTCAACTTGATTTTATGAAGGAGGCCATGGATATGGCACGTGCAGTAGGTATCGACCTTGGCACCACGAACTCGGCAATCGCCACTCTTGAAGGTGGCGAACCCACAATCATCGCGAACGCGGAAGGTATGCGTACCACCCCGTCCGTTGTTGCGTTCTCAAAAACTGGCGAGGTCCTGGTAGGCGAAATCGCTAAGCGCCAGGCAGTGACCAACGTTGATCGCACCATCATGTCGGTTAAGCGCCACATGGGCACCGACTGGGAAGTGAAGATTGACGACAAGGCGTACACGGCGCAGGAAATCTCCGCTCGTATTCTTGGCAAGCTCAAGCGAGACGCAGAGGAGTACCTCGGTGAGCCGATCACCGACGCCGTGATTACTGTTCCCGCATACTTCAACGATGCTGAGCGTCAGGCAACGAAGGACGCGGGCCGCATTGCCGGCATGAACGTAACTCGTATCGTGAACGAGCCCACCGCGGCTGCTCTCGCATACGGCCTCGAGAAGGGTAAGGAAGACGAGCTCATCCTCGTATTCGACCTCGGTGGCGGTACGTTTGACGTTTCGCTCCTCGAGATCGGTAAGGACACCGAGGATGGCGCTGAGTTCTCCACGATCGAGGTCCGCGCAACTTCCGGTGACAACCGCCTCGGTGGTGACGACTGGGATAAGGCAATCGTGAACTGGCTGGTCAGTCAGGTAAAGAGCAAGACCGGTAACGATCTTTCGAAGGATCCGGTAGCGATGCAGCGTCTGCGTGACGCGGCTGAGCAGGCAAAGAAGGAGCTTTCGTCCGCAACTTCCACGAACATTTCGCTGCAGTACCTCACGATGGTTGACGGCGTTCCCGTCCACCTCGACGAGTCGCTGAGCCGCGCAAAGTTTGAGGAAATGACGGCTGACCTGCTTGATCGCACGCGCGCTCCGTTCGAGGCTGTGATCCGTGACGCGGGCATTTCGGTGAACGACATTGACCACGTGATCTTGGTTGGTGGCTCCACCCGTATGCCGGCTGTTGCTGAGGCGGTTAAGAAGATGACGGGTGGCAAGGAGCCCTCGAAGTCTGTTAACCCGGACGAGGTTGTTGCGCTTGGCGCTGCCCTCCAGGCAGGTGTGATGCAGGGTGACCGCAAGGACGTCCTCCTCATTGACGTGACACCGCTTTCGCTTGGTATTGAAACCAAGGGTGGCTTCATGACGAAGCTGATTGACCGCAACACCGCAATCCCGACGAAGTCCACGGAGATCTTCTCGACGGCTGAAGATAACCAGCCTTCGGTTCTGATCCAGGTGTTCCAGGGTGAGCGCGAGTTCGCTCGCGACAACAAGCCGCTAGGAACGTTCGAGCTGACCGGTATTGCGCCGGCTCCGCGCGGCATCCCGCAGATTGAGGTCACGTTCGACATCGACGCGAACGGCATTGTGCACGTATCCGCTAAGGATCGGGGCACGGGCAAGGAGCAGTCGATGACGATCACCGGCGGTTCTGCGCTTCCGAAGGATGAGATCGACCGCATGGTTAAGGAAGCGGAAGCTCACGCGGAAGAGGACAAGAAGCGTCGTGAAGACGCGGAGGTTCGCAACCTTGCGGAGCAGACCGTATACCAGATGGAAAAGATCTTGAAGGACGAGGCGGACAAGATTTCGGACGAGACCGCGAATGCTGTCAAGACCGATGTTGAGGCCGTAAAGAAGGCTCTTGAGGGTGACGACACCGAAGCGGTGAAGAAGGCGCTTGAGACGCTGAACGAGTCCGGCATGAAGATCGGCCAGGAGGTCTACCAGGCTGCGCAGGCCGAGCAGGCCCAGCAGGCTGAAGGTGAGGCCGCTGACGGCGATAATGAGGACGAGGTCATCGACGCGGAAGTTGTCGATGAAGAAGAGGACAACAAGTGAGTGAAGAGCAAAATCGCGATCCCTTCGAGGACCGTGAGGAAGGTGCGGGGGAAGACCCCCGCACCGGCTCTGGCTCGCAATCATCCCCCGGCCAGCCAGCTGATCCGAACGATATTTCGCATTTGGAGGAGCAGCTTGCAGATGTCAACGCGGAAGCGGACGTCGATGATCCGGCGGCGCTGCGCGAAGAATTAGCGAAGCAGGGCGATGAGCTTGCGCGCGCGAGGGCTGACCATTACAACCTCACGCAAACGCACAACAACTATGTGCGCCGCTCGAAGGCGGACATGTCTAACGCTCGCAAAATCGGGCAGAGCGAGGTCGTGGAGGCGCTGATGCCGGTGCTGGACGACATTGCTGCGGCTCGTGATGCGGGCGCGCTAGAGGACGGCCCGTTCGCATCGATTGCGAACAAGTTGGAGCAGACGCTGGCTTCCCAGTTTGGGATTGAGCGCTTCGGTGCAGTTGGTGATGAGTTTGATCCAATGATTCACGAGGCCGTTATGGCGCAACCATCTTCTGATGTGCAGGTGGAAACGGTTGCGCAGGTAATCCAGGCGGGTTACAAGATCGATGACAAGGTGCTACGTGCAGCGAAGGTCATCGTGGCAAACCCGCAGTAATTGCAACAAAACTTTGGAGGTGAGAAGTAGTGGCTGGACAAGATTGGATGGAGAAGGACTTCTATAAGACGTTGGGCGTGTCTAAGGATGCGTCGGAGTCAGAGATTAAGAAGGCTTACCGCAAGCTTGCGCGCAAGCATCACCCTGACCAGAATCCGGGTGATAAGAATGCGGAGGAGAAGTTCAAGGCGGTTGGCGAGGCCTACCAGGTTTTGTCTGATCCGAAGCAGCGCAAGCAGTACGACGCGATTCGTGCGATGGCTGGCGGAGGGGCTCGCTTCTCTGCGGGGCCGGGTGGTTCTGCCTCTGGGTTTGAAGATGTTTTCTCCATGTTTGGTGGTGGAGGAAACGGCTCTCGGGTTCGCTTCTCCACTTCTGGCGGCTCATCCGGTGCGGGTTTTGAAGATATCCTTTCGAACCTGTTTGCCGGTGGCGGCCAGGGTGGTCACCCGAATTTCTCGGACTACGCGGGTAGGGGAGCGTTTGGCCAGGCCGCGCAAAAGGGCGCTGACCTGTCGGCTGCTACCACTTTGACGCTACGTCAGGCCGTGGAGGGCGCGACGCTGAAAATGACCGTCGAGGGGCGATCAATGACGGTGCGCATACCCGCCGGTGTGACGGACGGACAGAAGGTTCGTTTGCGCGGCAAAGGTAGGCCGGGCGTGAACGGGGGGCCTGCGGGCGACCTCGTGGTTGCGATCTCGCTTGAGAAGCATCCGGTGTTCAGCTTGGACGGGCAGAACTTGCGCATGAAGTTGCCGGTTTCGTTTGCCGAGGCTGCGCTGGGTGCAAGTGTTTCCGTGCCGCTACTCGATGGCTCAACCGTGACCGTGAAGGTGCCGGAGGGTACGTCCTCCGGAGCGCTTTTGCGGGTCCGCGGCCGCGGCGTGAAGAAGGGGCGTAAGAAGGGTGACCTCATTATTGAAATCGAGGTTGCTGTGCCTAAGAACATGTCGAAGGAAGCAAGGGAGGCAGTGGCGAAGCTCGGTGAGCTGACTGCTGACTTCGATCCGCGTCAAGGTCTAGAAGCAAACGCTCGTAAGTAGAGGGAGGTCATATGGCGAACAAGAGGGGTACAACCTACGTTATTTCGGTTGCTGCCGAACTTGCGGGCATGCATCCGCAAACGCTTCGCCAGTATGACCGCCTGGGCATAGTTACGCCGGCTCGCACAAAGGGCCGGGGCCGTCGCTACAGTGCAAGCGATGTCGAGCGGTTGCGTGAAGTTCAGCGCCTATCGCAGGACGAGGGCGTGAATCTGGAGGGTATCCGCCAGATTCTAGAACTGAAACAACGTCTAGATGAGAGCGCAGAGGCAATGCAACTAATGCGCGAAGAGTTAGAAGTACTGCGCGCACTGGTGCGGGAGGAAAACGAGAAACGCTCACGCGTTTTTGCGGCCACTCCAGATGGCAGTGTGCATACGGTTCGCCGCGGCAGGCGCGTGCGTGTTTCTGGTAATGAACTGGTGCGTCATCCAAAATCAGGGGCGCTGGTACTTTTCCGTCGCTAAACCATAAGGCACTGGAACTGGGGGTGAGTTTTCTCGCCCCCAGTTTTCTGTGCTTTAACTAAAGACGGGTTTGTGCGCGCGAGTTGGTCTGCCGGTCTCCCCAGAAGCCGCGTGCTTGTGTGCGCGACAGTCCGCCTCGAACGGTTCAGCGCGAGCAGTTTGCCCGAACAGTTCAGCCCAGGTATTGCGTTGCCTACCCCAGTGCTCCGCCGGGCCTAAAACTCATGGTCTGACCATTTTCGTGCGTGCACGTAGTCACGCCCTCGTTTATTGTGCACGTGAACTTGCTGGCGGTGATGACTTCACCATCATTCAGGATGGGCGCTGACAATAGATTGTTTTCGCAAAACTCGGCAGAAAAATCGTCCAACGAGGCCGGATCGCTCAGACACATTTGCTGCAGTGGAACATCTGACTGGCACCTGCCGTACTCGGCGCCATCTTCGAAGAGTGTGGCCTGAGTCCCCATGAAAATGCCTTGGTCACATGGAGTATTTTCCACCGGGAAGGCAGGGAATGCTTCACACAGAACGTAAGGGGCGGAGGCTGCCCCCTCGACAATAATGGTGCAAAGAACCGAGTGGTCACTGTTTGCAAACCAGTAGCCCGCATTACCGGCCTGCGCTAGTTCCGTGTTGGCGCCAAGCTCGTACGCCGCCGAATCAACCTGCGTGGAGGCATCCTCGGACGAGGTGGGGGTCTCAACGCTAGTTTCGGAAGGGGCGGTCAGGGGAATTGGCGTGGGAGGAGGGCCGGGAAGCTCCTCATCAGACGAACACGCTCCTAAAATCATTACAGAACATGCGAGCGCGGCCAGTGCTACTTGGCGCTTCATTGCTAACTCCTAACGGCCCAAACTGAGAGCCAAATTATTTCGGTGACCCCAAACATTTGTAAACTAAGTTTTGTTCATCTTAACGAGAGGTGCGGACAATGCAGGTTGGTTTGCGTGGGTCCCTTGCAAAAAATGCGGGCCGTTTCGCGGCCTGGGCGTCGCAAAAAAGTGGCCGCGGGTCGGGCGGAGTAATTGGTGGCCGGGTTGCGTTAGCTCTTGATCCCAAGGTCTTAGAAAAGGTTAGCCGTGGCAAGAAGATCGTTATTGTGACGGGTACCAACGGCAAATCGACTACCACCTCGATGGTGCGCGAAGCCTTGAAAACTAAGGGACGAGTGGCATCCAACGTGCTTGGTGACAACATGACGGGTGGTGTTGCCGCTGCGTTGATTGAAGAGGGCGAGGCGGAGTTTGCTGCCCTGGAAGTTGATGAGCTCTACGTGCCGGCTGTTGCGCGGGCGGTGAAGCCAGCGGGTTTTGTGCTGCTTAACCTGTCGCGAGATCAGCTGGATCGAGTGGGTGAAGCCGGGGCTGTGGAGGCGCGAATTCGCCAGGCTGTTGATGAGAATCCGCAGGCGTTTGTGGTGGCAAACTGCGATGATCCGCTGATTGTGTCGGCCGCGTGGGATGCGAAGAACCCCATTTGGGTGTCTGCGGGAGTTACGAGGACGGCCGACTCGGTGACATTCCCTCGCACTAACACTCCGGTGGTCCGCTCCGGCGATTCCTGGCACGTGCCCGGATCTTCATTCGCGCGGCCAGAACCCGCGTGGACAGTGGAAGATGGTGCGGTTGTGTTTGCGGGCGCCGCGCATCCCCTCGCTCTTGCTCTGCCTGGGAGGGCAAACCAGGGCAACGCCGCGCAGGCGGTTGCAGCTGCCCGCGCCCTCGGGGTCAATATCGATCAGGCCATCTCGCAGATCAATAAGGTCACGCAGGTGTCTGGGCGCTATGCCCGTCGCAACTTGGATGGCCGTCTAACCCGTATCGTCCTCGCAAAGAATCCGGCTGGATGGCAAGAATCGCTTTCCATGGTTGAGGAGGATGCTTGCATTATCCTCGCGGTGAATGGCCGGATTGGGGACGGTGAGGATCTTTCTTGGCTGTGGGACGTGGATTTCGCGCCCCTGCAAGGCCGCAAGATCATCGTGTGCGGGGAGCGTCGCGCAGATCTTGCCGTGCGGCTCGAGTATGCAGATTTCGAGTTTGAGCTGGTTGAAACTCCGCAGGATGGCCTCGAACGAGCGCCCCAAGGAAATGTGGACGTGGTAGCTAACTACACGGCTGCGCACGGACTTAACAATTGGATTTCCCGCGAGTATGAGGAGGCCAAATGAGCGCCCTACAAATCGGTTTGATCATGCCCGAAACGATGGGCGCGTACGGTGATAGCGGCAACGCCCTCGTACTTGAAAAGCGTCTACAAAAACGCGGTTTTGACGCTGAAATAGTGACCGTGCACGTGGGGGATGAGGTGCCGGATAGCCTCGATTTTTATCTTCTTGGAGGAAGTGAGGACGCCGCGCAGCAGGTTGCGGTGCGCCGCCTTGAAAAGTCGGGAGCAGTGCGCCGAGCCGCGGATCGAGGAGCCATAGTTTTTGCGGTCTGTGCAGGTTTGCAGGTGCTTGGCGCTTCTTATGAGGACGAGGATGGGCGCCAGGTGGATGGCTTAGGGCTGCTCGATGCGCAAACCCGGCGGGGGACAGAGCGTAGTGTGGGTGAACTTGTAACCACGGCTTTGCTCCAGGGCGTTGGCGAGCCCTTGACCGGGTTTGAGAACCACCTCGGGGTTACAGAGCTGGGGGTTGATGCGCAACCACTTGGAGCTGTCCTGCGCGGGCATGGAAATGCCCTAGATTTGAGTGATGAGGGACAGCAGGTAGACGGAGCGGTGCAGGGAAGCGTGTTTGCAACCTACATGCACGGGCCCGTGCTTGCGCGAAACCCACAGCTGGCGGATTATCTTATCCGTCTTGCAACCGGCCAAAAAGATCTGAACCCAATCGATACTGCCGCAACCGCTCTGCTGCGTAAACAGCGGCTAGAAGCCTCCGGAATTACTCTCAAATAACCCTGAAATATCCCTGATTTTGCGCACTATCCATTTAGGAAAATAACAGGCCCAAGTAGTATGAACATGTAGGCCGCGAGCGTAAGGATTTACCATGAGCGACAATCAAGACTTTGACCGCAACGAGCCGCAAGACAGTGGGCAGGTGCCCGAGCAGCCGCAGTTTGGCCGCAGGATTGAGGACGAGCCTGGCTATGGTCAGCCGGGTTATGGCCAGTCCGGCCAAGGTGATGGCCAGGGCTACGGTGGTTTGAACGGGGAGCAGCCCGGTCATAATCAGGCCGGTCAGCCCGACTACGGCCAACCCGACTACAGCCAGTCCACTTACGGCAACTACGGGTATGGAGCAACAGGTAACGGCAGTCAGCAGGGCGCGGACGGTTATGGCCAAACTGGTTACAATCAGCCGGGTTATGGCCCGGCTTATGGGCAGCCGTCTAATGGTCAGCCGGGATATGGCCAACCTGGCTATGGTCAGCCCGGTTACGGCCCGGCATACGGCCAGAATGTCTACCAGAGTGGTGGTCGAGCGCCGATACAGCTTCCAGGTAGGGGCGGCTCGATCGCGATGATCGTGATTGGCGTGATCATGATGTTCGTTATTGCTCCCGTAGCGTTTGGGATGAGCGTCGCGGTAGGCGTGCTTCAGGGAATAGATACCTCTTCTTTTCATCCGGTTCCAAATGGTGGGAGCGTAGAGGTAGGAAGCACGGGCGTGGTCACGGTTGTTTATTCCAGTGATTGGCCCGGGTCTGATGGCTCGTCCAGTGGGCTAGATGGGCAGGTTGGTATGGTAACCCCATCTTGTGCTCTGGTTGGCCAAAATGACACCTATCCGTTGCTCCCGGTAGGTGATGGGGATGGCGCGATGGCAACTGATGTGCCAGCCGGAACTTACACGTTGAAGTGCGAGAATGCGGATGGCCAGAACATCCTCGTTTTCGGTGGCGAGTTTTTTGAAGACGCACTCTCTTCGTTAGGACCTAGCGCGATTATTTCGACGGTCGTTGGGTTTGCTGGTTTAGCGTTGCTGATTTGGGGCATCGTCAAACTTGCTAGTGTGAACCGCGAGCGTAGAGCTATTGAGCTACGCATGCAGGGCTGGTAATCCGCTTAGCTAGGTAAAAATGATCGGAGCGATATAGCGCTCCGATCATTTTTATGCCCTAACCGTGCTTGGCTTGCGTCCCTCCCGCGAAGTTGCGTGAGCGCTTGGCGCTGGTGCGGTTACCTGCCCGATGTGGCTATTCGCCGCCGAGGTGCTGCCAGAGGAATTCCCAGGCCAGTGCACTCATTTTTGCCCGCTGTTTGTTGTCGGCCGCGCCGGCGTGGCCTCCTTCAATGTTTTCGTAGAAGAGCACATCGGCGCCCGCCTCATCCATTTTCGCAACCATGGTGCGCGCGTGTGCGGGGTGCACGCGGTCGTCGCGCGTGGAGGTGGTGAATAGGACCGGCGGGTATTGCTGGCCCGGCTGGAACAGGTGGTAGGGGCTGAACGTCTTTATGAATTCCCACTGCTTGGGGTCGGATGGGTCACCGTATTCTGCCATCCAGGAGGCTCCGGCCAAAAGTGTGTGGAAGCGGCTCATGTCTAGTAGCGGAACTTCGCAGACGATGGCGCCGAAGTGTTCGGGGTATTTGGTGAGCATCATGCCCATTAGGAGGCCGCCATTGGATCCGCCTCGCGCGCCGAGCTGCTGTTTTGTGGTTACGCCGCGGGCTACGAGGTCGTCGGCAACTGCTACGAAATCCTCATAGGCGCGGTGGCGGTTGGCTTGCAGTGCGGCTTGGTGCCACTTGGGGCCGTACTCGCCGCCTCCGCGAATGTTGGCAACCACGTAGGTGCCGCCGCGCTCAACCCAGGCCGGGCCGGCCGTACCAAGGTAGGAGGGGGTCAGCGAGACTTCGAATCCGCCGTACCCGTATAGCAGGGTTGGTGCGGGTTCGGTTCCCGGCGTGCTGATCTGGAAGTAGGGAACTTTGGTGCCATCTGCGGAGGTGGCGAAGTGCTGGCTCACTTCCACGTTTTGTGCGTTGAACGCCCTGGGGGCTTTGCGAACCGTGGTGGCGCTCAGGGTTTCTCCGGATTTGGATAGTTCGAGTAGTGAGAGCGTCATGGGAGTGGTGAAGCCTGTGGCGTGCAGCCACAACTGGTCGCTGATCCGGCTGTCAACCGCGCTCACTTGGAGAGTCGCGTGCGCGGGAACTTGCCCGTTGCCGCCGGTTGCTAGTTTGAGGTCGCGCCTGTCCCACCCCGTGTGTTCGGTGGTGGGCGGGGTGAGGATACCCAGGCGATTGGAGACGTGGTGGAGCACGTTCACCACAACGTGATGCCTGGTAGTTGTGACGTCTTCTAGGGCAGAGATGTCCGTCGGTGTAAACAGGCTGTGCGCTTCGAAGTCCTCGTCGAAGGCGTTGTCGAACTGGGTTGCAACCAGGGATCCTGCTTTGAAGGTCTTGTCACCTACGGTCCATTCTTTCTTTGGACGCATGAGCATCCAGTCGCGCCAGGGTCCGGCCTCTACGTGTGTTGGGACCTCAACTTTCTTGAGAACATACTGTGCCGTTGGATCTGCAATGAACGTTTCTGATTCGTAGAACGTGATGAGTCGGCTAATCATTACGCGCTGCCAGCCTGGCGTCGAATCGAAGTGGGGGAATACACCAACGTCGCTTTTCTCGCCCTCAAAAATGATCTGCGCGTCCTCGAGGTCTTGTCCGCGCTTCCATAGTCGAACCTGACGCGGATAGCCCGAATCGGTCATTGTGTCTGGGCCGAAGTCGCGGCTTACCAGGATTTGGTCCGCTGTTATCCAGCTGCATTCGCCTTTTGAGTCGGGCAGGTTGAAGCCGTCTTCAACGAACTTGCACGTGTCAACGTCGAATTCGCGAATCACGTCCGCATCGCAGCCGCCATCGGAGAGCGCGATGAGCGCCCGCGAATATTCGGGGAAGAGGAGGGAGGCTCCGTGGAACACCCACGCTTTATCTTCGCTCTTGGCCAGCTCGTCGATGTCGAGCAGAACCGACCAGTCGTCCGCTCCTTGCAGGTATGCCGAGGCCGGTTGGCGGCGCCAAAGGCCACGCGGGTTTTTCTCGTCAACCCAGAAGTTGTACGCAAAATCGCCTCTGATGCTGGCGTAGGGGATGCGGTTTGGATCGTCTAAAACGTTCTTAATCTGTTCTTCGATGTCTAAAAAACGCTTTGTCCCCAGTGTGCTAAGCGTGCGGCTGTTGTGGGAGTTTACCCAGGCAAGGGCTTCTTCGCCCTGAACTTCGTCAAGTAGTTCGATATTCATCTTTTCATTCATGTTTTAAGTATCGGGCACTGGGCGCCTTGCGACTACCTCGAAACCCGAAAACTTCCGAATAGCTGTGAGCTGGTTCTCAAAAAATATGAAGTTGAGTGGAATAGACTCAAGTTTAGAAGCGTTGTACTTCATAGATGACATTTGCCCAGTGGGCGAAAGGATGATTTGAAGTGGACAATATATTTACAACCAAGGCCCAAGAGGCGATCAGCGCAGCCGTGCAAACCGCTGGCGCTGCGGGCAATCCTTCAGTTGAGCCCATGCACTTGCTACATGCGTTGCTCGATCAGCCTGAAGGTATCGCGATTTCAGTTTTGGAGGCCGCGGGTGCCTCTCGTAAGGGCGTGGGACAGAAGGTCCGCGCCGCGCTAACCCAAATGCCATCAACCCAGGGGACCTCGGTTTCACAGCCGGCCGCCTCACGTGCGTTCGGCAATATTTTGGTGGAGGCGGAGTCGGATGCGCGCGCCATGGGGGACGAGTACACCTCCACGGAGCACCTGCTCATTGCACTCGCAAAATCTGACACGGATGCGGGCCGCATTTTGAACGAAGAGGGCGCTAGTGCAAGCGCCTTGCAGTCAACACTATCTGCACTTAGGAAGGAGCCGATCACGACTGCTGACCCGGAGGGCTCATTTGAAGCTCTCAAGAAGTATGGGCGCGACCTCACAGAGGTTGCGAGCGAAGGCAAACTTGATCCTGTGATCGGACGTGACGAGGAGATTCGCCGCGTCGTTCAGGTGCTTTCTCGCCGGACAAAGAACAACCCGGTTCTGATTGGTGAGCCGGGTGTTGGTAAGACCGCGGTTGTGGAGGGTCTGGCGCAGCGTATCGTGGCCGGTGACGTGCCCGAATCGCTTCGCAACAAGAGGCTGATCGCCCTTGACCTGTCCGCTATGGTTGCGGGCGCGAAGTACCGCGGCGAGTTCGAGGAACGCCTGAAGGCCGTTTTGAACGAGATCAAGTCGGCAAACGGTGAGATCATCACGTTCATTGACGAGCTTCACACCATGGTTGGTGCGGGCGGCGGCTCCGAAGGTGCGATGGATGCGGGCAATATGCTCAAGCCAATGCTTGCGCGTGGAGAGCTTCGCATGGTTGGCGCAACCACCCTCGACGAATATCGGGAGAACATCGAGAAGGATCCGGCGCTTGAGCGGCGTTTCCAGCAGGTGTTTGTAGGCGAGCCTTCCGTGGATGACACGGTTGCGATCTTGCGCGGTATTGCGCCGAAGTACGAGGCCCACCACAAGGTGACCATCTCTGATGGCGCGCTCTTGGCTGCCGCGGAGCTGTCCAACCGCTACATCACCGGCCGGCAGTTGCCGGACAAGGCAATCGACCTTGTGGACGAGGCGGCGTCTCGCCTACGCATGGAGCTTGACTCATCTCCTACGGAGATCGACCAGCTTCGCCGCCAGGTGGACCGGCTTCGCATGGAGGAGTCCTACCTAACCGAATCCGATCCTGAGGGCGAGGACGAGCAGACCGTTACGCAGCTTGAGAAGGTGCGCGAGGAGCTTGCTGATCTTGGGGAGGAGCTTGCGGCGCTCACCGCCAGGTGGGAGGCCGAGAAGGCTGGCCGTAACAAGGTTGGTGATCTGCGCGTGAAGCTCGATGAGCTTCGTACCGAGCTGGAACTCGCAATGCGCGAGGGCCGTTGGGAAGAAGCTGGACGCCTGCAAAACGGTGATATTCCCCAGGTTGAGACCCAGATTGCGAAGGCGGAGGAAGCTGAGGATCGCACTGATGAGGGCGAGCCGATGATCCCCGAGCGGGTTGGTCCTGCTGAAATCGCAGCCGTGGTTGAGGCGTGGACGGGAATCCCCACGGGCAGGCTACTGCAGGGTGAAATGGAGAAACTACTTTCCATGGAGTCCTACATCGGTAAGCGCCTGATTGGGCAGGTGGACGCGGTTCGCGCCGTATCTGACGCTGTACGCCGCTCTCGCGCAGGCGTGTCTGACCCGAATCGCCCAACCGGTTCGTTCATGTTCCTGGGCCCAACGGGCGTGGGCAAGACGGAGCTTGCGCGGGCGCTCGCGGACTTCCTCTTCGATGACGAGCACGCCATGGTTCGCATCGACATGTCGGAGTATTCGGAGAAGCATTCGGTGTCACGCCTAGTTGGTGCGCCTCCGGGGTATGTGGGTTACGACGAGGGTGGCCAGTTGACTGAGGCCGTTCGTCGCCGCCCCTACTCGGTGGTGTTGTTGGACGAGGTGGAGAAGGCTCATCCGGAGATTTTCAACATCTTGTTGCAGGTGCTGGACGATGGCAGGTTGACGGATGGTCAGGGGCGGACGGTTGATTTCCGGAACACGATTCTGGTGCTAACTTCTAACCTTGGCTCGCAGTTCCTGGTGGATTCATCGATGGGTGAGGACGAGCAGCGCGAGGCCGTGCTGAATACGGTTCGCGCGGCGTTCAAGCCGGAGTTCTTGAACCGTCTGGATGAGATCTTGGTGTTCAAGGCTCTGACTAAGCAAGAGCTGTCGAAGATCGTTGACATTCAGGTTGATCAGATGGCGAGGCGTTTGCAGAGCCGTCGGATTGCTTTGCACGTTGATGATGGCGCGAGGATGTGGCTGGCTGAGCACGGGTATGATCCTGCGTTTGGTGCACGCCCGTTGCGTAGGTTGATTCAGCGTGAGATTGGAGACCGCTTGGCGCGCATGATTATTGGAGGCGAGGTCCCGGACGGAGGTTCGGTAACCGTGAAGGTAAGCGGTGATGAGCTGAAGTTGGAGGCCAGCGCCTAACCTGGACAAGTGAAGGGCTAGGAGGAAAATCTCCTAGCCCTTCACTGTGTCTTCTGGCTTGCCGGTTAGCCTTGTTGCTGGTTTGGCTCCTTCTGTGGAGTTTCGCTGAATTTGGGTAGTGAACGCATGACAATGCCCGCAATGATGCAGATGGATACAACCGGCAGTAGCGTGAGTCCTTGAAGCTCGTTGGTAATGAACTGGAGTGTCGCCGCTAGTGGTCTGCTGAAAGTCTTTAGGCTGGGAGCAAATGCCAGGTGGGTGAGGGCAGACCTTGTGAATAGTGAAATCGCGTAAATAACCGCTGCGATTTGAAACAAGAAATTTGATAGGCGCGTAGGGTCAATTTTCTGTCGCATTATCGAAGATCTCCCCACCATTCTGACAAAATCTGCAAACGAGTGCTTCTGTGTGTTGTGCGCAAATGAGTGGCCGTGATTGGTCGCAAGTCCATTAGATTTGCGCAGTTTGGAAAACCGGACACCCCCTCCTCGACTATACATCGGAATATGCGATATACGGGGAAAAGAACGACGTCTATTATCATTACGAAAATCGCAAGTAAAGCGTTGGCGGAGGGCTGCCCGGTCAGATTGCATGGCAAGTTAGGAAACGTGGCATTAAGGAAGTCTGCTAGAAGGATAAGACCAAGCGGAAAAACAAGTTAATGCCCAGGTCAATCGGAACACTGATTACTGTGCTGATCATATTCGTTATCCCGTTACCATGTGCACTCTACTTAGCTTGAACCGAGTGGGTATTTTCGGGAACTGGAGATGTTCCAAAGGAGTTCATTGTCTCCTATCTGTTAGGACTCTTCTTGCTCTCTGGGGAGCGTTACGGTTCTATTGTCGAGAGCTGGAGAGAAGAAGTAGGCCTTAGAGTCAGACCATTTCGAGGAAGTGGTCTCCCAGGGCTTGCCAGTTTTTGCGATGCCAGGCCCCGAACGGTTCGGCCCCGAGGAATGACATGGCGCGCCCAGATTCTGGGTCTACCCAAAGGAACGAGCCGGACTGGCCAAAGTGGCCAAACGTGGAAGCCGAGGCCGCGCGCGGGAACCAGGTGCGCACTTTCGCTCCTTTGATTTCAAAACCTAAACCCCACGTGTTGTCCGAATATCCGCCGTAACCGGGCGTGACGCCTTTCAAACCCGGGAAAGCAACCGAGGTTGCCTCCCGCGCCAACTCAGGCGATATGAGTGTGGGGTTTTGAAACTCGCGGGCAAGGGCCACGAGGTCGCGGATGGATCCGGCCCCTGCGTATGCTGCGGATCCGGCGATGTGTGTCTCTATCAGGCCGAGCGGCTCCAAAACGGTTGCCTCAACCCAGTCCTCGAAAGTGAATCCTGTGGCTGCCTCGACCGCCCACGACGCTTCTTCAATACCGCGGTTCGAATAGATCCGCTTTTCCTCAATATCGGCCTCTAGCACAGGCTCGTTGAATGCGAGGCCGGAGGTGTGGGCAAGCAGGTGGCGTAGCGTCACAACCCGCTGGCCGTCGGCAATGGTTACCTCATCATCGAGGCTTATCATGGCCCGCTGCACGGCAACAAGAACCCCCATTGCGGAAAGTAGCTTGGTGACCGACATGAGGGGGTAAACCAGCATGGAATCGCCGTATTCGAGGACGCGGCCAGGCTCCATGAAAGCCATGGAATATTCGAATGGTGGCCGCAGATCTTCCGGTAGGCCGTCAGGCATTTCGACCTCCTAAAAGTCGATGATGACGGGCACGTGGTCAGAAGCGCCCTTGCCTTTACGCTCGTCGCGGTCAATCTGCGCGCCGGTCACCGCAGAGGCGAGAGCGGGGGAGGCGTAAATGAAATCGATCCGCATGCCCTCATTCTTGGGGAAGCGAAGTTTTTGGTAGTCCCAGTACGTGTAGTTGGTGACTCGCTCGCGCGTGACTTCTTCCATTCCGAGCTTCGCAAAGTAGTTGAAAGCGTCTCGTTCGGGCTCTGACACGTGGGTTGCGCCCTCAAAAACGGAAATGTCCCACACGTCCTCATCGAATGGAGCAACGTTGAAGTCACCCACAACCGCTAGCTGGCGCCCTTCCATTTGCGTGGCGGCGTGGTCGGCCAGGCCGCGCATGAACTCGAGCTTGTACTGGTAGTGCGGGTCAGTAAGTGAGCGTCCGTGAGGAATATAGGTGCTCCACACGCGCAGAGGGCCGCACGTGGCACCGATTGCGCGCGCCTCAATCTTGTCGCGGAATGTGGGCTGGCCGGGGAAGCTGGTTTCAACCTCATCTATTCCAACGCGAGAAGCGATTGCCACACCATTCCACTGGTTGTAGCCCACCATTTCCACCTCGTAGCCGGCCTCTTTGAACGCGTCCAGAGGGAACTGGTCGGGCTTACATTTCAGTTCTTGCATGGCAAGCACGTCAATGTCGGCGCGGTTCAGAAAATCGATGACGCGCTCGTGGCGCGCACGAATGGAGTTCACATTCCAGGTGGCTAGTCGCATGCTTTAACCCTACCTTCCGGCGCGAAATGTGGCATAAGGGAGGGGGCGCCGCCTAACCTATTTATATGGGTACTGCTTTGGTTACCGGGGCGTCTTCGGGCCTTGGGGAAGAGTTTTGTTGGCAGCTGGCGGCCGCGCGGCACAATCTGGTGTTAGTTGCGCGCCGGGAAGATAAGTTGCGTGAGATCGCGGAGAAGATCGAGGCGGCCTCAGGCGTGCACACCGAGGTGCTCGTGGCGGACCTTAGCACGGCGCGGGGGCGCAAGGCGGTTGTGGAGCGGATCCGCCAAGATGAGCGTCCCGTTGGCCTGCTTGTGAACAATGCTGGTTTTGGTTTGGGTGTGCCGTTTCGCGAGAATAGTATGACCGCTGAAACGAAGGCGTTGAACGTGATGGTGCGGGCCGTTATGGAGCTTACGCACGCGGCGGTAAATGCCATGTTTGACCGCGGCCACGGTGCGGTTTTGAACGTTTCTTCCGTTGCGGCAGACACCGGCATGGGCACATATTCCGCACACAAGGCGTGGGTGAAGGCGTTTTCCGAGGGAGTGGCGGAGGAGCTACGCGGAACGGGCGTGAGCGTCACGGCAGTCATGCCGGGCATGGTTAATACGGCGTTCCACGACAGGGTGCAAACTGTTCCCGAGGAGGTTCCAAAAATCTCTTGGATCAGCGAGGCTCAGGTAGTCGAACAGGCCCTCGCAGCGGTTCGTCGCCGCCAGGTGCTGGTGACTCCCTCGGCGCGCTATAAGGTCGCAATGTTTGCCACCAAGATGTCGCCGCGTTGGATGGTTCGCGCGGTCACTTCGCGTCTGCCCCACATGTGAGTGCTTTGAACTCGCGGGCTTTAGCTATTGCAGCCTCGCTCCTACTGGCCGTGACAACGGTTGTGGGCGTGGCTGGAGCATTCACGGGTGGCTACCCGGTTCTAGGTGTCATTTTAGGGGTCGCGTTCTTGGGCGCCTACGCGGCCGGAATGATGCTGGGGCATCGTGCTCATGTCAGTTCTGACGATTTAGGGCAGGGTATTTCGCACGGGCGTTACACGATCGTGTGGATGTTGGTCCTCACCTTGATTTGGGTGGGGCTGCTGGCTGTCTCAGATACGGCTATTTGGCTTGCATTCGCGCTGGTAATCATCCAGGTGGGGGTGCTCGGCCCTTTGTGGGGCTCGGTTGCGGCAGGCCTAACGGGCCTAATCGCTGTGGGCGTTTCAGTTTCGCGACTACCCGCAGATCACCCGGTTGGTGGTGCTATCTTGGGTCCGCTGCTCGGCATAGGAATCGCCTTGGTAATAACGTGGGCGGGCGTGACCGTGATAACCGAGGCTGCTTCGCTGCGCAAAGCCCTTCGAGAACTCAGTCAGGCGCGCACGCTCCTAGATCGGGCCGAGGAAGAACGCATTTTGCAACGCGAACGGGCACGCATGGCAGGCGAAATCCACGACACGGTTTCGCAGGACCTGTCCGGGGTGGCAATGCTGTTGCAGGTTGCGCAGGCAAGCCGCGACCCGCAAGAGGTTGCCCGGCTGATCGATCAGTCTTTGCAGGCCGCGCAGGGGGCGCTCGCTGATGCCCGGCGGGTAACCAAGGCCCTGGCTCCGCGCGAGCTTTCGGCTGGGCGCCTCGAAGTTGCCCTTCGCGGCCTCGCTAATGAACCCGTCCTGCTGGGGCTAAATGTCACTTTTGATATTGATGAGGGCGTGGCTACGCTCAACCTGGGGCAGGAAGCCGCGCTTCTTCGCGTGGCTAAATCCGCCCTCGTAAACGTAAAGGAACATTCGGGAACTGCGGCGGCCACCGTTCGCCTGAAGGTAGATGAAGGGGCCGTGCGGCTCGAGGTTGAGGATCACGGTCAGGGTTTTGATACGTCCATGCCAGAAGACGGACGCGGTTTTGGTATTCCCACCATGCGAGAGCGAATGAGTGAAGTGGGCGGCGCTCTAGAGATTATTAGTGAGGACGGTGTGCTCGTGCGCGCCTCGGTTCCGATAGGTGAGGACGGGGCTGAGTGAAAGTCATAATTGTCGATGACCACGCGGTTGTGCGGATGGGGCTGCGTGCGGTTTTAGAAAACGCAGATGGCGTTAGCGTGACGGCTGATTTTGCGCGAGCTGAGGACTCCATCAACTGGCTTCGAGCCCACCCGGTGGACCTCGTGATCATGGACTTGCGATTCAAACAGCCTGGGGCAATGAGTGGCACCAGTGCCGTGCGAGAGATCAAACAGATGGGCGGGCCGCCGGTCCTCGTTGTCACAACATACGGGTCCGAGCCTGAAATCTTGGGTGCCTTAGCTGCGGGTGCGGCCGGATATGTCCTCAAAGATGCGGATACTGCGGAACTGCAACGCGCGGTATTTGAGGCTGCACGCGGCAAGCAGTTCTTGGGTTCGGGCGTGGAAGCACAAATCAAACACAGCGGACTGCCCGAGCTTACGGGCCGGGAACTGGATGTGCTTCGCCTTGTGGCGCAAGGCAAAACTAATGCGGCCGTGGCTAGGGACCTATTTCTTTCTGAAGCCACGGTTAAAACTCACCTGAACCGCGTGTTTGAAAAACTGGCGGTGAACTCACGGACCGCAGCCGTAGCGAAAGCAAGGTCTGTGGGCTTGCTGGAGGAGTAAGCCGAATTCATCCTTTCGGTTGATGTGGTCCCCGCTCTGACTCATCACTATGGAAGTAGAAGCTTCGTAGTATTGGAGGAAAAGTGCAGGACGCAGAGGGGATGGAGTTAAGCCGCGAAGCGAATGTGGTGCAGGCGCCCTCAAAGCGCGATTGGGGCGCTCTGGCGGTACTTGCCGCCTCGCTGGGAGTGATCGTGCTAGACGGCACGATCGTGGGCGTGGCGCTACCAAAAATTATTGGAGATCTTGCGCTGACGCTCTCAGATGCGCAATGGGTGAACAGCCTGTATGCGGTGATTGTGGGCGCGCTGCTACTTGCCAGTGGTTCCGCGTCAGACCGGCTTGGGCGCCGCCGACTACTGGTGGTTGGCATGATCATTTTCATGGCTGGATCTGCAGTCGCGGGCGTTGCCGGATCGGCCGCTGCGCTACTTTCAGGCCGCGCGGTTCAGGCAGTAGGCGCTGCGGGAATAATGCCGGCCACGCTCTCAACAGTGAACGCTCTGTTTCGTGGCAAGTATCGCGCAGCCGCGTTTGGCATTTGGGGCGCGGTAATCTCCGGAGCCGCCGCTATAGGTCCCCTGCTGGGCGGAGTGCTAACAGAGTGGGTGTCCTGGCGCTGGATCTTTTACGTGAACCTGCCCCTGGGCGCGCTACTCGTACTATTTGCCCTCAAGGTTGTTCCTCAAACCAGGGGCGAGACCGGCGGGCATTTCGACGTGCTTGGCTTCGTGCTTTCCAGCCTGACGCTCGGTAGCCTCGTGTTCTCCATCATTGAGGGCCCGCACGTGGGATGGTGGAAACCCACGTCAGAGTTCAGCTTCCTCGGTTTTACCTGGACGCGGGAGTCAGCGATCTCGGTGGTGCCCGTTTCACTAGCGATCGCGCTGGTTACGCTCACGCTGTTCATCTGGTGGGAGTTGCGCCTAGCTAACCGCGCCAAAGCTCCTTTGTTAGACCTCTCAATGTTCACAATCGGCACGTTCTCGTGGGGCAATCTCACGGCCGCAACGGTTGCAATCGGAGAGTTTGCTCTGCTGTTCGTGCTTCCGCTCTACCTCATCAACGCGTATGGGACCAGCGTGATCGATGCCGGTCTGATTCTCGCAGCCATGGCTCTGGGGGCATTCATATCGGGAGGCCTTGCGCGCCACATCGCAGCCAGGCTCGGCCCCGCAGGCACAGTCATTTTAGGGCTTGGTCTGGAACTCGCGGGAGTTGCCGCTCTTGCCTCCTTCATGGATCCGGCCAAGTCCTTGGTGTACCTCGTCGCCCCTCTCCTCGCATACGGTCTTGGCCTGGGCCTCGCGTCTGCGCAGCTGACCGGCACCATCTTGCGGGACGTCCCCGTCGCTAAATCTGGCCAAGGTTCGGCAACCCAGTCCACGGTTCGTCAGGTCGGTTCGGCGCTTGGCACAGCGTTCTCGGGCGGCGCGCTCGCGGTGGGGCTCGGCAGCTCGTTGCCGAACGCGCTGTCCTCGTTCAATTTGCCCGCCGCAAAGCTGGACGATCTGATCGCTGCTACGAAGGCCTCGGCGGGTTCAAATCTGTTGCAAATGCGCGAGCAGATGGGCACTGAATCTGAGCTGGTGAGTCATCTGGTGGACGGTTTTGCGCAGGCAACCCGCTCTTCCCTGTGGGTATCCGCAACTTTCCTCGGCGTCGGGTTGTTGGGTTCGATTATGGTTTGGTTCGCGGCTCGAAAGTCAGATTAAAGAGGTGGCTCTCCACTGCACGAGCAAACCTGCGCTAACGATTAGAGTGGCTTTCGCGGGTTAGTTTCCTCCGCTGAGGGGCGAGCCTCGTTCGTTTCTTCCGCTTGGACAACTTCCTCGGCTACCTGATCGGTTTCGGGCTCTTCGTAGTCGTCGAGGGCGTCCTCTTCAAGCTCTACGTTGGTGATCTCTTCGAAGTCGATCGTTGTCGGATGGTCGTAGGCCAGGCCCTCATCTTCCAACTCGTCTACCACTTCAAGCACGGAGCTGGTTTGCAGGTTCGAGTTATCAACTGGTGATTGCTCAATCGCCTCGGCAAGCTGGTCTGCGTGTCCTTGGTGGAAGTGCTTGTCTTTACGCATGAGGCGGCGCAAGAGTTTGCGGATGGCCATACGGCGTGCGATTTCCTCACGAATGTCTTCTCGGCTTCGTACCCAGTGCACTACTAGCAGCAAAATCAGTAGCATGCCCGCGTAGCCGATCACCGGGTACAGGTAGTTCACAAACGTTTCGAATCCAACAAATGAGATCACGAAGCCAACCAGAGCCATCGAGATTAGCCAGATGCGGAAGCGCTTTGGGTCGCCCTTCGAGAACCTGGACGCAAGGGCGTAGTACATGCCGATCGCGGTGTTGAAGATCATGCCGAAAACCACGAACGCCATGACGGTGCCAAATGCGGGGTGGATGCTGGTGAGCAGCATGAGCGTGGGCATGTCAGAGTGGCCCACTTTGTCGATTTGTGCAAACAGCGCCGAGGACGAGATGAGGATCAGCATCCCGTAGATTATGCCGCCCAGCATGCCGCCCCGTCCTGCTACGCGCGGGTCGCGGATTTGGCCTCCCATCACGATTGACATGGACACGGCCATTGCGAGCGACAGAGCCACGTAGTTTGCGGCGGAAACCCACCAGTTTGGCAGGGTTGATCCAATTTCAAGCGCCATGTCGTTAAGCTGCGCGAATGAGTAGTCTACGTGCGTGTATGACCAAATCGCCGCGCCAACTATCAGCACAACGATGAACGGGGTGATGGATCCGATGATTGTGGTCACGCGGTCCACGTCAAGCATTCCAACCAGGATTACCAGGACGGTGATGATGGCTGATCCCACCCAGACAGGTATTCCGAATTGTTGGTTCAGGCTGGCGCCTCCGCCGGCGATCATCACAAAGCCCATGCTGAATAACGTGATGGTGATGAGGATGTCGAAGAAGCGGGACGTGATGGGCGGGGAAACTTCAGTTAGCACGCGGTTGTGGTCGCTGGCTAGGAAGAAGGAACCGAGCTGGAGGATCGCGTATCCGGCGATTCCGAAGATTATAAGCGCGAGGGTGACTGCCCACATTCCTTGGACGCCAAATCCTACGAAGTATTGGAGGATTTCTTTACCTGATGCGAATCCTGCGCCTACTACTAGGCCTACGAAGGCCATTGCAACTGTTATTACTTGCCGGTTCATGTTTGTGCCAGCTGTGTAGATTTGGCGGCTGGTACGCCTCAGTGTTTTTACTTTACCGAGTTTGCGCAGGTTTGGAGGATTTCGTTGCGCATGTAACGAAACGGGGCGTGGGTTTTGTTGATCGCGTGATTTTCGAGGGGAAGCTGGCTTTCGCATACGATAGGGGTATGACTAACGATCCGCGCAAGGCCCGCCTGGCCGAACTTGTTAAAGAGCTTGCTGTCATTCACCAGAAGGTGACCTTGGCTTCGGGTAAGGAGTCTGACTTTTACGTTGATATGCGCAGGGCAACGCTACATCATGAGGCGGCGCCTTTGGTGGGGCACGTGATGCTCGACATGCTTGAGGACAACGGTTTCGCGCCGGATGATTTTGATGCCGTGGGTGGCCTCACGATGGGTGCGGATCCGGTTGCGACGGCGATTTTGCATGCTGCGGCCTCACGGGGACTGCCGGTTGATGCGTTCGTGGTGCGCAAGGAGGCCAAGGATCATGGCATGAAGCGCCAGATTGAGGGGCCTTCTGTTGAAGGTAAGCGCGTGATCGTGTTGGAGGATACTTCGACCACTGGTGGCTCTCCGATGCAGGCGGCTCGCGCGCTTGAGGCAGCGGGCGCGCAGGTTCTAGCTGTTGCGGTGATTGTGGACCGCGATACGGGGGCACGCGAGGTCATCGAGGGCGCTGGCTACAAGTATTTGAACGCTTTGGGGTTGGAAGACCTCGGCCTCGCCTAATCTGAGCATCTTCACTTTCGCCTAATCGGGACGTGTACAGATTTTGTACACGTCCCGATAACGTGTTAAAAATTTCGCGAATTTTGTACAGGTATAGATAACGTGTTAAAAATTCGCCATAATTTGTACACGTTCAATATGTGTGGAGGTACAAGATGAGTGTTGATCCGAAAAAGCCATATCAGGATCTGCCGTTTCTTCCTCCTGCATGTGAAGTGGAGACGCCTCAGGTGCTTCGCGCAGTTATATCTGCCTCGAGAGCATTGGAAAAGGCAAATACAGCTGCAGAGCTCCTTCCAAATCCGCGGATATTGATCGATTCGGTCCCCTTGCTCGAGGCGCAGGCATCGATAGAGATAGAGAACATCGTCACCACTAATGACGAGCTTTTCCGTGCAGCATTGGAGGTCGGTAAACCGACTCCCGCTACACGTGAGGGATTGCGCTACCGCGAGGCCATGAATCTCGGTGTTGCTTTGTTGAAAGAACGCCCGATCACCGTGAACATGGCCAAGCAAATCTGCTCACGTATAACGAATTTTGACATGGATATTCGTGGTGGCACGGGAACATACATTGGTAATCCAATAACGAAAGAGCGTATTTACACGCCTCCTGAAGGCAGGAGCGTTATCCTTAGGCACCTCGCTAACTGGGAGGAGCTCTTACACGAGGATGACTCGCTAGATCCATTGATCAAACTTGCCTTGCTGCATTACCAGTTTGAAGCTATCCATCCGTTCTCGGATGGAAATGGGCGAACCGGCAGGATTTTGAACGTCCTCTATTTGGTTCATGCCGATCTGCTTACCAGCCCGATTACTTACCTGTCGGGTTACATCGTGCAACACAAGCAGGAGTATTACCGGCTACTTAATGGCGTAACACAGCGAGGTGAGTGGATTCCATGGATCCTCTTCATCCTGCGCGCAGTGGAAGTCACTTCAAAGTGGACCAGTGATCTCATTTACGCCGTTAATACTTTGATTGACGAGGTTGTGGAGCTGCTGCGCGGTAGCGGCCTGCCGCAACGGGACGTGGCGTTCATGCTGTTTGAGAAACCGTATGCACGCTACCGTGATTTCGAGGCCGAGCTGGGCGTGAGCCGGCAAACTGCCGCGAAGTATGCGGGCAAATTGGAAGCCTCGGGTTTGCTAGAAAAGGTGTCTGCTGGCCGCGAAGTGCTGTTTGTGAACGGCAGGTATCTTGATTTGTTGTTCAACACTGCACTGCCTAAGTGAAGTTATCGGGACGTGTACAGATTTTGTACACGTCCCGATAACGTCTTAAAAATTTCGCGAATTTTGTACACGTCGCGCAAACGTGTACAAATTTTTAACACTTCGCGAGGGTTCGCTACGTCCTACTCGCCGGATTCTTCGAGTAGTCCTGCTTCTTTGGCTAGCCGGTGGTTTTCGCGCACAACCTCGATCATGTCGGCAATCGAGTTCTTGGTTCGGTAGGGACGGAACGGGAAGCTCTGAATCTCGCTTTCGCTCGTTGAACCACTGAGAACGAGGAAGGTGCGCAGGCCCGCTTCGATGCCGGCTTGCACGTCGGTGTCCATGCGGTCACCGATCAGGGCGGTGACTTCAGAGTGGACGCCAATCTTGTTGAGGCCGGCGCGTAGCATCATCGAGTTGGGCTTGCCTAAAAAGTAGGGCCTGCGTCCGGTTGCTTTGGTGATCATTGCGGCCACGGATCCGGTTGCGGGCAAAACGCCCTCGTCGGAGGGGCCGGTGACGTCCGGGTTGGTGGCAATGAACTTGGCGCCAGCTTCGATGAAGCGAATGGCGCGAGTAATGGCGTTGAAGTCGTAGCTACGAGTTTCGCCAAGCACAACGTATTCGGGGTTGGTCTCGGTCATCACGTAGCCGGCGCTGTGCAGGGCGGTGGTGAGTCCGGCCTCGCCAATGACAAATGCGGACGAGTTTGGCGACTGCTGGGACAGGAACGCTGCGGTTGCAAGCGCCGACGTCCAAATGTGCTCTTCGGGCACGTGTAGGCCGGAGTTGTCGAGGCGCGCGGACAGGTCTCGCGGCGTGTAGATCGAGTTGTTGGTGAATACGAGGAACGGGATGTTCAGCTCGTGCAGAGTGTCGATGAATTCTTGTGCTCCGTCGATTGCACGTTCTTCACGCACAAGAACGCCGTCCATGTCGGATAGCCACGAGGTGATTGGGGGCATTTCGTCTAGTGAAAAGTTTGTTGTGGTTTCCATACTTGTCTCCTTCTGTAACTGTTTTTAGCCTATCGTTCCAGGTGAACGCGGGGTAGATGATCGCGGGTTTTGTGCACGCTCGTGCATGGCGGGAGACTGGCTTTGACGGTTTCCCGCGTTGTTTGTATGTTCGAGGGCGTGGCAGAAATAGACGAGAATGAGGTGCGGTCGGTTCCTGGTAGCGGCGTGGGGCCGTGGCCGGGTGGTGAAGAGAACTGGCCGCAGGGCGATCAGTATGATCCGGTGCTACTTCGCGAGGGTGATACGCGCAATGTGGAGGACCGCTTCCGCTACTGGTCGAATGAGGCGATTAAGGGCTTCCTAGACAGCGTGGGCAGGCCGGATTGGCTTGAAGTTGCGGTGCAAAACTTGGGGCACGACTTCAACATTGGGTCTATTGTGCGCACGGCAAACTGTTTGGGGGTTCGCCGCGTGCATATTGTGGGGCGTCGCAGGTGGAACAGGCGCGGGGCGATGGTGACGGACAGGTATTTGGAAGTCGTACACCACCCTGAGATCGATGAGTTCTTGGACCATGTGGGTCCGCGCGGTTTGCACGTGATTGGGATTGACAATATTGAGGGGTCTCGGCCGTTGGAGGGCCGGGAGCTTCCAGATAAGTGCGTGCTGGTGATGGGGGAGGAGTCCACGGGGCTCAGTGAGGATATGGCACGGGCGTGCGAATCTGTTTTGCATATAACGCAGTATGGTTCTAGCCGGTCGATGAATGTGGGGCACGCTGCGGCTATTGCTATGTGGGCGTGGGTTATCCAGCATGGGAGCGATCCAGAAGGCGCGTAGCGGGGGCAAGCCGAATAGGCTTGTCAAGACTTTGGACGCTAAAGCATTGCGAACCTAAATGTGGGATAATGGAGAAGTCAAAATGTCTAGGCAAGGAGGCAATTAATGCCTATCGCAACCCCTGAAGTTTACAACGAGATGCTGGACCGTGCGAAGGAAGGCAAGTTCGCTTACCCGGCGATCAACGTTACTTCTTCGCAGACCTTGACGGCCGCTATTCAAGGCTTCGCCGAGGCCGAGTCTGACGGTATTATCCAGGTTTCGGTTGGTGGCGCCGAGTACTGGTCGGGCTCCACGGTTAAGGATCGCGTAGCTGGTTCGCTTGCAATGGCTGCGTACGCTCGTGAGATTGCGAAGAACTACGATGTGACGGTGGCGCTTCACACTGACCACTGCGCAAAGCAGAACCTTGATTCTTGGATTATTCCGATCATGGAGCTCGAGGTTGAAGAGGTCAAGGCTGGCCGCCTTCCATTCTTCCAGTCCCACATGTGGGATGGTTCGGCTGTGCCGCTAAAGGAGAACTTGGAGATCGCGCAGAAGATGCTTGATCTTGCTCAGAAGTCGCACACCATTCTTGAGGTTGAAATTGGTGTTGTTGGTGGCGAGGAAGACGGCGTTGTTGGCGAGATCAACGAGAAGCTATACACCACCACTGAGGATGGTCTTGCAACGGTTGAGGCTCTGGGTCTTGGCGAGAAGGGCCGTTACCTAACTGCTCTTACGTTCGGTAACGTCCACGGTGTTTACAAGCCTGGCCATGTGAAGCTTCGTCCGGAGATTCTGGGCACCATTCAGGAAGAGGTTGGTGCGAAGTACGACGCTGGTGATCGTCCGTTCGACCTGGTCATGCACGGTGGTTCGGGCTCGTCTGCCGAGGAGATCCGCACGGCGGTTGAGAACGGTGTTATCAAGATGAACGTTGACACCGACACCCAGTACGCTTTCACCCGCCCGGTTGCCGAGTGGATGTTGCGCAAGTACGACGAAGTTCTGAAGATTGACGGTGAGGTTGGCGTTAAGAAGTCTTACGACCCTCGTTCGTGGGGCAAGGCTGCTGAGGCTGGCATGGCTGCTCGCGTTGTTGAGGCTTGTGAGCGCCTCGGCTCCGTTGGCACCAAGATGAAGTAAGTCGCTTCTGGCTTCTTTTGAAGGGCGCGTCCAAATGGGCGCGCCCTTTGCTATGCGCGGTAGTGTGGCTGAAGTAGGTATTCATTTTGCGAGGCTGGTTCGTTCTGGCTAGAGGGGGCACGGTTTGGAAGCGGTTGCGTTAGCGGTGGTGATCGGTGTTGGCGTGGGCATTGTGGTCGGGGCGCTTGGAGCGGGAGGCGGCATCCTTGCAGTGCCCGCGCTGACCTATCTGCTGGGCCAGACACCGCACGCGGCTGCCCTGGGTTCACTTGTGATTGTGTTGGCAACCGCTTTGTCTGCGTTGCCGCAGCGGCTTCGCGCAAAAACTATCCGAGTGAAGCAGGGCCTGATTTTTGGGGCAATCTCGATAGTTGGTTCTGTGGTGGGAGGCCGTTTAGCAGCCCTGGTGGATGGCAACTTGTTGATGCTGTTGTTCAGCGCGATGCTGGCGGTGATGGCGGCGGTGATGATCTGGAAAGGCCTGCGCGAGCGCGACCTTCCGGGCGGCCAGGCCCCGCACGGTAAGCCCCACGGCCTTGTGGCGATAATCCTGGCTGGCCTGGGAACCGGGTTCTTGACGGGATTTTTTGGCGTAGGAGGCGGCTTTATTGTGGTGCCGGTACTCACAATCGTCCTCGCGTTTGGAATGCGAGAGGCGGCGGGAACCTCTTTGATTGTCATGTCGCTGGCCGCCATTGGAGGCCTACTGGCTAGAGTGGGCAATACGCCGCCGATCGATTGGGGTGTTGTGGTGGCATTCATGCTGGGATCGATGAGCGGAGCCGTGATTGGCGGCCCCCTGTCGAGTCGGGCGAAGCCGTACCAACTGACACTAACTTTTGGGGCGCTACTAGCAGTGGTTTGCATAGCGAGCTTGAGCGCTACGCTACTAACCCTTTTCGCGTAAATACGCGAGTAAACTTGCGGTATGCCTATCAAAACTCCCGCGTTCGTGGTGTGATGGTAGGTAGCAGATATTAGGAGGCCACTTTGGAACACACACAGCCCAACTGGACACGAATCGAAGGCATTATTATTGCCGAACACCTGGATCCGAAGGTGGTTGCCGACTTCATAAATAAAACTAAAGTGGTTGCGACAATCGACTGGTACGATCGCACGCCGAACCTGATGGGGTTAACACTCGCGGAAGAAGACGGGCGCTTGGCCGCTGTGAACGATGCGAATGAGATCGCCCCGGTGGTTGAGATTGAAGATTTCGCGCTTGATCTTGCCAATGAGTTCAGTGCGGAAGTGATGATTGATGAGGTCAGCGCGGATGCTCTACCCGAGGGTGCAGAGGTTGGTTCAGATACGCCGGAACTGGCCGAGGAGCCAATGAAGATCGTAGAGCTGGTGAAGATTCCCGAATCTTCCATCCCGCTTGCGGCCGCCCTCCTTGGCATTGATGTTGCTTCCATTGAGCTTGAAAACGGTTGGCAGGCCCTCGCGTATGACGCGCAGTATGCACAGAACGTGGGTGACTTTGGGGAGTTTCCGCGTGTGACGCTAATGACGTCGGGTGATGAGTTTTTTGCCAGCCTCGCCGTTGATGATGACGACGAGACGGAAACGATTTATAACTGGTCGATGTCTACGAGGACGCTCGCGGCAGGCCGTAGCGGTGACAAGATCGCGGCGGAGGCGGAAGAGCTCGTTGGAGCTACGTCAGACTTGCGCCGGATTGCCGAGGCCGTGCCGGGTGCGGACGTGGCTGCGGCGGAGGGCACCGCTCAGTTGCGCGGGTCGCGTGCAGTTGCCAGTTTTGTCAGGGCGCTTGGCGTGCCATCGCAGATCGCAACCTACCTGGTAGAAGACGAGCCAGCTGATGATATTCCGGGCCTTGAAATGCACTATGCGCGCGGTATTTCGAATGCGATTGGTCGTAGCGTGGACAGGATTTTGCTGGAGCCAGAATCTGCAAGCAACCCGGTTTGGGAGACCTACCATAAGGTCGCGGTTGAACAGCCCAGTATTGTGCGCGTGATTGCCAGTGTTGAGGCCGCGATTGGTGCCACGCTGGTGGTAAACGCTTTTCGTAGTGCAAAGCCGCGTTCAGGTTGGGTGAAGCTCGGCGGCGTTGTGGGGTCGATGATGCTAATCGACTCGGTTGCCGAGGTCATGCTTTCGAAGTACCTGATTGAACGCACTAAGAAGCGTAGGGGCGAGTAACGAATACGAAATGGTGGGGCGAAGTGGTTGGTTCTCCCCACCATTTTTGAGTAATAAGCCTGGCACACGAGCGTCTGCGACAGTGTTTTGGGATAGTGCACAGCCTCATTGACGGTTAATCGACGAGTTAGAACGGACTTGGTTGGCTGTCAGCGAGTTGGAAGGCGCGTAGGCCAGCGCCCATCAGTTGAGAGTTCGAACCCAGTGTTGCGCCCAAAACCTGAGGGCTCGGCACGATTCCGAGAACGTCGCTGAGAAGGGTGTGGAACTGGTCGAATAGTTGCTGCCCGCGGTTAGCGAGGCCTCCACCAATCACGATCGGAACCGCTCCTGCCGATGCCACGATCGGGGCTACCGCGCGGGCAAGCTGAGTGAGTGCATACTCAACAATCTGGGCGGCCTGCGCGTTTCCCTCATCTAGCAGGCGGTAGACGCCAGCTGCACCCTCGGCCTCGTCAATCAGGCCAAGTGCGGCGCCGCGGCGCGCGATACCGGAGGCGGAACACACTCGCTCGAGTGCGATAGGCTGGCCGTTCCAGCCGGAAATGCGTATTTGGCCGAGCTCGCCAGCCCAACTCGACACTGCAACCGCGTTGCCATCCAGCACTAGCACGGTTGCGATTCCCGTGCCAATCGCAATGTAGTAGAAGTCTTTCAGTTTGACGCCCCACGCCCTTTCGGCAAGCGCACCCGTGCGCACGTCGTGCCCAAAACCCACAGGGCGAGATAGTCTTTGCGTCAGCATTTCGCGTGCCGGGAAGTCTTTCCACCCCAGGCTTGCCGAGAAAACTGCCATGCCCGCTTCCTCGTCCACGATTCCGGGCAGGTCAAATCCGATTGGCTCCACCACGTCTTCGGGTTTGATAGGCCCGTTCTCGCCTATGGCGTTTCCACTACGCACAAGGGCGTCCAAGTCCGCTACGATCTGCGCCGACGTCTCTATTAGCTTCTCGGGATTCGCGGGCGTGGGCGTGGATCCGGCGTGCGATATGGAACTGTTTTCGCTAACGATCCCAGACTTTATTGTTGTTCCTCCAACGTCGAGGGCAAGGGCGTAGCGCATGAGACTCCTTAAACGTCGTGGTTTGGGTGGTTAACGGTTTGAGATTGGGCGGGCAGAGCGCGATTCTTGTGGGAAGTCTTGCGCAATGTCGGTAATCACAGAATGCGCGCCCCAAGAGCCGAGCTGCGCAGCTCGTTCCAGGTCATTAACGGTCCACACGTTCACTTGGAAACCGGCCTCGGTCATGGCTCGCATGGCTTCTTCGGTTAGGCCGCGTTCACACGGGTGGATGGCAACCGCCTCGAGTTTGCAAGCTTGTTTTATCCATTTGTCTACCTGCTCCATGATGGGAGCGTCGGAGGGCTCAAAGAGGCAGGCGCGACGGTACTGCGGTGCGCGCGCCTTTAGCGAAGTGAGTAGGTCCATGTCGAAGCTGGAGACGAGGATCGAGTCGGGATTCTCTAGCTTTGCAAGGGACGCGATAACGGCGTCGATCAGGGTGTTGCGTAGCTCGAAACCGGCCTTGGAAGGCTTGATTTCTAGGTTTGCTTCCATGCCCGTGCTGTTCAACAGTTCTACTACGGTAACAAGTTCGGGGATACGTTCGAACGTGTAGGTGGGGGAGAACCATTTGCCGGCATCCAGTTTACGGATGTCTTTGAACTGTAGGTTGTAGTATCCGCCTTTGCCGTTGGTAGTGCGGTCGAGGCGGTTGTCGTGGATAACTATGACGGAGCCGTCTGCGATTACGTCCACGTCGAATTCGAACGAGGACACTCCGTGGTCGATGCATTTGACGAATGCGGCCATCGTGTTTTCGGGTGCCAGTGAGCTCATTCCGCGGTGTGCGATTACTGGTGGATAGTTCACGTTGCCTCTTTCAGTCTTCTAGGGTGTGTTCGTCATTTGGGTCAAGGTCAAGCAGTAGGGCCTCGTCTCGCCTGGTGGCAAGAATGTTGTCGATGTAGGACTGCGTGGCTTCTTCGAGCGGCACGTCAGCGCCGCGTTGCTCTGCAAGGAACCAGCGGTGTTCGAGGATCTCGTGGAAAATCTGTGCCGGCTGTAGTTTAGCGCTGTATTCGGGAGGAACAGAGCGTACGGTCGGCTCGAATACTTCGGTAAGCCACCGGTGGGCTACGAGTTCGAGGGGTTGGTTTTCCTGCCCGGTGACAGCACGGTAGGTTGCCAGGTCGTTGAGCATCCTGCGAGCCTGCTGTTCTTGCACGTCGAGGCCGGTTAGGCGCATGATTTGGCGGTGGTGGTGGCCGGCGTCAACAACTTTTGGTTGCAGGATGATTTTGGTGCCGTCCGGGGTTTGCTTCATGGACACTTCGCCAACATCGAATCCGAGGTCGTTGAGTTTGCGGATCCGGTTGGTGATGCGCCAGCGTTCGTCGTCAGAGTAGACCTCTTCTGCGGTTAGCTGGTTCCAAAGCTCGTGGTAGCGCTCGTAAATGCGATCCCCGATTTCGATGGCGTCGGAGTCTTCGGCAAGCATTCCGCCAGCCTGCAGGTCCATCAGTTCACCAATAATGTTGGTGCGGGCCAGGTCCACGTCGTAGTTGCGTTGGCCGGAAGTGAGGCTGGGGTGCAGTTCGCCGGTTTCTGCGTCTACGAGGTATCCAGAGAAAGCGTCTGCGTCGCGGCGGAACAGCGTGTTCGAAAGGGAGACATCGCCCCAGTAGAAGCCAAGTAGGTGCAGGCGTACTAGCAGTACTGCGATGGAGTCGATGAGGCGTTCAGCGGTTTCGGGCCTCATGGATTGCGAGATTACTGCGCGGTAGGGCAGGGAGAACTGCAGGTGTTCGGTTACGAGAGCGGGGGTGAGCTCCTCGCCATCTGGCGACTTGCGTCCGGTGATTACCGCTGTTGGGATTACCGAGGGTGCGCCCAGCCGGTTGAGGTCTCGTAGCAGCTGGTATTCGTGGTAGGCCACGGTTTCGCCGATCTCTTTAACTGCGATTACTCGCCCGCCGAGGTTGACGAATCGGACGACGTGGCGGGAGATTCCTCGAGGGAGTGCGGCAAGCACGGATTCTGGCCACTCTTCCAGCGGGGTTTCCCAAGGAAGGTCAAGTAGTTCTGGATCCAGGTTTGCAGCGGTGATCTGTAGGGATTGTCGCATGGTTATATCTTGTCAAAAAGCGCGCCAGATTAAAAAGAAATACAAACTGAGGGAGCTTCCGGTTGGGAAGCTCCCTCAGTCATGTTCACTTATCGTTGTCCGGATTATGAGGGAAGACGCATGCCAGTGGACTTAGAGAAGTTGTGCTGCTGGCCTTCGCGAATACGGACGTGGACGATGGAGCCCTTCGGGGGCGCCGTGCGCGGAGCGGTGCGGATGATGATCTGATCCGATGCTTCGTCGTCCGGGTTAGCGTCGGTGCCGGAGCCAAGGCCGCCGCCTCCAACGAGCTTGCCGTACATGTAGGAGTCAGAGCCGAGCTCCTCAACAAGGTCGATTTCAACCGGAATGGTGTGCTCGCCTTCTTCAACGATTTCTAGTGCCTCGGGACGGAAACCAACGACAACCTGGTTGTTGTCTTCCGGCGTCAGGGCCGCGATCGTTGCTTCGGATAGCTTCACGTGAGCCTTGCCGAGTTCCGCGTAGCCGCCTTCGCGGTTGACGGTGAAGGTACCGAGGTTCATTGCGGGAGAACCGATGAAGCCTGCAACGAACTCGTTTGCGGGTTGTTCGTACATTTCCTGCGGGGTGCCAACCTGCTGGAGGACGCCGTCCTTCAGCACTGCGATGCGGTCACCCATGGTGAGGGCCTCAGTTTGGTCGTGCGTAACGTAAACGGTGGTTACGCCAAGGGAGCGCTGTAGCGAGGCGATCTGAGTACGCGTCTGAACGCGCAACTTCGCGTCAAGGTTCGATAGCGGCTCGTCCATGAGGAACACCTGCGGCTTACGAACGATTGCGCGGCCCATTGCCACACGCTGACGCTGGCCACCAGACAGTGCCTTCGGCTTGCGGTCTAGGTAGGGGGTGAGGTCAAGAATCTCAGCGGCTTCTTCAACGCGCTTGTTGATTTCTTCCTTCGGGGTGCCAGCGATCTTTAGCGCAAAGCCCATGTTGTCGCGAACCGACATGTGCGGGTACAGAGCGTAGTTCTGGAACACCATTGCGATGTCGCGGTTCTTAGGCTGCATGTCGGTGACGTCGCGGTCTCCAATGAAAATGCGGCCGGAGTTAACGTCTTCCAGGCCAGCGAGCATGCGTAGCGTGGTTGACTTACCGCAACCGGAAGGTCCTACTAGGACGAGAAACTCGCCGTCTTCAATCTTGAGGTCGAATGCATCAACTGCGGGACGATCCATACCCGGGTAAATGCGGGTTGCCTTATCAAAAGTTACGGTTGCCATATTTATTGTCCTCCATCGGCAGGTACGTGCCGAACGATCCGTTGTGAAGAGGTGCTAACACCATTGCCAGCACGGCTCTGTCTCGCCTATTGAGCCAGAACTAATCTGACATTAGCACAGCTAAGGGCAAATGAGTAGGGACATTGGGTCTCGATTTTATGTTTTGGAAACCTGGTTCCGAATGCTGGTTGTAGCGGGGTTCGTCGTGCCTCGTGTATTGCATTTGATTGCGGGTAGAGTTTTGGTGATGGACGTTGCAATTCCAAAAGCTGGCGAGGACATCGGTGGATACCGACTGGTGCGTCCCCTGGGTAAGGGGGGCGCTGGAATTGTGTGGGAAGTTAAAGATGGTGAGGGCGCTAGGTTTGCCCTGAAGCTACTTCATCCCGCGATCGCCGCTGATCCGGCGAGTAGGGTGCGTTTGGCGCGCGAGGCTGCGGTTTTGAACCGTATCCGTACAGACGGGGTTGCGAACGTTGTTGATCTAGAGACGGAGGCGGCGCAGCCCTTTGTAGTGACTGAGCTTGTTGATGGTCTGGATCTACGCGAGGAGATCAGAGCTGGAGGGCCGTTCTCATTTGCGGACGCGCTAGAAATCGCCCGGTCGCTACAACAAACGCTTAGTGCCGTGCACGCTGCGGGCGTGATTCACCGAGATTTGAAACCGTCGAACATCATTTTGGGTGCAACGCAGCCGGTTCTGATTGATTTTGGCATCGCCCAGGCGGACGAGGACGAGAGGCTTACCTCTACGGGCTTAGTGTCCGGCACGGTTGGCTGGGTGGCTCCGGAGGTGATGCGCGGGCGCGAGCCTGACGAGGGGTCTGACTGGTGGGCTTGGGCGGCTATCTTGCTGAATATGCTCACGGGTCGCGCCCCGTATGGGGCGGGAAGCCAGGACGTAGTTTTGTCTCGTCAAATGGCTGGCCAGCTGGATCTTGCCGGCTTGTACCCCCCTCTTGCGCAGATTCTGGAGTCGGCCCTAGGGGAGCGTGCTGACCGCCCGAGTCCGGCCGAAGTCTTGCAGCGTCTTGATGACCTCGACCCTGATGTTGTGCAATCTTGGACCGGCGAGGATGGCGGGGGAATCGAACAGACGGCGCTACTGAACGCCCCCGCAACGGATGAGGATTCCCAAAGGGAACCCACTGCTATTTCCCCGACCAATGTTGAACCGGGCGAGTCTAGCGAGGAAACCAGCTTGCTGTCCGCGCCGCCCCAGGACCACACCAGCGTGCTCCCCACTGACGATGAGGCGGGCGTAGCGCAAACCGCTCTGTATCCCGTTGCCGCTAGTGAGACAACGGTGGTTCCTGAACCCAGGCAGCCTGGTGGCGTGCCGGTTCCGTATCAGCCGGGCCACCCAGGAACATTAACTTCCGAACAATACGAGTATCCGCCGGCCTCGCAGCCCTACCAGGGCTACCCGCTCGCTCTGGGCTATCCGAATGCGGGGTGGGATGCGGTGCAGTACAGCTACTCGGCCCCCTCGAACGCATTTGTGTTCTCCCTGTGCGTAGCAAGCTTCCTCGCTGCCCTGCCAGTTTCGCTCGGCATCGTTGGTGGCGTACTTGCCGTGGGCGTGCTCCTCATCATGGAAACGGTGGGCCGCTCGCGGGTGTGGCGTGAAAAGCGGCGCGTTAGGGCGGGTGAAAAGCGCAGTGGTGACAACTGGCTGGCCACTTTGAATGGAGGATTGCAGTGGATCCCCGCAGCTGGTGCTCTCGCGTTTAATCTTGCGTTCGCAGTTTTGATTGCCGGGGCGGCGTGGGCGCTTTACAGCGTGAATAACGGCCTTCCTCCGCTAGAAAACCCTTACATGACGATGCTAATGGGGGTGCCAAGCGAGCCGGATCCTGTTTTGGGAGCACTGCTCTGGGGTTCGAACATGTTCGCTATTTTGCTTGCCCGCGTGGGGGCGGGCGGAAATTTCCTGCGGGAGGGCTCCTATGCGACGGCCGGAGCGATACCGCGGGTTGGCAGGGTCATTCTGTCCGTGCTTGCAGTGGTGGCTGTGTTCCTCCTCGTCGGAGTGGCATTGTAAAACTAAAAGTGTGCGCTCCATCATGCACTTTTAGGGGCGAGCGGGTGTGCGCATTTGCGTGCTTCCCGTTACTCTTTTAGCAAACGTTGAATCGAGGGGAAATGGCAACAACTCCGTCATCTAAGGACGCGGCTCGCATCAAAGCACAGGAATTGCGCCAGCAGCAGGCGCAGAAGGAACGCAAGACTCGCGCGATTATTATCGCGGTAGTTGGTACTTTGCTGGCGCTTGCGATTATTGCGGTCATTTGGGTGGTTAACTCAGCAAGATCGAATGAGGACAATCAGGTTATGACCGGCGAGTTCACGCCGATCGTGGTTTCTTCAAAGGGCGTTGGGGTTGCAGACCCTAATGCTCCGGTTGTTCGTGAGTACTTCGATTATTCCTGCCACGCTTGTGCAAACGTGGATGTGTTGCTGGGCTCGAAGCTGTGGGAGTCGGTTAAGGATGGCGAGATTTCGCTTGAGCTTGTTCCGGTCGATGTAGTTCGCATGCCGTGGCATTACGCGATGGCAAGTGCTTCCTACCTCGTTTCGCAGGAGGAGCCGGATAAATTTGAGCAGCTTCACCATGCCTCCTACGAGTTCTTTAAGAGTCAGTTTGATGGTGGTGACGGGTCGGTTATTCAGGACGAGGCCGCCTCGCTGGCAAAGGTTAAGGAGCTTGCTACCCAGGTGGGGGTGAGCCAGGCCGTGGTGGACAAGATTAGTCTTGACGGCGCGAAGGGCATTCTGGAGGCGAATACCACCGAGTGGAAGGATTCGCAGGTGGAGGGGCGCGAGAAGCTGGGCACGCCTGAGTTTGTAACCGGTGGTAAGGCCGTGCAACTTAGCGGTCAGACCGCTGATGAACTGGTGGATAGTATTCTCACTGCTGCTAAGGGCGAGTAAGCGTATGTGACAATGAGGGCCGCTTCATGGCAAACTAGTGGCCGCGCCACCTTAGCTCAGTTGGTAGAGCACCCGCCTTGTAAGCGGACGGTCATCGGTTCGAGTCCGATAGGTGGCTCCAATAGGAAGCTCCGCCACACAATGGTGGCGGAGCTTCTATATTCTCCTAGAGATGTGGCGCGACTACAGGTGTCACGTAGCCAGGTGTTGGCTATTTAGGACCGCGGCAGAAAACCCGCGCAATTTACCGGCAGTGTCCGAAGGGCCGGCCGGTGATGCCGACTTATAATTTCTCGTCTTGCTCGCGGTCGGCTCTGCCTGCTCTCGTTTCGCGGTGAGAGTCATAGAAGGGAGAGCGTTTAGCGAACTCCTCATTCATCAGCTCGGCGCCGTCACGCTCAACCAGGGTTTGTTTGCCAGAGAACATATTTACGCCTAGGCCCAGCCGGTCGTCCTTAACCTCGGCTCCGATAGCAGTGAGGATTGTTGGGAACATGTCGAAGGCAGAGAACTCACGGTTCTTCGTTACCGAATCAGGGAAGTCGGTGCCAGGCACGGGATTCAAAATCAAGTTCACGATAGTACGGTGGTAGTTCTTGTCCCACCCTTCGAAGAACTTTTTGTCCATAGACCGGTGATCGCCAGTGACCACAATGGTGGTGTTGGATGCCCAAGGCTGTTCTTGGATCCATCGAATCAGCTTCACAGTTTCGGCTTGCGAGTAGTGGATCACGTTCGCGTACTGGGAGGCGAACGGCGCTTCAGTCATGTTCTCAGACACGTAACCGTCTGGGAAGTGCGTATCACCGTTCTCGACGATCATGTAGAACGGTTTGTCCTGGCTCCCCAGTCTGGCCAGTTCTTCCTTGGTGTATTCGTAGAGTTTGTCATCCTCCACGCCCCACCAGACGAAGTAGTCGTGCTCGATCTTGCCGTCGGCAACAAAACGGGCGCGGTCGTGAATATCAAAGCCTCCATGCCGCTGGTAGTACCTGTCCAGTCCGCCCCAGGATGCCGTTGAAGCTTGCATGAATGTGGTGTTGTAACCACCTTTTTTGAGGATGTCGCCGATGGTTGTGAAATCTGGGTAGGAGAAATCGCTACCTGCTGTTCCCGACGCGAGCATGGGGACGCCGGCTTGCATTGCGATCATGCCGGCCACGGAGTGGCCGGTTGCGTACAGCTGGTCAGGGCCTCCAAATTTGTCGGTGTTTGACCAGGAGATTCCCGTCTCGCTAAGCGCCGCAAGTTCGGGCATTAGATTTTGATCCATGTAGCCGCCCAAATCTTTGGAATAGTAGGAGTTTTCAACCGACTCCATGTAAATGTGCACCAGGTTGCGCTTGTGGGCGGGTAGCTTCACGTTGTCTGCGGTGGGAGCAACATAGTTGTCCTCCAAATAGCTGGAGGTGGTGAAGAATAACTGCGCGGCTTCTTTCATAGGTAGCCTCGCGTAAGAGTAGGCAAAAGAGCCTGCAAGGAGGGCAACAATGCTCACGAGGGCTACGCCGCGCACATGCGTTATTCGCCAGGTTCGAGCCGCTGGCATCTTGATGTGAAGATCAGAGCGGATGAAACCGATGCTTGCTCCTAGAAGTGCAAGGAAGATGGCAGGGACTACGATTTCGTTTAAAAGTGCCAAATCTTGTGCGTCGGTGGAGGCATCGCCAGCTGCAGTCAAGATGAAGATGAAGTTAGGGTCTTGAGGGATTTCCCCAACGCTGTCTTCAAGCCATTTGGGAATGAAAAAGAACAGGCCTGCGAGTAGTCCAACAATGGCGCCTATGAAGGTGGGGAACAGTCCGCGCCAATTCCAAGGCTTGCTCTTCTTGACTAAAATCCCGCGTGATGCGAGGACTTTCAAGAATAGAAGAGCAACCACGCATAGTCCGAGAATAATAGCGGGGTACCCAACGTAGAACTTGGGTGAATGTGGGGCGCCATAAATGGTGGTGCGGCCGGTGAGTATTAAAGCGAAGAATGCCAGGGCATTAGCGGTCACGCCAACGAGGGTGCCGCGGATAAAGGATCCCGCAGAGATCCCAAACAAATATAGGGCCCCGACTCCAGCCGCAAGGCAGGTCAGTAGCTGCAACGCAACGATCATGAAAGTGAATTCTACATTAACATCCTGTGAACATTTGAAGCGTGCCGCCGGCGCTGAAAGCGGGTTGCTCAGTGCCCCGCCGAACCGGAGGGGGGAGTGCTGTCTACCTGCGAGTTATTAATTCGAACTCGGTAACGACGTGTTTTTGGCGGCCTTCCTCGAGGGAGGAGGCTGGCCCAAATAGTTGGTTTAAGGCAGTGCTCGCAATGCTCCCCATGTGTGGGTCGATGGTGTCGAATGGTGGGGTGACGAATTGAGCCTCTTCAATGTTGTCGAACCCAACGATGGGGATACTTCTATCGCGAGTTGAGTCGTTAGAAGCTAGAACGGGTAGAGCGCCTAACGCGAGTGTGTCGGAGAAACAGAGGATGCCATCAAAATAAGTGTTTGAATCAATGATGCGTTGCAGGGCGCGTGCAGCTTCGCCGCGGTTGAAGTCAATCACGGTGCCAATCAAATTCGGATCCAGCGGTATCCCGGCGTCAGCTAACGCTTCTTCGTATCCTTGAAAGCGAAGTCTTGAAGTGGCCTGCGTCCGATCTTCCTGGTGGCCCAATACGACGATTTTCTGCGCGCCTTGTTTTAGGAGGTGCTCGGTTGCCACGCGGGCTGCTTCGATGTTGTTGAATCCGATTTGCAGGTTGTAGCCGTGGCCGCTGAACTCGGATGCGTATTCTCCGAGAAGCACAAGCGGGAGTGTAGAGTTACGGCTCCGCAGGTCGGCCTCTGTCAGGGCTAGCGGGGAGCAGATGATCGCGTCGATGCCTGGGAGGTTGTGTCCTTCAATCGCTAGTTTCTCGCGGCCCCGTTCGCCGCCCGTTTCGGTAACCAGTACGAGCACGTTCATTTTTTGTGCGCAGGTAACGAAGGATGAGGCTAGTTCAGCGAAGTATGGTTCGCGTAGCGTTGGGACGGTAAGCGCGATCATCCTCGAAGACCCTTGCCGCAGGTGTCGCGCTGCTAGGTTTGGGCGATAATCCAGGCGTTTTATGGTTTGTAGAATCTCTGCACGCACGGCCTCGGAGACGTTGCCTTTGTTATTGACAACGTTTGAGACGGTCTTTGCGCTGACTCCCGTCTCTCTTGCCACGTCCAGAAGAGTGACCCGCTTACGTTCTGCCCCCAAGGCGTAGTCCTCCATTTGATTGGGATATTGCGAAACCCACGCACTTACTATAATCTGTGACCAACTCTAGTTCATCGTTGAACTAAAACTCCAGACTGTCATAAACGGTCAAAAAGTTTGACGGTTCAACGTTGAACCATTAGTTAGGTTTTATTCTCCAGCGATGCCAGAAGGCGGCAAAATGAGAGAGCTATCTCGCGGTTTGAAGCCGTACCTGTACGTGGCTCCGATAGTCCTCATATCGGGCGTGCTGATCTACTTCTTTATTGCGTTTACGGTGTTCACGTCCTTCACGGATTGGAATGGGCTAACGAAGATGAACTTTGTTGGTCTGAGCAATTACCGTGAGCTTTTTAGTGACAGTACCTTTTGGGTGGCGTTGAAAAACAACGTCATCTTCATGGTGGTAACAGTTTTTATCCAAGCGTTCCTTGGTCTTGTGGTCGCAGTAATCTGCGCTGAGAGACTTCCGGGTTCCAACTTCTTCAAAGCGGTATTCTTCCTGCCAATTTCGATGGCGCCGGCGATTGTTTCAACGGTTTTCAAATACATGCTCGAAACAAACTACGGAACGTTGAACGAAGCGCTGCGCTCGCTTGGCCTACTTGGTGAGGGGGAGGTAATCCAGTGGCTCGGCGCAGATCTAGGGCTATGGAGCATAGTCGCTATCAACGTGTTCCAGTGGATGGGATTTTCGATGATGATCTATTTTGCAGGCATCATGCAGATCCCAGCCGAACTATTCGAAGCTGCGGAACTTGATGGAGCGGGATGGTGGAAACGCTTGTTCCACGTGGTGATCCCCTCGCTACGCGGGGTAACCGCAACGTTGATAGTTCTAGGCATTGTCGGATCCTTGAAAACCTTTGACATTGTCTGGCTGACAACTGCGGGTGGTCCTGGGGTGTCCACCCAGTTCCTCACGACCTTCTTGTACATGGAGAGGGCCAACCGTCAAGCCGGGTACGCCTCGGCAATCGGTACCGTGCTGCTAGTTATCGCCCTGGTCTTGTCCGTGGCTCAAATGGTGTGGACACGGCGAAAGGATGCGAGGTAAACAATGTCTCGTCACAGACTAATTCCCACCCTGGCCAAGTACGCCGCTCTGGTGTTCTTGTTTGTCATTTGGATGTTCCCTATCGCATTGGCAATCTACAAGTCGGTGTCGGTAGGAGGTTTTGAAAACTACGCGCGAGTATTGCGCCACGATACTTTCAACTACTGGCAGGCCATTGGTAACTCGGCTCTTATGGCGATGGTCTCAACGATCGTGATTGTGATAATCGCATCGCTCGGTGGCTACGCGTTTTCGAAGATGGAATTTAGAGGCCGCAAAGTCCTCTACTCCGGGCTGATGGCATGTCTTGCAGTGTCGATCGCGTCCGTGGTTACCCCGGTTTTCTATGTCTTTAACTCGCTGGGGCTTCGAGACTCTTACACGGGAGTCATCATCCCTATGATCTCGTTTAACGCCATCATGATGCTGATGATTATGAAGACACATTTTGATGGGTTGCCAAACGAGATCATCGAGGCAGGTCTTATTGATGGGGCGAGCCCGTTTGAGATCTTCCGAAAGATCCTGATGCCAATTTCTGGCTCTTCCGTAGCAACTATTAGCGTCCTATCTTTCGTCTATACCTGGAACGAGTACTTACTGCCGCAACTGCTGATGAAATCTGCAACTAAGTTCCCGGTAACTAAAGCGATTTCACTGCTCCAGTTTGACAGGATGAGTCAGCAGGACATCTCCGTTCTTTATGCGGGGCTGATTTTGATGACTTTGCCAACCCTGCTCATTTATCTGTTTAGTCAACGGTTCTTGCAGTCCGGCATGACGAGCGGGGCGGTGAAGAGCTAATGGCTATGAAGCAGTTTACGAATCCGGTTCCCTATGTCGATGGTTCGCAGCATACAAACCCGGATCCTTTTGTGATCAACTTTGCGGGCACCTACTTTTGCTATTCCACGGGGATCGATGGCGTAAACCTGAGCGTTTCTAAAGACCTCGTGACGTGGGAGCACAAGGGGTTTTGCTATCGCGAAGATGGCCGGGATTCCTACTGGGCTCCGTGCGTGGTTTATAGAAACGGCGTTTTCTATATGTATGTTTCTAACCGCCCTGCGGGCGAGACGGATCCGCATTTTCAACGAATGAGGGTGGCAACCAGTGAAACACCTGAAGGCCCGTTTACTTTCCGTTCCCAGATGCTGGATGAGTTTGCGATAGATGCGGACGTCGTTACGGGCAATGATGGCGAGACCGTAATGTTCTACGCTTCTAACGAGCTGACGAGCCAGTGCAGCGATCTGATTGGAACCAGCGTTGTGGTTGACGTGATGCTAACGCCGTTTACTTTAAGAGGCAAGCCGGTTCCTGTGATTGTCCCGAGCATTAAAGAAGAGATGTTCGAGGCGAATCGGTTTGGTGATGGGCGAGACTGGTACACGATTGAGGGCAGCACCTATTTCACGGATGGCGAGTTTGCCTACCAAACTTATTCGGGGAATGCGTACGAGAATCCCGACTATTTCATTGGCGTGACGCGGGCGAAAGTTAAGCCTGCAGTCGCGCAGATGGAGTGGACTAAGCAACCTTCCGATGATGTTTATATGCCGCTGGTCAGGCAGTCTGACCTGGTTGAGGGCACTGGGCATAATTCCATTGTTAGAGGCCCGAATTTATTGGATAGGTGGATTTGCTATCACGGCCGTGATCGCAAAACGTTAAGAGACTTCTCGGTTGAGCAGCGGCAGTTCTACCTGGATCGCATTTTCATTGCAGGCGACGAGGTGCTCTGCTGCGCGCCTACAAGCCAGGCGCAAGACGCCCCTAGTATGGCCACGATGTCAGGAGTTGGGCGCCAGGCGGAGAATGAGAAGCCGCTCGCGGAATCTGTGGGTGACTTTATTGCCGAACTGTACTTGAAGAGTGAGGCCAGCGAAACGGCAGGCGATTTCCGCGAGGTGGGATTCAGCCTAAGCGCAAACGACGCTTGGGCGCGGTTTGCTGTACGCGATACCGAGGTTGAGTGGTCAACCAGTGACGGAAGAGTTGAAAACTCTTCGGTTTCCGTTGAAATCGATTTGAGTGTTTGGCAACCCTTCAGGATCTTGCGCTCGCGGGGGTGTGTATCCCTCCTAGTAGGAGAGGTGGAGCTTCTTTCCATGCCAGATTGCATGACCGGCCAGTCTTGTGATCTTCGGATCAGTGACGGGGCAACGCGGTTGTCATACTGGCGGTTAACGCAGATGTTTGAAGCCTCGCGCGCGGAGCTTGAGTCAAATGGTTACCTGCGTCCTGCTGAATCGTCGCTGACAGGTGGGGGAGTGTATGAGCTTTTGCTTCCGCTTGAGGGCGAATGGCAGGTCGAGCTGTATTTCAACGGTAAGGCTCCGGACTTTATCCAACGTGATGGAGAAGAGCTCAATGCTCGCATGGTCAATGGCCGAGAACGTAGTGTTATCACCTTCACGGTGAACTTTAGTTCGTTCGCTACGAGTCATATTCGAGGCGATTTGTCCGGCATCGCAAGATGCCTGGCAACAAAGATTTCATAGGTACAAAAACAAAGGAGAAACAAATGAGAAACGGATTGTCTGCAAAGCTTGCAGCGATTGCGGTTGGCTCTGCTCTCATCATGACTGGCTGCGGCGGTGCAGGTAGCCAAGACGAGGGCGCGACTGGCGACAAAGTCGAGTTGAACTTCCATACTTGGCTTCCCACCCAGGTGCAGTGGCCTGAAATTATCGAGGCGTTTGAGAAGGAAAACCCGAACGTAACGATCAACTACACGCGTGAAGAGGACTACGACAAGTTCCGCACGAATCTTGACAATGAGATTCTGGCAGGGGAAGTCCCAGACATTTACGGTATCCAGGTTGGTGCGTCGTTTGATGACTACGCTGAGTTTGCGAAGCCGGTAGATGAATACGCTGCTGATTGGATCGATAAGGTAAGCGACGTTGCCGTTGAGGAGACCAAGACGGAAGACGGCACGCTGGCTGCGGTTCCGATTCTGAACGCTGGCATGGAGTTTTACCTGTACAACAAGACTTTGATGGATGAGATTGGCGTGCAGTTGCCGAAGAACTACGATGAGCTGGTTCAGGTCAGCAAGACCGCGGCAGATGCGGGTTATTCTCCATTCGCAATGGGTGCTAGCGATACTTGGCACGTGGCTGACTTCTTCGTCTGGTTAAGCAACCAGTACGGCAATGGCGATGACATTTACAAAGCCGCTAATGGAGATATTCCATGGGATTCGGATTCTTTGGTAGCGGCTGCTACGGATTGGCAGAAGCTGTTTGCTGATGGCGTTTTCCAAAAGGGTGCGGTGACTACTAACACGTACCCGCAGGCTCGTGATGACTACTTCTTGGCTCGTCGCGCAATTGCTATGCCTACCGGATCTTGGCACGTTGGTATGGCTCTAGAGGGGCCGGATCAGGAGCAGCCGGGTTCTGCGATTGAGGCAGACGAGGTCGGCATGGCGGCCTTCCCGCAGATTGGTCCTAACCCGGGCACTGCAACCACTGGTGTTGACTTCGCTCTGGCTGTTTCGTCGGAGCTGGATGACGCAAAGCTTGAGGCAGCTGCAAAGTTTGTGGAGTTCATGGCTGTTGGTCAGGGCCAGCAGATTTGGGTCAACACGCTTCAGGGCTTCCCGGTTGCTAATGACATTAGCGTCCAGGTAGATCCGGCCGAGCCCGAGTTGGGCCAGGAATCGCTAAAGCTCGTAGATGAGACGCTCGCGGGCGCAAAGTACGCTCGCAAGCTGTCGGTGCCCGGACGCGAGTCGCTTCAGGATGATCTTGGCATTGTGCTCCAAGAGATCGCTGATGGGGCAGATCCCAAGGCGTCGCTTGCAAAGCTGAACCGGTAAGGTACAGCGGTATAGCTCAACTGAGTTTTTAAGTTGTAGCTAGCAAAGCTCCGGCAAAGGGGGATCGCCCTCTACCGCAACTGCCGGATGACAAGTGGAGGTTGGTCAGCCAAAAGGCTGGTCAGCCTCCACTTTCTATCTTTGTAAAGCAGAGTGCATGGACGCGCTGTCCTTGTCTGCTTGCAGGTACTGCTGAGTCACGTGGAGGGGCTTCGATTTGTGGGAGATTGAAAGTGCTTGACAATCCGTATGTGAGTGTCTAATTTTTAAAGTATCGACGCGCGTCGATCAGTCAGTGTTTGTGTCAACCAACGCAATGTTTTCTAAGACGAGGGAGTCTTCATGAAAGTAGTAGTCGCCATGGTGGCACAGTAGGTGGCGTTCCCGCAGCAATCGTAAGTGTTTAACAGTAACGTTCCGCATCTCGCAATAGAGGAGGAGATTTCTTTGACCAACGTGCAACGAAGCGACTGGGATCAGTGGTGGAGAACCGCTGTGATTTACCAGGTTTATCCGCGTAGTTTCAGTGATTCGAACAATGATGGCCTGGGCGATGTGCGGGGCGTCATTAACCGGCTGGATTATTTGCAGAAGCTTGGTGTTGATGCGATTTGGATGTCTCCGCACTACCCTTCGCCGCAGGCTGATGCGGGTTATGACGTGGCGGACTATTTCGACGTCAATCCTGAATATGGCACGTTGGAGGAGTTCGATGAGCTGATCGCGCAGGCTCATGAGCGCGATATTAAGATCATCATCGATATCGTTCCTAACCACTCGTCGGATCAGATGAAGCTGTTCCAAGACGCGTTGGAGGCCGGCCCGAACTCTCCGGAGCGTGACATGTACATGTTCCGTTTCAGCGAGGGGAAGTGTCCTAACAACTGGGGGTCATTGTTTGGCGGTCCTGCGTGGACGGCGGTTGAGCCCCTCACAAATAATGAGGCGGATCGTAACTGGTGGTATTTGCACCTGTTTGCGCCGGAGCAGCCGGACTTTAACTGGGAGAACCCGAAGGTGCACGAGTTCTTCAGGTCTTACCTGCGTTTTTGGCTAGATCGAGGGGTGGATGGTTTCCGCGTTGACGTGGCGCACGGCCTCGTGAAGGAAGAGGGCCTGCCTGATGACAAGGTTGGGCCGGATCGTTGGGCTGTTGATCCGGACGAGTATACCCAGACTGAGGGTCCGTTCTGGGATCAGCCTGGCGTACACGACATTTACCGCGAGTGGCGCCGCGTGCTAGATGAGTATGGGCGCGATCGCGTGTTGGTTGCGGAAGCGTGGCTGACGCCTGAACGCGAGGCTCTTTACGTGCGTGAGGACGAGATGAGCCAGCAGTTCAACTTCAATTATTTGGAGGCAAACTGGAATGCGGAGCGGGTGCGCGCGGCAATCAATGACCCGATTAAGGCTAATGGGGTTGTGGGCGCGCCGGTTACTTGGGTTATGAGTAACCACGACGTGGTTCGCGCAACAACGCGTTACGGTTATGAGCCGCAGATGGATTACGGCCGAGGTATTGGTGTTGATGATCCGCAGCCGGATCGCGAGCTGGGCCTTGCGCGCGCGAAGGGCATGGCTGTGTTCACCATGGGGTTGCCCGGCTCGATGTATATCTATCAGGGTGAGGAACTTGGGCTTCCCGAGGTCACTGACTTGCCGGATGAAAGCCGCCAGGATCCCACTTGGTTGCGTACTGGCCACCAGGTTCGAGGCCGCGATGGGTGTCGCGTGCCGATTCCGTGGGAGGCGGACGCCCCGCACTTTGGTTTTGGTACGGGCGACACGTGGCTGCCGCAGCCGGATTACTTCGGCGAGTTTGCGGCGGATGTCCAGGATGATGATCCGGCTTCTACGCTGAACCTGTACCGCCGCGTGTTGAAGCTCCGCCGTGAGCTTGAGCTTGCGAAGGGCGACGTCGAGTGGGTTGATCTGGGCGACCGGAGCGTCCTCGCGATTCGCAATAGGGGCGTGCTGCTGGTGTTGAACATGACTTCGCGGCCGGTGACAATCAAGGACGTTACCAGCGTGGTAGCGTCGTCTTGCGATGTTGTTATCGGTGATGGCGAGGCTGTTGTGCCCGCAAATTGCGGGGCGTGGCTCAGATAGGTGAGTAATGCATGTGCATAGGGGTGTCTCTATGCACATGCATTATTGTTTTTGGGAGGTTGTATGGGCGTTACACGGGCTGACGTTGCTAGGCGTGCCGGTGTGTCACCGTCGACGGTCTCCTATGTGTTTTCGGGGGCGCGTCCGATTGGTGAAGAGACGCGTCAGAAGGTGCTGAGCGTTGCCAAGCAACTCGGTTATGTGCCTAACGCCTATGCGGCGAATCTGGCGGCGCGAAACTTGCGCACTATTGGTATCCACCTGAATATTACGAACTCCGGCCTGGATCGCAGCTCAGCCGAGTATGTGACGGGCATGATGCAGCGCTGTACTGAACTGGGGCTCACCCTGTTGGTGCCTACAACCGTGGGTAATGATGAAGGAACATTCCGCAGGTTCTTGAGGTCGCGTTTGCTTGACGGTGTGATCTACATGGAGGTCGAGCAAGATGATTGGCGCGAGGACGTCCTGCTTTCTGAAAAGGTGCCCGCGGTGGCCTTAGGATTTTCAGGCAGGAAGGGCGGCGTTCCTTACGTTGAGACTGACTTCGATGCCGTAGGGCGGATTGCGGTCGATGAGTGTATCGCTCGCGGGCATAGCCGCGCCCTGTTGATTGGCAGAAAATCGCGCGAAGCTAACCCGGCTGATCGTGTGGGCAAGGCAATCCATCGGGCTACGCGAAGGCGTGCACGCGAACGTGGTTTTCACCTGGAGCAGATGCTGCTACCCGTGAACTTCCTTGCCGCCCAGCAGATCATTCCTCTAATGCGCGACAATGCGGATGAGCACCCGGTGATTATTACCGACAACATGCCGGTTGCGGAGGGCGTGATCGGTTTTGCTGCGGATCACGGGCTTGAGCTTACACGCGACTACTCGATTATGACGCTGGGCGGCCAGATCGGTTATACGGCTGATACGGCGTTTGATTTGTCGGAGGTCTCAACGGACCGCGAGCAGATGGGGCGCCAATGCGTGGATTTGCTGGTCGGCGCCTCGCGCGCGAAATCCGTTGAGGACCTCCCAAATAGTGTGGTGTTCGAGCCAAGTTTTATTGACCGAGGGTCGCTGGCATCACTGGTATAGCGGTAGATGAAGGTGACGCATTGCCGCATTTCTCTCCTTCACCTCTGGATCAAGGTCGAGGGGCTTTAAGAACCCGCTCCGCTTCTTCATGCCCGGGGAAGTAGCGGGCAACGAGGGCGTGAAAGCGCGGGGTGTGTCCGCGTTCAACCAGGTGCACGAGTTCGTGGGTGAGCACGTAGTCCAAGCATCGCTCGGGTTTCTTCGCCAGATTGATGCTCAGCCAGATTCGCTTTGCACGCGGATTGCAGGTGCCCCAACGGGTCCGCATTTTCTTGACTCGATATTCGTTGGCGGCCAGTCCGGTGTTGGCCTCGCACCGTCTAATGGCTGCGGGTAGGGCCAGTTTGAGTTGTTCGCGGTACCACTCGGTTAAAACGCCCTCCCGTTCTTGCTGCGTAGAGCCGGCGGGCAGCGCCATAATCAAGCTTTCGCCGCACGCGCGTACGCTCGTGTGGGCGGCGTCGCTCACTTCAAGAGTGAGGGGGCGCCCCCACAGGTAGTGGGTCTCGCCGGTGGCGTAAGAGGACGCGTCACGCGTTTGTCTTTCAATGCGCTCGCGGCCGCGTCCGATGGTGTCAAGGTGAGCCAATGCGAAGTCGCGCAGCGCCCGCCGGGGCACGCCGCGCGGCGCGGTGATAACCACGTTGCCATGGGGCGGCTTAACCCGCAGATACATATTTTTCAGGCCGGTTTTGCGTAGAACAGTAATGGTGATCCCCGCGACCTCAAGGGTTTCGGTGCTCACAACTCGCGGTTGCGCGCGCCGTATCCGCCTTCGCGGGCGCGGGGATCGGCCGGTCATGGAAGTTCTCCTGTTTCGCTTCGGGCGGTAACAGAACTTTAGTTTAGCGACTCCATTTTTGGCCGCGGAAGCACGCGGTTAGTAGCTCCTTGATGTCTTCAAGACGCGCGGTTTGGGGGTTGCCTGAGTGTGACTGGTAGTCGAATGCGAGCGATGCGATCTCTGCGCGTTTGTGGTTGAACGTGGATTCGGGCATGTTCATGTTGCGCAGTAGGGAAGTGAGCCCAACTTGGTCGCGTAGGTTTTCGAGGGCAGTGGCGTAGGCTTCCACCGCTCCTTCGCTACCAACTTTGATGTCGAGGTGTCGCGTGATTTCTTCGCACCGCTGTGGCATTTGGAATGTCTCATAGTTGGGCCAGGCCACGAGTTTGTGTGGCTGCGAGCCGTTGAATCGAACCACGTTGGGAAGTATTGCGGGTAGCAGGTCTTGGCGCGGGGTGTTGGAGTATTGGGCGAAGGCGCGCGCGACGGCGTCGGCTAGTCCCAGGCTGGTGTTGCCAAGGGCTGTGGAGGTTAGGGATCCAGCAGAAACCACCTTGTCGCGGCTGCTTTCATGTGCGGCGCTGTGGTCGGTCTCGTCGACGGCGCGGGGCAAGTTTGTGAATGCGAGTTCAAGGCCGTGCAGTGCAAGCGCGTCGGTGTAGTCCGTGGCGTGGATTGAGAAGAGCGCTTCGGTGGCTTGTGCGATGGTTTCGAATCCGCGGGCTGCAAGCAGGTCTGGCTTCCATTGCGCCAGTTGCGGGTCCATGAACGAGATGCAGGGCAGGTAGGCGGCTGATGAGATGAGGCGTTCGAGGCCGGTTTCGGCGTCGATCATCGAGGCTTTTGCCGAGAGCGCGGCTTGTCCGCCGGAGGTTGTGGGCGCGCAGATTAGGCGCGGCTGTAGGATGCGCGGGGGGAGGGCGATGCGGCCGGCGCAAATGTCGGCCATGTCTGCTTGGGGGATTGCAAGGCCTGCGCGCACAAACTTCGCGGCATTAATCGTTGCGGTTGTGCCAAATGCTAGTAGCGTGTCTGCGCCAAATCCTGCGGTTTCGGTGGTGGCTTCGCGCAGAAAATCAACGGTCAGGGTGCGCGGGATGTCGTCGATGATTTGGATAGAGCTGGCTTCGTCGCGTGTGTGCAGTAGCGCTAGCAGGTTGGCAACTGCCCCGGAGTTCAAAGTGGCCTTGTCGGTGAAGATCGTGATTTTGCCTAGGTCTTGCAGCGTGGCGAGCTGGCGAATGGCGCCTGGGCCTTGGAATATTTTTGATGGAACTTGGAAGGGGCTGATCACGGTGTTCCTCCGCCCGAGTCGTTTGATGTTGATGAGGTTCACGGCGCTGACGTTGTTTGATACTGAGTTGTGTCCGTATGATCCGCAGCCGAGCGTGAGTGATGGGATGAAGCTGTTGAATAGGCCGCCGATTGCGCCTTGTGAGGTTGGCGCGTTTTCAACGAGCCGGACGGCGCGCACACGGTTCCCAAACTTGGCGATGACGTCTTGGTTGCGGCAGTGGATTGCGGCGGTGTGGCCAAGGCCGTCTTGTTCTACCATTTGGGCGGCCAGTTCAATGCCTTGGTTGGCGTCTTTAGCGGTAAGTACGGCAAGTACGGGGCTTAGCTTTTCGCGGGTTAGGGGCTCTGAGTAGGACACTTCTGTGCATTGCGCGAGGATTGCTTGCGTGCCTTCGGGCACTTCAAACCCTGCTTGGTGGGCAATGTCGTGGGCGGATTGGCCAACGATCCTGGGGTTGAGCTTGGCGGTTTGGCAGGCGTCGGTGAAGGCCGTGGCACCAAAGAGCAGTTTTTCAAGCTTCGCTTTTTCGGCTTCGGTGGCGATGTGGCAGCCAAGGGCATGAAATTGTTTGATGGCGTCGGCTTTGATGGCTTCATCTAGTATGACGGCCTGCTCGGATGCGCAGATCATGCCGTTGTCGAAGGCTTTGGAGGCAACCACGTCGTAAACCGCGCGGTTGAGGTTAGCTGATGAGTGTATGTAGGCGGGAGCATTACCGGCGCCAACGCCGAGGGCGGGTTTGCCACATGAGTATGCGGAGCGCACCATCGCATTGCCGCCGGTGGCGAGGATTACGGACACGCCTTGGTGATTCATGAGGGCGTTAGTGGCTTCCATGGACGGGGTTTCAACCCATTGAATACAGCCTTGTGGAGCCCCAGCGTTTACCGCGGCGTTGTAGACGATGCGGGCGGCTTGGGCGGAGCACTGTTGGGCGCCGGGGTGGAACGCGAAGATGATGGGGTTGCGCGTTTTAAGGCACATGAGGGATTTGAAGATGGTGGTGGAGGTGGGGTTTGTGACGGGAGTGATGCCGGCAACCACGCCTACGGGCTCTGCGATTTCGGTGATTCCGGTGAACTGGTTTTGCGATATGACTCCCACAGTTTTGAGGTCACGCATGTAGGCGGTGACGTGCTCTGCGGCAAAAATGTTCTTGACGGTTTTATCTTCGAAGTTACCGCGCTGGGTTTCTTCGACGGCCATTTGAGCAAGGCTTGCATGCGCATCGCGAGCAGCTTTGGCGGCGGCCTCGACAATGAGGTCAACGCGCGATTGGTCGAAGTTCTTGAATTCGTCGAGTGCGGCGAGTGCTTTTTCGACGAGAGAATTGATGGTTTCAGTAACTGGCGTCATGACTTTCTCCAAATCGGGCAAAGGGGGCTTAAAAACACCGTAATGCTAGTGCGCGCGGATTCCTAGGCTTTTCCGCATTAAGGGGAGAAATAGCATGAGTTCGTTACCTAAATTGAGCGAACGTGCAGTTGCGTTCATTCCCGTGAGGCGCTTCTCGGAACAAAATTCCGGAAGGGCGGAGGAGAAAGCCTTGTCACTGCCGGGGAAAGTGCCAGAAAATATCTTTTCGAATATGGTCTTGCAGTTCTCAATTCGAAATTGTAGGCTCCACATGAGAGTTTAGTCCTAGTTAATTCCCATTAATTAGTCATCAGTGCGAGGAGCGAATTGTCTCTTCTGCTTGGTTTGGGTAACTGGAGACTGAAATTTCAGTTCCAAAGCCTTTGAGTAAAACACGAGAGGATCTCTTAACTCATGGTGAAACGAAAGACGCATAGGATTCTTCGTCGAGATTCCGTGCGCGTAGGCTCTGCCGCTTTGGCTATAGCGGTGGCTGCAAGCATGACGCCAGGCTATTTCTTAGGTGGCCTAGATCATGCGGTTGCTCAGCCAGTAGCCTCGGCGCAGGTTTCTGAACCGTATAACCAGATTATTGACGCTGATATGATCGCTAGTGGTCGTGTCACTAAGGCGGCGAATCTAACCGACGCGCAAGGCGTTGGTAAGGGACTAATCTCGGGTCACGTGTACCTGACTAGTCCTAGTGGTAACCCGAGTTCTACTTACGCCAACGGCAACGTGAAGCTGGATGGCATCACCGTCTACGCTCAGTTCCGCGATAAGGACGGCTCGTACTCTCCGATCTTTAGCGCGAAGACTCACACTCTTCCAGATGTGGTTGCCGGTAATGGTGGCCAGGGTACCTTCGCCTTTGGTACTGGCGATAGGGGCATTACCTGGACTGACAAGCTGGGTACCGAGCACACCTGGGCAGCCCGCACCGATCAGAAGCACCGCATTTGGGTTGAGCCGTTCACGAACGAGCGCGGCAACCAAGTAGTAATGTTCCGCCAGGCCAATGGTTTTGTGCCAGGTTCTTTCAATGGTCTGGTCGAAGGACCGTTGGGTTCCTTCGCCGCTGCCGACGGCAATATTCAGCAGATGGCCGCTTTCTATCAGGAAGTTCCGCCGAATCACGAAGCCAGCTGGATGGCTGCCAAGGGTGACAAGCTCGTTGAGGACCCTGAAGGCCCGATCAGCTTTGCTGCTACCCAGACCAAAGTTCCGAACACTGTTTCTGGTCGTGTGTGGCTCGAGACCGGTGGCCCGGACAAGGGAATTGTTGCTACTGGCCCGTCGATGAACGGCATTGACGAAGCAGCTGACGGTTACACTGTCTACGCGTCTACCCTGACCAAGGACGGCGCTGCTGCTAACCAGAAGCTGCACGAGCAGTATAAGGACGACCCGGCCAAGCTTGCCGAAGAAACCAAGAAGATGCTTGAGGACCACCCCGAGTACATCCTCAAGACCGTCTACGGTAAGACCGACAATGAGGGCTACTACGCCCTGCGCTTCGGAAATTACGAAAAGGGTCAGGTTCGTGAAGATATCCTGAACCCGAACCATGTGTTCGTGTGGGTTGAGAACAAGGACGGCGTGGTCCAGAACGGCTACACCGGCTTCCACACCCCGATCTTCCAACGTTTCAATGCTGGCGGTAACTTCCGTGCGTCAGCAATCCCTGGTGAGAACCAGCTGCCGATCGACTTCAACGGCCTGCCGTTCCAGAAGCTGAACTCGCTGTACAACGTGAACTACGCCATCATGCCGTACACTCCGGTGACGATTACCGCTGACTACAACGCAACGGATAAGCCGGCTGGTCCGGGCACCACGGTGACCCCGGAGCTCAATGGCGATGTGTCGACCCTGTCGTCGAAGGTGGAATGGCGCGACCAGCAGGGCAACGTCCTCAAGACCTGCGAGCTCGACCAGTCCAAGGGCATGAAGGCTCAGGTCACAGCGTGCACCTTCGATATCCCCGCGGATGCCAAGAAGGGTGACTACTTCAACGTTGTCTTGGTCTCCGGTGGCAACGACGTGTCTGCATGGACTGTTCTGGTGACCAATGATGCAGACGATTACACGCCTGCTTACGAAGACAAGTTGGTTGTTCCTGGGCAGGAGACTAAGTCTGCTCCGTCCTTTACTGATAAGGATGGTAAGGACGTAACCGCTCCTGAGGGTTCGAAGTTCGCTATTGATGGTGATTTCACGGCTCCTGAGGGCTACGTCGTTGAGATTGATGAGTCCACTGGTGAGATTACGGTTACGTTCCCGGATGGGTCGAAGCTGAATAAGGACACTGTTGAGGAGTTCGATGTTCCTGTTACGGTGACCTACCCTGATGGCACCACCGATAAGACGGATGCGAACTTCAAGCTGGATACCGATGGTGACGGTGATCCTGATGTGACTGATCCGGATGACGATAATGACGGCATCGACGATGAGGATGACTCTAATCCGAAGGTTCCGAACGCGAACGATCACTTCGAGCCTGGCTATGAGGATGGTTCGGGTAAGCCGGGCAGCGATGTGAAGATCGATGCTCCGAAGTTCACCGACAAGGACGGTAACGACACTAAGGCTCCTGAGGGCACGAAGTTCACCCCTGGTGACAACGTTCCTAATGGTGTGACTATCGATGAGAACACTGGTGAGATCACCGTTACCATCCCTGAGGATGCAACTCCTGGTAGCAAGATCGAGGTTCCGGTTGTTGTGACCTACCCGGACGGCACCAAGGACAACGTTGACGTAACTGTCACCGTTGAGCAGCCTGATGCGAAGGACAACGAGAAGTTTGAGCCTGCGTATGAGGGTAAGTTGGTTGTTCCTGGTCAGGAGACGAAGTCTGTTCCTTCCTTTACTGATAAGGATGGTAAGGGTGTAGATGTTCCTGAGGGTTCGAAGTTCTCGATTGGTGATTACAAGGCTCCTGAGGGTTATGTAGTTACGATTGATGAGAACACTGGTGAGATCACTGTTACGTTCCCGGATGGGTCGAAGTTGAATAAGGACACTGTTGAGGAGTTTGATGTTCCTGTTACGGTGACTTATAAGGATGGCAGCACTGATGAGGTGAAGGCTAACTTTAAGCTGGATACTGATGGTGATGGTGATCCTGATGTGACTGATCCTGATGATGATGGTGACGGCATCCCGGATGAGGATGACTCCAACCCGAAGGTTCCGAACCAGAACACGATCTTTGAGCCTGGCTATGAGGATGGCTCTGGTAAGCCTGGTGAGGATGTAACGATTCCTGCTCCTGAGTTTAAGGACAAGGATGGTAAGACGACCACGCCTCCGGAGGGCACCAAGTTCACTCCTGGTGAGGACACGCCTGATGGTGTGACCATTGATGAGAACACTGGTGAGATCACCGTTACCATCCCTGGGGATGCTACGCCTGGTGACAAGATCACGGTTCCTGTTGTGGTCACCTACCCGGATGGCACCAAGGACAACGTTGACGTAACTGTCACCGTTGAGCAGCCTGATGCGAAGGACAACGAGAAGTACGAGCCTGAGTACAACGGCGGTTCTGGTGAACCTGGTACCGACGTCACGGTTGACAAGCCGACCTTTAAGGACGGCGACGGCAACGAGGTAACGCCTCCGGAGGGCACCACGTTCACTCCTGGTGAGAACGTGCCTGATGGTGTGACCATTGATGAGAACACTGGTGAGATCACGGTTACGATTCCTGAGGACGCCAAGCCTGGTGACAAGATCGAGGTTCCGGTTGTAGTTACCTACCCGGATGGTTCGACCGACGAGGTTACAGTCACGATCACCGTGACCGAGAAGGACGCAACCCCGGTTACGCCGGGTGAGCCGACTGAGCGCAACCCGTCTCTGGGCGCGTCCGCGGATGACCCGGCAGACTGTGAGATGCCTCCGTTCGTCACCGTCGAAAAGACCGAGGGTGTCGAATACAAGGTCACCGTCGATGGCAAGGAGCTAACGCCTGACGCTGAAGGCAAGTACGTCTACGACTACGGCCAGACCGTCAAGGTTGAGGCTAGCCCCGCTAAGGGCTTCACCTTCCCAGAAGGTGTGACGACCACTTGGACGTACACGACCGCGCAGAACGAGGTTTGTAACGTTCCTGAAACCAAGGACAACGAGAAGTACGAGCCTGAGTACGAGGACGGCACCGGCAAGCCTGGTGATGACGTCACGGTTGACAAGCCTATCTTTAAGGACGGCGACGGCAACGAGGTAACGCCTCCGGAGGGCACCACGTTCACTCCTGGTGAGGGCACGCCTGATGGTGTGACCGTTAACGAGGATGGTTCGATCAAGGTGACCATTCCTGAGGACGCCAAGCCTGGTGACAAGATCACCGTTCCGGTTGTAGTGACCTACCCGGATGACTCGACGGACACGGTTGAAGTTACTGTGACTGTTGAGCAGCCTGACACCAAGACGCCGGACTGGAAGGACGGCTCCGGTGAGCCGGGTGGCAAGGTCGTAATCCCGAACGATGGCGGCCCTGTTGATGACGGCACCACGGTCGAGACCGATGGCCCGGGCAAGGCAGAAATCGATGATGACGGCAACCTCGTTGTTGACATCGACGACAACGCTAAGCCTGGTGACAAGATCGTTGTCATCGTCAAGGATAAGGACGGCAACGAGATTGATCGCGTGACGGTCACCGTTGAGAAGCCTGCCGCTGGTGATAAGACCGAGAAGGTAGTCCAGAAGCCTAAGCTTGCACGCACTGGTGTGCAGGTAGCAGGACTCGCTGGTATTGCAGCCGCAATGGGCGTAGCAGGCCTCGGCCTGGCGTTCATGCGACGCCGTCGCGAAGGCGAAGAGAACTAATCGCCTAGCCGACGTAGCACCGGCATAACAGTACGGGGGTGAGACCCTAAACGGTCTCACCCCCGTACTCACATAAAACCTCAAACCAAAGGCGCGCTACCGGGACAGAAGTCAATAGACTATTCGTCCCATACAGTGCGTAATATCACCTGCAGAGCGCAGAACCTCCCCTATAAAGCCAGCGCCCGTGGATGCTATAGTATATGGGCGCCCCGCGGACGTAGGACGAAGTCATAGTGCGCCGGAGTATTTGGGCGGCCACAAGACAATACTGACTTCATTGGGGCCATTGAGACTTCCAGAATGTCCCAGGACTAGTTGGAGTAAGGAAAATACATGCGTATGCCACAACCCGCCACCGAACCAAAACGCGCTTTGCGTTTTTCTTTGGTTACGCTATCAGTCGTAGCTTTGGTAGGAAGCACGCTTGGAGTTGCACCAAGCTTTATCGCCCCGCAGTCAGCTGCCGCGGCAACATTTACCGGCGGCATTCGCGACAAGTCTGGCGCGGTAGAGCGGGACGCCCAGAAGGCCTCAGACCTACCGGCCGGCTCGTGTCTCGTTGAGAGCGGTGATTCTGATGGCAGCCAGGCTGGTTTCAGCTGGAACACCCTGGAGCCAAGCGCTACCAGCCCCTCGAAAACCCGGTGGGGCTTGAGCGTCGCCTTTGATAACTCGAAGGACCGCACGTTCGTTGATTGGAGCTTTACCAATTCCGGCCAGATGAGCGCGTACCTCGATTCGGGTAAAGTTCCCCCTATGAATGTCGGCCAGACCTTTCTTGGCAACAATGTCACACACAAGGCCGATGAAAGCATCGAGATTACTAAAAGCGGTCGTCAGCTGAATCTTAATCTCAATGCGAACCTGACCGAAGAGAAGGTCAAGCAGTACGCTGAAGCTACTGTCAAAAACCCCGTGCGTTACGGGTGGACGAGCGACTATAAGCAGGAATCTCCCCGGGGACCACGAGCCACCCAGGGGGACAACGCATTCTTCATGGCCGTCGTAAACCCGTGGCCGAGCGAGAACATCGAATGTAACCCAATCACGGTGTCGTGGGAGAGCTTCGACAAGCACGTGATCGTCCCCGGCGAAAAAACCAAGGTCGGCAAGATCAACGTGCCTGCCGTGCAGAACGGTGGGACGGACGATTCTATGTCCCGCATGGTTGTAGAGGCATACGATGGCAACGGCAAGTTCATCGGTACCTCCGATCCAGCGGCCTCCGGCGGCGAGCAGATGTTGCGTATCGACGAAAATGGCGACATTTATTTCACATGGCCGGAGTACCGCGGCACCGACCTGGCTACTGACAAGAACGTGAACTTCTCCGTTCTGGCAAAGCCGCGTAGCGTGGACCAGCTCAAGGGTGCAGCTAAGAACAACAATGAGTGGCTCGAACGTGATGGAGCCTTCGACAGCTCTAACTCGCTGACCCGTTACAACAAGGCGAACGTCATCGACTCCAAGGCGTTCTCCCTGGACGACACCGAATACCACAACCCGCAGTACGACAAGACCGATGCCTCGATTATTTCGGGTGTAGATAGCCCAACCGGCCCGCTGGCCACCGAGCCGCAAAAGGTCACCTTCGCTCAGACCGCTGACTTGATCAAGGAGCTGGCAAAGAAAAAGACCGAGGGCGGATTTGAGGCCAAGGTCGAGCTGGACGAGAAGTACGTCTACGAGGGCTGGACGGTTGAGATGGACGATGACTACAACGTCACCGTCACTGCTCCAGAGAACCCGAAACCGGGCGCTTTCGCGCAGCCCAAGATCACGGTGGAGTACTCTAACGGTTCCACTGACGTGCTACAGCTTATGGTAGTTGTTGATCCGAACAACACGCAGGTAACTGACCTGGTACGCCCGGGCCTGTCCAAGGGCAAACTCAACCAGGAAATCACGTCCCAGGTGGGCACTAGGTCCATCATGAAGGGCCACAAGCCTGTCCACCCAGCCAAGTTCGAGATCGACCCAGCCACCATTCCATCCGGCTGGACCGTGACCGTAGACGAGACCGGTAAGGTCACAGCGAAGGCAGATGACACCGTTGCCCCGGGTACGATCATCACCCCGAAGGTGAAGGCCACCTATCCGGACCAGACCACGGATGAGATCGAGGTCCAGTTCCAGGCGATCGCGGACATCAAGATCCCGAACTATGACACGGTTACGGGGCAGCCAAACGCGAATGTCAGGCTTACTCCCGAAATCCCGGAGCGTGGTCTGAGTGGTAACACGTCAGATGAGGCGCCGCAGCGCTACACCTTCGAAGACGGCACGAACAAAACCACTCTTACCAGCAAGGACGGTAAGACATGGACCGTTTACGTCGACGAGAAGACTGGCGAGATCACGACCACGATTCCGAAGGATGCACAGGAAGGCGACATCCTGAACGTTCCCGTCAAGGCCCACTACAGTGAGGAAGGCAAGCAGAAGCCGCAGACGGTTGTAGGCACTGTCGTCGTCATCAAGGGTGACTTGAAAGCGTCATACGACGTCCAGGTGACCGGGCCGAATCAGGCCGTCGACCACCATGTTGATGGTGCTCCAGACGGATCCACGTTCTCGTTCGGCTACGCGGACGGCAAGCCCGTGCTGACGCAGACCACGGATAACGGCTGGAAGTACACTATCGATCCTAATACCGGTGTGGTTTCCTCCACTCCGCCGGCCAATTCGAAGCCGGGTGACAAGAACACCGTTACTGTCAAGGTGAATGCGCCTGGCGGTCTGACCACCGAGGTTCCTGTAACCACAGTGGTGAAGTTGATGAACAACTGGGAGTCCAACCCGGTTATCCCGCCGAAGACGGTGTACCCGGGCGACACGGTGACATCGCCGCTGGCAATCGAAAAGCCGGAAGGCATCAAGGTTGCTGAGAACAAGCCTTACGAGATTGCTCCGTTACCGGAGCACATCACTCCGACCGGCGACACGAATGAGTTTGGCAACCCGACCTACACGCTGAAGACTGATAACGGCGACTGGATCGTTAGCCTGGATAAAGATGGCCACGTCATCTCCACCGCGCCTAAGACCGCGAAGCCGGGCGACCAGGTCAAGGTTCCCGTAACCGTGACTTATGAGGACGGTTCTAAGGACGTCACGTCCGCTGTGGTCAACGTTGTTAAAGTTCCGGAGCGTGAAGTCCCGTTCAAGGTCGAGTACAAGTACGACGACACCATTCCTGCCGGCGAGTATAAGGTTGAAACCAAGGGCGTGCCGGGCAAGGAAAAGATGAACAAGGACGGCGTTTGGGAACGTACCGATGAGCCTGTCACTGAGGTTGTCCTCGTCGGTACCAAGCCTGCTGAGAGCGCTAAGGACGTGACCTGGACGGTCCCGATCCCGTACCCGACCGAGGTTCGCGAAAACCCGGATCTAGCCCCTGGTGAGACAAAGGTTGTCCAGGAAGGTGAGAACGGCGAGAAGACCTACACCGCTAAGTTCACCGCTAAGGGGTCCGAGGCTCAGGTTGCAGAGGAACAGACCACCAAGGATGCGAAGCCTCGCATCATCGAGTACGGCCCTGGCATTGCTCCGAGCGAGCTGGTGACCAAGACTGAGAAGCCGATTCCGTTCGAGACGAAGGTGATCTTCGACGATACCCTCGAATCCGGCAAGCAGGTTGTTGACCAGAAGGGTGAGCTTGGTACCGAGGTTGTGACCTCGACTCAGAAGCTCGTGGACGGCAAGCCTTCGGGCGACCCGGTCGTAACCTCTGAGCGCACCAAGGAGCCAACTGAGCAGATCGTCCGCGTTGGTACCAAGACGACCGGTACCAACACCGAAACGGTTGAGTCTGAGGTTCCATTCGGCGTGAAGATCGAGTTTGATCCGAACATGCCTGCGGGTACCTCTGAGACGGTTACCGAGGGTAAGCCTGGTAAGAAGAAGGTGACGATCGAACGTGAAATCGTCAACTCCAAGCCGGGTGATCCGAAGATCTCCGAGGAGATCACTGAGAAGCCTGTAGACCAGGTGATCAAGGTCGGCACCAAGCCGTCTGAGGCATCTGAGAAGGTTACGTGGACTGCCCAGGTTCCATTCGAGGTTGAGACCCGTCCGAACCCGGAGTTAAAGCCGGGTGAGATCAAGGTTGTCCAAAAGGGCGTCCCGGGTGAAAAGACCTACACGGCTGACTTCACCGCGAAGGGTGATCAGGCAACGGTTACGCCTGAAGAGAAGCAGACTAAGGATCCGGTCAATGAGATCATTGAGTACGGTCCGAAGGCTGAAGACACCTCTGTGGTGACCAAGGTTGAGAAGCCTGTTCCGTTCGAAACCGAGATCGTGTTCGATGACACCTTGGAAAAGGGCAAGCAGGTTGTTGACCAGCAGGGTGAGCTTGGTACCGAGGTTGTGACCTCGACTCAGAAGATCAAGGACGGCAAGCCAGACGGCGACCCGACCGTGACCACTGATCGCACCAAGGTGCCCACCAAGCAGATCATCCGCGTTGGTACCAAGACCACCGGTACCAAGACCTCCGAGTACGAGGTGGACGTTCCGTTCGAGACAGAGATCATCTTCGATGACACGATGGATGCTGGCAAGCAGGAAACCGTGCAGGAAGGTGTTCTTGGCAAGGACAAGGTAACTACTACCCAGACCATTGAGAACTCGCAGGTTGTGGATACCAAGACCGAAACCAAGCGCGTGGCGGAGCCGGTCAAGAAGATCATCAAGGTCGGCACCAAGGGCAAGCCTGCCTCAACCACGGTTGAGTGGACGGAAAAGACTCCGTTCGAGGTCGAGGTGCGTGTCAATCCTGAACTGAAGCCTGGTGAAACCAAGGTTGTTCAGGAAGGCAAGCAGGGCGAGATCAAGCACGCCGTCACGGTGAATGTTGAGAACGGGGAGGTCTCCAAGAAGGGTTCCTCCGAGAAGATCAGCGATCCGGTTAAGCACATCGTCGAAGTTGGCCCTGCCAAGACTCAGACAACGTTGACGGACAAGCACACGGAGAAAACTCCGTATGACACTGAGATTGAATTCGATCCGAACCTCGAAGTTGGCAAGATCGTTGAGGACCAGCCAGGTTCCTACGGTGAGAAGGAAATCACCAAGACCTGGCAGCTCGAGAATGGCAAGCCGGTAGGCGATCCGGAAACATCCGAGAAGGTCATCAAGGATCCGACAACGCGCAAGCTGCGCGTGGGCACAAAGTGCGTCTGTGAAGATCCGACTGATCCGACGGAATCTACTGAGCCGACCGAGCCAACGGATCCAACTGAGCCAACGGAGCCGGGTGAGCCGACTGATCCTACCGATCCGACGGACCCAACAGATCCAGCTAACCCGTCTGACCCGACGGATCCAACGGATCCTACCGATCCGACGGAGCCGACGCAGCCGGGTGAGCCGACTGATCCTACCGATCCGACCGAGCCAACGGACCCGGCAAACCCGTCCGATCCAACGGACCCGGCAAACCCGTCCGATCCAACGGATCCGACGCAGCCAGGTGAGACAACTCCGGGCACGACGTCCAGCGATAAGCCGAGTACTCCGGGCGCTGAAACTGACCCCAGCAAGTCTGCTAAATCGGGCGCTCAGAGCGGTTCATCACTGGCCCGCACCGGTGTTAGCGTCGAGGGCTCGCTAGCAGCAGCCGCAGCGTTGCTACTGGCAGGCGCAGGCCTCACCGCGATGCGTAGGCGCAACTCCCAGCGCTAAACGAGCAATAGCGAAGCCTTCGGGCAATAATCGCTAACTCAAAATAAATATGGCGGGAATACAAAACCTGTATTCCCGCCATATTTTTATTTTGCTCGTTACTTTCCGCGGCCAGGCCCATGCCTAGTAGCGCAAGAAGGTAACCAAGCTACTGCAGGTTCTCCACAACTTGCTTGACCATGGCTTCCAGCTCGGTCGTGTCCGTAGAGCGAATACCCGAGCCAACCAAAATCACATCATCACCATGCGTCGCATAGGCCGTGTACAACATTGCTGTACCAGCTGATGTCACCATCGTCATGATCTCCCCATGAGTGTCCACGCCAGGAACATCCACCGGGAATGATGCGAGCGAGATACCAATATTGTTTTCCTCATCCGCCATCGTCATTGACGGACAGTTTTTTACTAACTCCCGGTTCTCCTCCAGATCAACCTTGCTGGCACCGCCCGGCCAAATCTGCGCGGTCATATTGAGGTTCTCAATGTAGCCATGTGCAAACACAGCTTTAGAAGCGTCAGCCGTCAACGCGTCCAAACGCCCCATGTTGGCCTTAAACAGATCCCCACACTTGGAAGGCTCGTAAACAACGCCCTCCTGGTTAGCGGCGAGCATGTCGCCAGACCAGTTCTCTTCCAACTGTTCACGAGTCCCTAGCTCTAGCGGCTCCCCATGATAAGTGAGGCCGTTTAGAGCTGCCGTATACTCCGCCTCACTCTTGGCGCCTGGTGTCTGGGCGGTTGCTGAGGTATCGGTTGCAGCCGCCTGCGTGGAGGATGCCTCGGAAGGCTGCGCATTGGTGTCTCCACCGCTACACGCTGACAGGGCAAGTACCGCAACTCCAACAGCTGCAGAGGTCTTCAAAAGCGCGTGTCTACCAGTTGAACGAGTCATTCCTGGCTCCTATCGTCAAAATCGGTTCAACTTTTGGAACGGTTTCCTGCGTGAAGTTTGTGGTAGCTTCCAGAAAACCAGGTAACGCTATCCTTACGCGAATGCCCATTGCAGGCACCTTGAGGACGCCAAAACTGCATTAAGCACGAAAAATTCGCACCCCGTTGCGTGCTCGTTAGTGAAATGTTTACCTAAGCCCCTGCCGTCAAATCCCAGTTCACAGGCGTAGCGCCCATTTGGATCAGCTGCTCATTTGCTCGCGAAAATGGTCTGGACCCGAAGAACCCTCGGCGGGCTGACAGGGGAGAGGGGTGTGCAGATTCAATCACCGGCGTGTTCCCCAGCAGGGGCTTTACCGACCTCGCATCGCGTCCCCACAAAATAGCCACCAATGGCAGGCCGCGAGCTACCAGGGCGCGGATGGCAGCCTCGGTTACGGCTTCCCAGCCCCGGCCCCTGTGTGAACCTGGGGCGCCCGGACGCACTGTGAGTACGCGATTCATCAAACACACACCTTCGCGCGCCCACGGGGTTAAATCTCCCGACGTTGGCACCGGCACACCCAAATCCTCATGCAACTCGTTGAAAATATTTACTAGCGAGCGCGGCGGAGCCACTCCCGGGCGCACCGAAAACGACAGACCCATTGCATGCCCTGGCGTGGGGTAGGGGTCCTGCCCAATAATGAGCACCTTCACGTCCACAAACGGGTACGTGAACGCTCGCAACACGTCCGTGCCTGCCGGCAGGTAGCCGTTACCCAGGCGGTTCTCCTCACGCAGCATGTTGCCAAGCCGGTGAATCTCCGGCTCCAGTGGGCCCAAAGCCTGGGCCCACCCCTCGTCAATCAAATCGGATAAAGGCAAAGCAGTCACGCCCTCATCCTACGCGGCAACGCCGCACCCAATCAGCCAATATCGGCGTGGATGAGCAGATGAAAGTAGAAAACCGGTACGCTGAAACCGTGAGTTTGCATCAATATCCTGAAGACGAATTCGACCAGGCAGGCGCCGAAGGCCCCGTGGGCCTGTTCCGCGAGAAGCCATCTCGCTGGAAAACCGTGCTGCCCTTCCTGCTCGTTCTAATCATCGTCCCCGTGCTCGCATGGGGCGCGGTGTCATTCATCACCAGTCGCAGCGACAATCAAACGGCTGAAACGCAGTCGACCACAGTCGCAACGCAGGCGCCCACCGAAACCACGGAAGCGCCCACCAATGCCGAGGCCACCACGGAAGCTACCACGCAAAAGCCAACGGAAGAGCCCACCGAGACCGAACCTGCCGTCTCTAAAGACGTCGCCATTCAAATCCTCAACGGCACGCGGATCAATGGTCTAGCTGCCGAGGCCGTCGGCAAACTGCAGGCGGACGGATACCAGTACGTGAGTGCTTCCAACGCTTCGGGCTGGCTCACTGAAGCCACCACCATCTACTACGCGCCCGGAACGCGCGCGGGAGCTGAAGCGATTGGTGAAATCCTCGGCATTAGCAACCTCTCTGAGAACAGCACGGATCTGGGTAACTCCGACTACGTGGTAGTTCTAAAGGGCGACTACTAAAACTTCCCGTAACTCCCCGCGTTGCGCGAGGTCCGCGTGGCGCGGGAGTCCAAAATGCAAACTCGCAAAGGCGGCCAGACTTGAGTCTGGTCGCCTCAACTTTTTGAGCTATTAGCTGACTCGTCTTGCACTCTGCTCGTTAGAGTGCCAAAATACTTATTAGCACTCACAAGCGTTGAGTGATAAAGCAAGGGTTACCGGGTGAGGCCACCATTTGCGAGACAGAAACGCAAACCCGGCTGGCCGTCCGTCGCGGGCACCTCGTAGCCAACAACCGCTACAGCGGAGGAAAAACATGTCCAAGTTGATTGCGTTTGACGAGGAAGCACGCCGCGCCATGGAGCGCGGGCTTAACACCCTCGCCGACACCGTAAAGGTAACGCTAGGCCCCAAGGGCCGTAACGTCGTCCTCGATAAGAAGTGGGGCGCTCCCACCATCACGAAGGACGGTGTTTCTGTTGCAAAGGAAGTTGAGCTAGAGGATCCGCTCGAGAAGATCGGCGCCGAGCTCGTCAAGGAAGTTGCAAAGAAGACCGACGACGTCGCCGGTGACGGCACCACCACCGCAACCGTTTTGGCCCAGGCACTCGTAGGTGAGGGCCTACGCAACGTTGCCGCAGGTGCAAACCCGATCGCTCTTAAGCGCGGCATCGACACCGCCGTTGCGAAGGTAGTGGAGAACCTCCACGCCGACGCGAAGGAAATCGAAACCGTAGACCAGATCGCAGCAACCGCATCCATCTCGGCAAATGATGCTGAGATTGGCCGCCTTATCGCGCAGGCCATGGACAAGGTTGGCCGTGAAGGCGTTATCACGGTTGAAGAGACCAACTCGTTCGAAACTACCCTCGAAACCACTGAGGGCATGCGCTTCGAAAAGGGCTTCCTCTCCCCGTACTTCGTAACCGACGCGGAGCGTCAGGAAGCCGTGTTCGAGGACGCCTACGTTCTGCTCGTTGAAGGCAAGATCTCTAACGTTAAGGACCTGCTCCCGCTGCTGGAGAAGGTCATGCAGGCGGGTAAGCCGCTACTGATCATCGCTGACGACGTTGAGGGCGAGGCTCTTGCAACCCTCGTTGTGAACAAGATCCGCGGCCTGTTCAAGTCCGTTGCTGTTAAGGCCCCGGGCTTTGGCGACCGTCGCAAGGCCATGCTGCAGGATATGGCTATCCTGACCGGAGGCCAGGTCATTTCGGAAACCGTTGGTCTTTCGCTTGAAACCGCTGATCTCGACGTCCTGGGCCAGGCTCGCAAGATCGTTGTCACCAAGGATGAAACCACGATCGTTGAGGGCGCAGGCACCAAGGAGGCCATTGACGGCCGCGTTGCGCAGATTCGCGCTGAGATCAAGAACTCGGATTCCGAGTACGACAAGGAGAAGCTCAACGAGCGCCTTGCCAAGCTCGCTGGTGGCGTAGCCGTCATCAAGTCCGGTGCTGCAACCGAGGTTGAGCTGAAGGAGCGTAAGCACCGCATTGAGGATGCTGTGCGCAACGCGAAGGCGGCTGCAGAAGAAGGCATCGTCGCCGGTGGTGGCGTGGCCCTCATTCAGGCCGCTCAGAAGCTTGCCGATCTTGACCTCGAAGGCGATGAGCTCACCGGCGCGAACATCGTTCGCGTAGCGGTTGAAGCGCCGCTCAAGCAGATCTCGGTAAACGCAGGCCTAGAAGGCGGCGTAGTTGTAGACAAGGTCAAGCACCTGCCCGCAGGTGAAGGCCTCAACGCTGCAACCGGTGAATACGAAGACATGCTCAAGGCCGGCATCGCCGACCCGGTAAAGGTAACCCGCTCTGCACTGCAGAACGCGGCATCCATCGCCGGCATGTTCCTCACCACCGAGGCAATCGTGGCTGACAAGCCCGAGCCGCCGGCACCGGCCGCTCCGGGTGCCGACGAAATGGCTGGCATGTACTAAACCAGCAATAGGCGAGCTGTGGGCGCGGGTTTCCCGCGCCCACAGTCATACCCACCCGTATTCTTTGCCTCAAAGCAGGGCCGTTGCGAATCCGGGTGGGTTTCGTTTATCTACCTTGCGAATAAGGCGGCCGCGCCGGCCTCGGCATCCGAATACGTGCTTGCTGCTGCGGCAAGTTGAATCCCGATCTCATCCAGAGACTGCTCAACAATCACCTGCGTTGAACGCCAACTTTGCGCCGCCGCCTCAAACTGGGCTGACGCCGCGCCAGACCAAGACCCCTGCAGCGCATCCAAATGCCCCATCATTGCCTGCACCTGAGCGCGGATCGTCTCTGCGCTTGCACGCACCATTGCCGAAGCCTGCGCCACCTGCGCCGGATCCACATGAAAAACCGTCATCGCCATTCCTTTCTTATCAGCCGGCCATGCAACGCCATCGTCGCAGGGCGCTGGAAAGGCATGCGCGGCGCGCCGCTTTGGGTGTGGGCAGGCGAAGGCCAAGCCGGGGTGTGGAAGAAACTGCGTGGAAGGAACTGGGCGCGTGGCAGATACGGGCTACTGGTCTCGATCCGAAAGCCGCTGGCGAAGCCTGCTTATGTCCTCGCGTTTTTCCTGAATGCGCTCGCGGAGCTTACCCCCGTCCGCAACGGTCTTGTCGAGCCGCTCGCGCAAGCGGCTGGCATCCTCAGCGGTGAACGCGTCCTCGTGGACTTGCTCGGCCCGCGTGCGTGCAAGGCGAGCCAGCTCTTTTGCAGACAGCCTGCGTACACTGCGTTGCACGGGACGGGCAATCACATCCGGTTCATCCTCCAAGGACGAAGCCCCGTCATCTTCTAGAGACGATGCATCGTCTTGTTCAGGCTCCGGTGCATCTTCCACCGGGGGAGTAGCTTCGGGACGCTCCGCGCTGATCTCTTCCTCAAAATCGTCTTTGCGCATAATGATCGGGTCATTCTTCGCCCCGATCTTCTTAATTATCATCGTGGAGGTCGTAGTGAGCGGGTTAAACTCCTGCTCAGGCTGATCCTCAAAACACGCATTTGGATCAGCCTGAGCGATCAGCGTGTCAAGATTAGCCAGCTCGGCTTCAAGATTTTGCCGCGCAGAAACCTCCCAGGCTGCTCCTCCCGGTGATAGATAAATCTGCGGGCGAGAAAGCATAGAGCTCACAAAGCGGCGCCTTGCATTCCAAAACTGCAGGTCCGACAAGTTAGGGAACTCCTGGCGAAGCAGGCCGCGATACTGCTTGTATTCCTGCGGAGTTGCAGACAGGTCGCGTTGCGTCGCATCTAGCAAGGTCGTCGCATCCACGTCCTCAGCGGGCGCGCGGTGGGTAACCACCACGCGGATCAGCTCACAAACTCGCTTACAAACTGCAGGCGAGAATCCAAGCCGCGTCAAAGAATCCGAGATCCGGTGCGAACATGACGCCTTAAACTCAGCCGAATCCACAGTGTCGCACTTGACGACTTCGGGCGGAACCAAACCCGCATACCAAGCCGCAATCTGTAGCAGCTCCGGGGTGTGAGCGGCGGCCGCTAACTGATCAAACGCGGCAATCACGCGGCTCAGATAGGCAACATTGTGATACGGGCGATCCGCGGCCTGCCAAACTGCGAGCAGACCGTGCACCTCTTCATCGATCACCTGCTGCGAAGGCTCAACGCCGCACGCGAGCACCGCGCTCACAAACGTGCGTGGAAGCCACGGTGGAACCGGTGCGCTCGCAGGCAAATCCTGACCTATTTCAGCCACAGACCTATGCTAAGTCCATCGCGAGACATAGGCAAAGAAGCCCCTCTAAGAATCACTCGTCTTCGTGCGCTGCTACTGCGGTTTTGTGGTAGACGAAGCCGTCTTCTCTTGCTTCAAAGGAAGCACCAGACGAACCGTTAAGCCTCCACCTTCGGTCTTATCGAGTGTTGCCTGCCCCGAATGTAAAGCCAGAATCGAAGCAATAATGGACAGGCCAAGGCCAGAACCACCCGAAGCGCGCGAGCGGGACACATCCGTGCGGAAGAAACGCTCGAACACGCGGTCTCGGTCAGGAGTCGAAATGCCCGGCCCGTGGTCACGGACCTCCACGATCGCATGGCCTTCTTGCTGGCCAATCGCAATCTCTACCGGAGAACCCTTAGGCGTGTACCGAATGATGTTGCCAATCAGGTTGGTGAACACCTGCGTGATCTGGTCCTTGTCAGCCTCAATAATCAGACTGCTAGGCGCAGGCTCACCATCGTTCATACTGATCACGCTCACAACGCGCGACGCGTCCAACGCGCTCACGTCAAACAACGAATCGTGAGCCAGTTTTACGAGGTCAACCGGCTCCGGGTGAATCTCTGGCACCTCATCCAGCCGGGCCAGGGTTAACAGGTCTTCAACCAGCTTGCCCATGCGGACCGACTCGTTCTCGATGCGCTGCATGACCTCTGGGACGCGCTCATCTGGCACGCCTCCCATGCGGTAGAGCTCACCATAACCGCGCAGCGCAGAGAGGGGAGTGCGCAGCTCGTGGGACGCATCTGAAACGAAGCGACGCATGCGCTCCTCTGAACGCTGTTGCTGGGCAAACGAATTCTCAATCTGCGCAAGCATCACGTTCAAACTCTTCGCCAGCGAGCCAACCTCCGTCGATTCCGGCTCGGGGGCAACACGTTGAGTTAAATCGCCCTCAGCAATCTGTCCGGCCACGTACTCGATGCGGCGAAGCGGGAACAAAGACCTGCGAATCAAATAGTACGAGGCCATCGCGCCCACCACCACGATCAGCAAGCCAAGTAGAGAAAAGTATTGGGCCGAGTTCAGAATCGTCTCAGTTGTGTTAGCAAGGGGGAGTGCAACAGTGACCACTCCGTAAGGCTTATCGCCAACCGACACGGGCACGGCAACCGCACGCCAATACGAATCACGCTTCGAAGAGGGCACATTCACCGGCTTAGTCACCGCGTTAGGCGGCACAACCGAATCAAGCGCCAAAAGCGTCCCTGGATTTGGCATTCCGTAGCGCTGCGACGTATCGGTAGCAATAGCCACCTGACTTACCCCATCGGTTGACGTAAACCGAATGTAATAGTTGGAAGGCACATCGGCCGGCACGCTGGCAATCACCGAACGAACGGTAGAGACGGCCAGCTGCTTACCCGTGCTCTCCAGCTCGCGGTCCACCTGGTTCACCAAATGCGCCTGCACGATGCCAACCATCACGGCTCCCGCAATCGTGAGGGCAACAGTGAGTAGCGAGGTGAACAAGATTACGAGTCTTGCTCTTAGGGTTGCCGAGAACCAAACCTCCCGCAGGGTCCTACGTGATTCGCACGACCTCATAATTAGGCGTTCTCAGGCCTCAACATGTACCCAACGCCTCGGCGCGTATGGATCAAATCGCCAGAACTACCCGGAACGGCAAGCTTACGGCGCAGGTACGAAATATAAGATTCCACAATCGCGGCTTCGCCATCCCAGTCGTACTCCCACACGTGATCCAAAATCTGCATTTTTGACACCACGCGGCCCTCATTGATCATCAGGTAGCGCAAAAGCTTGAATTCGGTGGGGGATAGGTCAATCTCTTGACCTGCGCGCCGCACCTCGTGTGCGCCCTCATCCAGCTCCAGGTCCGCTATGCGAAGCACGTTGTCGTCATCGCCTGCCTTCGTTCGGCGCAAGATTGCGCGAATGCGAGCCACAACCTCCTCAAGACCAAACGGTTTTGTCACATAGTCATCGCCGCCAACCGTGAGGCCCTCGATCTTGTCATCCATCTGATCACGAGCCGTCAAGAACAGTACGGGAGTGCGTGAACCAGACTCGCGAAGACGCCTCGTCACCGTAAAACCGTTCATATCTGGAAGCATCACGTCAAGCACGATCAGATCCGGATTCTCCGTAGTGGCTAAATGGAATGCGGACTTTCCATCCGAGGCTGTGAGCACCTCAAAACCGGCAAACCGCAACGATGACGCCAGCAGGTCAAGAATATTTGGTTCGTCATCAACCACCAGCAGACGCGCTTCAGCGCCCGTATCATCCACACTCATCTTCAAACCCATTTCTCCATCACATATCTGTTGCCTTAAGAATATCTGAACAGCACATGTAAAAACCCCTGCGAGCACAGCCGTGTAGCAACCAAAATGTCAGAACCTGTAACCTTGAACCTGAAAACGCTGCACGGCACAGACAGGTTAAACAAAATGAGCGAAGCGCAAAATACAGGGCAACTACCTCAGGGAGTGTTCCCCTTCCAACCTCCCAAAACACTCAGTGGTAACACCGAGGTGGTTGGTGAGAGCCCCTTCTTGCCCGCAGACGTGCAGTTCTACGGTGTTTCTCCTGCTCTCGTAAAAGTGCGGGTTGTAAGCCTGCTCATTACGTTTGCCATCATGGTTATTCCCGGCATCGTCATGGCCATTCTTTTAACTAAGTGGATCTGGCTTTACGTTCTGGCCGTCGTTGCCCTTTTCGCGTGGCTTTTGTGGCTTGTTCCCCGGCAGGTGCGCGCTATCGGTTACGCAGAAGCCGAATCTGACCTGCTTATCCGCTCGGGCATCATGTGGAAACAACTAACCGTTGTGCCTTACGGGCGCCTGCAATACGTAGACGTATCTGAGGGGCCCATCGCGCGCGCCTTCGGCATCGCTACAGTGCAGCTGCACACGGCCTCGGCATCCACGGACGCATCTATCACCGGTCTGTCCGCGAAAGAAGCAGCGCGCCTGCGCACGAGTCTTGCCGAGCGCGGCGAATCTGAACTGGCAGGACTCTAAATGGCAAAGGGACGCAAAGAAACCGCAGTTGAAAGCGGCGTTGCAGAATCCGAGTGGAGGTCGTTGCACCCCGTCACGCCCCTAGCGAAAACCTGGGCCGTGTTCGCAGCCTTCTTCGCTTTTATCTTTTACCAGTTTGCCGACGTGCTTAAAGAGCTCACCACGCTTGGTCTGATCGAAACTTACGGGCCGGCGGTTGTCTTCCTCGTGATCGCGGCCGGGATCCTCCTGATCGTGGTTGCGGCCGGCATCTACTCTTGGATTGCCTGGCGCAAAATGGGATTCGCAATAACTCACGACGCCGTGTACTACCGCGAAGGAATCCTCTTTCGTAGTCAGCGCCATGCGCGACTAGACCGAATTCAGGCTGTAAACATCACGCACCCGTTGATTGGCCGCATTTTGGGCCTGGGACGTATAGATATTGAGGTTGCTGGTGGCACGGACTCTAACTTCCAGCTGGGGCTACTTAAAACGCAACAGTTAGAGGATGTTCGCCGCGAGGTGCTGTCAGAATCGCGCACTGCGAAACTACGCAAAGCAGGGAAGCTAGATGCTGATGCAACGGGCGGTGTTCCCGCAGGCGAGGCTGGCGTAGCCCCGACCGCCTTGGAGAATGTCCAGGCGGGAATCGATCAGACTCAAGGCCTTGGCGCGCCGGTGGAGGAGCTCGAGCAGATTATCTACAAAGTTCCTGCAGGCCGCCTTGCCGCGTCGTTGGCGCTCAACATGGGGATTATCTTCTCTATTCTTGTGGGATTGGCCATCGCCGCGGGTTCCATAATCGGCACTTTGGTTGAGGGCGCTTCTTTTGCCGCAATGATTCCCGTGCTTGTTGGTGGGTTCGCCTTGTTTGCCTACCCGTTCAACCAGTTTGCAAACAACTTCGGATTCACCGCATTTGTAACCCATGATGGTATTCGCGTCCGCTCAGGTCTTCTATCCACCCGTGCGCAAACCATTCCGGTGCAACGCATTCACGCAGTGACGGTTTCCCAACCATTCTTCTGGCGCTTTTTTGGCTGGTACAGAGTCAAAATTATCCAGGCCGGTTTCGCGGCGAACGCGCAAGACAAGGTAGAGCACGACCTACTGCTTCCTGTAGGCACGCGTGAAGAAATGCTCCAAGCCCTATGGATGGTCTACCCCGACCTTGGTGTTTCTAACCCGGTTGAAACAATCATGTACGGCATTGAGGGCGAAGGTGAGATGCTTGGATTCAGTCAGAACCCGCAGCGCTCACGCCTGTTCGACCCGCTGGTTTGGCGCCGCCGCTCAATCAAACTAACCGACGTGGCGATCCTGCTGCGCGACGGTTTCTTAACCCGGTCATTCTCGGTCCTGACCTATGACCGCCTGCAGTCCACGCTAATCAGCCAAGGCCCGTGGGACCGCAAGAAAGACCTCGCAGGTATTAACTTCCACCTGGTTGAATCCAGTTTATTCATTGAGCACCTGGACAGCGCGCTTGCATCCAGTCTCTACGCTGAAATCACGCGCCGCGCCACCATCAGCCGCCAAAAGGAAAGCCAGGAAGCCTGGGCTGCTAGAGCCGTTCCCGGTGCCCGCCAGACTCACAGTGCTTACGAAAGCAGGACGGCTGGTGGCGAGCCGGGTAGCTTCGAGCAAAATGGGGGAGAGCAGCAGTGAAAGCGGGGCGCTTTCGCGTAGGCATCATTGGCGCGGGCCGAGTGGGCCCGGTGATTGGCCGCGCTCTACAACTCGTGGGCCACGAAATCATCGGCATCACGCGATCATCCAATCCCGAAAGAAATGACGCTGCGGAAGCGATCCTGGGCGTTCCCGTAATCGAACCCGACGAGGCGTGCCAGGCGGAGCTAGTAGTCATCGCTATTCCTGACGACCAGATCGAGCCTCTCATACAAGGCCTGGCAATACTCGGGTGCTTCCGCCCCGGCCAAGTCGTTATGCACACGAGCGGCGTGCACGGCATCAACGTGCTCGAAGCCGCGCAAGCCGCTGGGGCCCTGCCCATTGCCCTGCATCCCGCGATGACGTTTACCGGCACCAGCTTGGACGTTGAGCGCCTGCAGATGTGTCCCGCGGCCATCACCGCAACCGCGGTGGCACTACCCATCGCATCAGCGCTCGCGATGGAAATGGGCATGGAACCTTGCGTGGTTGAAGAGGAAGACCGCACGCTCTATCACGCGGGCCTTACTCACGGAGCCAACCACCTCGTCACCCTTGTCAACGAGGCCCTTTCTATCCTTGAAGCCGCCGGCATCGAAAACCCTGAACTCTATATCCGCCCGCTCCTAAATGCCGCTTTGGAGCGCGCCCTCTCCGAAGGTGCGCACGGCCTGACCGGGCCCGTCCGCCGCGCGGACACCGGCACCCTCAAAGATCACCAGAAGGCATTATCTGAGGCCGGTTTGAACTCGATCCTAGAGAGCTACCGGAACATGGCGCGCACAACCGCTCACCTGGCCGGCGACAACCTGCTCCTTGGCGAAAACCAAGTGCAGGCCGTCTTGCGTGCTTTGGGTGAAGAATAAAAGTGGCAAGTTGGCCACAAGTGGCCCTCCGGATTCGCGCCTAGCGCGCCCAAAGGAGCACAATAGTCGCAAAGGAGGCATCTTGGAACCACAAGTCGTAAAGACCCGCGAAGAACTACGAGCCGCACTAGCGAAACTGCCTGGACGGCTCGGCCTGGTCATGACCATGGGCGCGTTGCACGACGGGCACCTCAGCCTCATTAAAGAGGCCAAGAAGCACGCCGACCACGTTATGGTCACAGTGTTTGTGAACCCCACTCAGTTCGCCCCCGGTGAAGACTTCGACAAGTATCCGCGTGACCTCGATGCCGACCTCAAAGCGGTTGCGAAGGTGGGCGCGGACCTCGTGTTTGCGCCCGCCGCTAACGAAATGTATCCGGGTGAAGCCTCTGTCACTATCAACCCGGGGCCCACCGCAACGGTTTTAGAAGGCAAAACGCGGCCCACACACTTTGCAGGCGTATTGCTGGTAGTGCACAAAATGTTCAACCTCACCGGTGCGGATGTTGCCGTATTCGGCCAAAAGGATGCACAGCAGCTGGCACTCATTCGCCAGATGGTTCGCGACCTCGACATGCCCGTCCAAATCGTTGGCGCGCCCATCGTGCGCGGCGATGACGGCCTCGCCCTCTCCTCGCGCAATGCCTACCTCTCCGACGCAGAGCACCAGCAAGCGCTTTCCCTCAGCGGCGCCCTCAAAGCCGGTAAACAAGCCAGCAACAGCGGGGCGAGCGCAAGCCAAATCAAGCAGGCTGCCCGCTGCGTCCTCGAAAATGCGGGCGTAAAAATCGACTATGTCGAGCTGGTTGAGCCAACCACATTCCAATCCGTAGAGGCCGGGGAAGCCGTGCTGGCCCTCGCCGCCTACGTTGGCAATACGCGCCTGATTGACAACACGATCTTGAACATTGGGGAGGCCTCCAATGGCTAACGAAATCTACCGCACGCTAATGAGCGGCAAGATTCACCGCGCCACCGTGACCGGCGCGGACCTCAACTACGTTGGGTCCATAACCGTCGATAAAACCCTGCTGGAAGCAGCCGGGATACTTGAAGGCGAACGCGTTGACATTGTGAACGTAACCAATGGAAACCGCCTTTCCACCTACACCATTAATGGCGAGGCTGGATCGGGAATCATCCAGCTAAACGGCGCCGCCGCGCACCTGACCGACCCCGGTGACATCGTCATCATCATCGCCTACCAGTCCGTGCCCGAATCCATGGCGCGAGGCTTCAAAGGCAAAGTTGTGTTGGTCGACAAAGACAACCGGATCATCAACCTCGGTTCGGACCCGGCGGGTGTTCCCGCCGGCCTCGAAAACGCTTCCGGTGGTGAAGGTCCGCTCGCGGCCCCAAACCGCGGCTAACCAGGCGGCTCTGAAACGCGGATAAGCTGTCTACCCTAGTAGCGCTCGACGCCCTTCGAACTTGAGCGCTCGTGAGCGCGCGAAACGTGATATTAGCCCACTATTTCCCGCATGTAGCGCCCCTTTAGTACGATGGGGACGTGGAAAAGAACAACGAGTCGTCTGAAATTCAAGAAGCCCCCGAGCAGTTTCGTGTTCGCGCCGAAAAACGTGCGCGCATGCTCGCAGAGGGAACCGATCCCTACCCGGTAGAACTGCCCATCACCAGCACCATCAAGAAGGTGCGGGAGGAGTTCGACCACCTCGAAATCGACGAGCAGTCACCCGCGCCCGTGGGCGTCGCTGGCCGCGTTATGTTTATTCGCGGCTCCGGTAAGCTCCAGTTCGTTGTCATCCAAGATGGCGAGGGCAACCGCATTCAGGTGATGCTCTCCGCTAAAGAGGTGGGGAGCGACTCGCTAAAGGAATTCAAGGCAAACGTAGACCTTGGCGATCACCTGTTTGTGCACGGGCCGGCAATGCGTTCGCGCCGCGGTGAGCTATCCATTTTCGCTCAGCCGTGCGAGGACGCTCCCGCGTGGCGTATTACCTCGAAGGCGCTACGTCCACTGCCGAAGACGTTCACGACGGATGCCGGTGAAGAGATGAGCCTTTCAGAGGAGGCCCGTATCCGCCAGCGCCACCTCGACATGATTTTGCGCCCGGCTGCTCGCGAGATGGTGCGCACGCGCGCGGACGTTGTGTGGTCGCTACGCGACTACTTCCACCGCGAGGGATTCTTGGAGATCGAAACTCCGATGCTCCAAAACATTCACGGTGGCGCGGCCGCCCGCCCGTTCCAAACCCACATGAACGCCTACGACACGGAGCTTTACTTGCGTATTGCGCCGGAACTGTTCTTGAAGCGCGCAGTGGTTGGCGGTGTGGAAAAGGTTTTTGAAATCAACCGTAACTTCCGAAATGAGGGCGCGGACTCCTCGCACTCTCCGGAGTTCACCATGCTTGAAGCCTACGAGGCCTACGGCACGTACAACACGATGGCTGCCCGCACTCGTGACTTCATTCAGAAGGCCGCGCGGGACGTGTTTGGTACCGAGAAGGTAACGCTTGCCGACGGCTCCGAATACGACCTTTCTGGACAGTGGGATGAGATTTCACTTTACGAGGTGGTCTCGGAAGCCGTAAAGGAAGAAATCACGCCAGAAACAGAGCTTTCCCGCCTTGTGAAGCTGGCAGAGGAACGCGGAATTGCTGTTCCGGATCACGCTGTGGCGGGCAAGGTAGTGGAAGAGATCTTTGAGCATGAAGTTGGCGATCACTTGTGGGCGCCGACGTTTGTGCGCGACTACCCGGTGGATACGTCCCCGTTGGTTCGCCAGCACCGCAGCCTGCCTGGCCGCGTGGAGAAGTGGGACCTGTACGTTCGCGGTTTTGAGCTAGCCACCGCTTACTCCGAGCTGGTTGACCCGGTAATTCAGCGTGAGCGCTTTGAAGCCCAGGCGCTTGCCGCGGCAAACGGAGACCCAGAAGCGATGGTTCTTGACGAAGACTTCCTGCAGGCAATGGAACAGGGCATGCCGCCCACGGGTGGTATGGGCATGGGCCTCGACCGCCTGTTGATGGCACTAACTGGCTACGGAATCCGCGAAACCATCACGTTCCCGTTAGTAAAGCGAATCGAGAACTGACTGTAAGTTAGCTCATACGCAATCGGCATAACGTTTTCATCGGCCAGAGCACTACAATGCTTGGTATCAAAGCCAAGATGTTAGGCGAGCAGAAAGCTCGTAAGCAAAGACGCGTGCAAGCGCGAAGCGCAGGATTTTACCCGGCACGAATGGCCCTGCTTGGGCTGGGCATAGCGATTTCGGTTGGAACCGTATTGCTTATGCTCCCCGTGGCAAGGTCTGGCGCTCCCATGTGGCCAGGAAATGTGCCGGTGGCAGTTGCCGGCCCCTCCATTGCAGGAGGGGCGCCGCTGTCTGTAGCTCTATTCACCGCAACCTCGGCCACCTGTGTAACTGGCCTTATCGTGGTGGATACGGCCACATACTGGAGTACATTCGGCCACGCAGTGATCGCAATACTCATTGAGGTCGGCGGCCTGGGGGCGATGACGTTCGCTGCCCTCCTCGCCGTATACGTAGCTCACCGCCTGAGTTTGAGCCAACGGCTAGTGGTAGCTCAAATCACCGGCGCCCTCACAATGTCAGACATGCGCGGATTCGTAAGACGTATCGTGCGCATGGCCCTCATCGTGCAGGCAGTTCTTGCGATCCCGCTGGTAATCGACTTCTACGCGCGCTCCAAATCGCTGGGGGAGGCGTTGCAGTGGGGCACATTCTTCTCCATTTCCGCGTTTAATAATGCCGGCTTCTCTTTGGAAACCGACAGTTTGATCCCGTTTGCTACAGACCCGTTCATAATCTTGCCAATCTCAATTCTGATTGTGATTGGAGGCCTCGGATTCCCGGTTCTGGCTGAAATTGTGCACGCATGCAAAACGAGGAGGAAGAGGAGATGGCCGTGGTCTCTTAACGCGCGCCTAGTGGTGCACGGAACTATTGGCCTCATTCTTACCGGTTGGCTACTTATCACGCTACTTGAGTGGAACAACCTTTCACAAACGGGCCAGTACAGCGTTGCAGATAGGCTTCTCATCACCCTGTTCACGGCAATCTCGCCGCGCACAGCCGGCTTCAACTCGATGGATATAGCGACGCAAAGTGACGTCACCTGGCTGGTCACCGACATTCTCATGTTTATTGGGGCAGGCCCGGCTGGAACCGCAGGTGGCGTGAAGATTACGACCATGCTGGTGCTCGTCTTTTTAGTTCTGACCGAAATTAGGGCAGGCCAGGCCGTGCAATTGTTTGGCTCGCGCATCGGCCGCTCCACTCAGCGTGCAGCGATTACGGTGCTGATGATTGCGTTTAGCCTAGTTGTAGGAGCTACCGCCATAATCATGGTGCTCACGCCCTGGGGAATGGATCCGGTGTTGTATGAAGTCATATCCGCGCTGAGCACGGTGGGCCTAACAACAGGGATCACTCCGCAGTTGCCTATTGCGGCGCAACTGATTATTTGCGCGCTCATGTTCTTTGGGCGAGTGGGGCCCGTGGCAGTTGCAACAGTCTTAACTATTCGACCCGATACGAAGCTTTATGAGCTTCCTAAGGAAAGGCCAATCATTGGTTAGTTTTTCATTCCTCCCGCGAGTTCGTGCAGGAGAAGCTGGCGATGTTGCCATCATCGGCCTGGGACGCTTTGGAACGGCAATGGGTGAGGAGCTCGTTGCATCTGGCGTGCAGGTGCTTGGAATAGACAAGGATACGGACGTAGTCCAGGCAATGAGGGGGCGTTTCACACAGGTGGTGAAAGCTGACGCGTCCAGTGTTGAGGCGCTACAGCAACTGGGCGTCGATGAGTTCCAAACTGCCGTGGTTGCAATCGGAGAGAACTTGGCATCCTCCATCCTCGTCGCATCCGCATTGTTGCAGCTGGATGGGCCAGAAATTTGGGCGAAGGCGGCAACTGCGCAACAGGCGGAGATCTTCCGGCAGCTGGGAATAAAACATGTTTTTGAGCCGGAGAAGAACATGGGGCAGAGGGCCGCACACCTGATTACGCGCAGGCTTTCAGACTTTTTTGACCTCGGAAATGGGTTTGCTCTGGCAACGGCTACTGTCCCCGAAAAAGTGGGCGGGAAACTGGTGAGCGAAACACGTTTCAGGTCCGGGCACGGGGTCACCTTGATTGGCATTCGGCAAGAGGATGGGACGTGGGAGCAGGTTTCGCCTGACACCAGGCTGGTTGCGGGGCAAACCGTTTTGGCCGCAGGCCCGTCCAACAACCTCGAGATCGCGTTTGCTTAATCCGCCGCTGGTTTTGAAACCTCGGGTAGGCGAGAAGCTGCAAACACTCCCGCAAAACCAACGAGTGCCAGGAAAATCAGTGCAGGCGAAGCACCCCACATTGTGAGCGCGCCTGAGACCAAACCCACTAGAAGTAAGATGATGCCCATGAGTGTGTTCGCGGCTCCCACGTACCGTGTCCGCACGTCCGACTCGGCCATGTCAACGATGTAGGTCTTGCGCGCCACTCGCACCAAAATATGAGCGAGGTTGAGGGCAAAGAACGAGGTCGGCAGGATCCACGTTAGGGCAGTTTGGGGCCCAAAATGAACTGCAGCGAGGGTGAGCAAAATGATTGCGGAGGCCGCCCCCGCTCCAATGGACATGGTGTTCTTTGAGGACTTGTCAGAAAATTTGCCGGAAATTCGCCCGCCAAGAAGTGCGGAAAGTCCGGACGCAACCAGGAACAGGCCAAGCCCTGTGATGTCGCTGCCCACCTCTTGCGAGAGCAGGACGATAAAAGCTGTTGAAAGCGCCGATACGAGCAGCAGTGAACGCACAATCACGAAGTTGCGGAAGTCCTTTTGGTCGCGGAACAGTTCCCAGGTGTCTTTCCACCACGCTTTGTCGAGGCCCCCTCCATCGGCATCCGGATCGATTGGCTCATCAATCTTGTTGAACACCAGGGCGGCCAGGAACCAGATGAGTCCGGAAAGCAGAATGAGAATTACGAGGGAGCTAGGCTTTTGTAACGCTGGCGTGAGGGAGATGCTAAGGCCAATCACGAGCGAGACGAGGCCGCCGATAGCGGCTGAGCGTCCGGTGATGAGTCCGCGTTTGCCCTTGTCCACGATCCGGCCCTGCACGTCCTTTGAAGCGATCGAGCAAAGGGAACGGAAAGTAGCGAAGACAGCGAGTAGTAGGAGGAAGGCGAGGCCAAGAGCTAAGCCTTCGAGGAACGCCGCGGCAACTGCCATGAGCAGGGCGGCTACGCCCTGGCCGATCGCTCCAATCACCCAGATGCTCTTGCGCCGCTTGTGTCCGATAACCCACGGGGTGAACGCGGCCTGAGGGAGCATGGAGAGGGATTCGCGCACGGGTACGAGCATGGCGATTGCAAAGCCGGGTGCTCCGCCGGCCTGCAGTATCCACGGCAAAACAGTTTTTGCGGCGATAACCTGGTCGCCAATATTTTGCAGGGCGTTCGCGCCAATGAACTTGTTTACGTTGGACCTTTCGGTCTTCTCATCTTCTGCCACGTGCCACCTTCCTCGCTCGGCTTCCACCTTATGAAACCTGGCTGAGGCCGGCTAATAAGGGTAACCAAAGTGAACCTGCCTAGCCGTGCGATGCCAGCGCGATTAGGCTGGTATTAAAACGGTTAGGAGAAATCCATGGATCTGCAAATCAGTGGGAAAGTTGCGTTCGTTGCGGCCTCGACGTCCGGGCTGGGTAGGGCGAGCACACTGGCGCTTGCTGCGGAAGGCGCGCATGTTTGCGTTACGGGTCGCACTGCAAAGGCTCGCGAGGAAGTTGTTAAGCAGATTCGCGAGGCCGGAGGAGTTGCACTAGAGGTGCCGCTAGATGTTGAGGATGCCACCTCCATTGAACAGGCCATCAGCACGTGTGAGCGCGAGCTGGGGCCGGTTAGCATCCTGGTGTTGAATGGGCCGGGGCCGAAGCCAGCTTCTCCCTCAACGATCACGAGTGAGGATGTTGCTGGAGCCGCTGCGCGCCTTATTGAACCGCACGTGCGCATGGTTAATCGGGTTTTGCCCGGAATGCGTGAGCGCGGTTGGGGCAGGATTATTGCAATCGGATCCACCGCTGTGGTTACCCCCTCTCAGCAGCTGGTGCTCTCAACTATTGGCCGCCAAGGGTTGGCGGGATACTTGAAGGCTCTGTCCCAAGAGGTGGGCGGGGATGGCGTCACGGTGAACATGGTTCATCCAGGCCGCATCTTGACGCCGCGTATCGACCAGCTTGACCAAGACGCCGCTACCCGCGAGGGCGTGAGCGCCGCAGATGTTCGCGAGCGGTTTGAACAGACCATTCCGGTGAAACGCCTGGGAGATCCGGCCGAGCTGGGCGCCGCGGTCGCGTTCCTCGCTTCGCAGCAGGCGGCTTACATTACGGGCACCGCTGTTCGCCTTGATGGGGGAGCAACGCCCGTCCTGTAGCGGGCTAAACTACCCGCACGTCGCTACAGTACTTGCGCAGGTTCTCAACGTCCTTGGAAGATGCGCGAGTGGTGGTGAAAATGGTTGTGAACTCCTCGAGTGATGCGGTGCGTTGCCAGGCGGCGCGCGAGAACTTGTTGTGATCAAGCATCAACACCTTGCGGTGTGAAGCCCCCAGTATTGCCCGCTTCATGTTGACCACGAAGTCTTTCGGGTTGTAGATCGCGCCTGCCCAAACAGCGGCATCTGACATGAATGAGATGTCGGCGCGGAAGTCTTTAACCATCTCGGTAGCATGTGTTCCATAGAACGAGTCGGCCCAGTTCATGTAGTTGCCACCCAGCAGGATTAGCTGGATCGAGTGCACTTCGCTAAATTCGCGCGCCACATAAAGCGAGTTAGTGATGATGGTGAGTGACTTTATGTGTTTCAAGATCGGTATCAGGGGCACGTTGGTTGTGGAATCGTCGAGGATAATTACGTCGCCGGGTGAAACAAGTTTTGCTGCCGCATGTGCAAGGGTGCGCTTCTCGTCCAACTGACGTTTGGCCCGCACGGCTGCGGGAAGTTCGGCAGTGGACGGGGCGATCGCGCGCAAGAATCCTTTTGAACGGATGACGATTCCTTGATTTTCCAAGGTTTGCGCGTCTCGGTATGCGGTGGCGGTAGATACGTGGAGGGCGTTCGCAATCTGCTCGATGTGCAGTTCGCCCAGCTCAAAAAGTGTGTCGGTTATCCACTCGCGCCGGCTGGGTGGGTCTGACCAGTCGGATTTTGTGGGGGCCAGAGTAGGTTTTGCATCTGAAGGCATGCGACAATCCTTGCGAAAAATGATGTGACTTGACTTAAGAATATCTAAAATCTGAGCTGACTTTGCATTGTTTTCTCATTATTTTGAGAAAAACCGCAAATGTATTGATAAAAAACGGCTTTCATTCTACTCTGACTGTGGTGAGCGACACTGGGGTTGCTCGGTTTAGGGAGGAAAGCTGTGCAAGAAGTTGTTATCGGCGTGGATGGCGGCACTACAGCAGTAAAGGCTGTGGCATTTGATCTGCACGGAAAGATTTTGGCAACGCATCACGAGGCTGTTCCGGTTCAATACGGGGACAACGGTGAAGCTGAGCAGGACATGAATCAGATTTGGGAGGCTGTGGCCACCTGCTTGCGCGAAGTTGCAAGCGAGGTCAAGGACTCCAAGATTGTTGGTATCGGTCTTACCGGCCAGGGCGATGGCGCCTGGCTGATTGATGAGGCCGGCGAGCCGGTGCGTCCGGCCGCGAACTGGTTGGATGGACGCGCAGCAGAGCGTGTGAAGCAGTGGGACGAGGACGGCCGCGCTGCAAAGGTACTAGAGGTTACGGGTACAACTACGTTTGGCGGCCTATTCCCGGTGCTGATCGAGGAGCTGGCGGCTACGCAGCCCGATGTGGTGGCCCGCGCAACTACGCATTTGAACTGTAAGGACTGGATCCGGTTTAAGCTCACCGGTGAGCGTTTAACCGACTACACGGAGGCCTCGCGCTCGTTCTTGGACGTGCGTACAACCGACGGGTTCAGCGCAGAACTTGCTAAAGATCTAGGTCTTGAGGAATACGCAAGGCTGCTCCCCGAGATTCACCGCGCGGACGGCAAGGCGGTGCCCCTCAGTGAAGAGGCGGCGCGTGAAACCGGTATTCCCGCGGGCACTCCGGTTGGCGTGGGCATGATCGACGTTGCGGTAACCGGCATGGGCCTGGGCGCCCTCGAAAATGGTGATTCGTGGCTGATTCTTGGCACCACCGCTTTTGTGGGAACGCTGTTGCCATCGGTTAGTGAGCGCCGCTCCGACCTGTCGATGGTGCTTGCTACTGGCAACGGCAAGCAGGTGCTCGAGTTCATGGCTCCCATGACGGGCACGCCCAACCTCGACTGGATTCGCAAGGTTTTGGGCCTGGAAGAAAATAGCTGGACCGAACTTGAAAAACTTGCCCGCATGTCGAAGCCGGGCGCTTCCGGCGTGGTGTACTTGCCCTACGCTTCACCCGGCGGCGAGCGCGCCCCCTTCCTCGACACCAACGCGTCGGCCTCGTGGGCGGGAATGTCGCTCACGTCCAGTACTGAAGACATTTTGCGTTCCGTGTACGAGGGTGTGGCGTTCTCTCTGGTCGAGTGCATTAACACACTGCAGATCCACTCTGACCTGGTGGTCTCTGGCGGCGGCTTCCGCTCCGACCTCATTTGCGAGATCCTGGCGGACGCCACCGGGCAGACAGTTGTGCGCCAAGACGCGCCCGAGGCTGGCGCTCGCGGAGCCGCAGTTTTGGCGCTGGTTTCCGCAGGCCGCTTTGACACTGTGGAGGAGGCATCGGAGGCTCTGCGCACCTCGCTAGAGACCTTCGAGCCGGACCCGGCAAAGTACGAGGCGTACAAGAAGTCGCATGAAGTATTCGTGAAGACGCGCCAGGCTCTGCAGCCGGTGTGGCCTGCAATGCGCGAGTTGCGTCGTAACAATGGTGAAAGGAGCGAGGCGTGAAAGTTCTACTCGCATCAGACCAGTTTTTAAGGGACGACATTTTGAAGGAGGCGCTACTGAAAGAGCTTCCCGACGCGGAAGTTTCTTCGATTGCCTCCACCTGGCCCGTGCCCCCATTCCATAACGTGGGTGAGGTTCGCGAGGCCCTCGGTGATGAGGACGAACTAATCGAAGCACTCCAAGGCGTTGACGTGGCGTTCTCGCACACCTTCCCGTTTACCGAAAAAGTGGTTTCTTCTTGCCCGGACTTGAAGATGATCACCATTTGCCGAGGGGGGCCAGTAAACGTAAACATTGATGCCGCAACCAAACACGGGGTGCTCGTCAGTTACGCACCGGGCCGCAACGCGGTAGCAACCGCGGAGCACACTGTCGCCCTGATTCTGGCTGCTGCTCGTCAGATCGCGCAGCGCCACATGGAGGTTGTGGGCGGCCAGTGGAGGTCGGACTACTACATCTTCGACAACGTGGGGCCCGAGATCGGATCTTCAACCGTTGGTGTCATTGGTTACGGCAACGTCGGTAGGCGAGTGGCCAACATTATTGCCGCATTCGGTGGCAAGGTGCTGGTTTACGATCCGTGGACCAAGGATCGCAGCGGGGCGGACAACATTGAGTTCGTAGACGATCTCGAGGACCTGCTGGGGGCCTCCAATATCGTCACGCTTCACGTGCGCGAATCAAAGGAAAATACGCGCATGATGAACGCGGAAAAGTTTGCCCTCATGCCGGAAAGCTCGATCTTCATCAATGCTGCCCGCGGAACGCTGGTTGATTACGACGACCTCGCGGATGCGCTTGATTCTGGTCACCTGTTTGCCGCGGCACTGGACTGCTTGCCAGAAGAGCCCATGCCTACAGACCACAGGCTGCTCAAGACGCCTGGAATCACGTTTACCCCGCACCTAGCGGGCGCTTCCAAGAATGCTTCCATTCTTGCCGCCAAGATCGGCGCGGCAGACATCGCCGCATTCGCTCGCGGTGAAACTCCCGCCCACGTTGCCAACCCGGATGTTCTCAGAAAGTAGGAAATCATGCTTCTAGAAGAAGTACGCAAAGAAATCGTTGAAACATGCCTGTTCATGCAGGCCGAGAAGCTCATTGTCGGCACCGCTGGCAATGTGTCTGTGCGCGTAGATGACCTCGTTGCCATCTCTCCCTCGGGCGTTCCTTATGAAGAAATGACCGCCGAGGACGTGGTGGTTACGGACATGGAGGGTAATATCGTAGATGGCAAGCTCAAGCCGTCTTCGGAACTGCCCCTTCACCTCAACATTTACAAGTCCACGGATGCGCTGGCTGTCACGCACAACCACGCTCCGGCTTCGACTGCGCTAGGCTTGGTGGTCGATGAAATCCCCACCTCGCACTACTACAGTGCGATGTTTGGCGGCCCGATCCGTGTGGCTCCCTACGCGGGCTTCGGCTCTGATGACTTGGCAATCAACGTAACCAAGGCACTTGAAGGTCGCACTGCAGCGCTCATGAAGAACCACGGCGCTATCACCATTGGCCCTAGCTTGAAGAAGGCCGTAAACGGTCTGCCGCTACTCGAATACATTTGCGAGATTCAGTTGCGCGCACTCTCAACGGGTCTGCCCGTGGCGCTGCTCTCTGAGAAGCAGATGCACGATGCGGGAGTTGGCATGGCCGACTACGGCAAGCAGCCCGCGCGCGACAAGGACTAGCCCGGCAAACTCAGGTGTAACCTAACGCCTAGTTGAAATAGGACGCGGCCCCGATTTGAACTGTCTCCTGAAAGTTAGACAGTTTAATAGTAGGGGTTCTTAGGCTACGAGGGCATGATTCCGGTATTCGTTCGGGGTCATGC